>Ga0213841_1000232_pt1 | contig 100125 bp, 94 predicted proteins | sample SWPATP23_FD_160125 | JGI IMG/M metagenome (GOLD analysis project Ga0213841, IMG submission 160125) | Coastal seawater microbial communities from Marineland, Florida, United States - SWPA TP2 #3 | ecosystem: Environmental > Aquatic > Marine > Coastal | place: USA: Florida | collected 2016-08-14
CCCATGCCGTAGGTCATCTCCTCCAAGAACAGTTCGAGTTCGTCGCCAAGGGCGTCCAAGTCTTCAGGTGTCATGCACATTGAAGATCAGGAATCGTCGGAAAATACAAGTGACTATGCAGTCCTAGAGCCCATCCCAAATCCCAAAGAACGCGCTCGACGACGACCTGACGACGTCGGTGGGGCTGCTCCACAGGCATCCTCGACCATTTGCAGTCGGACACCGACCAGCAGTCAGTTGCGTCGTCACCAACTGCAAATGGTCGCTCAAGGCTCGTCGAGAGGCGGGCGAAGCCGCGCCTCCGACGAGACTAGAGCGCATCTCAAAGCCCGCCGCTGACGACGACCTGACGACGTCGGTGGGGCTGCTCCACAGGCATCCTCGACCATTTGCAGTCGGACACCGACCAGCAGTCAGTTGCGTCGTCACCAACTGCAAATGGTCGTTCAAGGCTCGTCGAGAGGCGGGCGAAGCCGCGCCTCCGACGAGACTAGTGATGGCTCGCCCTGCAACGGGGGGCCCCCCGCCTGTGTCGTTCAGCTCAGGGGGCCAGCGCCAACGTCCGCAGAAAGACAACGCGCGCACGGATGTCTGCCGCAATGCCTGCGTCACAGCCTGACACGTCCACGCTGTCGTCCTCCTCGACGCTGTTGACGAGCCGGGTTCGCACCAAGGTGATGTTTTCGAGTTGAACGCCACGCGGTTGCGGACAGCTTGGGTCGGCGCCGGCAAACAAGGCGTCGGCCTCTGCCGACAGCAACGTCTGTGAGAAGAGGTCGATGTCGGCACCGGGCACGGTTCCGTTTTGTTCGACGAGGGCAAGCTCCTGCACCGACACCGCTCCGTCTGCTTCAATGGTGGTGATGATGTCGCAGGGGGGGAGCGTGCAAGGGAAGACCAGCTGCTCCGTCACCTCCAGACGAATGAGAGTGGTGGCGTCAACGCCGGCGTCGGTGGCGAGCCCTGCGTCGGTGGGGACGCCAGCGTCGAACACCTCGCCAGCGTCAATGTCGGGGCTCCCAGCGTCAACGTCGGGGCTCCCAGCGTCAGCAGGCGAAAGGCCGGCGTCCAGCTCGACTCCGGCGTCGACGATGAGCCCGGCGTCGATGTCAATGACAATGCCTGCATCCATGTCGCCGCCACCGTCGGTGGGGCCGGCATCGGGGATGGGGTCGCCAGCATCCGGGACGCCAGCGTCGGGCATGCCAGCGTCGGAGATCGGGGTGGGGGTGCACGGCAGTGCACTGCGGACGTCCACGCTGGTGGAGGTTCCTTCATCTTCGTTGTCGACGTCGACGACAAACGTGAAGCATCGCTCGTCTCCACCCCTTGACCAGCGGAGGGCGCCGTCATGTTGGCCTTGGGCGAGGTCGAGATACATCACAACGGGTGACCGCTCATCGACGACGAGCGAGCGGACCACATCGCTGACCTCGACGTCCACGACATCTCCCACCGCAACCCCGGTGATGATGAGTTGCGTGTTGGCCTCTGCCAACAGCGATGCACTGGTGCCGAAGATGCAACCAAGCTGTGCGCTCAGCACGCCACAGGCCAACGCGAACCACAGAGAACGAGACATCATTCGTCCTCCTGGATGGCAATCCATGCCAAGCCCACAGACGACGTCAGCAATGCACCGCCTGCAATGCTGAGAAACACCGCGCCCGTCATGAAGCCGTCTGCTTGGAGGGCGAGCTCAGGGTCGAGTGTGCCCGACGTCTCGAAACGTTGTCGCAGCTGGGCGAAGGCCACGGCATTGGCGACGGCAGAGGCGCCGGCGCCGACAAGCAAGACGGCGCCCGTGGCCCCCGCGACGCCCGACATCATGCCCCAAGGAATGCGCCACGGCGGATGCCCGTCCGTCGCGATGGGCAACGACACGGCCGACGTCGTCGCAGCAGGAGCGGCCACGGTGGATTGAGCCAAGAATCCCTGCATGAACGTCTTGCCGTAGGGGACGGCAAAGAGGTCAAACGTGGTGTCGTGCCCTCGGGCTTGTGTCGCCGGCGCAAACGACAGCGAACTCATGGCATATGCCCCTGCATGACGTGGAATGAGCAGTGCTTCCTCGTCGTCCATCTGCACCCAAAAGAATGGGTGTCCCACAAGGGCGACATACGTCGACGCGTCGGGCTCGCTGTGCGTGCTGGCATAGGGGACGCCATGCGAGTCGAAAATCGACACCGCGCTTCGTGCGCCGGGCTCCACCCACAAATAGGAGGCGGCTGGCAGTGTCGCCAGCGTCGACAACGACACATGCGGGCGCTGCTTGGGGGGACGCACGAAAGTGTCGAGCTTGGCGCGTGGATCATGAATCGCTGCCGACGCTGCAGCGACAAATCCCTGCGCCTCGCCGTATTCGACGCGGCCGTCAGCGTTGACATCTCCTCCGCCGACGAGCGCAGAGCGCAGCAAAAACGAAAAGACGCCGCCGCCGAGGGCGGCCGTTTCGTGGACTTCGGCGGCCGAGCTCGTCGACACAAACACCCCGGTGCGATCCCAGGCTGCGGCTGTGGACGCGTTGGCGTCGAGCTTGGCCAGCATCTCGGGCGTGAGCGGGATGGGGGCGGCGGTGGCTTCTCCGCGTGCGACCATGAGATACGACGCGCAAGCGTCGATGACGATGTGGTTGATGTCGGCCGGAGAGGCCACCACGACCTGTGTCTCCAGCTCCCGCTTCGTGAGCACGCCGTCTGCAAGCACCACAAAGCCCTCGCCATCGGCACTGACGTCGCCATGGCCGGCAAAGAAGAAAACGAGTTCGGTGGGTCGCCCCTGCCGTTTGGCTTCGCGGATGGACCAGGTGGCCTCCCCGAGCACGCGCGACAGCATCTGCTTGGTGGGCTGCTGTGCCACTTGGGTCAGCGGCGCAAACAACGAGGCGCTGTTGACGTCGAAGGTGGTGAGCAACCAAGTTTTTTCGGCCGACTGCTGCAGGGCATGAAAGCGCGCTGCATCGTCGTCGGCGTATTGCAGCGGGCGGCGCTCGTCAGAAGGACCGCCGTTGTAGCCGACGGTGATGACAAAGCGCGCCGGCGATGGTGCTGCGGCGGCATCGCTGGTTGTCTCCTCGGCCGACACCGCAGATGCAAAGGCCGCCACAACGGCGAGCACAACCGCCAGGGGGGTCTGTCGAGTGGCCCTCACGGTGCGACTCCGTCGACGTTGAGCTTGGCCCGCCCCCGCTTGACGTCGGGGGCGTCGGCCTCCGCTGGAGCGAGGAGCGCGCGCACCTTTTTGGGCGACAATGACGTCGTGGAAAACAACACGTGGACGTCGACTTCTTCGCCCTGAACCGCCGAGAGGCGAGCCAACGCCGTCATGGGGACGGCCACCGCGTTCGGCGCGATGCCAACAGACGTGTCGAGAAACGGCGCCAGCCAGACGGCATCTCCCGATGGACGAACCCCGACGACAAAAAGGTGGTGCGCCACGTCGCTGGTGTTGGTCGCGCGCACCAAGAGAGCGTCTGTCGAAGCACAAGCAAGCGAAGGTGCTGTTGCGCCGCCGCCCACGTTCACCGACGCTTTCGCGCGCACCGTGGTCGACGTCGTGACACACTCAAGGCGGACACCCAGCGTGTCTCCGGCGCTGCGTGCCTGCCAGCCGTCGTCGGCTGGGGCGACCCACACCGCCACCACGGCCGCAACACCGGCCATTGCTCCGGCACCACCCAGCATCCACTTGCCGATGCCGGCCGAGGAGCTGCTTTTGGGCAACGTTGCGAACGAAGGAGCGTCGTCGTCGTCAAACAACCCTGCCAGAATGCTCTCGGCTTGCCCGGAGGAGAGTGCGGTCTCTTGGGCCGTCCGCTCCGCGCGACGTTGGGCCTCGTAGTACGTCGACCACGTTGCATCCGACTGCACGCGGCCCACCACCCACCGCCGCATGGCGCCGCGCAGCTGGCCATCGAGATGACGGTGGAGCATCCATCGTGCAAGTCGGCCTGGGGGTTTGGGCGAATCGGTGGTCATACGAACATCTACGTGCGGTGAAGCACGGTGCGATCGAGAAAAAGGCGGCTACAGGAGCGACTGGCCGATGTGGACGGTCGCGTGTTCAAGATAGCCATTTTGCTTGAGAAACAGAAACAGAGCGTGGCGCATGCGTCCGTCGCGACGTCGAATGCTCACCTCGCTGGCGTTGAGACGTCGCGCCGCATCTCGAATGGAGATGCCCTCCTCGTAGCGGATGCGAAAAAGCGTTTGGCCGTCTTCGTCGAGTGACGACCGAAACTCCTGCAGAAGTCGGTGCAACTCACGCGCTTCGACCGTGTCTTGCGCACTTTCTTCGTCCGATGGCGCCCACTCAACATCGTCGGTGGCAAACGTCTGCTTTCGCCGCACCGACTCTTTTCGCCCGCGGTCGATGAGCAGGTTGCGCGCGATGGTCGCCAGCCAAGCTCCAAACGGCCGCACGCCGTCGTAGCGGTCGCGGGCGTCGGGCTGAAAGGCGCGGAGAAACGTCTCCTGCACCAAGCCCTCCACTTCAAACTCGGGAAGGTTTTGCCCCAACCGGACCCGTTGTCCATCGACGACGACCACGACGCCGGTGCGAATGGTTCGTGCAACGTCTTGGATGTAGGACTTGGCAACGGTCTGCAGTGCATCGCGGTCTCCACGACGAAAACCGTCCAACAACGGACGGTTCTCTTCGAGCGGTGTTGCTCCATCGGGAGAGGATGACGACGACATCCAACCTTCATAGACCCAGCCGCGGTCACATCAAAGGCGGCGGGCCGCTGTCTCATGACAGGGCCCGCCTTTGAGGTCACCTATTCCACTGCCACAGCCGGAGCGTCGGCGTATTCGGCTTGGTCGCCTTCTTCGTCCAACAGCACGGCGCGGTATCGGATGGTCGCGGTTCCAGACGGGATGAGGCGACATCCAATGCAGAACGGACCTGGCGCGTCGTACTCATCGCGACACGTCGCTTCGTCCTCGTCGACGCCTCCCGTCAACCCGCCGCTGTTCAGCCCGCTGGCATTGCAGACAGAGTCGCTGTCAATGAGTTCGTCGTCTGCATCGAGGTATTCGGCGACGATGCTGACGTCCGTGGCACCGCGTGCAGCGAACGACACAATCACCGTTCCGCCGTCGGCACGCCGCATGCTTCCGGGGGCGGCGCTGATGTCGCCAGCGATGGGCATGTCCTTCAACAAGAACGACACTTCGCTTGTCTGTTGGTTGTCGTTGGCGGCGGTCAGGCGCACGCAGAGGTCTTCGGCGAGTGCTGAGATGGCGACGTCGTCATTGGCGGCACCTGAACTCAGAGCGGTCCACCCTTCGGGCGCAACGGCCGTGCATCCGCCGTCGACGGGGGCCGCGGTGTCGACTGCAACCGACGTGGCATCCGTTGTGGTCCACGCCACGAGTGCATCGCCCGTCGGAGCACGCGCCACACCGTCCAGTGCGTCGTCGTCGCCGCCGACCAGCACCGACGAGAATCCCGGCCCGTAGAACGTCGTCGCGGACGCCTGTGCGGCGCCATAGGCGGAGCTGGTGGTCAGCGTCCACGTCGTGGTGCGCGACACGGCGTCGATGGTGTGCGAGCCCGAGGCCACGACGGCCAAATCTGTCGACGAGAACACGTCGGCACCCATGTCGTCGACGATGGCGACTTCGGCGGCGTCCGACGTCGACCAAGACAGCGTCACCGCGCCGGGCTCCGTCAGCGCGTCCATGTCGGTGGTGAAGGTGGTCAGCTCGGGAGCGGTGCCCAGCGTCAGCGTGAAGCTGGCCTGCTCTGACAACGTGTCTTGAAGGCCGTGTGCAGTGGCGTCGAAGGTGACGTCGCCAAGGGGCGCTCCGGGTTGCACATGCACGGTGCACCCTCCGTTGCCGGCGTCGTCGACGCTGCCGCAGTTGGCCAACTCATCGGCCGGGACTGCGCCGACCGGGCGAACCGAGAGCGTCAGGTGGTTGGCGTTGTCGGCTGTCCAAGAGAGCGCGATGGGCTGGCCGACGACGACCGTGTCGTCATCGCTGCTGAGCGTATGAATCTCCGGCAGGCGAATCACACGAAACACTTGGGCCGTCGTTTGCTCCGCGCCACCCAGCGCCGTCAGTCGAAAGCAGGTCTCGCTGTCGACGCCGGCCAACGCAAAGGTGCCGCTGGTGGCGCCGTCGAACCCACCGACGGCTTCGTAGGCGACGCCGGCACAGCCGTTGTCGACAGACGCAGCGCGCTCGAGGGTGGTGCTCGACGTGTTGGACGTGTCGAAGGTCAAGCTGGCGGTGGCAGCGTTCAACACGATGGCCTGGCCGTCGAGGTCGAGCGCGCTCTCACCATCCACAGCGATGGCGTCGATGCGGGGTTGGCCCTCGACGAACACCGTCAGCGACGACCGCGTGGTGCCGAACTCGTTGTCGACCTCCAGCCAGAAGTGCGTGGTGACCACGACGTCTGCGACGACGGCGGCATCGCTCTGCGGCTCGCAGGTGTCGTCTGCCGCGCCGCCTGCGCACAGCGCAGCGCCGGTTGCGTTTGCGGAGTCGAGCAGCGGGACATCGCTGCCTTCGACGCCGAGCCGGACGACGTCGGCGGAGTCGCTCGTCCAAGCCAGTTCGACGTCACCGCCTCCTTCTGGCAGCGATGCAGGGTGGGCATTGAACGTCAAGCTGGGACGTTCACCGACGGCGACCGACAGGCTCGACGGTGCGGAGTTGGGCTGGCCATCGCTCGACGCCACCAGCGAGAAGACAATGTCACCAACAGGAGCACCAGGGTCGAGGGTGACGGTGCAAGTGCCGTTGCCGTCGTCATCGACGACCGTGCACCCTGCCAGGTCGGCCTGCAGAACGTTGTTGGGGCTGGCGCTCAGGGCGACCGCTTCGGCAAACGTCGTCGACCATGAGAACGACAACACGTCGCCCGCGGCCACCGTTGCGTCGGCGACGGCGAAGGCGGTCACCTGCGCAGCGCCTTCGACATTGATGTTGAGCTCGAGTTCGCCCGGCAAGACGTCACCCGCGCCATCGTCGATGGTCGACGTTGCCTCCAGCCCGACGGTGAAGCCGGCCTGCACATCGGCGAATGAGATGTCGCCTTCAAGTGCTGGCGCTCCATTGTCTTGGGGCATGGTGCAGGGCGCATCGGCGTCGTCTGAGCATGGCACGAACACCCGCTCTCCACCGATGACCTTGACGACACCGACGCGAAAGGATGCCGCCTCATCGATGGCGTAGTGCACCACCGCAGCCGCCCCTTCGACGACAGATGCATTCTCGGTCGTCAACGTGGCTTGCACCGGCGCGCCGACGGTGATGGAGATGTCGCTTGCGACACAACGCTCCGCATCGACGACGGTGCCGTCTTCGCCAAACAGGCATTCGTCGGCGGTGCTCGACGCCACCAATCGATAGGTGGTGTCTTCAGTTGGCTCGACATAGACGCCACCCGCGGCCACGCAGGTGCCGGCGCCTTGGTCGCAGGCGGCAATTGGGGCACTGCTGTCATTGGAAAACACGGCCACCCGCGCCGCGTCGGCCACCTGCCAACTCAGCAAGGTGCCGCCTTGTTTGGGGGTGCCTTGGGCGGAGGTCCCCGATGTCACGGCATCGCGTGACGATGCAAACTGCAGGATGCTTGGCGTGGGCAGCGTGCCGCCATCCTCGGCAACGTTGCCACCATCGTCGGGCACGCCAGCGTCGAGCAGGGCGCCGGCGTCTTCGCTGGGGGTGTCGGCAGCGGGAGGGGTGGCACAGCCGCAAGCTGTGGTCTGCAGCATTGCGCAGACGGCGACGACAAAGGTCCATGTCGTTTTGATGTTGTTCATGTTGTCTCCTGATGGTGGACACACGGGTCCACAACGCTCTCGTCGAGCACCGGTGAAAATGGGGTTGTGAGGGGTGGGTCAGCCGTTGGGCTTGGCCGACTCCCAAGCTTCTTGGATGACGCTGCTGTCGACGTCGATCAGCAGCGTCATGTCAAACGACAAGGTGAGCTGCGTGTCGTCATCGGGTTGCTCGCCTGAGGCTGCAACCGCAATGGCGACGTCGTCATCACGCAAGATGTGAGCAACGTCGACGTCGGTCAGCTCAAACGGAGCCGACACCGCATCCGACGCGTCGTCGAGCTCAAGGGTCGCAAAAACGACGGGGCCGGCGTTCGCCGACGAGAGCGAGAGGGCCACGTCGTCGAGAAAGCCCAATGTGTTGCCTTCGTCGCAGGCGAGGGTGACGTTGTCGAAGGCAGCAGAGAGGATGTTGTCTTGGTGGGCCCCTTGGTCTGCAAGCTCCTGCTCGGCGGTGACGTCGAAGTTGGAGAAGGAGTCAAACCCCACACCATCGAAGACGCCGAGCAACGTGCTCCGCCCTTCAACCTGTGTCGAGTCTGAGGAGGACACCTCAATCAGAAGGGGAGCAGAGCCACACGCCGAGGTGAGGAGCGAGCACAGAAGAACGAGCGAAGTCCATGCAGGGGTCATGAGGGAGCTGAAGCGACACATAGCGCCTCCTTTCAAGCTCCCCTACGCGCAGGCGCCGACGACGCGATCGATGGATGCGTGCAAGCTGTGACCGCACGCACCTCGTCGTCTTGCGAGCCCACCACAGGTGGTCCGCTTCAACGCGTCACACAACGACGTTGGACGCGCCCCGGTGGTGCGCCCAGGCTGCAGCCACACCCAGAAGCTACGAATGGGCCTCGGCGAACTCCACCTTCGACGCAGCGGCCGCCCTCGCTTCGTCGACGGTGCTGTGAAACGAAAATGCCGCAGGCAGGGGAGAGAACCAGTTGAACGCGATGATGGCGCCGCGCATCCAACGCTTGTTGCAAACGTAGGCAATGCACACGAGGTCGCGTGTGAGTTGCTCCCTGTTTCGCTTCCAGAACGCAACGGCCGCGTTTCGGATGTCACCGAGCAGCGGTGGTGCGTTGTCGATGTCCATCACATAGCCGAGGGGCAGCCCCGGCGGGCGCGCCTGCAAGACGTCGTCGGCTTCTTGCAGGTGCGCCCGAAAGTCGTCGGCGTTGAACGGGCCCACATAGCGGATGATCCACAGCTGCTCGTTCGATGCATCAAGGAGGATGTTTTGCTCGGTGGTGGTCATGGGCTTGCGACCTTGCGTTGGCGTTCACGGCGACGCAGGTGGGCAACCCGACGTCCCGTCTTCGGTTTCGATGTCCTTCCTTCCCTGTCATTGACAACCACGCCACCACTCCGCAACACCGTTTGTCGACGTTCGACGCGCCCTGCGCCTGCCAACCAAAGTGGGACGGCCCACCTCGAGCTTCGGCTGGTCGACGAGACACCCTGCTGCCCGCCATGACCCGCGGAGCGGACGCCTCTCAGCCCGGGTTGTCCGTTTGGGAAGACCCGACTGGCGTCACACTGCACCCGGGGGCGCGATCGCAGGAAGCAGACTCGAGCGTAGGCATGGGCAACCCCCGCTGGAGGTCCCATGCGCATCGCCGTCATCTCGCCCACCAAGTCCATGCAACGCCTCTGTCGTCTTTGGATGGAGCGTCGTCTTCCAAGCGCGCAGATCGAGTTGCTCGACCCACATGACCTCGCATCCAACACCAACCTGGAGCGCTTCACGGGCATCCTCGTCGACGCCCGCTGCACCGAAGCGGCGCCGTGGCGTTGGGCACAGGGGCGGTGCTTGGCCATGACGCCCATCGCCGTTTTCTTTTTTGACAGCGACAAAGAGCTGCCGGCATGGAGTCACATTCGCCTCGAACCCGATGCGCATCTCACAATGCGCCTCGACAGGTTTGCCAGAGAGGTCGCGCAGTGTGCGTCCTCACCGCTGAACCGGCTTCGCCTGACCCTTTGAGGCCCACGCAATCACCGCCACCGACGTCGTGGGTGCGCGCGTGCGGAGGCACGACAGCAGCCGGGATGGAGAGCCGCATGTCTCACCCTTCGCCCCTTCCACTGCCCGCGGACCAACAACGCTACATTGGCGTCGGGGAGGTGGCCGCTTGGTTCTTTCATTCTTCGCCAAACTCTTTGACACGTCCGACTTTCCGGCGCGGTGGCACTGCGGGTCGTGGGACACATTTCTCGGGGTCCTCCACATCGCCTCCGACTTGGTCATCTTCGCCGCGTACGTGGCCATCCCGGTCGTCCTCGTCGTCTTTCTTCGTCGACGCAAAGACCTGCCGTTTCCCAAAGTGTTCTGGCTGTTCTCGGCGTTCATCATCGCCTGCGGGTTCGTGCACCTCGTCGAAGCCATCATTTTCTACCACCCGCTCTACCGGGTCTCGGGCCTTCTCAAGTTGGTGACAGCGGTGGTGTCCGTCGCCACCGTCGGAGCCCTCATCCCGACCATGCCCAAGGCGCTTGTCCTCAGGTCTCCCGAGGAGCTGAAGGCCGAGGTCGAACGACAAACCCAGGCACTCAAGCAGGCCGAAGATCGGTTTCGTGTCGTCGTCGAGAACACGCAAAACGCCATCGTGATGCTCGACTCCAAAATGACCATCGGGCTTTGCAACCCAGCGGGCGAGCGGCTGTTTGGATGGAACGAAGCCGACCTGCAAGGAGAGCATCTCAGCGTGCTGTTGCCCGATGAGACGCGACCTCACCACCAAAAGCTCGTCGACAACTACATGTCGTCGCCCGTGGCGCGGCCGATGGGCGCAGCCCGCGACCTTCTGGCCCGCACCAAAGAAGGAAGCCTTGTTCCTGTGGAGGTGGGCCTCATGCCCGTCGAGGTCGACGACGAACGTTTCGTCATCGCATCCTTGGTCGACATCTCGACGCGTCGTGCGGCTGAAGAGCAACAGGCACAGCTCATCGCTGAGCTGCAGCTCAAAAACGAAGAACTTGAAAAGTTCACGCGTGTCGCCAGCCACGACCTCCAAGAACCACTTCGCAGCATCGTCAGCTACGCCGAGTTGTTGGAGCTGAAATACGCCAAGGACCTCGACGACAAAGCCAAGTCGTACCTCGACCATTTGACCGCGGGGGGGCGACGCATGCAGGCGCTGCTCAATGACCTGCTGGCCTATGCACGGTCGCAAAAGACCCCAGAGGCCAAGCCCATCCCGCTGCAGGAGGTGTTCAACACGGTCGTCGCCGACTTGCGCCTCGCCGTCTCGGATGTGGGCGGCGCTGTCGAGCTTCCAGACCACTTCCCGGCCGTCGTCGGAGACGAGGTCAATCTTCACCAGCTGTTTTTGAATCTCATTGGCAACGGGCTCAAGTTCGCTCGGCCCGGTGTTCCACCCGTCGTTGCTGTTGACGTCGAGTTGGACGAGGCGTGGTGCACCGTTCGCGTCGCCGACAATGGGGTGGGCGTCCCACAGTCATCACGGGCTCAGGTGTTCGAGCCGTTTTTCAGATTGCACGGGCGAGATGAGGTGCCTGGCACCGGCATTGGATTGGCCATCTGCAAAAAGATTGCGCAGCAACACGGGGGCGACATCCACATCGAAGACAACGACGACGGGGGGGCGACATTTGTGGTGCGCCTTCCAAGTGCGGAGGCGTCCTCATGAGCGCTCCAGTCCACGTTCTGTTGATCGAAGACAGCCTCGCCGATGCCGACCTCACCCGAGAGTGCTTTGGGCAAGGCAAGCGCGATGTGGTGGTGCACCATGCATTGGATGCGGTGGAGGGGTTGGCCTTTCTTCGACGACAAGGGGAGCACTCAGATGCACCGCTCCCACGTTTGGTGCTCCTCGACATCAACCTCCCCAAAATCACCGGGCACCAGTTTCTCGACGAGCTTCGTCGCGATCCACTGCTTCGAAGCCTCCCCGTCGTGGTCTTGAGTTCGTCGACGTCGCCCGCCGAAATCCGGCAATGCTACGAGGCTGGAGCCAACGCCTACATCTCCAAGCCGGTCGGCTTTCACGAATTCTTGGCGGCGGTGTCGGCGTTGGAAGCCTTCTGGTTTGACGTTGCCACTGTGCCCACGGGGGAGCACACATGAGCCACTACCTCGAAGACGAGCTTCAAGACCTCATGAAAACCGACGACACCATCTTTCGCTTTTTGCAGCGAGGGGCCTTGGACGGCGTCTGGTACTGGGACCTGGAGAACCCCGAGCATGAATGGATGAGCGAAGCGTTTTGGGGCACCTTCGGCATCGACCCGACCACCAAGCAACACCTGGCGTCTGAGTGGCAGGACCTCATCCACCCTGACGACCTCGATGTGGCCCTGGCGAACTTCAAAGCCCATTGTGCGGACGAGAACGCTCCCTATGACCAGGTGGTTCGCTATCGCCACGCAGACGGCTCGACGGTTTGGATACGCTGCCGGGGGCTGGCCATTCGCGACGACGATGGAAAGCCAACGCGCATGCTGGGGGTCCACACCGACGTCACGGCGCTCAAAGAGGCCGAGGAGACCAACCGGCGCCTCGCAGAAGAGCTGCAGCGCAAGAACGACCTCTTGCAGAAGTCTGTCGAGCAGTTGACGCAAGCAGGCCTTGAGCTTCAAGTCGAAGTCGACGAACAGGGTGTTTCGTTGGCCCAGGCCCGACAGAAGATGCGCACCAACGCCGCGGTCGTCGACACCATGCAGGACGCTGTCGTCGCCTCTGACCTCGACGGAAACATCAACGCCTGGAACCACGCCGCAGAGCATCTCTTTGGCTGGCACGCCGACGAAGTCATGGGGAAGCACTACGGCTTCCTCGTCCCCGAGGACTCCAAAAGCCACGTGCGCCAGGTGATTCAGGATGCGCGCGCAGGCGGCGGGGCGTCTTTCAACGCGGCACGGCTTCACAAGGACGGCCACCTGGTGCCCGTTCACATTTCGGCGTCACCCATTCGCGACGACAGCGACAACGTCGTCGGAACGGCGGCCGTCCTTCGCGACATTCGGGAGCAGCAATCGGCAGACGAAGAGCGAAGTGCGCTGATTGCGGCCCTGGAGCAGAGCAACGACGACCTTGAGAAGTTTGCCTATGTCGCATCGCATGACTTGCAAGAACCCCTCCGCAGTGTCGCCTCCTACGTCGAGCTCCTCATGGAGAAATACGAGGGCGCGCTCGACGAACGAGGGCAAAAGTACGCGGCCTATGTGGTGGACGGCGCCAAGCGCATGGGGCAGATGCTCGATGATTTGTTGGAGCTGTCGAAGGTGCGTGAAGCAGCGCTCGACGACGACGTCGACCTCAACCTTGTCATGGAGCGCGTGGAGCGGGCGATGAACATGCCCGACGACGCACGTCTTGACGTGCAGCCGCTTCCGCACGTCGCTGCCGGCGAGACGTTGATGCAGCGTCTGCTGCAAAACTTGGTGCACAACTCCATCAAGTTTCGACGCACAGGCATCCCGCTTGTCATCCGCGTGTCGTCTGACTGCCAGCAAAACGGCGACGTGCACATCCGTGTCGAAGACAACGGCATCGGCATTCGCGACGACGACGCTGAACGCATCTTCGACATGTTTCAGCGGCTTCATGGTCGCGCCACATACGAGGGGAACGGCATGGGATTGGCACATGCATCCCGCATCGTTCGACACGTGGGGGGGCACATCTGGGCGAGCGGTGAGCTCGGCCAAGGGACGACCGTCACGTTCGCCATCCCTGCCAGCCGCGTTCTGAAAGGGGACAGGTAGGCAAAAGGCGCAGCCGTCGGCCTACCCTGCTCGTCAAGGGGACACGCCAATGACGCAACCGATCAAGCTCCTGCTGCTTGAAGACAATCCAGCCGACGCCGACCTCGTGGAGGCGCGTTTGACACCGGAGTCGCATTGGGCGGTCTCCCACGTCGACTCTCTCGCAGCGCTGCTCGAGCAGACGCCGCGTGACTTCGACGTCGTCGTCAGCGACCTCGGCCTTCCCGACTCCGTCGGCATTGGCACGCTCGAAAGCGTTTTGGCCTGGTGTCGAGGTCAGACGCCCGTCGTGGTGCTCACCGGAGCGGTGGAGGACGACAAGCTGGGAGAAGAAGCCGTCGCGGCGGGGGCGCAGGACTACTTGCCAAAGAGCAGCTTGGCGCACCTGCCTCGCACCCTGCGGTACGCGCGGGAGCGGTTTTCGTGGCAGGCCAACCTGGCGGCCATCGTGAAGCAGAGTGCCGACGCCATCGTGGTGCTGGATGCGAATGGCTCCGTGCTCTTCGAGAACCCAGCGGCACAACAGCTGCAAGCGCAAGGGGCAACCCTCGACAACGTCGTCATGGACGAAGCGGGCCACGTCGAGTTTGCGCTGGACGGACACCATCAGACGTTTCAGCTGTCGGTGACGGACGTCGTGTGGCGTGGGCGAGCGGCGACGGTGTTGACCCTGCAGAACATCACAGAGCACATCGAGCGCCAGCAGCTGAAGGATCGGCTCGCTGACGCCGCAAAGATGGCGGCCATCGGCCGGTTGTCGTCGGGGATGGCGCACCACATCAACAACCCCACCATGGTCTTGCTCGCCAACGCAGGATTCATCGCTGAAGAAGCCGAACGACTCGGTGCGTTGGCCAAACGTGCTTCTCCCGACATCAAAGACGACCTTGCGACCATCTCCACCGACCTTGTTGAACTCGCCGGGCATTGTCAGAGCAGCGGGGCCCGCATCCAAGAGCTCACAGCGGAGTTGAAGCATTTTGCGGGGCCGACGACCTCAGACTTCGAGGCCGTCGACGTCAACCACCTCGTACGGACCGCCATGCGGACCATGACCGACACCATGCGGGGCCTCGTTCAAGTCGAGACTCGGTTCGATGATGTTCCCCATGTGGCCGGGGCGCGTCACAGACTCGCTCGGGTCATCGAGGGCCTCATCGAAAACGCCGTCGAAGCCATCGCAGGGCAGGGCGACCGCGGCGACATTCTCATCGAAACGTTCGTCGCTGGCAAAGGTGACGACGTCATCGTGCGCATCCAAGACTCAGGGCCTGGGATGACAGAAGAGGTCTTGTCGGAGGCCACCCAGCCCTTTTTCACCACCAAGACAGAGAAGTTTGGGCGGGGGCTCGGCCTGACCCACGCCGCCGACATCGTGCGGCACCACGGTGGCGTCCTCGACATCGCGTCCACAGTCGGAGAGGGAACGCAGGTCGTCATCCGCCTCCCTGCACGCCGCACGAGTGCGGAGTCATCGCCGTCGGCCGCAGCGGAAGCGTCGCTGCAGGTGCTGGTTGTCGACGACGACAGGCTGCTGCTGCGGATGTATCGACGCATGCTGCAAAACGCCGAGGGCATTGGCGAAGTGCTCTGTGTCGACAACGCGCAGTCTGCTTTGGAGTTGCTCCACGAGGATGCGTCTTCGGTCGACGTCATCGTCAGCGACCTCATGATGCCCGTCATGGATGGCGTCGACTTCTACAAGGCCGTTCGAGAAGGGTGGCCAGAGCTGAGCCAACGCTTCTTGTTCGTGTCTGGTGGCGCGTTCACAGACAAGGTCATCAACTTCTTGTCGACGTCAAATGTTCCGCTGCTGCAAAAGCCGGTTTCACCGCAACACCTCACCGAAGTCATCGTTGCGAAAGGCACAGGCGGGGCTGCCAGCGACAGAAGCGGTTGAAGCACTGGGCCTGCACGATGCGGTTGCTTTGAAATGAGCCCCACGCCCAAGCGTGCAGCGAAGTGCGCGCCGAATGGCCAGTCGGCGACATGAACAGTCTCAACTCCCTGACAGCACACCGTCGCTTCGGAGGCGACGACAATCCACCCTTGGCCAATCGGACGGCTCCCAGTTGAGGCGAGCGGCAGCCCCGAGCGGTCGTGACGAAATCATGACGAATGCAGACGGCAGCCATCTCGTTTGCACTCCATGACCCCAAACAAACCCATTGGACATTCTCCTCGACGCCTGCGTCGGTCACTCGCATCGGCACTCCACGCCCTTCTTTGTCCTCTTTGTCCTCTTTGTCCTCTTTGTCCTCTTTGTCTTCTTTGTCTCGGGCTGTGCGCGGCGTCGAGTCCGACAAAGGCAACCAAGCCGCTTCCGCCGCCGCCGCAGCCTTCTGAGCATCCAGTTGCGCCGGTGTTGCGGCTGCCGAAGCAGGCCCAGACACCCTGCGTCGTCGAGAAGCGCACGGTGGTCGGTCGTTGCGGCCGACGTCGGTGTCGGTTTCGCGAGCGCATTCGGCTGCAGCAGCCATGTCCTCAACTGCTGGTCGGTCGCGTGCACAGCGGGTTGCCGATGCCGTCGATGCGAATGATGCACGACAAGCGCCAGGTCCCTGTTTTGCCGTCGCCGTCGACCATGTCGAGAGACGGCGTCGACGACGCCTGGCGGTTCGACGACATTCCCGCGGGCGTCGACGTTGAAGTCGTGTCGTGGTCGGTGCGGCCCTCCCAGGCAGACAAAGGGTTCAGGGTGCCAGCGTCGGGAACCAACGTGTTTCACCCACCTGCGCATCGAGTCGACCATGAGCATTGGCGGCCGTGGATCCCCACAGAAGTCGACGACGACGTCGACAACGACCACAGGTTGCGGCGTCTTCCCAACGGTGTGTACGTCGCCGACAAACGGCGTTGGCGAGGACGAATGGTGGACGGCATTCCCGACGGGGAGTGGGTGCAATGGGCCGCGAGGCGGCCGTCGCGGCGTGCATTTCGCTTCGAGGACGGCGTGTTGACGTCGGTGGGGGCATGGGCAGCGGGCCTCCCAACCGACCTCGAAGAGGGGCCCCAAGCGGTCGTTGGGCCGTGTCCGCCTGGCGGGACGTTCAAGCTCATCGACAACGTGGCGTCGGTCGTTCTGGGGTGCGTAGACGAAGTGGGCCGTCTGCATGGCCGGTCTGTCTCTTGGGGCAGCGATGGCAACGTGTCGTCGACGATGACGTACACGCACGGTGCGTCGGATGGCGAGTGGCGCACCTTTCGGCACGGCCGCCTGACTCGGTTGGGACACGCCAAGGCTGGCAAAGCGCATGGACACGAGTGCCAGTGGACCACCGACGGAACGCCGATCCGCCACGTCGAGCACCGAGATGGCTCCGTCGTCGGGTGGACATACGCGGCCAACGACGACGGGCAACTGGAGTGGGCACAGAACCACGCCACCGGAGCGCATTGGGCGTTCGACCCAGAAGGCGCACTCGTGGCTCACGTGTCTGCCATCGACGACGAAGATGCCTTTGCGCGACAAGAGCACCGGCGCTGGCATGCCAACGGCGCCCTCGAGCTGAGGAGTGCGTGGGAAAACAGGCGACGCAATGGCGAGACCGTCGTCTTTGACGCACGCGGCGTCGTCGTCGACCAGAGCACCTATCGCAGAGGATTCCGCATCGGAAAGCAGACCGTGCTGCAACCAGACGGCAAGCGGCACACCACCATGCGACGGTTGGGGAAGACGACAACGTCGAACCAGCACCTGCCGCCGGTGTTGCCTTGTCAGCCATCCAGCGCGGTTCACGCCAAAGAGCGACTGACCTTGACGTGCACCGACGTCAGCGGCGACTGGGTGTCGTTTGAGTGGCACACAACCGATGGCGTCGCCGATGCATTTCTGTCGACCAACGCGTCCAGCCCCAAAGCGCGACGACGACTCCTGGCGATGCAGCGCCCTCCTCGTCACGAATGGCCGACATGGCCAGACGACAGTCCCTGTCGAACCCGGCCGACGAAGGAGATGCCATGACGTTTGCATCTCTCCTCGCCCTCATGGCGATGGCCATGGCATCGGATTCGGCCATCGCGAAGCCGCTGTCGTCGACCTCCACGTGGTCAGATGGACGACGGGCGTTGTCGCTGCACCATGGTCCGGTCGGGTTTCAATCTGTTGTGGTGTATGAACACGCGTCCCCATCGACGACAGCGTCGTCAGGGAAAGACTGGGTTCGCCATCCGCTCTGGGTGCACCCGTTGGTTCCGGGTGGAGACCACGACTGCACCTTGCTGGAGAGGCACGCGGCTGCACCTCAGCTGGCGCTCATCGTTTGTCACGCAGAGTTCTATGTGGTCGACGTCAAGAAGGGCAGGGTCGACGGTCCCCTCCGCCCGCGGTTTCGCGGCATGGGACAGGACGCCCAGAGCGGCATCCTGCGGCAGGTACGATGGCGCGACGACGGGCGCGTGCTGATCATGGACGTCGTCGACGGCGCTCCCGTCGCCTACACACGTCCACGCCGCGGTCTTCCGCTTCACGAGGCGGTGGTGTTGTTCGTCCGACCCACCGACGGATGGGACGGCGTTCACCGTCGTCAAATGGTCTTGCGCGACGCGCGAGACAAGCGCGATTGGTTGGTGACGTCGACGGCCGTGCACCGCGCACGGCTGGTGCTCCACGAACAACACCACGTTGGGCCGTGGTTCAGGTTCCCCACGCGAACCACCACGGCCTGTCCCGACCGGGCTTGTGACTGGGCCGTTCACAGCCACGGCATGGTGTTGGTGAGGTCGAACGGCAAGCACCGCCTCACCGTCGACCTCGACGCGGTCGACGATGAGGAGACGAAGCCCAAGTTGTTCCTGGACTTCGCCGGTGCACCAGCTGGAACCGAGCAGTCGTTTCACCACATTCGGCAGGCCCAACAGTTCGATGAACTCTTCGACGTCACCATCAAACATGGCGCGCGACAGGTGCGCCCGACATTCGTCCGCAAGCACCTCCGCATCGCTCCATTTCATCCTGCAGCGTCGACGGCGTTTTCGGATGCAGCGGGCCACCTGTGGGTGTTCGCGCCGGGGGGACTGTGGGTGCCGACACCGTCGTCGGTGTCGCGACAACAGTTCGTGCGACACCTTCGCCGACGCGCGCGGCAGACGTCCACACTCGAGTCTTGTCTGCTGGCCCGTTGGGCTTCGCACCTGGCAGCAGCACCTGCAGAGGGTGCGGACCCAAAGAACAGACGCACGACGTTTGCAGACCTAGAGGCGCACTGTGCGTCGACGGCCTTGCCCTGACCGCACCGCACTTCGCCTTGCTCCGACACAACGCCGCCATGTTCACCCGCACCTGGGGGGCCTGCTAGAAGCCCGCGGTCACGCTGACACCGAGTTCGCCTTCATCATCAACGTCGTCGTACAGCCGCGTCGTCGAGTCTCCTGCGGCCGACCCTCCGACGTAGATGCTGTACGACTCTCCCTCGACGAGGTCGGGCGACGAGAACACCACGACGTCATAGGCATTGGCGGGCTTGAAGGTCACCAGGCCGTCGCCTTCTGGGGACGCAATGTGCACAACGCTGCCGGCGGACGCCCTCGACCCCAACGTTGCGTACAAGGACGGTTGTGTCGACCCCGAGCCCACCGCCTGTGAGTTGCGTCCGTCGACGTGGGTGCCGATGAACAGCCCGCCCGACACCGTGAAGGTGCCGTAGTCCACTGCGCTGTTGCGGGTGTCGGTGGGGCCGCTGACGACGACAACGCCGCCTGTCATTTGCACGTGTCCATTGGCATCGATGCCGTCGCCCTGCTCGTCGAGGCGGTCGGTGATGGTGATGAGGGTCGTCCCGCCGTTGATGTACACGGTGTAGTCGCCCACGACTTCTTCGCCGGGTCCGCCCCCACCCGGGCCGGGGTTGGTGTTGGTTGAAGACGACGTCTCGGCACTGGCCACGTTCAGCCCGTCGTCATTGGAAGTGATGTCGATGAACCCGTCGTTGATGACGATGGTTTCACCTTCAATGCCCTCGAACGCGTCGGTGATGGTGACGGACCCGCCGTCGATGGTCACGAGGTGGTCGGCGTGCACCCCGTCGTCGCCGGATGCCAAGGTCAACACGCCTCCAGAGATGAGCACCTCGTCATTGGAGTGGATGGCGTCATCGATGGCCGTGGCGTCGACCGTGCCATCGGTGACCACCACCATGACGGCGCCCAAGATGCCGCGTCCTGTGTCGGTGGCGTCACCGGCGTCGATGACGACGTCACCCCCCATGATCAGCGCGTCGGTGGCCGCCTGAATGCCATCGTCGCCAGCAACGATGTCGACGACACCGCCGTTGACTTGAACGTATCCGCGCTCGGCGTCTTCTTCGTTGTCAGACTTGATGCCATCGCCTCCGGCGTCGATGGTGAGGTCGCCGTCTTCGACGACGACGTAGTCTTTGCCACGAATGCCGTCGTCGGTGGCTGCGACGCGGATGGTGCCAGAGGCGATGACCAGGCCGTCTTTGCTGGCGATGCCGTCATTGAAGTTGGCGGTGACGTCGAGCTCGCCCGTGCCTGCAATCGTTAAGTCGTCTGCCGCGTACAACGTCGCGTTGGGCTCGTCGGTCTCCGCGTCGGGGAAGACATAGGCGGAGCCGTCCATGAGCTGGTTGAGGGTGCCGTCTGCCAGCAAGATGGACGCTTCATCGGCGCTCAGAACGGCGAGTGCTGCTCCGTCTGTGTTGGTGATGTCGACGCCGTTGAGAATCAACACCACGTCGTCTTCATCGTCGACGTCGACGACGACGGAGCCGTCGTCCAAGGTTCCACTGAGGGCGTAGACGCCTGCTGCCTCGATGGTGACGTCAGCTCCGTCGATGACGACGTCATTGGAGTCACTCGATGCTGTGGCGCCTTCAAGAAGAATCTGCACGACGTCTGTCTCGTCGTAGGCGAGGTCGTCTGGGTCGTAGTGGGCGTCTTGGTTGTCGGCCACGGCGACAGACGGATCGACGGCCTCGGGGCTCTCTGGCACAGCGGCGTCCAGCAAGCCGTCGCAGGCGGCGGAGGCCAGCGCGCCGACAACAACGGCGCAGAGAACAACGTGATTCTTCGTGGTCATGGGTGCTCCTTCCCATGCCGTGAGGCGCGCTCGACGGTGCATGGCGGGGTCTAGAGGGAGAACCCGTGAGCGGGGTGATCTTCTAGGCCCGCTCACAAACGCAAACATGAATGAACACAACAAGCCGCGGGTGTGGCTGTTGCTGCCAACTGCCGCCGAATTTCAGCGCTTATTCCGAACTGCGCAGATGTGTCGCATCATGTAAGTCTGTGCCTACATTTTCAGCTGGACGCGACGAACCATCACGATACCGATACGGACGGAGGGAACCATGAGAACAATTCTCGGCTTTGCCTTGGTGGTGCTGTTCGTCGGAACAGGATGCCCCGTCCCCGTCGCGGATACCTGTGGTGACGACGTCTGCGGGGCCTCTGAGACGTGCGAAACGTGTGCCCAAGACTGTGGTGTTTGCAACGAGCCCACATGTGGGGACGACGCATGCAATGGGGACGAAACGTGTGCAACGTGCGCGGCCGACTGCGGCGACTGCAACTTGCCCGCCTGCGGAGACGGCCGTTGCCTCGCGCCTGAAAACTGCGCCCTTTGCGCCGTCGACTGTGGCCCCTGCGCCGAGCCGGAGCCGAGCGCCGGGGAGCCCGGCGTGCCAGAGCCTTCTGCCGCGCCCAGCGTCGGAGAGCCCAGCGTGGGAGAGCCCGCCGTCAGTGAACCCAGCGTCGGTGAGCCCAGCGTGGGGGAGCCGTCGGTGACCCCTGAGCCGTCGTTCGAGCCAGCCGGTGAACCCGACTTCGAACCGGATGCATCCCCCGCCGCATCACCCGACTCGGAGCCGGCGGTGTCGTCGTCAACGTGCCCCAACGGCAGCTGTGAAGACGGCGAAAACGCTGAGAACTGTCCACAAGACTGTGCGGGATGCGACGCTGATTTTCAAATCCACTCGAGCAGCTACCAGGGCAGCAGCGGACTTCTCATTGAGGCCTGCAACGAAGCCCGACCCGCAACCAATTGCACCGACGGGCACAGCATCGTGTTCTCCGACGGGCAGTGCATTTGTGTGGCCCACTGCAACAGCTTGGCGTCGATGCCGCGAGAAGGAGAGCTGTGCGGAAGCAATGCCAACGGACCTCGTTGCCGCATGGTGCAGAGCCAAAGCAACAGCAGCGGGTTGTTGTGCGTGATGGACAGCTGGAACCTTTGCACCGAAGCCGACTGGAATGGAAACGGCGGAGGCTCCACGCCGTCGCCCAGCCAAGAGCCGAGCCCCGAACCCGAGTGCGGCATCACGGGTGAAGACTGCGTGTATGACAGCGACTGCTGCGACGGCATGGAGTGTGGCTTCGCGGGGTGCGGGCTATGACGACGTGGATGCAAACCTGCCTGAAATCTTTGTGCACGGTTTTTGTCGTCGTGGCCTTCCACGGCTGCGTGCCGACGGCGGCGGCTCCGACGTGTGGTGACGATGCCTGCAACGGCGATGAAACCTGCGCCACCTGCGCCGAAGACTGCGGCATGTGCAACGCCCCCTTCTGTGGCGACGGCGCCTGCAACGGCGACGAGTATTGCGGCACTTGCCCTGGCGACTGTGGCGGATGCCCGACCGACGCTTGCGGTGACGGCATCTGCGCTGGCGTTGAAACCTGTTTGAACTGCCTCGACGACTGCCCGGTGTGCGCAGAGCCAGAGCCTCCTCCTGCACCTGACGTCGAGCCCGATGCGAGCCCATCGCCATCGCCGTCTCCATCGCCAGACCCCTCTCCGTCGTCGGAGCCCGACCCCTCTCCGTCGCCATCGCCATCGCCATCGCCATCGCCATCGCCATCGCCATCGCCATCGCCATCGCCGTCGCCATCGCCGACGCCGTCTCCCTCGTCGGAGCCCGACCCCTCGCCGACGGTGACACCGTCGCCCGACGCTTCTCCGTCTGCGGAGCCGGAGCCTGCCACCTGCGAGGGATGTGCCTCCACCCAGCGCTGCGACAACGGAGTCTGCGTCGCCGGCGACAGTTGCGACGCCGTCGTCGCGTGCACGGATGCATGCGCCGTCGACGACGCCACTTGTGTCAACGCCTGCCGCCTTGCCGCCAGCCAACATGGCGGCGCCGAGTGGGACGCGCTCGCGCAGTGTCGTTCGGCATGTGCAGGTGACCTTCTGTGTGAAGCCGAACGTTGTGCTGCGCAGTGGGCTGTGTGTCTGTTTGATGAAACATCGCCGGGCTCCAGCGACTGCTACGACCTCTACTCCTGCGCAGCGGGTTGTGCTTCTGACGCATGTGTTGACGGGTGCTTTGCCGCCGCCAGCGTCGAGGCCTGGACGCAAAATGCGGCGATGACGCTGTGCTTTGACGCTCTGTGCGAAGGCAGCGGCGACACCTGCCGCAACGACGCCCTTGCGGGCGCCTGCGCTCCCTACGTCGAGGCGTGTTTGCAGTGGGGGCAGCCACCTGAGCCCGGCTGCAGCGGACAGTGTGACGACCTCCGCTATACACGATGCACCTGTGATGCGTCTGACCCCTGCAGTTGGACCGACGACGGCGTTTGCGACGCAGACGTCTGTCAGCCCGAGTTCGGGGTCGTCTTCGTCGAGCCCGAGTGCTCCAACTGACCGCCCGCATTGTGTGGAACTGTGTGCATGGCTGCCATCGGGGATGGCGCTGCCTACGTTGAGCAATCGACGTAGGCACCGCCATGACCATCGACAACATCTCTGGCTGCATCGGCTGCAATGAGTGCGTGCTGAGCTGCCCGTGCGACGTCATTCGCATGAATGACGACGAGAACAAGGCGTACATCGCCTATCCGGCGGACTGCCAAATCTGCCACTTGTGCCGCATGTATTGCCCGGTCGACGCCATCACGCTGACGCCGCACAAGTCCATCCCCGTCATCGTGTCGTGGGGGTGAGGAATGTCTGCGTCCGCGTCTACGCCTGACTTGAAGCGGCTCGTGCAGCGCACCTACGTCGCATTGGCGCTCGGGGGGTTCATCGGCCTCCCGCTGTTGCTGTACGCCCTCGGCGGCGCCCCGCGGCGCTCCTTGTTGAAGGAGGGCATCTCCGTCGTCACCCTGCTCGCATTCAGCCTGACGCTCGGGCAATTCTTCTTGGCGCGATCGAACCAGAGTGTGCTGTCTGCCTTCAGTTTGAAAGGCGTGAAGGCGGTGCACACCTGGATGGCCGCCTTCGTCGTCACGGTGCTGCTGTTGCACCCGGCGCTCATTGTCTTTCCGCGCTTCTTTGAAGCAGGCATCACGCCGGCAGACGCGTTTGTTCGCATGCTCACCACCGTCGACAACCTCGGCGTGGTGCTCGGCATCGTGGCCTGGTGCTGCCTGCTTTTGCTGGTGCCGACGTCGATCGCCCGCATCCGCCTCATCAAAGTGCTCGGCGCCAACCACCCCAAGTGGCGCATCTTTCACGGCGCCCTCAGCGTCGTGTTGACGACGACAGGCTTGGTGCACGCCATCACGCTTGGCCGCCATGCCTCCTTTGCCATGGCTTCGTCGTGGGTGCTCATCACCTTCGCCGGCATCGCTTTGTTGGTGCGCATGTACGTCGTCACCCCGCCCAAAGCGTCGAAACCGCTGTCGGCGCCCCCTCGAGGAGAAGGCCATGTCCCGCCGCCCCCACCGCCCTCATGACGACGCCGCCTCTGGCGGCGAGGAGGCCGCCTCCCGCTCTGCAGCCACCCCCACACGTCGAGAGTTTCTCGCGTTGGGGGCTGGAGCCGCAGGAGCCATCGCCCTCGGCGCTGCCGCCGGGTGGGCGCAGAACACACCGGCCATCGTCGCTGACGACGTCGATGCGGCCACCTACGCGTGTGACGTGCTCGTCATCGGCGGCGGCATGGCGGGTCTGTTTGCTGCAGTGAAAGCCCACGACGCTGGAGCCAAAGTCATCATGGTGTCGAAAGGCCGGCTGGGTTCGTCGGGGCTCACCCCGTTTGCCAAGGGCATCTTCTCTTACGACGTCGAACAAGAAGACATGGACGTCGACACCTACACCGCTGCCGTCGGCCGATCGGCGTTGGGCACAGCCAACGCAGTGTTCACCAAGCAGACCGCCATGCACTCCAGGGCCCGCGTCGAAGACTTGCGCTCATGGGGCTTCTTCGAGAGCAACCTGTACAACAAGTCGTTTCGCGCCCCCATCGACGAGCGACGGATTCCCGTGCACGAGCGTGTCGTCGTCACCCACCTCGTCAAGGACGGCGACCGCATTGCGGGTGCTGCCGGATTTCGGCTCGACGCCACCAAGGTCGTCACCTTCAAAGCCAAGACCGTGGTGTTGTGCACCGGCGCTGGCGCCTTCAAGCCCAACGGCTTTCCCGTCAACGACCTCACCCACGACGGCACGGTGATGGCGTATGAGATCGGCGCAAAGGTCACGGGCAAAGAGTGGAACGACGGACACCCCGGCCAAGCGGAGCACCCAGCTGCGACGTTCGACAACTGGGGCGACATGTTCGAGCAGAAGCCGTCGACGGTCGGCGTCGAGATTCGCCACGACCTCGGCGTCGACCTCAACCACCGTGCCTACAAACAAGGCAACCCCCTCGTGGGCGGGCCCGGCGCTCCTCCCGACGAGGTCGATGACGTCGAGGGCGGCCCCTTTCAACCTGAGGAGTTTCGTCGACGGGGGCCCCCCGGCCCTCCGCCTGGAGGCGACAAAGGCGGCCACCGAGGTCCTCCGCCAGGCGGCAAAGAGGGAGGCGCACCTCCCGGCATGGGCGGAACGCCGGTGGGCGGGGCGTCTGCCGGCATGGCCATCCACAAATCGGAAGGGCTGGTGCCCATCAACGCCCAATGTGAGTCGACGGTGCCGGGCCTGTATGCCGCAGGGGACGCACTGGGGTCTTACATGTGTGGCGGCATCTACACGCAGATCGGCTCGTCGCTGGCGGGGTCTGCTGTTCAAGGTGCCATCGCTGGCGAGGCGGCAGCCAACGCTGCGAAACGGCAGCCGATGCCCAAGCTGTCGTCGTCACGCCTGAAGGAAGTGCATGCCGCCATCGTCGCCCCCCTCAAGCGCGAGGCCGGATACAGCCCGGCTTGGGTGACGCAGACGCTGCAGGGGGTGATGATTCCCAACTTCGTGCTCTACGTGAAAAAAGAAAGCATGATGCGCGCCGCACTCGCCTACGTCGAGGAGCTGCGCGACCACCACGTGCCCATGTTGCGTGCAGCCGACATGCATGAATTGCGACTCGCCTATGAGACGGCGAACATGGTGACGTCGGCCGAGATGAAATTGCGGGCGTCGTTGATGCGAACGGAAAGCCGCTGCAGCCACTACCGGCTCGACTTCCCCGACGTCGACGACGAGAACTGGCGGGTGTGGATCAACCTGCACAAAGACGACGCTGGCAACATGACGTTGGAGAAGCAGGCGTTCGGCACTTGGCCCGACGGCTCGCCATTGTCGACCTGACCAACCTCGCCACCGGCAAGCAGGGAAAAAAAGCCGAGCACGTCGCTGTGCTCGGCTCGGTCGTCCAGTGCGATTGAGGCTCAGTTGCCGACGTAGGCGTCGACGGCTGCCTCCCGCTGAGACGCGTGGGTTTTCAGCGTCGCCACTTCGCTGTTCATGCTGTTGAGCTCCGCTGCCGTCAGCGACGGCGTCAAGGTCAACGCATGCGCGTCGTACACTTCGGCGATGCGGCCGGGCTCAAACACGCCATCGGTGAAGGCCACGAGGTGGTCTTTGTAGGTCTGCTCGTATTCGGGGATGTCGATGATGTACCGCAGCAACGGCCACGTGTCGTTGACCTCGTCGAGGTCGAGGTCGAGGGCGCCGCCGCGCTTGCCTTCGTCGAAGGCTTCGTTGTTGTCCCACGGAATCCACACCAGCCGCCCGCCGTCGTTGTAGAGGTAGTAGTTGTGGGTCATGAGCCCGTACGTATCCCAGTTTTGGATGGTCATGTTGACGGCGAGGTATTTCAGGTAGCGCTCGACGTCGAACACGGCTTCAAGCCCGGCCTTGTAGGCCTCAGGGTCGGTGGTGCGGCTGTCGTCGTGCAAAGCCTCGTACAACGCAGTGACGTCGCTGTAGTCGGGATTGTCTTTGTTGGTTTTCAGCTCGTACTCGTCGGTGTTGTAGGTGTTGGCGCCGAAGGTGGCCGCGGTGCCGTCGGGCTTGTAGAGGTTGCCGTCCCCGTCGTCGAACTGGGCGTCGGGGAGGGAGTCGTCGACCTCTTCAACGAGGGTGTAGATGCCGAGGCGCTCGGGGCCGTCGCCTTTGTCGAGGAGCACCTCCACAAACGCCGTGCGTGCGGCCGGGACGCCAAACTCGCGAAACAGGTCGGCCGCGACTTTCTCCCGCAAAAAGGAGTTGTCGCCGAAGTTGCTGCTGAGGTTGAGTTGTTTGAAGCCGAAGAAGCGCTGGTCGTCGATGGAGGGGTGGTCGTCTTCCCACTCGTCGAAGTCGAGCTTGAAGGGGTATTTGTTCTGCCCGTCGCGATGGGCGAACGACAACGACGAGTTCCCTTTGTAGCGAATGCCGACGTGGGTCCAGGCGACGCCGTCGGAGGTGACGGTGCCTTCGCCCCACATGGGCTCCTCGTCGGAGAAGTCGCCGCCAGGGCCGCCGCCGCTCCCGACGATGCCTTCGACGTCGGTCTGCATCTGTGCCCACATGTCGGCGGTGAGGGTCAACGTGATGGTGCGAACACGGCTGTCGTCGAAAACCTCGTCGTAGTCGGGGTCGACGTCGTTGCTGTGCGACGCCTCCGTCCAGTCGGGGTTGTCGCGTACGACTTCGGGTTCGGGCTCGGGTTCGCCGCTGTCGGGTTCGGTGGTGCCGGCGTCTTCATCGACGACGACCCCAGCGTCAGCAGCCGGCTCTGGCTCGACGTCGGAGGGCATGTCGGCCGGACAACCCGCCAAGGCTGCGCCGACGAGGAGTGCGCAGCAGATGCGTGCGAGCGCTGACGAAAAAGCAGAAGAGGCGGCCTGTGGCATGCGGGGTCTCCGACGATGTTCGACGGTGCCCACTCCCTGCATCCGTCCTGTGCTGTCACCAGTGTCGCGTCACGGGCGGTGCGAAGCCGCAATCGCTCACAATTCCAAACAAAGGCCAGGCTTCTCATCGGCCGCCATTTGTGAGCGTTTGTGTGACGAAGAGATGGATCCACCTGTTCAGGGGTCTTCTTGGCGAGTGCAGAGGATGCGCCTCTGCGCTTCGGCCGCGCACGACGGGCGTGCGCATTCGAAAGGCAGCACCATGCGCACATCGCCCTCCACCCCTGCTTCATTTTCTCTCGAACGCGTTGCGCGCCAGCAGCAGATGACATCGACCCAGCGCCACAACGTTGTCGTATGGGAAGGGCGCGCCACCGTCGTCGTCGATGTCGCCCACGTCCGGAATGACGTCGACGCCCACGCCTGGTTGTGCGACGTCGAGCTCGCCGCAAGTCGGCCTGACACCCGTCGCGTCATCGTTGTCGTCCCAGACGAAGGCATCGGCACGTTGTTGATGTTGGAGCGAATGCAAGCCGGGGCCCGGCTGCGGTCTGCGTTTCAAGACGTGGAGGAGGTGTTGTTCGTCGTCGACAGCGACACCGCCTCACTGCAAGCAAAGCTGTTGGTGTCGTTCTGTCGTCTGCCCCACACGGAAGTCTGTCCGCTCACGGAGTTCGGCGAGGTGGCGAGCATCCTGCTGAGTGACGCGGACCTCGACGTGACGTTGCCGGCGCCGTTGTGCGAGGCGTCGCCCGCGTCTTGAGGCCGGCTTGTCGCGACGCTGTGAAGCCCGCCACATCCGGCGGGCTGCACGTTTTTGCGTTGCTCGTTCTGCGGAGGCAAACAACGCGCCGCCCTCGTTGTCGAACGTTCTGGGTTAGGCACGAGAGCGCATCCCAAACCCACCGTTTGACGACGACGAGACGACGTCGGTGAGGATGAGAAACAGGCATCGTCGACCATTTGCAGTCAAATGCCATTCAGCAGAGAGCGACGCCATCATCCACTGCAAATGGTCGTTGAAGGCAGGGCCCCGGCGCCGCGAAGCGCGCGGGCCCTGGCTAGAGCGCATCCCAAACCCACTGTTTGACGACGACGAGACGACGTCGGTGAGGATGAGAACCAGGCATCGTCGACCATTTGCAGTCAAATGCCATTCAGCAGAGAGCGACGCCATCATCCACTGCAAATGGTCGTTGAAGGCAGGGCCCCGGCGCCGCGAAGCGCGCGGGGCCTGACTCGAGCGCATCCCAAAACCACCGTTTGACGACGACGAGACGACATCGGTGAGGATGAGAAACAGGCATCGTCGACCATTTGCAGTCAAATGCCATTCAGCAGAGAGCGACGCCATCATCCACTGCAAATGGTCGTTGAAGGCAGGGCCCCGGCGCCGCGAAGCGCGCGGGCCCTGACTCGAGCGCATCCCAAAACCTCTGCCGTCAACGACAATCTCAAGCGACGCGGTCCGGCGCGAAGCGCCGAGGGGGAATGGGGGCCCCATGTCCGGCTTTGCCGGCGGGTGGGTCTCAGCAAAGCTGAGACCTTGGGAGTTGCCCCTGGCAACTCTCGGGAAGGGGAAGAGAATCACAGGGTGATTCTCCCAAGGCCAAGCAGGGCTTGGCCCGCCTGCGCCCCTTTCAAAAGAACTAGGGCTCGTCGACAGGCTCCGCAAAGGTGGGCGGCACGACCTCTTCGTTTGACCAGGTAGAGGGGGGCGTGGCGGGGCCCTCGCGCGGGGGCGGTCCTTTGGGCGTCGGCAGCTCATCCGTCGACACCGTGCCGTCGCCGTTGGCATCGAACTTCGCCTTGAGCTCGTCGACAGTGACGGTTTCGCCCGTCCGACGAGAGTGGCGCTCGGCCATTTTGCTCAGCTCTGCATCGTTGAGCACGCCGTCGCCGTCTGCATCCGGGCGAGGTGGACGCTTCGGCCCTTGGGGGCCGCCGGCTTCTTGGGTGGCTTGACCTGCACCCGACAGATGTTGCGCAAAGTGTCGCCCGCCGTCGGAGGACGACGACGAGTGTCGAGGGCGAGGGGGGTGTTGGGGACGCTGTGTGGTGGTGTTTGTCTTCATCGTGGCCTCCTGGTGCCAACCCTTGGCACATGGGAGGTATCGGGCGTCCCCAACGGTTCGGCTGGCGCCGACACATTTCAGTCACGATGCCAGGAGACGAAACGCGTCGAAGGACGCGCCAATAGTTCGACATCTAAGGAACAGTCAAACTGAGCAGTTCACAACGCACTCGGGGTCCACTGACGGGTGCGACGAGCGAGTGCGGCCTCCGACTGTCATCGGCAGACCCCCACGTCGACGCCGATGGGGTCGAGGTTGACCAGGGCAGACCCCAGCTGGTTGGAAGCAGCCGGCATGGACGGGTGGCCGAAAAAAAATGCCCATCCCGCTGTCGAAGCAAAGCCAGGCCCGAACGGGAGGTCCTGGGGCTGAGAGCAGCCCGAGGCACAAGTGGCGCTTTCTGTGGGTTGTCTTGGACGACGCGACCGATGTAACGGCTTCGTGAGGGCCGCAAGAACGGCTCCAGCCTCGAAAGCTCGCTTCGCGAGTCGAGTTGCGACGAATGCGTTGCATTCGTCGTCGAGCGCGTTCTCTGGGTTTTGGGATGCGCTCTGGGAGACTTCAATGCAACTTCAATCGAACCGCCTTTGGCTTGTCACTCTGTTTTTTCTGGCGCTCGGAACCGTCGGATGCGGTGCCCTTCCCGAAGCTGGCGAGCCGCCGGAGGCGGAGGTGAGCGACGCAGGCGCACTCGAGAGCGGCAACTGCGAACCTCGCGAAGAGGATGCATGTCTGCGCGTCGTCTGCGACGAGGACACCGGCGAATGGGTGGTGTTCAACGTCCCCAATGGCAACATTTGCGGCGAAGGCTTGGAGTGCTGGGAGGGAGCGTGCATTGAGCCGGAGTGCCACGAGGACGCCGACTGCCAAATCATCTGCGTCGCGCAAGCTTGCGTCGCGGGCCTCTGCCAAGGGCCACTCGAGTTGAGCGACGACAACCCGTGCACCGTCGACTTCTGCGTTGCCATGCAAGGCGTTGGTCACGAAGCTGTTGATGACGGCGAACCTTGCTTCATCGACGACGGTGACGAGGGGAGCTGCTCAGGTGGCACCTGCATCCCCAACTTCTGAGTCGTCGCAGTCGGCGTGAGCGCGGCTACTTGGACAGCGACGTGTCGACCACCGCGCCGGCCGGCCGGAGCAGCCGCGCTTCGTCAAACGTCGCGCCATGTTCGACATCGCGCACCGTCGACACCGTGACCTTCTGGCCCAGCGCAGCCTTGGCGGTCGTCGACGAGGCATGTTCGGTGCGCATCATGTACGTCGTATGGGTTCGAGGAAGGCGGAAGGCGCCTTCCTGACGAGCATCGCTGTACAGCACCACTTTGTCGGGCTTTCTGCCGTTGGCGCCCGGCTTGAAGAACGCCGCATAGGTGACGGTGTAGCGGAGCCCGAGGAGTTCGCCCGATTGTTTGTCGAGGTAGACAAAATAGGTGTCGTCGGGAGCATCGCCGGTGCCTGCTGCAAACGTGACGGCGACGACGTCGCAAGGCGGGAGGCCTACAGCGGCGCCGGTGTGCTCTGTCAGCTCAAGCCGGACGCCGTCGTCTGACAGAACGAAGGGCATGCCCACGAAGTAGTACGGCGTCAGCGACCAGAATCGCGCGGGGAATGGCACTGGCGGCGTGAGCTTCATCCAGGCTTCGTTGCCATCAAAGGCGAACGTTCCTTGCGCTGGTGCCGACATCGAATGGTACGCACGCGACTGCAGAAGGTCGACGACCTGGTGGGATGTCTTGCGCTTGTTGCTGTCGCCAACGGGGACGTAGTCGTAGGTGAACGCGATGGCCCGCTGTGCAAACCACGCTTGCAGTCCGCCGTGGTGGCGGATGGAGCGCAAGACGAGCTTTCCCGCAGGAGAAGCTGTGAGCCGGTCTCGGGCGGCCCGCACCCGAGAAGCCACCAAGGACGTCGAAGCCGGCTGTGTCGAGGGCTGTGAAGCAGGCATCGAGGCTGCCTGTACGGGGGGCGGTGACGACGGGGCGGAGGGCGACGAGGCGGGCGACGGTGAATCGTCGCAAGCGCCACAAAGGGCGGCGACCGACGCCATCGAAGCCAACGAAAGAAGACGAACAGAAGCAGAGGGGAACCACATCCGAGGGTTGTAGCGTCCACTGGCCTGCACGCCACGCAACATCGGTTGTGAGTGACACCCAGAGTCGTTACCCATCGGGCATGAACTCCAGTTTGTCGTCGAGACCGTACATCGCTGCCTACACGCTCCTCCGCGTGGTCATGGGCCTGAACTTCGTGATGCATGGTGTCGTGCGTCTTCCCAAGCTGGATGGGTTCCGCAGTTGGATGGTGAAGTTGTTCGCCGACAGCGTTCTCCCATCGGGCTTGGTGTCGGCGTGGGCGTCGGTGTTGCCGTTCGTCGAACTGGGCATCGGCGTGCTGTTGCTGGCAGGGCTGTCCACCTTTCGCGCCAGCGTCGCCGGCGCTGTGGTCATGGGGGCGTTGGTCACCGGCACCTGTCTCCTCGAGAAGTGGGACTTGGTGGCGTCACAGATGATGTACGCGGCCTGGTTCGTTGCGTTGGTGGCGTTTGTCGACCACGACAAGTGGAGCGTCGACGGCCTCAGAGCGACGCGCTCCTGAAGTGGTCGCAGACAGTCGAGGCTGGCCCCCAAGCGCTCTCAGCGCCGTCGGATTTGTACGCAATTGTGTCGCTGCCAATGGATCGCCGACGACGTGAGTTGTGGAGGTGTGCCCGGCAGAAGGCCGACGGCACAGCCCGCGGCAAGCCGCCAGCGAAAGGACACGCCATGCACACCCCTCCTCTGTCGTCGACGTTTCAAGCCCGTGACGCCAGCCCTCACCCTCGTCGGTCGACGCCCAGGCCCAACAACGTCGTGGTGTGGACGAGAGCCGGCAACGTTTTTGTCGATGTGCTCTACGCACGAACCCAAGACGACGTCGAGAATTGGGTCCACAGCGTCGAGCTTGTCTCGGCCCTGTCGGGCACCGAGCGCATCGTCGTGGTCGCCCCGCACGAGGGGCTGGGGCGGGTGTCGACGTTGTTCAAACTGCAGGCGGGGCCCCGGCTGCGCGATGCATTTCGCCACTGCGACGACGTCCTGTTCTTTGTCGACTCCGACATGAGCGCGAAGCGGACGCACCTGATGGTCGATGCATTCCGACTGGTGCTCGCGAGGGTGTACACCCTCGCCGACTTCGGCGAGGTGACCCGCGTGCTGTTGCGCCAAAGCACGGAGCGCTTGGCGACAACGTCAACGACGAATCGCGCAGGCGAGGCCAGCCGCCGACTGCGCGGATTCCACTGAAGGCCGGCACGCCACCAACCCTCGTCGTCAACGGGCGACTACGCCCGAATGTTGCGGATGGAGTTCATCGCATTTTGGTGCATGGTGTTGTTGATGTTCGACAGCGCCTGCATCATTTGGGTGAGCTGTTGAATCTCAAACTTCATCTCTTCCATCTGCGCTGCCTTGGACGTCTCGCCGGTGCCGGACGACGATGAACCAGACGACGAGCTGGACGACGACGAACTGGACGACGAAGAGCCATTCGAACCGTTGGAGTCGGCGCTCTTCATCTCCTCCATCATGCCCTTGACCTTCTCCTGCTGGTCTTGCGTCACTTTCATCATGAACTTGTGCACCATCTCCTCGAAGGTCATGCCCGACAGGTCGCCAATGCCGAGGTCAGCCGACGACGACGAGGATGACGAGGATGAAGAGGATGAAGAGGATGAAGAGGATGAAGAGGATGAAGTGGACGACATGTCGCTCAGCGACGACGTGATGTGGCCCATTGCGCTGCTGAGACCGTCAAAGACGGACGCACCAAGTTGCATGGGGTTGGGGGATCCGCGCAGGCTTCTGCTCAGGGGGTCGCCAGCCAACGAGCCGCATTTGTCGGCACAAGCAGTTGTCGTCGACACCGACAACCCGCGGGCCAACGCGTTTTGACCGGCGAACGACACCTGCGCGTGAGCACCTTGGCGCCCGTGCCCACACACGCCGTCGCCTCTTTCGAACATGTCGGCGAGTTGGTGCAACTCCTTTTGCACGGACCTGGTGAGGGCGTCGGCATCGCATCCGTTGTTCAGCCCCTGCGCGGTCTGCCGCAACGAATCGGCAATCTTGCTGAACGGGCCCGCGTGTCGAGGAGCAACCGTCGACGAAGTGGTGATGTGAAACTGCATGTCGTCCTCCTGTTGGCCAAAACGTCGGCCTTGTGGAGGTGTTCGGCAGCGAGGTGCCGTGGAGCGCGGAGCGACACAATGCAGACACCTTCGGAGCGAACATCTGGATGCATGCACGGGAGCCACATCGTTGGCGCCTCTTCGTTCAGCGACAGAAGTTGCGTACATTGCAGCCATGGGCAGCAAGAGTGGAACGATCGACGTCGACTTCGGGGCCGAAGACCACCTGTGGATTCGGTACGCTGGCAAGTTGTCTGTGAATGTCTGCGTCGAGCATGTGGCGGCGTTGGAGCGGGAGTTGGCACGGCGTCACGACGTCAACCGTCCCTTCGGCGCGATTGTCGAGTTGGACGCGCTGCAGCAGCCGAATCCCGGCGTGATGCAAGTGGCCACGGCGTTTTGGCAGCGGCTGCAAAACGAAGACCACCCCTGCTTGACCGCCGTCAGCTACGTCGGCACCAGCAAAATCGCGCAGGGCATTGTCATCTCGATGAACTGGCTGGCGCCCATTCCGGTCGCGTTCGGCGTGGCAGCGAACCGAGAAGAAGCGCTGCGTTGGCTGCAGGCTCAGTTCTCGGCAAATGCTGGCTGCGGAGGCCAATGAGGCGGAGCCGCCTCTCTCTTCTTGTCTGAAAAGAGCCGCGGCGGCAGCTGCACACGCTGCGGGGGAGGGAGTCGGTGTACAGCTGCCGCGTTGGCCCACTCTCCTTCGTCGTCGGGGGAGGACGGAGAGAGAGAAGGATGGGTGCTAGCGACGACGGCCGCGTTCGGGAGCGCAGGCAAGTTCGCCTTGGCCACCATCGGGTGGGAGGCGGCATTGGCCCGTGACGTCACCGCGCCGGCCGCTGAAGGAGCAGACGTCGCCCTCGCTTTTGCCAGAGCAGGCTTCGATGGCTTCGGGGGGTGGGCCCCGGCGACCGCCGCCGTTTCCGCCGGGTTGGGCCCAGGCCGCCACCGAGGCCAACAAGAAGGCAGACAAAAGAAGATTGCGAAACGACATGTGGACTCCTGTGGTGCGGCTTGGTTGCCGGTGCAGTTGTCGCGACGTCGGCCGTGCCGTTCGCGTCGTCGACATCAGGAGTAACCATGGGAGTGACCGATCGTGTGCGTCGCAAACAATCGCAAACATTTGACGTCGACAGCATCCACGGCCGAGCGTTTACAGTTGCAAACAACGCGGGATTTTGTCGTCGAATCAGACGGATGCACCCGGCTGTCGGCGTCGACGACCTGCGCGGGTTCGCCTCGCCGACGTCCACTGAGTAAGATTCACCATGGCCGTCGCACTCACTCCCAATGCCCCCCATGTCGTGTACGTCGAGGACGACGTTCGCTTGGGGACACTCACGGCCGAATACCTTCGCCGTGAAGGCGTACGCGTCACTCTGGAGCATGAGCCCCGGGCAGGCATTGCCGCGGTGCTGCGCGAGCGCCCGGATGTGGTGCTGCTCGACGTCAACTTGCCCGACATGTCTGGCTTCGAAGTGTGCACGGTGTTGAGAGAACACGTCGACACGCCGGTCATCATGGTCACCGCACGCACGACCCACGCCGACCGTGTCGACGGGCTGGAGGGGGGCGCCGATGACTACGTCACCAAACCCTTTGCCCCGCGCGAACTCTTGGCGCGCATACGAGCTCAAACCCGGCGGCACCGGCACCAAGTGGGCCCCGTCGACGATGAACTCAGCGCAGGCGGCCTGACGTTGCACCTCAAGCGACGCGACGCGACGTTGCATGGCAAGGCGCTCGACCTCACCACCTACGAGTTCGACTTGCTGTGGACACTGTTGCGCTCGGTGGGCACCCCGTTGACGAGAGAGCAGCTTGTCGACGCGGTTCGCGGAAACGCAGAAGAAGCGTTTGACCGCTCCATCGATGTGCACGTCTCCAACCTCCGCAAGAAGCTGGGCGACCCGCCACGACAGCCGCGTTGGGTCAAGACGGTCAGGGGCGTCGGCTACATGCTCAGTGCCGTCCACGACGACGACGGAGTGAGCTGACGTGCGACTCCAAGCACGCATGACGCTCTTCGGCCTGCTGCTGTTTGTGCTGGTGGGAGGCGCGCTTGTGGGCCTAGCGGTGTGGCTCGATCCCAAAGACGAGCGGCGTGAGCGCGAGACTGTCGATGCTGCGTTGCGACAGCTGGAGACGGTCAAGTCTCTTCGTGACATCGACGACCGGCTGGAGGCGCTTGAGGCCGATGGGTTTCTCGGCGCGGTTCACATCGATGGCGCAGAGGTGTCGTCGACGTTTGGCGACGAGCGAAATGCGTGTCGACACCGCCGCCGACACCACCACGGGCGACCTCCCCATCGGGGCCCGAGGGGGCTGCGTCCTCCTCCATTCTTGGGTGGGGACCGCCCGCCTCCCCGCTGCGTCCGGAAAGAAGTGGAGGCGTCCATCGACGGAGCGACGACGACACTGCACGTCGAGGTCCAGCCTCCACGTCCGCCTCCAGAGCCTCCGGTGGGCGCCGCGTTGCTGGGGGTGACCCTCGTGTTGCTGGCGGGTTTGGCCTTCGCCTTCAGCCGGTCGCTGGTGCGACCGTTGCGCAAGTTGGCCGACGCGGCCGACGCCATGGCCGTGGGCGCATTGGACACGCGCGTGGAGCTTGACCGCAGCGACGAGATTGGAGACGTGGCCAGGGCCTTCAACCAGATGTCCGCGCATGTTGAACGCATGGTGCGCTCTGAAAAAGAGCTGCTGGCAAGCGTCTCCCACGAGCTGAGAACCCCCCTGGCGCGGCTTCAAGTCGGACTGGAACTGCTTCACGGAGAGGCCGCATCCGAAGCGGTCGCTGCGTTGCAGGGGGATGTCCAAGAGTTGGCAGAACTCGTCGAGCGCCTTCTGTATTCGGCGCAGCTCGACGCTGGCACACACCAAGGCGGTGCATTGCCAAGGGCACAGCTGGAGCGGATCTCGATCGTCGATGTCGTCGAACACGCTGCAACGCAGTTTCGGCGTGCCCATCCGCAGCGAGACCTCATCGTCGATGTCGATGGGCGTTGCCGTGTTCTCGGCGACAAGAAGTTGCTCGCCAGCGCCCTCGGCAACCTCCTCGACAACGCAGACAAATACACGCCCGACGGGGCGCAGTCCATCACGCTGTCGACACGCAACGACGCAGAGGCCGTCGAGCTCGTCGTCGAAGACCGTGGCATCGGCGTCGCCGGCGAAGACATGACGCAACTGGTGCAGCCCTTTTCACGCGGGCGCGATGCGAAGCAACGTGGCATTCGGGGGACAGGGCTGGGTCTCAGTCTGGTGCGCCACATCGCCGACACACATGGGGGCGTGTTGGAGCTTCGTCGACGAGAAGTGGGCACCGCGGCTGTGTTGCGGCTGCCCACCATTGGGGACGACCAGGGGTGAGCACAGTGGGCGGCGACGGCGAGTTGGCTCCAAACGGCCTCACGCATGTGTCCTCACAGTTGCGAACAATCGCGCGACTCGGCCTTGGAGGCGGCTCACAGCCATGGGGCGGCAAGCGGTCGGAGGCGATGCCGCCGAGGAGACGGACGCACGAAAGCGTCTTCGCTAAGATGGTTGGGGCAAAGCTGGGGGGCGGCGATGTCAGACGACAAAGGCGTTGGAATTGTGTTTCTGCGACGGACGGCCGAAGACAAGGGCGTTCTCGAGGAACTCCAACGTGGGCTGACGAAGGAGGAGCAGCACCTGTTGCTGACGACGATGGCCACCACATGGGTGAGCATGCCGTTCGCCGATCGCGTGTGGGCAGCAGCGGCTCGCACCTGCCATCCTGAGCTTCCGTTTCCGCAAGCCCTCAAAGCGCTTGGCGTGGCCTTGGCGCACAACGACCTCCGCGGCGTCTACTCCATCTTTGCGAAAGTGCTTTCGCTGCGTGCCGTCCTGAAGCATTCGGGCCGACTGTGGCGGACGTACCACTCCCGAGGGCGCATCGTCGTCGAGCGCGGCGAAGACGGCGGGCGGGAGCTGCTGTTCAGCATTCACGACTATGAAGAGCTTCCCGAGTGCTTTCGCATTGCCATGGGGGGCTGGTTGGATGGCGTGGCACAGCTGTGCAACGAAGACATCTCTCCATTCTCTCATCACCTCGACGACGGCGTCTGGAAATTCGCCGCGCGGTGGAGAGGCTAGCTGGGGCGAACGACCGCGAGCTTCAACGCCGATGGCGTCACCGTCCTACAGCGCGTTCTCGACCAGGTGTCTGAGGTCGTCGACGAGAGTCGCCATCGAAGCTTTGTTCAGACCGTTGTAGATGCCACGTAGGTGTCCATCCCCGTCGACGAGGACGACGTTTTCGGTGTGGATGAATTCGTCAGTCTTCTTTGCGATGCCGAGGTCTTCTTCAATGAAGAAGGCGCGGCGTCCAAGGTGGTAGATGACCAAACGTTCACCGGTCAGGAGCGACCAGTTGGCGTCGTCAATGCGTTTGGACTCGACGAACTTCGCCAGAACACTTGGCGTGTCGAGGTCAGGCGTCACGGAGAACGTGACGATGTGAAACTTGTCTTTCTCTGGCGTCAACGTCGCCTGCAGCGCCTTCAGGTTCTTCGTCATGTTCGGACAGATGCCCGGACACGTCGTGAAGAAGAAGCTTGCGACGTACGGCTTGCCAGACAACGCGCTGCTGTCGAATGAAACGTTGTGCTGGTTGGTGAGGGAGAAGTCGGGGACGGTGTGCATCGAAGCCAACGTCTCTGTCGACGGAGACCAGACCGGCGTAAACGACGCGTCGTTGTAGTACGGAACACGAGTGGCCGATTGAGAGCAGCTCGTCGTCAACGACAGCAGGGCGAGCCACACCACGGACGCAATGCAACGCAACGTCATCGCTTCAGCTCCTTTGCTGTGCCAACGGGCTCACCCTCGTCGACGCGAAAGCAGAGCTTGCTTCTCTTCAAGCCGAACACGCGGTCGCCATGCGCCTCGTAGTTGTTGTAGAGCTTGCCGTTCTCGCGCCACGAACGTTGCAGCCCTTGTTCTCGTCCATCGACGAGCTGCATCTCTTTGAAGAGCGCTCCAGACGCGTACCATTGTCGTTGTGTCCCCTGCGCCACGCCGAAAATGTGGTGGCTCTTGGAGCGCACGGCTCCATGGCGCCACCAGGTGGTCGATGTGCCGTGACGTTTTCCGTCGGCATATTTGGCCGAGAAGCTCTTCTGACCGGACGCGAACCACTTCTCCCGCAACCCGTGTTTCAGCCCTTCGCGGAGATGGGTTCGCTCGATGACCCCGCCCCATGGGTCTCGCTGTTCGACGACGCCGGTTAAGGGCACACCGTCCACGGTGACAAGGCCAGTGGAACGCTCCAACTGCGTGTCTTTGTCGTCGACCACCCGGGCTTCATTGTCCGCTTCGACATTGGATTGCGGCAAAGCGCAGCCGCCGAGGCAAAAAGCGACGGCAGCTGCGCAGGCCAAGCCGGCTCCACTATTGGATCGCACTTGGTGTCCCCTGCAGGTTTCCTGGAAAGAGGATGTAGTAGGCGCCGAGGTAGGCCTCGTTTTGGATGTGGTAGTGGTACTCGGGCTCGTCGGCGTGCTGGGTCAGGCCGGTGTGACCCCCCGACGCGTCGAGGTCGTCTGGGTGGTCCCCCGTCGAGGCGCACCGTCGCCCGTACAAGAAGAAGCCGTCGGCCATGACACCGATGAGGGCATCGTCGTCGTTCGACCATGCCTTGGGCTCGAGGTGGTAGTGGTACGACTGCGGGCCAGTGTGTGCACCGTTGTCGTCAAGGCTGCCCACCGCGTCGTCGAGGGGCACGTTGGGTCCTTCCTCGTCGTTGTAAATCATCGCGCCGCTGACGGCGATGCCGATGGGGCCAAGCCCAGTGGTCGACGAGGTTGCCGCTTGCTCCGGCTGTGCGGACACCACGAGCTCGAACGACCCGTTGAAGTCGTCGATGTTGCCCGGCGCCATCTGGTCAAAGGATGTGACGGTCGGCTCGACAAACAATGGATGGTCTTCTGCTGCCGCGGGGGTGGTGTGTGCGCCCATCGGTCCGTTGATGGTGCGTTCGTTGGTGTTCGACCAATACGGCGAAGTGTGGTTCGCGAGACCGTTGGATTCGATGATGACGTCGTCACCAGACAAGACGACGGTGACGTTGTCGACGTCAAACTCAGAAAAGGCCGCGTGGAGCCCGCTGTCGGGTTCAGCATCAGGTTCTGCGGTGCTGGGCTCGGCAGCCGGCTCGTCGGTGGCGGGCTCGGAGGTCTCTGGCTCAGCAACTTCTGGCTCTGCGGTGTCGCCGACGTCGCATGCTCCAGTGGCACACGCAAGTGCGAGCGCCGCTGCCAACAACGCGACACGACGGAGTGGGTGATGTTTGGGCATTGGGCACCTTTCGTTTCAGTGAAGGGCAACGGTGTCGCCCCCGAAACATGTAAACCCCACGACGTGGAACCGTTCGTTGTGCACACAAACGCAAACATTCACCTGGCCCATACAACGACTGGCCCCCATGTCAGACGCTCACCGTCTTCTGGGGGCGGCACTCGTGCGGTAGAGAACACGCCGGGCACGGTTGAGCTGCCCGAGGGGGCGGTGCGCAGGGTGCGCGTGCCAAGGTGAAAACGACAGGCCTTCACACGATGGAGGGTCGGGTGCAGCGTCGGGCCCGCCCACGACGACCACACGCCCGAGTGGGGTGAGTGGGGCTTCGGACTCGTCCCACAGCGCGGTGCCATGTTCGATGGGGGTGGTGTTGTCGTCGACAAAGCGCTGGGCATACAGGACGTAGCAAACGTCGGCGCTCTCGACGCGTGCGGCGAACTCTGCTCCCAGGAAGTCGGCGTCGTCGTCGTGGTGGCTCGGGGGCGGCTCGGCTTCACACGGCGCCAGTTTGAACCGCACGGCGTCCACGCCCATGAGGAAGGCGGCGCCTGACCAATACGACTCCGTCGCCAAGCTGGTGGGAACACCACGTGCGGCAGCCAACAGCGCGATGGTCTTTGGATGGCGCAGCGCGAACCCAGCCATCTTTCCTTCGGCGCCGGCTTCGAGCAGGTCGACAAAGGTGTCGATGTCGGGCGCGGTCCCGCGCGGCTTGTTGGTGAACAAGAAGTCCTGCGCTTGGGGAGTCATGGCGTCGTGCTCGAGGCGCGGCCCTGGCTGCGAGGTGAACTTGAGGGCAACACCGTGAAAGCCTTTGTCCCGGTCGTCGGTGCCCGCGCCTCCTGCTGACGACAGCCGCACGACGCCGGTCGACGGGGCATCGACGGCAAAGAACCCTTGCCGGGTCCACGCCGGTCGACTTTTGTGAGGCAGAAATGCCACCGCACGACACGCATGTTCTTTGCCGTGGAGCACGCGCGCCGTGGGATCGCTCTGCCGTCGTTGTACGTTGCGCAGTCGACCTTCCAGGCGTTTGAACAATGCCGCTTCGTCGGTGCCGACGGATTCGTAGTGGGCTGCGGCCTGCGCAGACGACGTGTCGTCGACGATGGGGGACGAGGGTGGGGGGGCTGCCGACGCTCGCGGGCGACTCGCCTGGTGCGCACACCCACCCGCCATCCACAAGGCGACAGCGACGGAGAAGAGCTGAAAGGCGATTCGTTTCACTTGGCCACCCATGGCTCAAATCCGGTGGGGAGGCCGTCCACGTTCGGAGCCAACGACGGGTAGTGGCGCAGCAACACGCTCTTGAACGTGGCGTCTTTGATCCAAGCCAGCCCTTCGTCTGTGTAGACCTCGGGGCGGTAGTCCGTCGTGTAAAAGCGGTCGGCGCTGAGTCGGCGCGAAGCCATCAAGATGAAGATGTGAAACTGCGTTTCGCCAAACCCAAATCCGTCTGGACGAACCCCTTCGGCCAAGCAGCCAACCATGAGGTCGAGCTTTTCGACGTCGCCGTAGACGTCACGCAGCTCTTGGGCCACAGCTGCGTCGGGCGTGAGTTCATCGAAGGTCCGAATGGGCTCCAGACGAAGTTGCCGACGGAACTCGTTGTACCGCGGCACACCACGCTCGCGGTCACGCAGCACGTCGACGGCCGCCAAATCCATCTTGCGCCCTTCACGTTGAGGGCCAACCGGCACCTCGATGTGTTGCATGAACTTGGGGTGGTTGTGCAGCACCAAGGCACCGGCGTTTTGGCGGCCCAGCGAGAAGAACATCGTCTCCATGGTGTGGGCGTCGATGAGTTTTGCAGCGTGGTGGTTGCGGGTTTCTTCGAGGCCGACGGTGGCCACAGGGGCTCCGTTCGGCTTGCTCAGCGCCAGCTTCTCCGGAAGAAAGGGATGCATCCGATACACCGCTGTGAATTCCTCCGTGATGGTGAACGGTACGTCGTGCAGCAGTGTCTTGCCGCCGACGAGGCCACTCACCACGGGGCCCCCCATGTGGGTGTCGATGTTGAAGGTGGCGTCGAGGAGGCCGTACCAGTTGACGTCCATGGCCCGCTTCAACGTGGGGTGGGCCAACACCGCCGGCGTCCACTCCACGGTGTGAATCTTGGCGATGACGGCCGCGTTCACCAGGCGGGCCACCTGAAAGAGTTCTTCGTCACTCCAGTCGGGGTGCGACGCTGCGAGGTGAGCGGCGATGGCGTTGTGCTCTTGGGCAAAGAGCGTGTGCAACAAAGACAACCCCACCCACCAGTTCTCGTTGAATCCGGTGTGCTCGACGCGGCGGTCGTCGGTGAGAGGCAGTCGTCCGTCGACCAACTTGAGCAAGCCCCCTTCGCCCGTGCGCAACGCCATCTGGGCGTCACGGCTTGAGCCGTACAGCTGGCTGGCGTCCCACCAATGGGTGACATGGTTGCGGAAGGTCGGCGGGAGCGCGCGTTCGTCGTCGCTGCGGGTCGTGTCTGGCGACGAGGATTGCACTGCCATGCCGCCTTCGTAGACGGCGTCGCCGACGACGCTGGGGACGTGGTGCATGTGGCCGGGGTCGCCGAGCCCATGGAACATCCAGTCGTGGTTCTGAAACTGAATCCACGACGCCATCAACAGGTTGAGGTGTGGGATGGGTTGAAAGTCTTGTCGCGCCAGAAGCTTTTGTGAGACCGCGCGCGGGTTCGGGTCCATGATGTCGTGGGCGCTCTCTTTCTTGGCGGCGTCAAACGTCATGTTGCGTCCGAAGCGCATCCCAGCTGACCCCATCGACGGGGCGTCGAGATGGTTGCAGCGGCCATCCGGCATGCGAAACCGCGTCGCGTCTTTGGGGCACGTTGTCTCCGCGTCGGGCTTGTTGGTGTCGAACAAATTGTGTTGGTCGAGCCCGTCACGCGCACGCTTCAGCATCGCCAATCGACCTGGCCGGGTTTTCTGGTTGAGCGTCGTGTAGATGTCGTCGCGGTCTCGAGGAGGCGGTTTGTCGTCTTTCTTCGCAACCGGTTTCGGTGCGCTCGTTTGGCAGGCGCCCGCGGCTGACAGCGCTCCGACGACGACGAAGGCACGAAAGGAGGAGAGAGACGTCGACCCGCACCGGCGGCGGCAGTTGGCAATCATGGTGAGAACTCCAAGGGCACGGTGTTGAACGCGTGCCCATCACACGCGTGCAGGGTCGAAGCAAGCACCAGGCCACAACGCGTCGACGTGGGTCGTGGCTGGCGAGGGGGCCGTCGTGTTTTTCTGCAGGGGCGACTGCGACACGGGCGGTCCGATGGTGTCCACACCAAAGACACCGGTGCAGACACGCAGCGCACACCACACACGTCGTCACACCGCTCTCTCGACGCAATCCGGCGGGAACTGTGTTGGTCCAGAACTTGAAGAGCGGTGACGTCGACGTCGACACCAACGTCCGACGTCATGTCCCGAGAGCGAAAGCTCCACCAAGGAAAACGAAATGTTTGGAAGTGTAAAGAACCACCTCATTGCTGTCGGCCTGAGCGCCAGTGTCATGGCTGGGTGTGCTCCGACCGACAACGAGCCTGTGACGGATGCAGGCGTCGTCGACGACAGCCCCACCCCGGATGCCTTGCGCGCTCCACTGGACGCGGTTCAGCTGTGCACGGCGGTGCAGTTCGGCGGCGGCACGCTCGTCGCGCTCGCACTGACCAACCGGTGCAGCGAGGAGCGGACCATTCGCGACGGCTTCAACAGCGAGGTGTTGGACGAGGCGTGTTCGCCCGGCGCGCCTGGCTTTGACATCTACGAGCGTGCCCTCGACGAGCCCACCATCTCATTCGACGTCGAGCGCATGGTGGAATGCCAGGAAGCGGGCCGCGACGCCATTGCGCAGTGGGAGTCCGGAGTGGCGGACGTCATCGACGACACTGCCAACCTGTGCCAGGGCCTGGTGACCGGCACCGCGACGGCCGGGGCAGACTGTTTCGTCGACTGGATGTGCGCCGACGGTCTCTCTTGCGAATTTGTCTCTGCCGACAACGCGTTTCGTTGTCTTCCACCCGCGAGCGTCGGCGAAAGCTGTCATTCGAGCAGCACGCACCCCCGTTCGTGCGAAGAAGGATTGGATTGCGTTGACGACATCTGCTTGACGCAACCCACGGAAGGCGAAGCCTGCGGCAACACTGTCGACGTCGATTGCGCTGATGGGCTTCGTTGCAACGTCGACTCCAGCGTCTGCGAAGACGACCCAAGCGACTGTGCGGAGCCCTGCAGCGTCGACGAGGCTTGCGTCGACAACGCTTGCGTGGCCCTCCCAGCCTCTGGCGATGCTTGTACCCAGGAACTCGGGTGCGCTGCGTGCAGCGTTTGCCGGCCCGACGACGGTGGCAACTTGCTTTGCCAGCCACCTGGGGCACTCGGTGCGTCGTGTTCGTTCGACGCCCACTGCGTCAAAGATGCCTATTGCAGCGACGATGGGGTCTGCACCGCCTTGGGCGCGGTCGGCGCTGTTTGCGACTCGAGCTCCAGCTGCGAATCGAATCTGTTCTGCGACGACGGCGTGTGCACCTCCGCCGACGACGTCACCTGCGATGTGCGCCGAGATTGCGGAGTGGGCGACTCCTGCACCTATGACTTCCAATGCAGTCCTGACGATGGCGGCTTGCTTTGTGACGACGGTGTTTGCGTCGCCGCTCCGAGCGCTGGCAATGCATGCACGTCGTTGGGCGGATGCGCAGACGACCTGTACTGCGACGACAACGACATGTGCCAGCCGCAGAAAGACGAAGGACAGGCATGTGTCGTCGACACCGAGTGCAGCACAACGGTTTGTGCCGATGGCGTCTGTGCCGTCGAAGGGCAGAGTTGTCTGCACAGCAAGGAGTTGTTCGCCCAGCTGATCTTCTTGTCGGGGTTGTGGGTCCCTGCGGTGCGACGACGACGTGCACGACGGCGTGAGTCGAAGTTGGATTCCTGACGTTTCTGTCTGCGGGCTCGTCGGGGCTCTACGCAACAGGTTCTGTCGACGAGGGCGCGCATCACCCACCTGCGACCACGTCGACGGGATGACACCTCAATGCTGAAAGCACGACGATGTGAAAACGACCATCTGCAAAACACACCTATTGCTTTTGTTGGCCCTGGCCGCCGGGTGTGGAGGCACCTACTCCGACGTCCCTCCCGACGACCCGCAACTTGGACGAAACGGGGTGCTTGAACCGCCCGTCGACGCCGCCGCCACCTGGATCGAGGACGGGGTCCGGTTCGAGGTCGAATCGTCCGCCGGGTGTCGCGCCGCCACAGACACGGGCCACGAGAACTACGTTGCCATCGTCTGGGAGGTCGAAGAAGCGTCAGAGCTCTGGCAGACGAACGACGACTTTGGTTCCAATGCCTGGTGTCGACGTCAACAACAGCTCTCCGCCATGTTCGCGCGCGAACCGCTGCACCGACGCAAGCCCCACGCCCGTGCCCTGACCCGGAGCCTTCGTCGTGAAGCCGAGTTGCGTCGCGGCGGCGACCACGTCTTGGGACATGCCGCATCCGTTGTCTTCGAACACCACGTCGACAAAACGCTTCGCAAGACCCGAGGTGCGATGACGTTTGACCGTGATGGTCAAGACGCCACCCGGCTCCATCGCATCTCGCGCGTTCGCGGCGAGGTTCAACAGAGCGGCCTCCATGTGGACGCGTTCAACCCGCGCAAACAGCGCCTTGCTCTCGAGGTCGATGTGGACGGTCATGCATGAGCCCACGATGGCTTGCAGGCTCTTGTCGACCGACTCGACGATGCCGCATAGGTCGACAACGGGGGCCGTGACGACGACGGGGGCGTCCTGCCCAAAGGCGCGCATCAGCAGTTCGCGTGCCCGCCGCATGGCCCGGAGCGTGTCGGAGTTTTCTGGACGGAACGGCCTCGACAGGGCCATGTCTTCGCGAAGGGCAAGCTCCATGTTGCTCTGGGCGACCTGCACCAGGTTTCGCAGGTCGTGCAGGACGTCGACGACCCAGGGCGGATCGTTCGCGACCGCGTTGAGGTGCGGCTGCACAGCAAGTGGAGCTTCTGTGAACGTGGCGCAGATGCCACCGTCTTCAATGCGAAAGCGTTGAATCTCCACCTGTCGCCCTGAGTCGGTCTGCAAGAGCTCGCTGGCGATGAGTGGCCCGTTCGACACTGCGCTGAGGCGGGCGCGTGCATTTGCGTAGGGGTCGCCATTGCCAAAGAGACCATGGAGGGCTGAGTCGAGGTAGAGCGCCGAGAGGTGTGTGCCCTGCCGCTTGAAGCGGTCGGCGATGCCAACATCCATCGCCTCGTACATGTCGTTGTGTCCGACAAGCTCGAGTTTGTGGTTGTAGACGGTGACCGCTTTGGCGTCCTGTTCACCGGTCGTCAGAAGCCGGATCGCTTCTTGTGACGAGATTGCGTTGCTGTCGTTGCTCATGTTCCCTCCGCCCACTTGAGGGTAGGGGAGCGGGAGTGGACGTTTCCAACGAAGCCCTTGGGTGTCCGCACCCGCGCTGTGTTCCCAGGTGGTCCAATGGTGAACCACGCCGTCAGCAAGGCGACATGCTTGGGCTCATCCTGAATGCGACGACGCAAACGTGCACGTCACGGCGACAGGCCGTACACTGTCGTCGACGTGCTGGGGTCATCGAGCAGGAGGGAACGATGCAGGGCGAGAAATCGGGGGGCGTCGTGGTCGACGAAAGTCGTCACCCCATGGTCGAGCTTGGGTTTCCGACGGGCTCGATGACGGACGACGACTGGTACGACCTCCTCGACCGCCTCGACGCGCTCCGGTCGGGAGCGAGGAGGCGGGACGAAGTCATTGCCGTCGTCGTGACGGGGACAGCAAAGATGACGCCGGGACAGCGCAAAATTGTGGCGCAATGGATGAACGACTCCGCACCAGACGATGACGTCAGCGTCGGCTCGTTCGTCGTGCTCAGTGCTGCGGCAAAAGGGGTGCTCACGGCGCTGACTTGGCTCTCTCCTCGTCTAAAGAAGGCAGTGGTCCCATGTGCGACGCGAGAAGAAGCCGTGCACAAAGCGCAAGAAGCGTTGGCGCTGCGACAACAACGGCGGCAGCTGGCTTGAACCGCCCTGCAGCCGCACGACGCGAACGACGTGGGTTTGGATGTTTGAAGGAGAACGCATGAGACAGATGCTGGTGGGTGGACTCGCCCTGTTGTTGGTCTCTGGATGCGGCGTCGAAACGACATCCACGCCAAATCCGTCGATTCGACTCGATGAAAACCCGGTCGGGCCCTTGCGCTCGGGCACCGCCCCAGACGACCTCTTCGTCGTGCTGACCGCCGAGAACGAAGCCGACTACGCGGGCATCTCCGACGACATCGACGTCGCGCTCGACGCCCACTTCGGCGGGACGGCCCAGACACCGGCCCTCCTCAGTGTCTTTGGGTTTGGTGACTGCCAGCCAGACAAGTTTTTGAACTTCAGTCGCACCGCCGCCGACGGCGTCCACATGTCTTCGACGACGGTCTCGTTTGACGGCGTTTGTACGTTGTCGCTCACCAAGCGGGCATTCGTCTTCGACCTCTCAGAGTTCACCGGCGTACAAGACGTCGATGCCGATGCTGAAGTCAGCTTCGAAGAGGCCAGCAAGGACGCATCCGACCTCGACGCCGAGTACGACGCAGTTGTTTCTGTCGATGGCGCGTAGGCGGCGAGGGCCGGGCATCTCTGTCTACAAAAGCCCGTAGAATGTCTTGTTGTCTTGAATGGCAGCGACGACGGCGACGCCTGACAGCCGCTCGAACCGCGTTTCGAGGTCAAACAACTCACTTTGGCGGCCCATGGCGTCGTCGACGTTGGGCACCGTGACCTCGACGCACGCATGGTGTTCGGCGGCGAGCTCTGGCAGATGCGTGGACGCATCGAACGCCGCCATCTTCTGCAGCAAAGCCTCGCCCCGCAAAACCGCGACGTCGTAGGCCGACTGGCCGGCGACAAACTCGGACTGCATGGCGGCCGCGTGGGCAGCCTCGTCGTCGAGGCGGTTGCCGTCGAAGAACACCAAGAACGCTCCCATTTTCTTCTCCTACTTCGAATTGAACAGGTTCTCATCGGCGTGGTGCACGTCGGTGCCAGCCGCTCTCGGGAATGTGAGGCGGCTGGTGCTGTGCTGCCACCGACAGCTACCGCAAGTCGCGTCCGGCGCTGTCGAGAAGCGCCTCCATCAATCGCTGACCGCAGAGTTTGGCTTTGCCGGGCGCAGCGTCGACAAAGAAACACCAGCTGCTGACCTCGTGCACCGTTTGCCCCCACCGGAACTCTCCGACGAGCGAGTCGTATTGGACGGACGCATCTTCTGGCCAACAAGGCGTGCTTGTTTGCATCAGGCTGATGTGAGCGACACCTCCCGGGTCTTTGGTTCCCTCCACTGTCGTGATGCTCGCATGTGCATCCTGGTGGTCGTTGACGGGCAGGCCCGCTGACCGCAGCAAGTCGACCATATCTTCGCGCGTGAACTCTTGTTGTCGGACTTCAAGGTTTTGAAACCCTTCCTCTGACAGCACGCGCTTCGCAAGCTCGACGTCAACAGCGTCGACACGGGCGCCACCGACGGGCAAGGCACTGCATCCGGCCGACACGACGAGCAAGAGTGGGAACAAGGTCGCAGCACGACGAGAAACAGGCAGGGCCATCCGCACTCCAAGAGACGACCACGTCGACTGGGCGGCGGGCGGATGTGAGCGGCCCTGCTTTGCGCCTCGCTGCGTCGGCACAAGCGACGCGCATCCGGTCCACAGTTCACGAACGAAGGGCCACACAGCATGCAAACGGCGAAGAAGGGGGGACGACATGCGAACTCCAAGGATGTCTCTGTTGCTGTGACGTATTCGTTACGGGGGTGGGCCGAAAAATGCCGAGTTCAGGTGTGGATCTGCTCAGGCGGATTTGCGGTTTGACAAAACGTTGGGTGTGCTTGCTGCCGTCAGGCGACGGCGGCGCGCTCGTCGACAACGGCGAAAAAGAAGGCGCCCAGAAGCAACCGCATCGCGATCGTTCTGGGCGCCGAGAAACGCCACATTTCTGTGGGCAGTGTGAAGCAACCGCCCTCGGCCGTCAACAACTTTGAAAATGAAATTCAAGATCAATACTGTTGAAATCAATTTTGAAATTCATTATCAATTTGCGCATGTGCTTTTCCGATCGCCATTTCATGCCTGTCCTCGTTTTGCTGTTGGCAGGAGGGTGTGCCCCGCCTGACCGCAGCGCGGCGTCTGACGATGAGGTGTTGCTCGACGTCACTTCGTTTGTGCGCGACCAACCCGCCATCGCCGACAGCTGGTACGCCTACGACGCCGTGACGCACATTCTGACGCCACGGCCTCAGTCCTACATATTTGCGATTGACGATGTGAATGGGCGCCACCACGTCGGCGTTGACGTTCGCTCGTACTATGACGCCGACTCCGCCGCGTCGGGCTGGTTCACGTTTGGCATCGCTGCTTATGACGACGCCGACGGGTGGCAAGACGCCGTCGAGTGTCAAACGCCGCACAGCGTTCGCTTCGACGGGCCGGTGTGTGTCGACCTGCTGCAAGCCGCGGCTGTGGATTGCGACGACGATTGGCATCTGCAGGCACGGGTGTTTCCCCTCCTTGTGGCCGAAGCCGGTCTCGTCGTCGGCAACCCTGGCCTCTTCGTGCACAGCGTCGACGCCATGCCCCTGTCGCATCAGGTGACGGTTTCGACCCACGAGGGAGTCGAGTTGCAGAACCTGCCCGCCCCCGACGCCGTCCTCACATTGCCGTCGAGCGCTTCGGCCGACCTCAACTGGGAGCGAAAGCGGATGGCGCCAAACCTCCCGGTGCAGGGAATGGCCATTGGCGCCGACCTCGACGAGGAGCGGGTGCACTTTCTTCTCACCCCACGGCGGACGCTTGAGCGATTCACGCTCCACCTCGACGACACATCGGCATCGATCTCGTTTGCGTCGGCCACGCTCAACGACGAAGGCGACGGCTTCGGCCCGTTCTCAACGACAACAGACGTGGACGTACCGCTCCCTGCGGAAGGGCGCCTGGTGTTTGTTGCCTTGCAAGCAGACGACGCCATGCCGTTCGGCAATGCCTTTTCTGTCGCCGACCAACTTCAGCCTCCCGACGAGCGGGAGTGGGACTTTGCCCTGGAGCGCGTGGGCGGCCAGCTGCGCGTGACGCTCAGTCCGTCGTGCGCGGTGAAGACCGAGGCGCTTGACGGCCGTGACCTGGAGGACGCCTTGCCTTCGTTTTCTGTTGTTGACCAGGAGTCGTGATGGTTCGCCGCTTTTGTTTGTCGTCGTGGGCCGTGTCTGCGCTCTTCGCCTTTGGCGCGTGCCCCTACGTTCCAGAGAATCCTCCACCGCGCTGTGACGACGAGGTCTGCACCGTCGAAGACGGCGACGCGTTGGTGTCGGTGGTGGACGCCACCGATGACGACCGTTGGGTGCATTTCGACTTTGAAACGGCAGGCGCTGTCGACGAAGAGAACGCCAGCTGGGACCTCGCCTTTCGCCGCATGGTGGTGAAGTCGAATGGGGGCGCCAGCGGAGATGGCGGCGTCGAGGTGGCGGTGCTTCCCGATGCCGTCTTCGACGAGGTCACGTCGGCGCCAGGGGAGGGGTGGATGTCTGACGACGTCGGCGACCCCGACGAGCGCGACCCCGGCGGCACGGTTTTCAACGAAGACCCCTGGTACGCCTACGACCTCTTTTCCCACAGCCTGCAGCCGCAGGAGCGCGTCTACGTCGTGCGCACCGTCGAGGGCAGCACCTTCAAGCTGCGCATCGATGGGTACTACGACGCGGACGGCACTTCGGGCTGGATGCATTTCACATGGTCGGCCGTCAGCGCCTTTTGACGACGACGTTCCCCAGGAGGTTCCATGTCTGAAGCTGAAGACATCTCCAGCATTGAAGACCCATTTCAGGTCGAACGCGATGCCGAACAGTTCGCCCGCGTCGACGACCCTGCACAGGCGGCGCGCGCCTGGTTGTTGACCACGACGTCTGCCACGCTGTGCACGTTGGCGGCCAAGCCCGACCTCGCCGGACACCCCTTCGGCTCGGTGGTGCCGTTCGCGCTCGACTGGCGGGGGCATCCGGTCATCTACACCGCGAGCATCGCCGCCCACACCGCCAACCTACGGCACGACCCGCGCGCATCGCTGTTCATTCGCCAGCCCGACGTAGTGGGCGACCCGCAAGCGGGTTGGCGGCTGTCGCTGGTCGGCGCGTTTCACCGGCTGTCGACCGACGGTGCAGACGATGCCGAGCAAATCACCCAAGACGAACACGACGACATCGCCGCGCGGTATTTCGAACGAGTCCCCGCTGCACGCGGATATGCGTCGACCCACAGCTTCTCGTTCTGGCGGATGGGGGCGCTGAAGAAGGCACGGTACATCGCGGGCTTCGGCAAGATTTGCTGGCTCAGAGGCGACGAACTTTTGCGAACGGCCGACGAGGCCTTTCAACAAGCTGCGGAGCACGCCGCGGCCCACATGAACGACGACCACGTCGAGAACATGCGCGAGATGTGTCGAGGCGTGTACGACGTCTCGCCTCAAGCTGTGCGCATGGTCGACGTCGACCGCACCGGCTTTGCATTGTTGGCCGACGAACAGCGGTACCACTTCTCGTTCGGCAAAGAGGTCGACGGCGCCGGGTTGCGGCACGCCGTCATCGACGTGTTGCAGCGCGCCCGCGTCAATGGGGGCAAGTTGTGAGCCGTCTTTCTCGTCTTTCTCGTCGTCGCTTGCTCGTGGGCGGCACTGCTGCCAGCGCCAGCGTTCTGCTGCTGGGGGCGTCTGCAGACATGCCGCAACGCATCGTCTCGGCCGGTGCGTCGGTGACGGAAATCCTCTTTGCCCTCGGCGTTGGTGACCATGTCGTCGGCAGCGACACCTCCAGCCGCTTCCCTGCGGCCAGTCAGGCGTTGCCGAACATCGGCTACCACCGAGCATTGGCCGCCGAAGGCATCTTGAGTCTGCGCCCAGATGTCTTTGTGCACACCGACCAGGCGGGGCCGCCCCAAGTCCTGCAGCAACTCAAAGCCGCCGGACTCGCGATGCATCAGGTCCCGTCCACGCCGTCTGTCGACGGGCTGTATGCAAAGATCCGCGCCGTCGCCAAAGCCGTTCACCTCGTCGACAACGGGGAGGCCCTTGTCGCCCGCGTGCAACACCAGATGCAGGCGCTGCAGCCGCTGGCCAACGACAAAGCCAAGACCAGGGTCGGCTTCATCTACGCACGGGGCAACGGTGCGATGATGCTCTCGGGCACGAACACGGCAGCACACGGCATCTTGACGTTGGCCGGCGTCCAGAACGCGATGACGTCGTACGAGGGATACAAGCCCTTGTCGGCAGAGGGCATGGTCGTGGCGGCGCCCGACGTGCTGCTCATTCCGCAGCGCGCTTTGGGGCCGGTCAAAGGCGTCGACGGCGTGTTGCGCGCGCCAGGGGTGTCTTTGACACCGGCCGGCAAGACCAAGCGGGTCGTCGCCGTCGACGACGTGCTGCTGTTGGGTTTTGGGCCGCGTCTGCCGCTCGCCATCCAAACGGTTCGAGACCTCGTCCGTTGAACTCAACGCAGATGACCTCGTCCTTGGTGCGGCCGCCGTCCCGCTTGCGGCGGGTGTGGACGGCGCTTCTTCTCGCCCTGCTCGTCGTCGTCGTCGGTGGGCTCGGCACCGGCGCGCTGTCCATTGCTCCCTTTGACGTGGCGCGCGTTCTGCTGTCGAGCGTGGGTCTCGTCGAAGGCGAGCCTGCGTCACGGGCGATGTCGGCGGTGGTTGTCGACATTCGCCTGCCGCGCGTGCTGCTGGCCCTCGTCGTCGGGGGCGGACTCTCGCTGGCCGGCGCCGTGTTGCAAGGGTTGTTTCGCAACCCGCTGGCCGACCCCGCGCTCATTGGGGTGTCGACGGGGGCAGCCTTTGCCGTCGCCGCCGGCATTGTCTTGCAGCAGGCGGTGCCCGTGTTGGCCGTGCTCGGCCATGTCCTTTCGCCGATGGCTGCCTGCGCCGGTGGTGTGGTCGCCATCGTCGTCGTCATGGCGCTTTCACGTCGATCGGGCACCACACAGATGGGCACGCTGCTTCTGGCCGGCGTCGCCATCAACGCCTTGTCGGCCGCAGGGCTTGGGTTCTTGTTGTTCATCGCCGACGACGCCCAGCTGCGCGACATCACGTTTTGGATGCTGGGGTCGCTGAGTGGAGCGACGTGGTCGTCGGTTGCCGTGACCGTGCCCGTCGTCGTGGTGTGCGGAGCTGGGTTGCAGCGCATGGCCCCCGTGTTGGATGCGATGTGTCTGGGCGAGTCCGCCGCCGGGCACCTCGGCATTCGCGTGGAGCAGGCGAAGCGCATCTGCATTTTGCTCTCGGCTGTCGTCGTCGGTGCCACCGTGTCGACGTGTGGCGCCATCGGTTTTGTCGGCCTCGTCGTGCCCCACCTTTGGCGGTTGTGGATTGGACCCCAACACCAACGGCTGCTGCCTGGGGCCACCGTGTTGGGTGCCGTTTTGCTGCTTGCAGCTGACGTCATCGCCCGCTCGGCCTTTGCGCCTGCAGAGATGCCCGTGGGCATTGTGACGTCGTTGCTGGGGGCCCCCTTCTTCTTGTGGCTGCTGTCGCGTCGTCGTGGAGTGGTGTGATGGACGTGCGCATTGACTCCCTGTGTGTCGAGCGGGGCGGGGTCACCGTGCTCGCTGACGTCTCGATCTCGCTGTCGTCGTCGACGGTGGTGGCCATCTGCGGCCCCAATGGGTCGGGGAAGTCGACACTGTTGCACACGCTTGCTGGGGACCTCGCTCTGTGGGGTGGACGCATCCTCTTTGACAACGTCCCGCTCCAGGACGTCGACAACGTGGGTCTCGCCCGTCGACGTGCCGTGCTTCCACAACAGCTGCACGTCCCGTTTGACTTCTCCGGGCTCGACATTGTGCGCCTTGGGCGGCTTCCGTGGCGCCATCGCGCAGCTGGTGACGACGACGCTGTGGCCTTTCGTGCGCTGACGACGTTTGAAGCCGATGACCTCGCGGCACGGACGTACCCCACGATGTCGGGGGGCGAGCAGCAACGCGTGCAGCTGGCGCGGGTGTGGGCCCAGCTCGACGGTGTCGCCGATGGCCTCGTCTTGTTGGACGAGCCGACCTCCGCCCTCGACCCCAAGCACCAGCACCTGGTGTTTCAGCGCATGCGCGAACGCGCGACGACAGGCGCGTGCGTCGTCGCTGTGGTGCATGACCTCCAGCTGGCGAGAACCTACGCCGATCACGTCGTGGTGTTGCGCGACGGTGGTGTTGTGGTCAGCGACGAGGTCACCAGAGCGCTGACGCCGCAGCACTTGAAAGCGGCGTTCGACGTCGAGGTGGTTGAAGCCGCTCTGCCAAATGGGGCGTCGGCGCTGGTGGTGCGCCCCCCGCCGGCGGCACCCTCAACGTTGGCCGCGCCGTTGCCCGGGGAAGCGTAGGTGCCCCTCTCGCCGGTTCGCGGTCGTGGCTGCAGACCACCATGGTGCTCGGCCCAGCGCGGCTTTTTGCCGTCTGACGTCATGTTGTTGCCGGCGGTGTCACAGTGCCGACAGTTCAGCAAATGTCAAACTGAAGGGAGCCGAACCTGGGGCCGACGCGGTCAAGGTCGGAGCAGCTGGTACGTGACCCGGTTGCTCACCTTCCACGGTGCTTCCGGCTTGGGGCAGTCCTCCTCCCACAAGATGCGACCGTCGAACCGTCTCTGCAGTTTCTCTCGTTCGGCGGCCGACGCACGCACGCCCGACGTCGTCAGCTGGAGATTCTGGAGCCGCGGCCATGGCCCCCGAGCCATTAGGCCCTGCAGCACCTCTTGGCTCTGGCTGTGGCGCCCGCCGAGGCACAGCGTTTGGAGCTGCGCCAGCCAAGGCGCGTCGAGCAGGTCGGCCGGGTTTGCGCCTGACCACCGAAGGTCGAGGTGGGTCACGTTTGCCAAGGCAAAGTCGGCGCGCAGCACCTGCAGCGTCGTCGGCGTCAGGCTCTTGGTGGCCTCGGAGTCGCCTCCCACCAGGGCGAGCGCGTTGAGCTGTTGGAGCTTCGGGTGTCGCACCAGGTTGGAGACTTGCGCCTCGGTGAGCAAGCGGTCTCGACGCAGAACCTCGTTGACGTCGAACGACGTCTCGAGGCGAAGCTGGCGCAGCCGCGAGAGGTCTTCCTTGAAGACGGCGTCGACTCCAGCTCTCGACGTGCAGAGTGAAAGCGACCGCAGGCCGGCGCCGGTTCGACTGGCAAAAAGCGTACGCAGCCTCTTTGCATCTCCGACAGAGACGTCGAGGGCTTGAAGGTGCGGCCAAGGAGCAGACCACAGCGCACGCCAATCCCGCTCGGGCCACGCCGTGCAAAACAGCGTCGACGGACGGGCGTGAAGCGCAACGACGTTGTGACGCAAAGAGGGGGTGAGGCCTGTTGTCGTCGAAGACGACGGGGCAGGTTCACGAACCCAAGCTTCAACGCCGCTCGGCACCGCCTGCTTCTCAGGCGGGTGCATCGTCGACGGCGTTGCAGCGTTCGACGCCGCCACCGGAGGAGACGATGCTGCGGCGGCAACGCCAGCATCCACGGGCGGCGGGGGCGGTTTCTCCTCCAGGGCCGACACCGGTGACGCAGCGTCTTTCTCGATGACGCTGGGTGTGTCGACAGGTGGTGCGTCGTCGACACACGACGTCAACAGCAGCGAAAGAACCAAAGGCAGGGCATTTCGAGTGGGCGTCATCGGCGGCTTCCTTGTGTGTCTCTCACGGAGGCCTTGCAGTCGATCACTTGGCGACTCGAGTTGCGAACCAAGACCGAGATGCGGCGGCCCGGAACGGCTTGCGGACATGGCTCCTCGTCGAGCCACAGATGAAGAACCTCCCGCGGCGCGATGGCTGTGTCGGCAATGTCGACAAAGCGAACGTTGCAGGGGTCGCAGTGGGAACGCGGAGGGCAGCGCGGGCAGACGTCCGTGTGCGCGGCGATGACCACCCCGTCCACGTGCATCACATCGCTCGGGTGCCTGAGGGCCTTCTCCACCGTTGTCGCCGGCGGCCACGGACGTGGCCCAACATCGGGCGTGGTCTGGCACCCCGACAAGGCGCAAGCGCTCCACACAAAGAGCGCCCACCAGCCCCGCCAAACGCGTGCCGCAGTGGTGAAGGGCTCGCTCAGTGATGACCCGACCGCCATGTTCGCCTCCAGAGTGCAACTCCAACCAGGGTACGGCAGCCGACTTCAGAGCACTGTCATGATCCCATCATGACGTCGTCACCAGGCCATCAGCGAACGATGTCGGCCGGTGAGAACGCGCAGGGTGGCCTATGGAATGGCTTGGTGCTCGGGCGTCGGATGCAGGTCTGGCCGTTCTTCGGTCGCCACAAACCGGGCTGAGGGATCCGCTTGTGAACGTGAATATCTAACGATAGTTATATGTTCAACATCGGAGGAACCATGCACATCTTGTTGTTGGGCGCGAATGGTCGCACCGGACGAGCCGTTTGCCAGCAGGCGATCGACGCGGGACACACCGTGACGTCGGTGGTGCGGTCGAGGTCCGCTGAAGAAGAGCTTAAGCGAGCAGACGGCAATGCATGCGTTCGGCTCGCAGACCCCTGCAACGCACGCGACCTTGCGCCGCTCATCGACGGCCACGACGTCGTCATGTCGGTGTTGGGGCCTCGACGACCCACGTCGAACGCGGCAGCGGTGTACGCAAAGTCGGGCCAAGCACTCGCCAGCGCTATGGACGCCGTCGGACAGCGCCCATTGTTGGTGACGTCGACGGGGCTCGCCTTTGCCGACACCACGTGGTCGGGGCGCCTGTTGCGACGGATGTTGCGCACCCTCGTCGCCAGTGCCCATCAGATGGAGACCCACGTGCGGGAGTCGCAACAAATGTGGACGCTCGTGCGCACGTCGTTTTTGTCCGATGCGCCGTCACAGGGCATGCGCGTGTTTGTGGAAGCCCAACAGCCAGGTCCGTTTCCGTCGGCGGCGATCGCGCGCCACGACGTCGCGGCGTTTCTCCTCGACTGTGCCGTCAACGGCCGACACGTTCGTGAGGTGGTCGGCGTCTGCGGGAGGACGTCATGACCCGCCCGATTGTGGCCAACGTCTTGGGGATGCTCCTGACATTGTGCGGATGCGCCTCGCCCCAGCCCGGGCGGGATGTCGCACCTGTCGTCGAAGAAACGTCGTTCGAAGCGCAAGTGCAACGGACGGCGACTTGTGTACTGCAGCCCAAGATGTTCTTGCGGGGCTACTTCGAGAACCCGCCGCGCACCGACGAAGGGTTGGTGCCGTCTGACGCATTGCGCACGCAATACAACGTGCATGTCGACGTCACGGATGCGGGCGACCACATGTTGACGGTGGCGCCGATGGGAATCCCACCCACGCAGCACATCTTCTATTGGCACGGCGGGGCATACGTGCTCGGCAAAATGGGGCTCACCGACGAAGACGAGTCCATCGTGCGCCGGCTCGTCGACGAGACGCAGGCGCGGGTGTCGTACATCGACTACCCCGTTGCTCCGGAGCACAACGCAGCGACGGCGTTTGCCCGCCTGACAGATGCCTATGCATTGGCTTTGTCGAACGACGACCTCCCTGTCGCGTTTGTCGGCGAGAGTGCCGGAGGTGGCTTGGCGTTGGCCTTTGGGCAGCAGCTCCGCGACGACGGCCACTCCAGGGCGCCCACGCGCATGGTTTTGTTTTCGCCTTGGCTCGACGTGAGCCTGGCGAACCCAGACATCGATGACATGGAAGCTTTCGACTGCTTGCTCGACCGCGAAACCTTGCAATGGACGGGCGCGATGTGGGCCGACGACGTCGACATCGACCACCCCATGGTGTCGCCGCTGCTCGGCGACGTCGATGGGCTCGGGCGCATCCTGGTGTTTGTTAGCTTACATGAACTCATGTTGCCCGACGTCCTTGCCCTTGCGGCCAAGGCCGAAAGCAGCGACGACGTGAGCGTCCAAGTGGATGCCTATCCTGACTTGCCCCATGTATGGTTCAAGACCGACTTGCCGGAGACCGAGATGGCTTGGGCAACCCTCCGTCGGTTCTTGAGAGACCCATGAGCACCCTGCAAAATGACGACGACACCATGTCCACCAAAGAGCGCATCGCAGAAATCGCAGCCGCACTCTTTGCTGAACACGGCGTGGCGTCGACGTCGATTCGCATGATTTGCCGTGAAGCGGGCATCACTGCGCCGACGCTGTACTACCACTTCGGCTCGAAAGACGGCTTGCTGCAGCACATCGTGTTTCCGACGCTGGAGTCGTTTCTCGGCGATGTGGGCGAGCTGCCAGAAGGCTCGTCGCTGCACGACCGCTTGCTGACGCTTGCAGAGCGCGTGTTTGCCTTCGGCGAAACGCGGCCGGCCTCAGTCCGTCTCATTGCCCAGCTCGACACCATGCCGCTGGCGGAGGACGACCGACAGCGAACGACAGAGCTGCAGACGAAGAGCATGGCGTCGATTGCGAGCTTGTTTCAGGAGAGCGTCGAAAGCGGTGAGCTTCCCGTCGTCGACCCTCTGTACGGCGCCATGAGCTTCGTGGGTCTCATCATGTTTCACATGGCGGCGCGGCAGCAGGTTCCAGAGGAGGCGCGACCTCCCACCGACGAGGCTGCGGCCCAACTCGTTCGATTTGTGCTCGCCGGAGTCAAGGGCGTCGCGTCGTCGCCAACGACGTCCTAGCCAAGACATCGCAGCCGTTTGGTGCAGCTGCGCGGAGCGGCGCAATGAGACTCCTGGATGCGTCGAATGCGAGGCGGGCTTTCGTCGTCGAATGTGGCGTGGGGCTGGTGGCCGGGTGGTTGTGGCGGGCTGTCGACCAAAGTGAGAAAAAGCTTCTCTTCGACAACAGCGGCCACCCAATGAGGTTCGACGACGAGGGGGGCAGGCCCGGCCCTGACAACGGAGGGAACTGCGAGAAAGGGACGATGCATATGGGACGAGGTTTGATGTTGCGGTTGTTCTCACAGGTGGCGGTGCTGGCGTGGGTGGTGGGGGCCTTGGCTGGCTCCGACGCGGCGGCTTGCAGCTGCGAACGGCCGCCGGCAACTTGGCCTGCTGACGGGTCGGTCGTCCCTCCGGAAGTCCTATTCCTTTGGCACGGTGGGTTTGGCCCACAAGGCGAACCAGACGTCCTCGACGCGGATGGCAACGTCGTCGACCTGGAGTGGGAGGCGATTGGACAGTGGTGGCGTGCGTCGCCACCGTCGCAGCTTGCCTCCGGGACCTATTCCTGGATTGACGTCGTCGCCCGCACCGCCGCTGAGATTCGCCCCATTCAGTTCACAGTCGACGCCTCCCTTGAGGTCGACGCCGAACGCCTTCCGACCGTCGAGCTCGGGCGCTCCATCAACACAACGCTGGTCAGCGTATGCGGCGGCGGTTGGGCCACATACTACGAGACATCGTCAGAGCCCGGCCTTGAGGTCGTGGCCCTCGACGACAACGTCGACGACGCAACGGCAATGGACTGGGAGGATGCGCTCCCTTCGCGCGGGTTGGTCGGCCGTTTCTCCTGCGCGGACGACAACGGCGAACTCTGGGACGGCGACGCGACGACGCAAAACGCGTTTCGTGTGGGTCGGTTTGATGCGTCAGGTCGCTTCGTCGGTTGGAGCACACCGCAGACGACCAGCGCGCCTTCGACGCCAACGGTTTGTCACTGCAGCTCTGGAGCGCGACAGCCGGTGAGCGTTGCGCAGGCGGTGCTGTTCGTGTTGGGGCTCGCTTTTCTGGGGCGTCGACGTCGACGTCAGGCGCTGTCGACGATGGGGAGCACGTGAGTCACCGAGTGGCCATCGCATCAAACCGCCGAAGAAGCCATCGCAGCAGGCCCAGCTGAAACACGATGGCCGTCAGGAGTGCAGTCGCCCTTGGCGACGAGAAATGGTGGAAACGCACAGAGGCCCCGCTGCCAGGGCGCCGGTGCAAATGCCTCACAAACCGTGAGCCCAGCGAGACCCACAAACTTCACGAGGGCCAACCCAGCAGCCAAATTGAGCGAACAAAAAGGGCGGGGCCGCAGTCAGCCCCGCCCGCAAGTCAGACGTCTCGGCTCAACGAAGGTCGAAGCGGTCGAGCTCCATGACCTTCACCCACGCCTTCACGAAGTCGTCGACCATTTTGGCTTGGCCGTCGTTGTAGGCGTAGACCTCTGCGACGGCACGCAACTCGGCGTTGGAGCCAAACACCAAGTCGACTTCGGTCGCCGTCCACTTTTTCGCACGCGTACCACGCTTGTACCCGACGTAGACGCCGGCCTGCTTGCCCCGCTTCCACTCCGTCGACATGTCGAGGAGGTTGACGAAAAAGTCGTTGCTCAACACGCCGGGCCGCTTGGTGAACACGCCATGCTTGGAACGTCCGGCATTGGCGTCGAGGACGCGCAGTCCGCCCACCAGAACCGTCATTTCATGAACTGTCAAAGTGAGCATGTCGGCGCGATCGACGAGCATGTCCGCCGCCGAAAGCCGTGCACGCTTGCTGTAGTAGTTGCGAAAGCCGTCGGCAGCGGGACGCAGCAAGTTGAATGACTTCACGTCGGTTTGGCTCTGGGTGGCGTCAACGCGGCCCGGGGTGAAGGGCACTTGCACCGACACCCCAGCGGCCTTGGCAGCACGTTCGACGCCGACGCCACCGCCGAGCACCAAGAGGTCGGCCAACGAAACGTTGCGCTTGCTCTTGGCGTTGAACTTCTGTTGCACACGCTCCAGCACCTTGACGACCTTGGCGAGGGTTTTGGGGTCGTTGACGTCCCAGTCTTTTTGCGGGGCCAATCGAACGCGTGCTCCGTTGGCTCCGCCGCGAAGGTCGGTGTCGCGGAAGGTCACGGCACCGGCCCAAGCGGCCCGAACGAGTTCGGAGTTCGAGAGTTTGCTGCGAGCAATGCTCTTCTTCAGCTTGGCGATGTCGGCGGGGGTCAACGTCGACGACGACGCTTTGGGCAAGGGGTCTTGCCAAATCAAATCGTCGGGCGGCACCTCTTGGCCGACGTAGCGGGCCTTCGGCCCCATATCGCGGTGGGTGAGCTTGAACCATGCGCGGGCGAAGGCGTCGTTCATTGCTTGTGGGTTCTTCAACCAGGCTTTGGTGATCTTCCCGTACTTCGGGTCGTAGCGCAGCGCGAGGTCGGTGGTGAACATCACCGGCGCATGTCGCTTGCTGGGGTCGAAAGCGTCGGGCACGAACTTGGCGTCTTTGTTTTTCGGCGTCCACTGGATGGCGCCTGCAGGGCTCTTCGTTTTCGTCCACTCGAACGCGTAGAGGTTCTGCACGTAGTTGTTGCTCCACTGCACGGGCGTCACCGTCCATGCGCCTTCGAGACCGCTGGTGACGGCGTCCTTGCCTTTGCCTGTGCCGCACTTGTTCTTCCAGCCGAAGCCCTGTGCTTCGACGCCCATGGCCGCCGGTTCTTTGCCAACACATTTTTGCGCAGGGTGGGCGCCATGCGCTTTGCCGAGGGTGTGGCCCCCGACGATGAGGGCGGCCGTCTCTTCGTCGTTCATGCCCATCCGGCCAAAGGTCAGACGAATGCGTTGCGCCGCCGCCAAGATGTCGGGGTTGCCCTCAGGGCCTTCAGGGTTCACGTAGATGAGGCCCATCTGTGACGCCGACAACGGGTCTTCGAGCTTCTCTTTTTTGCCTTTGCCGTGAAAACGCTGTGAAGCGAGAAACTTCGACTCCGGCCCCCAATACACAAGCTCTGGCTCCCAGGCGTCGACGCGTCCACCGGCAAAGCCGTAGGTCTTGAACCCACTGTTCTCGAGGGCAACGTTGCCAGCGAGCACCATGAGGTCGCCCCAAGAAATGCTGTGTCCGTATTTCTGTTTGATGGGCCACAACAGCCGACGTGCTTTGTCGAGGTTGCCGTTGTCGGGCCAACTGTTGAGCGGCTCGAACCGCTGTTGGCCGCCGTTGGCGCCGCCGCGGCCGTCGCCTGCGCGGTAGGTGCCCGCGCTGTGCCACGCGAGCCGAATGAACAGGCCCGCATAGTTGCCAAAGTCAGCCGGCCACCACGATTGTGACGTCGTCAACACGTTGTGAATGTCGGCTTTCACCGCCTTGAGGTCGAGCTTTTCAAAAGCGGCGAGGTAGTCGAAGTCGGCGCCCATGGGGTCAGCGACGTAGGCGTTTTGTCGCAGCCTCGACAGGTCCACCTGGTTGGGCCACCACGCCTGCACCGACGACGGCCGGTGCTTGTGGTGCGGGGATTGCTGCCCCATCGACATGCCGCTGTGAAAGCCAGGGGGCGTGGCGTGGGCCACCCCCAACCACAAGACCGTGGTGGCTAAAAATGAAACGACCATCAGCGTGTTTTTCATGACAGCTCCTTCGTACGGCGAACCGTTGGGAGGCCCCACGCAGCCGAAGCAGTCGACCGCATTGGTAACCTTGCCTATGAAAAAGACCCTATTGATTGCTGTCGGATCTGAATATTTGATTGTTTGGATGGTTTTCATAACCAGCGGCTATGAAACCCGGTGCCGGCCCCGCTGCCTACGCCAACCGGTGCGACGAGGCTGCGGCCCACGCCCGAACGTCGTCGACAACATGGTCGAAGACCTCGGTGCGCGCACAGGTCTTGCGCCTGACCAACGCGATGGAGCGAAATGGCGCGGTGCCCGCGAACGGGATGTACCGCACGCCAGGATCCCCATCGCGCACCGCAATGCGCGGCATGAGCGTGACCCCCGCGTCGGCGCGCACCATCTGCCGCAGCGTCTCCAGGCTGGTGGCGCGTACGTCGGTGTCTTCGCCGATGCCCATGAGATCGCAAACTTCCAACGACTGATCGCGCAGGCAGTGCCCCTCGTCGAGCAACAGCAAGCGGTGCTTGGACAGCTCGTTGGCGCCCACTTCTTTGCAGCCTGACAGCGGATGCGTTGTGCCTACAGCGACGACGAAGTCGTCTTCGAAGAGAGGCTCGACGACGAACCCGTCTTCAGAAATCGGCAACGCCAAAAACGCTGCGTCAATCTTGCCTCGACGCAGCTGTTGGAGGAGGTCGTCCGACTTTTCTTCGACGAGCACCAGGCGAAGCTGCGGCATCCGCTCGCGCAACCGTGGAACCAAGTGGGGAAACAGGTAGCTCGCCAGCGTCGGAAACGCCCCCAGCCGATAGCGGCCAGCGAGCGGATGCTTGGCGGCTGCCGCCGTCTCGCGAATGAGGTCGGCGTCGGCGAGCATGCGCCGGGCGATTTGCACCACCGAATGCCCCACAGGGGTCAGCATGACGCTGCGGTTGGTGCGTTCGAAGAGAACGACGTCGAGCTCGCTCTCCAGCTTTTTGATTTGCGAGCTCAGCGCGGGCTGGCTGACGTGGCACTGCTTCGCCGCCCGCCCAAAATGACGAAGGTCGGCGACGGCGACGAGGTACTCCAAATCACGCAGGTTCATGGGTGTCTTCTACAGCATTCGGGGCACGGGGCCCATCTCAGTCGTCGTCGTCGCGCGTCTTGCTGCGTCGCTGCAGCTGCGGGCAGCACCCGCCGCTCCAACGACATGTCGACGCGTTGAAGCCGCCGGCAAATGGGGCTGCGAACGGTGTTGTGAAGGCGGCGTGCTGGACGTGTTCTGGGCGGCACCGTCGTGTGTGAAGCGCATGTGTCGTCGTGGACGGACCCAGCGACAGCTGACTGAACCTCTGAACCTGGCGTCGAGAACCCGTGACCCTTGCACGTCCGGTTGGTGTGGGCTCTGCACAGGTGGGGGCACATTCCCCGACCGTAGGGGCCAACCACAGGACCACAATGCCGATGTCGCCTTCCCTTGTTCAACGCCTCCCTCTGGTGTCGCTGCTGCTTTGCGGCGCATGTGACCCCACCGATGCGCCTCCTCCATTCGACGCCTCTGTTGTCGTCGACGCAGGCCCAGTTTCTGCCGACGCGGGCGCCGTCGACGACGCTGGGGTCGACGCCGGTCTCTCAGATGGTGGGGACTCAGACGGTGGAGACTCAGACGCCGGACACATCTCCATCGACGCGGGCCGCGACGACGCCGGGCAAGACGACGACGCGGGGCAAGACGATGACGCCGGGCAAGACGATGACGCCGGGCATGCGGACGTCGACGCTGGACCCGCGCCGGATTGCCCCCCCGGCACCACATTGCAGAGCGGCATGTGCAGCCCGTGTTTGGAGGGGTTCTACGACGACGACAGCGATGCCCAAACCGCGTGTGTGCCTTGGGAGGTCTGTGGTCACATCACGCTCGAGCCAGGAACGACGACGTCGACACCGGTCTGCAGCCCGTCGTTCGCACACATTGCGACTGGTGAAGACTTCACTTGCGGCATCCTGCACGACGGCAGCGTCATGTGCGGCGGCGACGCGCCAAGCGCCCCCCAATCCAACGGCGACGGATTCATCGTCGATGTTCCACCTGCTGCTGCTTTGTCGGCGGGTGGCCACCAGGCGTGCGCGTTGTCGTCGGCACAGTCCGAGCTGTCGTGCTGGGGCGACAACGCAGTGGGGGCACAGTCCATCGGCAGCGCTGCGTTGGTCGACTCGGGCGACGACACCACCTGCGTGGTGCACCACAACGGTGGCATCGATTGCTGGGGCGAAGACTTTGTGACCGGCGACGACTCCGATGTTCCCATGCCGGTGCCCAACGCACCTGCAGGCATCGTCGACCTGATGGTCGACACCGCGCATGCTTGCGTTCGCACACTCGACGACGAGGCCTGGTGTTGGGGCGACAACCCCTCCCAGGTGCTGGGCAGCGCGGGGCCAGCGTCGACGACGCCGGTGCGTGTTCCCCTCGACGATGTGCGCGACATTGACGCCTACCTCGGCACAGTGTGCGCCGCCGCTGCCGAAGGGGTTTGGTGCTGGGGAGAGAACCGGTCGTCGTACGTCGACTTCGATCCCACGGGGGCGATGCAACTGGTCGAAGGAACCGCTGGAGCGGTGCAGGTGGCCGTGGGTGCTCACCACATGTGCTACGTCGACGACGTGGGCGATGTTCATTGCTTGGGCGACAACAACCACATGCAACTCGGCGGTCATGGGATGGGGCCGGTGACGACGCCCATGCACGTCGACACCATCGAAGGCGTGGTGACAGAGCTTGCCAGTGGCGCCGACCACGTCTGCGCTCGAACTGCGTCTGGAGCTGCCTTCTGCTGGGGCGCCAACCACCTCCGCCAGACGGGCTCCCACGGCAGTCTTCCAGCGCGGGTGGATTGGTGGTCTGAGTGACAGACCACGACGCTTGCCCATGCGGCGGGCGTCTTCTTCGAGGCATCCGCCGAGGTGTCCAATGGTCGGCCTGGCACGCGTCGGGCCGGCTTCTTTTTCGTGCGGGACTGCAAGCGCAACACGCACCGTCGACGCTCTCGTCGTGGGGGGGGGCACTGCGGTACGGCGCTCCGAGCAGATCCAGATCTCGGGACTAGACGCTGCCAAATCTGTGTTTCCTGTTTTTGACGGCGGAGTGGGTCCGCCATCCAGAAAGGAGACGGTCGCGTCTGCGGCCGACACAGCCTCCGCGACCTCGTCATACGCGGAGCAACGGAGACAACAATGAACCTGAAGGTCCGTGTCCGACACTGTCCCGATGCGCCTGACACCCAAGCGTCCGTGGTGTCTTGGCTCCGACAACAAGCCCGCATCCTCTCACAGCAACTCAAAGACCCCGACCTGCACCTCGAGGTGTCGTGCAGCGGCATTCCCCAACGGTCACGCGTGTTGTTGTTCGGTTCTGCCCACGGAACACCGCTGAAAGCGGCGGGATACGGCGACGACATCTACGACGCTGCGCAACAGGCCTTCGAAGGCTTTCGCCGCACCTACGAACGCAAACAACACCAGAAGCAAAGCAAACGTCGACGAGAGATGACGCCGAGCGCCAGTGGCCCGTCCGCCATGCACGCCTGAGCGCGAGCGGGCGCCCGAACATCTCCCCTTCCTTGCAACGTTGAGCTGTGCTGTTGGCAGCTCCTTCGGCGCCCCTGCAAGGGGCGCGTGGAGTGCTTCATGTTTGTGTCTTCTCCCTTCGAAGAATTCTTCTCAAGCTGGCCGTCGCCGACGCTGGTGCCGTGGAATTTGTCGCCCGACGGCCGGGTGCAAACGCGGCCGCTCCCGGTCGACATCACCGAATCGGAGGAGGGCTACCTCCTGGAGTGTGATGTGCCGGGCTCGTCGCTGAACGACATCTGGGTGTTTGTCGAAGACGACCACCTCGTGATTCGGGCCGCACGCCCGAAGCCGCAGGTCTCGCCGGCCGAGACCCTCCACCGTCGAGAGCGATTGTACGCTGACGTCGAGCGAACGTTCTTTTTGCCCAAGGACGCCTGGGCATCTGGGCTGTGCTGGTCGGTGGACTGCGGCGTCCTCAGCATCACGCTGCCCAAGCGCACCTCGACGGCGGTGCCGACAGAGTGCTTCGCACCCGCCTCTTCCTCTCCCAACAAATAACCGCTGTCCCCTTCGCACAGCACCAGGAGTCTCGATGATGACGTCGTCGTTGGCCATGTTTCGTCCATTCGCCCATCCCATCTCCATCGCATTGCTTTGTCTGTCGGTGACCGCATGCGAGCGGGAACGCCCACAGCAAGCCATCGCCAACGTTGCGACGACGGCCGACGACGTCCCCGCTGCGGCGCGGCTGCCGAACCCGCCCCCCGTCGACGACGCCGCTTGCGAAAGCAAGGACCCCATTGCCGACGCCGCCGAGAAGGTTGTCGACGCCGTCGTGAACATCTCGAGCGTCAAGGCACTGCCGACGGCCATGCGCCAACGAAGCCCCCTGTCATCGGACCCGTTCTTTCGACGGTTCTTCGGACCAGGCCTGCAGCAGCCTCCCCGACGCGAACGCCTGCAGCGCTCCCAAGGCTCCGGTGTCGTCGTCGATGCGAATGGCATCTTGCTCACCAACCACCACGTCGTGGACGGCGCCAAAGAGGTGAAGGTGAGCTGGCGCGACGGCCGGGAGTTGGAAGCGGACGTCGTCGGCTCCGACAAAAAGACCGACTTGGCGGTGTTGAAGCTCAAGACCGTGCCCGACGACCTCATCGCCCTTTCGTTTGGCGACACCGACGCCTTGCGGTTGGGGCAGACCGTTCTCGCCGTCGGCAACCCGTTTGGCGTCGGCCAGACGGTCACCATGGGCATCATCTCGGCAATGGGCCGGCAGAACGTGGGCATCGTCGACTACGAAGACTTCATCCAGACCGACGCGGCCATCAACCCGGGGAATTCGGGCGGCGCGTTGGTGAACCTGAAGGGGCAACTCATCGGCATCAACACCGCCATTTTGACGAAGAGCGGCGGCGACTCGGGCATCGGCTTCGCGATTCCGGCCGACATGGTGCAGCACATCATGCGCGACCTTCTCGACGACGGTGCAGTCGCGCGGGGCCAGCTCGGCGTGTTGATTCAAGAGTTGTCGCCCGACCTTGCGAAGCAGATGGGTCTCGACGACGGGGCCAAAGGCGTTCTCATCGCCGACTTCGCGCCCGACTCGCCTGCTGAAAAAGCCGGCATTGAGTTGGGCGACGTGGTGCTCGAGCTCGACGGCGAGCCGATGCGCTCTGTTGCCGAACTGCGCAACACCGTCGCCCAAGCCGGGCCCAACGCCAAAGTCACACTGAAGGTGTGGCGCGATGGCGCGCACAACAGCATCGACGTCGTACTGGGCGCTCTTGATGCCGACCGAAAACCGAATGAAGCCGCGACGGCTTCGACCACAGACGGACTGCGACTCGCCCCCACCAACAGCCGCATCGGACAGCGCTTGGGCGTCGAACGAGAGAAAGGCGTGGTGGTGGTCGACCTCCCCGACGACAGTCGCCTGGCACGGGCCGGATTGCGACGCGGAGATGTCATCGCGCAGATTCAGCGCAAAGGCGTTCGCGACGTCGAGCAAGCGATGAAGCTGCTGCAAGATGAGGGAGCGTTGCTGCTGTGGGTTCGCCGAGGCGGGGGCGCGCGCTTTGTGGCCGTGCCTGCTGTCGAGGGGGGAGGGCAGAAGTAGCGAGCACCTCAGGTCGCCCGCCGACGACGGTGTCGCCTTCGAGGGGGGGCGAAGAGACGACAGTCGAGGTGGGCGGAGGTCAGCTGAGCTCGAGCTCCACCGCTCCCGTTGCTCAACCGTCGTCGCTGACGGCCCACGAGCTCTGTTCGCGCACGGCGAATCCCTCAAACGACGTCGGCGGCCGCCCCAAGGCGAGCTGGACACCATCTCCCTTGCGGGCGGCCTTGTGCATCCTGGCGTGGGTGTACTCGGCGACCATGAACAGCACCAACCCAGTCGACTGTCCTCGACGGATTTGCTCCCAGAAGAACCGCAAAGCACCCAACTTGCGGTGGCGAATGGGCCGGCCGAGCGCGACCGTCAGTTTTTGGGCGACGTCCGCCATGCTCAGGGGGTCGGGCCCGGTGAGGTCCCAAGCGACGTTGTCATGCACGTCCACCAGCGCGGTGGCCCCAGCCGCACCCACGTCGGTGACATCGACCATGCACAACCGTCCGTTCCCCGCAGGCAGCGCAATTTCGTTGCGCTCGATGATGTCGTCGGCGTGCATCGTCGAGAAGTTCTGCATGAAGTAGCCGGCACGCAAGAACGCAAATGAGAAGGCGAGCTTCTGAATTCGCGCCTCAATCTTGGCGTGGGGCAGAAACGTCATGGTGTCGGCGCCCAGCACCGAGAGAAACACCACACGTTCGACACCTGAAGATTTCGCCAGCTCTAGAAACGGGAAGACGTTCTTCTCGGGCGTCGTGCCCGGCGGCCACATCAGAAACAGCGACATCACCCCGTCGAGCGCACGGCTCCACGTCGCTGGTGATGTCAGATCGAAGGGCACGTACTCGACGCCCTCCAAGTCGCTCTCGCGGGCCCGCCGCGTCGCTGCGCGGACGTTGCGACCGTTGGCGACGAGGTTGGCGACAATTTCGCCGCCGACACGGCCGGTCGCACCGAGAACGAGAACAGGGGGAGAACCATCACGCATGACCCATTCGTAGTGAACCGAGAAAGGTCGCACAACATAGGTCAGCCCAAGACACCAGACGAATCCGTCTCGTCGACGACGCTATGCGCCGGCAAAGAAGTCCGTGCGCAGTGCCGCCACCCAAGCAGCGATGCGACCGTCGGTCAGCTCGGCTTGGTTGTCTTCGTCAACGGCCAAGCCACACCACCATCCATTGACGATGGCCTTGCTGGTTGCACTGACGCGGTAGCCCTCCGTCGAGGTGTAGCCGTAGATGTGCGCGCCCTTGTCGTACAGGTAGCGATACAGCTCGCCCATCGCGTCTTGGAAGGTGTCTGTGTACCCGTGCTGATCGCCGCAGCCGAAGAGGGCGATTTTCTTTCCCGACCACTGCACGTCGCCCAGCTCGTGCCACCGCCCCTCCCAGTCTTCTTGCAGCTCGCCGGTGTGCCAGGTGCTGATGCCAAGCAGGAGATGGCTGCATGCGTTCAGTTGGCCGAGGTCGGCCTGTAGAATGCTGGTGGGTGGCAACGACGTGGATGCGAGGTGTGCATGGAGCTTCTCCGCGACGGACTCGGTGTTTCCATTGCATGACCCAAAGTAGATGCCGAGCATGACGCCTCCGCGTGGCGCTGGTGGTCACAAAAAGGGCGCCCGAGAGAAAGCGTCACCCATTCTCTCGGGCGCCGAGAAACGCCACTTCACTTTGAATATGACTTTCGACATCAGATGTCAACATATTGATCATGAATTTCATTTTCAATTGTCTTGCAATTTTGAAAACGACAATCAATATCAAATGAAAGGAGGAAGCATGTCTCAAGATCCTGCCCACTTTTTGGCCACCTCATCTCTTGCTCGCGTTCGCCGGTGCGGGTGTGGCGTCGTCGACGTGACCGTGGGTCATACGTCTTTGCGATTTACAGACGACGACTTCGCATCGCTGGTTCTGACGCTGACAACCGCGATGACGAACATGCCGCGAGATGCCGTGGATGCATCGTTGAAGCGTTTGTTTGGCACGCCTGCAGCCGGAGTCGCAGAGGCCTAGCCCTGCTGGTTCGCGTCTCGGAGTCGAGCTGCGACGAACGCACTGCATTCGTGTTTGAACGCGTTTCGGCTGAGGCACTCGCTTCTTCACTTCTCTCACCATTGAACTTGGAGTTCAGATGTCCCGTACGCCCTTCCTTCCCGCCACCCGCCAGCTGTTGGCCTTCGGTGCCGCCCTGCATTTGCTCGTAGGGTGCCCTGGGCCCGTCGACGACCCCGACGGAGGTGTTGAACCTTCTGTGGAGACCGACGCTGGCGAGCCAGACGCACAACCCGACACCGAAGAGCCAGAAGGGCAACCCGACGGTGGTGAGCCGGATGTGCCGACCGACGCCGGAGAACCGGAAGTTCCCGTGACCGACGGAGGCGCTGCCCCCGACGCAGGAAGCGGCAACGACGCTGGCACGGCAGATGCGGGGGCCGACGTTGACGCGGGAGCGCCAGACGCTGGCGTCGAAGGGGCACCGCGGTTCGCGTTCATCACCCAAGTCTTCGGCGAAAGCACCAACTCTTACGTGGTCCTCAGCGACAGCCTCGAAGGGGACACTCAGTTGGGCACCGAAAACGCGATTGAGATTCCCGGCCGCGCGCTCGGGTTCGGACCTCAACAGGCCGGGGTTCTGTTCGTCACAGGCGACGAGAGCCCAGCGCTCACGCGGTACCGCTTGCAACGAGACGGCTCTCTCGTCGAAGACGGCACCGTGAGTTTCGCCGCCGAAGGCGTCACGTCGATTGGCGAGTACAGCACGCAAATGATCTTCTTGAGCGACACCAAGGCTTACTTTGTCGACGGGGGCACCGGCAAAGTGATCCTCTGGAACCCCACCGCCCTGACCGTCACCCACTCCACCACAGTCGCCGGATTGCTGGTCACCGACGCGACCACCGCGATGTCGCAAACCCGCTGGCACCTCATCAACAACAAGATTTACTTCCCTGTCGGTTGGCGTCTGGGTCTCGCCGTTCACCCGCAAGCTGGCATGTTGGTCATCGACACCACCGACGACAGCGCCGCCTTGGTCACCGACTCTCGCGGCGGCTACGTACGAGATGCAGTGCACCACACCGATGACAAGTTGTACGTGGCGACCGAGACCTACGGCGCCACGGTGCACCGCATCAACAATGCCCTCGCGCCGGCTCCCGTCATGCTGCGGTTTGACCCAGCGACCGACACCTACGACGACGCCTTCAGTGTCGACCTCGCCGCCCTGACGGGCCACGCCGCCGCAGGCATGCTGACGGCTTCGCCCGACGGCACGGTGACCCTGCGGTTTCTCGACGAGACGGCCTACACCGTCGAGGACGACGCCCACCCCCGCGCCGTGTCTGGCGTGCCCTTTTGGGGGACGCTGCAAGTCACGCTTGGCGACGAACCTGTGGTGTCTCCTCGTCCCGACCTGCCTTTGTCCGCAGGGAGCGTCCTGACGTTTGACGTGGGCAACGCCACCGTCGTTCCGCAGTTCGCGGGTGACTACGCCAAGAGCTCCTTGTTGGTGATGGAGTCTGGGATCCCAGCTGAAACGTCGCTCGACGTGACGGGTTTGGTCTTCTCCATGGTTCGTCTCCGCTGAGACGGTCGGGCGGCCTTCACAGCAATGTGGAGGTCGCCATTCACTTCGTAAAACAACGGATTGTCAAAATGATGGACGACGTGCCACGCCCGCCACCGCCATCCTCCGCCCCGACGTCGACGTCGACGTCGAACGGCCCCCTCCCTTGGAAGCGCTGGGTGCGCCGGGTGCATCTCTACCTGGGGCTGGCCCTGGCGCCTTGGGTGCTGCTGTTTGGGCTGAGCGGGATGCTGTTCAACCACCCCACCTCATTCGAGACCATCCACCGAACCCGATTGGGCCCAGAGACGCTGGAGCCACTGACCGGGCTTCGTCCCATGTCCCCCGACGCTCTCGCCCAAGAAGTCGTGTCGCAGCTTCACAACGACGGCTTGATTCTTGTCGACGGCACGGCCCACTTCCACGGCTGGCCGATGTTCGTCGCGCAGGACGGCGACGCCGTCCACACCGCCTTTCTCGACCTCGAAGGCGGGGCGCTGCTCATTGGAACCCGGCCCTACGCCAAAGAAGTCCCTCATGCTCCGTTCTCTGGCAGGTCAGTGGTCATTGACGGCGCGTCAATGGCCGACTGGGAGACGGCTTTGCGGCCTGCGCTTGCGGCGGCGGGGCGCACCTCCGGCGGGCCACTGCGCGCCCATCCCAAAGCCCGCCCTCAACTTCGGTTTGTCGTCGAGGATCGGTCGAAGACATCGTTCCAAGTCACCTATGACCTTGCCCGACAAACCCTCGACGGACGTCCAGAAGACTTGCCGACCGCCCGCTCGCTCAATGGTGTGCTCGACAAGCTGCACACCACCCATCACTACACCTTGCAGGCCAATGCGCATTTCTTTTGGGCGTTGTTCGCCGACATCACGGGCATCGCTTTGGTGCTCTGGGTTCTCTCTGGGTGGCTCATGTGGTGGCAGTTGAAAGCCCTCCGACGTGTGGGTCTCGTCGTCACTCTGGTCTCTTTGTTGGGGTTTGGCGCTCTCGCTTCTGGTGTGTTGGCCGAGCATGACTTTGGCCACTACAAAGCGGCGCGCGGTCCAGGACGACCCAAAGCCCCTGCGGCAAAGGCGAAGCCCGAGGTGTTGCCCACGCCACCACCGAAGGTATTGCCATGACCGCTGCTCTGCTTCTCCTCTTGCTGGGCACGGCGTCGTCGTCGGGCCAGGCTGAGCCTGCTGACCCTTCCGCCAACACCGACAGGCAACCTGCGGCCACGGCGCATCCCCCCGACGTCCGCGTCGTCGATGCGCCCGTGTTTCAGCACCCAATGTCGTCGAACACCGCTCAGGCCGTCGGCGTCGCAGACGTCGTCATCATGGTCGAGCTCGACGACGCGGGACACGTCGTGGCGACCACTGTTGACCCTGCATCGCATCCGAACCCAGTGCTCCGGAGGCATGCCCTACAGCTGGCGGCCCAAACCCGATTTGCGACGACGGCAGCCGCCAAAGTGCCGCTGCGGTTCACCTATGACCCGGGCGACGCGGCGCCGGCCGAGGGGGGGCCCGAAGCGGATGAATCGCCAGCATTGCCAGAGCCACCGCCGTCGACCCCAGCAAACTCAGGATCCGGTGAACCAGTGCCCATGGCGGCCAACGACGACCACGTTCAGCACAACCAGGACAGTTCAAAAACCATCGAAGTCATATCCGCATCCTCGGATGAGACGGGATTCGAGGACACCACCTCCATTGGCACCATGGGGCAGGGCCTTCTGTTGGGCGGTGTGGTGGTGGCGGCGAGCGCCCTTTTCGTTTCTGTCTTCTCCGGCGCGACGTCGGTCGACAACGCCACCCATGTCTTCGACGACGACAAGAGCGACATCGTGGATGTCGCGGAGGCAGCACAGGAGCACGCCTTTGGCCAGGCGCACCTCGTCCCGGTGGTCGGCCCCATGTTGGCCGTGCCACACAGTCGAGACACGACGAGCGCGTTGTTGGCCATGGGGCTCGGGACTGCACAAGTCGTCGGCGTAGGTCTCATGGTGGCGGGCGCCGCGACTTGGGGGACGGCGTGGGTGCTCGAATAGCAGCGGCCGGTGCCCTTCTGGCCGTCCTGTTGTCACCTCCAGCACGAAGCGCAGAGCCGGTGTCGACGACGGTGCGCGCTTCGGCCAGCGCGGGCGCGAACGAGGACGACGGTGCCGACGCCGTGGAGTCTGTCGACCTGTCTGACGCTGCGGTCGAGCATCGCGATGCCGTCTCAGCCATGCGCGCAAAGTCAGGGCTGGTGTTGCAGCAAGCTGCAGGTGTCGGCTCTCGTGTCCGCTTGACGCTGGACGGCCTTTCTGACGCGCGGGTCCGCCTGTTCGTCGACGGGGTCCCCCTGGCCCTCACCGGTTTTGGCGGCAACTTGGCAGAGGTCCCGCTGGCACTGGTGCGTCGAATGGACGTCCATCGCGGCGTCACCCCGGTGTCGTTGTCGTCGGATGCTCTGGGTGGAGCAATCAACCTCGTCACGCACGGTCGCGTTCGACGAACGCGCCTGTCCACGTCGTCCGCGGTGGGCAGTTTTGGCCAGGTGCAGTCGTCCCTGCTTTGGCGGCAGGCATTTCCAGCGCTCCAGACGGCTACGCATGTCCTGGTGGCGCATCAGCGTGCAAAGAACGACGCCTTCGTCGACGTCGACGTCGCCAACAGCTCGGGACAACTCGAGCCGAGGCGGGTTCGCCGGTTTCACAACGCCTTCGCCTCCAGCAGCGTTCAGGTGGGCGGGACATTCTGGGGCGTGCTCGGCGCCGAACGCTTGGCGGTCAACGCTTTTCACCAGTCGACCGCGCGAGACGTCGGGCACAACCTCACCATGACGCAGCCCTATGGGGAGGTCGCCTATGCGAGTGCGCGTCAGGGGGCGACGCTGCGCTACGTCGATGCAGACATCACGCCTTGGGGCACAGGTCTGCGTGTCGCTGCGGCGTTTTCTCGACGTCAGCTTCACCTGCAGGATGTGACGACGGCGACCTACAACTGGTTGGGAGAGGTCGTTGCACATGCGGGAGGAGGCGAGATCGGCCCGGGCGCCCAAGACGTGTTTCTCGTCGACGACAATGTCTTTGCACGAGCAACCTTGCGCCAAGAGCTGTGGTCTGGGCTCTCGTTCGAGGCGTCGGTCGCGCCGCATGTCGTCCGACGAAAAGGCCGCGACTTGGCGGCGTCGCCGCTGGTGCCCGATCCCCAAGCCCACCAACGTCAACAGATGAAGCTCAGCAGCGGCGCGTCCTTGTCTTGGGCTTCCCCTCGACAGCGCATGCAGACCCAAGCGTTCGTCAAAGGCCTCACCTTGCGACAGAACAGCCAAGAGGTCGCCTTCTCTGGCGCACGTTTGGTGCGGCGTGTTCACCAAACCGCAGTGGGGGCCGGGGTGGCGTCATCGATGCGCATCACCGACGGATGGCACATCAAGGGGTCGGGGGAGTGGGCCCACCGTGCACCGGAGCCCAACGAAGTGTTCGGGGACGGCGTGTTGGTTCAGCCAAGCCTCCTCCTTCAGCCTGAAAGCAGCTTGAATGCGAACCTGACGTCGGTGGTCGTCTTTCGCTTGCCAATGTCGTCTTCAATCTCGCTGCGCTCGACTGCGTTCATGCGCCGAACACACAACCTGACTGTGTTGGCGTCGTCGGGGACCACGGGCGAGCACAAGAATCTGGGGCGGGCAGACACCCACGGGGCCAGCCTCGACGTGGACGTCACCACCCTAGGTGACATCGTCTTTGCGCAGTTCGACGCCACCGCGTTCGACAAGCGCAACAGGTCCAAGCAAGGCGTGTTTGCCGACACCTACGGCGATCGTGTTCCCAACGAGCCGTGGCTGACGGCGACGAGCCGCTGGGGCGCCCGGCTTCGGTGGTCGCCGTCGACGTCGGCCTCTTGCAGTGTGCGAACGGCCTACACGCGTGGCTTCTTCGTCGGGTTCGAGAGCCAAGGTCAACGCGACAGCAAGCGACGTGTGCCTTCGCAGCTGTGGCACGACGTCGGGTGCCGCTTGCATTGGGCCACACGGTCGGGGCCTGCGCTCGACGTCGCCGCAAGCATCACCAATGTCACCGACGCACGTTTGTTCGATTTCTTTGGCGTGCAGCGGCCTGGACGTGGTTGGTTGCTCAGCCTGCAGTGGACACCGACTTAGCGCCGACTTCGTTTCGTGGCGAGGCCGCACGTCGCGGCCGTCTGGCTTCGTCCAGCCCCGGCGTGTTCGTGCGGCTACGGCTCGAGCAGGCTCTTCATCTGTTTCTGGATGAAGTGCGTGGCGTGTTTGGGGGCGATGCGGCTGGCGGCAAACATCGCTTTGGCGTCTTTGCCGACGAGGACATGGAGCTTCTTCTCCTCAATGCCGCGCAAGATGATGCGTGCGGCGTCTTGTGCGGAGGTCGGCTGGAACGGTGGGTCATCGGCGGCAGCCTCCCCGCCAGGTGTTTCGACTCCAGAGTTTTGGGTGATGTTGGTGGCGATGGCTCCAGGCATGACGACCGAAACGCCGACGTTCGTGTCGAGCAACTCTGCGTACAGGCCCTCCGACATCAACTTCACAGCCGCCTTTGCTGCGCCATAGACCGTCTGTCCCGGCACCGGCAAAAACCCGCCCATCGACGAGACGTTGGCGATGTGCGCCTCCGGTTGCTGCAAGAAGTGTGGAACAAATGCTTTGACTGCGTAGAGGGTGCCCATCAGGTTGACGTCGAGCACACGCTGAATGACGTCGTACTCGAGGTCTTTGAGGTGGACGAACGGCTGGATGATGCCGGCATTGTTGATGAGCCCATGCACGGCGCCGTGATGCGCGATGACCTCATCCGGCAGCGCCGCAATGCGCTCTCGGTCGGCGACGTTGGCGAGGTGCAAGGAGAGCCGAGGTCCCACGTCGGCTTTCTTTGCCAAAGCATCGAGACTTTCTTGGCGCAAGTCGACGGCGGCGACGTTTGCGCCTCGTTGCAACAGCTCCAGCACCAACTGCTCGCCAATGCCGCTGCCGCCGCCGGTCACCACCATTGTCTTCTCTGCCAACCGCATTGTCTGCTCCTGTCTGGCCCCAACAGCAAACTGGCAGAAACTGCCAGTTTCGTCTACGCTGGGTCCATGACGATGGACGCATCTGCATCAACGCCCAACAGTTCACAGCCCCTCTCGGTGTTGGAGCGTCGCCGGCTGCGTGCTTCGACGGCGGTGGTCGAGTTCTTCGTTCGCACACAGCAAACGCACTTCCCCGTCGCTGAACTCGCCGCGCATGCAGGGCTCTCTGAACGCAGCTTCTACCGGTACTTTCCGCGCAAAGAAGACGTCATTGTTCCGTTTTTGCAGTCCAGTCTTCGCGACCTGGCCGAAAGCGCTGCAGCCCTTTCGGCCCACCTGCCGTTGTCTGAAGCGCTCATCGAGTCGTTCTCAAGTGCCCACGATGAATCCGCCGAACTGAACTGGTCGGTGCTGCCTCGGGTTCTTGGGCAGAACGCTGACTTCAGAGCCACACTTTTGCAGACGGTCGTCGAAGGGGAGGCTCTGTTTGCCTCGCTCGTCGCCCGAGAGCTTCGACTCCCAGGGGCGTCACCTCAGCCACGCCTGGCCGGAGCCGCGATCCTTTCTGCCATGCGCATTGCCGTCGAGGGGGCGGCCGACGCAAACCCAAGTGTCAGCGGCGTCGTCGAGCGGTTCGCCTTGCAAGTCGGACTGCTCTCGCCGCTGTTGTCTGTCGACGAGGGAGAATGACTCCATGACCGCTGCCACCCCATTGTCGCTGCCCGACGGAGCCGGATGGTTCACCCGCATGCGCGTCGCCCTCGACGCGCTGCGCATCCTTGACAAGAACCCTGCCGACCCAGACGCGGGCGCCCTGTACAACGTGTGCATCGAACACCAGCCGTTCACCAAGCTCATCCCGCGCCTGCGTACCGACGAGGATGGAGCGCGCCTGCTCGACGAACGTCCTTCCCTCGACGCGGATGACCTCGCGCTCGACAAGTTGGAGGCGCTTCCTGAAGGGTCTTTGGGGCAAACGTTGGCCGCCTACTACGTCGACAACGGCATCTCACCGTTTTCGACCTCCTTCGAGGTGAACACCGACATCGACTACATCGCCAAGCGGTATCGCGAGACGCACGACATCTTTCACGTCGTCACGGGGTATGGCACCGACGTGATTGGCGAAATGGAGCTGCAAGCGTTCGCCATGGGCAACCTCGGCCTCAAGGGGCCGCGCATGATCCTGCTGTATTCGGTTTTTGCGTTGTTGACCCGGTCGGGCCAAGCGTCGGCGTTGCAGGGGAGGCTCAGTTGGCGTGGCTTCTATCGCTGCGTGCGGGACGCCCATCGGGCGGGCAAAGCCCTGCCGCCGATGCTCGCGTGTCGGTTTGAAGACGAGTGGGAGACACCGGTGGCCGACCTCAAAGCACGGCTCTGCCCCACGACGTCGCCGGTGGGGGTGGCGCTGCTCAGCGCGAGCCCTCACAGCTGACAATTCTGCAAGTGTCGATGTCAACGGCGGCGAACGCGGCACGCCTCAGAGGCGGCACGCATGTGTCGTTCGGCGCCGCGGTCGTCGACGTGCATGGCACCGCACACAGCAGACGCGCCGGTGGCGCCTCACCCCACGGTCGGGGCGTTCATCAGGGTCTGCAACGTCCCTCGTGGCAGCCGCTGGTGGAACGGCTTCTGACCGTCTGCGACGACCTCACCGAGATGCAGGACGCGCGCCCCAGTGCCGCCGACGGGGTTGGTGCTTTTGCCAATGACGACGCCGGCAGCAGGCGCAAAGAGTTCTTCGAGAAGGTCGCCGTAGATGCTGCGAACTTCCCCAACCTTGTCGCCTTTTGCCACAACGTCGCACAAGCCCGGGTACACGGTGAGCAAGCCCCCATGCTGCGTGTAGAGCCACGACGACGCGGCACACAGAATCGGAGCCGGACGCTCGGCGACCTCGTGCCGCCGCCACATGCCCAGCTCCTCCATGATGGTGCGGACGCCGACCGACACGGTCTTCACCATCTGCGGTTGATGACGGAGCGGGTCGCCGATCTCGACGGTGGCCGCCGGGATGCCCAACTCCATCGCCGACCCGCGAAGGGTGCGGTCGGAGGTCGTCTTGTGCGCGATGACCTGCGGACGCATCAGGTACGCCATCTGTGCGCTCTGGGCGTCGGTCATGTCGGCGCGCACGTACAGCGAGTTCACCCGGCCAAACGACGCTGTGTGCAAGTCGATGAGATGGTCGAAGTGACGCACGAGTTTGTCGAGCAGCCGAGATGCAAACTGCTGTGGCGCGTTTCCGGTTGGATGCCCCGGAAACACCGTGTTGAGGTCGGTGCCGTCGGCGTAGCGACGTTGGTGCCTGTGAAACCCTGGCGTGTTGACGAGCAACGCCGCGACGACGGTGCCGGCAAGCCGGCTGGGTTTGAGCTGACGAAACAGGTGTTGGATGGCAAAGATGCCGTTCACCTCATTGCCATGAACGGCAGCGGTCACCCCAAGAACGGGGCCGGGCTTCGCCCCCCGAGCGACGAGGAGGGGGATGCCCACCGGCAGGCCCTGCGCGTTTTCGACGGTGTGCAGGCGCAGTCGGTGGATGTGGCCGCGCTCAAGCTCTTGGAGGCGCAGTTCGTCGACGTGAAGGGGCGGTTGGGCGTGGCTCATGACGGCTCTTTTGCGGAGGGTTTTGCAGGCTTCTTCGACGGCGGACGTTGTCGAGTGCGACGGCCTTTGGTGTCTTGGGGGATGAGTTCACGCAGCGCAATCTGCTTGCCGTACGCCAAGAGAACGTCGCCGACGCGGAGTTTCTCGTCAGAGCGCGGGTTGGGCAGCAAGACGCTGTCGCGTTGGATGCTCAACACACGGACCTCCCAGTCGGCGAGCAGGCTTTCTCCGATGGTTTTGTTTTTCAGCGGACTGTTGCGGCTGATGTGAAACTCAGCGACCGAAAATCCTTTGCCCAACGACAGCCGCGGCTCCAGCGGCACGTCGGGAAACAGCACTTGCTCCTCGATGTGTTCGATGATGGCGCCGGCGATGTCGACACCGGTCGCGCCCTCAATGCCTTCGAGTCCTGGCGACGAGTTCACCTCCATCAGCTGCGGGCCGTCATTGCCCTCGAGCAAGTCGACGCCCGCCACACGCAGCCCCATGACTTGAGCGGCGCGCACAGCGACAGCTTCGTAGGCTGGGTCGAGGGTGACGGCCTCGGTCGACCCCCCGCGGTGGACGTTGCTGCGAAACTCGTCGCCGACAGCTTGTCGACGCATGGCGGCCACCACCTTGCCGCCCACGACAAACGCGCGGATGTCGCGCCCTCGACTCTCGGCGACGAACTTTTGGATGAGCACGTCCTTCTCGACGCTGTGCAGCGTCTCGACGACCGCCTGGGCCATCTTTCGCGTTTCAGCCAAGATGACGCCCACGCCCTGGGTTCCCTCGAGAAGCTTGATGATGACGGGGGCACCGCCGAGGTCGTCAATGGCCGACAGGATGTATTCGGGCCGCGCCACGTACACCGTCGGGGGCATGCCGACGCGGTGTCGGCTCAGCGCTTGAAATGCGCGCAGCTTGTCGCGCGACACGGAGATGGCGTGAGACGGGTTCAGCGTGAAGATGCCCATCTCCTCGAACTGACGCACGACGCTCGTCCCCACGCGCGTCAAAGTGGGCGCGATGCGGGGAATGACGGCGTCGGCGCGCGCCTTCTCGGGCTTGCCCTCGTAGTGCAGCTGCGGTTTGCCTTCCTCGACCAGGACGGAGAACGCGTCGGTGCGGCGGAGGGCGATTTTGTGGCCGCGTTCGGTGGCCGCCTCTTTGAGTCGCTGGACGCTGTAGGAGCGTGGCTTGCGGGTGATGATGGAGATGCGCATTAGGAGACTCCTTCGTCGTGGGTTTGGTCGTCGTCGACGGACGGACCGGGCAGGGGGTAGTTGCTGTGGGTGATGCGCTCGACGCGCTCGGAGGCTTCGGCGTCGGTGCGGGCGACGTGCACGAGGGCGTCGCCCTCATGGACGAGAGGAAGGTTGGACAGCCCGATGATCACGCCGGGAAAGGTTGCGCGAATGGGCACCGCCATTTCGCCGGCGAGGTCGACGACGTCGCCAAGCTCTTCACCCTTCTGCAGGGCTTGGCCAAGTCGCACCTTCAGCCGCAGCAGGCCCGACTCCGGCGCGCGAATCCAGCTCGACGACGTCGACAAGACCGGTGGGGGACGGCTCGGGCCCTTCGACTTGCGCAGCATGTCGAGGTGTCGCATCACGCGGAGGACGCCAGCCACGCCAGGACGGATGGCCCACTCGTCGAAGCGCAGGGCCTCGCCTCCTTCAAACAACACCACGTGGATGCCCCGCGCTGCCGCCTCGCCGCGCAACGAGCCGTCGCGGACGGGGGAGTCGACCGCGACGGGAGCGCCGAAGGCTTCTGCCATGCGCCGCGCCTCGTCGTCGTCGAAGGCCAGCCGCGTCTGCGGCAAGTTGGTGCGGTCGCGGGCGCCCGTGTGAAGGTCGATGCCATGGGTGCAGCGGCCTGCGACCTCGTTGAGAAAGAGGTGGGCGAGACGGGCGGCCAAGCTCCCTTTTTCAGAGCCAGGAAACGACCGGTTGAGGTCGCGTCGGTCGGGGAGGTATCGCGAGCCGTTCACCAGGCCGAAGACGTTGACGATGGGCACGGCAACGATGGTGCCCCTCAAATTCTGCAGCTCTCTGCGTTGCAACACCCGCCGAATGATTTCGACGCCGTTGAGCTCGTCGCCATGCACTGCAGCAGACAAAAACAACCTGGGCCCGTCTTTCGCGCCATGAAGCACATGCACGGGCATGGTCAACGTGGTGCCGGTGTGAAGGTCGGCCACAGGAATGTCCACCCGCGCTCGCGCGCCGGCAGCGACGGTCTTTCCGCCGATGGCAAAAGCATCTCTGCTGCGTTTTGCGGTCTTCATGTCCATCCTTGATGTCGTCGGCGCACGGGCTCGCGACGCCCTCGGCGTCACGCAGCGCCCTTCATCAAGAACGGTGCCAATGCCGACGAACGCCACAGTTTGCGGCGTTTTGCCCTCAGCCTCCATCGGTGTGGGGCACGTCTCCCCAGCACTGGGGCAAATGGCGACAGCACGTCCATGTGAACGACGTCGCCTTCTCCCTGGGCACGGTGGTTCGCAGGCCAGCACGACTGAGAACGCTTCTTGCTGTCTGGCGAGCTTTGTCTTCAACTCCCGCCTCATCCCCCTGACCCAGGACGCCCTGTGCACACCTACTTGATGCAGCTTGAACACAGCCTCGGAATCCAAGGCCTCGCCAACAAAGTGTTGCTGTGGATTCCCAACCTCGTCGCCGCCATCGTCATCATGTTCTTCTTTTGGGCGCTGTGGCGTGCTGTGAAACGTGCCGCTGACGTCGTCATTCGACGTGCCGGGCTCGACCCCACAGGGGCAGACTTCACGCAGAAGGTGCTGAAGTACACGTTGCTCACCATTGGCCTGGTGACCGCTCTCGGCAAAGTCGGCATCGACACGGCGTCCATCCTCACGAGCCTCGGGGTGGCCGGTCTCACCATCGGCTTCGCCGCGAAAGACGCCCTCTCCAATATGATTTCGGGCATCTTCATCTTTTGGGACCGCCCGTTTGTCATCGGCGACCTCGTCGAGGTGGGCGGCCAATACGGCCGCGTCGACAGCATCACCATGCGCTCCACCCGGGTGGTGACGCCCGACGGTCGCATGTTGGCCGTGCCGAACAGCACCGTCGTCAACACCACCGTCGCCTCGTACACCAACTTCCCGCACTTGCGTCTCGACGTCGGGTTCACCGTCGCCGTGCACGAAGACATCGCCAACGTTCGGCGCATTGCCCTCTCGGTCTGCGACGACGGCGACACGTACATGACAGAGCCGGCGCCGTCCGTCGTGGTCACCGCGCTCAACGACTACAACATCGCGCTTGAGCTTCGAGTGTGGATGCACGACGAGAAGAAGCACGTCGCCACCCGGCTGGCGTTGCGCGAGGCGCTGTTTGAGGCACTTCGCTCTGCCAACGTCGACATGCCGTTCGAAACCATTGCCATCGCGCCGCCGCCGGAAGCTGCAAGTTGACGTTTGCCGGGCGACAGCCGCGGCCCTCTGTGGGCGACCTTCTCTCGCCCCGTGCACTCGATGCACGTCGACTCGCCACATCGCTCTTGCGGCTTGCGACACCACCGAGGCCGCAACGGCCTAGACGATTGGAGACGCAGCGCATGGCTTGCGGGCCACACTCACGGCTTTCTCGACGACAACGTCGTCGTTTGGCCCAGGTGCAACGGGCGAGCGGGCACCCATTGGCCTTGGACGACGGAAGATCCATCTGTCGCAAGAGCCTTTTTGGGGAACCCACCACGTGGGCACGGGTCGATGCGGCATGCCCAAGCAAACGCTCCACGCCCTCCTTCTCGTCGCTGCTTCTTTGGTGGGCGCCTCCTCGCTTCACGCCCTCCCAGGCGAGTTGTGTCTTCACAAAGGCGACGTCGTCACGGGAACCTACGCGGCCGAGGTCAGGCTGTTGAAACCGGCCTCTGTCGACGAGGTCGCGCCCGAGGGCGCCGTGCCCATTCCCGCCGTCTTGCACATCGACCAAGGGTGCCTGCACACCACGTCTCGGTATTTTGCGCTGGTGCGCAAGGTCGACCACCGCCGTTTTCACGTGCGCTTTCACATTCCCTACGAACGGCTGGTGCCTGGTGCGTTGCAGAAGCAACGCAGCGGTGACGCTGAGGCCTACACGCCCGACCTGGTTGTGGCGGCCGACGCGGTGGTGTCGCCCAAGGGCGAGGTGCATCTCGAGCGTTTCCGGCACGACACCGACACTGATGCCCGGTACCTCGACTTGATTCTCGACGACACGGTTGCCCTGAACAGAAGACCCTATGTGCTCATGCACAGAGACTGTTCGCAGTTGTCTGACTTGGAGACGGCCTCCGCACGAACCAGCGCCAAGACGACCGAACGGCAATCCGCGGCGTGCAACAAGGTGGAGTCGCAAGACGACGTCGTCCAGGTGCGGGGCCTGTACGACGACCGGCTGTTGGTGGCGTCGGTGCTGCGATGGACCGACCAGAAGAAGCAGGTGCACGAACGGTGGTTTCATGTTGCCCATCCGTGGCACGAGGTGCTCGACGTCATGCCTGTGCCCAACAGGCCCCACCTTCGTGTGTTGGTGGTCCGGTTTCAGCCCGCCTCTGGCGTGCGTCTGGTGTCGGTCGACCTCTCAGCGGGGCGCATCAAAAAGGGCCCCCCGGTGCTGCACACCGCCTTCGGCGCAACCACCGACGTCGTTCTTGGCAACTCGCGTTGCCACGTCGAGTTTTGCTTCAAGCGGCGCTTTCACCCCTACGCGTCGGTTCGTGTGACGACGACAGAGGGGGCTCCGCGACTGATGTCGGGAGGGTGGGGCCGACGGCCGGAGAGCTGGGACGGCGCCCTCGCCACTTGGGGCAAGGGCGTGTGGACGGTGCCGACGCCACCACCACAAAGCAGCTGGTTCATCGAGGTCGAGCGCGACCGCACGTTTTGACACCGTGCACCTGGCAATGGCGACAAGGTGGCAGAGATTGCCTGAGCGGTGGGGGCAGGCTGGCCAGATGTAGAACGGGATTCCAAAGATCGAACACTTCCTCCGGACACCTTGCCGCTGTGACCGGACGGGCCCGCGTCAGTTGCTACCGTTTGGTGTGCCTTATCCAAATGACCAAATTGACGCTCGAACCCTCCCACGGGCCTTTGACGCCTTGGTGCGGGCGTGTCGTGCGCAACTGCCAGGCGCCAGTCAGATGGCAGAGCGACTGTTGCAGTCGTGGTTGGGGCTCAACGTGCCCATGCACGTGGAGCCACGTCGGCTGTGGCTCGACGGCAGCGGTGACCCCTTCGACGTCGACGGCAAAGAAAGCACCTGGGTGTTGCCTGCGGCTCTGGCGGGGGTGCGACGCCTGAAGCCGACGACCGAAGCGACGTTCGACGACTTGCTCCGACTTGCTGAAGAACTGGGTGCGTCTGATGCCTCCGAAGAGTCCATCTGTGATTTGCAAGACTGGCTGAGCTCCGACGGCGCCGAAGGGTTTGACGTCGAGCTGCACGAGAGTTTTGCCGAGGTGCTGGAGACGGCCTGCAGTTTGTCGGGCGAAACGTCTCTCAAGTTCAAGAGCGTTCGCGCTCTGGCGACGGCGTCGATGACGGGGGCCGTGAAGGTGCTGAGTCAAGACCTCGACCTCGCCGGGGTGTCTGAGTTGTTCTTGGACATCGAGCTCGACGACACGCGTCACGGGAGCCCGTCTCATTCGGCGGCAGAGGATGACGACGACGATTTGGAGTCTGCACAGGCGTGGGCGTCCGCGACCCTGCACACCGTGTTCTCCAACCCAGTGCTGCGCGACCACGTTGAGCCCCGGCAGGTGGCCCGGCAGCTGGGGGCGTGGTTGGCACAAGACGGAGGCGAGGCGGCGCTGTCGGTGTTGGCAGGTCTGTTCGCGGCACAAGACACGTTTTCGAAGCGCACCTTTGAAGCCCTCGACGTGCACGTCGTGTTGCAGCGTCTGGCGCGCACCCTGACCTTGACCAGCAGTGCGTCGTTTCAACATCTGCAGACCATCCTGAAATCGTCCACCGCGCAGCAACAAGCGGCGTTTGTGCAGACCCTCCTGGAGCGCTCCGCCGGCGACGCCAACGCCCTCGCCTTGGTTCGGGTGCTGGGCGGGGCCCTCACGGTGCCGCGGTTGCTGCGCATGGTGGCCACAGATGCACTCACGCCGACGGCGGCGTCGAGCGCTGCCCGCTGCTTTGGTGCATCCCTGACAGAGGGCTCGACGCTGACGTTGTGGTTGCAGCAAATTTCGCCGTCGGCCGCCGTTGCCGTGTTGTTGGCTTTGCCGCGCGACGTGTTGCAACAGCGACTCAAAGACGCCGTCGACGTCATGCTGCGGGCCCCCGACGTCGCCGAGGCTGGCGGATTGCTTCGCGAGTTGCACGCCCTCGACGCCGACGCGCTGACGCCGCTGTTTTTGTGCGTGTTGACGTCGTCGCGGGCTTCGTCGGCGCTGAGCCCCAGGGCGGTCAACGACATCTGCGTGTCGCTGTGTGCCACACAACCTGGCCGGCGCGGCCTCATTGACGTTGTCTACAACCGCGCGCTCGAGCTCGATGTCCGTTTTGCGGCCCTGCGCATGGCGTCGCGACAGCCCGAGGTCGCGGCCGGTGTGCTGCAGAAAAAACTCTCGCGATTTGATGCACCTGAACTTCGCAAGCGCGTGCAGGCGTTGCGCGACCGCACGCACCGGGCCAACGCCTTGAAAGAGTCGGCATGAGCGTTGCGCACCTTGAAGAGACGCTTCTCGTCGTGGAGCGGCTGTATTTGCTCACCAAGCTCATGGGATTGCACGGCGCCGTCCATCCGGCCGTCGACGCCTCACTCGTCGAGCTTCAGGACAGCGTGGCAGCCGCCAACCCTCCTTTTCAGCTGCAGTTTGTCGGGGGCGTTCTGTTTCGCGACCGGGCCTTGGCGGCCATGACGCCAGACCGCTTCGACCAGGTCGAGATGTTGGCGCGTCTGCTGCACCAACTTCAGGCCGACGAGCTGACGTTTGCACATGCGCCCAAAGTCGAAGCGCTGCGTGAGTTGGTGAACAGCTTGGCCGACGCACAGGTCAGCCCGCTGGCGACGCTCGATGGCCCCCTCGACGGCATGCAGTGGCGCGAGATGGAAGGCGCACGCCTGCAAGAGCGCGCCGAAAACGTGCCCCCAGAAGTCGACGCCATCGCGCAGTTTGCCGTGGCCATGCAACACGCCGAGGTGTTGTTCGACGACGCGGGCGATGCTTGGAACTGGCGGGAGGGGCTGAGCATTGTGCGTCGCTTGGAACGAGCCCTGCGCTCTGACGTCGACGCCACGTTGCAAGCGGCGGAGTTCGTGGGCGACGAGGGGTTCGGCCCAGCCCGCCGCGCGTTGTCGGCAGCGACGCTCGCCTTCGTGGTGTGCCGCCAGGCGGACGTGTCGTCGACGTTCGCACGGTCGGTCGCCCACTGTGTGTTGATGTTGGCGCACAGCGGCTACACGCCGACAGGAGGGCTGGACCCGTCCGCCGCAGCAGCGCGAGCGTTGCAGCGTGTGGAGGCCGCAGGGTTTGCGCAACGCCGCTCGGGTGTGGAGCCCCACCGCCTGAAGGTGTTCACGCTGTTGACCGACCTCACCGGCCCCCTCGACTTGGCCCTCGCCCGCCTGGCCCACTTCGCGTATCGCTTTGAGATGCACCGTTGCGCCGCTGATGGGCTGGTGCTGTCTCGCGTCGACCTCATGGCCTACATGTCGCGCACCTGCGACGCCGACGCCGACAAACGACTCCTCCGTCGGATGGTGCAGGCGGTCGGAGTGCTCCCAGTGGGGACGCGGGTGCGGCTGCGTGACAGCCGCTTCGGCGTGGTGGTATCGACACCCAGCAAGGGTGCAGACCCGTGGCGGCCGACGGTGTTGGTCGACGGGATCGTCGTGCAGCCCGAGCATCGAGTCTCGTTGCAGTAGGACGTATGGCGATCAAGCTCGGAGAAACCATTCTCGACCGCTATGTCGTCGAGAAAGAACTGGGACGGGGCGGCATGGGCGCCGTGTACCGTGCCCAACACAAAACGCTGGGGATGCCCGTGGCCGTCAAGGTTCTGCTCCTTGACGACGACGAAACCCGGGCTCGGTTTCACCGCGAAGCGTCGGCGATGGCCAAGGTGCGTCACGCCAACGTTGTCAGCGTGCTCGACTTTGGGGAGACCGACGACGACGAACCGGTCATCGTCATGGAGTTCGTCGACGGCGAGTCTCTGCAAGACCGGCTCGACCGCGAACAAGCACTTGCATGGCCTGACGCTGTGAGGCTCGCCTGTGATGTGTTGCGGGGCCTGGCGGCCGTTCATCGGGCAGGCCTCATCCACCGCGACCTCAAACCCGACAACATTGCCCTCGACCGCGGCCCGCCCGAGGTGGCCAAGGTGCTCGACTTCGGCATCGCTCGCTCGAGCAACGCCCACACCGTCGCCCAAAAGCTCACGGCGACGGGGATGGTCATCGGCACCCCCAAGTACATGGCGCCTGAGGTGCTCATGGGCCAAGAACCCGACGCCAGCGTCGACGTCTACGCGGTGGGCTTGATTCTCTACGAAGCCGTCGCCGGCGCTCCGCCTCTCAGCGGCGGCAGCACCCAGCCGATGCTGCGTCGTCTGCGCGAAGACATTCCACCGCCGGTGCCCCACCTGCCCGACGGAGGGGCCCTGCCACCTGAGCTGGTGCAGGTGCTGTTGCACAGCGTCGCGCTGGATCCTTCTGTCCGACCCTCCACCGAAGCCATGCTGACGACGTTGGAGCGCTGCCTGACATTGGCGCACTCCGTCGACGACGCCACGGCTGCTGTGCCCGTGTTTCCTCCGACCCCACAGCTGCACGCGCCGCCCGCACCATCGGCCGCCCCCGCCACACAGATGCTGGGCACACCGGCGGGGACGCCGTCGTCGCCGCCTGGAACATTCGTGCTGGGCTCGCCTGTGCAGGCACCGCGTTCACCCGCCCAGCACTCCGCCCAGCCGCCACCGCCTGTTCCGCTTCCGCTGGCGGCATTGACGCCTTTGCCAACGACACCACAACCAACGACGCCACAGCCAACGACGCCACAGACTTCGACGCCACAGACTGCGGCGCAAGAAGTGCGCTTGGTGCTGGCCGCCGTGTTGCCCTCAGCCCGGCTGCAACACCCCGACGAGCGCCAGTGGCTGGCCGACGTCGCCGCCCCAGGGCGCGCGTTTTCGCTCGGGGATTCGATGTGGTTGACGGTGCAGCCGCCAGGGCCAGCGTCGACGGTGGCCCTGCAGGCGACGCACTTGGAGCAGCTGCTGCAGAACCGGTTCGGACCCACTGCACTGGTGGCGTCGACGACGACAGCGCCGACGTTCAAGCTCACGCCTGCGCAGCTGGCCGGCGTGAAGCCCATGCCCATTGAGGTGCGCGAATTGGTGGCGCGGCTGACCGGCGGATGACGCCAACAGCCAAAGCGGGTTCCCTTTTTGAACCAGACCGCGAACGAATGTTCGTTTCTGCGAATCGCTGCCGTCTCAAAGACGAGTGGGCTTGTGCCGGCTCCTGGGCAGCTCCTAGCTTGAGGGCGGGGAGTGCAACACATGAGCTTGTTTCAGGCTGTTGTCGTCGAAGACAACGAAGACAATCGAATGCTGCTCGAGGCCATCCTTGAGGGGCGATTTGACATCACATGTTTCGCGGAGGGCGAGTCGGCGTTGGCTGCACTGTCGCCATCGGCGGCGGTGCCAGACATCCTCCTGCTCGACATTTCGCTGCCCGGATTGGACGGAATTGAAGTGCTGAAGCGGCTTCGGGCACAGGCGCACACGTCGAGCATTCCGGCCATTGCGTTGACGGCACACGCGATGGACGGCGACGAGAAACGGTTCCTTGCGGAGGGTTTCGACGCCTACCACGCAAAGCCCATCGTCGACGAGGATGCGCTCCTCGACAAGATGGAGCAGCTCATCAAGGAGCGCCAACATGGGTGACTTCGCGAGGCACCGGCTGCGCCTTCGGTACGTCGAGACCATGCCTCGCAAGATCGAAACGCTGACCGACTACATCGAGACGTTGGAGGCCGGTGACACCACCGGCGGCTCAACACAGGATGGATTCAAGAACGCTCGCGCCTTTGCCCATCAACTTGCGGGCAGTGCTGGCGGGTACGGCTTCGCCGACATCGGTGTGCACGCCCGTGCCGCCGAGCAGGCGCAGTCGGCGCAGTTCGTCGACACGTTGAAGGTGTTGCGCGAAAGCTTGGAGACGGCCTACGCACAAGCTGCTGCGGCTGCCCACCAGACCGTGCTCGTCGTTGAAGACGACGAAGACATGATCCCGCTGCTGGAGTTGGCAGCACGGGGGGCGGGCGACTCTGTCGTCGTCGCCCGAACGGCGCGTGAAGCCGAAGAGGTGTTGTTGGGCTGCCGCGTCGGCGTCATCTTGCTCGACCTGCTGCTGCCCGACCGCGACGGTCGCGAAGTGTTGAAGTGGATCCGTGAAAACCCGACCACCTCCCACACCCCGGTCGTCGTGCTTTCGGCGCAACAATCGCCGGCCGTCAAACGAGACTGCATTGCCATGGGCGTCGATCATTACCTTGAAAAGCCCATCGACCAAGAACTGGTCACCACGGCGCTGGCCGCAGCCTTCGCTCGTGCGCGGCACTTCGACATTGAAGCGAGGCGCGACCCACTCACCAAAGTCAAGAACCGGGTCGGCTTTCGCGAGAGCGTGACTGAAATTCGCAGTCTGTCGTCGAGGGCGTCGCTCCAAGCGTCATTGGCCGTGCTCGACCTCGACCACTTCAAGAGCGTGAACGACACCTATGGGCACGGGATGGGGGACGTGGTGCTCAAAGAAACAGCGCAGTTCTTGAGAGACCGGTTGCGCATCTCTGACAGCATCGGCCGCTGGGGTGGCGAGGAGTTTCTCATTGCGTTTCCCGACACGCGCGTCGCCGGAGCGGTGCAAGCGTTGAAGGGCATCCTCGCCGACTTGAAGACACGACGTTTTGTGCACGGAGACGACACCCTCGATGGCGTTTCGTTTTCGGCCGGAGTGGTGCCGCTCTCCGTCGAGGGAGAACTCGATGACGTCGTCGACGATGCCGACCGGCTTTTGTACCTCGCGAAGAGCGCTGGTCGGTCGCGGGTGTTTGGCCCTGAGCAAGCTTCGGCGTCGACGACGACGCCGACCGTTCTCTTGGCCGAAGACGACCCCGATGCGGCGGCCCTGGTCAAAGCCGTGTTGCAGGGAGAAGGCTACCGCGTGCGATGGGCGAGGGACGGCCGAGAAGCCCTGGAGTTGGCGCACTCTGAGAACGTCGATGCGTTCGTGTTGGACTGGTACATGCCCACGCTGAGTGGAGACATGGTGCTTGAGGCGTTGCGCAACGACCCGCTTCACGCGTCGACGCCGGTGGTCATGCTGACCGCGCTGGGCGACGACGACTGTGTGACCAAAGCCTTTTCCCTCGGGGCAGACGACTATGTGCAAAAGCCGTTTCGACAACGTGTCTTTGCTGCACGGATGCGACGTCTTCTCGGTGGCGCCCCACAAACCAAGGAGACGTCATGAAGAAGGCACCCACTCCAAGCAACGAAGCGAAACGGCAGGCGGCGCTGGATGCATACGACATCGTCGACACCTTGGCCGAACAAGAATACGACGACCTGACGATGCTCGCCTCTGAGATTTGCCAAACGCCAATTGCGTTGGTCTCGCTCGTCGACAACGACCGTCAGTGGTTCAAGTCGCGTGTGGGTCTCGACGCTGCTGAAACGCCTCGCGACATTTCGTTTTGCGGTCATGTCGTCGAGGCAGAAGAGCCGCTGTATGTGGAAGACGCAACGTCAGACGAACGGTTCGCCGACAACCCCTTGGTGACCGGTGCGCCCGACATCCGGTTCTACGCAGGCACGCCATTGGTGACGCCGACTGGGTTCAGTCTCGGCACGCTGTGCGTCATCGACCGCGAACCCCGCGTGCTGAGCGAAACGCAAAAACGACAGCTGAGTGCGCTTTCGCGCCAGGTGGTGAGCTTGCTTGAGCTTCGACGGCAGAAAGCCGAAGCCGACCGCGCCAACCACGTCAAGAGCCTGTTCTTGTCGCGCATGAGCCATGAGTTGCGCACGCCCCTCAACGCGGTCATCGGATTCTCCAACGCCCTGCAGAAAAACAAGAGCAATGGCCTCAACGAGCGAGACCTGAAGTTTGCCAGCCGCATCCACAGCAACGGGTTGCACTTGCTCAGCTTGGTCAACGACATCCTTGACCTCAGCAAAGTCGAGGCCGGCGCGGAGGAGTTCGACCTCGAAGATGTCCTGGTGTCGAGCGTCATCAACGAGGTGATCGACGCGGTGCCGTGCCTTGACGACGAGCGCGGGATTCTGCTCTCGCGCCACATCCCGGCCCAACTTCGCAATGGCACCGTTCGCGCCGACCGTCGGCGCCTGCTGCAGATTCTCCTCAACCTGACAGCAAACGCCGTCAAATTCGGCGACGGCAAGCCTGTTGAAATCACCCTCGTCGACGACGGCCAAGGTGAAATTGGCCGCATCGAGGTGCGCGATCACGGGCCCGGGATCCCGGCAGACAAGCTGGAGCTGGTGTTCGACTCGTTTCGCCAGGTGGACGAAGACTTTTCCCGGCGCGCTGAGGGAACCGGCCTCGGGCTCGCCATCAGCCGGGCACTCTGCAGAGCGATGGGGTGGTCCTTGTCGGTGGACAGCGTGGTTGGAGAAGGAGCGACGTTCGTCGTTCACTTCAGACCTCCGGATGCAGCCGTGGACACGGGCGCCGCAAACACACCTTGACGACAACATCAGAGTGACGAGGCGCGCTTGGTGCGCTCCTTCGTCAAGCGCAGGCCTCGACGGCAATGCCATCCACGGCCCTGCTGCATGAGCCTGCCGGCGCCGCCTTTGACGGGCGGGTGCGCCAGACGCTGCCGCCTTTTGCGCCACTGCTGGGGCCGTCCTCCCCATTTCGCCAGCGGCGGCGGTCGAACCACCGCAGACCCCTGCCGTCGACGTCATTGGCACGCTTGGTGCTGAGGGGTGGGCATCGGCGTTCACGCGAACGCCAGGAGGTGCACCCCGATGAACGCATCCAAACTCCTGCCCCCGCTCTTCTTGGCCGCTCTGTTTCCGTGTTCTGTCGCAGCTGCCTCCTGGCTGCTGATGTCGCCGCTCCCACACGCCGGCGCCACCGACGACGACGACGACGACATCCCCGAACTGCCTGATGTCGACCTCGAAGACAGCGACGTCGACGACGACGAATAGAGCGCCACAACCTCACCCGCCCAGGTCGACCCGCACAGCTCGACCTGGGCTTTTCGAAGGGGCCTTTGACGGCCCCTTCCCCTTTTGGCTTCTGCCGATTTTGGCCTGTGCACCGACGACGGCGTGCTCACCCACCCGCAGACGAAGCCGTCTCGCCCATCGCCCCCAGATGCAGAATGCGCGACCCCGTCTGGTTCACGGGGTGGGTCGACTTGCCGATGACGATGCCACGCGAAGGCGCCTTGTAGGTCGTCAGCCGCTTGCCAAAGATGTCGGTGACCGACGCAAGCCGCTGTCCCTCCTCGACGATGTCGCCGAGGTCGACATGCACTTGCAACAGTCCGCCCACGTCGGTGTACAGCCACTTGCTGCTGCTGCAGTGCACGGGCTCGAACGAGGGGAGCTCTTCGTCGAGGTCGACCATCTTGAGGTGGGCCAAGACATTGGCGACGCCCATGAAGCCGTAGCGAATCATCTTCTTCTGAAAACGGTTGGGGTCGCCGACCTCGACGGTGATGGCGGGGATGCCGAGGTCGACAGCGGCGGCGCGCAGCGTGCCGTCGTGCCCTGGGTTGTGCAGCACGATTTGCGGATGTTGCGCCCGCGCCATCCACGCCGTTTCTTCGTTCTCGAGGTCGGCGCGCACGTACAACGTGTTCACCCGGCCAAAGCTCGCCGTGTGCAAGTCGATGAGGCGGTCGAATTTGCAGAGCACCCGCTCGACGAAGCGGTGCGCATACACCTGGCTGGCGTTGCCTCCCTGCTTGCCCGGCATGATGCGGTTGAGGTCGACGCCATCGTTGAAGTAGCGCTTCCCTTCGAGAAAGCCGGGCACGTTGACGACGGGAACACCGATGACTGTGCCCCGCAGGTCTTTGGGGTCCAACTCTTCAAACACCCGGTGGATGACGCGCATGCCATTGAGTTCGTCGCCGTGAATGGCGGCGGTCAAGCCGAGGGTGGGGCCGTCCTCGACGCCACGGGCGATGAGGACGGGGACGGTGATGCGCATGCCACGCGGGTCGCGCACCAAGCTGAGGTGAAAGCGCTCCACCGTGCCCCGGGGCACGGCGTCGACGTGCAGTTCTTCGACAAATGGAATGCCCTTCATGGCGACTCTCCGAGGATTTCTTCGATGAGGGCGGCGTCTTCGTTGAGCGACGCAAAGAGCTTGCGGCGAAACTTGCCCTTCTTGGTGAACAACGTCTGGCTGAGGTCGTCGATGGCGGTCACGCTCAACACGGTTTGCACGTAGGCCTCGATGAGGTCGTCGAGGCCGACGCCGAGGCGGTTGAAGTCTTTGCGGTCCATGAGCATCAGGCGCTCGGCATCCGACGCCCAGCTGCCGTCGTCGTTCTTGATGCTGAGGTTGGTGCCCAGCATGCCCCACGACCCTTTGCTGTCGTCGAGCACGTCGACGAGTGGCTGACGGGCACGACGGGCGTAGAGCGCGAGCGGCTTGAAGCCCTCGTCGCCGGCGGCGACCATCATGCGCAAGTCCGACACGAAGATGCGGCCACGCTTATCGGGCACCGTGCCGACGTGGTAGAGGCGACCTTTGCCCTCCGACTCCGACGACCATTGGTAGTTGCCGATGAGGCTCTGCACGATGAAGCGGTCGTAGCGGTGGTTCTCCTCCATGAAACGGTCGAGTTCCTCGTCGCTGGTGATGGTGTACACGCCTTGGCCGGCGTTGCTGTAGGGCACCTTGACGACGGCGCGTCCGCCGAGCGAGCGCACCCACAGCGGAACTTCATGCAGCCCGATGTCGCGCAGCGTGTCGGGGGTGCGAATGGCGAGGCCGCTGCCGTTGGTTTCTTGTTGCGTGTTGAAGAACTCGTACGCCTTGTCGGCGAGCATCTTGTTGCGTCCGCCAGCGAGACAGACGGCGACGGGGTTCAAGATGACCGTGCGGGTGTGCAGAGGGATGCGGTTCCAGGGACGCTGGGTCACGTAGCGCAAGCAGGCCCGGATGGGGTGCCACTGACCCTCGTCGTCACGCGCCAGCATGATGCCGTCGTCAAAACGGACGGGCGGGTCGTCGTCGTTGTCGTGAAAGGGGACGAGCCACACCTTCTCGTTGAAGATGTTGGCCATGGCGGCGGCGTAGCCGGAGGCCTCCATCTCGTTCTTGTCGAAGACGACGGCGAGGTCGCCTTGGGGGGCGCGCTTGGTTTTGGCGATGGAGACAAAGGCGCGCTCGACGAGCTCGCGGTAGCCGCCTTCTTCTTGAAACTCTTCGAACAGGGGCATGGACTTTTGCCCAGACGGGCAAGAGTTGGTCTCGATGACCACCATGTTGCGGCGGCCGCTTTCGTTGGTGGCGTGCATGAGGTCGCAGCCCGCCCACCGCAAGTGCTTGGGAGCGTGGCCGAGGATGTCGCGCAAGGCGCCCGCGTCGACGAGGGGGTGCATGTGGCGGTAGCGCTCGAGAATGCGCTCGTTGCCGAGCCCCATGAAAAAGCGCACCAAGGGGTGAATCTGGGCGTTCAACACTTTGGGGTAGAAGTGGCGACTGGGCTCGAAGCCGCCTGGTGAAACGGGCATCGAAGACGAAACGACTTGAGGAGCGGCGGCCATGTGGACCTCCTGTTGAGAGTGTCCGGCCTTCATCAAGATCGATGCCAATGTCGACGTCTGCCACACCATGGGGCGTTCGCCCCCAACGTCGATGGGGACATGGGTCGGGATTCCCCATTTGTGGGGCAAAAGGCTACACAGGGGGCCGGCGCTTCGACGCTGTGCCCCGTCTCGCACCAGGTGTGGGGCATTCCGCCTCTGGCGCGCCGCTTGCTTTGCGAGGACCAACATGCCGATTGCCGCCCGCTTGACCTTGGCGCTGTTCGCCTCCCTTCTTCTGGTGCTCCTGCCCCAGGCGTTGGTGCGTGTGGAGCGTGAGCAGGCGGCCGTTGAAAAAGACATGGCCCGCGACCACCGGCGGCTGGGGCAGGGGCTCGCTGCCGCGGTGGCCGAGCTGTGGGAAGAAGGCGGCGAGGAGACGGCCGACGAGTTGGTGAAGAAGGTCAAGCTCGGCGCCGTCAGCGTCGCCCTTCGCGACGTCAAGGCGGCCCTCGACGACCCACAGCTGCGTCAGAAAGAAAAGAAAGAGCACCTCTACACCCGGGTTCCGGTGGTGTTGTCGGGGGGCGACCACGTCGCCTGGCTCGACTTCAAAGAGCGTCTGCCGCGTGAAAAGCCCTTTGTGCGACGGGCGCTGTCGTCGGTGGCGGGGACGTGGGCGCTGGCCGCCCTGGTGTACACGGCCTTGGCCGCGCTGCTCGGGTGGATGCTCATCGGCAGACATGTCGATCGTCTGGTGAAAAAGACGAAGCGCATTGCCCAAGGCGACTTGTCTCCTGACCTCGACGACAAGTCGTCCAACGAGTTCGGTGCACTGGCAGGTGCCCTCAACCATCTGTGCCGTCGCCTCGACGACGCGGGCGTGCAACTTGGCGAGGCTGAGTCTCGCGCGCTGCAGTTGGCGGCGGAGCGCGACGACGCCGTGCGCCAGCTGTTGCACGCCGACCGCCTCGCAGCGCTTGGCCAGCTCACCGCCAGCGTCGCCCATGAGCTGGGCTCGCCTCTCACCGTCATCGCTGGCCGCGCCCAAGCCATCGCCCGCGGACGCACCAAAGACGAAGAGCGCATTCGCCAAAGCGCTGCCATCATCGATGAACAAGCGCAGCGCACCAGCCGCATCATTCGCAACATGCTCGACTTCTCACGACGGGAGCCCTCGTCGGTGGCCCAGGCGGACGTGGGCGCCCTGCTCGCCGACTGGCTCGTTGTGCTTGCCCCTCTCGCCAAACGGGGAAGTGTGGAGTTGGCGTTGGATGCCCCCGGTGCGCCAGTGCACCTCGACGTGGACGCCGCGCTGTTGCAGCAGGTCATCACCAACTTGGTGTTGAACGGCGTGCAAGCCCAACCCGAAGGAGGTGAAGTGCGCCTCTGGGTCGAAGAAGACGACGACAGCGTCGCCATCCATGTTCGAGATCGAGGGCCCGGCATTCGCGACGACGACAAGGTGCGCGTCTTCGAGCCCTTCTTCACCACCAAAGACGCGGGCGAGGGCACCGGCCTTGGCCTCAGCGTCGTGCAAGAAATCATCACCCAACACCACGGACATCTCGACGTCGTGACGCCAGAAGACGGCGGCTGCGACATGGTTGTGGTGCTGCCGAAGACCCAGCCGCGAAGCGGCGCATGAGTCCCACATGAAAAACCGCATCCTCATCATCGACGACGAAGCCGAGGTGCTCGGCCTGTTGCGCATGACCCTTGAAGACGAAGGCTACGACGTCGACGAGGCCACCAACGCCGAAGACGGGATGGCATTGCTCGAGCGGGAGGACTTCGACACCGTCGTCACCGACGTGCACATGGGCCGCACCTCGGGCATCGAGCTGTGTGCCTTTGCCAAGAAGAACCGTCCTGACGTCCCTGTCGTCGTTCTCACAGCCTTTGGCAATGTCGACGTCGCGGTCGACGCGCTTCGGGCCGGGGCTGCAGACTTTCTCAGCAAGCCCATCGACATCGACGTCCTGTTGAAGTCGGTCGCCAACCAGGTGGAGCGGCGCGCCCTGCAGCAAGAAGTGCGGCGCCTGAAAGCGCAGCTCGACGAGGTCTCCGTCGCTGAGAGCGGGTTGTCGCTGCTGGGAGAGAGCCCCGCCATGCTGAAGGTGCGCAAACTGCTGGCGCGCGTCGCGCGCACCGACACCTCGGTGCTCATCTCGGGTGAGAGCGGCACCGGCAAAGAGGTCGCGGCCCGCTTGCTGCACGACAGCAGTCCTCGACGTGACGGCCCCTTTGTCGCGCTGAACATGTCGTCGTTTCCGGAGACCTTGTTGGAGGCCCAGCTCTTTGGCCACGTCAAAGGGGCGTTCACGGACGCGCGCACCGCCAGTCCGGGCCTACTCGTCGAAGCCAACGGTGGAACCCTGTTTCTCGACGAGATGGGCGACATGCCGCTGTCGCTGCAGCCGAAGCTTCTGCGGGTGCTGCAGGAGCGCAAGGTGCGTCCGGTGGGCGGGCAAAAAGAAGTCGACCTCGACGTGCGCGTCGTCGCTGCCACCCATCGTGACCTCGAAAAGTCGGTGGCGCAGGGGACATTTCGCGAAGACCTCTACTTTCGCCTCAACGTCGTGCAACTCGATCTTCCTCCGTTGCGCACGCGCGACAACGACATCCTTCTTCTCGCCCACCACTTCATGCGCGAACACGGCAGCCGGCTTGGCGTCGACACCAAGTCGCTGTCGCCCGAGGTCACGCGCCTGCTGTTGACCTACCCGTGGCCCGGCAACGTTCGTGAGCTGTCCAACTGCATGGAGCGTGCGGTGGCGCTGGCCGAGACCGACGTCGTGCATCTGGACGACCTGCCCGACCGTGTCGTGGCAACGAGGACCCAAGGCGACGACGCAGGCAAGGTGCAAGGGCCACCAGGGGGGGGCTTGATGCGTCTGGACGAAGTCGAGCGCGCCCACATTCTTCACGTGTACAAGCTCTGCAAGCACAACAAGGTGCACACCGCTGAAGTCTTGGGCATCGACCGCAAGACGCTGTACCGCAAGCTGGCGGCGTTTCTCGACGACGACCCCAACGCCTGAGAATGCGTCGCGAAAACCGGGGGCGGCGAGGCTTGCTTTCGACGCGGGAGCGTCGACGGGATGGGCGCTCCATTCGACAGGGTGGGTTGCTGTGGCGCTTTGCGACACAGTTGAGGCAAACGGCGACAGCACTTGCCTGAGGAGGCGCACCGTCGGCGGCGTGCGAAGCGGTTTTCGGTCTTGGCACGGCCTCTGCTTAAGGATGGAGTACGGCGTCGAAGGACGACGCCAGGGAGGTGTCCTCATGAAAGCACCCAAACTGCTCCTCGCTCTTGCTGTCGCTTCTGTCTTCTCGCTGTCGGTGTCGGCGGTGGCCGCTCCTCTTCCGATGGACCCGCCTGCCGAAGATTCTGACGAAGACATCCCAGACCTGCCCGAAGTCGAATTTGAAGAAGACGAGGGCGACGAGTAGCCGTCGACGAATTCAACCGCTTGTTGTTGGGGGAGTCACATTTCACGGCAACAAGCTTTTTGAAGGGGCCGCAAGGCCCCTTCGCCTTTTGCGGCCCGCCGTCTGGTCGACGTCGTCAAAGTTGGCCCGGCGCATGCAGATGCAGAAACCGCTCGACGGCCGCTGCTGGCCTCGTCGACGCGCAGGACGAACCTGCCTGGAGGCTTCCATGCCGATGACCGCTCATTTCCTTCGCTCGTTTGCCGTCGCTGCTGTCACCACGATGTGCTTGCTCTTCGCCCCCGCCTCCGACGCCAAAGGCAAAAAGAAGAAAGCCAAGGCGCCCACCGTCGTGCTGCAAATCGAAGGCCTCGACGGCAAAACCAAGAAGGCCAAGGTGCGCAAGCTGAAGCGCGCGGTGCACAAGGTCAAAGGCGTCAAGCGCACGCGCGTGAAGAAGAAGGCCGGCACGCTGGCCATCTGGCACAAGAAGAAGACCGACATGGCCAAGGTGACGGCCGCCGTCGAGAAAGCCGGATTCAAAGTCAAAGCGGGTGATGCCAAAGCGGCCAACGTGAAACCCGTTGCCGAAGCCGAGAAGCCGCTGGAGCCGAAAGCTGCCGAGCCCGCTCCGGCAAACGAAGACGAAGCCGAAGAGTAGGGTCTGACCCCCTCCCCACCGAAAGACGGCCCCCTCGTGAGGGCCGTCTTTGCGTTTGGCGAACCGGGACTCCGAGTTGGCACGAGGTGTGGAACGGATGGGTCAGGAGGAGGCCCCCATGATGCACCCACACACCGCCATTCGCCGCTCGTCGAGAAGCATCACCAGCGGCGCGTACGCGACGCGCGACATTCCAGCTGGGACTGTCGTCTGGACACGCGACACCCAACATCGACGTGCACCGAGCCGCAGCGGCTTCGGCGTCCTTGAAGACGAGGGACGGCGCGCCTGCTACGTCAACGTCAACGGCAGTCGCCACTTCTTGTGGGACCACACCCGCGACGTCACCCATGCTTGCGCGCCCAACTGCGCCAGCGGCGACGACCTCAGCCGTGTTGTGGCGTTGCGCGACATTAAAAAAGGCGAGCCCCTCACGCAAGACTTCGCGGAGTTGGTGGGGTTCGCCCCTTTTCGTTGCAGCTGTGGGCACGACGACTGTGTCTCCACCGTCGTGCCGGCATCGCTGCATCACAGCAGCCGGTGGGACGAGTCGGTGCGTCTCGCGTTGGCGTCGGCAACGCCCCCTGCCGACGCGTCCCCCCCTGCGCGTCGGTCGCGGCCGGTGCGACGCGCAAACGCACCCGCCATTTGAGTGGGCGCCCTCCATGTGGAGGGCGTCTTTCTTCGCCGAACGCCTAGCTAGCCAGAGCGCATCCCAAACCTCCGTTTGACGACGAGGTGACGACGTCGGTGAGGATGAGAAACAGGCATCGTCGACCATTTGCAGTCAAATGCCGTTCAGCAGAGAGCGACGCCATCATCCACTGCAAATGGTCGTTCAAGGCAGGGCCCCGGCGCCGCGAAGCGCGCGGGCCCTGGCTAGAGCGCATCCCCAAACCTCTGTTTGACGACGACGTGACGACGTCGGTGAGGATGAGAAACGGGCATCGTCGACCATTTGCAGTCAAATGCCGTTCAGCAGAGAGCGACGCCATCATCCACTGCAAATGGTCGTTCAAGGCAGGGCCCCGGCGCCGCGAAGCGCGCGGGCCCTGGCTAGAGCGCATCCC
>Ga0213841_1000234_pt1 | contig 99147 bp, 93 predicted proteins | sample SWPATP23_FD_160125 | JGI IMG/M metagenome (GOLD analysis project Ga0213841, IMG submission 160125) | Coastal seawater microbial communities from Marineland, Florida, United States - SWPA TP2 #3 | ecosystem: Environmental > Aquatic > Marine > Coastal | place: USA: Florida | collected 2016-08-14
CAGTTGGTGCTGGTGTTGTTGCAACTATCGTTGAGTAATCAACTATAGTGATGCATTAAGCATTGAGAAAAACCCGAGCTTAGTCTCGGGTTTTTTTATGGGTGAAAAAGCTATCAGCTGTCAGACGTCAGATTAGATCGAGAGGGTTGTTTAGTGTGGTGTCTCACTCAGCATTCTGCCTGTTCATTCTTCAGGTAGGTTGGTTTGAGCGCAGCGAAACCCAACACAATCCATGTAAACCTTTTCTTTGGTAAACCCAACCATCATAAAACACTCCCAAGGTTATGCTTGACCTATAACCTAGAGCCTTTACCCTCGCTAACTCGCATCTAAATCCAACCCCTTGATATCTATCTTGGTTATTCATCCCTAAATTGGGAAATGATTATGAATGTTAGCTGAACTGAACTACGCTTGATTAATAACTAATAATAAATGTGTAGATTTAGGGATGATCCGTTTTTTAATAGCGCTGTTAGCACTTCTGTTCTTACCTTCAGCTTGGTCTGCATTTCATAATTACGATATTGAGAATGGATTATCGCAAAGTGTTGTGTTCGATATTGTGCAAGATCAGCAAGGTTTTATGTGGTTTTCGACGCAGGCAGGTTTAAACCGTTTTGATGGCAATGAGTTTACCGTATTCACAGCCTCTGATGAGGCAAATAGCCTAGCAAATAACTATATCTATCCATTGGCACTTGATAGCGAATCACAGCTGTTTATAGGTACGCGAAATAGTGGTGTAAACCAACTTGCATTACATAATTATCAATTTTCTGAGCCACTTTTAAAAGAGCGTCGCATCACCAGTTTATTGGTAGCGCAACAGCACGTTTATATTGGTACATACGACGGCAGCCTGTTTCGTTACGATAAGCGAACACAGCAACTTGAAAGGTTAATAACAGACTTAAAAAAGCCTATTTATGCGCTATCAAAAATTGCCGACATCCTTTGGGTTGGTACCCATGGGGCTGGGTTACTTCATTATGATCTTATTAATAAACAACAAATTAATACTATTTTTTCTGGCTTTGCTGAGTCAGTAGATATTCATGCCAGTATCTTTGCTATCAAACAGGCAGCTGATGGCAGTATTTGGTTGGCAAGTCAGGGTGGTGGCTTATACAAGATTGAGTTAAGCACTAAAACAATGACGCAGTGGCTTACCTCTAATGATGTCGAGGTTGGGCTTAGCAGTAATGAAATTCGTGATATTGAGTTTGATAGCCAAGGCCAAGTTTGGCTGGCAACGCGAGGTGGCGGGATTAATGTTTACGATCCAATTAATGCAAGCTTCACCGTTTTAGCACATGACCCATTTGATAAATATAGTCTTGCTCATAACCGGGTTTATAGTATCTACCGAGACAGTAGCGACATTATGTGGTTCGGTACTGCCAATGGGATCAGTAAGCTCGACCCAGCATCATTGCAATTTAGTAAGTTAAAAAAGCCAGCGCCACTTTCAAGTAACGATGCGTGGGCGCTATTTGAAGACTCAAAGCAACGTATTTGGTATGGCAGCTGGGGTGGCGGTATCGATATTCTTGATCAGCAATTAAATCGTTTAGAGCGCATAACCACCGAAAGTTCACCGTATTCAATTAGTAGCAATGCAATTAAAGCCATTGCCGAAGATCGTAATGGCGATATATGGATTGGCAGCTGGCAGCAAGGGATTGATGTTTTGCATACCGATGGCAGCATCAGTCACTTTCGAGCAGGTGAAGGCGAGCATGGCTTAACTGAGAACAGTATATATGCTCTTTTAGTCGATGAGAAAAATAATGTCTGGGTTGGCACGAATGGTGGAGGGCTGTTTTGTTTTGATAGACAGCGTGGCAAATTTATTAGTTTTGCACAGCCTGTAGCGAATACACAACTTGTAATTCCAACGGCGCGGGTGACGAGTTTATATAAAAGCTCGCAAGCAGAGCTGTGGATAGGCACAGATGGTGATGGGGCTTATCATTACAATGCTGCAACCGATACCCTCACTAATTATCGCAAAGGCGACTTGGCTTTATCTGATAATACAGTGCGAGCGTTTTTAGAAATTGACCAGCAAATGTGGCTCGCAACGTCGAACGGCTTAAATATTATTGATTTGAGCAATCAGCAAGTGCATCAGTTTAATGTCGCTCAAGGCCTTCCTAATCAAGTCGTTTATGCATTGTTAAAAGACAATGAAGATTGGGTTTGGCTCAGTACCAACAACGGCCTCGCTAAAATAGATCCTGCAACCATGAGCATTAAAAGCTATAAAGCTCGACATGGTTTACAAGGTAATGAATTTAATGCCGGTGCTTATTTAAAAGCCCGTGATGGCCGCTTGATGTTTGGTGGCACACAGGGGGTGAGTGTCATTAACCCCGCTGATCTTGAAATCAATGCTATTGGTGGCCAGTTAGCGCTTACTAGTTTGCAATTTGATGATGAGGATGTGGTAAACGAAGGAGTCAGTCGTTTAGGCAGTTTATACCAAATAGAAAAAAGCCGTTCAGTGACTATTCCTGCGGGCATCAAACGGGTTCACTTTCAGATTAGTTACCTACACTACTCTGAGCCACAGACTAACCTGTACTCTTATCAGTTAGCGGGCTTTGAACAGCAATGGCGTAAAGCTACAGGGCCTTTTTTATCTGTTGATTATACTAACCTTCCTGCTGGTAAATATCAGTTGAAAGTTAATGCTAGTAGTGAAAGCGGGGCAAATGTGCTCACTCCATTACTGTTAAACATAACCGTTCTTGCTCCTTGGTGGCAAACTAGTGAGTTTTATCTGTTAGCGGCTATGCTGATTTTGGCGATGGTGTGGCTATTCACAGTGCTTTGGACTCGCCGGATACGCAAACAAAAATATTATCTGGAGCAAATTGTTAGTGAGCGTACCGACGAAATCGCAGAGCAAAAAACGCTCATCGAACAGCAAGCTGAAGCTCTGAGTGATTCACTCGAAAATAAAGTACGCTTCTTCACGCATGCATCTCATGAATTACGTACTCCTTTGAGTTTGTTGATTGCGCCGTTGCAAAAGCTAATAGCTGATGAGCGAATTACTGAAAAGCGTGAGCAGCTGAATTTGGTATTGCGAAATAGCCGGCGTTTAGAAAATTTGGTTGATAAGCTATTAACGCTGACTCGTTATGATGAGCGCCATGAAGAGATTATAAAAGTTGTGTCACTATCGGCAATTGCCAGAGAGGTCGCAGGGCAGTTTGCTGTGTTAGGTGAAAAGCCTATCGACTTTAAGGTCGATATTGAAGAAGCCGTATTTATCGAAAGCACCCGAGAAGGGGTGATCACGATTCTTACCAACCTTTTAAGCAATGCATTTAAATATACTCAGCAAGGTCAAGTCGGCTTAACCGTAAGCGTATCAGGTGAGCTTGCCAACATAGAAGTAACAGACACAGGTAAAGGTATTGCAGACGCTGAAAAAGGCAAAGTATTTGATACTTTCTACAGAGTGAGTAGTCATGCAAATGTAGAAGGTAGTGGCGTTGGCCTAGCCATCGTTAAGCGTTTGGTTGATAAGTACAAAGGCACGCTTGTGCTGGCAAGTCGCTTAGGGGAAGGAACTAGTTTTAAACTTTCATTTCAAGCAACGCAATTTGCCGCTCAAGCTTCTGCTGCAAGAATCAGTTCAAAATCAAATGAAGTGCAGAATAAAGCCAGTGTATTAATTATTGAAGACAACGATGAGTTACGCCATTACCTTAAATCTGAGTTACAACACCGCTACCAAGTTTTATTAGCGCAAGATGGTCAAGTTGGATTGCAAATAGCTTTGAGCCAAGTGCCAGATTTAATCATCACTGATTTAATGATGCCTAAAGTTGATGGCTTTACTGTGTTAGATTCATTACATAACTCGCCCGTTACATGCCATATCCCAGTAATTATTTTGACCGCAAAGGGCGATTATGAAACTCGAGTGAGTAGTTTGCAGCAACACGCGCTAGATGTGATCACTAAACCATTCGATAGAGAAGAGCTATTTTTAAAAATTGAGAACTGGCTAGGCTGGGTAGCTCAATATGCACAACAATCGAAATCTGAAAAGTCGCCACATAAAGCTCAGCAAAAAACGGCCTTTTCACTCGACCCGAGAGACAAAAAGCTGCTTGAAAAGTTAGCTGAATATGTTGCTGAGCATTTTCATCAGCAGGGCTTTTCTATGCTTGAATGTGCGAAGCACTTAGCATTGAGTGAGCGTCAATTCCAAAGAAAGTTAAAAGTATTGTTAAATATCACACCAAGTGAATATCTTCGCGAATATAGATTGCAAAGAGCTGCTGAGTTGTTACAGCAGGGTCGCCAAGTAAGTCTAGTTATAGATGATGTTGGTTTTTCCTCACGTTCGTATTTTTCTAAGTTTTTCAAAGAAAAATATGGTGTGACGGCAAAAGAATATCAATGTCAAAAACTTTAACCTACTGTTTTTTAATTACATGTCGTATTTGAGTACATTTTTGTCGGCATTCAGTACACACAATTTGAATAACTCATCTACCATAAAACCTTAATGAAAAATGAACGGGAAAACATGCTTCGAAGTACTCAAATTGACGGGCAAACATAAAGTCTAATTTATGGTTAAAAGAGTGATCGAGCGCTGACCTTGTTCATATGTTTATTAAGATTTGCTTCCTTTGAGATTGGCAACTGCTCTGCAGTTGCCTCTTTTTAGTGAGCTATACCGCAATCAATGTAAGGATTAACATGATGAGCCCTCCAAATTTCAGGTCTATGAATTTTATAAAACAATTACTTTTCGCAGCCAGTATTATTAGCTTAACAGCTTGTGGTGGGAATAATAGCAATAACGAAGATGATACCCCTCCTGTTGCTGAAGAGAATAAAAGTCCAACAGTATCAATTAACAGTGACACAGAGTTATTAGAGGGAGAGGAGCTAGTTTTACAGGCGACAGCGACTGATAGTGACGGAAGTATTAGTCAATATGCTTGGACACAAGTATCTGGTCCTACCCTTGATCTTTCTGGTAGCGATACAAGCACCTTAACAATTACAGCACCTGCAGTTGAAGAAGATGCAGATATTGTTCTTGCTTTGACTGTAACAGATGATGACGATGCAACTGCAAGTGCAGAAGTTAATATAGCTCTGAAGCGCAAGGCACTAAAAATAACATTTGAAGGCATTGTAACTGATGAGCCAATTGTTAATTCTAGTGTTGTAGTTCAAATTGGTGATGAACAGTTTGAAGTAACCGCGGATGCCCAGGGTCGTTTTAGCGTAGATATTGAAGTGGATGACTCTGATGCAAATGAATTAGTGAAGCTAGTCGCATATGGTAATAATTCAATCAATCCCGGTGTAGAGTTTGTCTCACAGCTAAAATCAATTTCAACTTTGCTGGCGCAAGCAGGAGCTGATGGAAAACTTAGTAAAGAGGATAATTTTGGCGTAAATGTAACTAATGTTACTACCGCAGAGTTTGCATTATTGACTCGTGATGGTGCTGATATCAACTCCGAAGAAGCACTCGATGATGCATTGTTAGCTGTTGATGCGGATGAGAAGTTACTTTTAGCATCATTAATTAAAATTATTGTTGATAACGAAAACTATGAACTTCCTGAAGGCGTCGAATCAACCTTAGACCTTGTATCAAATTCTGAGGATATTGATAACTTTGTTAATACCGTAGAGAGCCAAGAACCGGGTCTAATTGAATCGACAAAAGAAGAAATTAAAGAAGATGATGAACTTGTAGATCAGACCGTTACTAGTATTGTGGGTGAGTATATTTTAATGCAGCCGCAATACTATAGAGCATCAACTGCGCAGTTAGAGTTTAAGGCTGATGGAACTGGCTATGCTAGTTTGATTGATGTCGATACAAGCTTTAATTGGTCTCAGCAAGAGCAGGATATTACAATTAATTTAGCTGAGCCTGTACTTATAAACTGCTCATTTAGCAATGATGAAAATGATCAGCAGCAGGAGGTATGTGAGTATTTAGTTGAGTTAGATCTAATTATTCTCTTGGAAAATGATGCTAATAGAACTGTAGAGTTTTCTCGCAAAACTGAAACTCGTTTCAGTAACAGCGGTGAAGTGTATAACAGCTCTGAATCTAATTATAACGCCACCCTTATTGAACAACGACAAACACTTGCAGTGACAGCAGATGAGCTTATTGGTACTTGGGTTATTGATAATTTGAGCGAGTTTGGTGGGTATAGTAGTGCTGTAAGTATTGAGCTACTTTCTGGTGGAACTGGGACGCTCACTGATAACGATAAAACGCCTGTCAGTGTTACTTGGCAAGTCGATGAGAATCAACTGCTTATAAGTAATAGCGCAGAAAGTATCAATTATGACATCGCAATTTGGTTAGTTAAAAATGTACAAGTTGGTTATCAATTTGCTGCATCACTCGAAGCTAAAACAGATGATAGCTCGCGAACAGTTACTGGTTTAATGGTGAAAGATAACCAGCTTTCATTTACTGAAGCAGATCTACTTGGTAAATGGACTGTGTACCAAGGTTATAACTCACCACAAACAGACCTTCATTACGACGTTTATGACGATGGTTTAATGAATTTTAATTTGAATCAAAACTTTCGTTCTTGGCAAGTAAGTAGTGATGGAGAATTCTTACGTTATAACTATTTTACAAGTAATGGCATTCAGCCAATCTGCCCTGAAGATGATGTTTGCCAAGTATATAGTGAGTTTTCTCAACGTCTGCTAGCAACCAATAACGGGCAAAACTTTACTTACCGTAAGTATCGCTTTTTTAATTATGACGGAACCGAACGCCCAGAGGATTACTCATCACATCTTCGTAACTTCTCAGTTTCTAAGGAATATGGCGTATCTAAATTTGCTCCCTACTGGTTAGAAGAAAACGCTAGCTATGATGAAAATGGTTATCCGATAAACGTTGGTTTTATTGAGCTTTATTCGCCAAGGGAACGTGGTGTTGAAACTATTAAAGTTGAGACAATCTATAACGATGAATTAGATGAATATAAACGTAGAATTAGCTTTTCATATCTTGGAGTTTTAACTGAATATGACTACAGCTTAGCCTCCGGCAAATTGATGTTTAATACATCGCAAGCAGAGGTTAGTGACTTTGATAGGTATTTCTTAACGGTTTGTGTTTATGCGCAGTCAGCGAGTTGTACTGAAGGTGATAAGCAAGCTTGGTTCTTTGATAAAGCGATGGCGGAAGCGCAGGTTGATATTGATCGCCCTGCAACAGAGCACCCGTTAGATGGCGCCTGGCAACTTGCCGATGAACCTGATGTTGCAGTGGTTTTACGTGATGGGAAGTGGATTCAGATTCAAGCAATGGCAGATGAAGGCGTTGATGATGCTCATCCGGGATTTGAGTTAGGCGATTTTACTTGGAATGAGAGTACAGGTGAGTTTGCTGTTGAACTAAGCGAAGATACCAATGGAAGTTTTGGGATTGACGATGCTGGCAGCATTATAGCGTCTGTCTCTGCAGATACACTTACTCTTGAAATTGAAGGGGAAGGTGATGTTGTACTAACACGTATTTATAGTCTGGGAAATCCACTAGTAGGTGCTTATTTCGATGGGTCGCTTGATGGTGACTTCTTTATGGGCATATTTAAAGAAGACGGTACTTTCTTAGAGCTTGCTCATGACACTGAAAATGATGAGCTGGGTATATCTGGAGGTTACTATAATTATGATATTGAGAATCAAAAAGTGTTTGTCGATTTCTATGAAAAAACATACGGTAGCCCAATAGAAGAAGCTGACCCGCACTTTATTGTCAAAGCACAAGGCAACTTTTTACAATTTAAAGATGGCGATGACTTCGGTGTAATGCAAAGAATTACGCGAGTTATTGAGCAAGATTCTTTTACCGAAGTCGACTTAATTGGTACACATATTTTCACCTATATGGCCGAGAGTGGTGGTGTTGAAACATCAAATATTGTCATTGCTGAAGATGGCAGCGCTTCATTCGAATTAGATGGTGAAGTTCGTAGTGCGTCTTGGGAGCTGCATTTAGGATCTTTAATGATGTTTAGTGAGGCTACTGAGAGTCAGAATTATGGTTATGGCGTGTTAATGACTCCTATCACAACCGTTGATGGAGGATTTAGCGTTGAAACTTTAGGTTTTGAAGTACCAGAAAGCTATAACGACGATGATGACCCTGCATTACATACATTTTTGTCAGGCAGCTTAATTAAGCAGTAATTTATACCCAAACCACCTCAAGATGCAGAATTCAGCGTTTCACAGGTGCTTTAAATCAAGGCGTTACTTTGCAAGAATGGCAGTCCCTTTTAAGAAGTAACAACGATGAGAGTAAGTGCCTGCGAAGCGCCCAAAGGGTTGGTTTAAAAGCGATTTATACTGCGTTATTGATTTTAACAATAGAACCACTATTACTTGCAATCAATGCCTTGCCTAAATCGCTTTTAATTCCAACTGAAACTCGCACCTTGAAATGGTTTGGGTATATAAAGCCCAGCACTGTATGAAGTACTGGGCTGTTTTTTTAGGATTGATAGTCGTAGTAAATCAAAATACACACCAGCTAATCTACTTAGATCTAATCTTCGCTTAAAAGATTGAAAAGTTTATGTTACAACGGCACTAACATTACTTTTTAGTTACAAACATGACTGAACTTTACCATTGGTTTGATTTAATCGGCGTAGCCGTGTTTGCTGTTTCTGGAACGCTATTAGCGTACGACAAAAAAATGGATGGCTTTGGGGTTGTTGTGTTAGCCACAGTTACTGCTATTGGCGGTGGAACTGTGCGCGACGTTATTTTAGATGTGCCCGTATTTTGGTTACATGATCAAAGCTATTTCTGGGCTATATTACTTTCTGTATTTGTTACCACTCGTTTAATCAATAAACAGCGTTCGATTTCACTTAATGCATTGCAAGTGGCAGATGCTTTTGGTTTAGCATTTTTTGCGGTGATGGGGGCGCAAAAAGCCATGCTTGCCGGTATGCCTGATACCACGGCGATTATTATGGGTGTGATCACAGGGTGTTTTGGTGGCGTTATCCGTGATGTGTTGGCTGGAAATATGCCGATGCTGTTAAAAGGTGAGCTCTATGCTATTACTTGCATCGCAGGTGGGATTGTTTACACATTAAGTATCTCACTGGGTTTAGTGACCGAAATGGCCATGGTGTTGGCTATGCTTATGACCTTATCACTGCGTTTAGCTGCAATGAAATGGCACCTTACATTACACGTTTTTAAATATCCCGACTAAGATTAGTATTAAGAATGAATGATAGGGACATCATGGATCGTGTCTTTAGCTAGAATATTTTCTCGTGCACAAGTAGGTGTGCAAGCTCCTGAAGTGATTGTAGAAGTACACTTAGGCAACGGCTTACCTGCTTTTCATATCGTTGGCTTGCCAGAAGCGTCAGTCAAAGAGTCAAAAGATAGAGTGCGTAGCGCACTCGAAAACTCACAGTTTGGCTTTCCTGACCAACGAATAACCGTCAACCTTGCGCCTGCTGATTTACCTAAAGAGGGTGGCCGTTTTGACTTGGCTATTGCAGTGGGTATCTTGGTCGCTTCTGGGCAAATAAACTGCCCCGATATTCATCGTTATGAGTTCTACGGAGAACTGGCTTTAAATGGTGAGGTAAGAGGGGTGAATGCTATTTTGCCTTCGGTGTTAGGAGCGAAAGAGCAGGGTCGCTGTTGTTTCTTACCCGCTGAAAACGACAATCTCGCAAGTCTTGTGTCGGGCGTTTCTCGAAAAGCCGTTTACTCCTTACAAGATGTTTGGAATGACTTATTAAATCAGCAACCTCTGCCACTTAATATTTGTTATCCAGAGCAGCAGTCGCAGCGTGACTCGCTACTCGATTTAAGTGATGTGAAAGGCCAACCTGGAGCCAAAAGGGTACTCGAAATTGCTGCGGCTGGTGGCCATAATTTATTGTTTCTTGGTCCTCCAGGTACTGGCAAGTCAATGCTTGCCCAGCGTATGCCAACGATTATGCCAACCATGTCGGATGATGAAGCAATTAGCACTGCCGCGTTATATTCGATAATTGGTCAATCGGTTGATTTATCGAATTGGCGTGAACGCCCCTTCAGAAACCCACATCATACTTGCTCTGCTGTTGCCCTTGTTGGTGGTTCCTCAAATCCTAAACCGGGTGAAATCTCTCTCGCTCATAATGGCGTTCTGTTTTTAGATGAGTTACCCGAATTTGAAAGAAAAGTGCTCGACTCATTGCGTGAACCAATGGAAACGGGCGTGGTGACTATATCGCGAGCGGCACGACAAATGGAATTTCCATCGCAATTCCAGCTGATCGCCGCATTAAATCCTAGCCCCACAGGAAGCCATACCGATAAGCGTGCAACGCCAGATCAAGTATTGCGGTATTTATCTCGAGTATCTGGACCATTTATCGATAGGATTGATTTACAAATTGAGCTGCCGAGACTCACCAGTAGCCAATTACAGAGCACGCAAGTAGAAGAAAGCAGTGAACAAGTAAGAGCCAGAGTTGAAAGAGCTTATGCAATTCAACTCAACCGGCAAGGCAAAGTGAATGCGCGCTTGAATAATAAAGAAATGAGCATTCATTGTGAGTTGGCAGCTGCTGAGCTGCAGTTTTTAGCAAAAGCCAGCGAAAAACTGGCGTTATCACCACGCTCTTATCATCGTGTTATTAAAGTTGCACGCACCATTAGCGACTTAAAAGCACAGCCAGCGATTACCTTAAATGAATTAAAAGAGGCGTTGAACTATCGCGCCTTTGAACGGCTAATAAGCCAATTAACGCAGTTTTAGTGAGCTTTTAAATTGATAGCATGTAGCCTTTACCGCGAACGGTTACGATACGCTTTTGGTCTTTTTCATCGCTGAGTTTTTTACGTAAGCGGCCAATAAGTACATCAACGGTACGATCGCTTGGGCTCCAGTCAGGCTGACCAATTTCTTCGGAAATTTTTTCACGTGATGTCGCTTTACCCGCATTTGCAATAAGGCAAATAAGCACCTTGTGTTCTGCTTCAGTAAGACGAGACTCTTCACCATTAGGGGTGACTAATGTGCGGTTATCTGGGTGCAGTTTAAAGTCGGCATATTCAATAAACTCTTCACTCTCATCATCTTGCTGAGAGCCTTTTATACGCTTGAAAAGAGCGCGCATTCTTAGTTCAAGTTCAAGTAAATCAACTGGTTTGCAAATGTAGTCATCGGCACCTTGTGCAAGACCTGCAATACGGTCAGCTTGCGAGTCACGACTAGACAGTACAATAACGCCAATGTCTGTTAGTGCATTAAGCTCTTTGGCAAGCAAAAGCCCATCGCGTTTTGGTAACACAATGTCGATAACGGCTAAAGAGATTGCTTTTTTTGATGAAGCACGCGATTGTACAATGCTTAATGCATCTGCACCCGTTGAATCTACCTCAATATTAAACTCAGTTTCATTAAAATGATTAAGAATGCGTTTAACGAGTAGTTCGTCGTCTTCAACCAATAAAACTTGAATAGTCATTCGCTTTAATTTCACACTTGATTTGTTGTAATGTTAGCACTGTATGGCAAAGGCTGAGAAGAGTCATGATAAGGTTTATAACTATTTCTTACAATTTAATGGCTTAGCGATAGTTTAAAAGGATGAAAGCTGAGCACTCACACAGTGCCCAGCCAAGGGATTAAACTACTTCTCAGGATAAAGGTATTGCCACCATTGCGGCTGATCTTTTAAGTTTTTATCGAAATAAGCCAGCATGGTATTCCACCAGTCAAAGCGTTTATCACGAGCAAAAATTTGGTGATCTGCGCCTTTATACTCAATCAGGTCAACATCTTTACCTAATAACTTTAATGCCGTGTACATATTGTGACTTTCACCAACCGGTACGTTGGTATCCGAATCACCATGAAGGAGTAATATCGGCGTTGTTACTTTGTCAGCATGAAAAACCGGGCTGTGTTGGCTGTAAAGTGTAGGGTTGTTCCACGGGTAGCTATTTTTAGATGCTTCAGCTGAGTATAAGTAACCCCACCAACCTTGGCCCCAATACGAGGTGATGTTTGAAATTCCAGCATGAGCAATCGATGCACTGAACATATCTGTTTTAGTTGCGAGTAGCATGGTCATAAAGCCACCGTAAGAGGCTCCTAAATTACCTACACGCTTACTATCTACAAAGCTATATTTATCTAAAAAGGCTTTTGTGCCGTCGATGATATCGTTGGCGGTGTATTCACCCCATGCGTTGACGTGTTTAGCCGAGAACTCTTGGCCAAAGCCGGTTGCGCCCGTAGGTTGTACAACGTAAACAACATAGCCATGCTCAGCCCATAGGTTAAATGGGTAGCGACCGGTAAAACCACGGATTACTGGCGATGTACCACCATAATAATAAACCAGTGCAGGGTATTGTTTATTGCTATCTAAATCATGGGGTAAATAAACGCGGCCCTTAATTTCAATGCCATCTTTATTAGTAAAGTTAAACTCTTCCAGTGAGGCTACTTGCGTATTTTTATAGCCAATTGGCTTAGAGTCCCACACTACTTTAGCGCGACCTTTACCTAAGCTTAGTTGTTTTAACTGCTGAGGTGTTGACGCTGTGGTGCCGGTAACCAAAATGCGCGGGGTGCGTTCGTGTGAGTAGCTAACTTGCTCAACAACATCAAAACCCGTATTCACTTTATTAAAACGCTTTTTGCTTAAGTCGAATTGATAAAGTTGTACGGTATCTTGCTCGGTCACTTTAATAAGCGCATCACCGTTTTCAAGCACATTTAACTGGCCGATAGCTGGGTTAAAAGCCTTACTCAGAGCGCTGGCTTTTTTACCGTCACGGCTTAGCAAATAAAGTTGACCGTCATAGTTATTCGCAAGCATCCCTTCAGGAAGGTTACGACCTAAGCCATTATTAAAATCTGGTCCGGCAGTGACATAAATTCCGTCGTCAGTATATTTAGCCTGATTAAATGTATTGTATTGACCAAGTACCGTAGTTGCCGATGTCGCTAGGTTTAGCTCAACAAGTTCTGTTGCTGGTTGTGGTGATAGCTTCATTGCTTGTGCAGAGCGGCTCATCAAAACGTGGCCGCTTTTAGCGTCAAAATCTTCAAGTGAATGGCTAAGTGGGCCTTGGCTTAAGATTTTGCTTAGACCTGTGGCGATATCGAGTAAATAGACTTGCGATGTGGTACGAGCATAAGACCAACGGTCTTGCAGGCCTTGGTAATGTTTAGTGAGCTTGCCATTGTCTGTTGGAGACTTCGACCAACTAAAAATTAAGCTGTTGTTATCGAAAAACTGAAAGCCACTTGCACCCGCGAGGTTTTTAGCAATGACGCTAAGTTGCATGGTTTTTAGGTTTAAACGCTTAAGCTCGCCATTTAATAAATACACTAAGCTTTTGCTATCTGGGCTCCAAGTTATGTTACTCGGCTGGGCTGACTCAAAGCGATAAAGTGTATTGTTTTTTGCGTCTTTAAGCTCAGTAACATATTGCGCTTGATTAGCGCTTGCATCTTCGTAATGACGTAGGCTAGTTATGAAGTAATCGCCATTTGGTGCCATTGAAATATAACTAACCGTTGGCGCATCGAATAATTGCTTAGCCGACAAACCGTGTTGTTGTTTAGCACTAAATTGCACAGCATCTAGTTCTGACTTAGCCGTAAAATCAAGCTCAACCTCATTCCAGTTGGCTACTTGCTCAGTGATGATAATAAACTGATGATCGCCTTGGCTTAAAGCTAGCTCATAGCTTTTATTTTTTTCTGTTTGCTTTTCACCATCAATAAATAGCTGCGCGTTTTCAATGCCTTTAAGTGTTAATGAGCCTTGGCTAAAACGTTCAGTTGAGGCGGTAAATTTGAGTGCCTGTAAACCACCAAGTGTTAGCGCACTCACTTTATCGAATGATTGCCAGTCAAGCTCATCGCCAAATACGCGTATGCTATCGCCGCTTTTTTGCAAGCTAGGTAGTAGGTTAGCAATAATGGCATCGCGATGATCCGTTTGATATGGCTTAAGTTGCATATTTTCGCCAAGAGGGCCAATAAATTGCACCGCTGATTTATCAATGGCAGCGGCCATCGCAGTATTGCTTAACGCACATAACGCTAATGCACTAAATGTTGTTTTTAGCTTGGCTGATTGGCTTAGCCAAGTAGTTGAAAGTGTCATAGTTTCGCCTGTTGAAGGTAATTTAAACCAATATAGCACGCTGCAAATTAGCCAAAAAGTGCTCTGCGTTAGATTGCAGTCGGGTTTGAGCTTGTGGATTTCAATTGCTATGGTGAGCAGGTTAACTTTTTAAGAGGGCTTACAGTGACATTGTTACTTGTTTATATGTTTGTTGCTATTACGGTTTCGTTTTTGTGCTCAGTGATGGAAGCGGTACTGTTAAGTATTACGCCAAGTTATGTTGCCATGCTCAGAAAGCAACAACCACAACTGGCAAAACGTGTTGGTAAGCTTAAAGACAATATAGACCAACCGCTGGCAGCAATACTTACGTTAAATACCATAGCGCACACGGCAGGCGCAGCTGGTGTTGGCGCACAAGCTGCAGTGGTGTTTTCAGATGCTGCGGTTGGCGTTGCCTCTGCAATTATGACGCTATTGGTGTTGGTGCTTTCTGAAATTATCCCTAAAACATTAGGGGCTAATTATTGGCGAGGATTAACACCCATTGTTAGTGTGAGCCTAATTTGGTTGGTGTTTATTCTAAAACCCTTTGTGTGGTTTGCAGATATTTTAACGCGCTTTTTAGGGCGTAATTACGATGAGGCCTATTATATTCGCCAAGAAATTGAAGCCATGGCTGATATTGGTACTGAATCAGGAGCCCTTGGGCAAGATGAATCTGAAATCATTCGCAGCCTGCTGCATTTTCGTCATGCCAAACTCGATACCTTAATGACACCACGTACGGTGCTTTTTAAAGTACATAAAGATTTAACTGTAAACCAATACTTGGCGGAGCATGGTTCTTCTTCGTTTTCTAGGGTATTGGTTTATGACAAAAATGGTGATGATATTATTGGTTTTGTGCATAAAAATGACATTATGCTGGCTTATCATCGTCTAGGTGAAGACTATAAAATTAGCAAGCTCGTTAAGCCTATTTACACCGTACCAGAAACCTTACATGTGCCGACTTTACTCGAAACCTTACTGTCTGAGCGCACGCATATTTGTTTAGTCGTGGATGAATACGGTGATGTGCAAGGTATTGTCACCCTTGAAGATTTAATCGAAGCATTAATGGGGCTCGAAATTGTTGATGAGCACGATCAATCAGCTAATATGCAAAAAGTCGCCAAACAGCGTTGGCGACAACGTTTAGCATCGAGTAATACCATCGTCAGTGACGATAAGCGTCAACCTTAGCGGCGATGTCCTGCTGCGGTTTTTACCATTTGTCGCCATGAGAGTGACCAATTTAAAAAGTCTTCTTTGGCTTTCGGGCGGCACAGCAAAAAGCCCTGCATAAGAATAAACTCTTTGTAGCGGTCGAGGTATTCGAGTTCTTCCACTCGCTCAATGCCCTCGGCTACAATAGCGAGATCTTCTTGTATCGCTATATTCACTAAGCTACTAACAATCACTTGGGAAAACTGATCGGTTTCAATATTGCTAATCAGGGTGCGATCGATCTTAATTTCGGTAAAAGGTAATGTTTTGAGTTGTTGAACATTAGTAAAGCCAGTACCAAAGTCATCGAGCGAAATACCAAAACCGCGCATTCGTAAACGGTTGAGTGTTTCGAGCTGTGCCGCACTTCTAAGTGCATACTGCTCAGTGATTTCGAGGATAATTTCACTTGGAGTTAAATTATTTAAGTGTAAGATTAACGCAAGTTTATCTGGGCAGCTTAAATCTTCTAGTTGCGAGGGTGATAAATTGAAAGCGAGCTTTAAGTTTTGATCAAAGTTTTCCTTTATTTCAATAAAATCGCTAGTGGCTTTTTCAAATAATTGAAAAGTAATAAGGTTTATCAAGTCCAAATCTTCAGCAACACAAATAAAGCGTTCGGGCAAAATGATTTCTTGTTCTTGACGCGTGTTGATCCGTGCTAATACTTCAATACTTTCAACCCGGTTGTCATGACGATTAATTTTAGGCTGATAAAATGGGATCACTTCATTGTGGCTGATAGCATGCAGTAGTAATGATTCAGAAATAGGCGCCTGAGTTCGTTCAACATGAATAGCAAAGTGTTCCAACTTTTGAAGTAGTAAGTAAACTTGATTTAATTGTACTGGCTTAGAAACATTACCAATTAAGTGAGCGTTATGCTTGCGAGCTAAGTCTGCAGCTAGGTCTATAACCTTAGGGTCCATCTCAGAAATAATGGCAATTGCACCTTGGTATTTCATGGCACCTAAATGACGGATAAGTTCCATGCCATCCATGTCTGGCATATTGAGATCAGTAAAAACAGCATCAAAGTATTTCGGGGCTTTTTTTATTTTTTCTAGTGCTTCCTCAGCACTTAGGCTTGTGGTGATATGAGGGACTTCGAGCTCATTCAAAATAGCATGCATGACAATTAAAATTGCTTTCGAATCATCTACGACGAGAATGTGCCTATTTGACTTAACCATATTCATTCCTTGAATGAGAATACTATTATAAAAGTAGTAGAAAAATTGCATTAAGTCATGTTTATTGATTTCTTTTTGTATAATAAATGCACAATCACTTAAGGGGTTGAAACTCGTAATTTTATCTGTGCGAAGTATAATAGCCGCACTTTTTATTCGTATTTATAAGAACTATGGTCAGACTTCAGTTGAGTCTCGCAGATGAAATCTTTATTTTGCATTTAAACGGCTCACAGTTAATTCAGCTTTTTCATCAACAACAAGCAATTGCCTTCGATAATCCAGAGCCAAAACTTTATGAGTTTGATTTTCAGGGGCAGCGTATTGGCCTTGATACCAGTAAAGTGCACGAAAAAAGCTTAGTGATTTTTGTTAATCAGCAGCAGGTAAGTCAACTTGCTTTACCTGAGTTGCAAGAAGCCGAACCAAAACGCGGCATTATTGGTTTGCTGGCATTAGGTTTTAAATTATTCAAAAGTGCAAAAGTCGTGAAAGCTGCGTTAGCGGGTGCCTCGGTGGCTGGCTACGCTTGGCTATTTTCCATTGAATTTGCCTTAATGTTAATCGCTTGCTTGGTTGTGCATGAATACGGTCATGTGCGCGCAATGAAATATTTTGGCATTAAAACGAAAGGTATTTACCTTATTCCCTTTGTCGGTGGTTTGGCTGTTTCTGATGATAAAATTACCACTCGATGGCAAGACGTGGTGATCTCACTCATGGGGCCCGCTTTTGGCTTAATTACCTCAGTGCTAGGAGTGGTGCTTTACTACGCCACCGAAATGGAAATATTCGCCGGTGTGGCGGTACTCAGTGCACTGTTAAACCTATTTAACTTGTTACCTATTCTGCCCTTGGATGGTGGTCATGTACTTAAAAGCATTAGTTTCTCGATGCGTTCATGGATAGGCCTAAGTGTATGTTTATTAGGTGTGTTATTTGGCTTGTGGCTGAGTTACACCTTTGGCTTGATGCTACTGGTGTTTTTCTTATTTGTAGGGGCACTTGAGATTATCTTTGAGTGGCGCGGGCGTCACTACTCACACCTCATTCCTCTTGATACTTACGGGCAAGGTTTTTCAGCAGTAATGTACGCACTGGTTGTTGCAGGTCACGTTGCTGTGATGATGCACTTTGCCGACTCAGAAAGCCCAATCCTAAGCTTACCAATGAAGATCTTAGCAAGTTAACTCGTATTGCCAGATATTAGGAAGTGTCTTTATCACTTCCTAATTTGGTGTTAAGGATAAAAACTCAGCATTAACGATATAAACACGCCGGTGATGATAAGCTGTACAAGGCAAAAGCCCATGATGTCTTTTGCTTTTAAGCCGGCAATAGCAAGTACGGGGAGTGCCCAGAACGGCTGAATAAGGTTAGTCCAAGCATCGCCCCATGCGACAGCCATAGCAACCCGTGGCATATCCGCGCCAAGTGTTTGTGCTGCAGGAATGACAATCGGCGCTTGCACCGCCCATTGGCCGCCGCCTGATGGCACAAATATATTCACAAACCCTGCACTTAAAAAGCTCCAAAATGGCAGTGTTTCGGCTGTTGCAATGGCAATAAACCCTTCAGATATTTGTTGAGCAAGTCCCGTTTTTACCATAATCGCCATGATCCCGGCATAAAATGGAAATTGAATCACAATGCCAGCGCCACTAGGGATTGCTTGCTGTAAGCTGCTAAGTAAATTATGCGGTGTTTGATGCAGTAAAATTGCGCTAAATAAGAAAATTGCGATCACGCTATTTAAGTTTAAGCCGCCTCCGTTTAACACAAAATAATAAAATAAATAGGCAAGACCAACGGCACCTACTCCCATACCAAGCAAACGACTATGTTCTATGACTTCGGCAGGGCGGGTGGGTGTTGCTATTTGCTGCGTTTCATCATCAAGCTTTGCGGGGTCAACATAAACACTATCTTTTTCGCTTGGCAGCATATAGCGATTTACCAACGGCATGATAATAAACAAGCCCACAACAATAGCGATATTAAATGCCGAAAAAATTGTGTTTTCGGTACCTATCACCCCAATGCTTTGCTGTGCAAAGTGGCCATCGGTTGCGATGGTCAGCGGCACTGAACCGGCTAAGCCACCATGCCAAACAATAAAACCTGAATAGGCACTGGCTACTAACAAACGGTAATCAACGCGGGTTTGTTTCGCAATTGCTTTGGCGAACAAAGCGCCAATAACTAAACCGAAGCCCCAATTTAGCCAGCTAGCCAATAATGACACGAGCGTAACGAGTATAATCGCTTTGGCAGAGCTGTTGGCGAAAGTCGCAAGCTTGTTGAGTATGCTGCGCATCACCGGGGTACTCGCTAGCATGTAGCCCGTTAGCAGCACCAGCAACATTTGCATGGCGAATTGTAGCAGGTTCCAAAAACCACCACCCCAAGCCGCGAGCACTTGCGTGGGCGTTGATGGCGTAAAGAGGCTCGCAACGATAAAGCTCAGCAAAGTGAGTAATATAACAAATACAAATGGGTCGGGTAGATAACGCTCTACTAGATTAGTGAATGGTTTAGCAACGCGATTTAGCATGGTTTTTATTGTTGTCGTCGAATCGATAGTGCCAATAAATCATGAATAACGATGATTGGCAAATTGCGACGTCGTTGCTTGAGCTTATGCCTTCAAAAACAAATGCTAAAATTAATTACTGTGAATCTTGCTCAAGCACCGCTTTTAAGCGAGCCTGAACTTCTTCGACTAGCAGTATTGGCTGGAACTTTGATAAAAACGCATTACAACCAACCTTCTCGACCAAAGCTTGATTAAAGCTACCACTCAAAGATGTGTTAAGCACGATATATAGGTTTTTCATGCGGCTGTCGTTACGAATTTCGTGTGTTAAGCGGTAGCCATCCATTGCCGGCATTTCTGCATCGGTGATCACCATGAGTAATTCTTTCTCAACATCTTTGCCTTGATCAGCCCAGCCTTTTAACATTTCGAGTGCTTCAAGTCCGTTACGAGCAGGTATGATTTCGATGCCAAGTTGCGACAAGGTATCGCTTACTTGTTTACGAGCCGTTGGCGAATCATCGGCATGAAGAATTTTGCGGCCTGCAAATTCATTCACGATACTTTTATCAAGAATGTCATTAGATATTTGTACTTCATACTCAACGATTTCGGCGAGCACTTTTTCTACATCGATAATTTCAACTAGATGTTCTTGGCCATCGCGTTTTACTTTAGTTAAGGCTGTTAGGTAGTGATTTTTACCAATTGCGGTTGGCGGTGGCATGATATCTGACCATGTCATATTAATGATCTGATCAACTTTACCAATTAAAAAGCCTTGCACAGTGCGGTTGTATTCAGTGATAACTAGGTTTGTATCTTCGATGTTTTTAGCTTCAGGCATATTAATCGCCTTGCGTAAGTCAATAACCGGAATTGATTCACCGCGTATATTGACTACCCCCGATACTTTTGGGTGCGCATGAGGGATCTTGCTAATTGGTGGCAGCTTTACTACTTCTTTAACTTTAAACACATTTAGAGCAAATAAGTGACGGCTGTGAAGGTAAAATAGCAAAAGCTCTAAGCGGTTTTCACCGACCAGTTGCGTACGCTTATCAACAGAAGCAAGAACACCTGACATATTTCACCCTAAACACCTAATACAGAGATAGTATAGTCTACTATTATTTTTCATCGACATGTATGTTCAATTTAGCGCCTGTTGCTAAATATCCTGCATTACAGTACCGTATCGATAATTTCCCCCACGATAAATTGCAAGGATCATGCACTATTTTTTTAATCGAATAGTAGTTCTTATTCGCAGCCATATTGATCAAGTAAGTTGGCAGGCTGTGGTGCTTACCACGCTTTTGCATATGCTACTAATTTGGTGGCTGCTTATGCTTGCAGGAGAGCAAGCTCTTACACCTCTTGGCACTTATTTTTATTATTATGTAGTAACTACGTCAACAGTTGGCTATGGCGACTTTAGTGCGAGCACTGAGCTTGGCCGTTGGATTGTCGCATTACTGCAAATACCTTTTGGTTTAGCATTATTTGGCGTTCTGTTAGGAAAAACAGGGCAAACAGTAACTTATTTAATTAGGCGCGCTATGACGGGTGATAAAAGCTTCGCACATATAAACAATCACATTATTATCTTTGGTTGGCATGATACACGTACTAAGAAGATGGTCGATTATATCTTGGCCGATCATAAACGTTTAGATCGTCGTATTTTATTGGCCGTTACGGAGCAAATGGAGCATCCATTTTTAGCAAACCCGATGGTTGATTTTGCACGCTTAACTAGCTTTACTGACCTAGATGAGTTGAACCGAATTGCGATTGGCCGAGCCGATAAAATTATTATTGATGGCCAAGATGATGACCAAACGTTTACAACGGCATTACGTATTAGCAAGTTGGTAAATGAACAGTGCCACATTAGTGCACATTTTTCTGATGAAACTAAAATCGAAATGCTACATGAGCATTGCCACAATGTAGAATGTAGCAGTGCTAAATCAGCCGAGATATTAGTGCGTTCAATGCAAGACCCGGGTTCAAGTCGCGTGCAAGAAGAGTTACTATCGACATTGCACGGTGATACTCAATTTAGTTTACCAATTCCAAAAGGCGTGCAAGCAATGGAATTTGGCAAACTGTTTCATCACTTTAAATATAGTCACGATGCTATATTACTGGGTGTCGCACATAATTTGAGTGCAAAAAATATGGACTTAAACCCGCCGCTTGATTACGTGGTGAGTGAGGGAGATATTTTGCATTATATCGCTGCTGAACGAGTTTTGAGCGACGAAGTTGATTGGTCTGCGTTGGTATAGTACCAATCCGCAATAATACTTTTAATTAAGTGAATTGGTATATATGAATGAAGTTGTGTTTTTAATTATCGTACTCAGTGCCTACATTTTACCTGTGGTCATTGTGCTCAATAGTAAACGCACGCAAGGCCACGAAAAGAATGCTTGGTTAATCGGTATCATCTTCTTTTCGTGGTTAGCTTTAGTAATGTACTTAACAATTATCCCTAAACACGGGCGAGTCAAAAAGCACCGTAAAGTAAAACCCAAGAGCTAGAGCCTTTTACTAGTGGTAACTTACGGTTTTTTATTTTCCCAACGCTTTATCTAGTTCTTCTCTTAAGCGTGGACCTTTTAGGTTTTCAGCCATGATTTCGGCGGCTTTTGCATTACTGCTATTCTCAAGGGTGGTAATTCGTTCTGCTAAATCACCGGCATAACTATTGTTGCCGTCTCTTGTTGCACGGAAAAATTGGCCAATGAGGGCTGTGGCAGAAATATTGCGAACATAATCATTATCGTCTGTTTGTAACAGCTTTTGAAAATGCTCAGCGAGCTTAGGCGAGACGTTATTTTGGCGAGATAAATTCTCTAAAGTACTGACACGAATCTTAGGATCATTAGTGTATTCGCTAATGCTTATCATGGCATCGATAACAGCATTTTCTTGGTTTTCATCTAAGTCGCGTCTGAGCATGCTTAAGGTCATTTTTAGTTGCCCGTAGGCTGCTAAGCGCTCATTTTCGGACTTACTCAAATTGAGTAAGGTAGCAAGAGCTTCATTTATTGAGCTGTCGGCATATTGTGGGTCTGCTTTGATGCGTTCACGGTAGTCATCAGGTAAATTACTTAGCCAGCCAAGTGCCGGATTTCTTTTCTCAATTTCGACTCGTCGCTCTTTTTCTTGCTGTTCCATTGCTTGTTTAACTAATGAGGCAAGTCGCTCAGGATCAATTGTTGGCGCTTGATTTTCAAGCTCGTGAATGCGTGTTTCGAGATCTAAAATATAGCCATGTAAGGCGACTAGGTTTTCTCTATCTTGTTCTGGAATGGCCAGCTCTTTTAAGGTGGGTTTTGCCTGCTGAATCGCGACAGGCTTGTCCGTCGAGATTGATTTTGTATGGCTATAAATAGATAAGCCCAGTGCAATGCTTGCAAATGCCAGCGCAGTACTCCCTTGCCAAGTCGACATATCACATCATCCAAGTTGCTTTGTAATATCAGCAGATTAAAACAAGCCATTTGTATTATCAATTACTTATGATGATAAAAACAAAAAGCGCAGCTAGTTAGCTGCGCTTTTAAATAGAGTTTATGTCGATTAATGGGTTTTTGCGTATGCTTCAGCTTGTTGCCATACACGTAGCATATTGCCACTTAAAATCTTTTTGATGTCTTTATTGCTATAACCGCGGTCCATTAGACCTTGCACTAGGTTAGGATAGCTAGATACATCTTTTAAGCCAGTAGGTAGAGAGTCGCCTACACCATCGTAATCAGAGCCAATACCCACATAATCGATGCCAATTAGCTCAACTACATGGTCAATGTGATCAAGTACTTGTTCTAAGCTTGCAAATGGAAACGGGTTTTTAGCGCGATAAGCAGCATCAAAATCTTTGCTTAGCTTAGTACCGTCTTTTTTCTTTTCAGCCTTTGCTGATTTAAGTTGATCGTACCAAGAGCCAGCCTTTGCCGTAACAAAGCTTGAACCGAAGTTAATTTGAATAACACCACCGTTCTTTTTAAGTGCTAACAGCATGTCGTCATTCATATTACGCTCAAAGCCTGGGGTGTATTTACGCAGTGATGAGTGTGAAGCAATCACGGGTACTTTCGAAATTTCCATCACTTGGTAAAACGCATCATCAGAAATATGTGATACATCAACCAGCATACCAATGTTGTTCATTTCTTTTACCAGCTCTTTACCGAATGGGCTCAGGCCTTTCCACTTACGACGAATATCATAAGATGAATCAGAAATGTGGTTACTCTGCGAGTGAGCGAGCGTAATGTAACGTACGCCACGCTCATAAAAATGCTTAAGGTTTTTAATGTCGCCTTCGATAGGTGAGCCGTTTTCCATACCCATAGCAATCGACATTTTGCCTTGTTTAAACTGCTCTATAATATCGGCAGTCGAGTCTGCAATGGCGAACTTATCTGGCGCGCGTTGTACAATCGCTTCCATAGAGTCGATTAACTGATTTGCTAATTGGTAGCTTTTACCTTTGCCTTCAAATTCTAGGTTTGCAGGAATGTAAATTGACATGAAAGGAGCGTTCAAACCACCTTGCACAGCACGCGGATAATCAAAATCACCGTCGCTTGTAGCTTTGGCTACGTCAGCCCACTTGTTATGAATACGGTAAGGCACATCGATATGGGTATCGATTAAAATAGTGTCTTTTGCCAGTTTAATGGCTTTATCTGATGCAGTAACCTGATCTGCATTTGCTTGACCAATTAAGGCCAAAGAAACAGCGGCAACCAGTGAGCTTAGTTTTTTCATTTTTTAATGGCTCTTTAAGTTAAAAAGCCATTGTGAAGGGTTACAGTATAACTTACAAGTTTAGTCGTTAAACGACGCTTGGTACTCTGGGTCAGCTTGTAGAGCAATGAATTCAGCTTTAGATATAATCGTAACCGACTCATGTAACTCAGAAAAAAACACCATGGCTTCACCACTTTTAAGTTGTTGATGAACCTGTGCAACTTTGCTTTCAATGCTAAATTCTTGCTCGCCGTAATCAGTGCCTTCACGTAAAACATAACTTTCGATTAAATTATACAGAGTCTCTTTATCGAGGCGTTCGTGGGGAATGATCATAACTGCTCTTTTTTAACTAATTGTTGAAAATACTCAGGAACAATTCGTTCAAGCCAATATTCGGGCTTAAAAGGGTTTTTACCGCTAATAAAACCGACATGGCCACCTTGTTCTGAGATGCGCAGCGTAACATGCTCACTCACATCTAAGCTATCTGGTACGGCTTTTATTGATAACATTGGGTCATCTTTAGCGTGCACAATCAGCGTAGGTGTTGCAATGCTTTTTAAAAATGGTTTTGCACTCGCTTGCTGATAGTAATCTTCAGCACCGGCAAAGCCGTGCAATGGTGCCGTGAGCATATTATCGAATTGCCATAAGTCATCAATCGCCATAAGTTTTTCTGGCGTTAGGCTAATTTGCTGTTCGATTTGTGGCAGCTTTCTTTGCATCGATTTTTTCATTCGATCGAGCAAATATTTTTGATAAATCTTACCTAAGCTTTTACGAATAACTTCGCACGATGATGACAAGTCAAATGGTGCCGAAACAACGGCTGCGCCAGTTAAGTTCGATTTAGTACCATGCTCACCTAAATATTTTGCTAGTACATTACCACCTAGTGAAAAGCCCACTGCAAATAACGGGCGTTTTGGGAATTTACTCTTAAGGTGATTGATGAAAAAGCGCAGGTCTTCTGTTTCGCCGCTGTGATAAGCACGTGCTAAACGGTTAACTTCGCGCGAGCAGTTTCGAAAATGCATTAAAACTACAGCAAAGCCTTGTTGCTTAAGTTTTTTCATCATGCCTTTAGCATAAAAGCTATTTATATTGCCTTCTAAACCATGCAATACAATAGCGAGGGGTGCTTGCTCATTATGAGGTGTTGCCCAAGCCAGTTCTAAAAAGTCACCATCAGGGGTATCGATAGTCGATAAGTCATACCGGGTATTATGAAAAGGGCGAAAAAAGCGCGGCATTATGGTTTGTAAATGGCGATTGCGCATCCACCACGCAGGCTTAAATTCAGGTAACATAGCTGACACTTTCGAAACAAAATAAGCACCTATTGTAGCAAGTTTTTGCTTTTTGAGAACAGCAACAAGATTTTAGCTATACACAAATAAAAAGCCCCTAAACAATAAATTGGATAGGGGCTTTGTGCGTCGTGCTTAATTCTTACTTAGGAACTTCTGCGTCATGTACTTTTTTAATGAAGTAACCAACATAGAAAAGGCATAAAACGATAACAACTGCCAAAATGCCGAATGACATAAATAAAACTGGGTCGCTAAAAAAATCTCTAAAGAATACGTTCATGGTTGTGCCTCCTAATGTCTATGGGTTAATCATAGGCTGGCTTGAGGACGGCAGATATGATCCAGATCAAGCAATTTTCCTGATGCTAAATAAGGCGATTTAATTGTTGATTTGGATCAAGTTTAGATAGAAGAAATAGAAAAGCTAAGGCTGAGTAAACTTAAATAGCTGAAATTAAAAATGCTCTTTATAATGGCAATTTAACTCAAAACTATAAAGGGAAGTAATGATCAAGGGTATTTTACTTGGGGCAGTGAGCTTATTGCCTAGCTTAAGTCATGCGGCAATCGTTGGTGAATTTTTAATTGGAAAAACAAAGAATAAATATAACACATATCAAGATCATGACTTAGGGGATAGCTACTCATCTTCTCTTAATTCAGATTCTTTTGGTTTTAGGTTAGGTTATGAATTTAGTGACTACTTATCAATAGAAGTTGCGAAGCATGAGCATGGAGAGTCAGTCAATGAGTATACAGTGACTATCCCAGTTCAATTCCCAGGTGACTTTGAAACCTCTTGGGATGTAAGAGTACCATTAGAGGTTGAGTCAATTAGGTTTGGTGCAAAAGGAAAGTTTGAGGTTTATCAAGATTTCTTTATTAATGCTAGAGTCGGGGTTGCTCATTGGGAGTACAAAGATGCTAACCCTGCTCACCTTGTACCAACAGATAATATTAATGAGAAAGAGAGTGGTAATGATATTTATGGGGCTTTAGGTTTCGATTATCAATTTACAAAGCGCTTTTTCTTGGGGGTTGAATATTCGCTGTTAGGTATTAAAGAATCTAAAGAGTACGACTACAGTGGAGTTGTTAAGTATAAGCATGACATTCAGGATCTTTCTATTGTACTTGGCTGGAGATTTTAAGCTGTGTGGAACAGTTTGTCTAAGTACAAACATCTAAAGCGGAGTTTATATATTTGCCTTTGAATATAGCGCTATATTGTTGGGTTTAACACAAGGTATTAGCTCAAAATTATTTATTCTATTGACTAATATTGCTTGCTGTTGCTTTTCTAGCTTTAATTCTGCGCTAAGTAGCTCTTTGCGAATGGTAGGGTAGTCTGAAACCTCGTTTTGAATGGTTTTAAGGTAGGCGCGTGTGGCTCGTAGGGGCTGTAAAGCCTGTTGGTCAAATTCGGCAATGCACGACTCAAGCTCACTCAGTTGAGAGGGTGTTACAGCCAGCTCTAACGAATCAAGATAATAAAGCAGCAGGCAAAGGTTAACATTTTTGCTTTGCTGGTCTTGATAGCCTAGTAGCTTGGTTTGCATGCCGTCTTTGCTGTAAAGCTTGCATGCAAACTGCCAAAACTGTTCGCTGTTAAGCGGTTTCATCGGCAAAGGCCTGCTCTTTTTCTTCAAGCTCTTCAAGTGCCATGAGCAGCTCTTCTTCTACGTCATTAAGCTTGGGTGTTAAACTTGCTTGCTTAGCGAGTAGCTCTGTAAGTTTGGCTTTATTTTCATCATTGTATAAATCATTATCGGCAAGTGCGTTTTCGATTTCTCCAAGCTCTGTAGAGTACTTATCAAGTTGCTTTTCAAGCTTTTCGATTTGCTTTTTCAACGGCTGCACTGACTTTCTGAACTCAGCTTCTAAGCGCTTTTGCTCTTTGCGGTTGACGCTTGAATGTGCTTTAGGGGCATTGTCTTCAGGGCTTTTAGCAGCTTCTTTATTGGTATTGAGTAGCCATTGGTAATAGGCATCAAGGTCATAACCAAATTGTGTTACTTCGCCGTTATCAACAAGGTAATACTCATCAGCGGTATTTTTAAGCATGTGACGGTCGTGCGATACGGTCACCATAGCACCTTCGAAGCCTTGTAGCGCCATTACTAAGGCATGACGCATTTCTAAGTCTAGGTGGTTGGTTGGCTCATCCAGTAACAGTAGGTTTGGCTTTTGGTACACCAGCATTGCTAGCACTAAACGGGCTTTTTCACCGCCAGAAAATGGCGCAACTGGCTCAAGTGCTTTATCGCCAAAGAATGCAAAACCGCCTAAAAAGTCACGCAATGATTGCTCAGGAGCTTGCGGATTTAAACGTTGTAAATGGGTCACTGCACTGGCTTTTAAATCAAGTGACTCAAGTTGATGCTGCGCAAAGTAACCAATATTTAAGCCCTGATGCTGAAATACTTCACCTGCTTGAGGTTGTAAATCGCCAGCTAATAATTTAATCAGTGTTGACTTACCCGCACCATTTCGGCCAAGCAGCGCAATACGGCTACCCGGCACAAGGTTTAGCTTGATGCTATGCAAAATGGTGGTGTCGCCATAGCCTGCTTTGGCTTGGTCAAGAGTCATTAACGGGTTTGGCAGCGCTGTTGGCTCCGCAAATTCAAAATCAAAGGGTGAGTCAACATGGGCTGGGGCTAACTTTTCCATACGCTCTAGGGCTTTTACGCGGCTTTGTGCTTGCTTAGCTTTACTGGCTTTTGCTTTGAAGCGCGTAATGAATTTTTCTAGGTGAGCAATTTGTTCTTGTTGCTTTTCGAACATCGCTTGTTGCTGTAATAAGCGCTCTGCTTTTTGGCGTTCGAATTGCGAGTAATTGCCTTTATAAACATTTATTTTTTGTGCGTCTATGTGCCAAATTTGGTCAACAACGGCATCTAAGAATTCTCGGTCATGGGAAATAAGCACTAGAGTGCCTGTGTAGGCGCGTAAAAAGCGCTCTAACCAGTAAACGGCATCGAGATCTAAGTGGTTGGTTGGCTCATCTAGCAGTAATAAATCAGCATCACGAATAAGTGCTTGTGCTAAGTTTAAGCGCATACGCCAGCCACCTGAAAAGGCGCTCACTGGGTTGTCAATTTGCTCATTACTAAAACCTAAACCGTGTAATAGCTCACCTGCTTTTGCTTCAATGCTATAGCCTTGAATATGTTCTAGGCCAATATGTGCTTTTGCCTGCGCATCGCCGTCGTTATTTTGCTCGGCTTCGCGTAGTGCAATTCTTAGCGCGTAATATTCAGGGTGACCTTGTAATACATAATCCAGAGCGCTGATTTCGAGCGCGGGAGTTTCTTGTTTTACAGAGGCAATTGACCAGTCTTTAGGAATTTGGCATTCACCGGCATCGAGTTGCAATTCAGACTTTAATAGCGCGAACAGCGTTGATTTACCACAGCCATTAGCGCCAACAAGGCCGACTTTATGCTCTGGGAATAAGGTTGCAGAAGCCCCTTTTAGTAAGGCGTTACCACCACGTAGAAGTTCGATGTCTGAAATTTGGATCATGAATGTTTACTTGCACAGCACTGATTAAATTGCCGCTATCATAACACGGATCACATTAGCCTTCGCAATCGTATCAAACAGAGAATTATTAGGCTAAAATAGCCGCCTACATGCCACGGGAGATCATCTATGAGACAAAGAAAACGCTTTATTGCTGGCGCATCATGCCCTGAGTGTAAGGCCATGGATACCATGATGCTTTATAAAGAACATGATGTGGAAAAAGTGGAGTGCGTACAGTGTGGCCACAAAATGACGCAACCAGAGCAGGCTGTTCAGGCCTCAACACGCCAATTTGAGCAAGTGATTGGTGTATTTAAGCCGGGCGATTAATTCCCGGCTCTATCATTACTCAATTAATAGTGCGGCGGTGGCGGCTCTTGCATTTGTGACATTAAAGATGGCTGCTGCGCTTCTTTAATCTTTTCTGCAAGTAACTCTGTCTGGCGCTTCATTTTAGCCAGCTGCTGTTGGTGCGCTTTAAGCTCATCGTTTAATATTTCAATTGTTTCATCTTGAAAAGCGACTTTCGCTTCAAGTTCCATTAGACGATCTTCAATTGTATTCATTTGATTCTCTTAGATTAAAACTTTCAGCGAATCCGCTGGAGCTTTCGGTTAATAACGCTTGGTTGTTATCAGTAAACGCAACATCTAACACCACGGCTGATTTCGGGCGGCTTCCTTCTCGAGGAATCACTTGCCACGTTTGTAATTTTTTACCTGACTCTAGTTGCCATAAATCAACCAATCGATTGGGTGAACCTGTGGCAATTAAATTGCCTTCATCGTTAAAACGGACGGCGGTAAAAATTTTCTGACGCGCAATATACGCCAGTTTGCTAACAAGATCACCTGTAGTCAGTTGCCATACATTTGCTTGCTTCATACTGTCTGCGGTAAATGCATAACGACCTTTTGGATCAAGGGCGACTTGAGTAACGCGACTTGGGTGATTAAAGCGATGGATCACTTGCCCTGTGCGAGTGTCCCAAAAGTAAGCAACATAGTCATTTGAGCCGCTAATGGCGTAGTGACCGTTAGGTGAAAGGTCAACAACATTGACTTTTTCTTGGTGGCCAAGGAACTCTATGCGCCTGCCACTCTCTAAGTCGAGGTAAACGACTACACCGTCGGCGCGACCATATAATACACTGCGCCCTTGGTTACTTATCGCGATATCTCTAATTGTTGAGGCGTGTATTTTGTAATAACCCGTGTTGTTGCCCGTGGCAATGTTCCACACTGCAAAGGTGGACTTCTCAGCGGTAACTGCATGGCTGTTGTCGTACGAGATAGCAACAGTATGGACGAGACTATCTTGGGCTTGTTGTTGAAACCATTGGTATTTTAATACCTGCTGTTGATTATCCCACAATGCAACCCCATGGTGTATTGATGAGATTAAGCTGTATTTACCATCGTGCGACAGCGCGGAGGCGAAGGCACCTTTAGCCGCATGCTCATAGCGTGCAGTTGATTGCTCATGTTGCTCAGAGCACGCTACAACTAAGCAAAGGCTGAGCAGAAACAAAAAAGTACGAAATATCGACATATTACGAGTATTTCCCCTTAACTCTTAGTGATTGAGAGGTTAGACTAGGTCTCGTTGAAGGCCTAGGTTGTTAGTCTAATCGCTGATCATGCATTGGCATGACGTTAGTTATTAGACAAGCAGCCTACCATGTAGGTCGTTAATCTTTAACTAGTAATAATACAATAATTGACAACTGCAAAGTGTGTCGGAGATATAAAATGAAAAAGACGATTAAATTGTCATTGATTGCAGCGTCAGTTTTAGCGCTTACAGCTTGTAATCAGGAAGCAAAAAAAGAACAGCAAGTTGAAGTTAAACTAGAGACTGAAGCTCAACAACAAGCATACGGTATTGGTGCATCTGTTGGTAACTTCTTAAACCAAGACCTTGCTGATAAAAAAGCGCTAGGTGTTGAATTAGACGAAGCACTTCTTAAGCGTGGTTTTGAAGACGCACTAGCGGGTAACGCTAAACTTGATGACGAAAAAATTCGTGAAGTGTTAACTGCACTTGACCAAAGCATTCGCACTAAACAACAAGAAAAAGCGAAAGTAGAATCTGAAAAGAGCAAAGCTGAAGGCGAAAAATACCTAGCTGAAAACGCGAAAAAAGAAGGCGTTACAGTAACTGAGTCTGGCCTACAGTACGAAGTGATCACTGAAGGTGAAGGCGAAAAGCCAGTAGCAACAGACGTTGTTAAAGTACACTACAAAGGCACTTTATTAGACGGTACTGAGTTCGATAGCTCTTACTCACGTAACGAACCAACTACTTTCCCACTTAACCGTGTGATCCCAGGTTGGACTGAAGGTTTACAATTAATGCCTGTTGGCTCTAAGTACAAGTTCACTATTCCATCTGAACTTGCATACGGTGAGCGTGATCTTGGTAAGATCCCTGCAAATTCAACGCTTGTTTTCGAAGTAGAATTACTTGAAATCCAAAGCGATGAAAAAGCTGTTCCAGCTGAGTAATATTTAACTCAATACAAAAAGGGCTGAAAAGCCCTTTTTTTATGCGCGAAGTTTATTAACTAAATGCCGTTTCTTTCATTTTTAATGTGCCACTATCTGCATCAAGCTCAACCACAGTACCAACAGGCAGGATAAATTGGCGCTTAATATGGCCAATCATAGCTCCACGATAAGCAGGGATCCCCAGCGGTTTTATATAATCTGCAAAAATATCATCAAGGGTTAATGAGCCATAACCACGGCCTGGCTTACAGTCATTACAATCGCCAAATACAAAGCCTGCAATTTTATCCAGTGCGCCCATAAGTTTTAGTGTGCTCATCATCCTGTCAATTCTATACGGTGCTTCGTCGATATCTTCTAAAAATAAAACTGCGCCATTAAAGTCAGGTAAATAATTCGAGCCTGCAAGGGCTGTCAGTACCGTTAAATTACCGCCGATTAATCGTCCAGAGGTTTTACCTGATGTAATCGTTTGGGTCAGGTACTGAGTGTTAACAAGCTCATCATCGGCTTTTGGTAAGTTTTGGAAATGCATCAACTTACGCGCTTCGAACATGCTCTTAAATTGCGCGACATGAAACGGGTTCCAGTCACTTGATGCATTTGGACCATGAAAGCTGATTAACCCAGCTTGAGACAGTAATGCATTGTGAAGAGCGGTAATGTCTGAATAGCCCATTAGAGGTTTTGGATTGTTACGGATCATTGCGTAGTCGAGCAAAGGTAGAATACGGGCAGCGCCTGAACCGCCACGTAAACACAAAATGGCATCAACCTCTTTGTCGTTGAATAAACTATTTAAGTCGCTAGCTCGCATTGCATCAGTGCCAGCTAAATGACCGCGTCTAGCTAGAATGTTTGGTGCAAGCTTAGCCTTGTAACCCAGTGCCTCTATAACGCCTTGTGCTAATAAAATATCAGCGTGCGCAGCAGTGGCAGCTGAAGGGCTACATATCCCAATTGTGCCGCCTGTAGGAAGAGCTTTTGGCTTAATTAATGTTTGGGTGCTAGCACTCTGCGCCGCCATTAAAGGAGCTGATGTCAGACTTGCGCCTGCGGCAAGAATTGAAAGTGACTTTAAAAATGACCGTTTATTCATAGCGAGCCTCATGTTTTTATAGTATGAGTATCGCATTGAAGAAAATATTTCAAATATTTGTTACGAAATGGAATAGATGATTCTTTTTAGGCAGGCAAAAAGGTGTTTTTCAGCAGAGAGTGTTTCTCTGCTGTGTAACTAAGCTGTTAGCTGGTGTGATTAGAATAAAGGTTATCGATTAACTCATCTTCTAGCTCAAAGCGCAGTTCAAGCGCTTCGCCTAAGATTGATAGGTCTTTATCAAACTCATCAAGCAAGTCATCTTTGTCAACTTCTGCGTATTTGTCGTTAAAGTCGAGTGCCACATCTGTGGTTTCAGAAATGCGTGGGTATAAGGCATTAGCCAGCTTTTGGCTTTCAGGACCTTTTTCTTTACACGCTTTGGCAATGTCGTCGTAAATTTCGAAATGGCCAGCAGAAAGGTAATCCATCAGAATTTGGCAAAAGTTTTGAATTTGCAGCTGATCAGGAAGGGCGTGATCTTTCTTTTCGTACGGTGAAAAGCCTGCAATACGGCAGAACAACACAAGCAGCTCTTGACGTTCTGTGAGCCATTTGTCGATTACAGAGTGACTACCACCCCACTTTTGTTGAGCTTTTTCCAAACGCGTCAGCATATTTCATCTCCTCGCTGAGTAGGTTTTCCTTTGTATATATAAAAAGGAAATATGACACAAAGATCAACTAAATTCTTAGTGTCTAATTGCAACAGATTGTAAAAGTCATTCTAAAGGCATAGTTTTCAGCATTGAATAAGCTAAAAATTCCTTGTTTTTTAGAGTGGACTTTTTTTGCTCTCATTGCAGTGTATGGGAATTGATTCAAAACTACTAGTATTAATTTTGCGATTTTTATCTAAGTGGATGAGTTGTAATTTGCTGATTTAGAAAAGAAAAAACCACCAAAATTGGTGGTTTAATTCTTTTTCTAAGACTTGTTAAAACAAGCGTTCTTATTATTATGGGAAGATTGTTGTTCTTATTGTTATAAGATTTTTATTATTGTTTTTGTTAACGCGGGATAAGTTATACCAAGCTTTTTTGTATGTTGCAAATTTATTAATGAAAAGTTTTAAATTTATTTTGTTTTCGCTCAAAAAACACACTATAGGCGTAGGTTGGCTTAAAAAACATGATCTATATCTAGCCTTGATTATCTATCCATAGTTAGACGCGCAATATGGTGATACAATCTGCTCAATTTCATTCAGTTCTAGGATTTTATACGCATGAGCGAATTAAAAAACGATCGTTATTTACGTGCACTACAAAAGCAACCTGTTGATGTCACACCGGTATGGATGATGCGCCAAGCTGGCCGTTATTTACCTGAATACCGTGCTACACGTGCCCAAGCAGGCGACTTTATGAGTTTATGTAAAAACGCTGAACTTGCTTGTGAAGTAACGTTACAGCCATTACGTCGTTATCCGCTTGATGCTGCAATTCTATTCAGTGATATTTTAACTATTCCAGATGCTATGGGCTTAGGTCTTTACTTTGAAACAGGTGAAGGTCCAAAATTTGAACGTCCGATTTCTTCATTAGCAGATGTTAAAAAAATCCCAAATATCGATCCAACTGATGAGCTTGGTTATGTGATGAATGCGGTAAGTACGATTCGTCGCGAATTAAAAGGTGAAGTACCGCTAATTGGTTTCTCTGGTTCACCTTGGACACTTGCCACTTACATGGTTGAAGGTGGTAGCAGCAAAACATTCGGTAAAATCAAGAAAATGGCCTTTGCAGATCCACAAACACTGCACCTATTACTTGATAAATTAGCTGACTCAGTAATCGACTATTTAAACGCGCAAGTTAAAGCGGGCGCGCAATCCTTAATGGTATTTGACTCATGGGGCGGTGTATTAAGCCCACGTGACTACAATGAGTTTTCATTACAATACATGCACAAGATTGTTGATGGCTTAATTCGCGAATACGATGGCCGTAAAGTGCCAGTGACGTTATTTACTAAAAATGGTGGTCAGTGGATTGAAGCAATTGCAGCAACAGGCTGTGATGCAGTAGGTCTAGACTGGACTATTAACATTGGTGATGCAAAGCGTCGTGTTGGCGATAAAGTCGCGCTGCAAGGTAACATGGACCCAGCAATGCTGCATGGCACGCCTGAGCGTATTCGCCAAGAAGTTGCTACTATCCTAGAAGACTTTGGTACAGGCTCTGGCCATGTATTTAACCTAGGTCACGGTATTACACCAGATGTAGACCCAGAAAACGCAGGTGTATTTATCAACGCTGTTCATGAATTCAGTGGTAAATACCACAAATAAGCAAAAGCTAATCGTAAAAAAGCCCGCATTAAGCGGGCTTTTTTATTTACTTAAACAAACGATTTAAACCATTTAATGCAGCTACGCGATAGGCTTCAGCCATAGTCGGGTAGTTGAACGTGGTATTTACAAAGTAATCAATGTTATTACCGCCGTTCTTTTGTTCCATAATAGCTTGACCGATGTGAACGATTTCAGAGGCACGCTCACCGAAGCAGTGCACACCCAGTACTTCTTTGGTATCAACATGGAATAAAATCTTTAGGCTACCCACCTCAGTGCCTGCAATTTGCGCACGCGCTAAATGCTTAAATTGAGCACGGCCTACCTCGTAAGGGACTTTTGCAGCTGTTAACTCTTGCTCGGTTTTACCCACTGAGCTCATTTCAGGGATTGTATAAATACCTGCTGGAATATCAATGATCAGCTTTTCATCACAGTTACCACATGCAATCGCATCGGCTGCAATACGGCCTTGGTCAAATGCTGCACTGGCAAGGCTTGGGTAACCAATGACATCACCCACAGCATAAATGTTGTCGACTTCTGTTTGGTATGTTTCGTTCACCTTAAGCTGGCCACGACCATCCGCTTTTAGGCCAACAGCTTCAAGGTTTAATGTGTCTGTGTTACCGGTACGGCCATTGGCAAATAAAATACAGTCAGCTTTTACGCGCTTGCCTGATTTTAAGTGCATCACCACACAATCATCGCGAGTTTCTACGCGATCAAACTCTTCATTATGACGAATAACAATACCGCTATTCCAAAAGTGATAGCTTAGGGCATCTGAAATTTCTGCATCCATAAAGGCAAGTAGGCGGTCACGGGTATTCACTAGGTCAACCTTGGCACCTAAGCCTTTAAAAATAGAGGCATACTCACAACCAATTACACCGGCACCATAAATCAGCACACGATGAGGGTCATCTTCAAGGCCTAAAATGGTATCGCTGTCGTAAATACGTGGATGTTTAAAGTCTACACCTGGTGGACGGTAAGGGCGCGAGCCAGTAGCAATAACGATTGTTTGTGCAGTAAGCGTTTCAAACGAACCGTCTAGGTGCGTCACTTTAATAGTGTGTTTATCAATAAACTCAGCATCACCTTGATACATATGAATGCGATTACGCTCATAAAAGCTGCTGCGTAAATTAGATTGCTTTGAAATGACGTTACTTGCGTGGCGCAAAATATCGGGGAAAGTTAAGCGGTTAGGGCGCTCACTAATATTAAATAGCGGGTTTGCTTTATATTCAATATAACGACTTACAGAGTGACGTAATGCTTTTGACGGGATAGTACCCCAGTGCACACAACCGCCGCCTACTGCTTCTTGACGCTCAATAACAGCGACTTTCTTATTACTTTTAGATAGGTTCATGGCGGTACCTTCACCGCCAGGACCTGTACCTATGATGATTGCATCATATTGATAAGATGGAGTATCTTTTTGCTTTACTTGTTGTTTGGCCACAGCCGCTCCTATGTTAACTAAAAGAGGCTTTTAACAACCTCGCATTTAGTGCAAGCCAAGCCTGCTTTTGGTTTTCCCAAGCGGCTTCAAGCTCGTGATATTGTGTCATTAATGCTGATTTTTCACACTGTTTCATCATTTTATTGCGTTTGATTTCTAACACGCGTTTTTGCAAGGCACAGAAGTGTTGCAGTTTTTTCAGCAGTAAATCGTACTCAGATTGTAATAATGTAAGCTTATCTTGCGCTAAAGGCAATTTTGCAAGGCGACCTTGAGTCTTATTCATCAAGGTTTCTGCCTTGGCTTTTTCGATTCGCTCAATCGGTGTGCGCTTTAATTTTGAAGCAAGACCGATTGCCGCTAAAGAGCGGATCATCCACTTAGTTGGATCATAGTGATACCACTTAATGCCATTGCGATAGTCGCTAGCAAAAATGTGATGGAAGTTATGATAGCCTTCACCGTATGTGAATAGCGCTAAAAAGCCATTATCACGGGCGGTGTTTTTTTCTGTGTATGGACGTGAGCCCCAGATATGCGCCAGCGAGTTGATAAAAAAGGTAAAGTGCTGGCTCAATACTAAGCGCAGTAAACCAACCAATAATAACATGCCCCATACATCGCCAAGCATTAAACCAAGTAGTAAAGGAATACCAAAATTAGTCGCGACGACTAACTTCATATAGTGACGGTGTTGCCACATAACGACTTTGTTTTTTTGTAAGTCTCGGCAGTTACTGTAGTTACCGTATTGTTCGCCTTGATAATCGCGCAGCATCCAACCGATGTGGCTATACCAAAAGCCATTAGTAGCGGCGTAAGGGTCTTTGATTGGATCATCAACTTGACCATGGTGAATACGGTGATCGCTACTCCAGTGCAAGGCACTATTTTGTAATGCAAAAGCACCACCTAAGGCAAAAATTACTTCAATAACAGGATGCACATCATAGGCTTTGTGTGCCCACAAGCGGTGATAACCTGCAGTAATAGAAAGTCCGGCGTAGAACATACAGCCAACAAAGGCTATCCACTGTGTACTGGTGTATCCGTAGCTAAAGCCATACCAAGGAACAAGGGTGATCGCGGCCAAAAATGTAAGGCTAAAAAATAGCACATTGGTCCAAATAATCGGTGGTTTTTTCATCTGAATAAATCTCGGCGTACAGTTGTACGCTAAAATAGTGTTTCATTCTCTCCGCGTCAAGTATTAGACTAGCTCATTAACCGAAAAATCATTAAAAGTTCACGCTGGGAGTTTCCATGTCGGGTGTTAGAGCGCAACAGAAACAAAAAACACGACAAGCACTAATCGAGGCTGCATTCAATCAATTGAGTGCCGATCATAGTTTTTCTAATTTAAGCTTACGTGAAGTTGCCCGTGAAGCAGGGATTGCCCCCACCTCTTTTTACCGCCACTTTAAAGACATGAATGAGCTTGGTTTGACCATGGTTGATGAAGCTGGTTTAACACTGCGTCAACTTATGCGCCAAGCGCGTCGCCGTATTGAGAGCGGCGGTAGTGTGATCACGACATCAATCGTGACCTTTATGGAGTTCATCGATAACTCGAGCAACCAATTTAGATTGTTATTGCGTGAGCGCTCAGGAACTTCAAAAGCATTTCGTGCTGCGGTTGCTCGTGAAATTAAACATTTCATTTTAGAGCTTGCGCATTACCTTGAAAGCGAAACTCCGTGCGACCCAACTCATGCATATATTCAAGCCGAAGCCATGGTGACTTTAGTATTTAACGCCGGTGCCGAAGCCCTCGATATTGAAGGGACACAACGCGAAGAACTGGTTGAACGCTTGATCTGGCAATTACGTTATATTGCTCGCGGTGCCACTTTGTATGGTCGTGATAGTAAAGGTAGTGTAGAAAAAACAGCCTAAAGCATGGTAGATTTTTGTTCCCATTTTGTGTATCGTTTTTTGTTTAAATCAGTAACTGAATTCTAAATAGTCAGTTACGCCACAAAATGAATAAATAGCGAGGACGCACATGCTCACCAAGGATCCGGTGAATAATACTCATGCCCATTTTTTAGAACAGAGTGAAGAAACAACGGTAAAAAATAGCCCAAGCTTTCGAGAGCTGAGCCGCAGTTTGTTATACTCGTTACCGAAACATGTGCAAAAGAAAATTCAAGATAACTTGTTTGGCGTATTAGACGCTCATCAGGTCTCACAATTTCGAGATGATAAACGCTGCCAGTTTTGGATTAACCAAAATGGTTGGAAGCGAGTTCCTTACAGTCAGTTTCGCCATGTTTATAGCCGTATTGCGCTATACCCAAAAAGCGCCACTATTTCAAAGATCCATAGCTCAGAGGCTGCTAGCAATGCAACATCAGCTGATTTGAGAGATCAACAAGCTAGGCTATTACATAGCAATGGCTTTGAGGGACAACCCAACAGGATAGATCAACACATAACTTATACTCGTCGTGTTATCCGCCCAACAGCAACTCAACAATTTCAACCTACGTTAGCTCTTTATAAGCCTGTTGCAAATAGTAAGGTAGAGTTAAAAGTATCTCACCAAGTTCGGCAAAATTTTACAACCCATGTGCTCCAAGCATCTGAAACGGTAGAAATGTTAGCTCAACAATATACAGGCTATAAAAATGCGAACCTTATTTATGATTACAATTTGGGGTTTAGTCGTGCTAAGCCCGCACCGGCAGGTACTGGATTGATAGTTCCCAATGGTTGGAAATTAAATATAGAAGGCTCCTGCAGTAATTGCCGCAGTATAGATATAGTTTGGCAAGGGCCTACAAGTGGTCAAATTACATTGCAATTAGAAAAAAAGCGCCCAGATGAAATATCGTTTTGGCAGCATTATTTTGTTGTGAAGCCAGGTGTTTATGCTGTCACTGTGACTGCGTCAGGTCTTGTGGAAACCACCTCTTTTACAGTGCTTCAACCAACACAAGAATATGAAATTGAGTTGCTTGATCAAGCAGGTAACCCACAGGCAAACATGGGCTATAAAATTCGCTTGCGTAATGGGCATGTAGTCAGTGGAGTATTAGATAGTAAGGGTTATGCCCACGTATCAGGCCCTGACTTTGAAAACGCTAAAATAAGCTTTCATGAGTTAGATGACAAAGACTGGCAGGTGGCCAGCCCTTCCCGTAATGAATAAATTTATAAGGATATAATTTATGACCTTACAACATACTGTGTCGCAAGGCGAAACCTTGCTACGCATTGCTCGTCAATATGGGTTTAGAACCTCTAATGGTCTTTACTTGCATCCGCTTAATGCTGAGTTTCGTTCTTTAAGGCCTGATCCTAACCAAATTTACCCCGGCGACGTAATTGCTATTCCAGCAAAAGTTGAAAAATTCATGCCACTGAAAACAGGTAGTAAAAACTCTTTTATGGTGCGTGATGAAAAAGAATTCTTTCGTTTAAAACTAGCTTACGAAAATGGCGAGCAAATTTCGGGAAAGCGCATTGTACTGAATATCGCAGGGCAAACAATTGATACCGTCATAGCAGAAGATGGTTTAATTGAAGTAGAGCTCACCGAAAATGAAACGCTTACAGGGCAAGTAGATTTATATCTCAATGACGAAGACACCACACCAACAAAGAGTTTTACTATTCAAGTTGGGCACTTAGACCCTATTGAAACCTTGTCAGGAGTGCAAGGGCGTTGCAATTTACTTGGGTTTGATTGTGGGAAGGTTGATGGAATTAATGGATCAAAAACACAAACAGGTGTTAAAGCTTTTCAGCTTGCGCAGCAGTTGCAAGTTGATGGCATAGCAGGGCCAATTACTAAAAGCCGTCTTGTTGACGTATACGGAGCATAAGTAATGAGCCAAGCAATGCCAATGGCAGTAAATCTTGTTAATACACTTGTTATTAATACCGGTGCGGGTGCAACAACAAAGCATATTATTGTAAAAGTACTGGGCGATGTTGATGTAGAAATACAGCTATTTTCACAAGGCAACAAGGTCGTAGTTGAAAAACAAGCAGCGCAGCACTACCGTTTTAATAACCTGTCGCAAGATACACCTTACACTCTCAAAGCAATTGTTGCTGGTAAGGCCGAGTTTACTCTTGTTAATGAGCAGCAATTTGCAGACTATTTTAATTCAAACACGGTAAAGTCATTCAATATTGGTAGTAAGGGCGGCCCGCAACTACTTCAACATAAAATTTTACCTAAAGGCCATGTAGAACTCACCTTACTTGCCGAACCTCCTTGCTTTGGGGTGTTTTTTGATGGCACAGGTAATAACCGTTTTAACGACATACAAGACTCAACAGACAGCAAGGAGCCTACGAATGTTGTAAAGTTGTTTGAGTTATATCCATTTCAAACCTATAAATCTCGGTATTATGCCGAAGGGATAGGCACTAAAGCGAATAAAAGCGATTCAACACTAGATATGGGCTTGGCGTTTAGCTTTGATGAGCGCATTAAAAAAGCACTAACAACAACAGTTGGATTTTTCAAAGAATATCCGAATATTAAAATAGGTTTTCTGGACGTATTTGGCTTTAGCCGAGGTGCAGCCCAAGCCCGAGCGTTTGTTAATCAGGTCAATGCAATTTATCAAAATAAGCCAAATTATTGGGGCGGCATTAAGCCTGTTATTCGTTTTGTGGGCTTATTTGATAGTGTTGCATCTATTGGCGGCGATGGCGATAACAACCACAGTGAGTTTTATGCCGATGACGAACTTGACTACCCCGTTAATTTAAATTTAGCGAGCAGCAGTGCTGGGTATGTGATGCACTTAGCTGCGTTTGATGAAAAGCGCGATAAATTCCCTCTTAGCTCATTACTCAATAGTAATAAGCAGCTATCAGAAAACCACAAAGAAATTGAGCTGCCAGGTGTGCACTCAGATATTGGTGGTGGTTATGGCCCCGTCGAAACGAGCATTCTTTACCCTCGGCAGTATATTGCGGGCCAAGCCGGTGAGCCAGAGCACGACAAAGAGCTCGTACAGCTTAAACAGTCACTTGAACAAAAATATTATTGGCCAACAATTAATATTCAATTTAAAGCAAGCCGGCCAAGAATAAACCGGCAACCAAAGCGAATTTGGAATAAATCAGAAAATACAATTTACACCAGCTATAGGCCGTATTGGCGTCGTAAATTAAGTAATATTCTGCCGCATTATAGTTTAGCGCTTATGCACGAAACGGCTGTAAATCAAGGGGTGCCGCTGCAAAACCTAGCAGAGCTTGCTATCCGTAAACAAGCCGATGGTCAGGCTTTTCCTTATGTTTTACCAAGCGAGCTTAAATCACTTGTAGATACAGCTCGTAGTTTTGGCCCGCAAAGTGAAGCCTGGCATGCTTTATACAAAGACTACATTCACCATAGTGTTAAATACGCAGCAACGATTGATGCGATAGCTCACGGCCCCGAAGAAGAAGCAGAATTTACCACTCAAAACCAACAGCGCGAGCTTTTTTATAACCAGCCAAGCCAAGCTGAAACAAGTACACAATGGCAATCACAACTAATAAATGGATACCGACTATGGACAAGTTTATAAAACCACTCATCTCAATTGCATGTGCTTTGTTTTTAGCAGGTTGCTCGTCAACGGGAAAAATAGATTACATGGTCGTATCTGGCTCAACTGATGAAGGTAATGATATTTTTGCGACATTAATAGAATTTGATGGGCGGTGGAGTGTCCCTGCAGGTGCAATGTCGTGTTGCCGAGCTACGGCAGGTGCAATGGCCGGTGTTTATGGGCAAAAATTCCCCGAAAAAGTGGCGGTTGAGTGGCTCGATAAATCAGAAAATAGAATTTATTACGGTGAAGTGGCCATAGATAAAGCGGGATATAAATTAGCTAAAAACTTACCTGCATATTCATGGGTAAGCACAGAAGAGATAGAAAAAAATATAACCCCCTACTTGATTATTGGTATGGGAGAAACTGGCGAGATTAAGGTTTGGTTAACTAATGCGCGCTCTGAAAGGAATAGAATTGGCCGTGTATTACATGAACTTGGCTCAGGGCAAGCGCAGTGGCGTGAGAATAAATAAAAACCGACTATGGACAAGTTTATAAAACCACTCATCTCAATTGCATGTGCTTTGCTCATAGCCGGTTGCTCGTCAACGGGAAAAATAGATTATATGGTAGCAGGCGTAGGCACTGAGAATGGAAATGCTATTTGGGGGCGCTCAGTGGTATTTGATGATACATGGGGCATACCATCAGGGGCAGTTGAGTGTTGTTATGCTGAGGCTGGCGGTACAGTCAGTTTGTACGACCAAAAGTTCCCCGAAAAAGTGGCGGTTGAATGGCTCGATAAATCAGAAAATAGAATTTATTACGGTGAAGTGGCCATAGATAAGGCGGGATATAAATTAGCTAAAAACTTACCCCCATTCACTGCGCACACAGGTAAAGTTTTTAAAGATGTAAAACCTTATTTAATTATTGGCATGGGTGAGACAGGTGAAATAAAAGTGTGGATATCAAATACACCTTCAGCAGGGTTCACAGGGCGAGTATTACATGAACTAGGCTCAGGGCAAGCGCAATGGCGTGAGAATAAATAAAAACCGACTATGGACAAGTTTATAAAACCACTCATCTCAATTGCATGTGCTTTGTTTTTAGCAGGTTGCTCGTCAACGGGAAAAATAGATTACATGGTTGCAGGAGGTGCGACACAAAAAGGTAACCAAATTTGGGTGCAGGCAATTACTTTTGATGATAGTTGGGGGGTTCCTATGGGAAGCCTCGGTTGTTGTTGGGAAAGTGCAGGCAAAACAAGTGGTGTATACGATCAAAAATTCCCAGAAAAAGTGGTAGTTGAGTGGCTCGATAAATCAGAAAATAGAATTTATTACGGTGAAGTGGCCATAGATAAGGCAGGGTATAAATTAGCTAAAAATTTACCCAGATACACTGTTGTGAGCACTGGGCGCAAAGCAAAAGAAATCATACCTTATTTAATAATAGGAATGAGCGAGACAGGTGAAATCAACGTTTGGCTATCCAATGCGCCCTCGGGAAGAAATAGAACTGATCGTGTATTACATGAACTAGGCTCAGGGCAAGCGCAATGGCGCGAGAATAATTAAAAATGCATTTAGTTACTATGGACAAGTTTATAAAACCACTCATCTCAATTGCATATGCTTTGTTTTTGGCCGGTTGCTCGTCAACGGGAAAAATAGATTACATGGTAGCAGGCGTAGGCACTGAGAATGGGAATGCTATTTGGGGGCGCTCAGTGGTATTTGATGATACATGGGGCATACCATCAGGGGCAATTGAGTGTTGTTATGCTGAGGCTGGCGGTACAGTCAGTTTGTACGACCAAAAGTTCCCCGAAAAAGTGGCGGTTGAATGGCTCGATAAATCAGAAAATAGAATTTACTACGGTGAAGTGGCCATAGATAAGGCGGGATATAAATTAGCTAAAAACTTACCTAGATACACCGTTGTGAGCACTGGGCGCAAAGCAAAAGAAATCATACCCTATTTAATAATAGGAATGAGCGAGACAGGCGAAATTAACGTTTGGCTATCCAATGCGCCCTCGGGAAGAAATAGAACTGATCGTGTATTACATGAACTTGGCTCTGGTCAAGCGCAATGGCGTGAGAATCAATGATGTTTTTAGATCACCTCACTAAATAATTAGATTTTTTCCTCATACTGTTACTTTATGTGGATGTGATAACTATCACATTTAAAAGTTAATCTAAGCAATAGAAGCTTTACCTTCCGAAACTTTAAACGTTCAATGCATTCAATTGGGTTTAATTAACCTTTAAAGTGTGATTTTGTGGATTTTTAATTTCAGTAAGGCGATTTAAAAATCGATTTTGTGGAAAAATTATGCTTGCAAGCTGGTTTTTTGAATGTTAAAAATACAGCCACTGAACACACATTTAGTAAATTAAGATGCAAATTACACATTCAATTACATTAAAACTAAACCTCTTACTGCTTAAATCAGTGAGCGGGGCTTAGTGTATTTGCATTTGTAGAACATTAAAAAACCCCGCAACCGCGGGGTTTTTTTTATCTCGCTAATGGGTCATTGGGAACGAGGACAGTTTATGAAAGATAAGGTTTGGATTTTTGACACAACGTTACGTGATGGTGAGCAAGCATTAAAAGCAAGCCTAACCGAAGACGACAAAATTCAACTTGCGCATACCATTAGCCGCTTAAATGTGGATGTAATGGAAGTGGGTTTTCCGGTATCTAGCCCGGCAGATTTTCGCTCTGTACAGCGCATTGCGACAGAAGTGAAAGGGCCGATTATTTGTGGCTTAGCACGTGCTGTAGCAAAAGATATTGAAGCATGTGGTGAAGCACTTCGCCCGGCAGAGCAGGGCCGTATTCATACATTTATTGCAACCAGCCCATTACACCTTGAGCACAAATTACGTATGAGCTTAGACGATGCAACGGCAATGGCTGTTAAGTCGATTAAACTTGCGCGTAACTACACCGATGACGTTGAGTTTTCGTGTGAAGATGCAGGTCGTACACCGCATTGGGATTTATGCCGCATCGTTGAAAGCGCTATTGATGCGGGTGCATCAACTATCAACTTACCTGACACCGTAGGCTATGTAACGCCAGACGAATACGCTGCGATGATCCATCACTTAATGAACAATGTGCCAAATATCGACAAGGCGCGTTTAAGCGTGCATTGCCATAACGATTTAGGTTTAGCGGTTGCTAACTCAATCGCTGCAGTGCAAGCCGGTGCTCGCCAAATCGAATGTACGATTAATGGCATTGGTGAGCGTGCAGGTAACTGTTCGCTTGAAGAAGTGGCGATGATCATGAAGATGCGTGAAGACCACTTAAAAGTGCATACCGATATTCGTAGTGAAGAAATTTACCGTGCTTCGCGTCAAGTCGCGAAGATTTGTAATATGCCAGTACAACCAAACAAAGCAATTGTTGGTGAAAATGCCTTTGCACACAGCTCAGGGATCCACCAAGACGGCGTATTAAAAGCCCAAAACACTTACGAAATTATGTCGCCAGAAAGTGTCGGTGTACCTAATAATCAATTAAACATGACTTCGCGTTCAGGTCGTCATGTTATTGAGCATCGTTTAGAAGAGTTAGGCTATCAAAAATCTGATTACGATATGGATAGCTTATACAGCAGCTTCTTAGCATTAGCAGACCAAAAAGGTACTGTGTATGACTACGACTTAGAAGCGATGATTTACTTTAATCAAATCAAAGATAAAGACGAGAAGTACCAACTTGAGTTTGTTAACTCTACGTCTAACTCACAATCGGTGGCGAGTTCAACAATCGGCATGACAATTGATGGCGAGTCTAAGCAAGAGGCAGCAACAGGTAACGGCCCTGTCGAAGCATCATTCTTAGCAATTGAGCGCTTAACGGGTATGTCGGTTGAGATGATTGAATACAACCTAGAAGCAACAGGTCAAGGTGCCAGCTCGCTAGGGCAAGTGAATATTATCGCTAAATACGATGGTCGCCCATATCACGGCGCGGGCATTGCAGCGGATGTGGTTGAAGCGTCAGTACGCGCCATGATCCGCGTTTATAACTTAATTTATCGTGCACAAAAAGTGTCTGATTTAAAACAACAGAGGAAAGCAGGATGAGTCAATCGAATTACAGTATCGCAGTATTAGCAGGCGACGGGATTGGTCCAGAAGTTATGGCAGCAGCAGAAACCGTCTTGGATGCTGTAAGCGAAAAATTTGGTTTTACTTTGACTCGTCATCACCACGCGATTGGTGGTGCTGCCATTGATGAGTTTGGTCAGGCACTGCCGCAAAGCACACTGAGTGCCTGCGAAAATGCCGATGCGATTTTATTTGGCTCGGTAGGCGGCCCTAAGTGGGAAAACTTACCACCGAACGAGCAGCCAGAGCGAGCTTCACTGTTGCCACTGCGCAAGCATTTTGGTTTGTTCTGTAATTTACGCCCAGCACAATTATTACCAGCACTAAGTGCTGCATCACCGCTGCGTGCAGATATCAGTGCACAAGGCTTTGACATCTTATGTGTGCGCGAGTTAACCGGTGGTATTTATTTCGGTGAAAAAGGCCGCAGTGGCGAAGGGGAGCAAGAAGCTGCTTTCGATACCCAAACATACTCACGTAAAGAAATTGAGCGCATCGCACGTTTTGCATTTGAAGCCGCTAAGCTGCGTAGTAATCATGTTACCTCGGTTGATAAAGCGAATGTGTTAGCGACCAGCGTACTTTGGCGTGAAGTGGTCTCTGAAGTGAGCAAAGACTACCCAGAGGTAAGCCTTGACTACATTTATGTTGATAACGCGGCAATGCAGTTAGTTAAACAGCCAAGTCAGTTTGATGTATTACTTTGCGATAACTTATTTGGCGACATTCTGTCTGATGAGTGCGCGATGATCACCGGCTCTATGGGCTTATTACCATCAGCGAGTTTAAATCAGTCTGGCTTTGGTTTGTATGAGCCAGCTGGTGGCTCAGCACCTGATATCGCGGGTAAAGGGGTTGCAAACCCAATCGCACAAATTTTAAGTGCTGCGCTTATGTTGCGCTACTCACTAGGGCAAGATGAAGCGGCTCGTACGATTGAAAAAGCGGTGGCAGAAGCGGTTGAAGCAGGTGTTGGTACGCCAGATATCTACCCAAATGCAGGGTACACCACCAGTGATGTTGCTGCGGCAATTGTGGCACGTATTTAATTAAAATTGTTTGCGCTGAGCTCGTCACTCAGCGTAACTAAAATGAGGGAATAGCAAGTGGCCCAAACCTTATACGATAAAATTTGGCAAGCTCATGTAGTCGCCAGCATAAATGATCAAACCGATTTACTTTATATCGACCGTCACCTAGTTCATGAAGTTACATCGCCGCAAGCCTTTGCGGGTTTACGTGAGAAAAACCGCAAAGTACGTTGCCCAGAAAAAACCTTTGCGACTATGGACCATAATGTTTCAACAAAAAGTCGCTCATTAGATGCTGCGAGTGAAGTGTCAAAAAATCAATTAATGGCACTGGATGCAAACTGTAAAGAGTTTGGTATTCAACTTTATGATTTAAATTCGATTAATCAAGGTATTGTGCATGTAATGGGGCCTGAACAGGGCATTACCTTACCGGGCACAACCATAGTGTGTGGTGACAGCCATACCTCTACCCATGGTGCATTTGGTGCACTAGCGCACGGTATTGGTACTTCAGAAGTTGAGCATGTTCTAGCCACTCAAACACTGCAGCAGAAAAAAGCCAAGTCATTAAAAATTCAAATAAATGGTCGCCTACGTCCAACCGTTACTGCCAAAGATTTAATCATGGCAGTGATCGGTAAATTAGGCACTGCGGGTGGTACTGGCTATGTTGCTGAGTTTTGTGGTGAAGGGATCGAAGCGCTGTCTATGGAAGCGCGTATGACGCTTTGTAATATGAGTATTGAAATGGGCGCAAAAGCGGGTTTAATCGCACCAGATCAAACAACTTATGATTATTTAAAAGGTCGCCCATTTGCACCACAAGGTGCTGACTTTGATAGTGCCGTTGCCTACTGGCAAACACTAAAAACTGATGAAGGCGCAGAGTTTGATCATGTTGTTGAATTAGAGGCTGCTGATATTCAACCGCAAATTACGTGGGGTACCAGCCCTGAGCAAGTGATTGGCGTAGATGAATTCATTCCTGATCCTGAGCAAGAACCAGACCTAATCAAAGCTGATGCAATCCGCAGCGCACTAAAATATATGGGTTTAAAAGCCGGTGATAAATTGTCTTCAGCAACTGTTGATACCGTATTTATTGGCTCATGTACAAATAGCCGAATTGAAGATTTACGTGCTGCTGCGCAAATTGTTGAAGGTAAGCAGGTTGCAGCGGGTGTTGAAGCGCTGATTGTTCCAGGCTCAGGTCTTGTTAAAAAACAAGCCGAAGACGAAGGCCTTGCAGATATCTTCAAAGCAGCTGGCTTTGAATGGCGTGAGCCAGGTTGTTCAATGTGCTTAGCAATGAATGACGACAGATTAGAAGCAGGTAAACGCTGTGCGTCGACCTCTAATCGTAACTTTGAAGGTCGTCAAGGTCGCGGTGGCCGCACTCACTTAGTGAGCCCTGCAATGGCTGCGGCAGCGGCAATTCATGGTCGTTTTGTTGATATCAGAGGAGAAGCCTAATGAGTGTATTTTTTAGTGGCTTAATGGCCCCGTTAGATAAAAACAATGTTGATACTGACCAAATAATTCCAAAGCAATTTTTAACGTCGACCAGCCGTGATGGTTTTGATGCGGCACTTTTTTACGATTGGCGTTATTTAGATAACGGCGAGCCAAACCCTGAGTTTATTTTGAATCGCCCTTGTTACCAAGGTGCGCAAATTCTTTTAACTCGCGACAACTTTGGTTGTGGTTCATCGCGTGAGCACGCGCCATGGGCATTAAAGCAATATGGTTTTGAAGTGATCTTAGCGGAAAGCTTTGCTGATATTTTCTTTAACAACTGCGGCAATAACCAAATGCTTGCTATCGCATTACCTGCAGAAACACTTGAGCAATTATTTGTACTGAGTGAACAGCATGATGATATTAATATCGAAGTTGATTTAGAAAACCAACAACTTCGTAGCGATAAGTTTGACACTATTCACTTTGATATTCGCCATGACATCAAAGAGCGTTTATTAAGTGGCTTGGACTTTATCGGTGTGACTGAAACACTTAACAGCCAAATTGATGCCTTTGAGCAGCAACTTGCAGCAGAACGCCCTTGGCAATAACCTGTTTTTCCATGTGAACCTAAACGCGGCCAAGGCCGCGTTTTTATTTGTGGTGCATTAATTAAAATTACAATATTTAGTTTTATGGGTACAATCTACAATCTACAATCTACAAACAATAAAAGTAAGGTGAATTGCGTGAGTTACAAGTTAAAAAGGAATTTTGGAGCGCTTCTAGTCGCTGCTTTAATGATGGTTGGATGTGGCGGTGGTGGAAGTGACTCAGACGCTCCCAATGAGCAGCCATTAACAGTTTCAATAGATGGCCCTGTAAGTGTATCGGAGGATGACGGGTTTACGCTGCAAGCAAATATAAACAAAAGTGATACTGATGTCTCATTTCAATGGCTTGATTCAGAAAACAGCATAGTAAGTGATAAGGCGATATTAAAAGTAGAATCATTAGATGTGGTTGAAGATACTGCTTTTAAATACAGGTTATACGTATACTATGAAGGTAAAGAATTTAAGGCTGAGCATACAATTAATGTAAAGCATCGCATTAATGTTTGGAAACAACCTTTAGATGCAGCTAAAACAGTTTTGCTATTGCAAAACGTACTTCTCGATGAAGCACAAACTATTAGTAATCACTTGTTAGCAAAGCTTGAACGAAAAAATATCGACCTCGATAAAGTATGTGAAAATGGAGGGTTATATACTCTTTCATATTTGGATAATGATGATTCTAGCACTATTTCTGTAGGGGATGTATTACAGGAATCTTTCCAGGATTGTTCTGATTATTACCGGAATACCTTAAGTGGTCTCAGAGTAGTTACGATTTTAGAGGCTGACCTGCAAAACGGTATTATTGAGTTTAACGTCAACAACAGTGATATTGAAATACTGGAAAGTGTTTACTCATATAATGAGTTGATGACGTTTAAGGGAAGCTACTCTACTCACTTTTCATATTCACCTAGCGTTCGAACTATAGCTATAGCAGCAGATGAAAAACTCCAAGGTATATCTTTAAAGCCATTTAGCTACGAAGAAGCTTTTTATTACGTCAATATTAAAGAATTGAACATTGAAAAAGTAATCGACTTTAATACAGCGACTTACACTATAGATATCAATGGTACTGTTAATGATACAAATTTAAATGGTGAGTATAGTTTCTCTCAAGAAGATGCATGGTATGGGTACTTTATGGAGTATCCGCATAAAGGCTCTATCAAAATTAGCTCAGCAAAAGAGTCAGTTCAACTTGCTAGTAATTTTGTTTCAGATTCTGAAAAGCTAAACGTTAGCTATAGTGAAGAGCAGCGTCAAATTTATTGGTCCAGCTACCTCGTTTCAGCTATGTCTTCGTTTAATATATTTAACAATATCAAAACATTTCGGGCAGATAACTTTGAGCATGTGCTTGATACTGGAAGTGTTAATAATAATTCTGTTCAGTTAGATGGTCCAGTAACGTTAATTTTTTCAAGACCTGTAGCTGCTGATACCTCTGCCAGTGCATATTTTCAAACTCCATTAGGGTATAAGTATATTAATATTCCAGCTAGAGTTGAGGTTAATGGTGCATTAATTAATATTTATCCAGAACAGCCATTAAAAGCTGATACAAACTATGAGTTACATGTTTCGGGTATTACAAGTATTACAGGACAAGAGTATAGCTGGATAGATTTGGATATAAAAACTACTGATAGTATTATTCCTAATCTAACAAGTTCTAGCTATTTTTATCAAGACAATCATTATCCTACGCTGAGTGTTGTAGGTAGTACTTTCAATGAAGGCCAAGCTCAATCTTATAAGTGGGTTGATTTATATAATGCTGGTATAGAATTTGATGACGAAAATGCAGTTTCTACAAGTTTTAGCTTACCAGAAGGAGTTGAGTCAGATATAACCATTGAAGTGGTGATGACTAATGATCTAGGTGATGTTGCAAAAGAAAGGATAATTTTGCAGTACTTACCTTACTCAGGAACATATCTTTTTATTGATGGTATTGAAGGTGATTACGTTAGCCAAGGTGAGAAGGTAGTAGAGACGCTGACAACGGGGGATTTTTCTGTATCTCGTGATTCAAATGATCAATCCCATTTGCAGTTCTCTTTTTATAATGATGAAAGTTATTGGAATATAAACCTGAAAGCCCCTCGTGATTCAAGCTTGTCTGTTGGCGAATATTTAAATGCTACTCGCTACCCTTTTCAAGATGATTCGGCAGCAGGATTAGAGCTTTCTGGTATGCATAGAGGGTGCAATACGCTTTATGGACATTTTGAAATATTTGAATTAGAAGAAAGTTCTAATGATGAAATTCAAAAATTAGCTGTAAATCTTACACAGATATGTGGAAGTGGAGAATCTCCAGAGTTAAAAGCTTATATTCGATTTAATTCAGCAGTACCACTAAATCAATAACTATAGATATTGAAACGCGGCCAAGGCCGCGTTTTTATTTGTTTCTAAAAAATAAAGTTGTTAATTTGGTTGGTAAGATAACGAAAACAACAAATAACTATGTGGCCTCTTTCTCCTAAATCTATCGGCATCTTGATGGGTGTGTTTTACGGCATCAGCATGCGCATCTTTCTTGAAATTAGCGGAACCTTTAATTTCGGTAGCCTTGTTACTATTTCGTTTATGTTTTTAGTGCCTGTGGCTATTGGGTTTATACGGATACATTTTGAGTACAATCAACTATCGCCGATGACATATGGAAGAATGGCGGTAGTCGCTTGGCAACCTATTTTTGTGTTCTTATTTGTCAGCGTAGTAACTCTTTTAGAAGGAAGTATCTGCGTTGCAATGGCTCTCCCTGCATTTATGTTTTTTGCTAGTATTGGCGGTATGTTAGCAGGGCTATGTCATCGCCTTTGGGCAAAGAAAAGCAACAAAGCGGTGATGTCGGTAGCTTTGTTGCCGTTGATCCTTTCTCCTTTAGAGCTCAACTTTTTACACTTATCGAAAACTTACGAAGTTAAAAATACGATTGTTATCAATGCGCCTGTTGATGTTGTGTGGCAACAATTGGCTAATGTTAGCCAAATTCATGAGGGCGAATATCCAAGTTCATTTTCGCAATTAATTGGTATTCCTAGACCAATTCGAGCTGATATGAGTGGTGATGGAGTCGGTGCAATTAGAACCAGTCAGTGGCAGAAAAATGTTGTATTTAAAGAAGTGATAACCGAGTGGCTGCCGAATGAAAAAATGCTTTATAACTTTGAGATTGACCCTGAGTTAATTCCTGATCATGCACTTGATCAGCATGTGAAATTAGGTGGTGAATATTTTTCGCCGCTGCAGGGAGGTTATGAGTTAGTTGCAAGTGGTGATAATCAAACACTGTTAAGCCTTAAAACGACTGTACTTGATAACACTAACTTTGGCATTTATTCGCGAGTATGGGGGGAGGTGATCTTTCAGGACTTTCACCGAGCACTTCTCAAGCTAATGAAAGTACGCGCTGAAAATGACAACAAATTAGTTGTAAAAACAGGATGACCACTCGCTGTCTAGTAGCTTATCGTAATTGTTTTCTTTATGGCCTTTAAACAATTAGCCTAAGCAAAATTATATTTAGGGAACACACCATGAAATATTTAGTAGCATCGATGCTCTTGGCAGCATCATCAGTAGCAGCTGCGCGACCTGCACCGTTAGTGTCAATTCCAAGCCATGATGGCTTTTTTGATAATATTGCTGCCCATTGCGGTAAAGCTTACGAAGGTAAAGTGAGCGTTGATAACGCAGCTGGCCCGAGCTCATTTGCGGGCAAAAAGTTAGTAATGCATGTACGTCGTTGTAACGAGCGTGAGTTACAAGTGCCATTTCATGTAGGGGATGATGCGTCTCGTACTTGGATCATCACAAAAACGGGCAGTGGACTTAGTTTAAAGCATGACCATCGTCATAAAGATGGCAGCGATGATAAATCAACCATGTATGGTGGCCATACCCTTGATGCGGGTTTTGCTAACGCACAGTCGTTCCCGGCTGATCAGTATTCAAAAGAGTTGTTTGTGAGTCAAGGTATTCCCCAATCAATGGGTAACACGTGGCAAATGTATATTTATCCAAAGCAATTTACGTATCGCTTAGTGCGTGAAGGACGTGAGTTTCGCGTTGATTTTGACCTAACTAAACCTATCACGCCGCCAAGCGCGCCGTGGGGATATGAAGACTAGTGCTATTTAGCTTCGTCTTCACACTGTAAAACAACCGTTAAAGGTGGCTGATAGGCGCGTGGTTTAGTTGGAAAACGTTCATACTCCTGCACCCCATCAGTCACTCTTAGCATAAAAGGTTTGTCTCTACATAAGCGACTAGCATGGCGCAGTAAGAATACGCTTTGATTGCGAAAGTGCTTGTAGTCGTCAGACTGAATTTCGAGGTGGTAGCGGCCGTCGGCCAATTTAGTTTGGTAGTAATGGACTTTTTCGTCGAAGTCATAGAGCTTTTCGGTTTCGCCTTTTGCTGCCTGTGCATTACTGCACCCCGCTAACATTAAAACGGCGCTAATTAATAGTGCTTGTGTACTTCTCAGTTCACTCATAAACACTTAACTCCATGTGATTAATACCTTGTTTCATCGTGATGTTGAACCTGAATTAGCATCCATAGTCAAACTAAGGTAACGTTACGTCTTACATGTAGTCTAACACCCAAAAAGGGAAAATGTGATGCTCAATAAAATAAAACAGCTGTTTTCAGCGCTGAATGATACCCAATCTAGCATTACTGAGCATGACCTAAAAACCGCCGTTGCTGCGTTATTGATTGAGGTTATGCGTGCAGATAATGAGTTACAAGATGATGAGCAACAGACCCTGAATGAGACCTTAAAGAAGTATTTCTCGCTTAACGAGGAAGAGGTTCAAGAGTTAGTTGCAAGTGCATCACAAAGCCTAGATGATGCAATAGATTATTTTCAGTTTTCAAAGCAAATTAATGCCCAGTGCAGCGCCGAGCAGCGTATTGATATCATCGAACTGTTGTGGCGATTAGCCTACGCAGATGGCAATTTAGATAAGCATGAAGAAATGGTTATTCGCCGCGTCGCAAGCTTACTTTATGTAACCCATGAAGACTTTATCGCTGCTAAGCTAGCAGCGACAAAGCTAAGTTAGTAGCGATAAAACTAGGCTAGCAATTATTTATTTAATTTGCTCGCTACGCTCACAAGTTGCTGAGCAAGGCTGGCAACTTTATCGGCTGTATCAGCATCGCTGATGCGGCCTTGCTCATCTAATTTGCTGTGGATAGCAGGCACTGCAAGTTGATCTGCAAGCACTAAACTACCAATACCCGATAAAATATCACGTACGTGATTTAAACCACGTAAGCCACCTAAACCACCCGGTGACGATGCATACAGTGCAGTAACTTTATTTCGAAAAGCAGGCACTGCACCTTGCTCTGTACGAGATGCCCAATCGATTGCGTTTTTAAGTGGTGCTGTAATTGAGCCATTATATTCTGGGCTTGCTAATAAAATGCCATCAGCAGCGCGGAGCTTATCTTTTAATAATTGTGCGCCAGCAGGTGTACCTTGCGCTTCAATATCTTCGTCAAATAAAGGTAAGTTTAAATCGCTTAATTTAATCACTTCTACTTCAGCACCACTTTCGAGGGCGAAGCGCGCAGCTTCATTGATCAGTTTTTGATTAAAGCTGTCTTTACGTAGGCTGCCTGCTAGGGCAATAATTTTTGGTGCTGTCATGATTGCTTCCTTTTTTAAGCTTCACTGTTGATATACTCACTGTAGCAAAAAACAGCTTGCAGAAAAGCCAAATAAACGCAAAACTTATGTGCGTATATGCACACAAGGAGCCGTTATGGCGATTCAATTTGATGATTGGCAAGATGTAAAAGTCGCTTTTGAAGTGGCAAGACTCGGCACGTTAACCGCAGCTGCCGAATCGTTAGGTGTTCATCACAGCACAGTGCTTAGAAGAATCAACAATTTAGAAGATAACCTTGACGCGCGGTTATTCCACCGTCATGCCCGTGGCTATACAGTGACAGAAATAGGCGCTAAGTTGTTTGCGACTGCAAAATCGATTAACGCTGAACTTGAAAAACTTCACAACGATATTATTGCCGCTGATAGCCAACTGCGAGGCAGTTTATTATTAACTACGGTCAGTGGTTTTATTGATGTGCTTAGTGATGTCTGCGAACAGTTTCAAAGCCTGCACCCGCAAGTGCAGCTCGAAGTTATTCTTGATCAAAACCGCTTACGTCTTGATCACGGTCAGGCACACATTGCCGTGCGAGCAGGTCCTCGGCCTGATGAAGGCGACTATATTGCCCAGCATTTAGCTGAACTTTCGTCAGGGTTTTATGCCTCTAAAAGTTATATTGAAAAGTATGGCATGCCAAAGAATATTGAGCAGTTGCAGCAGCATAGTTTTGTCTCTGGGGTGGCTGGCTATAACGGTAAAGTGCCTTATTTTGCATGGGTTGATCAACACATTGAACCTTCGCAAATTAAGCTACGGGTGTCTGAAACATCAGAAGCTACACGGGCGATTGTGAGGGGCTTAGGAATTGGTGGTTTACAGCATGAAGTGGCAAGCCAATACCCTGATCTGCTGCCAGTGCTTCCTAAAGAGCTAAACTGGCCAACGGATCTTTGGCTGGTAACGCATCACTTGGTGCATCGCACAGCCAAAGTCCAAGCATTTAGTCAGCTTTTAAAAGCCTATTTTAAAGATTTAAAAGCTTAAACAGACTTTTTAACGCTAATGCCTAGCCGTTTGGCTAGGCGCACAAGGTTGGCTCTATCAACACTTAAGCTACGTGCTGTGGCAGCCCAGTTTAGGTTATGTAGTTCAAGTTGTTGCATAATCAATTGATAACTAAAAGCGTCAGTTGCCTCTTTCAGCGATAAGCGAGTGGCTTTTTGTTCGTTAACTGCAACAGGGCTTGGTGCGGCAACGGCGGTTTTAGCAATATCACAATGTTCAGGCTCGATTGTGACAATGCTTTGTTGCCATTGCTGTTGTTTGGCTTTGAGTGCTGCGCGACTGATCACATGTTCAAGCTCTCTCACATTGCCTGGCCAATCATATTGACGCAGTAGTAATTGTGTATCGCTACTAAGTTTAAGTTGCTTAATTGCCAGTTTTTTAGATGTTTGCTCAATAAAAAAACCTGCCAATAAAATAACATCGTTATCGCGCTCTTTTAGTGGTGCAACATGCAATGGGTAAACGCTTAATCGGTGATAAAGATCTGCACGAAAGCGCCCCGCAGCGACTTCTTGTTTTAAATCGCGATTGGTTGCTGCAATCACTCTGACATCAACATAACGGCTTTGATCTTCCCCCACCGTTTGTACTTCACCACTTTGTAATACACGCAATAACTTACTTTGCATGGCAAGCGGAAGTTCGCCGATTTCATCTAAAAATAGCGTGCCGCCATCGGCGAGTTGAAACTTACCCTGGCGAGCAGTATGTGCGCCAGTAAATGCGCCTTTACTGTGACCAAAAAATTCACTTTCGGCTAAGTTCTCTGGTAACGATGCGCAGTTTAAGTGGATCAACGGCATGTCACGGCGTTTTGAGTTTAAATGGATATTGCGCGCAACGAGTTCTTTACCGACGCCTGTATCACCTTGTATTAAAACGCTAAATTCTGAGGCAGCCACCAGCTGAATATCATTTTTAAGGGTCTGCATTGCTTGGCTATTACCAATAATTTCGACACCTTCTCGTGTTAGTGCCTCAAGGTTAAGCTGCTGCGCAACTTGATGGCTGTGCTGTGCGTGTTGCATAAAATGCTGCAAGGTTAGGGCATGCTCAACATAGCCTGCAGCTAGCTGTTTTAGTTGATTGAGCTCGTTCATTGCTAAAGCGTCAAAGGCATGTTCATCTAAACTATCAAAGGTCAAAACACCCAATAGTTCGTTGTTATCTTTGCTACTCAGCAGCGGCACGCCCATGCAGGCATGAACAGGAAAGTCGCCATGCTGGCTTTGTAATAAACCATCGTAGGGGTCGGGTAGGCCACAGTCTTTGGCAAATTTTAGCGGTTCACTGCCACGGCATATTTCAAATAAGCGCGGATGCTCCGCTATTTTAAAGCGTCTTCCTAACGTATCGTCCGACAACCCATGAAGGGCTACGGGCTTTAACACATCGCCTTGTTTCAATAATAAGGCAACTGCATCACATTCAAGCCAATCATTAATGCAACTCAACAGATAACTGAAATTATGATCAACACTGCTTGCTTTGGTAAGTGCTAGTGCAACATCAAGAAGGGATTTTTTGAGCATCATGTCAATTTGACCTGAATGTGTTTTATTGATGCTTTTAATGGTGTGTCATTTTGACTTATTTATCAAGTGTCCAAATTTAATGCATTGATATTTAATGTTTTTTATTTTTGGCTTGAACTGTGCAATAGCTGGGGAAATTAAACGCTGAGAGCACGAATGAAAGTCATTAATTTAACTGAACCTATGCCAACTAAGATCAAATTTTATCAACTCAGCCAGTGGCCGTTATGGGCATTAGCATTTCGGCCTTTTTTCTTGGCGGCAGGTGCCTTAGCTGTATTTGCTATGAGTTACTGGTTTTTAATCTTGGCGGGCTATGCACAGTGGCACCTAACAATGCCCGCAACGCTTTGGCATGCTCACGAAATGCTGTTTGGCTTTGCAGGCGTGGTTGCCATGGGCTTTTTGCTAACCGCCGCACAAACATGGACAGGTGTGGCGAGTGTAAGTGGTATTAAGCTTTGTTTGCTTAGCATGATTTGGCTTGCTGCAAGGTTTAGTTTTTTTATTGAGATTGCAGGGTTCGAGCAGCTAAACCTTTATATTGTTAGTGCGCTACAACTCGTTTGGTGGCTAGCTGGAATTATTATTCTAGCTGACATGCTGATACAGGCAAAAAGCAGCCATAACTACTTATTTGTTGTCATCGCATCTTTGCTCTGTGCGCTCAATGTGATTTTTTTGAGCTTAGTTGTACTTAATAAAATGTCGCTGGCACTGGGGGTTGTTGATACCGCTGTACTTATCATGACACTGCTAGTTGGTGTTGTGGCTGGGCGAGTTGTGCCATTTTTTACCGCGCGCGGCCTTAACCTAAGTGAACAAGTTAGAGCCCCCAAGCTCGATAAATTAGTCGTATTTGGCTCATTTTTCGCCATTGCGTGGTTTTTTATGAGTCAGCTATTTTTTAGCGCAATGAGCACCGGTTGGGTTTTTGCTTGGCTTGCTTGTTTACATTCAGCCCGGTGTGTTTTGTGGTGGCATAAAGGCATTCTAAAAGTGCCTTTGCTATGGTCATTACATGTGGCTTATTGGGCTTTATCGGTTGGTTTAATACTCGTCGCGCTGAGCTATTTCAGCCCAATTATCTTATTCAAAGATGCGCTTCATCTGATCACTGTTGGCACCATAGGTGTGATGATCATCGCCATGATGGTACGTGTCTCTCATGGTCACACTGGGCGCGCATTACAAGCCCCTGCGTACATTAGTTTGGCATTTGTACTCATTGTCATAGCTGCCATTGTACGTTCGTTACTTCCCGTTTATTTAGGTCATCACCTTGCATGGCAGTTAAGTGCGTTGCTGTGGGTTGCTGGCTTTAGCTTATTTTTATTTCATTGTGCGCCCATCTTAGTGAATCGTCGTGTTGATGGTCGCCGCGGTTAATCTCTCCAATAGGAAAAACTATGTTATCTGAAAAAACGATCCAGATTGTTAAAAGTACTTTGCCGTTGCTTGCACAAGCAGGCCCTCAAGTGACTGAGTATTTTTATGATCGTATGTTTAGCTACAACCCAGAGCTTAAAAATATTTTTAATATGACGCATCAGCAATCGGGCTCTCAGCAATTTGCGCTATTTAATGCCTTAGCTGCCTACGCGGCAAATATTGATGACTTGGCAGTGTTAAAAGGTGCGCTTGCGCGCATTAATCATAAACACACCAGTTACCATATTTTGCCAGAGCATTATCCTATTGTTGGTGGACATCTGATTGCGACTTTAAAAGAGTTATTGCCAGAACAATTTACTCCTGAGGTCGAGTATGCATGGCGTGAAGCCTATTCATTATTAGCGGATGTATGTATCAATGAGGAGATGTCGCTATATCAAAAAACCAAAAAGGCACCGGGAGGTTGGTTTGGTACTCGTACTTTCACAATTACAGAAAAACGTATGGAGTCATCGCAAATTTGCAGTTTCATATTAACGCCTGCCGATGCAAAGCCTGTTGTGGCGTATTTACCAGGCCAATATTTAGGAATTAAAGTAACGCCAGCAAACAGTGAGTTAACGCAAGTTAGGCAATACTCTTTATCACAGCAAAGTAATGGCCACAATTACCGAATTAGCGTGAAAGAAGAAGGCTTGGTATCTAACTACCTACACAGCTTAACTGAGGGGGATGAGGTAGAAATTTACCCACCTGCAGGCGACTTTGTGCTTCGCGAAATCGACTCGCCTGTTGTATTGATTTCTGCGGGTGTTGGTCAAACCCCAATGATGGCGATGCTCGAAACACTATTAAGTAATCAACCTAACCAGTCAATCCATTATCTACATGCTTGCGACAGTGAGACGCAGTTTGCCTTTAAAGAGTATTTAATACAGCAACAACAAGCGCACGCTTCATTACATTGTGTTACCTGGTTTAAAGATGGCAAGGGGGGCGATTTTGCGGGCTTGATGGATGTAAACCACATCGCTGACAGCTTACCAATTAGTAAAGGTGACTTTTACCTGTGTGGCCCTATCGCCTTTATGGCAATGATCAAAGAGCAGTTGCTAAGTATTGGGGTTGCAAGTGAACGCATTCACTACGAGGTGTTTGGCCCTCACCAAAGCTTATGATGTAAAAGGCGTAGCTGAAGCTGCGCCTTTTTTGTTAATTAACTTCGCGCTCTAGATCAGGAAGTGAAATACGGAGCTCTTTTTGTACTTTAGAAGCCCATAAGAATTTCACTATTAGAGTAACTTACGATTGCTAATTTCAGCTATTTCAAGCTTTTGCCACAATTCAAATAGCTTGCGTTGTTTGTCTGATATTTTTAAGCCATAGGTTTTTTGCATATAAAAATAGGTATCGGCTATTTGCTTTCTTGCATAAATGGGTGGCTCAAATACGCGCTGCTTAAAGTCGATTTTTACAGGGCATGCTCCGTAACTTGCACTTGATGTTGACACCATGCCGTAGCGAAAGTTTGAACGGTCAGCATTGATCTCGCCTATAGCAGGGGCAAGGTTATTAATGTCGGCTTCCATTTGACGGAATTTCGCACTGACCTTTTTACAGTTTTTACGACCGCCATCTTGCCAGCATTGTAATTGATGACCAAACTCCCAGGCAGGCACAATGTGCTCCCACTCTATTCTTTTTGCGCGGGCATTTTCTTTTCCTGAGCGGGTGACAGGGTTTCTAGGAATATAACCACACGCATCAGGATCTGGCACAAGTTTTTTACCTTGGCGCTTTATGTCGCAGCCACAATATAAGCTTTTACTGTTGCTTGGTAGATTCTTAATTAAATGCTTTTTGGCACTGTAAAAGCTCGAAAATTCTTTAGCGGATATAGGAAAAGTGAAAATAAAACACAGGGCTAAGTATAGAAATAAACGCATATCCATCACATCAGTGAACTACAGGAAGCGCTATTTTAGAGCGACTATTCTAAAAATGAAAAGTTTTTCAACTCAGCTATAGTTGTTAGGCCGTTTTAATTAAAGGAATTACAACTATGTTATTAGGTGCCTTCTCAGTGAGTTTAAATGTCAAAGATATTCGTGCTTCAAAGCAGTTTTATGAAAAGCTAGGTTTCAACGAGTTTGCTGGGGAGATAGAACAGCATTGGCTAATTATGAAAAACGGTGAACATTTAATTGGTTTGTTTCAAGGTATGTTCGACAAAACCATGCTGACCTTTAACCCAGGGTGGGATCAAAATGCTGAAGCTTTGGATGAATTTGCAACCTTTGAGCAATTAGCTGCACAATTTCAGCAACAAGGATTAGAAATACAAAAGGCCGGTGACGCGAGTTTTATTATCACCGACCCAGATGGCAATCCTATTTTGATTGACCAACACGTGTAGCTGGCTTTTTACGTTTAATTCGAACGTTTTGTAGTAACAAGAGAACTCCTGTAATACAAAATAGTACGCTGGTGGCCGAGAAGCTGATGAGTAGTGGATTGTTAAAGTTCTCACGCTTATCATAATCCATAATGTGTAGCATCCAGAAAAAGTCGAAAATGCGCCACAGGGTGCTGCGCACAGTAATAAGGTTACCGGTTTGGCTATCTAAATATAAGGTTGTTGATCGCCAATCATCAAAGCTTACTTGCCAAACATTGGCTTTGTGACCGACTTCTCTAGGCCCTTTTGTTAATAACTGCGCTTGCGTTATTTTTGCGTCAATAAGCAGGTGAGCTTGCGCATTTTCAATGATTTGCGCTTTACTCGGTGCAGGCATTTTAGCACCTGTTCTACCATCAAAGTTGAATGTACCGCTAGAGGTTGTTACTTCTATAATCGGTGTATTTAGAAAGTGGCTATATTTAATACCTTCGATTTGCTCAAATTGCGCTGTTATTTTATCAATTGAAGCAGGGTAGTCCGACAATAAAAATGGGCTACTTAAACTGCGATTAGCCAGATGCTTACCATGCACTTTTTCAAGTGGTAATGAGCTCATTACCAGCCCACCTAAGAGCCAAAAAAAGATCTGCAAAGCAAGTAAGTAGCCAAGCCATTTATGCCCTTTACGAGCATACTTAAACAGGCGTTTATTCATTATTACCCCGTTATTATTGTTATGTGGGCGCTATTTTAGGTTGTTTAGCTAGATTGCCAATGCGGCATAATGTCGCATTAACTGTATTCTAGATTTGGTATATATACAAAACTGAGTTAAAGTTTCAGTCGATATCAATAGAGGGTAAAAACGAGAGTATGTCGGAAATTCAATTTTTAAATGTAGATCTGGAGCTTGAATCAAAGCACGATATTAGTGCGCTTGTTGCTGATTTGAAGAAAAACGCCATGGTTTTACATTATGACCAAGATGAATACCGCCAACTAGCACGTATTGAAGCAACCGCAGATATCAGCTCTCCAGATAAAGCCATTAACCAGCTTTGCGAGCTTATTGAGTCATGCTCGCGCAATGCATTAAAACAGTGGTTATCGTGCTCAAAGCGTACATTTGATATAGGCTTTGAATCAGGTAATTCGCCTAAATGCTTTAACCAACCCCTGCATGCCGACACCTTGTTACGTATCTCAGCAATTGGTGCAGGGATTGAAATTACTATTTATCCTGTCGAAAAATAGCCAGAATTTATCGCTCTACAACAGCTGCGGTCATTCTTGATACGCAGCAAAGCTCTCCTGCGGCATTGGTAATTTTAATATCCCAAACAGATGTTCGCTTACCTAAATGCAGCGGTCTTGCTGTTGCTGTTAACGTTCCTTTGCGTGACGCTTTCATGTGGTTGGCATTAATTTCTTGGCCAACAGCATAGAACTTATTGAAATCAACCACGAAATTGGCTGCATAGCTTGCCACTGTCTCTGCTAATACAACGTTTGCTCCGCCATGAACCATACCCATAGGGTTATGATGCTCAGGAATAGCAGGCATAGTTGCCATTAAATAATCATCACCAATTTCAGTCACCTCAATGCCCATAGTTTTCATTAAAGTGCCTTGACCGGTGATCCCTTGTTCTAGCTCTTTGCAAAGCTCTAACGTGATTGGGTGGTGCCAAATACTCATTGTGTTTCCTTAGCCTGCTAATTAAAGCTAATACCTTATGGCATCTTTCGGTGTGGTTCAATGTTAGTTTTGTAGCAATATGGTGGGGTTAATTTAAATTTGCGATTTTCAAATAACTGTATATACTCACAGTTAAATGTACTGTATGGAAAACCAGTTGTATGCGCCCATTAACTAAACGCCAATCGCAAATTTTAGAACTAATTAAAGTCTTTATTAAAGATACAGGCATGCCACCTACGCGTGCTGAAATAGCTCAAACATTAGGTTTTAAAAGTGCCAACGCTGCTGAAGAACACCTAAAAGCACTGGCTAAAAAAGGCATGATCAAAATGAAGCCTGGGGCGAGTCGCGGTATTCAGTTAATTGAAGAAGATGAGCCAGAGCAACTAGGCTTACCTTTAATTGGCCGTGTTGCAGCTGGTGAACCTATTTTGGCGCAAGAGCATGTTGAAAGTCACTGCCAAGTTGATCCTTCATTATTTAAACCTGCTGCCGATTTCTTACTGCGTGTAAATGGCATGAGTATGAAAGACATTGGTATTATGGATGGCGATTTGCTTGCAGTACACAGAACACAAGTTGCTGAAAACGGGCAAGTAGTTGTAGCTCGAGTCGATGAAGATGTAACAGTTAAGCGTCTAGAAAAAGCGGGTCGCAAAGTACTTTTACACGCTGAGAACGAAGAGTTTTCGCCTATTGAGGTTGATCTTGAGCACGAGTCGTTCAACATCGAGGGGTTAGCTGTTGGGGTTATTCGTAACGCTGATTGGATGTAACTGTTCCCAATTTGGTGCATCAAATTGACTCAATTTGGTGCGCCGCTGAAATTTTACTACTTAATTAGGATTTGTGAATCCTTACTCTTCATTTAAAGCCTTATATGGCGCAGTTTTCCTCTCTTTTTATATTTCGTTTTTACTCCTAAACATTAAATAACGCGCTGATTATAGTTGTTATTTCTGCACCAAAATAAACATTTATTATCATTAAAACTTGCTTATTGGTCATTTTTTAACTAATTGGTTAATACACTGTATTAACACCTAATTAATAAAAAGACACAAAAATGTGCGAGGTGTTAGTCAAGGGGTCGGTATCATAAGTGGGTCAAAATGATACGTAGTCGCTCTGAACAATAAGAAAAACGAATGGGCACCTTGCTGTATCGCCTTTTCGCTTTGCGTCTTGCAATAGCATCTAAAGGAGCCGTCACATGGGTAAACTGCGTTACGCCTTGTGGCTTATATTGGTTGCACTTCCTGAACTTGCATTGGCGAACAGCCAATACAATATGCGTAAAGGGGTGACCGATATAAGTAATAATGTTTATGAATTACACATGACGATATTTATTATCTGCTGTGTAATCGGCATCATCGTATTTGCGGTGATGTTTTGGGCTTTAATACACCACCGTAAATCCAAAGGGGCCAAGCCTGCCCAATTTCATGAAAGTACAAAAGTTGAAATACTTTGGACTGCCATTCCATTTGTCATCTTAATCGCCATGGCTGTGCCTGCCACAAAAACCTTAATTGCCATGGAAGATGCCTCTAAAGCCGATATCACCATTAAAGTGACGGGCTCACAGTGGAAGTGGCATTATGAGTACATGGGTGAAGACATTGCCTATTACTCGATTCTATCTACTCCTAAAGATCAAATAGACAACCAAGCAGAGAAAACTGAACATTATTTGCTTGAAGTAGATAAACCGCTAGTACTTCCTATCAATAAAAAAGTTCGCTTTTTAATGACTTCAGACGATGTAATTCATTCATGGTGGGTGCCTGATTTTGCGGTTAAAAAGGATGCAAATCCTGGGTTTATCAATGAAGCGTGGACACGTATTAACGAGCCAGGCGTGTACCGTGGCCAATGTGCTGAGTTATGCGGTAAAGATCATGGCTTTATGCCTGTAGTGGTGAAAGCTTTACCTGAAGATGAGTTTGCTAATTGGCTTGCAGATGCTAAGCAAGAAAAAGCCAATGCGGCCGCAGCGGATGCTGCTTTGCTTGATCAAACATTACCGAAAGAAGAGCTTATGACCTTGGGTGAGCAAGTCTACATGGCTAGTTGTGCTGCATGCCACCAACCTACCGGTATGGGCCTACCTGGCGTATTTCCAGCACTTAAAGGCAGCCCGATTGTATTAGGTGATGTAAAAGATCACATAGATATTGTGTTACACGGTAAGCCTGGCACAGCAATGCAAGCGTTTGATAAACAGCTTTCAATCAAGCAACTTGCTGCGGTTATTACTTATAAGCGAAATGCGTGGGGTAATGACACCGGCGATGTTATCCAACCGAGTCAAATTCAAGCCGCGATTGATGCAGCAGCGGAGGCGAACTAATGAGTAACGTTATTAACGAGCAAGCAACTGGGCATGCGCATCACGACCATCATCACCCTGCTAAAGGTTTTAAGCGTTGGCTTTACACCACCAATCATAAAGACATCGGGAGTTTATACCTGATTTTTTCACTCACCATGTTTTTAATTGGCGGAGCAATGGCAATGGTGATCCGCGCTGAACTGTTTCAGCCTGGATTACAGTTAGTCGATCCGCACTTTTTTAATCAAATGACTACCGTACATGGCTTGATCATGGTGTTTGGTGCCGTTATGCCCGCGTTCACTGGGCTTGCAAACTGGATGGTACCTATGATGATAGGCGCACCGGATATGGCCTTACCACGTATGAATAACTGGAGCTTTTGGATATTGCCTTTCGCATTTTTAATCCTGTTGGCTTCGTTACTCATGCCAGGTGGCGGTCCTGCGTTTGGTTGGACTTTCTATGCACCACTCTCCACCACTTACAGTAACGACAACACCGCACTGTTTGTATTTGCTGTACATATCATGGGTATCAGCTCAATTATGGGGGCGATTAACGTTATCGTGACTATCGTCAACCTAAGAGCGCCGGGTATGACGTGGATGAAGCTGCCGCTATTTGTATGGACATGGTTAATCACTGCATTTTTGTTAATTGCTGTTATGCCTGTTCTAGCAGGGGCGGTCACTATGGTGTTGACCGATAAATACTTTGCAACCAGCTTTTTTGATGCAGCCGGAGGGGGCGACCCTGTGATGTTCCAGCACATTTTCTGGTTCTTCGGTCACCCTGAAGTGTACATCATGATTTTACCAGCCTTTGGCATTATATCGACTATCGTACCTACCTTCTCGCGCAAAAAGCTATTTGGCTACGCGTCTATGGTGTATGCAACTTCATCGATTGCGCTGCTAAGTTTTATCGTTTGGGCACACCATATGTTTACCACTGGGATGCCTGTGGCAGGCGAGTTGTTTTTCATGTACGCCACCATGCTCATTTCGGTACCAACGGGCGTTAAAGTGTTTAACTGGGTAGCCACCATGTGGCGCGGTTCAATTAGCTTCGAAATTCCGATGATGTTTGCCATCGCCTTTATTGTGTTATTCACCTTAGGTGGTTTCTCTGGCTTGATGCTTGCGATTACACCGGCAGATTTTCAATATCATGATACCTATTTTGTGGTGGCACACTTCCATTATGTGCTTGTGACAGGAGCTGTGTTCTCAATTATGGCGGGGGCCTACTACTGGTTACCGAAATGGACCGGCAACATGTATAACGAAACGCTGGCGAAATGGCATTTTTGGTTATCGCTAATCAGTGTCAACGTGCTGTTCTTCCCTATGCACTTTGTTGGCCTTGCCGGTATGCCACGTCGTATTCCTGACTATGCACTGCAATTCGCTGACTTTAACGCCATTATCAGTATTGGTGGTTTTGCATTTGGCTTATCGCAACTGTTGTTTGTGTTGGTGGTATTTAAATGTGCTCGAGGTGGTGAAAAAGCGCCTGCCAAAGTATGGGATGGAGCTGAAGGTTTAGAGTGGGAAGTAGATTCTCCAGCGCCTTATCACACCTTTGAAACACCGCCGGAGATTAAGTAATGAACCATGCACCTTTGCTAAAAAAACTGCTGATTACATGCTTGCTCATGTTTGCATTTGCTTTTGCAATGGTGCCGCTTTACGACGTGTTTTGCGACGTTACAGGGTTGAATGGTAAGCCATCATTAGAAAAAGCGAGTGCGAGTGAATCAATAAATACACAGCGCCAAGTTGATGTCAGCTTTACCACTCACGCCCAAAGCGGCGCGCCATTTAAGGTGCAGTCTGAGCAATACAGTGTGGCAGTACAACCTGGTGCCATGCGTGAAGTTAAATTCTCAGCGAAAAACACCAGTAATGAAGACAAAGTCATGCAAGCAATTCCATCAGTATCACCGGGTAAAGCGGCAAAGTACTTACATAAAATCGCCTGTTTTTGCTTTGATCAGCAGCCAATGAAAGCCGGTGAAGAAATGGAGTTTACCTTGTTGTTTTATGTTGATACTGAGTTACCCGACGATGTTGAGGAACTGACGTTGTCGTATACCGTGTTTGATATTAGCGGGCATGTTGTGGCTAAAAACGATTAAAAGCCGCCAAGCTAATTGCTAATTGGGAGCAAACAAAATGAATCAAAATTATGAAAAATACTATGTTCCAGCCGAGAGTCCTTGGCCAATAGTTGGCGCCATCGCGATGTTTTTAATTGCTGTTGGTGCTGGTTTAACAGTGATGCAAGTAAGTGGTGAGAGCAGTAGTGGCCAGTATGTGTTGTATCTAGGCATTGCCATATTAATCTATATGGTTTTTAGCTGGTTTAAAAACGTTATTGAAGAGTCTCATAAAGGGCTTTATTCAGCGCAAATGGATCGTTCATTCAAACAAGGTATGGGCTGGTTTATCTTCTCTGAAGTTATGTTCTTTATGGCATTTTTTGGCGCACTATTTTACGCCCGTATGATTTCGGTGCCTTGGCTTGGTGGCGCAAGTAATAATGCTATGACCAATGAAGTACTCTGGCCAACCTTTGAAGCCGTATGGCCGCTATTAACTACGCCAGCGGGCGAGACCACACAAGCTATGGGCTGGCAAGGTCTACCATTGATCAACACGCTTATTCTGCTTACCTCGTCGGTCACAATTCACTTTGCTCATGTTGCTATTGAAAACAATAAGCGCGGCGCCCTGAAGGTATTTTTATCTTTAACCGTGCTATTAGGTGTGATTTTCCTTGGCTTACAAGTTTATGAGTATATGCATGCTTATCAAGATCTAGGTTTGACCTTAGATGCGGGCGTTTATGGGAATACCTTTTTCTTGTTAACGGGCTTTCACGGTATGCACGTGACACTTGGAACCATTATTTTATTTGTAGTGCTGCTCAGAATTTTTAAAGGCCACTTCACGAGTGAAAAGCACTTTGCCTTTCAAGCAGCTGCTTGGTATTGGCACTTTGTTGATGTGGTGTGGTTGTGTTTATTTGTATTTGTTTACGTGCTGTAGCTTTGTGAAGCGGCGACGGGTTGGTGTGAATAAAGCCTAATTTCATTGCGGCAATGATGAGCACCAGCACAATACCTGAAAACAGCACTCGACGACCTAAATAATGCGACATGGGTTTCGAGTGCTCTTTTGCTGACATCATCACAAACAGCGCTCTAAACAGGTTGAACAGAATATAAAGTAATAACAAAACAATAATGATTTTAATCATATTAGGTATTCCAAATGCAGTTAATTTTATGGCGCAAACAAAAGCTTAGCTCAATTATCGCAATTTGCGTTGTGATACTTGCAGTGCTTATTTGTTTACGACTCAGCGTTTGGCAATACCAGCGAGGCGAGCAAAAACAGCAGCAACTAAGTCAGTTAGCCGTTTCGAAAGAGCAAGGAGTTTTGAGCTGGCAAGAGCTGCAAAATTTACCTAGAGAGCTGAACAAAACGGGCTTGCAAGTCAAAGTCTCTGGCGAGGTAAATAAACAACAGTACTGGCTGCTTGATAATCAAATTTATCAGGGGCAAGTGGGCTATGACTTACTAGTAGCTATGACAATTACCGGCGAAACCGCGCCTATAATCGTTAACTTTGGTTGGTTAAAAGCTCCTGTAAACCGCAACCAGTTACCAACCGTTGAGTGGCCAGAATCAACAAGGTTTTCGGCCACAGTGCAATTGAAACAAGGCAACTTACAAGGCTTCACACTCGCCGATGAGATTGGTGCAGAACAAGGCTGGCCTAAGCGTATTCAAGGCATCGATTTAACAATTTTTAGTACTCAATTAGCAAAGCCCTTACAAGACTTTATTGGTTATCGTAATGAAGCAGATGGTATTGCAACCCCGCATTACCAGAGTGTCGTGATGGGGCCAGATAAACATTACGCCTATGCCGTGCAGTGGTTATTAATCGGCTTAGCGTGTGTAGTTATTGCTTTTTTTGCGATGAGAAGGAGAGGTTATGAAAATAAATCCGCTTAGTTTGTTCGTTTTGTGCTGTTTTGTGCCGTTGGCACTTGCATATGCAGCATTAAAGCTTGAGTGGTTACCGAGTGGTTCGAGTAATCATGGTGAGCTTTTAAGTGAAGAAGTGAAGCTAGTTGATTGGCAACAAGGCGAACCTAAACAATGGACAATTGCGCTTAATTATCCAAAAGAGTGCAGTGAAGTTTGTGCAAGCCAATTAGCCAGTCTAGATAACCTATATGTCGCTTTAGGTAAAAATCAGCAAAAAGTGGATGTGGCGGTACTGACAAATCAACAGCAGGTATCGGCAAATTGGCGTCAATTAGCAGTAAGTCCTGCGCTCAAAGCGGGAGACTTATACTTGGTTGATCACATGGGCTTAGTGGTTTTGCATTACCCCTACACGGCTGAGCCAGAACAAAACAGACTGATTCAAAAAGGCTTACTTAAAGACTTAAAGAAACTACTTAACTATGCGCGTTCAAGTTAAACCTCATTAAGGGGATAAAGATGTATAAAAATTATAAATATTTAGTCTTAATTACGGTTTTCTTCTCTATCTTAGTTGTTGGGCTTGGTGCTTATACACGGCTGAGTGATGCTGGGCTTGGCTGCCCTGATTGGCCTGGGTGCTATGGATTTTTAACCGTGCCAAAACATGAAACTGCTCTGTTACATGTTGAGCAAAACTACCCTGATATGATGTTTGAGGCTGCAAAAGCATGGAAAGAAATGATCCATCGCTATTTTGCCGGTGCCCTTGGCCTATTAATTTTAGCTTTGTTTGTTTTTGCATTTTTAAAACGTCAATATCCAAATATGCCGGTTAAGCTGCCATTAGCACTATTATTACTGGTGGTATTCCAAGCCGTATTGGGCATGTGGACTGTCACTATGAACCTACAACCTTTAGTTGTAATGGGGCATTTGCTCGGCGGTTTTAGTATTTTGTCGTTGCTGTTTTTATTGTATCTACGTTTAAAGACCGAACCTGTTGCTAGCAGTGATAGCGGCGCAAAGCCATATTACCGGTTAGCGCTGGTGGGCTTGGTGGTGCTTATACTGCAAATTGCGTTGGGTGGCTGGCTTGCAGCAAATTACGCCGCTCCACATTGCAATGGCTTACCGCTGTGTAGCTACGGACAACCGTTTTCTTTGAAGAGCGTTTTTCAATTACCGCTCGAGCACAGTACCTATGAATATGGTGTGCTATCGCAGCAAGCGCGTATGTCTATTCATTTGCTGCATCGTATTTGGGCGCTGGTTACTTGTGTAGTGTTAGCGCTGATCATGTGGCGCATATATTCACGCTGTTACTCACGAAAAATTAAGCACTGTACCGTCACTGTATTAATCGCTTTGTTGTGCCAAATCTGTTTAGGTCTAGCTGTTGTGCACTGGCACTTTCCATTAAGTGTTGCGCTTGCACACAACCTAATGGCCGCATTGTTACTGCTTAGCATGGTAAGACTATGCTTCCACTTAAAAATAAGAACCTAGGAGGCTGTGATGGCATTATTACTAAGCTCAGAAAAATCATTATTTATTCAAAGCTCAGAGTTACTTAAAGATTACTTAGCTATCAGTAAATTTAAAGTGGTTGCCATGCTTGTACTCACAGCATGGGTTGGTCTGGCATTAGCTCCTGATGTTGGGCGAGGAGTATTTGTGCAACTTGCAAGCTTGCTAGGCATTGGCTTGCTGTCGGCCGCAGCTGCTGTGATCAATCATGTTGTTGATAGTGAAATCGACAGTAAAATGGCACGTACGCGCCATCGCCCTGTGGCAAAAGGTCGACTCAGTAAACAGCACGCTTTGAGCTTTGCTGGAGTGATTGGCGTAATAGGTTTTATGATGCTTGTGATTTGGGCGAATACACTTACAGCCATTCTTACTTTGTTTGCGCTTGTTGGCTATGCCTTTATTTACACTTCATTTTTAAAGCGTGCCACACCGCAAAATATTGTTATTGGTGGTTTGGCTGGAGCTATGCCACCGCTGTTAGGATGGGTATCTGAAACTGGCCATATGGCTGCTGCACCATGGTTATTGGTGATGATTATATTTACCTGGACCCCACCACATTTTTGGGCATTAGCGATTGCACGTAAAAGTGATTACGAGCGGGCAAAAATTCCGATGCTGCCAGTTACTCACGGTATTGAATTTTGTAAAACATGTGTAGTGGCTTACAGCATTTTACTCGCGTTAGTGTGTGTACTGCCTTACTTAATTGGTATGTCAGGGCTAATTTATTTGCTTGGGGCGAGCATACTAAATGCTGTTTTCATTTATAAGGCGCTGAAGCTGAAAATAGCACCTAAAGATGATACTGCAATGGACTTATTTCGTTTTTCAATTGTGCATTTAATGCTACTCTTTATTGTCTTATTTATTGATAAATGGTTAGTTTTATGACGCGAATAGTCGCTTTATTATTTATGGGCTTGGTGTTATTTATTGCTGGATGTGAAAAAAATAATAGCGTCCCTGAGGTGGAAGCGCTGGTTTATGAGCAAGCGAAACCGATTAGTCCTTTTTTATTAACTGATCAACATGGTGCGCCTGCAGATAACAGCCAATTTATGGATCATTGGAATTTGGTCTTTCTAGGTTACACCAGTTGCCCAGATATTTGTCCAATGACACTGGCAAAACTAACCGCGATTCAAAAACAGTTAAGTCAAGATTACAAAGTACAAGTATGGTTTGTTGCTGTTGATCCAAAGCGTGACACAACTGAAAAGCGTAAAGCTTATATTGATTACTTTAATCCTAACTTTCTTGCTGTTTCAGGTCCGCATAAACAACTTTTTCCATTTGTAAGAGAGTTAGGCTTAATTTACGCAATTAACGATAGCGATCAGCAAGAATACGCAGTTGATCATAGTGCATCAGTTGTTTTAGTTGATCCTACAGGCTCTGTTAGAGCTATTTTTAAACCACAATTTAAGCAAGGTAATGTGCCATTAGTAGATGCTAGCAAGTTAACGGAGGAGTTTAAGTTAATAGCAGACTATTATGCAGAATAAAGCATTTACCTTGCGATATTAGCTAACAATAGTAAATACATTTTTTGCCATAACTCGCTAAGCTACTAAAAAAATTTACTATTTTTTAAAGCAATTTATGGCAATTTCGTTTAGTCAGTCTAAGCTTTTATTATGAATTGTTTTAAGCAGGGAAGATTCAAATAATGTTAAAGCTCCCTATTGAATTAGCCATTACTCAGGTCGAAACACTCCATCAAGATTTGCTACAAGAATTGTCTGCGAATGACGATATTTGTCTTGATATTAGTGAAGTGACACGAGCTGATACGGCGTCAATTCAGCTTTTATGTGCGCTGCAAAAACATTTGCTTTCAGTACAACACAAAATCATATGGGTTGGTGAAAGCAAGCCTTTGCAACAAGCAATTACTAGTTTGGGTTTAAGCCATTATCTTGTGCTTGAAAATGCCAATTAAGAGGTTTTTATGAAGAGAATTCTAGCTGTCGATGATTCTGCATCAATGCGCCAAATGGTCAGCTTTACACTAAAAAAAGCAGGCTTCGATGTAACAGAAGCAAAAGATGGTAGCGAAGCACTAAATATCGCTAAGCAACAAGGTTTTGATGCGGTTATTTCTGATGTGAATATGCCTGTCATGGATGGCATTACTCTTATTCGCGAGCTGCGTAGCTTACCTAATTATAAATTTACACCACTACTAATGCTGACCACAGAGTCAGGGCTTGATAAAAAAACAGAAGGTAAAGCTGCTGGAGCAACAGGGTGGATTGTTAAACCATTTAATCCTGAGCAATTGTTAGCGGTATTGAAAAAAGTGATTCGCTAATAATAGGAGCGGGGCATGAGTATAGATCTAAGCCAATTTTTTGAGGTTTTCTTTGAAGAAAGCTTCGAAGGTCTTGATGCAATGGAAGCCGAGTTATTGAACTTGGTGCCAGGCGAAGAAGACTTGGAAACGATAAATACAATTTTCCGTGCTGCACACTCAATAAAAGGAGGCAGTGGTACCTTTGGTTTCAGCGCCGTTGCTGACTTTACTCATGTACTTGAGACTTTGTTAGATCAAATCCGTGAAGGCGCTCGTACCTTAACCGCAGAACACGTTAATCTACTTCTCAAGTCGGTTGATTGCTTAAGAGCGTTGTTAAGAACATTGCAAGCGGAGCAGCAGCCAGACTTAACAGAGGCTGATGAGTTACGGGTTAAATTTGAAGAAATTTTGGGCATGCGCTCTAAGAGCAAAGTTGTTCAGCAGCAGACAGTTAGTAACGAAACTAACATAAAAAATACCTTTCAAATTGACTTCAAACCCCATCATCATTTATTTAAAACTGGCAATGAACCATTGTACATGATCAGTGAACTTGCTGAGTTGGGTGAGCTAGAAACACAAGCCTTTCAAGATGATGTCCCCGATATTACTAACCTTGCCCCCGAAGACTGTTTCTTATCATGGCGTTTTTTCTTAACCACAGACAAAGAGCAAAGTTGCATAGAAGAAATTTTTGAGTGGGTTGAGGATGACGCTGACATTGCTATCACATTGTGCGGTGGCTTGTTTGGTGATGAAGAAATTACAACGACTGAAACGGCTACAGCAGTTGTCGAACAAAAGAAAGAAGTCGAGCCTATTCCAGTTAAACCAACTACTGATACGAAAAAACCAGTACCCGTTAAAGCGACCACAGCCAATGCAGAGTCAACCTCAATCAGGGTTGGTATCGACAAAGTTGATTCATTGATCAACATGGTGGGTGAGTTAGTTATTACTCAAGCGATGTTAAGCCAGTTAGGTGAGCAAGAAATAACCGAAGCAACCATCGCCTCGTTACAAGAGGGCTTAGCGCAACTGGCACATAATACTCGTGACTTACAAGAAAATGTCATGCGTATTCGTATGTTACCAATAAGCTTTGTATTTAGTCGCTTCCCTCGGTTAGTTCGTGATATCTCGCAAAAGTTGGATAAACAAGTTGAGCTTAAATTGCTTGGTGAACAAACAGAACTAGACAAAACGGTGATGGAGAAGCTTTCTGATCCTATGGTGCATCTAGTGAGAAACTCCTTAGATCATGGCTTAGAGACAGTTGATAAGCGTGTTGCTGCGGGCAAAGACCCTGTTGGCACTGTGACGCTTAATGCATTTCATCAAGGCGGTAATATTGTTATCGAAATTATGGATGATGGTCAGGGGCTCAACACGCAAAAGATCAGAGAAAAGGCGATAAAAAATGGCTTGATCTCTGAAAATGACGATTTAAACGATAACGAAATTAATGAGCTTATCTTTTTACCTGGCTTTTCGACAGCGGATCAAGTGAGTGACTTATCTGGCCGCGGTGTTGGTATGGACGTGGTTAGGCGTAATATCGAAGCGCTCAGTGGCTCGGTTGAGGTGGCTTCAGCGCCAGGTGTCGGTTCAACCTTCACCATCCGGTTACCTCTTACTCTAGCTATTTTGGATGGTCAATTGGTTAAAGTTGCCCAGCATACATACATTATTCCACTCATTTCTATTATTGAGTCACTACAAATTGATATCAGCAAAGTCAGTCGCGTCGGTAAAGATTTAGATGTACTTCGTTTGAGAGATGAGTACATCCCAATTTTAAGGCTTTACAATATTTTTAATCACAAAGGTGCGATAGAAACGCTTGATAGAACTTTGTTGGTTGTTGTTGAGAGCGATAATCAAAAAGTTGGTTTGTTGGTTGATGATTTATTATCACAGCAACAAGTGGTTATTAAAAGTTTAGAGGCGAATTATCAAAAAGTTGATGGTGTATCAGGAGCGACAATTTTAGGAGATGGCAGAGTATCTTTAATTATAGATATCAGCGGCTTAATTAAATTATCAGGCTTAAGGAAGCCAGGAAGCCAAGAGTTAATTATTGAATCTAAAGCTAATTTGGAGGCGTCATGATTGTTGAGCACGATGACCTACAAAGTAAGCTGAATATCGGGCAAGACGAAGATATTAAACAGTTTTTAACCTTTTTCATGGCTGATGAAGAGTACGGTGTAGATATTCTTACGGTACAGGAAATTCGTAGTTGGGAAGAAATTACTGAAATTCCAAACTCACCTGACTTTGTTAAAGGCGTTATAAATTTGCGCGGCACTATAGTTCCTATTATTGATTTACGGCTGCGCTTTGGCTTGCCCGCTGTCACTTATGGACCGTTAACTGTCGTTATTGTACTGAAAGTTAAATTAGAGAGCACATGTAAAATTATGGGTATCGTGGTTGATGCCGTTTCGGATGTCTATAGCATTGCAGAGCATGAAGCGAAAGCGGTGCCGCACTTGTCTGACTCAGACAACACTCAATTTGTTGCGGGTTTAGTCAATGTGGGTGAAAAGATGGTCGCGTTACTAGACCTACAAAAAACAATGGACATTTAATTGGGTAGATTAACAAGAAGGTGAAGGGTATGGGATGGTTTAGTAGTCCTAAAAACGTTGAGTCAAATAATGATTTAGTTGTTGCAGCACTGAACAAATCGCTGGCAGTTATTGAGTTCGAACCAAGTGGAAACATAATCACTGCGAATGCTAATTTTTTGAATGCCATGGGTTACCGACTTGAAGAAATTCAAGGGCAACATCACGCAATTTTTGTTGATGACCAAGAAACTCAAAGTCCTGAATACCAACAGTTCTGGCAGCGCTTGCGCACAGGTGAATTTATGTCAGATGAATTCAAGCGGTTTGCCAAAAATGGTAAAGAAATTTGGATTCAAGCTACCTATAACCCAATTATTGATAGTAATGGCAATGTCGTTAAAGTTATTAAGTTTGCCAGTGATATTACAGCGCAAAAAGAGCTAGAAAAAAAATCTAAGCGTGATGCAGATCTGTCAAACGCGCTTCGGGTCTGCCAAGCCAATGTGATGATTGCTAATAATGACCTAGAAATTATTTTTGTTAACGACCAAGTACAAAAAATGCTTAAGTTTCGTGAAGAAGCTTTAAAAGAGGTGCTGCCAAACTTCTCGGTTGATAGCTTAGTTGGCACCTGTGTTGATGACTTTCATAAGCAACCATCTCATCAGCGTGAAGTACTAAGAACCTTGACCGAGCCTTTTAAAACAACGCTTAAAATTGCGGATTTAATATTTAGTTTAATAGCAACGCCGTGGCTCAGTGTATCTGGAAGTCGTCTAGGAACAATTGTTGAATGGCAAGATATCACTGATAGCGTGGCAAAAGCGGAAGCTGAAAAACGTGAAGCAGAAGAGAATCTTCGTGTTCGACGCGCGTTAGACCGTGTGGCAACCAATACCATGATTGCAGACGCCGGCAATATTATTATTTACATGAACGAAGCTGTTTTAAATATGATGAAAGCAGCTGAAAGTGATTTACGTAAAGACTTACCTAATTTCAACAGTAGTAACCTCATTGGTCAAAATATTGATGTGTTCCATAAAAACCCAGCACATCAGCGCAATATGCTGGCGAAGCTGAGTAGCACATATAGCACTGAAATATATGTTGGTGGTCGAACATTTGGATTAGTTGCAAACCCTATCTTTACGCCAGAAAACGAACGAATTGGTACGGTTGTAGAGTGGGAAGATAGAACAGCTGAAGTGGCGATTGAAAAAGAAATTGCAGGCCTTGTTGCTGCTGCCGGGAATGGTGATTTAGAAGCGCGTGTTGAAGAAGCGGGCAAACAAGGATTCTTCTTACGTCTAGCGCAGGGCTTGAATAGCCTAGTTAGTATCGTCGATGATGCAGTAAAAGACACGGGCAATATGCTTGATGCCATGGCAAATGGTGATTTATCAAAACGAATAGAACAAGAGTACCAAGGTTCATTCGATAAGTTAAAACGTGATGCAAATGCCACAGCTGATAAGCTTACTGAAGTGATTAATCGCATTAATACCTCTGCAACGCTCGTTGCCAGTGGTGCAGAAGAAATTTCACAAGGTAATGCAGATTTAAGTCAACGGACTGAAGAGCAAGCTTCATCACTTGAAGAAACAGCATCAAGCATGGAAGAAATGACCAGTACGGTTCGTCAAAATGCTGATAATGCAAAAGAAGTGAATGAACTTGCGGAAGAAACGCGTACAAAAGCGCAAAAAGGTGGTGAAGTTGTCAATCGCGCCGTAACCAGCATGTCGGCAATTAATGAATCGAGTAAGAAAATTGCTGACATCATTAGTGTGATTGATGAAATAGCTTTCCAAACAAACCTACTTGCGTTGAATGCTGCAGTCGAAGCTGCACGAGCAGGTGAGCAAGGCCGAGGTTTCGCTGTTGTTGCTGGTGAGGTCCGTAACTTAGCACAGCGTTCAGCCGCCGCAGCAAAAGAAATCAAAGAATTAATCCGAGACAGTGTTGGCAAAGTTGAAGATGGTACATTACTTGTTAATGAATCAGGTTCAACATTGCAAGAAATAGTAACAGCAGTACAAAGAGTTACGGCAATGATCTCTGATATTGCCCAAGCATCAGAAGAGCAAAGCTCTGGCATTGAGCAAGTTAATAAAGCCATCGCTCAAATGGATGAAATGACTCAACAAAATGCAGCTTTAGTTGAAGAAGCATCAGCTGCGGGCGAATCAATGGCTGAACAAGCAAATGATATGCGCCGCTTGTTAAACTTCTTCTCGTTATCAAATAACGAAGTTGATATTTCAAACAGCGCTAGTTCAGCGCCTGCAGCTAAACAGCCAAGCTCACCAGTGCGCTCGGCACCAAAAGGCAACAATTTTGTTGATCCCAGTGACGAGTGGGAAGAGTTTTAAACTCTTCCCGACTTTATCCTAATAAGTTAATTGCACCGACTGTTACAGCTGCAGGGTCTAACACATGAAAGAGTTTTTATTAACGGATAATGATTTCAAGGCTATTTCTTCTCAGGTGTACGATGCGTGTGGCATTGTATTGGCGGAGCATAAACGTGAAATGGTTTACTCGCGTTTAGCAAGACGTATCCGCCATCACAAGCTAAAGAGTTTTAGGGAGTACTTAGGTTTTCTTGATGAGAATAAAGAGCAAGAGTTCAGTGAATTTATTAATGCTATAACCACTAATCTGACTTCTTTTTTTCGTGAGCCCCATCACTTTAATTACCTGAAAAATACTATAGTGCCAAAACTATTGGTTGGTAATGCAAAACAAAAGCGGGTAAGGGTCTGGTCAGCTGGCTGTTCCACTGGCGAAGAGCCTTATACGATTGCTATGACATTGCATGGTTTATTTCCACCCGATTGGGATGTGAAAATTTTAGCCACCGATTTAGACTCAAATGTACTCGCAAAAGCGCAGGCTGGCACCTATACCGCAGCAAATGTGAATGGACTAGACAAAAGCCATCTTAAGCGCTGGTTTTTGAAAAGCCACGATGGAGAACTTTATAAAGTAAAGCCTGAACTACAAAAGAACATTTTTTTTAAGCGTCTAAACTTATTACAGAGCTGGCCTATGAAAGGACCGTTTGATGTAATTTTTTGTCGTAATGTTGTTATCTATTTCGATAAGCCAACCAAAGACGAACTTTTTAAACGCTATCACGACTTACTGACTAACACTGGTTACTTATTTTTAGGGCATTCAGAGACATTAGGGAAGGATCATAAGGAATTTAAAAACTTAGGCCAGACTATTTACCAAAGGGGCGGATCATGAATAGCCACTTCCGGCCTGTTATATCTGGCTTTGAACATGTGAAACGGTTTTGGGATAATCGTCGTGGGAAGGTAATTGCTAAGGTATTACCTGGCGAGTTTTATGTCTCTAAAACTGATGAATTGATCACGACAGTGCTTGGTTCATGTATTGCAGCATGTATTTATGATGAAGGCCTAGGAATTGGCGGCATGAATCACTTTATGTTGCCTGTAGAAAAAGGAGTCGATCCTAGTAATGCTCATAGTCTTAATTGTCGTTACGGTAACTGGGCAATGGAATATCTGATCAATGAAATCCTTAAAAACGGTGCTTCTAGGCGCAATCTCAAAGTAAAACTGTTTGGCGGAGGGAAAATAATCCGCTCAATGACTGATATTGGTGTTGGCAACATTCGTTTTGCAAATGCTTATATACTTGAGGAAGGTTTAGATTTAGTATCTCATGATGTCGGTGGGCCTTGGCCCCGAAAGGTGATGTTTGATCCTCAAACAGGTAAAGCCCAAGTAAAAAAAATGCGTGAACTGCATTCAGATAAGCTCGAAAAACGTGAAATCAAATACCTACACGATATCGAACAGCAAGATGCAGAAACGGATATTGAATTATTTTAGGAGAGCAAATGATCAAAGTACTCATAGTTGATGATTCTGCTTTGATCCGTGGTTTACTCAAGGAAGTACTCGAGCAAGCAGAAGACATTCAAGTTGTTGGCGCGGCAGAAGATCCTTATCAAGCCCGAGATTTAATTAAGCGCCTCAATCCTGATGTCTTAACGCTGGATATCGAAATGCCGAAAATGGATGGATTAAGCTTTTTAAAAAACTTGATGCGCCTTCGTCCTATGCCAGTTGTGATGATTTCAACACTGACTCAAAAAGGCTCACCCATTACACTGGAAGCCCTCGAAATTGGTGCTGTTGATTTTATTGCTAAACCAACTATCAATGTAACAGAAAACTTGCAGCGATATGCACATTTACTTCATCAAAAAGTACGCACAGCCGCAGGTGCAAGAATACGTGCATTTAAAGAAACAAAAATTGAAGACGATAGCGCCTTAACAGCACTGCAATTTAAGCCCAATAGTGTACTTGCAATTGGTGCTTCAACAGGTGGAACAGAAGCAATTAAAGAAGTGCTTGTGCGCATGCCAGAAAACTGTCCACCGATAGTGATTACACAGCATATCCCGCCGGTTTTTAGTACTTCGTTTGCGATGCGCATGGATAGAACCTGCAAAATTAGTGTTAAGGAGGCTGAACATGGCGATAAGTTACAGTCAGGTTGGGCGTACATTGCGCCAGGCGATCAGCATTTAAGTGTAGTGAAAAAAGCAGGCGGCCTATACTGCCAGCTTGATACTAATGAGTTGGTTAATCGCCATCGCCCAGCGGTTGATGTGCTATTTAACTCCTTGGTTGTGGCTTGCCCTAAAGCGGTTGTGGCTGCGTTATTGACCGGTATGGGCAGCGATGGCGCAAAAGGCATGCTCGCATTAAATCAAGCAGGAGCTTACACCATCGCGCAAGATGAATTATCGTCAGTGGTATGGGGCATGCCAAAAGCCGCAGTCGAACTCAATGCGGCTAATGAAGTGGTTCGCCTTGATAAAGTCACAGCGCAAATGCTAAAACAAGCAGTTAAGGTACAATAACCCAAGGTTGAGAGAACCAATAATAGCTGCCTTTCTTCGCGATAGAAGGGGCCGTGCAGTTAAAGCGAGAACGGCCTTTTTTCAGTTTTTCAGGTGATGTGATCTTCACCGTATCTTTACTAAGCCAGGTTAAATCAGCTTGACCAATACCTGATACATAACAAGCAAACTGGCTTTTATGAAAGTCCTGCATATCAAATTGCATCGTTAAACTAGGTGGGTTTTCGTCTGTCACACTATCTGAGTAGGTGAGCTGTTTGATAGTGAATGCTTGAGAGTCGAGTTTAGTGGCAAGTGTTTCAAGCTTTGAATAAAAGCCCGATGCTGGAAAACGTGGTAATCGGGTAAAGTCAGAATGGATACCAACAGCACCCGAATGCTGACCTATACCAACAAAGCCTAGCGATTTTACTAGTTGTTGCAATGAATTATTAAACTCGCCATAAGGGTAAGCGAGGTATTTATAATCATGGCCAATTTCTTCTTTAATTCGCTGCTGGGCAGATAAAATGTCTTTTTTAGTACGTGCAAGCCATGCTTCTGCACTCTCGCCTGGTTGTTTGCGATGTAAGTAATTATGAATTTGCGTATGGTTGCTAATTAAGGCACCTTTTTTCGATAGCTCCTTTAACTGCTGCCAAGTCATTACATAGCTTTTGCCTTCATCAATTAGCTCGGGATTGACGAAAATAGTGTACGGATAGCCAAATTTTTCTAAGATGGGCGCTGCTTCTTCATAGTTATTTTTGTAGCCATCGTCGAAGGTAATCGCGACGGTTTTATCTGTTAGCGGTTGGCCTGTTTGTAATGAGGTAATGAGTTCATCTAATGGAATAACGTTAAAGTTATTATCTTTTAAATATTGCATATGTTCAGTGAATGTTTCGCTACTGACACTGGTAACCGCAGGAAGGCTTTCACTGACGTGGTGATACTGTAGAATGACTGCACCATGGGCGCGCAAAGATAAACCTAACAGGACTGCAAATACTACATGAAACATTTTCTTAAACGTCATAAGGCACACCATAAAAGTTTACTGTTATTAGCCGGTCCGATGATTTTATCAAATATTACCGTGCCAATGTTAGGTTTAGTTGATACTGCTGTAATCGGCCACTTAGGAAGCGCTCACTATTTGGCTGGTATAGCGCTGGGCTCAGCAGTTATCTCGTTATTATTTTGGCTAGCAGGCTTTTTGCGCATGAGTACCACAGGTTTGGTTGCCCAAGCTTATGGTAAAAGCGATCATACCTTGCTCGCTGAGCTATTAAAGCGCAGCTTGTTACTAGCAACAGCGGTTGCGCTGTTATTAATAGCGCTGAGTATACCTATTCAATCCTTAATGGCATATTTATCAAATGCTAATGAAGCTGTTTTAGAACAAGCAAATAGCTATTTTTCTATTCGTATTTTTAGTGCGCCCGCTGCTTTATGTAATTTGGTTTTACTTGGTTGGATGCTAGGTGTTCATTATGGTCGAGGGCCGTTTTATTTATTACTTATCACCAATATAACCAATATTGTACTAGATATTTATTTTGTGGTGTTTCTTGATTGGGGTGTGGCTGGAGCTGCGTGGGCGTCTTTAATTGCTGATTATATCGCCCTCGGTTTTGCACTTATGCTCGTTACTCAACTTGCTAAAAAACAAGGTGTTAACCTTGCCGTGAAAGCCTGGTTAAGTGTTGCTAAGTTGCTTGATTTAGTGAGCTTAAATCGCGACATTTTTATTCGCTCACTGGCACTCCAACTGTGTTTTAGCTTTATGACTTTTTATGGCGCACGTATCGGCGAAACAACCTTAGCGGCTAATGCCGTGTTGCTAAACTTTTTAATGTTGGTGAGCTTTGCCCTTGATGGTATTGCTTATGCAAGTGAGGCAAAGGTCGGTAAAGCGAAAGGTGAGCACAGTGCTAAGCAGATTAAGTTATGGGTTAATTTGAGCTTGTTTTGGGGTGGGTTATTTGCGCTGTTTTATAGCCTTATATTTTTATTATTTGGTGAGGCAATTATTCGCTTACTCACCGATGTGCCTGAAGTTATCAGCCTTGCAACGGTTTACCTTCCTTGGGTGATTATATTACCTATCGCAGCGATGGGCTGCTTCTTATTTGATGGCGTATTTGTCGGTTTAACCCGTGCTAAAGATATGCGTAATACTATGCTATTTAGTGCTCTAGTGGGCTTTTTTGGACTGTTTTGGGTAGTGAGTAGCTGGCAAAATCATGGTTTATGGTTTGCGATGACCAGCTTTATGCTAATGCGCGGGTTAACGTTGTGGTTTCGCTACCGTAAAATTGTCAATAATCAGCAATTATTAGATTAAATTACTTCCACAAATCAGGGTCGTGATTTTTGGGAGACGAGCGCTCTAAAACTTGCGCAAAACGGTTGGCAAAAATACCTAAGTAGCCCCAACCAGCAAAGAATAAAGCCACTGCTAGTATGACTAAGCCAATTAATTGAAATAGTGCGGGTCCATAGTAACCTATGGCAATAAAAATCACGGCTAGCACAAACAGTGCTAGGCCGCGAAGAAAGCGTTTTAAGCTTAACTTGGGGTCGCTACCTAAGCGAAATACCCATTTTTTAAGCATGCTTTATATACCGGTTAGTAGTAAGAGTGCTCACCAGATTGGTGATCAGTAATGTCTCTTACGCCGTTGATTTCGTCAAACTTGGCGATCATTTCTTTCTCGATGCCTTCTTTTAGTGTGACGTCAATCATTGAACAACCGTTACAGCCACCGCCAAATTGCAGTACCGCGATACCGTCAGCAGTAATTTCTACTAGGCTAACTTGGCCGCCGTGGTTAGCGAGCTGTGGATTCACTTCAGTTTCAAGCATATGTTGAACACGTTCTTGCAGTGATGCATCGTCGCTAAGTTTACGTGCTTTTGCATTTGGCGCTTTAAGCGTTAACTGAGTACCCATTTTGTCAGTTACAAAATCGATTTCAGCTTCTTCTAAGAAAGGGGCGCTTTCTGCATCAACAACGGCATCAAAACCATTGAATGGTAGACGAATATCAGTCGCTTCAACGGCGTCTTCTGGGCAGTAAGAAACACCACACTCAGCCTGCGAAGTACCTGGGTTTACTACAAACACACGAATGTTTGTTTGTTCAGCTTGGTCTGCTAAAAGTTTAGCAAAATGAGATTGTGCAGATTCAGAAATAGAGATCATAAAACGGACTATACTTGACTAAATTACTCGGATACTGTGTATCATACTCCGCTCATCGTGTTGTCGCCAGTGTTGAGCGTAAAAAGTTGCATCTATTTTATCGAATGGTAGCGTTAAAACATCAAATAATTACGGGTGCTATCTATGCGTTTAATAATAACAATATTAACCATGCTAGTGAGCGTTAGCGCATTAGCAAAACCTCTTTCTTATTACTTTGAACAAGATGTGAAATTTGACCCAAGTATTCCGACTCCTGAGCAGGTGTTAGGTTACGAAGTGGGTGAGTGGCATGTACGTCACGATCAGCTTGTGCAATATATGCAAATATTGGCCGAAAAAAGCGACCGAATGAACTTTAAAGTGATTGGTCGTACTCATGAGCAGCGTCCATTGGTGATGCTAACAATTACAGCGTCCGATAAACTTGGCCAAGTTGAGCAAATTCGTAAGGCGCATTTAGCTCGCCTAAATGGTGGGGAAAGTGACTCAAGCAAACAGCCTGCGGTTGTTTGGATGGGTTACAGTGTTCACGGTAATGAATCATCAGGCAGCAACGCATCGCTTCTCGTTGCGTATTACCTTGCAGCCGCACAGGGGCCAGAAATCGACGCCTTACTTAACAACACGGTTATTTTACTAGACCCATCATTAAACCCAGATGGCTTAGCGCGTTTTGCAAATTGGGCAAACAGCAACCGTGGCATGAAGTTATCATCAGATCCGCAAACTCGTGAGCATATCGAAAGTTGGCCTAGTAGCCGTACTAACCATTACTTGTTTGATTTAAACCGTGACTGGTTATTACTACAACATCCTGAATCACGTGCACGTATTGCACAGTTTCACCAATGGAAACCGAATATCCTAACTGACTTCCATGAGATGGGCCCAAACAGCACTTATTTTTTCCAACCAGGGATCCCAACTCGTAAGCACCCAATCACGCCTGAAGAAAATGTCACGCTGACTAAAGCAATTGCAAACTATCATGCAAAGACACTTGATGAGCACAACGCACTTTACTTCACTGAAGAAAGCTTTGATGACTTTTACTATGGTAAAGGCTCAACTTACCCAGACGTCAATGGCGGTGTAGGCATCTTATTTGAACAAGCGAGCTCGCGTGGTCACTTACAAGAAACGATCAACGGTCCGTTAAGCTTCCCGTTTACAATTAAAAATCAGTTATTAACTAGCTTATCGACATTCCAAGCAGCGATTGATAACCGTACAGACTTACTTGATTATCAAGCAAAATTTTACAACAAAGCAGTTGATCTTGCTGGTGATGAAGACTTTAAAGGGTATGTAGTTAAAGGCGGCGCTGATCAAAGCCGCATGCAATACTTCCTTGATTTACTTAGACAACATCAAATCAATGCGTACATGTTAGAAGAGCCGTTAAAAGTAAACGGTCAAAGCTTTTCTGAGCAGAGCTATTATGTGCCATTAGCACAGCCACAATTTCGTTTAATTAAAGCAATTTTCAGTGAGCAGCAGCGTTTTGTTGATAATACGTTTTATGATGTATCTGGCTGGACACTTGCTCATGCCTTCAACCTAGAATTTGCAAAGGTAAGCAGCAACTGGGGTTTAAATGTGGCAAAAATGCCTTGGCAGCAAAGTGTTAAGTCAAGCTTTGCAGCATTACCGCAAAGCTATGCATACGCATTCAAATGGGATGACTACCTAGCGCCAAAAATGCTTAATAGCTTACTCGAGCAAGGCGTGAAAGCACGTGTGGCATTAAGCCCACTAACAGCAAAAACACCATCAGGTGAAATCGCTTTTGAGCCAGGTAGTATTCTTGTTCCTGCTGGTCTGCAAACTGATAGCAACTGGGTTAGTTATTTAAACCAAGCACAGAATGAGTTTGGCATTGAAATTACACCCATTAGTTCGGGCTTAACGGTGAAGGGGGCTGATTTAGGTTCTCGTGCAATGGCGGTTGTGAAAGCGCCTAAAGTATTGCTAGTGGGTGGTCAAGGAACTAGCCAGTATGAGCTGGGAGAAGTGTGGTACTACTTAGATCGTTTTGTTGGTACAGCGCCAAGCATTATCGAAATGGAACGTTTAGGTAACATCGACCTTGAAAACTACAGCCATATTATTTTAGCGCACGGAAATTTCAATCGTCTTGATGATGCGACTAAAGTGGCTATTAAGTCGTGGGTGCGTAAAGGCGGTGTTATTTGGGGTCACAAAGGCGGTGCTAAGTTCTTAGCCGATCAGCAGCTACTAAAAGCCAATTACTTATCTCGTCGTGATGTAGCGAGTGCCTTTGATACCACAGGGCTTAGCTATGCTGATAAAGATGACTTAGCAGGCCGTCAGCGTATTGCAGGGGCTATTTTTAATACCTCAGTGGATTTATCTCATCCACTTACCTATTCACTGAATCGTAATACATTACCTGTGTTTAAGAATAGCACTTGGCTACTTGAGAAGTCAGATGCCCCATTTGTTAATGTGCTTACTTACACAGATAAACCGCTTTTAGCTGGCTTTACTGATGACGTAAACGTAGAGCAAGTAGCGGGTGCTGCTGGCCTCATTGCGCATTCATATGGCAAAGGCAGTGTGATAGGCATGACAGATAACCCAGTATTCCGTGGTTACTGGTACGGCACGAGTCGATTACTAAGCAATGCCTTATTTTTTGGTAATGCCTTTCATGCCTCTGGTGATAAATAATCACACTTAATCATAATGCAGGTTGCCTAACCCTGTTAGGCAAGTGAGCATAGCCCATATTTGCTTCGCCCCTGCATTTTTTATGGCTTCTGTCGCAGCATTTAAAGTTGCGCCAGAGGTCATCACATCATCAACAACTGCCACGGTTTTCCCTGTTAAATCTTGCTGACAAACAAATGCATTTTGTAGATTTTTAACTCTTTTCGCTTTACTTAACTGTGATTGTGCTTTGGTTGCTTTTTGCTTGTAAAGAGCTGAGCTAACAGTACATTGCTGGTTTTTTAAAACAGGCAGCCAAGTTTGGCTTACCTGATTAAAGCCGCGTGCTAAAAAGCGTTGATTATGCAGAGGCAGCACAATAAAAAGGTCTGGCCAATTTGCATTAACTTGACGAGCTAATTGCAGCTGTTTCCCTATCACTTGTTGTAGTGCCACACGAAAATATTGTTGGTCATTAAATTTCAATTGCTTGAGCCAAAGTTTAAAAGGTGCTTGATACCACGCACAGGCAATTAAATGGTCAAAATTACTATCAGGAAATGCATCACATATATCTGGTCGGTGTAACAGATTTGGATGGCGTGTAAGGTCAAATAAATTAAGGTCATCTAAACAATACTGACACAAAGCTTGATCAGCCTGTATGTGATTCTGGCAGCTAATGCAAAAGTTGGGGAATAGTGCGTCTAGCCCTAGTTTTAAGGCATGAGGTAAGTGAGACATTGCATTCATTCCTTTAAACGCTATTATGAGCGCTAAGTGTGGTTGGGAAATACAAATTATGCAAAATGAGATGGTGCTATTACATGGCTGGGGAATGAACCAAGGGGTTTGGCAAGTGATCAAACCTGAGCTTGAGTTTTTTCATGATGGTGAAGTCCGTTGTCTCGATTTACCTGGCTTTGGTAACGCACAGTCTATTCCCACACCTTACACATTGCACGCTGCAGCTGAGCAACTAAGTACACAGCTAAATGAAAAGTCTATTCTTGTTGGCTGGTCGTTGGGCGGGCTTTTTGCCTTGTATATTGCAGCACATTGGCCTGACAAAGTAGCAAAGGTTGTGTTGGTTGCCTCAACGCCTTTTTTTGCGCAAACCGACGAATGGCCGGGTATCAAACCTGACGTATTAAATGCATTTAAAGATCAGCTAGTTAGCCATAGAGAAAAAACGATAGAACGGTTTTTGGCGATACAAGCGATGGGCAGTGAATCAGCTCGGGATGATATTAAACAACTTAAAGCACTTTTAAACCAATACCCTGCGCCTCAAGAGCAAGCTTTAAGTGCGGGCTTAGACATTTTACAGCAGGATGATTTACGGGAACTATTCGCTAATCTTAGCGTACCTGTGCGTGGTATTTTCGGTCGCTTAGATTCATTAGTACCGTATCGTGCGATTGAAAAAATGCATGCCATACAACCCCAGTTTGAATACGAGGTTTTAGATAAAGCTTCACATGCGCCTTTTATTTCTCATAAAGCAGCATTTATATCAGCACTGAAATCAATGTGTTAAGCAAAACTCGCTGAGAGGCCAGAAAAATAGCGGGATTTAGCTTTATTTTGCTCGTTTTATGAGCGATACTTACCAGGTAGATCTCACTGTTGGAGGGTGTTATGCCAATCAGTTCTGTTTTTAATAATGCGGTAGAAGGTTATAACCGTGCAAGCCAAGGTATCGAAAAGGCAAGCGCTGAGATTAGCCGTGCCTCAATTGATCAGCAAGATGATGCCCAATTAGCTCAACAACGCCAATTACAAGCGGCGACTCCAAATGAAGCTGTAACTCCGCCAGTTTCACAACCTGCCCCAATTGATGAGTCGCTTGTTAACTTAAAAGTTGAAGAGTTTAATGCAAAAGCCAATATCAACACGATTCAGACTGCTGATGAAGTGCTCGGCACATTAATAGATATTAAAGTTTAAAAACTTATGAATATCGTCACTCCGTTTCCTTCGATTAATATCAACACGGCGAACGTGCACACCGAAAGTGCTCGCCGTGATAATCAGTTACGTGAAGTGATCCCGCCACCTGCCGCTACCAAGCCGAGTAACGCAGAAAATAAAACCCTGAATGATGGCGACAAAACCAAGCAGCCGGGTTCTGAGGCGGGTACGTATGATGCAAAAGGGCGTCTGGCTGAAGACAAGGTGATTGAAGAACGTAAGCAAGGTGGTGAGCAAGAAGAGCCTGAACAATCAGAGCAAGAACAACAAGAAACTAAACAAGAGCAGCAAAAAGAGCAAAAGGTTGCCCAGCAAGAGCAGCAAGATGCTGAGCAAATTAAAGAGCTAAAAGCCCGCGATACCGAAGTACGTATTCATGAGCAAGCTCATGCATCAGTGGGGGGGCAATATGCGGGCTCACCAAGCTATGAATATCAACGCGGTCCTGATGGTACGAACTATGCTGTGGGCGGCGAGGTGCAAATTGATGTTGCTGTAATTGAAGGCGACCCAAAAGCCACAATTGAAAAAATGCAGACGGTGCGTGCTGCAGCACTTGCACCACAAGAGCCTTCGAGTGCTGATCGTTCAATTGCCGCAGATGCCACGCAAAAGCTGATGGCAGCGCAAGCTGAGCTCGCCAGCCAATCAGCCGATGGCGATGTTGATTCAGGTAAATCGACCTTCAAAATAAACAGTGAGTATGGTGAAGATAGCGCTACTCAAACTAGCGAAACCAAAACAGCAAAGCGTGATGTTGAAGTAGATGAGCGCGCTGCACGTATTGCTAATTTTTATCAAGCAGCGACCTCGCCAACTAATCAAAATCAGTTCTCTGCTTTTATTTAAGTTTCTAAAATAAAAAACCGCGTAAGTTTACACTTACGCGGTTTTTTCGAATTATGCCCACAGCCTATTATTTTTTCACTTTTGCATTGGCAAATGCATCTGCAAAGGCATTACCCATGGCAACATTGCCAAACTCGCGTTTTTGCTTAGGTGCGCTTTTCGCTTTCGCAGCTGGCTTAGGTTTGCTAGTTGGTGCGGCTTTATTGCTGGTATCAACATCATCGTCTAAACGCATGGTAAAGCTAATACGTTTACGGGCAGCATCTACTTCAACTACTTTTACTTTAACAATATCGCCAGCTTTAACCACTTCACGTGGGTCAGAAATAAACTTGTTAGTAATCGCAGAAATATGCACTAAACCGTCTTGGTGTACGCCCACATCAACGAAGGCACCAAAGTTAGCAACGTTAGACACTACACCTTCTAAAATCATACCTGGTTTTAGGTCGTTAATAGTTTCAACGCCGGCTTTAAATTCAGCTGTTTTAAACTCAGGACGCGGGTCACGACCCGGTTTATCAAGTTCTTTGATAATGTCGGTAACCGTTGGTAAACCAAATTTTTCGTCTGTGTAGTCGTTTGCAACGAGCTTATTTAGGATGTCAGAGTTACCAATTAGGCTGTTTACATCTAAGCTGTTCTTCTCGCAGATACGCTTAACAACCGGGTAGGCTTCAGGGTGGACTGACGAGTTATCAAGAGGATCTGAGCCTGTGCTGATACGTAAGAAACCGGCAGCTTGTTCAAAGGCTTTAGGCCCTAAACGTTCAACTTTTTTAAGTTCAGAGCGTTTGCTAAATGAGCCATTCGCATCACGGTAGCTAACAATGTTTTGTGCTAACGTTTTGTTTAAGCCAGATACGCGAGTAAGTAGTGGCACCGACGCCATATTTAAGTCTACACCCACTGAGTTTACACAGTCTTCAACCACTGATGTTAGCGTTTGACCAAGTTGGCTTTGCGATACATCGTGCTGATATTGACCTACACCGATTGATTTAGGCTCAATTTTTACCAGCTCAGCAAGTGGATCTTGTAAGCGGCGTGCAATAGACACAGCACCACGTAGTGAAACATCAAGGTTAGGGAATTCATTAGCGGCAAACTCAGATGCTGAATAAACAGAAGCGCCTGCTTCACTAACCATCACTTTATTAAGTTTAAGCTCAGTGTTGGCTTTAATCAGTTCTGCTACTAATTTGTCAGATTCACGTGAAGCGGTACCATTACCAATAGCGATTAGCTCAACTTTATGCTGGCGGCATAATTGCTCAAGAGTACGAAGCGATTTATCCCAATGATTTTGTGGTGCGTGCGGGAAAATCGTTTGTGTTGTTAACAGCTTGCCTGTGCTATCTACAACAGCAATTTTACAACCAGTACGTAAACCAGGATCTAGACCTAACGTAGTACGTGGACCTGCAGGAGCGGCCATTAATAAATCTTTTAAGTTTTTAGCAAAAACGTCGATTGCGCCGGTTTCTGCTTTTTCGCGCATTGCACCTAAAAATTCATTCTCAAGGTGAAGGCTTAACTTAATTTTCCATGCCCATTGCACTACGCCCATTAACCAACTACTTGCAGCAGAATTGCTAACATCTAAGCGATAATGATCGGCAATCATTTGTGCGCACACTTGCGCCGGGTTTTCTGCGCTTGGCTCTGGGTTGATACTAAGTTGTAATACGCCTTCATTGCGAGCACGCAGCATAGCAAGTGCACGGTGTGAGGGTACTTTTTTAAGCGGTTCTTGATGCTCAAAGTAGTCGCGGTACTTTACGCCTTCATTTTCTTGGCCAGCAATTACAGTACTTTCAATCTGACCATGTTGTGCGATATGACTACGGAATTTAGCTAGCAGTTTGGCGTCTTCAGCAAAGCGTTCCATTAAGATAAATTTAGCGCCATCTAACACCGCTTTATTATCTGCAAAGCCTGCATCAGCATTAATGTAGTCACTTGCTTGTTGTTCAGGGTCGAGGCTAGGGTTGTTAAATAGCGCATCGGCAAGCGGCTCAATACCCGCTTCAATGGCAATTTGTCCTTTTGTACGGCGCTTAGGTTTGAAAGGCAGATATAAATCTTCAAGCTCAGTTTTACTGTCAGCGTTATTAATATCAGCACTTAGCTCAGCAGTTAACTTGCCTTGCTCTTCGATAGTATTAAGGATAAAGCTGCGGCGCTCTTCTAATTCACGTAAATACGATAAACGCTGCTCAAGTAAACGTAATTGCGTGTCATCTAAGCCACCAGTTACTTCTTTACGATAGCGGGCGATAAAAGGAACTGTGGCACCTTCATCAAGTAATTTGATTGCAGCAACAACTTGTGGTTGCTGGGCACTTAGCTCAGTTGCTAAGCGTGCAGAGATATTGCTCATGCATAACCCTTTTTAAAAATAGAAAATCAGTAAAACTGAAGATTAATTGCCTGAATAATATCACAATAAGAAGGCCTTAAAAGCACTGCTTTTAAGGCCTGCAAAAATAGTCTTACACAACGCGGGTTTTAACGCTTAGTGCGGGTGATCAACCTGCTGTAATACTTCGCTGAAGCCATTAGCAATTGGGTTGATATTAACAGGAATATGTAATTTTTTAGCAATTTCACGGGCTGAAATCAAACCACAAATTTCATGTTCAGCGCTGGTTACTAAAAGGAACATCATACCTTGGTGTTCCATAGTTTGCAGTGCATCGCCAATGCATGCATAGCTAATACTTTGTAAGCTTACACCAGCTAAGCTGCTAAGTGGTGTCATTACATGCTGCAAAGTAACTTCATTGCGATGTAAATTTAGGCGCTGAGCAAGAATCATGATTTTAGAGCTTTGTAAGTCAGCACTTGAAGTAATACCAATAAGCTTTTCGTCATTATCTACGACTAAAATAAAGTCAGAACAACGACTGCTGGTTTGTTTAAGTGCATCGACAATACTCAAATCATGATGTGCTCGCACAGGGTCTTTGCTTGTAAAGCTATTTAATACTTTTAGCGCTGGAGAAGTTAAGTCGAGGGTTGGTTCAACTTCGTTTACAGTATTAGATAAAGCACCATTAGAAATGTCTTGAAGACGTAATTCTTTGAATTTATTCATTTTGATCACCATACATTTTAATAAAACTGAAATAGAAAATTTGAGTTAATTAAAAAGCAGGTGGTCCTCGCTGGTGCGCGCTATAAACAGACACCTTATTACAAGGGGGAACATACGAAACAACAGGTGCATCTTGCAGTGGTTGGGCTACATTAGTGATGAACGCAGGAGTATGTTTATCGAGGTCGGTATCTAAGTTAGCAGGGTCCGCACTATCACACGCAATAAAATGAGCAGTTGGCGTAACACTGTCTGAGTGGCTTTCTATATCACTGGCGTAAGATATCAAACTCACACTAATTAATAGTGCGAATACAATGGCATTACTCATTATGCGTTGTATTGCGTTTGACATACTTACTACCTTCTAAAACTCAAGTAATGATTTATCTTGAGTACCTTTAGTTATAGATCACATTTTTAGACTAAACAATCACTAATTAACGCTTTCTGAATTTTCAGGGAAAATTAGTTTGCATCAGGATAGGTTATCTCGTTGATATACCATTCTTTTGCGCCTTCAGGAGTGATCACCGAAAAATCATCATCTACCTGTTTGCCAAGGAGCGCTCGAGCCATAGGTGCATCAATCGAAATGTAATCTTTGCGCTCGTAAATTTCGTCGGGGCCGACAATGCGAAAACGCTTTGTATCGCCTTGTTCATTCTCAATTTCGACCCAAGCACCAAAAAACACTTTACCTGCTTGTTGCGGGTTGTAGTCAACAATTTTAAGATCTGGCATGCGTTTACGAAGATAGCGCACACGTCGATCTATCTGTCGTAAAACACGCTTATTAAACTGATAATCTGCGTTTTCAGAACGGTCGCCCAAGCTTGCTGCCCAAGTCACAATTTTGGTAATTTCAGGGCGCTTTTCATGCCATAAGTAGTCATGTTCTTGTTGTAATTGCTGATACCCTTCTCGGGTTATTAAATTTGTCTTTGCCATTTTATTCAGCCTAAAAAGAAAACCAGCCGCAAGGTATAAAAGTCTTTTACCTTTGTCGAGTCGGATTTTGAAATGTTCAGTAACAATCTAAGCGCGTAATTCGTTTTTTATTCTTAACTTTTTCATTTATATTAATAAGTAACATATTACAAAAAGAATGAAAGTTATGGGACACGAAACGACAAAAGTATTGGTTGTTGATGACGATATGCGCTTACGTAGTTTGCTAGAGCGTTACCTTGTAGAACAAGGCTTTATTGTTCGCTCAGCAGCAAATTCAGAGCAGATGGATCGCTTATTAGAGCGCGAGAACTTCCACTTGATTGTATTAGATTTAATGTTACCAGGTGAAGATGGGTTATCAATTTGCCGTCGTTTACGTCAAAAAGAAAATGACATTCCAATTGTAATGCTTACAGCCAAAGGCGATGAAGTTGACCGCATAATCGGTTTAGAGCTTGGTGCTGATGATTACATTCCTAAACCATTCAACCCACGTGAACTGTTAGCGCGTATTAAAGCAATTTTACGTCGTCGTGCGAAAGAAGTGCCAGGTGCGCCTGCTGCCGAAGAAAACGAAATTAGCTTTGGTGACTTCACACTAAACCTTGCGACCCGTGAAATGAGCCATGGTGATAAAACAATGTCGTTAACCAGTGGTGAGTTTGCAGTATTAAAAGCGTTAGTGACTCATCCGCGTGAACCGCTTAGTCGCGATAAACTGATGAACTTAGCGCGCGGTCGTGATTACAGTGCGCTTGAGCGCAGTATCGATGTGCAGGTTTCACGCTTACGCCGGATGATCGAAGTGGATGCCGCGAATCCACGTTATATACAAACAGTATGGGGCTTAGGCTACGTATTTGTGCCAGACGGTGAAAAATAACAGTAATGGGCATGTTTCCACGTAGTGCGTTTGGACAAACGGTATTTTTGGTTGCAGCCCTGCTGTTAATCAATCAAATTGTCTCTTATATTACGGTCAGTTTTTATGTTGTTAAACCAACTATAGAACAAGTAAACCTGATCCTATCTAAACAGGTGAAAACCGTGTTTATTGAATGGGAAGAAGGGGTTGAGGTTAGCAAGGAAGCTTCTGATAAATTTTTTGAGATCACCGGCATCGAAGTGATGACCCAGCGCCAAGCGATGAGTCAGGGTTTGGCTGAAACTCGTGAGTACTCCATGTTATCGCGCAGTATGTCGAAAGAGCTCAATGGTTCTGCTCGGGTACGTATTAGCCAAACCGACCCACTTGTTTATTGGGTTGAAGCTCCACAAGCACCGGGTTATTGGGTACGCGTGCCGCTCACCGGCCTGCAAGAAAACAACCTAAAATTCTTAACCTTTTATTTATCGAGTATTGGCTTTTTAAGTGTGCTCGGTGGTTGGTTGTTTGCCCGCCATCTAAATAGACCTTTAAAAGCACTGCAACAAGCCGCTGTTAAAGTAGGGGTAGGTGACTTTTCTACCAAATTAGAAGAACAAGGTTCTACAGAAGTCATTGAAGTAACCCGTGCGTTTAACCAAATGTCGCGTGGTATTGCAGCTCTTGAGAACGACCGTCGGTTATTAATGGCAGGTGTCTCTCATGACTTGCGCACGCCGCTTACACGAATTCGCCTTGCCACCGAAATGATGTCGGACGATGAAGATTACCTGCGTGAAGGGATCATTCATGATATTGAAGACATGAATGCCATTATCGACCAATTCATTGAATATTTACGCCATCACAAACGTGAAGAACTTGAGCTAGAAGACTTAAACGCGATTGTTTCTGAAGTTGTCGAAGCTGAACAAAAACATCACCGCACTATTACCTTTAAAGAGAATCCGAGCTTAAGCGAAGTGCCAGTGAGTATGGTAGCAATAAAGCGTGTTGTTACTAATATGATTGAAAACGCAATTCGCTATTCAGATGGTGATATAGAGGTTGAAACCCGCGTGAGCAGTAATAAAAAGTTTGCCATGGTCGTGGTTAACGATCACGGCCCGGGGATCCCAGAAAGCGAGCTTGAAACTGTATTTGAACCGTTTAAACAAGGTGATGCCGCTCGCGGTAGCGAAGGCAGTGGCTTAGGCCTTGCGATTATTAAACGTATTGTCGATATGCACGGCGGCCGAGTACAACTACTTAATCGCCCAGAAGGTGGCCTCAGCGCGCAAATCTATTTGCCGTTTTAAAAGTATTTAGCTGTAAGCCTTAAGCTATAAGTTTCAAGCAGCCCGAGTGGGCTGCTTTTTTATGGCAATAAAAAAGCGCGACATCAAATGCCGCGCTCTTTTTTACTTGAAGCTTAAAACTTTCAGCTTTTAGCTTAGATTGCTTTAAAACGAATCGCTGTGCCGCCGCTGGTGGCAAGCTTTAACGTTAGCTTATCATCAGCAGTCACTATGCGTTTTTCTACTTTTAAGTCGTAAGGGTTATTTACCCATTCAGCTTTGTCACCGTCACGGTAGATTTGCGCTTCAAACTTTTTACCTTTATCTAAGAAGTCTAACTTCACTTCTAAAGTGCGGGCTTTTTCGTCTGTAACAGCACCTAGATACCAGTCGTTACCTGAGTATTGATCACGCTTGCGTTCTTTACGTGCAAATACAACGAAATCGCCAACTTCACCTTGTAGTGCAATACTTTGTTGCCAATCAGTTGGTACATCCTGAATAAACTGGAATGCATCTGACTTCGCTAAATAATTACGTGGTAAATCTGCCGCCATTTGAATTGGGCTGTACATTACAACGTATAGCGCTAATTGCTTCGCTAGGGTTGTTTGTGGGCGGTTGGTATCAGCACCTAAACCGTTAAAGCCCATATCAAAAATACCTGGCGTAAAGTCCATTGGGCCTGCAAGCATACGCGTGAAAGCTAGTATTGGAATATGCTCTGGTGGATTCGGCGGTGTACCCCAAGCGTTAAACTCTTGACCACGGGCACCTTCACGAGCAATCCAGTTCGGGTATGTACGACGTAGGCCGGTATCTTTCACAGGCTCATGCGTGTTGATACTAATTTTATGTTTTGCAGCAAGTTTTACGTTGTGTAGGTATTCATTAACCATGAACTGACCATCGTGCCACTCTTTGCGTACAATACCATTTTCATCGATACGCTTGATGTTACCACCGTCGGCGACATAACCTGTTTTAACTTGGCTTACATTTGATTTTTCGTATAACGCAAATGCATCTTCCATTTGGTTACGGTAGTTAGTCACGTTACCCGACGTTTCGTGGTGACCGATTAATTGTACGCCTTTTTCTTTGCCGTAACGTGTCAGCTCTTCAATATCAAAGTCGTCATAAGGTTGTGTAAAGCTAAAAACGTCACCGTTATAGAACCAGTCGCCATCCCAGCCAATATTCCAGCCTTCGACTAGCACGCCATCGAAGCCATATTTAGCAGCGAAGTCCATGTAATATTTCGTGTTTGCAGTGGTTGCACCATGAATTTTACCGCTACCCCAAGTATTTTCATTGATGTGCATACCCCACCAAATACCTACGTATTTACCCGGTTTAACCCAAGATACATCACCCAGCTTATTTGGCTCATTTAGGTTTAAGATGATATCTGAGTTGATTAAATCAACGGCTTCATCACCAATTTGAATTGTACGCCAAGGAGTATTAAATGCGCCGTGCTTTTTAACCGCTACACCGTCTGACCAAGGTGTTAAATCGGCTTGGAAGGTACCATCACGACGTTGATTTAACACCATGCCTGCATAATCAACAAGGGCAGCTTCGTGAATACTAATATGCACACCCTCTTTATTTTTTATAGTAAATGGTGTGTGCACAAGTGCTGCTTTATGAAGTGGAGTGGTGTTATAAACATACTCATAACGGTTCCAACCACGAGCTGGTATCCACCATGCAGTTGCATCTGATGAGTCTGTAATAGCAAACTCTGTAAGTTCTTTAGTGATTTCTACATCATCATAGCCAGCTTGTTTTGGTAATTCGTATCGAAAACCCACACCATCATTAAAAGCGCGAAAACGTACCGTAAACGTGCCACCTTGTGGTTGTGGTTTTTTAAAAGTAACAGCGACTTCGTTATGGTTATCAACTACTGTTTGGCGCTCACCCCAAGGTTGATCCCAGCTGCTTTTTACCGAATCAGTGGTTTGGCTGCTAATTTTGTAACCTTCGCTCATTGCTGGTTGTTGTTTAAAAACAAGGCCTAACGAAGAGTTAGCAATGACTTGTTTACCTGCAAAGCTGATTTCGTAGCTAGGTGTGTGTTGCTCATCTGAGATAGTTACTTTGATCTGCCCATCAGGTGAACTGACGGTTGTGGTTTGTGCTAGGCAAGTACCTGAAAAGGCTGCTAACATTAAGGCAGTTAATCGCATTGTTGTTCCTTGGCGGCTTATGGTTATGGATTGTTGTCACGTATTCACATACATCCTTAAAGCATAAAGTGACTTGCCGGTTAATACGAGAGATCTGCATACGTATTCAACAAAGTGAACGCTGCGATATCAGCCCTGCACCTAAAAAGGTTAAGCAAAATGATAAAAATAACCCTGTTGCTACTATTGTTTAGTCAAAGTTTATTGGCACAGCAAATACAGATAGTTGATAAGCAGAATCAGCCAGTCAAGAATGCCGTGGTTTGGCTCAAAGGTTCAAAACAACTTGCTGTTGCTGATAGTCACTATACCATGAGCCAAAAAGAACGTGCCTTTGTGCCTCATGTGCTGGCAGTGCCACAAGGAGCAAATGTTGAATTTCCTAACCTTGATTCAATCATGCACCACGTTTATTCATTTTCTAAAACAAAGCAATTTGAGTTAAAGCTTTACCACGATAAACCCGAAAAACCGATTAACTTTGCACAATCGGGGGTTGTTGAGCTTGGCTGTAACATTCATGACTGGATGCTGGGTTACATTGTGGTTGTCGATGGTGGGATTTATGGGCAAACAGATGATCAAGGTATGGTTGAATTAAGCTTACCTGAAAGTAAGTTTACTTTGGCTGTTTGGCATGACCGCTTTAATGATATCAGTACACCAGAAACTATCGAGATAACGAACAATGCAAAGTCGGTGAGCTATCAGTTAAAGCAAAACTTATTACCAAAATTAGAACTAAGCAGTGACGAGTTTGATGATTATGAATAAATGGCAAGCCTTGCTATTGGCGAGTGTTTTTGGGTTGCCTGCAGTGGTATATGCTGAGCATGATGGTCTGGTAACTGTTTCGGCTGTGCGTGGTGACCAACTAGCGAGCTATCAGCGTAAAGGAATTGGCTTATACCGTTATGACCAAGAGCATGATGGTGTTGTGATATCCCAAGCTATGCTGAGTAGTCGTTTTGAGTTAAATAGCGATTGGTCTGCGCACACAGTACTTAACGCTCATCCTGATCCAGAACTAACAGTTGGTTTAACTCAGGCTTATTTGCAATATCAGCCTCTTACAGCTAGTCGTTATAAATGGACAGTGAAAGGAGGTGGCTTTTATCCCAAAATGTCGCTTGAGAACCCGCAAAATGGCTGGATGTCACCTTATAACTACACTAATTCTGCGATTAATACTTGGATTGGCGAAGAAGTGCGGGCCTTTGGTTTAGAGGCAAACATTAAGCGCCCAGGTAGGCAATTTAGAAGTAATCATAGTTTTGAAGGCTTTGCTGCGGTTTTTAAAGGCAACGATCCTGCTGGGACGTTGCTGTCATGGCGTGGCTTTGCTATGCATGACAGGCAGACTACGTTCAATGAACAAATTGATTTTGCTGTTCCACGTTCATTTGAATGGTCGCAGCTAGATAAGCAAGCCGAGCACGTGCAGCCTTTCGAAGAAGTAGATGGGCGTTTTGGCTATTACGTTGGCGCTCATTGGGATTATCAAAAAAAATCACAATTACGTGTCTATTATTATGACAACAATGGCGATCCAGGTGCTTTGAATACCCGTACTGGTCAATATGCGTTGGATACACGCTTTTTAAGCGCGGCATGGTTGTATAAGTTTAATAAGCAAACACGCATTATTGTACAGCTCCTTGATGGTAAAACTGCGATGGGCACAAATCGTGGGGTAGACA
>Ga0213841_1000244_pt1 | contig 92609 bp, 81 predicted proteins | sample SWPATP23_FD_160125 | JGI IMG/M metagenome (GOLD analysis project Ga0213841, IMG submission 160125) | Coastal seawater microbial communities from Marineland, Florida, United States - SWPA TP2 #3 | ecosystem: Environmental > Aquatic > Marine > Coastal | place: USA: Florida | collected 2016-08-14
GTATTTTTCCATAATTCTATATCGCCTTCATTGTATTTTTCCGTCGTTTTGGAAATGGGATTTTAAAAAATTCGGTGGCAATGATCCAGCCCAAAATGGGAAAATTTATTTTTTCCGCAGCCCTTAGTGACCCAATTCACAGGAGGTGCAGTAATGGCTCGTATCCATTATCTGTGGTTGATGTTGCTGGCAGTGACGGCGCTGTCCGCCTGTAGTGGCGGCAGCGGTTCGGATACGGTACAGAATGTGGATACTAGCCAGCCCGACACAACCGCTACCGTCGAATACACAGGCCCGGCACCCGCGACGGCGGATGTGCAGAACTTTAAGCTCAATATCTGGGATAACCTGGTCGGTGACAGCCGCTGTGGTGGTTGTCACCAGAGCGACCAGGCGCCACTGTTTGTACGCGCGGACGATATCAATGTGGCGTACAGTGCCGCCAACAGTTTGGTGGACTTGCCCAACCCCGCCAACTCCCGGCTGGTGACCAAGGTCGCTGGTGGACACAACTGCTGGCTGGACAGTGCCAGCGTCTGCGGCGACATTATTACCAACTACGTGGAGGCCTGGGCTGGCAGTTCGGGCAGTGCTGCCAATGTGGTAACGCTCACCGCGCCGCAAATCAAGGGTGTGGGGCAAAGCAGGTCCTTTCCGGTGAATACCTCTGACTTTGATAGCGTATTGACGCCCATGATTTCCACCTCGCCGGACAAAAGTCTGCGCGGATTGTTGCAAACTTATTGTGCCGGCTGTCATGCCGATGATGCCGCCACACCACAGCAGCCCTATTTTGCCAGCAGTGATATCGATATCGCCTACGAGGCGGCAAAGAGCAAAATCAATTTGGACGATCCTGCCAACTCCCGTTTGGTGTTGCGGTTGAGCAACGAATTCCACAACTGCTGGAGTGATTGCGGCGATAACGCCGACGATATGGAGGCGGCCATTGCCGCGTATGCGGCGACCATTCCTCTGAGTGTGGTCGACCCGGCACTGGTGCTGAGCAAGGCCCTCAATCTGGAAGACGACGGTATTGTGGCCAGCAGTGGCGGTCGTGTGGAAACCAACGTGATTGCGCTCTATGAGTTTAAAACCGGTTCCGGTGTCACCGCCTATGATACCAGTGGCGTCGACCCGGCCCTCAACCTCAATCTGATCGGCGATGTGGAGTGGGTCGGTTCCTGGGGCATCCGCATTAACGACGGTAAAGCCCAGGGCTCCACCACCAGCAGTACCAAACTGCACAACCTGATTACCGCCACCAACGAATACACGATAGAAGCCTGGGTGGTGCCGGACAATGTGACGCAGGATGGCCCCGCCCGCATTGTCAGCTATTCCGGTGGTAACGATGTGCGCAACTTCACCCTGGGGCAGACTCTCTATAACTACAACTTCCTCAACCGCAGCAGTGTGACCGATGCCAATGGACAGCCGGACTTGTCCACTGCCGATGCAGACGAACGCCTGCAGGCCACACTGCAGCATGTGGTGCTGACCTACGATCCGGTCAACGGGCGGCGCATTTATGTGAATGGTGTCTACACCGGGGATGCCGACAGTGTCGCTGGCGGCACCCTGGCCGACTGGGACGACAGCTTTGCTCTGGTGCTGGGCGACGAAGTGTCCAGTGACAACCTGTGGCGCGGCACCATACGGTTGCTGGCGATACACAATCGTGCCCTGGGCAGCGACGACATTCAGCAGAACTACGATGCCGGTGTGGGCGAAAAATTCCTCCTGCTGTTCAGTGTGTCCCACCTGATTTCGGTGCCTGACAGTTATATTGTGTTTGAAGTGCAGCAATTTGATAACTATGGCTACCTGTTTAATGCGCCTTTCTTCACCAGCCTGGATGCCGATGTTTCAAGTGGGAGCGCCGCCGTCGGCAGTATCGACCTGCGCGGACTGCGTATCGGTATTAACGGTCGCGAGACCGGGGTGGGACAGGCATTTGCCAACCTGGATACCGCGCTCACCGATGCCGCCTACATCGGCGGTCGCCAGCCCCTGTCGAGTCTCGGCACTGTCATTGAGCTGGAAAAAGGGCCGGGTGGGGATGAGTTTTTCCTCACCTTTGATCAGCTTGGCGCCAACAGTTATGTGCGTACCGAACCCATTCCGGCTACACCGCCCGAGGCGGCGGATATTCCGGATCAGTCGCTCATCGGTTTACGCCGCTTTGAAGAGATTAACGCTACTCTGGCCGCCATTACAGGGGGCGGCATCACCGACCCGGGCGTGCGGGAAACCTACGACAAAGTCCGTCAGCAACTGCCTACCGTTGAGAATATCGATGGCTTTCTGGCTGCACACCAGATGGGAGTCACCCAGTTGGCGGTGGAATACTGCAGTAGCCTGGTGGGCGAACTGGGGGATGCAGACACCAGCGCCCGGGATACATTCTTCCCCGGTTTCAATTTTGCCGCTACACCGGATGTCGCGTTTGATACGGCGGGGCGGGCGGCCATTATCGATCCGCTGATCAGCGGGTTGCTGGCGCAGGATTTGCCGGTAGATGCGCCGGACTATCCAGCAGCGGCTCCCCTGGCGGGGCAACCGCTGCCAGCGGATATCAGTGCGGAACTCAATGCCCTGGTCGACCGGATGGCTAGTTTCTGCCCCGGTAGCTGTGCAGCGGAGCCGGACCGTACCATCAACGTCGTTAAAGCGACCTGTGCGGCGGCCATCGGCAGCGCGGTGATGTTGATTCAATAAATACCGTAAATAGGACTTACCATGTTTAAGCGTATGCCCCGGAACCGGAAATCCTATCGCCCGGATGAACCTTTGCGGCACCCCGACCACCGTCGTCCCCTCACCCGGCGGGAGATGGTCGCTCAGGGTTTTCGCGCCGGTATGGGCTCGGTGTTGGGCTCTTCTCTGTTCAGTATGTTTGGCAGTCCGCGGCAGGCCTATGCAGCCCTGTCCGGGGATATCGATCTGAATGAGTGCAATATTTCCCTCACCGGCGCGGGGCGCATTCCGTTTATCTGCTTTGATCTCGCCGGTGGGGCCAACTTTGCCGGCTCCAATGTGCTGGTGGGGGGGCAAGGGGGACAACTGGATTTTCTCAGTACCGCCGGCTACAGCAAGCAGGGATTGCCTGGGGATCGGGTGCCCTCCATCACCAACCCGGCCACCGGTACCAATGATTTTGTCGATACCGCACTGGGGCTGGCGTTTCATGCCGAGAGCGCTTTGCTGCGCGGCATTCTGGAAAAGGCGCCGGTCGCAGCTGCGACCACCAACGGCGCAGTGATTCCCGCTCGTTCGGAAAACGATACCGGCAACAATCCACACAACCCCATGTACGGTATCAACCGGGTCGGCGCCGACGGGCAGCTGGTGTCGCTGATCGGCTCGCGCAGCAGCGAGTCCGGCGGCAATTCCATGGCGCCGGCGTCGATGCTCAATAACGAGGTGCGACCCACCAAGGTGGACCGTCCCACCGACGTCACCGGTCTGGTGGATGTGGGGGATTTGGTCGGACTGCTGACGAAAGAGGAAACGGTGGCGGTGATGGAGTCGATGTACCGCCTCAGCGATGATAAGCTGGCGCAGGTGAGTACCGGTACTGGCAACGACGCCCAGATCAAGGAGCTGTTGCGCTGTGTCTACGGCAAGAGTGCCCATCTGGCGGACCAGTTCGGGGTGCCGTCGGACCTGGACCCGGCAGCAGACCCGGACATCGTGGGAGCCAGCGGCGTGTTCACCTCAGCGGAGTTCTTGGGTGACAGCGAATTTCGCAAAACCGCTTCCATAATGAAACTGGTGGTGAACGGTTTCGCCGGTGCCGGCACCGTGACCATGGGGGGCTATGATTACCACACCGGCGATCGCGCTACCGGCGAGCTGCGCGATCTTCGAGCCGGACGGTGTATCGGCGCCTGCCTGGAATATGCGGCCCGGGTGGGGGTGCCGCTGATGGTCTATGTTTGCAGTGACGGTTCCGTCTTCAGTAACGGCATGACCGATGAATCTGTCGACGGCGGCGGTAAAGGCGTCTGGACCGGCGATAACCAGCAGACTGCCTGCTCCTTTTTCCTGGTCTACAACCCCGGCAGTCGGCCGGTCCTGATCGGTGCTACTCCGGAACAGCAGGCCGCGCACCAGCAGATCGGCTATATGCGCGCCAGCGGCGATGTGGAAACCGCCTCCAGCCCGGCGGCCAACAATGTGAATCTGCTGGTGGAGACGGTGATTCTGAATTACCTGGCGCTGCACGGCGAGCAGGGCAACTTTGCCAGTTATTTCCCGGTTAACGGTTTGGGCAGTGCGAGCGGTTGGGACAACTATACGGCGTTTGAACCGATTGTGAACGGCACTGTTCAGAACCCGGTCTGATGGGCCAGAACCGAATGGCACTTACGTAAGCTCAAACCCAGATCAACATGGCTACTCTCAAATCCGGATCATCATGGCTACTGTAGGGCGGACTTCAGTCCGACAGCGATGGTGAAATGAGCGCCGTTTGTCGGACTTCCAAAAGTAGGCGCCTTAAGCGAAGTCCGACCTACAGAGGATTTCAGCCAATTCCTACAGTGACACCCCATTGGCCTGGCGGTCATTTTGCCTGCAACTTGTGGACAAATAGATTACATTTGGCGCAAAAAATCATCTAAACTCTACTCAATATCGTTTTCTGTAAAAATTGCACTTTTATGGCAAATTATTGGTCGCCAGAGTGTGACAAGTGCAGTTACAGTCTGTAGGATTCCTGCCTTGTCCGGCCTGACCCCGCCCATAAACCGTGTCAGGTGGCGCTGACCGGAGAAGGCAGCTTGAGAACAATTCAAGAACGACGAACACTGGCCTAACCCGGGTGTCTTATTATTCCAACCAGTTTCATACACTTGGCATAATAGTGGGGGATACTGGGTTGCAGTGGTGGAGTAAATGGAAATCGGTTCAATAACAGGGCTTTTTGGTCGCGGCTCCCAATCGCCAGCGGGCGGGGGTAGCGGTGCGAAGGGCCTGGAAAGACATGCCCAGCGTATTCTCAAATGGTTGAGGGGGTTGCCTTTGTCCGTTTGGCAGAGCCTGGTGGCGCTGTTGCTGCTTGTCGCCCTGTGTCACAGTCTCGCCCAGCTCTTCTGGCTGCTGGTTTCAACAGGCGGCGGGGCGGCCGTCGTCGATATTGAAAAAGCCGCCCCCCTCAACGCCCAATTGGCTGAGCGGGCACCGGCGGTCAGTGCCAGCTTCGATGTCGAGCGCCTGAAGAGCCTGGATCTGTTTGGTGCCACAGCGATGGTCGATACCGCAGCGGTGCAGGCAGCTGTGGCGCCCGGTATCGAACGGGAGGCGGTGGACACCCGTTTAAACCTGACCCTTTACGGGGTGATGGGCAGTAGCGATCCCAAGGCGGCTCGCGCCATTATCAGCGATGATAACAACCAGGCCCTCTACGCCCCTGGCGACCCGTTACCGGTGGGGAATAATGCCAAGCTGGCCAAGGTGCTGGAAGAGCGGGTGATTCTGGAGAACGGCGGTCGCTACGAATCCCTGTGGTTATACACCGATGAGCCTTTGCCCGCCCCGAGCCGAAGACCGTCTACCCGGGCAACGCCAAAGCCGGCGGTCGAGCCGGAAGAACGAACAGCTCGAGTATCGCGGTCTCAGGCGGATTCCCTCGACAGCGTGATCAAGTTCAGCATCGCCCGTAAAGGAGGCGATGTGATCGGCTTCCGTATCCGTCCCGGTAGCAATCGTGAACTGTTTAAGGAGCTGGGCCTCAAAACCAACGATATCGTGACCGCGGTCAATGGCATCGAACTGGATAGCTCGGCCAGGGCGATGGAGGTCTATGAAACCCTGCGCGGTGCAACCTCCGCCAACCTCGGTATTTTGCGCAACAATGAACCGGTCAGCATTACGGTCACAGTGGATGAAGGTTAAACGGTCTGAACGCCGGATAGCACAATGATGAAAATGGGGATAAGTGGTGTTTAATTTGTGGCGTGTTTCGCTTAGCTACCTGCCCGACTCTCGGCTGATAATAAAAGCCCTGGGAAGTCTGATACTCGGCCTGAGCCTGGTCTCAATCGCGCAGGCACAACAGACCTGGACCGTAAACTTCAAGGATTCCGATATCCACGAAGTGATCAAATTTGTGGCCGACGCCACCGGCAAGACCCTGGTGATCGATCCCCAGGTCAAGGGGCGGGTCAAGGTGATCTCCGCCACACCGCTGGACAGTGAACAGCTCTACAATCTGTTTCTCTCAGTGTTGGAAATCCACGGCTTTACCGCCATCAGTGTCGGCGATATTGTGCGGGTCATCCCCATCAAGGAGGCGCGCACGACGCCGGGACCGCTGGTGCCGGGTGCGAAAGGCAAGGAGCCTATCACCACAGATGCCCAGGTTACCCAGGTGATCCAGTTACAAAATGTGGCGGCGGTCAAACTGCTGCCGGTGATTCGCCCGCTGGTCCCCTCCCATGCCCACCTGGCGGCCTATGCCCCCAGTAACGCCATTATAATTTCCGATACCGCCGCCAATATTGAACGGGTTCAGGGCCTGATCGCCCGTATCGACCGCGCCGCCGTGGACGCCACCGAACTGGTGCCGCTGGAATACGCCCAGGCGGAAGAGGCGGTCAATATTCTGACCCAGCTGATCCAGACTAATGGAGAAAAGGGCGCGACCGGCTCCACCCTCAAGATGGTGGCGGATAAGCGCACCAACGGCATTCTGGTGAGCGGCGACGACCTGCAGCGTCAGCGTGTTAAACAGCTGATCGCGCGCCTGGATCAACCGCAACAGCAAAGCGGCAATGTGCGGGTAGTTTACCTGGAGTACGCCCGCGCTGAACAGGTGGCCAAGGTGCTCGGCAATGTGGTGAAAAACATGGCCAAGCTCACTCCCGGTGGCGATAAAACCAGCGCCGGACAGGCCACCATTGAGGCGGACGAAGACACTAACTCCCTGTTGATTACTGCCGACCCCGTGACCCAAAAGTCCCTGGTGGCGGTGATCGAGCGGTTGGATATCCGCCGTGCCCAGGTCCTGGTGGAGGCTATTATTGTGGAGCTGGAAGACGGTACCGACCGCGACCTGGGGGTACAGTGGCTGTTCCGCAACGAGAACCGTGGCTTTGGCAGTTCGGTCAACGACCGTGGCGGCTTGGCGGGTGTGGCTGCCGGTGCCCTGGATGAAGGCAACGGCAGCGACGAGGATGATACGGATCCCGATGAGCTCTTCCTCAACGCCTTGACTTCCACCGTGGGGCAAACCTTTGGAGTGGGCCGCGTGGGAGGCGATACCGACTTTGTGGTGTTGGTCAACGCCCTGCACGCCGACTCCGGGGCCAATATCCTGTCGACGCCGAACCTGCTGACACTGGATAACCAGCCGGCCTCCATTTCAGTGGGCCAGAATGTGCCGTTTGTGACCGGCTCCTTCTCCAATACCGGTAGTGGCACCAGTACTCCCACTAACCCTTTCCAGACCATTCAGCGTGAAAACGTGGGTATCACCCTGGAGGTCACTCCTCATATCAACGAAGGCGACAGTGTGTTGCTGGAGATCTCCCAGGAGGTGTCGAGCCTGACGGAAGATACCTCCGCTTCCGATGTTATCACCAACGAGCGCAGCATCAGCACGCAAGTGATGGCCCGCGACGGCGAAGTGGTGGTACTGGGTGGTTTGATCCGGGATGATGTCCAGGCAGCTGAGCAAAAAGTGCCGCTGTTAGGGGATATTCCGCTGTTGGGGCGCCTGTTCCGCTCCGACGAGACCCGGGTGAGAAAGACCAATCTGATGGTGTTTATCCGCGCGACGGTTATTCGCGATGACGAAACGTTGACCGGTGTAACCGGCCAGAAATACCGCTATATCCGCGAGCAGCAGCTCAAGCGCAAGGACCTGGGATCGGTGATGGTAAATACCAGGGATCGCAATCTGTTACCCGCCTGGAAAGGGGCCGAGACGCCAATTATCGGTGCCGAGGTCACACCGGAAGAAGCCTCCGGCCAGGCTGACACTGAAGACCAGAGCAGCGAGGAGTAACCGTGAGTGTTGCGGGCGAATCCGGACCTGGCGTAGCCACTGTTGAGAGTGCAGAGGCGGTCGTCGAGGTTGAAAAGACCATCCCATACAGTTTCGCCAACCGTCACGGTGTGATTCTGGATGGCGACAAGGTGCTGCACCGCCCGGGCCTGTCCCTGGGCGTGTTGCTGGAGCTGCGCCGCCATCTGGGCCGCGACTTCGAACTGGAAGAGATTCCCGTCGATCGTTTTTCCCAGTTGCTGACCACCCAATTTCAAAGCGGCGAAGGTGCGGCCCACCGGGCGGCGGAAGACCTGGGCGCCGAGTACGACCTGTCTGACCTGGCGAATGAATTGCCCAGTGATGAGGATCTGCTGGCTGGCGGCGACGACGCCCCGGTGATCCGCCTGATCAACGCCATCCTGTCCCAGGCCGTGCGCGACCAGGCCTCGGACGTACATGTCGAACCCATGGAGGATCGCCTGGCGATCCGTTTTCGCATCGACGGCATTCTGGCCGAGGTATTGTCACCCAAACTGGTGCTGGCGCCGGTGCTGGTCTCCCGTTTGAAAGTGATGGCGCGGCTGGATATCGCTGAAAAGCGCCTGCCTCAGGACGGCCGTATCACCGTCAAGTTGGCTGGCCACTCGGTGGACATTCGTGTCTCGACCCTGTCCTCTGCCCACGGTGAGCGGGTGGTATTGCGTTTGCTGGACACGGCGGCCGGCCAGCTGCAACTGGACCAGCTGAATATGCCGGAAGTAGTGGGCAACCGCTTCCGGCGCGCGCTGACCAAACCCCACGGCATTATTCTGGTCACCGGTCCCACCGGTTCCGGTAAAACCACCACCCTTTATGCCGGGCTCAGTCATATCAATGATCGTCGCCGCAATATCCTCACCATTGAAGATCCGGTCGAATACCTGCTGCCCGGTATCGGCCAGACCCAGGTCAATACCAAGGTGGATATGACGTTTGCCCGCGGCCTGCGGGCCATCCTGCGACAGGACCCGGATGTGGTGATGGTGGGCGAAATCCGCGACGGTGAGACTGCGTCCATTGCAGTACAGGCCAGTTTGACGGGCCATATGGTGCTATCCACACTCCATACCAACACCGCCATTGGCGCCATCACCCGCCTGGCGGACATGGGGGTAGAACCCTTCCTGCTGGCCTCCAGTCTCGAAGCGATTATCGCTCAGCGTTTGATTCGGGTGTTGTGTGAACACTGCAAACAGCCGCACCTGCCGACGGCGGCCGAGCGTTTGCTGTTGGCCCTGCCGAAAGATGTGAGCGTCTACCGGGCGGTGGGTTGTGAAAAGTGCAACTATATTGGTTATCGCGGCCGCATGGGCATCTACGAACTGATCGAGGTGGACGATAAGATGCGACAGATGATTCACGATCACGCTGGCGAGCAGGAGCTTCTGGCCCACGCGCGGGAGCACAGTGAAGCACTGATCGCCGACGGTCGCCAGCGTATTCTCGACGGGCATACCTGCATGGAAGAGGTGCTGCGGGTCACCGCGGCAAATTAATGCAGGGCGAGGGGATCTAGACTATGGGCGCCTACAGCTATCGAGCGCTCAACGCGACGGGCAAAACGGTTAAGGGCATCCTGGAGGGCGACTCCGAGCGCCAGGTACGTGCCCAGCTGCGTTCCCAGAAACTCAAGCCACTGGCGGTAGAAGCCACGGCCAGCGGCGGGCAAAAGCGCGATTGGAGAGGCTGGCAAAAGAGCATCAATAGCCGCGATCTGTCGCTGGTGACCCGCCAGCTGGCCTCCCTGGTAGCCTCGGGGTTGCCCCTGGACGAAGCGCTGCAATCCACCGCCAAGCAGAGCCGCAAACCCCATATCAAAGAGATCCTGTTGCAGGTGCGCTCCAAGGTACTGGAGGGATTGAGTCTGGCACAGGCTCTGGGGGAAAGTCCCAGGTCTTTTGACCGCATGTACCGGGCCCTGGTGCGCGCCGGGGAAAGCGCCGGCTACCTGGCGCCGGTACTTGAGCAGCTGGCAGAGCACACCGAAACCAGTCAACACACCAGTCAGCGGCTGCGCATGGCTATGATCTACCCCTTTGTGCTGCTGGGGGTGAGTGTGGGGGTGATCGCGGTATTGATGGCCTTTGTGGTGCCGAAGCTGGTGTCGATCTTTGAACACAGCCACCGCGCCCTGCCCTTAATGACGGAAATCCTGATCAGCATCAGCCACTTTACCGTTGATTACGGCCATTGGTGTTTGCTGGTGATCATTGCTGCCGTGTTCGGTTGGCGCAAGTGGCTGCAGGATCCGGAGCGGCACCGCCGCTGGCACCGCTTCTTGTTGCGGTTCCCGGTGGTCGGTGGTGTTATCCTGCAGGCGGACAGTTCCCGTTTTGCTGCCACCCTGAGCTTGTTGGTCTCCAGTGGGGTGCCTCTGGTGGATGCTCTCCGGATTGCCGGCCAGGTGCTCAACAATCTGGAATTGCGCGAGGCCAGTGAACAGGTGGCGGTACAGGTGCAGGAAGGTTCCAGCCTGCACCGGGCTCTGGATCAGGCGGAAATCTTTCCGCCGTTGATGGTGCAAATGGCAGCCAGCGGCGAAGCCAACGGCACCCTGGGGGAACAACTGAAGTTTGCCGCCCGCAACCAGGAGCGGGAACTGGAGTTGATGCTGGGCACCGCCATGGGATTGATGGAACCGCTGACGGTGGTGTTGTTGGGGGGCATAGTGATTATGATCGTCCTTGCGATTCTGTTGCCCATCTTTGACCTGAACCAGCTGGTGTAGCTGTTGGCGAGAGTAATCGAATAACGAGGAGTAAATCATGAAACGATCAAACAGTGCCGGTTTCAGCCTGGTGGAAATCCTGGTAGTGCTGGTGATTTTGGGGCTGCTGATCAGTATCGTCGCGCCCAACGTCCTGGAGCGTGCAGATGAGGCCCGTACCCAAAAAGCCTACGCGGACTTCAAGGCCATTGAGACCGCACTGAAGATGTACCGGCTGGATAATTTTGTCTATCCCAGCAGCGAGCAGGGGCTGGAGGCGCTGGTGAATGAACCCACTTTGGCGCCGGTGCCGCGCCAGTGGCGCCAAAACGGCTATTTGGAAGAGCTGCCGCTGGACCCTTGGGGCCGACCCTACCTGTACCTGAGCCCGGGCGAGGAAAAGGAGTACGACCTCTACACCCTGGGTGCTGACGGCTTGCGTGACGGTGAAGGTCCCAACGCCGACCTGTACAACTGGAAAAAACTGGAAGACCAATAAGGTCGGATTATGGCTCAATGGCAGCGGGCAGCAGCTAAGACGGCAGCGGGATTTTCCCTGGTGGAACTGCTGGTGGTGCTGTTGATTGTAGGCCTGGGGATCAGCCTGGTCTCACTCTCCATCGGCGGCGATCAAACCGCAAAAGTATTGCGCGAGAGTGCCGAGAAGTTCAGCAATGTCGCCAAACTGGCGGCGGAAGAAGCGGTACTGGGCGGTGAGCCTATCGGTTTAACGCTGGTGCCGGGGGCTTTTGAGCGCGGCTGGCAGTACTACTGGCAACGTTATCGGGACGGTAGCTGGCAGCCGGTCGGGGAGCCGCTGGATAGACGGGAGTTGTCACCCCTGATCCGGCTGGAACTGGAAATTGAGGGTCGCTTTGCCACGTTTGATGGCAAGAACGAGGGCAGCAAAGAGACTGGGGGTGGAACAGGAAACGATTCAGATCAAACGCAAGGCCTGGACCAGCCTCTGCCGGCGATTGTGTTTTTCCCCAGTGGCGAGGCGACGGTCTTTACCCTGACTTTTGCCAGTGACAATGCCCCCGAAGCGCGGCAGCAGGTCAGTGCCAATATGGCGAGTCATATTCAGTGGAAAGATGGCAGCCGCGATGACTTCTAGGCCGGGATCACAGTTGGGTTTTACCCTGGTGGAGGTCCTGGTGGCTCTGGTCGTGGTGGGGGTGGCCCTGCCGGCACTCCTGTCCCAGGTGATGACCCAAGTGGACGGTACCACTGCCTTGCGTGATAAAACGGTCGCCCACTGGGTGGCGCAAAACCGGTGGACCCGCATTCAGCTGCAGCACCGCCTTACCGGCCAGCTGCCCAGCGGTAGTGAAACCGGCGAAGCGGAAATGCTGGAACAGCCCTGGCAGTGGCGGGTGGATACCACCGATACCGAACTGGTACGCCGCTTGACCATCAGTGTCGGTCAACCGGATCAGCAGCCTCTGGTGGTGTTTATGGGGGCGCTGGACTACTGACGATGCAGAAGCGACACAAACCAACAGCGGGATTTACCCTGGTGGAAGTGCTGGTGGCCCTCAGCCTGTCGGCGGTGGTTGCGACATTGGCCTACCAGTCCCTCAGCGCCTCGGCCGCGGCCACCGAACGCAGTCAGGCGGTGGCCTCCCAGGTTGAAGCGGTGGATCGCGTCTGGCAGTTTCTGGAACGGGATCTGCGCCAGGCGGTGGCGGTGCCACAACGCCCGGCGGGAGGCGGTGGCGCGTCAGCGGCGTTTAGCCGCTTCGGTACCGAAGATCCGGGGTTTCGCGGTGAGGGAGTTGAAGAAGACAGTACCTACGCGGAGCAGGGCTTTTTTCTGCGCTTTCGTCGCGGGGGCTGGTTAAATCCGCTGGAGCAAACCCGCAGCCAGCTCCAGGGTGTGGGTTACCGCCTGCAGGAGGGGACACTCTATCGCTACCACTGGCCGATCCTGAATAACTGGGAGCTGGAGCAGGCACAGTTGCCCGGCGACGAACAGGAGTGGCCCGCGCTGCTGGAGGGCGTCGAGTCGGTGGCCCTGCGCTTTTTGCCCGCTGATGCCACTACCTTAAACGACAGCGCCTGGCTCACAAGCTGGCCTGAAGCCGGCGTCGACTCGGCAACGGGCGCGGAACCTGCCGACCGACTGCCGCTGGCGGTGGAGATGACACTGACGGTCACGGATTTCGGGATTAGCTCGCGGCTGTTTTATCTGCCGGCGGCGGAATAGGGCAGAGCGATGACTGCGCGGCGATTATATCGGACACCGCTCCCATCGGTGCCTCCGGGCTCACAAAAAGGCGCAGTGCTGGTGATGGCGCTGTTGATTGTGGCCCTGGTGGCCAGCCTGGCGGTCAGCTTCAGCTCTGCGTTTCAGCTGAGTCTGGCGCGGGGCGAAAACCGTTGGCACGGCGCCCAGGCAACCGCCTATTTGCTGGGCTCAGAAAGCTTGGCCGTCAAAGCCTTGCGCCTGGATGCGGAAGACAACAAGTTCGATCACCTGGGGGAGGGTTGGGCCGAGGAGTATCCGCCTTTTCCGGTTGACGGTGGTTGGTTTAAAGGCCGGGTGGAGGATGCCCAGGGGCGTTTTAACCTGAATAATCTCGCGGGAGCACCGCAGCAGAATACGGACAGTGGCAGTCGGGCACAAGCCTTTGGTTATGACCAGCGTCGATTTATCCGTTTGCTGCAAACCTTTGAACAGGTGCCGGTAGAGCAGTCCGAGGCAATCGCCATTATGGAGGCGGTGATCGATTGGTTGGATACCGATGACCAGCCCACGGGCTTTGGTGGTGCCGAGGCACAGTACTATGAACAACAGGAAACACCCTATCACCCGGCCAATGGCTGGTTTAGCAGTGTTTCGGAGCTGCGACTGGTGCGGCATGTCACACCGGAACTCTACATGGCGTTGTTGCCCTATGTGGTGGTATTGCCCAAAGACGGCACAAATTTGAATGTGAATACCGCAGCGGTGCAAATCCTGCGTTGCTTGAACGACAATAACAGTCTGGCGCCTTTGTCTTCACAGGATGCCGAACGGGTGGCGCAGGCGCGCGGTGAAGGCGGTTATGAGGAAGTCGCCGACTTTTATAACAGCGCTTTGGCGCCAGTGTTACCGCAGGGGGCAAGTTTTGTGAACGATGGCCTCAGTATCGCCAGCGACTATTTTTTATTGACGGCGGAGGCACAGCTGGTGCGTCAGCGTCGCCGCTTGACCAGTTTACTGTGGCGCAACAACGGGGAGGTCAAACCCGTGCGCCGACGAGATTATTGATGGCAGGAATCTACATTGACTAAGCGCGTACTTGTCAGAATAGCAGATACGGCTACGCCGCCCGATAATGCTGCGTCGGAAGTCGCTAGCTACCAGTGGGCGATTGGCGAACGCCCCGGTACGGAACAGACAGTGCTGGCGCAGCCGCAGAGTTTTGGCGGCGGTGAAGTGAGTGAACTTGCGCAGGTTCTGGACGGGGAGGAATATGAACTCTGGCTGCTGGTGCCAGGCCCCCGCGTGGTCACCGCCGAGCTGGCGGTCAGCCGCAAGGAGCAGCGGCACTTGCGCACCATGGCACCCTTTCAGCTGGAAGACGATCTCGCCTGCGAAATCGACGAGCTGCACTTCGCCTTTGGTCCGGTCAGAGAAGGCAAAGTCACCATTGCCCGAGTGGATAAAAACTGGTTGCAGCAACACTTTACCGCCTTTGCCGAAGCCGGCCTGGAGATTCATCGCTGTCTGCCGGAAGCCCTGTTGCTGCCCACCGACGCCGGTGGTTGGAGTGTGTATCTGACCGACGAGTTACAGGTTTGTCAGGGGGTGGGGCGCGGTTTTGCGATCGATAACAAACTGGGGGCCGCCGCCCTGAATACCCTGGTGAGCCTGCGGGCGGATGAACAAGCGGAGCAGGGCGGAGAAGCCAGCGACAGCGCCCTGCCCTCGATCGCCCTCTATGCGGATACGGAGGCGCGGTTGGCGCAGTTGGAAGGGCTGTTGCCCGAAGTGCTCAGGGATAAGGTCAGCGCGCGTGAAGTGCGCTCTCGCTGGCAGCTAGACGCCAGCCCGCGCAATGTGATCGATCTCTGTCAGGGGGCGTTTACCCGGCAGTTGCCCCTGGTGCGCTGGTGGCAGCTGTGGTTCAAAACCGCCATCTTCGCGGCGGTGGTGCTGGCTGCGTTTTTTACTATCAACTTGGCTGAGATCCAGATGCTCAAATCTGAACAGCGGCAACTGCGCAAGGCCATGGAGACCACCTATCGCCAGGTGGTGCCCTCCGGGACTTTGGTGGACCCGGAAAAGCAGTTACTTCGCCGTGTCCGTGCCACCAGCGGTGGTGGCCAGCAAAGTCGCTTATTACCCATGTTGGCAGCGGTCACGCCGCTGATCGCTAAGGTGGAGGGTGTACAGCTGCGGACCATGAACTACAACGACGACAAAAACGAATTGCGCCTCAATATTCAGGCGCCGGCATTTAACACCATCGAACAACTGCGGCAGGCGCTCAACCAGGCAGGACTGCAGGCGACCTTGGTGAATGCCAGTGCCAGCGGCGATGTGCATCAGGCGCGTTTGCGCATTTTGGGACGCTAGAGACGCCAGGATTTGATATGAACAATTATCTACAACCTGTTATCGAAGCCTTTAATCGCCAGAATCGCCGCGAACAAGTGATTCTGTTGATTGGCGCTTTTTGTGTGGCTGTTTACGCGCTCTGGTTTTTATTGATTGTCCCCATGCAGCAGGCGGTGATGGAGGAGCGCCAGCGAACGGCGGCGGTCAATCAGGCCCTGTCTCGGGTAGAGGTGCTGGCGGTGACCGTGCGTCAAACGGAAAAACAGCAAAAATCGGCTAAACAAAAAAGTTCGCTCAGTATTGCCGATGTGGTGGATCGCAGCCTCAGGGCCAACGGCCTGGAGATGCGAGGATTTCAACCGGGCGGCGAAGGCGAAGTGCGGTTGCGGTTGGACAACGTGCCCTATGCGCAACTGATCCAATGGCTGTTCGAGCTGGAAACCAGCCACGGCGTACAGGTAAAAGAGTTGGCTACCTCGTCCAGCAATTCGGCGGGCCGGGTGATGGTGAATGTGCGTCTGCGCAAGGAGTCGTAAAGGGTGAACGGAAAGTTATCGATCAATCCTGCGCACTGGATTCTGTTTGGCCTGGCCCTGTGGCTGGTGCTGGTGATCAGGGATATTCCCGCCAGCTGGACCGGCAAGGTGATCAGTCGCTCCATGCCCGGCATGGAACTGCAAGGTTTGACGGGGACCTTCTGGGAGGGGCGTGCCGCCCAGGTTCTGGTGACGGTGGACGGCGCACGTTATTCCCTCGGTGAGCTGCGCTGGGAGGTCAAGCCCTGGTCTCTGTTGCAATTGACCCCCTGTGCCGATTTTAAAACTGAACTGCATCGACAGCGCCTGGCAGGTTTGGCCTGTGTACACCTGGATGGCAGTTGGTCGGTCAGAGATGCCGAGTTCAGTGGTCCGGCAGCGCTGGCTGAACTTTGGGTGCCAGTGCAGGTCGACGGCAACCTGTCGGTGCGGTTGGATGAATTGCGGATGCAAGCGGACCGGATAGAGGTCCTCAAGGGGAATTCCAGTTGGCGGGATGCCCGCTTCCACAACAGCCATCAATGGTTGACCCTGGGGACGTTTGCTGCCGAACTAAATGCCGATAACAACGGTGGTGTAGACGCCAGAATTTTTGACCTGGGCGGCACCTTGGCGCTGGAACTGATGGCCAACTTTGCCTACCGCAGCTCGGCCCCGTCACTCAAGGGGACAGCACAGCTGCGCCCCGGGGCGCCGCAGGAGCTGGCACAGCTGTTTACGGTACTGGGCTACCAGGAAGTGAATGGCAGTTACGATATCGTGTGGGGGCAACCCTAAACGGTACTGTGGGCTTATGCGCTGCCATCCAAACAACCTACCTGTCCAGTCCCTGATAGCTGCGCTGCTGTTAGCCTTGACGGCTACGATGGTTACCGCCGAGTGGTACGGCGATAACCAGGCCGTTATGGGCACTTCTGTCAGTGTCACACTGTGGCATGAAGACAGCGCGGCGGCAGAGGCGGCAGTGGCCGCGGTTATCGCCGAAATGCGGCGCCTCGACAATGCCCTCAGCCCCTACAAGGACGATAGCGAACTGTCCCGGATCAATCGTGAAGCCGGACGCCAGCCGGTCAAACTGTCGGCAGAAATGCTGGCGCTGTTGGACAAGTCTCTTTACTACAGCCAGCTCAGTGAAGGAGCATTTGATATCAGTTTTGCCTCCCTGGGGCAGCACTACGACTACCGGCAAAAACGCCAACCCAGCGACCGGCAATTGGACCAGCTGTTGGCGGCGATCGACTACCGCATGATTCGCTTGAATACGCGCGACAGTACCGTGCGTTTTCTGCACCCGCAGTTACAAATTGACCTGGGGGGCATAGCCAAAGGCTACGCCGTCGATCGCGCTATCGCCATTCTGCAGCAACGCGGTATCAACCACGCCACGGTCAGCGCCGGCGGCGACAGCCGGGTGCTGGGGGACAAACGCGGTCGTCCCTGGATTGTGGGCATCAAAAACCCGCGCCAAGAGGGCAAAATGTCCATCTTGCTGCCCCTGGAAAATGTGGCTATCTCCACCTCGGGCGACTACGAACGCTTTTTTATCGAGGAAAGCTCCGGCGAGCGGATTCACCATATCCTCAATCCCCGCACCGGACGTTCCGCCTCCGGTGTCATCAGTGTCAGTATCCTGGGACCGCGGGGTTTCGACACTGACCCCCTGTCCACCACGGTATTTGTGCTGGGGCTGGAAAAAGGCATGCAGCTGCTAAAGCAAATGCCGGGATACGACGCCATTATTATCGATGCAGAAGGTCAGGTGCACTATAGTGATGGCCTGACACCACCCGCTCCATAACTCATCCTGCGTCATAAGCCATTGCGCCACCTGCCCATGGCTTTACGTCAAAAGTGTGAACCCTGTCAGGTTTCTCGCGTGTGAAGTTGTGGTCCATGCCGCACAAATCATTGTGCCACCGGTCTAGAATCATCACTGTGTTTTTAGATTCATAAACCTGTGCCAGTTCGTCTGGAATCAACAGGGCGGTTGTTGGGGAGAAAAACCATGGCGAAGGGAACAGTGTCGCAGCTGGTTTCGATGGGAATAACACTGTGCGTGGCGGCTTTTTTGTCACTGCTGTGCGGCCCGGCTGCGTTAGCCAATGCTGAGCCTCAGCCGCTGGGTGACAACATTCAATCCCTGAAGCAAACGGTGCTGGAGCTCAATCGGGACCTGCTGATTCTGGAAGAGGAGCTGCTGTTCCCCGCCAACACCCAGGTGGCGGTATTTCTGTCCATGGATGTGGGCGAGTTTTTTCAGCTCGACGCCGTCAAATTGAAAATCGACGACAAGTTGGTAGCCGCCCACCTGTATACCGATAGCCAGATCGACGCCCTCTACCGGGGCGGGGTGCAGCGGTTGTATTTGGGTAATATAAAATCCGGCAGTCACGAAGTGAGTGCTTTTTTTACCGGCAAAGGTCCGGCCGGGCGCGATTACAAACGCGGTGCCAGGTTGACGCTGGAAAAAGGCCAGAGCGCAGCCATGCTGGAGCTGCGCATCGTCGACTCCAGCGCCAAGCAGCAACCGCTCTTTGAAATCAAGGAGTGGCAACCTCAGTGAAAGGCGGCAAACTGAGCGCCTGGGGCTGGCTTTGTCGCACGCTTTACCACAGGTTGTCGGGCCTGGTGGTAACGGCCGCGCTGGTGGCGGCCCCTCCTGCCGGTGCAGAGCCCCTCTCCTCAGTAGCGCCTCACTCCTCAGTAGCCGATTTGCGCTACGGCGTCACACTTTACGAGTATTACCAGGAAAACTACCTGCAAGCGCTGACAGAGCTGATGGTAGCTGAAGCCCGTGGCGGTATTCAGGGACACAAGGACAATCCGCAGTTAATAGTCGGTGGTATCAGCCTCGCCTACGGTATGGAAAAAAAGGCCAGTGCCATTTTCGCCGAATTGCTCGACGAGGAGCACCCCCTGGCGGTGCGCAACGCCGCCTGGTTTTATCTGGCCAAGCTACGCTATCAACGCGGCGATTGGGCCGGGGCGCAAGACAGCCTTGAGCGGGTTAAACACAGCCTTGAGCGGAATAAACACAGCCTTGAGCGGAATAAACACAGCCTTGAGCGGGTTAAACACAGCCTTGAGCGGGTTAAACACAGCCTTGAGCGGGCTGACGATAGCCTTGAAAAAGGACAGCGGCCAGAAACCAGAGGTGAGTACCACCGTGAGAAACTCACCCGCGTGCTGGCTGCCGAACGGGTCGCTCTGAAAACCAACCTGGCTATTCACCGGGGCGAACTCGCCAGTGCCAGTGAGTGGCTGCAGCAAGCCAGTGCCGATGGCGATCTGTTTTCCAGGTGGTTGCCCTATTTGTACTACAACCTGGGGGCAGCCTACAGTCGTGCGGGTGATTATGCCCAGGCTCAAAAGCACTACGCCAAACTGACCCAGCTGCCGGTGCCCGGCGAGGCGAACAGCCAGGCCGAACACTTGGCCCTGTACGACAAGGCACTGACGGCGGCGGGATACAGCCATTTGCTGCAAGCAGAATACCCTGCTGCCATCGCACAGTTTGCCCGGGTACGCCGCGACAGTTATTTCTCCAACCGGGCGCTGTTGGGATACGGCTGGGCCGCTGCCCGCGACGGCGATTATGCCAAAGCCCTGCAGCCCTGGCAGGTGTTAAGCCAGCGTTCTTTGCTGGATGCGACGGTGCAGGAATCCCTGTTGGCCCTGCCCTATGCCTATGAAAAATTGGCCGCTACCGGACAGGCACTGGAGGCTTACCGGCGGGCGCAGCAAAGTTACGAGCGGGAAATCGGCGCTATTGATGTCACTTTGCGAAGCCTGCAAGCGGAGAACTGGTTTGACCGTTTACAGCTGCTCGACACTGTCCAGGAAAAGCAGACCTGGCTATCGCTGCAATCCGCCGAAGGTAACAAGGTGGATCTGTTTGTCAGGGAGGGGGGCGACAGTGGCGAGTTGCCCGTGGCTTATATGACCGAGTTGTTTGCCCAAAACCGTTTTCAGGGGCAGGTGCAAGAGTTGCGGGAACTGTTGCAATTACAGCAAAGTCTGCAAAGCTGGGAGCAGAAACTGGAGACTTATACCCTTATGCTGCAGGAGCGGCGGCGTGCGCGGGCGGTCAAGGAGGAAGCCATTGCGAGGCGGGAATTGGCTGAGCGCCGTCGGCTGCTGCGCGAACAACGCGACCAATATGCGGCTGAACTGCAGCGCATCGACGTCGAAAAAGACTACCTGGCCCTGGCTCCGTCGGCTACCGCTGAGCTTTTCCAACGGGTAGTGCGGGCGCAACAAGCGGTGGCGCGTTTGCAAGCGGCGGGAGAGCCGGCGGCAGAGATAGCCGAGTATCGCGAAAGCCTGCGGCGTTACCGCGGTTTGTTATTGTGGCAAGCCAATGACAGTTATGCCGATCAGCTATGGCAAAACCGCAAGCAGTTAAAAAACCTGGATGCCGCCCTCGAGATGCTGGAGGAAAACTACCAGCGGTTGTCCGGTGTGGTCGCCACCGCACCTGATGTCACGCCCTACCAGATGCGTATGGTGGCGCTCAATAACAGGCTACAGGCACAGCAGCAACAGGTGGAGCTGGCCTTGAATCAGGCGCAACAGCAGTTGCGGGTGCAAGTGGTGGAGCGATTGCAGCAGCATCGCAGCCGTTTGCGCCACGACCTGGCACAGGCACGGTTATCGGTGGCCCGTTTGCTGGACGCTGCATACAGTGGTCGCCAACAGGCGGTTAATACGCCTGTTAACGCGGAGGTGATACCTTGATCGTGTCTGGGGCACTTCCCCGGTGGTTTAACACCGTCACCTTTCAGCGCCTGATGGCGGTGACCGGATTGGTGTCAATTTGCGCCTGTAGTTGGATGGGCGGGCCCGAAACCGTGGTTATCGGGCCGACGCTGACAGAGATGCAACCGGCGCGCATGCCCGATACCGGGATCAGCGTGCCGGAGATCAGCCTGGATCAGTTGGAAGCCAGTTATCGCAGTGCACTGGAGGTGGCCGATGACCCCTTGGTAAGGCGACAGGTGTCCATACGCTTGGCCGGATTAGAGATGCAGCGCGCTGAGTCGCGGCAAATTAACGCCACCGAAGCCGGACAACGCTTTTTTGACACTACCATAGGTTTGTACCAGGCGTTACTGGAAGCGCCGCCCATCGCCGGCGAAGATCCGGCTCAGCGGGAACGGCTGCTGTACCAACTGGCCAAAGCCTATGCCCTGGATGGCAGGGTGGAAGACTCCGCCGCCGTGCTCGATCGACTGGCTGATGATCACCCGCAATCACCCTTTATGGCCGAAGCACAATTTCGCCGCGCCGAGCGGGCTTTTAGCAACGGTGATTATAAGGCGGCCACGCGCAGTTACTACTCGGTGATGCAACAGGGGGAAGAGTCCGCCTTTTTTAACAATGCCGTCTATATGCATGGCTGGTCACTGTTTAAACGCGGTGGCTATAAAGAGTCGCTGGTCTCTTTTACCCGCGTACTGGATCTCATGTCAGCACAGCTGCCTGAACCGGAGCGAGGCAATCTGCAGGTCATCACCGGCCCGCAAAAAAGCCTGGTGCAGGATACTCTGCACGTGATGAGCCTGGTGTTCTCTTACCTCGACGGCGCCCAGACCATTGACGTCACCTACAAAGACCTGGGGCAGCGCCCCTATGTGCACTTGTTGTACCTGGGGCTCGGTCAGCTCTATCTGGACAAACGCCGCTACCGCGACAGCGCCGAAACCTATCAGCAGTATGTGAAAAACCATCCGCTCAGCGATTACGCACCCGACTTTAGCGTGCGTACCATCGATGTGTACAGCAAAGGCAACTTCCCGAGCCTGTTGTTGCCCGCCAAACAGGACTTTGTGCGCAATTACGGCATTTACAGCGATTACTGGGCGTTGAAAAGCGAGTCGGTACAGGAGCAGTTACGTCCCCACCTACACACATTTATCGATGAGCTGGCCAAATACGAGCACGCCCAAGCTCAACAGCTGAAGCAGCGGCTGGCCGGAAATAAGGGCAAATTGAAAGACAAACAACAGGCGGCCACCGAAGCCAGACAGAAATTCTTACGGGCTGCGGACTGGTATCGGGAGTTCAGCGAAACCTTTCCCGGGGACCCGGCAACCCCCAACCGGGTATTCCTGATGGCGGAGGCGCTGTACGAAGCGGGTGAACTGCCCCGGGCCTACAGCGCTTACAGGCGGGCGGCCTATGATTTCGGGGACACAAAGCACGGCGCCGAGGCCGGCTATTCAGCGATTCTGTCGGCGGCAGAGCAGCTGCAAACGCTGGCGAAACAGCAGCAGGTACAGGATGGTGAGGTACAGGAATGGCACCAACGCAAAATTCAGAGTGCCCTGCAATTTGCCGATACTTACCCTCGCGATAAACGTGCCGCACGGGTACTGGCCCAGGCTGCGCAAGAGCTGCTGGAGCAGGGGCAACCGGTGCCGGCGGTGGCTGCTGCTACCCGAGTGACCCAGTGGCAACCCGCTGTGGAAAAAAACTTGCGCCACACTGCCTGGCTGGTGGTGGGGCAGGGGCAGTTTGATACGGCGCACTTTGTCGAAGCCGAGGCGGCCTACCAGCAGGTGTTACAGCTGCTGTCAGCCGAGCACCCGTCCCGGGATAAGATCGTGGAGCGTATCGCCGCCAGTATCTACAGGCGGGCTGAACAGCTATTGGCCGCGGAGCAAAAAGCGGACGCCGTGCAACAGCTATTGCGGATTCCTGATCTGGCTCCCGCCTCGGAAATCGCCATGACTGCCCATTATGATGCTGCCAACTATTTGATGGATCTGCAGCAGTGGTCGCAGGCGCAGGTGCAGTGGCTGGACTTTCGCGAGCGTTACGATGAGCACCCGCTGGCCCAAACCCTGCCCGCCAAACTGGTGGCGGTTTACGAGCAGCAGCAGGCCTGGTCGGCGGCTGCCGCCGAGTTGACCGCCATGTCGGAAAGGCATAAAGACCCGGAAGTGCGACGCCAATCCCTCTATCTCGCCGCGGAGTACTATGAGAAGGGCGGCGATATCGCCACGGCGATTTTGCGCTATCGCCACTATGCCCACACCTATGCCGAGCCCTTCGATCAGGTGATGGAAGCGCGCTTTAAAATGAGTGAACTCTATCGCCAGACCAGTGAGCCACAAAAACGCCGTTTCTGGTTGCGCAAACTGGTGGTCGGGGACAAGGGGGCAGGAGCCGAGCGCACCGACCGGTCCCGTTACTTGGGCGCATTCGCCAGTAGCGAGCTGGCCGACGACAGCTATCAGGCCTTTGCCCGCCTGCCATTAAAGCTGCCTTTAAAACGCAGTCTGCAGAAAAAGAGAGAGGCACTGAAAAAAGCGCTGAGCGTCTACGAGGCCATTCTGGAATACGAAGTGGCGGAATTTACCACCCTGGCCAACTATCGCATTGGTGCCATCTACAGTCAGTTGAGCCGCGACCTGATGAACTCCGAACGACCGGGCGACCTGGATGCCCTGGCGCTGGAGCAGTATGAGATTCTATTGGAGGAACAGGCCTTTCCCTTTGAAGAACAGGCCATTGAAATACACCAGAATAATGCCCGTCGAAGTTGGAGCGGTATTTATGACAAATGGGTGAAACAGAGCTTTAGCGAACTGGAAAAGCTGTTGCCGGGGCGCTACCACAAACAAGAGATCAGCCTGAAATATTCCGATGGTATCTATTAAATCGCCACACGCTGTGAATGCGATCAGGAGAAAAGCCCCCGCTTTGACGGCTGCTGCACTGATCAGCCTGCTGTTAAGCGGTTGTGGTGCCGTGCGTTATGTGCCCACCGAAAGCGATGCACAATCCAACCCCGCCGGGATGTCGATCCCCGAGAGCGCTGAGCCATCTTCGATCGCAGCATCTGAGGTGGAACTCCCTCTACCGGTGAATATTCCCCCCAATCCCTACAAACAGACCAAAGCGGTGGTGCCCGCTGCCGCCAGAATCCTGTTTGCCGATGCCATTGCCGCGATACGCCAACAGCAGTGGACAGAAGCCGAGCCGTTATTACAACAGCTGACCGTGGAATACCCACAGCTGTCGGGCCCCCACCTGAATCTGGGATTGCTCTACCGGCAGACCGACCGGAACGACGAGGCGGAACAGGCCTTCAGGCGGACGCTTGAGACCAACGCCAACAATCTCGATGCTTATAACCAGTTGGGTATCCTCATGCGCGAGCAGGGGGCATTTGCCGAGGCCGAAGCCTATTACCTGCAGGCGCTGGCGATATGGCCTTATCACGCGCCCAGCCATCGCAACCTGGGCATTCTCTATGAGCTCTACCAGGGGCGCCTGGACAAGGCGCTGGAACACTTTGAAAAGTATCAGGCCTTGCAGGAAAAGCCGGACCAACAGTTGGCCGGCTGGATTGTAGACCTTAAACGTCGCTTGCAGGAGAGCGCCGGTGTGGCGCAACCACAACAAACTGCAGCGGCACCGCTGGTCGAAGGAAAACCAAATGTTCAATAAACTGCTGAAGTGGTATCTGCGGCTCGGAGCGCTAGCGCTCGCGTTGGCAGGCAATGCCGGGTGGGCGCAACAGGCTACCGTCAATCTGGGGGCGACGGTCACCGGCAACCAGGAGCAACCCAAGGTGCTCTATATCGTGCCCTGGCAAGCGCCGCAGGGACCGATAGAGTTTAGTCAGGGATTTAACAACCAGCTGGAGCAGGTGTTTTCACACGTCGAGCGTGTGGAGCTGCAACGCGAGCTCCATTATCGGCAGCAGTTATCACAACAACCGTTAATGCTACAACTGCAGACCGCAACCCAGAAGCAGGGGAAATAGCAGCGAGATAAAATTGCTAAAAACGTCACCGACGTCACAGATCTGAGGTCTGAAAGCCGGCATAGTTGGAGGACGAATTTTCCCCCCAAACAGTCAAGCGGAGGCTGACGGTATATGGATTTCATGAACACTCTTCTGCGTTTTTTTCAGGATGGCGGTCCCTTTATGTATCCGATCGCGATCGTCCTGGTGATCGGCCTGGCGGTCGTGGTTGAGCGTTGGCTGTTCCTCACTCGCGCCAAGGTCTCCAACAAAAAAGCTTTTGAGCGCATTTTGCCGCTGCTGCAAAAAAGGGATTACAACGGCATCACCGGCCTGGCCAGATCCTCTCAGGCGCCGATTACCCGTATTATTTCCGCCGGTGTCGCACGCATGGATCAATCCCAGCGTCGGGACGATATCGAACTGGCCATGGAAGAGGGTGTGCTGGAGGCTATGCCGCGGTTGGAAAAACGCACCGGTTACCTGGCTACCCTGGCCAACATCGCCACCCTGTTGGGGTTGCTGGGCACCATTATCGGTCTGATTGCGGCCTTCACCGCGGTAGCCAACGCCGATCCTACTGAAAAGGCCTCACTTCTGTCCCAAAGTATTTCCGTGGCCATGAACACGACCGCCTTTGGATTGATGTCTGCTATACCGCTACTGCTGTTTCACGCCATGTTGCAGACCAAAACCACCGAAATTGTGGACAGCCTGGAAATGGCCGGCGTGAAGTGCCTTAACCTGATGTCCGGCGCCCGTACTCTCTCCGCCAACACCCGCGCAGGGGATGCGAAATAATCCCTTGGCAAAGGGTGCGGTCCTGTAACCCGCGAAAGCATTGGGGAATTTTGTGGATGACACAACCATGATGATGGCAATGGAAAAGGGTGCAAGGCTATGATGGGGCGTGTGCGGCAGAGGCAACAGGAGGCGGATTTGGATATCACCTCCTTTATGAACCTGATGATTATTCTGGTGCCGGTGCTGTTGATGAGCATGGTGTTTTCCCATATCACCGTGTTGGATCTCAAGTTACCTGACCTGGCAACGGCAGACAGCTCACCCGAGGATATCAAAAACCAGAAACTGGAACTGGTGATCTACCCGGACGCTATCGACGTGAACTTCCCCGCCGGTGTGCGCCTGCAGCGGGTGGGCAAGGTGATTGTGCCGGAGGCGCCAAAAACGGCGCCGGGGGAAACCAACGGCACACAAGCTGCTAACCTGGAGACCTATGACTTTGCACTGCTGTCAAGCCTGTTGCAGGAGGTCAAGCGCCGCCTGAAAGAAAAGGGTGTGGATAAAAAAGATATTCTGATTCTCTCCCAGACCGATACTGACTACCAGACCCTGGTGAGTGTGATGGATACCGTGCGCTCTTTCAAAACGGTGGTGGCGGCCTCGGTGGTGAACGCAGAATTGTTCCCGCAAATTTCCCTGGGGGATGCACCCCTCGCTGTTGATCGAGAGACCGATCAAGTGGCCGCCGCGGGAGGTGCTGCGCGATGAAGCAATCCCTGCGGGCCAAACGCATGGCCAAACAACACCGCCGCCGCAGCCAGCAGACGAAACTGAATCTGGTCTCGCTGATGGATATCTTTACCATTCTGGTGTTTTTTCTCCTGGTCAACTCCTCCGACGTGGAGGTGTTGCAGAATGACAAAACCATTACCCTGCCCAAATCCGTCTCCGAGCAGCGCCCGAACACCACCCTGGTGGTGCGGGTCAATGGCAGTGATATTCTGGTGGGCAATCGCAGTGTGGCAAAGGTGGACGCTGTCTTGCAACGGGAGGACAGTACCATTGCTGAACTGACCAGGGAACTGCAATACCAGGCGTCGCGCGCCGAACCCCTGACCCAGGAGCAGGCCAAACTCGGCCGGGCGGTCACCATTATGGGGGATCAGGCGGTGCCCTATGCGCTGCTGAAAAAAGTGATGACCACTTGCGCAGATGCAGAGTACCGCAATATCGCACTGGCGGTGACCAAAATCGAATCGGCGGGCGGTTTGCCTGTGGCAGACGCAGTGGAGAGTTAAGGTGAATGCGACTGTTATAAAAGCTGCGGCTCTAAAAACTGCTGGATTCAATGTCGCGGGTACAGGTGTGCTGACAGGCCCGAGTCTGCAACTGCCCTGGTCTTCCACCGGCGACGACGACGCCCGTTTTCAGCGGATATTGCGCGGTATGTTGGCAGGGTTTGTGGTGTTGGCCGTGGCCGTGCCCTTTATCCCGGTACCGGAGCTCAAACGGGAAGAGTTGGAAACCCTGCCGCCGCAACTGGCGCGGGTGAGCCTGGAAAAAAAGGAAATACCCAAGCCGCAGGTGAAAAAGCCGCCAAAACCCAAAGTCGAAAAACAGGTTGTTAAAAAGAAACCCAAGCCCAAACCCCCAAAAGTTGCCGAGAAGAAGCCGCCACCGGTAGAAAAGCCGGTCGCCAACCTGGAAACCGCCCGGCAAAAAGCTGCCACCAGTGGTCTGCTGCAGTTTCAGGACGATCTGATGGAGATGCGCGCCAGTATGGATGTCGCCAAGGTCAGCGGTGCCAGTATCACCCGCGGTGAGGCCAGGGCGAAAAAGCTGGATCGCTCGGTCATCAGCTCCCAGGCCAAAACCGCCAGTGGCGGTATCAATACCGCGGCGCTAAGTCGCGATACCGGCGGGGTGGCGCTATCGGGGCGTGAGACCACCAAGGTTAAGAGTGACTTGGCGAAAGCCAAAGGCCTGGGGCAGCATGCGGCTCAACCCCGCAGCGAACGCTCGGCACGCAGCGACGAGGCTATCCGCAAGGTGATGGACCGCAACAAGGGGGCGATCTTTGCCATCTACAACCGCGCCCTGCGTCGCAACCCGGCCCTGCAGGGCAAAGTAACCGTGAGCATGGTGATTGAACCCAGTGGCAAGATCTCCGATATACAGCTGGTGTCCAGCGAGTTGAATGATTTATCGCTGGAGAAAAAACTGTTGGCGAGAATTCGGATGATTCTGTTTGGCGCTGAGGATGTGATTCGGACGACGCTGAACTACTCGTTTGATTTTTTGCCCTATTGATCAGTTTTTCATTTTTAGGTATTTAAAAAAAGCCCGCCATTAAAGCGGACTTTTTATTTACCTGATAAATAGTCAGCACGGTGTTATGGAACTTATTCCCAAATATCACTTAGTTGCTATTTCCCTGTCTCGTTAGAAAAGTTTGTGGGTTTGGTCTGGTAGGAGAGCCCATTAACCCATTGAAACCCAACACCTTTTAGTCCCCGACCGGTTTTTTAATTCGGACTTATTTTCTAGAAGATTTAAAGACTACCTGTTTGTCAGCAAAGTGCCATAACCGGACGGTCGCTAGTGGCACCCCCTAGAATGATCTCGGACATGGCCGTGGTGGATTACGGCAAAAAACGCCTAATCCATCTACGGTGCTCCGTAGCCGCGTAGGTCGGATTTAAATCCGACACGACCATGTGCAAATTCACTTCCACTAATCAATTCGTCCACAGATGTCCACTTTTGAGCACACAAGAGACATAATCACGAAAGTTTGAGGTTAATTAACCCACTAATTTTCCTGAAGACCCAAATGTTTTTCTAACCAATGCTCAGCTTATTGCCCAGGTTATAGACTGGCATGAAAGCTGATCGGTTTTTGCCGATGCCTTTCATCTGCCCAACACTCAAAACATGGAGACCCTGAAAACGTTTGATGAGCAATTTATCAAGCGTTCCCAAGTTTTAACAAACTGCGTCGTTGAAAAACCCTAACCAGACTTAATACTCGATCTTCATCGGCAAGCACGCGGCATCATTTTGCTCGCCGATCTCCCCCGCCAGCCGGTAGACGTGCTGCTATAGCCGGTTACACAAGGGGTCACCGCTTTAATAGCCACGCAATCGCCCCCATCACCTGCCGCCACACCGGTTTGTTGTCCAGCGCATAGAAAATCGCCTCATTTTTATCCCCGGGGCTGTAAAAGTCGGGCAGCTGTTTGGGGATTTTAGTGCGCCCACTCAACAGCTTGGACACATGTTTGTTGCTGGCGAGGGCCGCTTTCTTGAGCTGCCGCGCGCCGGGGGAGTCGCCTTCTCGGATAAAGCAGAGCAGGGCGCGACTGTAGAGAATAAAAGCACTGTCCTCGTCGTACTCGGTAATCAAGGCATCCGCTTTTTCGTGTTGGTGCTGCAGAAGGTAGAGGGATAACAACACATAACGCAATGCCTGGTTGTCATTGGGATTGAGCCGCAAGCCTTTTTCAAACAGGACGATGGACTCTGCATAGCGCTTGGCTTCCTTGTAGGCGCCAGCCAGCTGGCACAGGGCTGTCATATAGGGGCGGGTCTCCCAGAGCCCCCAGAAATATCCGGTGTTATCCTTGAAGTATTGTTCACCCAATTCCGCTTCGCCCGCGGCCACCGCTCGTTCCAGGTAGGTGATGTATTTGCTGTCGCTGCGTGCCGCCCAGTCGGCCAACAGCAGGAGGGCATCGATGCACTGGGAATTGAGCTCCAGGGCCTGGTGGGCCAGCTCAACCTTTTCCAGCGGGTCATCGCTTTGTAAGGCAATCTCCATCAGGGCATCGGCCGGCGGCAGATCGTCGGTGTTGTCAAACGGTGCCAGCACATTGGACGCGGCTTGGGTTCCCGAACCACCGCGCTTATCGTCAAAAAGGTCGTCGAAGCGGCTTTCCCCGTCTTGCGGTGGAAGCTGGCCGTCTTCCTCCATTCCTGTCTCGTATAGGGTGCGGCCAATGTCGGCGTAATCCTTGATCACCCAGGGCAGCTGATCACGCATAATCTTTGCCAATCCCGGCAGTGGCGGGGTGGTATCGGACGCCTGTGACATCGCCGTCGCCCGCTGCTCGTCGGCAAAGAACGTCAGGATGCCCCAGTAAGCTGCTATTTCCTCCTCAAGTCCCATCTCCTGCAGTGGGAACTCATCCCAGTAGTGGATGGTCAAGGTCAGTCCCATTTCGAAGCCACTGCACCAGTCATGCAGGCCGTTGCCGGACTGAAAATTGTTGCGGATGACCCGGTCCAGCCTGCAACTGGCCGGCAGTTTGGGGTTGCGCTCCAGCACTTCCGCGGTGATCTGGTTGTACAACCGCAGGACCGCCTCAATAAACCAGAAGTCCGCTTCCTGTTCGAACACCGGCATCTCGCCGCCGAATACCTCGGGCAGCCAAAAACTGGGTTGCAACAGGTCTGGGGAGCAAGAGATACAGAACAGAAAGCCCTTGAGCTGGTTAAGGTTCAGTGTTCCGACCGGGGCGTTGGTTGAACGTAAAAAAGAGCTGAGCCGGCGGGCTTCGCCCGGGGACAGTTTTTCAGGTTGGATTGCGAGCATGGTCTGGTTTGTTATTAAATTAAGGGTACGGCAAGTATTCTGGTCTGGCGGGATATATTGGCCGCAACTCTATCACACACCCTTGGTTCTCGACAGCCGGGGGCAAGCGTGACTTGGCTGGGCTGGAAGACAAAGATCTCGATACTGCCGTTAACTAAACTGCCGCCGTCCGTTTGCCGCCCAACAACGCCAGCCGCTCCCGGATTGCAGTCTCTATCCCTTTCGAATCCAGCCCCACCGACGCCAGCATATCCTGATGTTTGCCGTGGTCGATATAGCTGTCTGGCAAGCCCAGCTGCAGAATGGGCATCACCACGCCGATGGAGGCGAGGTATTCGCTCACCCCTGAACCGGCACCGCCCTGGAGGCTGTTCTCCTCCACTGTCACCAGCAGCTCGTGCTCGGCGGCCATACGCTCAACCAGGGCTTCGTCCAGAGGTTTGACAAAGCGCATATCGCAAACGCTGGCGTTGAGTGCCTCGGCGGCGGTCAATGCTGCGTTTAACAGGGTACCGAAACAGAGGATGGCCACCTGTTTGCCGTCGCGCTTTTGCAGGCCCTTGCCGATCGGCAGCGCGGTCATGGCTTTTTCTATGGCCGCCCCGGTACCGGTGCCGCGGGGGTAGCGCACGGCAGCGGGGCCGGGGTATTGGTAGGCGGTATACAGCAGCTGGCGGCACTCGTTTTCATCGCTGGGGGCGGCCACCACCATATTGGGCACACAGCGCAAATAGGTGAGGTCGAAGCTGCCGGCGTGGGTGGGGCCGTCTTCGCCCACCAGACCGGCGCGGTCGATACCAAAGGTCACGTCCAGGTTCTGGATGGCCACGTCGTGAATCAACTGGTCGTAGGCGCGCTGCAGAAACGTGGAGTAGATCGCCACCACCGGCTTCTGGTGCTCACAGGCCAGTCCCGCGGCCAGAGTCACCGCGTGCTGTTCGGCAATGGCGACGTCGTGGTAGCGCTTGGGAAAGCGCTGGGAAAACTCCACCATGCCGGAGCCCTCGCACATGGCGGGGGTGATGCCCACCAGTTTGGGGTCCTGTTCCGCCATATCGCAGAGCCAGTCGCCAAACACCTGTTGGTATTTGGGTTTGGCGGTTGCAGATTCGGGCTGCTGTTCGCTGTCGGTGGTCGCTACCTGTACCTTGGGTTTGGGTTCGATCTTGTTGAGGGCGTGGTAACCCACCGGGTCTTTTTCCGCCGGTCCAAAGCCCTTGCCCTTTTGAGTCATGATATGCAGCAGCTTCGGGCCCTTGATCTCGCGCAGGTTGCGCAGGTCGTGCACCAGGCGTTCCAGGTCGTGGCCGTCGATAGGGCCCACGTAGTTGAAGCCCAGCTCCTCGAACAGGGTGGCGGGCGAGATCATGCCCTTCATATGTTCTTCGGTGCGCCGCGCCAGCTCCCAGGCGGCCGGGATTTTCGACAGCACCTTTTTGCTGCCTTCGCGCATATTGTTGTAGAACTTGCTGGCCCAGATCTTGGAGAAGTAGTTCGACAGGCCGCCGACGTTGGGGGAGATCGACATATTGTTGTCGTTCAGCACCACCAGCATGTCGGTTTCTGTGTGGGAGGCGTGGGCCAGGGCCTCGAAGGCCATGCCGCCGGTCATGGCGCCATCGCCGATCACGGCCACAGTTTTCTGGTCGCTGGCGGTCATTTCCGCGCCGATGGCCATGCCCAGGGCGGCGCTGATTGAGGTGCTGGAGTGGCCCACCCCGAAGGTGTCGTACTCGCTTTCGCTGCGCTTGGGGAAGCCGGACAGACCGCCTGCCTGGCGCATAGTGGTCATGCGCTCGCGGCGCCCGGTCAGAATCTTGTGGGGGTAGGTCTGGTGGCCCACGTCCCAGACCAGGCGGTCAATGGGGGTTTGATAGACGTAGTGCAGGGCGATAGTGAGTTCCACCACACCCAGGCCGGCACCAAAGTGACCGCCCGACTGGCCGACCGAGTAGAGCATAAATTCCCGCAGTTCGTGCGCCACTTGGGGCAGCTGGTCTTCGGCCAGCTTGCGCAGGTCTGCCGGTTTGCCGATGGCGTCCAGCAGTGGAGTCAGCGGGCGTGTCAGGGGTATTTCGTTAAACATCTAAGACCAGTTATCGGGTTCCGGGCGCTCTTTTCGGCGCGTTATCCGCAAATTGCGGGCCAAGGGACGTATTGTATTGCGCCCGGCGCCAAATGCCTAGGCAGGAGCCGGTTTTAAGGTGCGATGGCGCCAAAATGCGCTTTTGGGAGACTTGGTTCGTTTTTAAACCCTTGGCCAATGGCTATCTCCACCTCGGGCTAATGGCTATCTCCACCTCGGGCTAATGGCTTCTTTCCACAATATACGCTGACAGGGCGCGTAGCGGTTCAGCATTGTGGTCAAAAGGGTCCAGGGCGGCCAGGGCGGTTTGGTGAAGCGCCTGGGCCTTGGCTCGGGCATTTTCCAGCCCCAGCAGCGAGACGTAGGTGGGTTTGTTGAGGGCTTCGTCGGCCCCTTGCCGTTTGCCCAGAGTCTCGGTATCGGCGGTGACATCGAGAATATCGTCTTGCACTTGAAAGGCGAGGCCGATGGCGCGGGCGTATTGATCCAGCGCCTGCAGCTGGTCTTCGCTGGCCTCGCCGGTGGCCAAGGCACCCATCATCACACTGGCGCGGATCAGGGCGCCGGTTTTGTGGGCGTGCATATTTTCCAGTTCCCCCAGGCTCAGTTGGGTGTCGACGGCACCCAGGTCGATGGCCTGGCCGGCGACCATGCCAACACCGCCAGCGGCCTGGGCCAGCTCCTGGATCAGGCGCAACCGCACTGCAGGATCCACATCCACGGCCTGGGTCAGCTGTTCAAAGGCCAAGGTATGCAAGGCGTCGCCGGCGAGTATTGCGGTGGCTTCGTCAAAAGCGATATGGCAGGTGGGTTGGCCGCGGCGCAGGTCATCGTCGTCCATGGCTGGCAGGTCGTCGTGCACCAGGCTGTAGGCGTGAATCATCTCCAGAGCACAGGCAACCCGGTCGGTGGCGCTGCTAATGCTTCCCACCGCTTGGGCGCTGGCATAAGCCAGTACTGGCCGCACCCGCTTACCGCCGTTGATCAGGCTGTAGCGCATGGCTTCTGTCAGGCGCAGGCAGTGGCTTTGGTCCAGCGGCAGGGCTTGTTCCAAGGCGCTGTCCACATGGGAGCGGCACCGGCTTAAAAACTCGTTAAAACTGTTATTCATGTCAGGGCTAAGGGCTTCTGCTCAATTGAGAACTAAGGGCTTCTTTTAGATCGAGAGCTAAGGGCTTCTGTTACATTGAGGGCTAAGGGCTTCTGTTACATTGAGAGCTAAGGGCTTCTGTTAAATTTAGAGCTAAGGGCTTCTCGCAAGGGGCTGGCGCGTTGTTTACCAAGGTTGATAGTGATTGACAGTGAGCGAAGGTTTTATTGATCGCTGGTTTTATCCTGATCAAAAGGGGTTATATGCAGCTCGCCCTGTTCCTCTATCAACATTTGCACCCGTTGTTCGGCTTCTGTCAGACGGGTCTGGCAGTCGCGGGTTAGCTTGATACCCGCTTCAAACGCTTTTAAGGAGTCTTCCAGGGACATGTCGCCCTTTTCCATTTCAGTGACCAGGTTTTCCAGTTCACTTAAAGACTTCTCAAAATCCAAAGCTTTTTTCTTGGCAGCCATGATGCCTCCGCCTTATTGCTGGGTTTTCCCTTTGATGGGTATTAATTAGCCGCCACCCTACCGGAGCGATGGCCGTCGGTCAATTTGTGCTGCCTGACAGAGGACTGGAGTCGTGTCCTTCTGGCTAAAAATAGGCGTCAAACTCCACATATTGGGACTCCCCAGACCTTTGGTATCCCGGTTTGCTGCCGCTAACTAAGGATGCACAGGGTAATTGTGTTCGCAGTCCAGCTTTTACCTTTATAATCACTGGCTTTAAGCAGTAGGCTGCTGACTACTTTTTCATCTTTGGTCCCGGTATCGAATAAGAGGAGTGTTTTGTGGATTTAGCGACTCTGGTCGGCCTGTTAGGCGCGCTCGGTCTGATCATCGCCACAATGCTGATGAGCGGTGAAATGAGCATGTTTATCAATGCCCCCTCGATGGTGATTGTAGTCGGAGGCAGTACTTTTGCCGTGATGGCCAAGTTCGGTCTGGGGCAATTCCTCGGTGCTTTCAAGGTGGCTGGCAAGAGTTTTATGAACAAACTCGATGATCCCGCCGACCTGATTGACGAAATAGTGGAGCTGGCGGATGCCGCCCGCAAAGGCGGTCTGCTGTCGCTGGAAGGCAGAGAGGTGGGCAACGACTTTCTGCAAAAAGGTATTCAGCTGTTGGTGGACGGTCACGACCCGGACGTGGTCAAGGGGCTGCTGAACAAAGACCGCCAAAAAGCCGAAGAGCGCCATGCAGTGGGGGCGGATATCTTTTCCGCCATTGCCGATATGGCGCCGGCCATGGGAATGATCGGAACCCTGATCGGTCTGGTGGCGATGCTGGCGAACATGGATGATCCCAAGGCGATCGGCCCGGCGATGGCAGTGGCCCTGTTGACCACCCTGTACGGCGCGGTTATGGCCAACGGCCTGTGTGACCCCATCGCCTCCAAGCTCAAACTGAGAGCGGCAGAAGAGTCCATGGTTAAAAGTTTGATCATTGACGCGCTGCTGTCGATTCAGGGGGGACAGAATCCCCGCGTGATCGACTCCATGTTGCGGGCCTATCTGCCCGAGGGCAAGCGGGAGGCGGCTGACGCCGGTTAACCGTCACTATGGATGAAGAAGAAGTCAAATGCGATTGTTCCCCGGGTCTGCCCGCGTGGATGGGGACCTTTGCGGATTTGATGTCCCTGTTGATGTGTTTCTTTGTGCTTTTGCTGTCTTTCTCGGAAATGGACGCTATGAAGTTCAAGCGCCTGGCGGGGTCCATGGCACAGGCCTTTGGGGTGCAGACCAAGCTCAAGGTACACGAGGTACCCAAGGGCACCAGTATTATTGCTCAGGAGTTTAGTCCCGGTACCCCCAAACCGACACCGATTAACGAGATCTGGCAGCGCACTGAAGACATCACGGAAATGAGCCTGGAAACCGAGTGTGCCCAGGAGTATGAGCTGGAACAGGGCGACACCGCCATGGAGGCCGGGGTCAAGACCCGCATCAAGCAAAAGCTGGAAGACCTGGTGGAACAGACTGAGCGGGATGCCATCGAATTGGCCCAGGCGCTACACGACCAGATTGTAGCCGGCGAAATTGAGGTGGAAACCCGCGGCCGGCAGATCATTATCCGCATTCGTGAAAAGGGCTCGTTTAAGTCCGGTTCGGCAGTAATGAACGATGATTACTACGACGTGCTGGAAGAGATTCGCGCGGTGCTGGCGGAGAAACCCGGTAAAATTCAGGTCGAAGGGCACACCGACAATATTCCCATCCGCTCAGCCCGTTTTCGTTCCAACTGGGAACTGTCTTCCGCCCGGGCGGTATCCGTGGCCCACGAGTTGATGCGCGGCGGCGAGATCAATCCCCGCCGCTTTGCTGTTTCAGGGTTTGCAGATACCCAGCCGCTGGTGGCCAACAACTCCCGGGAAAATCGCGTCCGCAATCGGAGGGTGGAGATTGTGATTCAGCAGGGTGTAGAGGAAGAGGACCTGAGTAAGGAAGATCTGGAATTACTGAAGCAAGAGGGCCAGGATATTTTGCGGGACCTGGATCTGGACCCCGAGTACCTGTTTAATCTGGATCCGGATGAGATTTTCTAAAGATCTTTCCGGAATGGGCGAGGATAATTATAAGAATGGTTGATGAAAGGCGGCGCTTTTTCCGTATCGATGACACCGTGGGCATTTCCTACCGTGTGTTAGCCGATGAAGAGCTGTTGACGCGCGAAGAGGCTGTGGACGCCTTTGACATGATCGCCAGCTACGAGACCCGGATCGAGAACGGCTTAAGCCAGCTGCGGGTGCGGGATCCCGTGGTGGCGGCTGTGCTGGAAAATATCAACAAAAAAATGAATTGCGTGATCAACCAGCTGGAAGTTGAAAGTCATCTGGTCCAGCGCATTGCCCACAGGGTGCAGCAAGTGAATATCAGCGCCTGTGGTCTGGCTTTTATGGCGGATGAAGCCATCGACGTGGGAAGGGTGATGAGTCTTAACCTGGTGCTGCGCCCAAGCAATTTGCATATAAATACCTTTGGTATTGTGGTTGATTGTGATGCTCTGCAGGAGGACAGGGGGTTTTACGTCAGAGTAAATTTCCAGGATATAAATCCCGACGACCAGGAGGTTCTGATCCAGCACATTGTCAAACGTCAGGGCACTCTGTTGCGCGGTGTCCGGGAAGAGACGGAAAAATTGCAGCTGGACAAATAGCCCGCCGCGCTGTCATCTTGCTTTCATATCCAGATGTGCCGGTGCTATTGGCGGCTTTGATCGACGGAGAAATCCGCCCGGCTTGTAGGAAAAAGACTACAAGAAATACCGATATCGGCCACTATTGTCTGCATTCCCCAATCCCCATAATAAATCCCATACGGACTGAGCTGCTGGGACGGCAGAATACCCAAGGATTGGGACCATCCTGTAATAACGCGCTCTGGCACTACCCAAAACACTTCGTGGGGCAGGCTCTACCCAAAACACTTCGTGGGGCAGGCTCTACCCAAAACACTTCGTGGGGCAGGCCCTGTGCCAGGGCGTTTTTTTGGGGGACTTCTTTCTGCCAGGCGGCTGCTTGTAGGATATTTCTTACAAAAAACAGCGATATTTGCCACTTTCGCCAAAGCCGTGAACAGACCACAATATCACCATCAACGGAGACGGGCATTGGATGCCATCACTGGGAAAGGAAGCTGTACCGATCACAGGGAAAATGGAGTCGATGGAGCGCAACAGCCAGGGAGTTGGGCAGAAAGGGAATTGTTGCGAAGGACTGCTGCAGGGATTGAAGGGACAAGGGATTTGAAAAGGACTTTGACACAAGGACCTGTGGTGAAAAGGATTATCAGTAAAGGGACTACGAAAGGACAAGCATACTAGCCGGTGCTCTCCCCGACGGAACTAGGGTCATCCTGTAATCAACGCCACCGCAGTTAACCCTGGGGTGGCGTTTTACTTTACAGCTTTGTCGTTATCCCCCTCCCGGCCGGCCATCCAGGTCTCAGTTGACTAATCCACGATAGCGCTTAATATAAAATAACAGCGGTCAATAATTGATCAGGAGGAGCGCCTTCATAGTTCATAGGATTGCGACCAGCACCAAATCCCGTTCTCTTCCCCCACCCCTCCATCAACAACGGAACGGTTAGCATGCTGGAAGCGCGGATATTGCGGTTAAATTTGGCTGGGGAGCCCATCGAGTGGCTCCATTGGCAGTCGGCAGTATGCCTGTATGCGCGGGATCTGGTGCGTTGGAGCCTGGGCGGTATCGTGCGGCAGGTGCGCGGCGGTCACTCGCGTTTAACTGGCCTTCGCTCCGTGATTGAGTTGCCTGCCATTATCGCCTGCGGAGGGGGCCGCTTGGCACCGGTGCGGCGCGTGCCACCCTTGACCAACGGTGCATTGTTTGCCCGGGATAACTACCAGTGCCTGTATTGCGGGCGCTACTTTGGTACCCAAGCCCTGTCGCGGGATCATGTGCAGCCGCTCAGTCGAGGGGGCGAAGATCGCTGGGAAAATGTGGTCGCCGCCTGTAAACGCTGCAACCAGCACAAAGGCAGCTATTTGCTGGACGAAATTACCATGCAGCTGATAGCGCTGCCCTTCAGGCCCAATATCGCCGAGTACCTGGCACTGATTAACAGCACGCGGATTCGCGGCGATCAGATAGAATTTTTACAGACCCAGTTTTCCCAAAACAGTCGCTGGCCGGATTTGGGGAAGCATACCTACTGAGTTTCCGGATGGACACTAGCTAGAAAGGTCCCAGGGGCGCGGCAATTAACAGGCCGCCCATATCAGCAGTTCACCGTTATCAGCTGGAGGTACCCATGCCGATGTCGCGAATTGAAGTATTTCTCAAGCAAAACAATGCCATATACAAAACCCTGTCCCACAGCCGCGCCTATACCGCTCCCGAAGTGGCAGAATCGGCCCATATCCGTGGCAAGCGCCTGGCCAAGGCGGTGATGGTGAATGTGGACGGTATGCTGGTGATGATGGTTATACCCGCCAGTTACCAACTCTGTCTGGAAAGCATGCGCGACACCTTGGCCGCACAATCCATTGAATTGGCCTCAGAAGCGGAATTCGCCGAGCACTTTAAAAACTGTGAGTTGGGAGCCCTGCCGCCGTTTGGTTCCCTCTATGGTGTACCTGTCTATGCGGCAGCAGAATTTGATGCCGATGAAGAGATCGCCTGCAGTGCCGGCACTCACACTCAGCTGTTGCAGATGCGCTGGGATGAGTATCTGCGCCTGGAAAAGCCGGAAATTCTGGGCGGTGTGGTGACTTCGCCGGGTGTAACCCCACCGAAAATGACCTATCGTCGCGGGCGGACCCGGTTGTAGAGGGCTGCAGGGTTAAAAGCTCGAACCCGGCTCCTGTAAGAAGGCCCACTCTTCGGGGGTGCTTTGGCGCCCCAAGACGCTGTTGCGGTGGGGGTAGCGCCCAAAGCGATCAATAATAGCCTTGTGACGCAGTTCAAATCGGTAGCTGTCTTCCATGTCCGGCTGATTGAATAGGATCGCCGCTTGTTCGTGAATTCGCGCAGATTCGCTGTGCATATAGGGCATAAGCAAAAACGGGCGCTGCTGCGGCGTTAGTTTAGTCAGGGTGCCAAGGCTGACCGCCTCTTGTGCCAGCACCAGCGCGATCCCGTCTTGGGCAAAAGCCTCGGCACTGTCGCGATATATATTGCGGGAAAACTGATCGAGCACAATAATCTCCGCCAGACGCCCCTCCGGGTGTTGTCGCCAGTGCCAGAGTTCGCCTTGGCGAGCGGCGACCAGGGAGATTACAAAACGCTCGCGAATCACGCTATCAAAAGCAGCATCCTTCTGCCACCACTGTTTGGGAGTGATCTCTTCAAGCCAAAACTGCAAAACGGCTTTGGCATCCTCTGGTAAGGGCTTTTCCATGGCAAATATCCTCGGAGGTGGGTTGCGAGGGGGATCTCTTGATTAAGAATAGGTGAACAGGGCCGATAACCCGCTTGAACTTACACACTATCCTTGTAAGATGGCGTGTATTAACACGTGCCAATCAAATAACAGATCAGACTACCCAGATCAGATAACAATAGAGACGGGGCGGCCCAGGTTATGGCGATTATCGAAGCCAATAACACTTTGGTGGCGGACAGCACACTACCCACGACCGAGGAGCTGCCAGAAGCTCAGCGTCTGTATCCGCTGTTAACCGAACACGAATTATTAGCGTTGATTGTCAATCGCAACTCCCTTGGCAATGGCAATACCATGCTGGCAGCCGACGTCTATTCACCCGACGCCTTTATTTTGCGCACCGCTCCTCACAACCATTTGCTGCACGAAGCCGTTCCTCCCGGCAGTTACGTCATGTTGGATCCCCGCGCCGAAGCCTGCGATAACAGTTTGATGGCCTTTGCCCTTCTCGATCAAAATGCCATAGCGGTGGGAGTGCGCGACTGCAGTTGGGATGGTTATTTTATTTCCCTTGGTGATCGCGCTATTCATATCACCAGCAAGCGCTGCAAACCCCTGTGGCCGGCGTTGGCGGTAATTGGTTACGAACTAAACCTGTAAGCGGACAAACATTTGGCGGTAGGTTTGGTAACAGAAAGAAGGTCGCCGTGACACGTCATCCCAGAAGAGGAAGCCACCATGTCGTTTAGGCATCTGGTGGGGCTACTGTTGTTGGTCTCCATACTGCTGGGGATCGGCTCGGCCCTGGCTATCCGTCATTTGTCACGACTGCCTGATCTCTATCGCATGGAGGTGGCCTCCGACCGCAAGGATGTGGAGCGAATACGTGGCATGTTAGTGAATACTCGCTCACAGTTGGAGCGGGTGGCAGCTGACTTCAGCCTGCAAAATGCTTTTGAGATTTACGAAGTTCTGGCCGGCAAGGTGGATGCCAGTGAACAGCTGTGGCTGCCGCCAATGCTGGAGAACCTCAGTGGCATCGTCCTTGTCAACGCCAATGGCAATACCCTGCACAATGAAAATTACCAGCGTGGTCGCTATACCCGCAACCTTGAGGATGGCCTGGCTAGATACCTGCTGCGCTCGCCCAGCTTTAAGCCCACCGAATACAACCCCATGGCCCAAGGGAGCGGATTTGCCGCTACCAGTACCGGCATTGTGATTGTGGGGGTGGTGCCCATCCGCTGGGTGAACGATGACAGTCACCAGATTGCTGGATATATCCTCGCCTGGCAGGAGGTGGATGCCGAGTTTTTTGAACTGATTTCCCGTCTCTCACAAACTGAATTGCGTTTCGTACGCGAACTGGACTTCGGGGAGCGCTTTACCCATCAGCAGCAGTTTCAGGCTATGTTCGAGTCGCCGGATATGGTTTCGCCCCGGGATGAGCACGGACATATCTACTGGCTGGTGCCCGATTATAACGGTGAACCCCTGTTTTTTGTCCGGCAGATGGCCGGGCCGCGGGTGTTTGAAACCGGGTTGGTGGACAAGCCGACAATGGTCTCACTGTCAGTACTGTCCCTTTGCCTGTTACTGTTTTACTGGGTGTTGGGCTATTACACCTTCACACCGCTGGAAAAAGCGGAAAAATTGCTCGATCAATTAGCCAGTAATCCCAATGACAAAAGGCGCCTGCCGGAGCTGCCGGCCAAGGAGTTGAACAGCATGTTTCGCTCCTTTAACAAGCTGCTGTCCATTATTCTGGAACAGAGAAATATTCTGCAGGCCCGTAACCTGGAGCTGGATGCGCTCAGTACGGTGGATGCGCTGACCGGTGTCAAGAACCGCCGCAGCCTCGACAAGCATCTAAAAGACAGTGTCGCCACGGCGCGCCGCATGCGGGCGCCACTGGCGGTACTAATGCTCGATATCGACGAGTTTAAAGCCTACAACGACAACTATGGTCATCAACGCGGTGACGAGGCGCTGTGTTATGTGGCCGAAACCCTCAACCAACAGCTGCTGCGAAGCACAGACTTCTTTGCCCGCTACGGCGGTGAAGAGTTTTGTGCGGTAGTGATGGGGGCTGACCAGGAGGCCGTCGCGAGTATCGCCGAGCGATTGCGGGTCTCCGTGGTGGAGTTGTTTATTGCCCACCAATACTCGGCGGCCAGGCATATCACCATCAGTATCGGAGCTACTGTGTTGGAGCCCCATCTCAACGGTGACAGTACCTCCTCTACAGTGGTGCACTTGCTGGAAAGTGCTGACCGGGCCCTCTACCAGGCCAAGCGGCAGGGCCGCAACCGGGTTGTCGTGGGTCCCTGCAGTCGTGCCCACTCACCATTAAAAAGTCACGAGCAACCCGGCGGGGAAGGCAAGGTTGTGCCATTTAATGGCCCGCGGGGTGAGAAATAGGACGGTTAGGCGGTCAGGGGTTGCCTGATAAGATAGGTGGTTGTGCCTGCCCCCACCACCACCAGAACAGGCACCAGCCACAATTTTCCCACCAATAGACAGGTCGATAGCAGGCTGAACCAGAGTAGCAAGATCACCCGGTTACGCACCCTGCGTGGAAGCCCCTGGCCATTTTGCCAGGCGTGCACGATGGGCCCCAGTCGCCGGTGGTTGAGTAGCCAGTCGTGAAAGCGTTTGCTGGAGCGGGCAAAACACCAGGCAGCCAGCAGAATAAAGGGCGTTGTGGGTAGAATTGGCAGAAAGATACCGGCCACACCCAACACAATACTGGTCCAGCCAGCGCTCAGCAACAGGTAGCGGACGCCCGGATGGGCCTTTTGGTAGCGGTCCTGCTGGCCTCCGGCGGTGCCTGGCGCCGGAGGTGACTTGCTGCCAGTATTCATGGGGATTGATCTAACTGCCAAAGAAACTCACCGATCTAGCCTAGTGTATTACAGCGACGGATTAAATCAATTCAGCCCGCCAACCAGAGATTGACACGCTATTGAGCGCTCGCATCCCCTTCCGGCCCGCCCGGGCTTTGCAGAGGCTCTGCTAACAGGGCAAAGTCGCGGGGGGCAACATACTGCAGCAACTCCTTGCCTTTGCTGTTAAGAGTGATGTCCAGCCCCAGAGCCGGGTAAAGGTAGTGATGGAGTTCTTCTCCGCTAGCGATGATTTGCGCCGGTTCACCAAAGCGCCCGGTGATGATCTCGGCATCCAGATTGGCATCGGGAATAAAACTGATGCTCCTGATGGCCAGCCCTTCGGCGTGGTCGCGATCCTCTGGGGCCAGCAGGAATCGGCGGGCACCGCTGGCCATATATTTGGCATCGCTGGCGCGCTGACGCATCGCTTCCAGATCAGACTCGTCGGTAAAAGCGCTGATAATCAATTTGCCCTTCAGCGGGCCGGCGCGAAAGTGGCTGGCGTAAACCTCCAATCCTGCCACGTCGTCACTATTGATGATCACTGCCATTTGGTGATCCTCTCCCAGGTTTGTTAGTGCCTCGCCCAGGGTGCTCTCACCGAGGATCAGCCCAAACACCTGGGTGCGGCCCTCAGGCAGGGTGTCTATTTGCCAGGGCAGACTGTGGCGAAAGGTAGCATCGGTGCTGGGCGCCGGCTTTAACAACCAGTAGGCCAGGGCCAGTGACAGTGTAGCCACAGCGATAACAAGTGATTTTTTCATAGGCTGCAGAGGTTTCTGATAAATGGGGAAATTTACTTCTTGGGTGTAGGGCGGGCCTGGTTGCCCTGCTGTTGGCGCTGGGGCCGTTTGGCGGCTTTGCGCTGCGCCTTTGCCAGGCGCTTTTTCTCTAGCGCGATGGCCAGCTCAGCCTTTTCCTTCTCCACCATTTCCGGCGTTTCCAGGCTGATGCGACCGAGCTTGCCGCTGCGAATATCGGCAATGAATATCTCGCCGGTTTTGGTCAGGTCAACCCTGCCGCCCGCGCCCAGGCAGCCCCGTTTGCGGCCGATTGCCTCCAGTAGTTCCAGCTCGGTGGGTGGCAGCGCCTCCAGTTGGTAGCGGCTTTTCAGGAGCTCGGGGTATGCCTTTAGCAGGTAGTCTGCGGCAAAAAAGGCCACGTCGTCGTAGTCCATAGCGGTATCTTTAATAGCGCCCGAAGTGGCCAGGCGGTAGCCACTCTGCTCGCTTTCCACCTTCGGCCAGAGGATTCCCGGGGTATCGGACAACACAATACCATTGCCAAGGTTGATCTTTTGCTGGGCCTTGGTGACTGCCGGTTCATTGCCGGTTTTGGCGATCACCCGGCCGGCCAGGTTGTTGATCAGGGTGGATTTACCCACGTTGGGGATGCCCATAATCATAGTGCGAATGGCCTTAACGCTCTTGTCCTTGGCGGGCAACATTTTGCGGCACAGTTCGGTCACCTGTCTCATTTTGCCCGGCTGCTGGGTGCTCAGGGCCAGGGTTTTTACCCCTTTTTCCCGCTCCAGGTAATCCTGCCAGCGCTGGGTGACGGCTGGGTCTGCCAGGTCGCTTTTACTCAGGATCTTGATACAGGGTTTGTCCCCTCGCAGGGTGTTGATCAGCGGGTTCTCACTGCTAAAGGGAATGCGGGCATCCAGAACCTCAATCACCAGGTCGATTTGGGGCAGGGCTTCTTTGATCTCTTTCTGGGCCTTGTGCATATGGCCCGGGTACCACTGGATGCTCATGCGACTTGCTCTTGAAGGTAAAAAGTGCCGCTATTTTACGGGGCGGGGGCGGGGAGTGAAAGGGTTCATGGTTTCAAGCATTCGGCGCTATACTCAAAAGATCCCCTTGGTTGAATGAGGATACCCACATGAGAGGCAGTGACTCCTATACAAAATATGAAAACCAGGTGGTGCGCAAGTACCGTGACAACCTCAATCATGCAGAATCGGTGGAAGATGTTAAAAAATTTTTCAGTTATACAATGCAGGAATTAATGGACAAGGTTTTTGATGGCCAACTGAATTTGCGTTACGAAGATGTGCAACTGGCTGTCAATAGCAACCCCGCCTATACCATCAGCAATAAATTGAGACAACAAACCGCCTTTAAGCATGTCTGGCAAGATTCAGACTTGTCAAACATCGTCGATCGGATGGCGGAGTCCGCACTGAACCGTTTTCGCCACCTCTCCGATAATCCGGTAAAAACCAACGCCAAATTTAACCGGCACTAAGGCGTTATCCCGCACGCCTGATTAGTTTTCCTCGCTGTTAGCGCCCTGGGTTGCGGGTAAGCTCAGGGCCCAAATTTCAATCGGATCAACCACCCTTTTTAGTCGTATAACCGCTAAAAAGCTGTTTGTTAGACGTTTTTACACTTAGCCACGATTTTACAAGATAATCCCAGCGGTCTATTCCATTTGTTGCTATACCTCATACAAGTCGTTTTCCTGTGGCCGAGGTGTACCGTGACACGAGGATACCCACAACACCGTCAGTCTGAATTGAGTCAGTTCAGCAAATACCTGACACGGCGGGCCAAGGCCAGTTGTGAGCTGTGTGGTGCGCAAAAAACCGCGCTATCGATCTTTGAAGTGCCCCCCACTCCCGACAGCCCCGAGTTTGAGCACTGTGTCTATCTCTGTCAGACATGCCATCAGCAGTTTGAAAACCCCAAGTACTTCGACAGCAGCCACTGGCGCTGTTTGCACAGTTCGGTTTGGAGCGAGGTGCCAGCGGTACAGGTGATGGCCATTATGCAGCTGGATCTGATGTCAGGCCGCTGCTGGGCCGATGACCTGCGTGATCAGGTGTACCTGCAACCCGAAGTGGCCAATTGGTTGCAACGCATTCACTAGTCACTGTGGCAACTCATGGGCAGATGGAGGATTATGGGCGATACTGGTAGTACGTGTCCGCGCCATTTAACCCAAGCTCCAAACACAGGCATGCCACCATGACCGAACAGCAACTGAAAGACTCGATCGAGAATGTCAAACAACTGACCGAAACCGCCCTGGAGAGCCATGAGCGCGACCTGCTCGGCGGTTTGATGAGGCGGATTGTCTCCAGTGGCAGCGCAACGCCGGAAGAGCGCGAAACCCTGCACGAACAGCTGGACGAGCAGGCCGTGGGTTTTGAGTCCCGCCACCCAACCCTGGCCAAGGCGATCCGGGAGGTGATGGACGCACTGCACCGCATGGGTATTTGAGTGAATTAAACTTGCGTGAGCTGGGTATTGTCGCCTGCGGACACCCCAATACCGCCGCAGCGGCTGAAGAGATATTGCTCGAAGGGGGAAACGCCTTCGACGCCATTGTCGCTGCTCACTTTGCCAGCTGCGTGGTCGAGCCCGTTTTAGCCTCACTCGGCGGCGGTGGCTACCTGCTGGCCCACGCCCGTCAACAGCCCCCGAGAGTGTATGACTTCTTTAACCAGACCCCGCGCCACAAGCGGCCGGCGGAGGAGCTGGATTTCTACCCGGTACATGTGGATTTTGGCGGTGCCCGACAGGAATTCCATATTGGGCTAGGGGCTGCCGCTACACCCGGGGCGATACGGGGTATGTTTCTCATTCATCGGGATCTATGCACCCTGCCGATGCAAAGGCTGTTGGAACCGGCCATTCACTACGCCCGAGAAGGGGTGGTGTTTCCCCACTACCAGGCGTATATCTTCAGCCTGGTTGCGCCTATTTACACCGCAACCCCAGAGGCGCGGGCGGTTTATACCGGTCAGAACAACTCCAGCGACAGCGGCTTGATAGCGGCTGGCCAGCGGTGGGCGCAACCGCAACTGGCCGACACCTTGCAGGGGCTGGCGGAGGAGGGGGAGGCCCTGTTTTACGAAGGCGAGCTGGCCCAGCGACTGGTGCAGCAGTGCCGGCAGGGCGGTGGACATCTACAGCTCGATGACCTGCGTCACTACCAGGCGATGGTGCGAGAATCCCTAAGCCTGCAATACCGACAGGGGCGACTTTATACTAATCCGCCACCCTCTTCGGGCGGCATCCTGATGGCGTTTGCACTGGGGCTGTTGAGTGGGGTGGGGCTGGCGGACCTGCCCTGGCACAGCGAGGCGCACCTGCGCTGCCTGGCCGAGGTGATGGCACTGACCAACAAGGCGCGTCTTGATGCCCATTTTTCCGCCACCGATAGCGGGGTGGCGCAGCTACTGGATGGTCACTGGCTGGAGCTCTATCGGCAGCAATTGCTGCAACGCAGTGCCTGTTTTCGCGGCACCACCCACCTCAGTGTGATGGACTCCCAGGGCAACAGCGCCGCCATGACCGTGAGCAATGGTGAGGGCTGCGGGTGTCTGTTGACAGACACGGGCATTATGCTGAACAACGTTTTGGGCGAAGAGGATATCAATCCCGACGGTTTTCACGGTTGGCAGCCGGATCAACGGATGACCTCCATGATGGCACCGAGTTTGATTGAAACCCCGGACGGCTGGACCGCTTTGGGGTCGGGAGGCTCCAACCGGATTCGCACGGCACTGCTGCAGGTAATTAGCAACCTGCTGGATTATCACTTGTCACCGGAAGAGGCGGTGGCGCGTCCGCGGATACACCTGGAGAACGATCAGCTCGATATCGAAGGGATTGGTGAGCAGTTTGTCGAGTCCGCCGAACCCCAAGAGAGTGATCCGCTGGCGTCTGTGCAGGCCCTGTTGGCCGACTACCCACAGCACAAACTGTGGCAAAAGCGCAATCTCTTTTTTGGTGGTGTGCATTTGGTAGAGTGTCTCCAGGGGCAATTTTCCGGCGCCGGAGACCCCCGTCGCGGCGGCGTGGCTAAAATTGTTTCCGGTAATTGACCCCTAGCCCCTAAATTAACACCCAGCCTTGCGAACGTTTATGACGTTATTCGACAGCCACTGCCACTTTGATTTTGATTGCTTTGAGACCGAGCGAGCCGCTATCTGGCAGTCCTGTCGGGCGGCGGGTGTAACCCAGCTGTTGATACCCGGAGTCAGCCCGGAGTTGTGGCAGCGGCAGCGGCGATTACTGGAGCAGTTTGAGGGTTTATATGCGGCCACCGGTCTACACCCCTGGTGGGTGACAGCGTGGTTGAATACGTTGTCAAACCGGGATTTGTCGAAGGAGGTGTTAAAACACAGCCTGTTGCCCCACTTGCAACACCCCCGATGTGTGGCGGTGGGCGAGTGCGGTCTGGATGCCATGATCGAGTTGCCGCTGGAACAGCAGACACCGCTGTTTGAAGCGCAATTGCAGTGTGCCTGCGAACAGCAGCTGCCGGTGATTGTGCATGTGCGCCGTGCACACAACCAAACACTGCAATTGTTAAAACGCTACCGGCCGGGGCGCGGCGGTGTGGTTCACGGTTTTTCCGGCAGCCTGGAGCTGGCCCAACAATACTGGCGATTGGGCTTTTACCTGGGTGTGGGCGGCACCATCACCTATGAACGGGCCAGCAAAACCCGCGCTGCGGTGGCGGGGATGCCGCTGGAAGCACTACTGCTGGAAACCGATGCACCGGACATGCCATTAAGTGGGCGCCAGGGGGCCGCCAATAGCCCCGCCTATTTGCCCGCAGTGGCGAGCTGCCTGGCTGCTATCAGAGGCAGCTCCCCTGAGCGGATTGCGGCTCAAACCACGGCCAATACACACCAGTTGTTTCAATTGACCTGAGCGTGTGCGGGAGTTGGCACTTTGCTTCTGTGGTTGGGCGCTCCATAATGAGCCACAGAATTGTCATCTGAGACCTTGTTTGTGGTGTTGTAACCTATGCCTGCGTTTGATCCCCAAGCCTTTAAAAAACAGTTTCCGCTGTTTGCCGCCGAGGAAAACCTGCAGCTGATCTACCTGGATAATGCCGCCACCACCCAGCGCCCGCAGCCCGTGATCGATGCCATCGCCCGCTTCTACGCCACCACCAATGCCAATACGCACCGCTCCAGTCACCGTCTGGCGCGAAGGGCAACGGCGATGGTGGAAACTACCCGGGCCAAGGCGGCCGCCTTTGTGGGGGCGACGGGGCCAGAGGAGATTGTCTTTACCCGCGGCGCCACCGAAGCCCTGAACCTGTTGGCCCACTCCTTGGGGGCCAAACTGCAGCCCGGGGACGAGGTATTGCTCAGTACCGCCGAGCATCACGCCAATCTGGTGCCCTGGCAGATGCTGGCCCAGCGACAGCAACTGGTACTGCGTTTCGTGCCGGAAGAGCAGGGCTTGCCGCGCTTTGATCAGTTAACCCAGTGTTTGAATGAACGCACCCGGGTGGTATCACTGACCGCCGGATCTAACGCCTTGGGGTTTGCCCCAGATATGGAGATTATTCGCGCGCAACTGGTACCCTGGCGTCAGCAGTTGACCTTTATTCTCGATGCCGCCCAGCTGGCCGCGCACCAGCCGCTGGACGTCAAACAACTGGACTGCGATTTCCTGGTGTGTTCGGCCCACAAATTTTACGGCCCTACCGGCATTGGCCTGCTTTACGGACGGTCTCGGGCACTGGCGGAGTTGCCGCCCTGGTTGGGGGGCGGGGAAATGATTGAACAGGTGCAGCTGGAGAGCAGCACCTATGCGGCGCCGCCGCACCGGTTTGAAACCGGCACGTCGGCCTTGGCGGCGATTGCCGGCCTCGATGCGGCGTTTGATTTTTTACAGCGCCTGGACCGCGCCGCTATGGTGGCCTATGAAACGGCGTTGACCACTTATCTGCACCAGCAGCTGGGAACCGTTACCGGCATTAACCTGCTCACCCGGTCCGCCAACAATCTCGGCATCGCCGCGTTGGTACCGGATGAGCGCAGTGGTTTAACCCCGACAGATCTGGCCCATCTGTTGGATGAAAAGGATATCGCGGTGCGTGTGGGGCACCACTGTGCCCAACCCCTGCTAAGGTCCCTGGAGATGGCGGCCACGGTCAGGGTTTCGATCGCGGCCTACAATACCCGCGACGATATTGACTGCCTGACCGCAGCTCTGCGGGAAATTCTGGACGGTTGTGGGTTTTTGCAGCCAGCTGTACCGGTGGTTTGCGCGGAGCCGGAGTCCGGCGCTGACACCGACGTATTTGCCGCGGATGTCGATGCCCTGTCGTCCCTGTCTCTCGAGCACTTGAAGCAGGCCAAGGGTTGGCAGGCGCGTTACCGGCAGCTGATGAAGTGGGGCGATGTGATTTCAGCAAAACCGGCCATTCGCCAACCGGCGAATCTGGTACCGGGTTGTGAATCGGCCGCCTGGCTCATCCACAGTCAGAAAGGCGGCACACACCGTTTTGCCATCGACAGCGAATCGCGGGTAGTCAAAGGCCTGGCGGCGCTGTTGTTGGTGTTGATTGACGGCCGTCGCCGGGACCAAGTCGAGCTGGTCAGACTGGAAACCACCTTTGCCGAGCTGGGCCTCGACAAACACCTCAGTCCCTCCCGCAGCAACGGCTTTCGGGCACTGCTCAACAAGGCGCTAAACTGTATTCAGGGTTAATTAGTTCTCAACGCTCGCAGCAAATAGCGTTCAATCCCCCGGGAGGCGGCCACAAAACCAAAGTTGGCGGTGACCATGGTGGCGGCACCGAAACCGCCGCTGCAATCCAGTTTTACACCACCCTCCAGATCCATCTCGCCGCGGCTCTGACAGACACCGCCGCTGGCATCGGGAAACAACATCTGTTCGGTGGAGTAGACAGCTTCGATGGAAAACACCCGTTTGGTATTGCGGCTGAAGTTGTGCAGTCGCCGCAGGTTGTTGCGGGTTTTTGCCAGTAGCGGGTCGTTGACGGTGCGGCTGAGATCGCCGCTGGTGATTAAACGCGGATCGCGTTTGCCGCCGGCGGAACCCACCGTCACAATGGGTTGTTTGCGGCGTTTACAGTGGGCGATCAGGCTGGCTTTGACATAGGCGGCATCAATGGCGTCGATCACCAAGTGGTGTTCAGGCCGGATCAGCGCTTCCAGGTTGTCGAGGGCCAGAAAGTCCTCCACCTCGTGCACCCTGACCTCCGGATTGATATCCCGCAACCGCGCTGCCATCACGGCGGTTTTGGGTTTGCCGATGGTGGATTGCAAGGCGTGCAGCTGGCGGTTGCTGTTGGTGATGCACACGTCATCCATGTCGATCAGAGTCAGCGTCCCCACGCCGGAGCGGGCGAGCGCCTCTGCGGCCCAGGTGCCCACGCCACCGATGCCCACCACCACAAAGTGGGCGCGCGCCAGGGCGGCCAGGCCGTCTTGGCCGTAGAGTCGAGCGATACCGCCAAAGCGTTGTAAATAGAGGGGCGAAAGTGAAACTTTGTTGGCGGCTGTGGTCATAAACTCAATAGGACGGCTCTTCAACGGCCACTTAATATAGCGGCTACAATTAACGGGGCTGCAATTCTACTCCATATGGGATTTGGCGGGGAGAGGCGGTACACTGCAAAGACAGTTCACCCGCAACCATGGACCCAGTTGACAACTAAGCCCCAGTTGGCCTTAAAACACCTATGCTGCAGACGCCACCGACAAAGCCTGCCCTGAGAGCAGAGGCACCCTCGAGCCAAGCGGCCACCACCAGAAAGCTGATGCGTAAGACCCTGCCGCTCTGGGTGTTGCTGGCGTTTGTGGCGGTCAGTGCCGTGATTATCTACTATCCCCCGGAGATTCCTCAACGCGCCACGCCGCCTGTGCCGAAAATGTCCGTAGCCACACTGCGGGTGGAAGCGCGGCCCTATCAGATAGAGGTCAACTCCTTTGGCACCGTACAACCGCGTACGCGCAGCCAGCTGGTGTCCCAGGTGTCGGGGCAGGTGATCAAGGTCAGCCCCAATTTCCGGGAAGGCGGCTTTTTTGCGGCGGGTGATATGCTGGTGGAGATTGACCCCCGGGACTATGACATTCAGATTGAAGTGGCGGAGTCTGAACTGGCGGATGCGCGGGTAAACCTGGAAGAACAGAAGGCCCTGGCAGAGCAGGCTGAAAAGGACTGGAAAAATATTGGTGCCAGCGGCCGCGCTACCGCCCTGGCACTGCGGCGTCCCCAAGTGGCTGCCGCCGAAGCCCGTATCGTCTCGGCCAAGGCCAAACTCAAGCAGGCTCAGTTAAACCGGGAGCGCACCCAGATCAAAGCGCCATTTGCGGGGCGGGTACTGAGTCAAAATGTGGATATCGGCCAGGTGATTGCCAACAATACGGTACTGGCCCAGGTATACGCCGTCGACGTGGTGGAAATCCGTCTGCCCCTGAAAAACAGTGAGCTGGGCTTTGTGGCGCTGCCAGAGGAGTTTCCGTTGCGCAACGGTGCACCGCCGGCGAATAAAATCAGCTCCACCGCCATCATTATTAATAACCTCAGCGCCATACCCGAGGCGTGGCCGGCGACGCTGGTGCGCACCGCGGGTGCTTTTGATGAACAGACCCACGAACTGTATGTGATTGCCCAGATTCGAGATCCTTACGGCTTCGCCGCCGGTGCCCACCGACTGCCGTTAAAGATCGGCCAGTATGTGGATGCCCGTATCCAGGGCAAGCAGCTGACGGCGGCGATCGTGATTCCCAACGAGGCGATCTACCAGGGCAGCTATGTGTACCTGGTGCAAAACGGCCTGTTACAGCGGCGCAGCATCGAGGTCGCCTGGCAGAATGCCAGCGAGGCTCTGGTACGCGAAGGCCTGCAACCGGGGGATGAGTTGGTCGTAACCCCCCTGGGCCAGGTCAGTAGTGGCACTCCGGTCACCACCCTGAGTCGCGAAAGCATCACCCGCAACAGTGACGGCGGCCCGCAGCACTGAACCCATTACATCTACCGTTCACACAACCAGGTAAAAAACGATGATCAGCTGGTTTGCCCGCAACCATGTCGCCGCTAATCTGCTGATGGTGAGCTTGCTGTTCGCAGGCCTCCTGTCTCTGTCCAGGGTTCCGCTGGAGGTGTTTCCCTCCATCGATCCCAACCGCATCGATATCCAGGTCACCCTGCGCGGGTCAACCCCGGAGGAGGTGGAAGAGGGCATTGCCATCCGCATCGAGGAGGCGGTGCAGGACCTGGAGGGCATAGAGGAGATTCGCAGCACGTCCAGCGAAGGCAGCGCCTGGGTCACCATCGAAGCGGAGCAGGGTTACGACCCGCGGGAACTGTTGGCGGACGTGAAAAGCCGGGTGGATGCGATCAACACCTTTCCGGTAGAGGCGGAAAAACCGGTGATCAGCCTGGCCATGCACCGTCACGAGGTGATCTCTGTCGCGGTGGCTGGGCCATACTCGGAGGCGGAGGTGCGCCAGCAGGCCGAACAGGTACGCGATGACCTGCTGCGGTTGCCGGGGGTGACCCAGGTGGACCTGGATGCGGTGCGCAATTACGAAATCGCCATCGAGGTGTCGGAGCGCAGTTTGCGCCAGTACAAGCTGGCACTTGATGATGTGGCCCGGGCCATTGCCAACAGCTCCATCGATCTGTCGGCGGGCAATATCAAGACCGATGGTGGTGATGTCTTGATCCGCTCCAAAGGACAGGCCTACCGGCGCGACGACTTCGACAATATTGTGGTCAAAACCCAGCCCAACGGCAGTCTGATTCGGGTGCGGGATATTGCCCAAGTTAACGACGGCTTTGAAGAGAGCCCCATGCGTACCCGCTTCAACGGCAAAACCGCCGCCTTTGTGGAGGTATACCGGGTTGGGGATCAAAGCGCGATAGCGGTGGCGGACAAGGTCAAGGCCTATTTGCAAACCCAGCAGACGAAAATGCCCCAGGGCTATGAGTTTTCCACCTGGCGCGACCGCTCGGTGATTGTGGAGAACCGCCTGAAAACCCTGACCCAAAGCGCCCTGCAGGGCGGTATTCTGGTGTTGGCGCTGTTGACGCTGTTTTTGCGACCCTCGGTGGCCCTGTGGGTGTTTGTGGGCATACCGGTCAGTTTTACGGGCGCATTTTTACTGATGCCTCTGCTCGGTATCACCGTCAATATCATCAGCCTGTTTGGCTTTATCCTGGTGCTCGGCATTGTGGTTGACGACGCCATCGTTACCGGCGAAAACGTCTACCGCCACCTGCAGAGCGCGGAGTCAGGCCTGGATGCCGCTATCAATGGCACCAAGGAAGTGGCCCTGCCGGTGACCTTCGGCGTGTTGACCACCGTGGTGGCGTTTCTGCCAATTGCCTTTATCGAGGGTGTCAGAGGCCAGCTGTTTGCCCAGATACCGGCGGTGGTGATCCCCATTCTGTTATTCTCGCTTATCGAGTCCAAATTTGTACTGCCGGCACACCTGAAATATGTGCAGTTGCGCCAGCAGGGCAAAAGCTCCCGCCTGCAGCGCGCGCAGCAGCGTTTTGCCGACCGTTTTGAGCAGGCGGTGCTGCAGTTTTACCGGCCGGCATTACGTTGGGCACTGGCTCACCGCTACCTGACCGTGAGCCTGTTTGTGGGAGTGCTGATGGTCGTGATCGCCCTGAGTGTCAGTGGCTGGACCAAATTTACCTTTTTCCCGCGGGTGCAGAGCGAGGTTGCACGCGGCTCGTTGGTGATGCCGGCCGGCACGCCGTTTGAGGTGACCGACCGCTATGTTCAGCGCATGGCCGAGGCGGCGCTGGCCCTCAAACAGCGACACAGGGAGATCAACAACGGCGAAGATGTGATTTTGGATATCCAGGCGATCACCGGCAATGCCGGCGGCGGCCGGCGTGGCACCCATGCCGGTCGAGTGTTTTTTGAAATCGCGCCGCCGGAAGACCGCCATTCGTCGGTGACCAGTTCGGAACTGGTGCGGGAGTGGCGGCAATTGATCGGCACTATCCCCGGAGCCGAAACCCTGACCTTTCGCGCTGAAATCGGGCGCTACTCCGACCCCATTGATATCCAGTTTATGGGTAATGATTACGTCACCCTGGAAAAGGTGGCTGAGGAAACCAAACGCATGCTGGGCCGATACCCGGATGTGTTTGATATCGGCGACAGCCTTTCCGATGGCAAGGAAGAGATTCAGATCGAATTACGCAACCAGGCCTACGCCCTGGGCCTGAACCGGGCGGAGGTTATCAACCAGGTGCGGCAGGCGTTTTACGGCAACCAGGTGCAGCGCATCCAGCGCGGGCGCGACGATATCCGGGTGATGGTGCGCTATCCCGAAGCGGAGCGCTCCGCCATCGCCAATCTGTCGGATTTGCGTATCCGTACCAGCGACGGCCGCCAGATTCCCCTGGCGCAGGTGGTGGTGCTGAAACCGGGCCACAGCCCCAGTGCCATCAACCGCATCAACCGTTACCGCACCCTCAATGTCACTGCCGATATTAACAAAGACAGCGGCAACAGCCTGGTGCTCAACCGTGAGATTAACGCCTTTTTGGAAGAGCTGGTCCTCAAGTACCCGGGCGTACACTATAGCCTGAAAGGTGAAGCCAAAGAGCAGCGGGAATCTTTTGCCTCTTTGGCGATCGGTATCGGCTTTGTGCTGTTTATGATCTACGCACTGCTGGCAATCCCGTTTAAATCCTACTGGCAGCCGCTGATTGTGATGTCAGTGATTCCGTTTGGGGCCATCGGCGCTGTGGCGGGCCATTGGGTCATGGGCATGGATCTGACCATCTTCAGCATTCTGGGCCTGCTGGCACTGACGGGCGTGGTGGTTAACGACAGTCTGGTGCTGGTGGATTTTATCAACAGGCACAAGCAGTCGGCGCGGCTGCAGGACAGTCATCAGGCGGTGATGGATGCCGTATTAACCGCTGGTGTCGTGCGCTTTCGCCCGGTACTGTTGACGTCACTGACCACATTTTTCGGTTTAATGCCGCTGTTGTTTGAGCAATCCACCCAGGCACAGTTTCTGATTCCCATGGCGGTCTCCATGGGTTTTGGTATCCTCTTCACCACTTTTGTCACTCTGATACTGGTACCGGTGAACTATATGATGATGGAAGACAGCCAGCGGGTGGTGCGCAATTACAGCCCCGTCGGGTCTGCTGCCAGTGAGTGACATTGCTCTGAACACCGGTGATTGGGCTTCGCAGTTTTCCCGACTCAGCCAGCTGCTCAATGAACAGCAGTCCCTCTGGCGTCCCCGCGCCTTTACCGGCAATCCCCTCGACTGGTTGCAGGCGTATCCCGGTCTGGGGGAGTTGCTGTTGGCCCTGCCGGCCGAGGAGATAGAGGTACTGCAGGGAGACAGTGGTGCGCTGACCCGGCTATTACAAACTGAATTGCCTTTTGCCGGGGAGTTGCACCAGGTTGCCTCACTGCCGCCCTGCGAGCCCAAAAAACTGCCGCCTTTTGACGCCCATTTTCATGTGGGGATTCCAGGCCGCAAATGGCAGCAGCTGCAGGCATTTGTCGCCTGTCTGCCGCAAACTGCGCAGCCGGCTTATCTGGAGTGGTGCGCGGGCAAGGCCCATCTGGGACGCTGCGTACACCAATTGTCGGGCCTGCCGGTCACCAGCCTGGAGTGGGATGCGCAACTGGTGTCCCAAGGGCAGGCAAGGGCGGATCGGGCACAGATGATGGTGGCACTGCACCGGGTGGATGTGCTTTCGGCGCAGGCCAATGCCTACCTGCAGCCGGCGCAACACGCTCTGGCCCTGCACGCCTGCGGCCCCTTGCACCGGCAGCTGATGAGCCAGGCGATTGAGCGAGGGGTGCGACAGCTGAGCATCGCCCCCTGCTGCTACCAAAAGTGCGATCTCCAGCCGGGCCAGTACCACCAGCCCCTTTCCGGAATGGGACGCTGTCTGGACCTGGGCCTGACTCGGGCGGAGCTGTTTACGGCCGTGCAGGAAACCGTTACCGCCAGCGGCCATGTGCGGCGACAGCGGGTGCAACTGCAACAGTGGCGGCTGGGATTTGACCGGCTGCAGCGGGACCTGCGCGGCGTGGACGCCTACTGGCCGGTACCGTCGCTGCCCGGGCGGCTGGCAAGCACAGATTTCAAAACTTTCTGTCAGGCGGCGGCACAGTGCAAGGGGCTGGCATTGCCCGAACGACTCGACTGGAGAGGCTATGAACAGGCCGGCCGCGAGCAGTATTGGCGCGTCAGTGCTCTGGATCTGGTGCGCCAGTTATTCCGGCGGCCGCTGGAGGTGTGGTTGGTGCTCGACTATGCTCTGTATCTGCAGGAGCACGGCTATCGGGTGGCATTGGGAACCTTTTGTGAGCGACACCTGACGCCGCGAAATATCCTGCTCAACGGGCGGCTTTGAAAGCCCGGTACCCGGTTCCCGGGGCCGTGCCGCAGGCCTTTTATGGCGGGGGTTTTGGGCACCTGCCATCGGCTTGTTTGGCGGCTTGCACTTTCCCGTAAAAAGTGCTTTTCAAGTCCCCGAAAATATGACATCTTTGCGCGCTATTTAACCTAGACCCCGCAGTTGATGCCGCGTTAGTTTGAGAGAATACCCTATTGACCAACACACCGTTTCCGTCACAAAACTGGACTGTCGCCGAGGCCGCCGATCTCTATGGCCTGCCTGCCTGGGGCGCTGATTACTACAGTATTTCTGCCGACGGCGACCTGGAAGTGGTGTTGCCCGGCAGTGGGGGAGCGGTGCGTGTATCGATGATGGATATTGTCGCCGGCATGAAGGAGCGGGGGCTGGACATGCCGGTTTTGCTGCGGATCGAGAACTTGCTCGATCACCGCATCAGCCTGCTCAACCAGTCCTTCGCCAGGGCTATGGAAGAAGCCGGCTACCAGAGCCACTACCGGGGTGTGTTCCCCATCAAGGTCAACCAGCAGTGTCAGGTGGTGGAGGAGATCGCCCGCTTTGGCGAGCGTTACCACCACGGGCTGGAAGCGGGCAGCAAGGCCGAGTTGATGATTGCCCTCGCCACCCTCAGCGATACCGAAGGCTACATTGTCTGTAACGGTTACAAGGATGAGGAGTTTATCGATCTGGGGCTATGCGCGCGCCAACTGGGGCGGCGCTGTTTCTTTGTGATCGAAACCCCCACCGAACTGCCGATCATCATCGCCCGCAGCCGGGCTCTGGGGGTCAAACCCCTGATCGGTGTGCGCGCCAAACTGGCGGCCAAGGTGGACGGCCACTGGAATGAAGACAGTGGCGACCGCAGCCTGTTTGGCCTGTCCTCCAGCCAGATTATCGATGTGGTGGACCAGTTGCGCGATGCCGATATGCTCGATTGCCTGCAGCTGTTGCATTTTCACCTGGGGTCACAGATCCCCAATATCCGCGATATCCGCAACGGCACACTGGAAGCCGTGCGCTACTACGTGGAACTGGTAAACGAGGGGGCCCCCCTCGGCCATCTGGATCTGGGCGGCGGTCTGGCAGTGGATTACGAGGGCGCCCATGCCAATGATGCCCACAGTAAAAACTACAGCCTGGACGAGTACTGTACCGACATTGTCGAAGCGGTGATGGAGACCCTGGACCCGTTGTCGATCCCCCACCCGGTACTGCTGTCGGAATCCGGACGAGCCACCGTGGCCTACGCTTCCACGTTGTTGTTTAACATTCTCGATGTGCGTCACTTTGAACCGGGTATTCTGCCCCACGAACTGAGTGGCCACGAAGCGCCGCAAAACCCGGAGAGCCTTGAAAGCCTGGAGCTGGCCTCCAGCCACGAGTTGATTGGCCGTCTGCAGCAGGTGGCGGAGCAGCTGCACGACGGCAACCTGCAGCGGGCGCACAATGACGCCTTTCATTACCGGGAGGAGGTGCGCGAGGAGTTCCGCCGCGGCAATATCAGTCTGCGCGGTAAGGCGCTGGCGGAAAACCAGTTTCTCGACATCGCCCAGAAAATCGTAGCCCGGTTGCCGCATCTGGAGCGGGTACCGCCAGAGCTGGAGGCCCTGCGCGAAGAGCTGGCGGATATCTATTACGGCAACTTCAGCGTCTTCCAGTCACTGCCCGACACCTGGGCCATCGATCAGGTGTTCCCGGTAATGCCGGTGCACCGCCTGGACGAACCGCCCAGCCGTGAGGCGGTGATCGCCGACCTTACCTGCGACTGCGACGGCAAGATCGACCGCTTTGTGGGTGGCAAAAACACCTTGCCACTGCACCCGCTCAAGGCGGGGGAAGATTATTACCTGGGGGTGTTTATGGTCGGCGCCTACCAGGAGACGCTCGGGGATTTGCACAATCTGTTTGGCGACACTAACGTGGTGAGTGTGCGCATCAACCGCGACGGCAGCTTTGATTTTATTCGCGAACTGCACGGCGACAGCATTGCCGATGTGCTCAGCTACGTGGAGTATCAGCCCGGCCGGTTGATGGAGCAGTTCCGCAATACCGCCGAGCAGGCGGTGCGCAGCGGTGTCATCCCGGTGGCAACCCGGCAGAAAATCCTGGAGGCTTTCGCCGCCAGTATGAGGGGCTATACCTACTACGAACACTAGCTATTATGAATAACGGGCACTGCTAAAAAATACTGTTTAGAGATGCCCTAATTTTCTTTTTTTGTTAAGAGGCTTTGTCCATGGCAAAAGTTGTCATTATTGGCGCCGGTGGCGTCGGTGGTGTGGTTACTCACAAGTGCGCCCAGTTGCCCGAGGTGTTCACGGAGATTGTGCTGGCCAGTCGCAACGAGGAAAAGTGCAAAAAGATTGCGGCGCAGATCGATCGCCCGATTCGCACGGCCCAGGTCGACGCAGACAATGTACCTGAACTGGTGGCGCTGTTGAAAAAAGAACAGCCAAAGCTGGTGATCAATGTCGCTTTGCCATACCAGGATCTGACCATTATGGATGCCTGCCTGGAGGCGGGAGTGCACTATCTGGACACCGCCAATTACGAGCCCCTGGATACCGCCAAGTTCGAGTACAAGTGGCAGTGGGCCTATCAGGAAAAATTTGAAAAAGCGGGGCTGATGGCGCTGCTGGGTAGCGGTTTTGATCCCGGTGCCACCAATATGTTTACCGCCTACGCGGCCAAGCACTACTTTGACGAGATCCATTCCCTGGACATTATTGACGTCAACGGCGGCGACCACGGCTACCCCTTTGCCACCAACTTCAATCCGGAGATCAATATCCGCGAAGTGTCCGCCGAGTGCCGCCATTGGGAAAATGACGCCTTTGTCACTACGCCGCCCATGTCCCGCAGCCAGTCGTTTACCTGCCCCGAGGATGTGGGCACCTTCAACATCTACCGCATGTATCACGAAGAGCTGGAGTCCCTTACCAAACACTACCCGAGCCTGCAGAAGGCCCAGTTCTGGATGAGTTTTTCCGACAACTACCTCAAACACCTGGAGGTGCTGGAAAATGTTGGCATGACCGGCATTGAGCCGGTTGAATTCAACGGTCAGCAGATTGTTCCGATCCAGTTCTTGAAGGCGTTGCTGCCGGATCCCGCCAGCCTCGGTCCCCGCACTGTGGGCAAAACCTGTATTGGCTGTCTGGTGCGGGGGGTCAAAGACGGCCAGGAAAAAACCGTCTACGTCTACAATATCTGCGACCACCAGGCATGTTACCGCGAGGTGCAGTCCCAGGCCATCTCCTACACCACCGGTGTCCCGGCGATGATCGGCGCCAAGATGATGGTAGAGGGTAAGTGGATGCAGCCGGGCGTGTGGAATATGGAACAGCTGGACCCTGATCCCTTTATGGCGGACATGAACCAGTACGGCCTGCCATGGAAGGTGATCGAAGACCCCGGCTTCGCTTTTGAAGCCTGAGGATAGGGATTGGTGAAAAGTCGCAGCTTCTTGCCGTTTGATGCTTCCCGGGTGCCCAGTCCCTGTTTTGTGGTGGACGAAGCGGCGGTGGAGCGCAATCTGAAAACCCTGAAGTACGTGGAGACAGAAAGCGGTGCCAAGGTGTTGGCGGCGCTCAAGGCCTTCTCCATGTGGAGCCTGGCTCCGCTGGTGTCCCGCTACCTGTCCGGGACCTGTGCCAGCGGCCTGCACGAGGCGCGCCTGGGGCGGGAGGAGTACGGCGGCGAAGTGCACGTGTTTTCCGCTGCCTACAGCGAGGCGGAGTTGCAGGCGCTGTTGCCGGTCGTGGATCACCTGGTACTTAACTCCCCCGGTCAGTGGTTGCGCTTTCAGCCCCAGTTGTTACAGGCCCAACAACGGCACCCGGGTTTGAAGCTGGGGCTGCGGGTCAATCCCGAGCACTCAGAGGGGGCTGTACCTATCTACGACCCCTGTGCACCCGGCTCGCGGCTGGGCATTCCCGTCAGCCAATTGGAGGGATTGGATTTGACCGGTATCAGCGGTCTGCACTTTCACACCCTGTGTGAGCAGGGCTTGACGCCACTGGTGCGCACCCTGGCAGCGGTGGAGGCGCGCTTTGGCCACCTGCTGCCGCAGCTGGAGTGGGTCAACTTTGGTGGTGGCCACCATATTACGGCCGAGGGTTACGATGTAGACGGTCTGATCACCCTGGTCAAGAACTTTGGTGAACGCTACGGAGTGCAGGTGTATCTGGAACCCGGCGAGGCGGTCGCCATCTGCAGCGGTGTGCTGGTGACCGAGGTGCTGGACTTGAGCTGGAACGGTATGAACCTGGCCATCCTCGACAGCTCCGCCACCTGCCATATGCCCGATGTGCTGGAGATGCCTTACCGGCCGGTTATCCGCAGCGCCGGGGAGCCCGAGCAGCTGGCCCACACCTATCGCCTGGGCGGCATGACCTGTCTCGCCGGGGATGTGATCGGCGATTACAGTTTTGCGCAACCCTTGCAGGTGGGCCAGCGCCTGGTGTTTGACGATATGTCCCATTACACCATGGTGAAAACTACTACCTTCAACGGTATCAACCTGCCCGCCATCGCCATCTGGAACAGCGACACCGATGAGCTGCGGGTGGTGAAACGCTTTGGTTACGAAGACTTTAAACAACGGTTATCCTGATTCATGTCTGCAGATACCACAGAATTTCCATCCGAGTACCCGATTTTTCTCGGCTCAGAAATCGAGCAGCCGGTCCCCGAGGCGGCCCGCTTCCATGTGATTCCCGTGCCCTTTGAGCGCACCGTCTCCTACGGTGGCGGCACGGCCCAGGGGCCGTCGTCTATCCTCAAAGCCTCCTGGCAGCTGGAAACCTGGGACGGTAAGAGCAACCCCAGCCTCGAGGGTATCTACACCCGTGAGCCGGTGGCCTGTGACAGCGCGGCGGAAACGGTGATTGCAAACATTGCCGAAGCCACCCGCGAGGTGGTGGCGCAGGGCAAGATGCCCGTGGCCATCGGCGGCGAACACACAGTTACCTACGGTGTGATTAAAGGGCTGCTCGACGCCGGTATGGAGGACTTTGGCCTGGTGCAGATTGATGCCCACGCCGATCTGCGGGAGAGCTATGAAGACGACCCCCTGAGTCACGCCTGCGTGATGAAGCGCTGCGTGGATCTGGGTGTCCCCCTGGTGCAACTGGGCATTCGCGCTTATTGCGAAGAGGAGCGGGAAACCCGAGTGCGCTGTGATGTGTCCTGTCACGATGCGGACGAACTGGTGCCGAACAACGTCCAGTCAATCCAGCTGCCCGAAAACTTCCCGAGCAAGGTCTTCTTTACCCTGGATATCGACGGCATGGATCCGTCGGTCTTTCCCTCCACCGGCACACCGGTGCCGGGCGGCTTGGGGTGGTACCAGACCCTGGCGCTGTTTGAGTCCGTCTGTCGACAGCGGCAAGTGATCGGATTCGACGTGATGGAGTTTTCGCCGATTCCCGGTTTCCACGCCTACGACTTTGCCGCCTCGCTCTTGATGTACAAAATGATGGGCATTATCCAGCGCAACAGTTAACGATTGGCAGGGCATAAGAATGTCTTGTTCTTATCGTATAAATGCACAGACAAACCTACGCACAAGGGCAGTGCATCGTGTAGACTTCGTGGCAGTCCACACGCAGACATACAGTGGCACCGGAATAAAAAGCAGTAGAGGTAGATATGGCAGGTTTTCGAGGTGGTCGGCGCGGCTACAAACCCCAAAAAAACATCGGGCGCGGTATTCTGGAGGCGGTCTCCACTGATGGCCCCCACACCGAGTGGCTGGGCATGCCACCTTATTATATCCACCACCTGACCATCGACGGCGAAGCCTTTAGCTATATGTCAGCCGATGAAACCCTGGGCATCGATATTGGTAAAAAGGTGACCTTTCGTTACCGGGAAACTAAAAAAGGCAACTTTATCGAGAAGCGTTCACTGGGGGTGGTGATCGATCCCAGTGAGCTCGGTCTGTAAATTCACCGATCTGTTTGGCTGTAGATCGGCTTAACCCAGGCGCCTTGTTCGCGGGTAATCGCTGTTTTGCAGCAGGGCGTCGAAGTTTCGCTGTGATTGCGGCCGGCCCAGGTAGTAGCCCTGGGCAAAGTCGCAGTTACGCTGGCGCAGGTACTCGAGCTGTTCAGCGGTTTCCACCCCTTCCGCCACCACTTTCAGAGACAGCTGCTGAGCCAGGTTGATAATGGCATCGGTAAGGGTTTCAGCGGTGTTGCGCTTAGCTGCAATAGGGTCCACGCCCGCCGTTGAAGCTTCCGGAGCACTGGTCCCCAGGGCACTGATAAAGGAGCGATCGATCTTGATAATATCGATCGGGAACTTCGTCAGGTAACTGAGCGAGGAATAGCCGGTTCCAAAATCGTCCACGGCAATGCTGATGCCCCACGCTTTCAACTTGCTCAATACCTGCAGGGCGCGGTCCGAGTCTTCGGTCAACAACCGCTCGGTAATCTCTACCGTGATCGCCAGTGAGGAAGCCGCTGCGGTCACCACCTCCAGCCACTGCTGCAGGGATTTGTCCTTGGCGGAAAACAGACGTGGTGACACATTGATCGACAGGCCCACCTCGATCCCCTGTTCCCGTGACAGTTGCATCAGGTATTGAGTGGCAGTTTTCAACACAAACCGGTCAATCTCGTTGACCATGCCCGATTCTTCCGCCACGGTAATAAAATCCCCGGTTGGGATCATCTTGCCATCGTCATCAAACCAGCGTACCAGCGCTTCGCACTTGCTGATGCTGTTAGTGTTGAGCTCTACAATGGGCTGGTAAAACACCTCCAGCTTTTCCTCGGCGATGGTGGCCAGCAGTCGGGTGTGCAACTTGTGGCGCTTTTCCGACAGGGCTTGCATGGCCTGGGTGAAATAGTGGCAATCGTTGCGGCCCGATTTTTTCACTTCATACATGGCCTGATCGGCGTTGGAAACCAGATCTTCGGCATTGTCGCCATCGCTGGGATACACCGAAATACCGATACTGGCACTGCAGAACACTTGGTTGGTGTGCAGCTCAAATGGCTGATTGATGGCCTTGAGGATCTTCTCCGCAATGGTCAGGGGGACTGAGCTGTCGGCGATATCGTGCAGGATAACCGTAAACTCGTCACCGCTGTATCGGGATACTGTGTCCGAGTCGCGCACCGTGGTGCGGATACGGGTGCCCACTTCCTGCAATAGCTTGTCACCGGCGCTGTGACCCAGATTATCGTTGACCGGTTTAAAGTTATCCAGGTCGATAAACAGCACTGCCAGTTTGCTGTTGTCCCGGCGTGCTTTGGCTACCGCCTTGTGCAGGCGGTTGTTAAACAGAAAGCGGTTGGGCAGTCCGGTGAGCAGGTCGTAAGTGGCCTGCTGTTGGATCACCTCGGTAAACTGCTTGCGCTCGGTAATATCCTGGGCGGCGCTCACCACTTCGAAGCTGTCGTCGGCCATTTGCACGGGGTTGCCAATAACGCGCAGCCAGCGCTGGTTATCCTCTGCGGTAGAAACGGCCAGTTCAATATCAAAGTTCAGGCCATTCAGGGCCTTTTCCATGCTCTGCGCCAGCTGGTTGGCCTGGTCCCGTTCAAACACGCCGAGGATATCGCTCAGATTCTGGGGTTTGTAGTCACTGGGCCAGTCCAGCAGACGCGAACACTGTCGGTTCCAATGAATGACCTCGCCGTTGCGGTCTATGCGCCAACCCCCGATGTTGGCCAGTTTGCCCACCTCCTGGAGCAGGCTTTCGTTTTCCCGCAGGGCCCGCTGATAGCGTCGGTCGCTGCTGATGCGGCGGAGGCGGGAGCGGGCAAAAATCATCAGCAGGGCGGCCAGGATCAGGGACGCTATTCGCAGCGCCCAGACATCCGCCGAGGTTTGCTCCCAACCGGTCTTGGGGCGTGCCGCCAGCTGCCAGTTGCCGTTGCCCACGCTGATATTGGTCAAAGCGACGCGGGGGTCTTCAAACAGCCGCTTATCGCCAAAGAAGACGGCGCCCTGGGTGCCGAGGCCGTCCTTGCCGCGGATCGCTATCTCGATCTCCAGGCCCGGGTCCAGCAACCCCGCCGACTGGTACAGCTCGCTGGCGGCAATCGGCGAAGAGACTATGCCCCAGAACTCACCCTCACCGGTATAGACGCCCGTGCGGCCGATAAAGGCAATGCCGCCCTGTACCAGGTTCACCGGCCCTGCCACAACCATTTTGCCACTTTGCCGCACGCGCAGGGCGGCTTCACGCTGGGCCGCGTTTTGGTTGAAGTCCAGCCCCAGGACCGTCTCGTTGCCGGTCATAGGATAGATCATGCCGATCACCATATCCGGCGCGGCCGCCATGTGCATCAGCAGGGGTTCCTGGCGAAACACCGCCTTTACATACCGTTCAAACTCTTCCTGCCGGATCTCGGGATTGATGGCGATATGGGCGGCCAGGCCACTGATCAGGGCGAGATTATTATTAATCACCCCCGATAACCGGGAGCCAATGGAGTTCAGCTGTTGGGTCACATTCAGCTGCCGGTTCTGGAAATCGTTCTGACGAAGCTGCCGCTCTAAAATCACCTCTGTCAACATGATGCCGATCAGAATCAGGCTGTAAGATCCCCAGGCCTGCTGGCGCCGATTCAACAGATAAAAACCCAGCAGGACCAACGTCATCAGTGCCAAGACGCCGCCGAGGGTAAATAATACGTGTCTGCTGGCTATTTTGTGGTCAAAAAGGCTTTCCAACTCCCAACGCCCCTCAATCACGCCCGCCGCTCTTAACTGGTCGTACATCTGCTGCCAGCGCACCAGGTTGTTCTGGCCTACCGGGATATAGGGGTAGGCCATGTAGCTGTTGATAATGCCGGCAAAGGCGTGGTTGTAGTGTTCCTGGTCCTGGTAACTGAACAGGTGGCGGGGTAACTCCCGGGAGATACGGCGGGCGATTTCAGCGCGGTGCTGCAGCGCATATTGCCAGCCCTTGAGACTGGCCCGGACAAACTTTTCCACCTGCTCCGGTTTCTGTTGTTGAACCCGCGCGTGGGTGTAGAGGGTATCGCCGTAAAAATCCAGACCATAGTTGCTGGGGTCGAGTTCCTGCAGATTTACCCCCTGTTCGGCGGCGGCAATGCGAGCGGAGATGCTGTAGGTGGAAATGGCATCCGCCATGCCGCTCTGCAGGGTTTCCAGGGTTGGTGGGGCATCCACAAAGGTGGTCTGGCTGGTGTCTATACCCATGGATTTGAACAGAGCCTGGATCTCGGCGCGGGTAAAGTCGTGCGGTGGAGAAGCGATGCGCAGTTTGGCCAGGTCCTGGACATTGTTCAACGGCGTGCCGGGCAGGGCAAATACACTGGTGGGACTGCGCTGGAAGATGGGGGCCAGAATGATCAGCGCTTCCCCGCGATCTTTTTCCACCAGAATATCCATGGCGCCGATAGCAAAATCGGCGCGGCCTTCCCGCAGTTCCTGCAGGGGGATCAGCAGCTTGCCGTCGGGGGTGGAGGCTGGGCGAATCTCAACATCCAGACCTTCGCTGGCGTAATAACCCTGCCACAGGGCGGCGTAATATCCGGCAAACTGAAATTCGTGCTCCCATTTCAGTTGCAGCACCAACCTGTCGGCGGCGGTGGCAGATTGCAATACCAGCGGAATCAGAAGGGACAGCAAGCCTATGAGCGGTACGGAGCGTTTTGTTATTGAGTTGTACTTATTCACGCCGGTTCGCTTAATCTGCCTGTTTCCCTGGGACTGGTGCGTCGCTTAAATACACGTGGGTGTTTATATCTTGAAACGCCCCAAAAGGGAAAGCAAAGGAGCCGTATAATGCGGGAAAGTGGCGCCAAAATCAACATTTGGTGGCCAAACAAACAGCTCGGCGATTGGTTACCTGTATCAGCTCGGGTTACCATGGATGGTCGATGACTGTCTCACGTCGAAGCAGTGGAGAATGCGCTGGCGAATTTAATGGAGAAAATTCTGTGGGAAATATCTTTGTTATATTGGGGATACTGTTTTTAGCGTTGCTGGTGGTGGTACCCCTGATAGAACGTTTTGGTAAACGCTCTTCCTCGGCGGAGGCCGGTAACCTCAGCCGTTACATTCTTCCCCTGTTGGCCTTGTTGGCCCTGCTGCAAACCCTCAAATATTTTTTCTTTGATTAATGGTTGCGGCAGGTTGCCCGCGGTCCGACAGTTTGGCCGACAGCGGCTTTTTCAAAATTCCCAGGCTTCCTGTAGACTGGTCAATCACCTCCCTCCACAAGGAAGATTCCCATGCGTGTCCAGTCTTTTTGGTTTGTTGTGATAATGATGACAGCGGCAACAGTTTTAGCCGATGACAACAGCCTGCACTACAACCTTTATCACTTGAATGTCACTGCGGAGCAGGAGGTGGCCAACGACACGCTGACGGTGAATCTGTCGGCCAGTCACCAGGCACCCCAGGCGGCAGAGGCGGCAAAGGTCGTGAATGAGCGCATGCAGGCGGCGATTAAGCAGGCAAAAAAAGTCTCGACAGTGAAGGCGCAAACCGGCAACTACCGTACCCACGCGGTCTACAAAAACCAACGTATTATTGCCTGGCGCGCGGTGCAGCAGCTGCAGCTCAAAAGTCAGGATTTTACCGCCTTGAGTGAGTTGGTTGGGCAGTTACAGGAGGCGTTACAGGCCGGTGCCATGCAATTTTCCGTCAGCGCCGAGGCCCGGGATAAAATCACCGACACCTTGACCCGCGAGGCGCTGTCCAAGTTTCAGGCCCGGGGGGCACTGGTGCAAAGTACCATGAAAGCGCGTCAGTACGAAGTGGTAACAGTGAACATTGGTGAGCAGGGTTATCAGCCTCCACTGCAGGGTGGCAGATTGCACCGGGAGATGGCAGTGATGACCGCGGATGTGCCTGCTCCTACTCTCGAAGCGGGTACCAGCAAGATCATCGTCTCTGTATCGGGGCAAATCCAGCTGGTTTACTGAACAACGCGACACCGAAAACCCAAACCAGCCCGGCCTGGGCCGCGCATCTGATAAAATGGCGCTTGCATTCAAACACTGTATTCATATACAGTATTTGCAACCCTGTCATTCCAACCCGTTTTGAGCACTTGGATACCAGAGAGAGGCGCCCATGGATATCGCAGAACTATTGCCCGCGCAGATTCAATCCCAGATCACCCTGCCGCTGTTTCTACACAGCAGCAGTGCCGGTTTTGACAGCCCGGTGGATGAGGAAGGGGACGGTCTCGACCTGAATGATTACCTGATTCGCCGACCTGCCAGCACCTTTTACGCTCGGGCCCAGGGGGATGCCATGGCCAGCGAAGGAATCCATGATGGAGACCTGTTGGTGGTGGACCGGGGAGTGCAACCCCAGCACGGCGACCTGGTGATTGCTGTCAGCGAAACGGAGATGCTGTGCCGGCAGCTGGATTTGCGAGACAGCTGTCTGCGTGCCGGGGACGAGGAGATTGCCCCGTTGGCGCTGGAGGAGCGGGCTGATCTACGGATCGAAGGTGTGGTGGTGCACTCCATCCGCCAGCACCGCTAGCCACCAGCGTGGGGATAACTCACCGTCAATCTACCTGTTTATTTGGATGTTCATCCCATTATTGGCACCAATTTGTCAAAATTACACTGTATAGTGTCACTGGCGTAGTGCATATTAACCGGTGATGATGCTGGCATTGCGGCGTTGGCGGCCAATTGAATGTGGCTTTTCGCGCCGCCGCCGTAAAAAACCGGTTGGATGTGCCGCTAACTGATTTAGGCATATAAACAAGATTGATAGGTGAAGAATGACTAAGACGCCTAAGCGGAGTCAAAAGGATGTAGCTGTTGCAACCGCACGGATGCCTGAACCGAGAAGACAATTGTGGGCCTGTTTTGCGAGCGCGCTGCTGGCGCCTCCCGCTGTTGCCCAGGATGAACTGCTGACCGAAGCGGATTGGCTGTTTGAGGTGCCGAAAGTCGAGTCGGCCACCCGTCAGCGCCAGGACATCACCCAGGCGCCATCCTCCATTACCATTATCACCCGCGACATGATCGAGGCCCTGGGCGCCCGGAATGTGGCAGAAGTGATGCGCCTGGTGCCCGGCTTCCAGGCATTCTATTCCAATGGTTCCACCTTTGGCGTTACTCCCCACGGTTTTAGCGACCGCGACCCGCGCCGTATGGAAGTGCGGGTTAATGGCCGCTCCGTATACCTGCCGCAGCTGTCGTCAGTCGCCTGGGAATCCCTGGGGCTGCTGCCGGATGACATCGACCACATCGAAGTGGTACGCGGCTCCAACGTACCGGCCTACGGCTCCAATGCGATTCTGGGGGCGGTCAATATCATCACCCGCAACCCGGTCAAGGTGGACGGCGGGCAACTTAAGGTGACTTACGGCAGTGTCGATACCCGCATTGTCAGTGCCAAACAGCACTTTGTCACTGACACCATGAACCTGTCCCTGCGCACCGCGAGTAAGGAGAGCGACGGCTTTAAGGATGTGCCGGACGAGGCTCAGGTAGGGCACCTGGTATTGAGCGGAGTTTACACCCCCAGCCTGAGCAGTACCGTGGATTTTGAAGTGGGCATCAGTGACGGTGAATTTGGTACCGGTGATGGCGATCACCTGGATGAATTTGCCGATGACGAGCGGGAGGCGCTCTGGTTGAGCGGCAACTGGCAATACACCGGCGCTGAAAGCCAGCTCTGGAAGTTTCACTTTTCCCACGCCGATTACCAGTTCGACCGCTCTCGCAAGGTCTGGTTGTCGGAGCAGTACGAACTGACGGATACCGAGATCGCCACTCTGTTTCCGGGGCATGTCGACGAGTTGCTGGAGCAGGCCGAAGGTAAACGGGATTTCTCCGTGACCTCAGTGGAGCTTGAGCACCACCTGCAGTTGGGGCAACACTGGAAAACCATCTGGGGCCTGGGCAGCCGCATGGACCGGCTAAAAAGTCAGCAGCTGCTGGACAGTGACGATTATGTCGATACCACGGTGTACTACCTGTTTGGCAATGCCGAATGGAAGCTCAATCCCAGCTGGGCGCTCAATGTCGGTTTGATGCTGGAAGAACAAGCGGGCTTTAACGCCGAGGTCTCGCCACGACTGGCGTTGAACTACCATATCAACCCGCGCCATCACCTGCGCGTGGGGGCGACCCGGGCCTACCGCCAGCCCGCGCTGCTGGAATCGGACCGCATGACTGTGGCGCGCTTTGCCAATGGTGACCTGATCGATCTGGTGCGCAGCTCCCACCCGGACATTGACTCAGAACAGGTGGATACCATTGAGGCGGGTTATATCGGTTACTGGTTGGACGGTGCCTTGAGCCTGGATGCCAAGATTTTCCGTGAGGATATTCACGGCGCCATTGACCTGGTCGATAATCTGGAGGGGCATTGCCTCAATCCCACCACGCCTGAGGTGGAATGGTTGGCGGATAAATACTGTATCGACTACACCCTTAACGGGGAATACGGCGGGCTGGTGTCCGACAAGATTCGGGTGATCGCCAATACTGCCGACTGGGACGTGGAAGGGGTGGAGATGCAACTGACCTGGCAGCTGAATCCAGGCACCATGATGCGGTTGGATTACACCTTTCTGGATACTGGCGGCGAACGCTACCGCAAGGTGCGCCCTGTCAGCAACTTATCCTTGTTGATTGATAAGGCGCCGGAACAGAGTACTGCTTTCCTGTTCAGTCACCAGTTGTCCCCTAACTGGCAGGTCAGCGGATTTCTGCAGTATACGGATTTCCTCGACTGGCGCGACGGTACCGAGGTGGACGCCCACACCCGCCTGGATCTGAACCTCAAGCGCGCTTGGCGCTGGGGCAATACCGAGGGGGAGGTCGCCTTGGTGGTACAGAATGCCAACAACGAGGCTTATCTCGAATACCAGCGCAATAACCTGTTTGAGCGCAGGGCCTTTGTCAGCGTAACGATGCGCTGGCCCTAATACCTGGGGTTTCAGGCGCTCTCTGCCGCGGGGTCCAGCGCCAGGATCTTGCGGTAGATGGCCTCGGACAGATCCGTCTTCCTGGCGGCGCTGTAATCATAATACACAATCTGCCCTTCCCCTTCTGCGGCGACCCGGTGTAACTGTTCGCTGACTACCACATACTGGTGCACAAAGCGATCGCGCTGGAGCTGGCGCACCCTGACCCCCACAAACACCTTGTCGGGGTAGGTCAGCGGCACCTTAAAGCGGCACTGGGTGCTGCCCAGGATGGGGCCCTTGTTGTGTTCCCGCATGTAGTCCATCAGACCCAGCTGCTCGAAATAGGCGATGCGGGCGCTTTCAAAATAGCGGAAATACACGGTATTGTTCACGTGGTTAAAGGCGTCCATCTCGCCCCAGGTTACGGGCAGCTCAATCACCACCGGGTAGTCTTTGAGGAGATCATGTGTTGTCTCTGCCATTGTGGGTACCTTCCAATCATCTGGCTGAAAGATTCGAGTATAACAAGGCGCAATCTCACATAGAGTGCCGAAAAAGCTCTCCGTAGTTGGCAAAAACAGCCATCTTTACGCCCTAAGCGTCAGTTTCCTCCGGTTGCTGTTCCCGCTCTGCTTGCCACTTGTGTGCCGCCTGTTTGACTGCGTACATGCGCTTGTCGGCCAACTGCAACAGGGCTTCGGCGCTGTCGGCTTCCTGTGGATAGATGGCAGCGCCGATGCTGCAGCCGACCTGCAGCTGCAGGCCGCTGATCTGCATTGGCTGCAGCAGGGCGTCGTGGATGCGGTTGGCAGGTGTCAAGTCAAAGCACTCCCTACGCTCGCGGGGCAGCCCCAATCCGACCTGCAACAGCCATGTTGATCTGGGTTTTGGCTTAAGTAAGTGCCATTCGACTTTAGGGTATTTCTGCCCGGGCTTTTTCTCGATCTGGCTCAATTTTAGGGGGGGGGGAATTGACCAGACGTTTAATGCTAATGCTCGAAGCAGTCAGGTCCCTCCATTGTCCGAACCACCCTGGCCGGATTGCCGGCGACCAGGTGGTGTGCGGGTACATCTCGCGTCACCACGCTGCCAGCCGCGATCACCGCGCCGTCGCCAATAGCCACACCGGGTAGAATCACCGCGCCGCCGCCGATCCATACCCAATGACCAATAGTGACGGGTAACGCCCGCTGCAGACCATCAATTCTGGTGTCGGCATGCAGCGGATGATTGTTGGTGAGAATCTGCACTTGGGGACCAAGCAATACCCGGTCGCCAATCTCCACCCGTGCGGCATCCAAAATAGTGCAGCCGTGATTGGCGTAAAAGCGTCTACCCAGGTAAATGTTCTGGCCGTAGTCGCAAAAGAAATGAGGCTCGATATAGCAGCCATCGACTTTGCCAAACAGCTGTTGTGCCAACCGTTGGCACTGTTTAAACTGTTCTGGCGGAGTGTTGTTTAGTTCGCGGCAGAGGGCCTTTGCGCGGCGGCGTAACGCTACCAGGGTTTTGTCCTGGGGGTCAAACCACTGGCCGGATAGCATTTTCTGCTGTTCTGAATCCATCAACAATCCCCTCTGCCTTCCTGCCAGTGTAACCAGAAACCGGTAGTCACGTCGATGTTTGTCCACAATGAAGTAGCAATATCCGTGCCTCTCAAACCGCTCGCTACTGTTAACATCAGGTAAATCCAATGAGGAATAAAAACATGGCAGCGCGCCTGCAGCAGGAGGCGATGGCATTTATCCACAGTCGAAACACCCTGCAGTTGGCATCGATCACCGAAACCGGTGAACCCTTCGCCTCATACGCGCCTTTTGCAATCGGAGACGGAGTATTTTACGTGCTCCTCAGCGAGCTGGCGATACACGGTAAAAACCTGCAACACCATGCCCAGGTGTCGATCTTGATTGTGGAAGACGAGGGAGATGCTGATGAGGTCTTTGCGCGGGTCCGTGTTCAGTTTTCGGCAGTGGCTCAGCTCATCCCCCGTGACACCCCCGCGTGGCAGACTGGTATTCAGGCGTTGGCACAGCGCCACGGCGATCGTATTCATCAGTTGCGCCAACTACCGGACTTCAAACTGTTTCAGCTTCAGCCTAACACCCTCCGGTTTGTGAAAGGTTTCGGCCGTGCCTGCGAGCTTTCTGGAGAAACCCTGATCCAATAGAAAAAACCGGGGTCAGACCCCAAAAACCGGGGTCAGACCCCAAAAACCGGGGTCAGACCCCAAAAACCGGGGTCAGACCCCAAAAACCGGGGTCAGACCCCGGTTTTCACCTCCGCTAAAGCACAATACACTCGGTCCCAAGCACCGGGATATAACCATCCTCGCTGGGGTATCCCAACTGATTACTGACCAAGCGGGTATCGCCAAGGGTAATGTCATCGGTCCAGTGATTGTGACCATAGAGCCATAACGCCGGTTGGTAGCGATGAATCAACTCATCACAATTGGCCTGAAAATAGGGAGTGAGCGGATTTTCCGGCAGCCCCCGGTGCCGGGCTTCGCGGCAGGGCGGAAAGTGAGTGACCACCACCATTTTGCCGGGCTCACCGGTTGACAGTTCCGCTTCGAGCCAGCGATAGCTCTCTGCATACCTGTGGGCTGCATCCGTGGGGGTAAACAGTCGTCCCTCCGCTGCCGTGCGAATCAAGCTAAAGTCGCTGATGCAGGCCTGGGCTTCCAGCATCGCTGGCTTGAGTGACGCCTCCCCCAGACAGTCAAAGCCCGACCACAGGGTGCAACCTAAAAACCGGTAGCCCTTTATTTCCACCGCTGCGTTTTCGAGAAAAAACACCTGTGGGTGTTTAGCGCAAGCCCGCCGATATTTGTCGAGCTGTTTGCCGATATGGTGATTGTAAAACTCGTGGTTGCCAGCGACCCAGACAATGGTTGTGTCCGGCAGTGCATCGGCGATCCGGAACACGGCCCGGGCGGCGCCATTGCCGACGCCGATATCGCCGGCCAAGACCAGCACGTCACAACACACCGGCAGGGGCGGCAGCCACGCTGGATCATTTTTGTGGAACTCGAAGTGCAAGTCGGAAGCAACTGCAAGGTTTAGCATGGGGTCATCTCTGTACAGGCAACCAGTTTATACGTTGCGCTTAATCTCTTCAAATGCCGAAAGCCGACACTTCGCCCATAACCTGTCAATGTGAATTTTTCACAAAATGGGGGTGATATTTTTCACTGAACTTCCACTTTGGTACCCCTATTCTGAAATCTCCAACCCCCTGCTTTTTATTTGACTAGTTTGGGGGCCGGTTGTTCATCGGTTGCCGATCGCGGTACCCCTTGAACTGCCGGTGGAGCATATGTTGGTCAAGTTCACTTCGAACACACCGACTAACCCATACTGAAAGGAGATTTCTATGGAACGCAAACACAAAGTTGCCACTTTCACCCTGTCGATGGCTGTAGCCTTCAGCGGTGCCACGGCGCTGAGCTACCTGAACTCCTCATCCATCGAGTTTGTTACCGAAGACGAAAACCATACTATTGGAGGTGAACACCCAACCATGATCGCTGTCACCGGTGACGAACGCAAGGTAATTCCCAGTACGGAATCGATCCAGTTTTCTATTCAAAACCACTTTTCCTCGCCTGCGCAGGTCAGCTATTCCTTGTTGTTGACCAACGAAGAGGGGCAGGAACTTCTTTCCATGCCGGCCTCCGCGGTCACTACTATCGCCGCGGGTGAGGCGGCCAGCTATCCACTATCGGGACATGGATATCTCGAAGATGGGCTTTATACCTATCAGATTACAGCCGCCGGCAGTGCCGATGGCCAGCTTGCTGATAGCGGCATGGAGCTTAACTTCGCCGTCCTCAATGACAGTTTTTATATGTTAACCAATGAGGAATGGTTCTCTATGTCACTCGCCAATGGTGCGGGTGCTCCGACTGAATGAACGAATAATATCGGGAGTGTCAACCATGAAACTATTTAGCAATCGAATACTTTATCTAACCGCCGCTTTATCGTTCCTGGCTGCCGGAATGTCCAACGTGGCAACAGCCGCTTCTGGCTATGTCTCCGGTCGCCTATTGTTCTACAACAACCAGGGTAACTATTGCAGAAACGATGGTCGTGATTGCAGCGGTGCCCGTTATCCGCAATCCCAATACCGTGTCAATATGCCGGTGCGCGATGTCAGGGTCTATGTCCGCCGGGCATCCGATAACGTCATTATCGGCCAGGGTGTGACCAATTCCTCCGGCTATTACCGAATTGCTTGGTACTCACCCGGAACCAGCAATATCTCCGGCAAGGTGACCTGGCATGGTCAGCACAAAGACGGACGTTTTACGGTAAGAACTGCCAGCGGTGGTACATGGACCTTTTGGACATATCCCCGTACGCTTTATACCAATGGCGCCACAACAAGCTTCGGCTGGCTAGTGTGGGGCAGCAGCGCTTCGCCCAACTCCCTGGCCAACCTGTATGACGGGGCCGTGCGCATGTGGCGGGATGCATTGGATTATTCCAATCGCATGAGGACCTATTTTACCAACGTGCAAATTCGTGCCTATAGCACGTCCTGCCCCACCAGCTGCGCGAATGGCGCCGACAAGCGCATCATTATTGACTCCTCCAATTCCGCGTACATGCCCCAAGGTCGAGTGATGCATGAGATGGGTCATATCGCGGACTACGTGAGTAAACCCAGAAGGGTTTATGTCAACTACACGCGTGACGGTGTAAACGGTTGGAATTTTCGGTCCCCAGAGTATGCGAGTGCGTCCTTTACCGAAGGTTTGGCCACCTTTTACGGTGACGTGGCCCTCTATTGGTATTGGAACTCACAACCCTTGAGCTGCCTCTCTACCGGCGCCTGCAGCACCAGCGTCAACAACAACGTGGAGCGCAGTACCGGTCTTCGCAGTAGCTGTGCCTCGGGCGAAGAACGCTGGGCGTTGACTGTCGATCGCTATTTGCGCGATGTCTACGACAGCACCAACGAATGGTTCGATACCAATCAGGAGCATTACTATAACTTCTTCGACGTGATCAGCCGCTTTGGTAACGGTTATGGGAACCGTGACAAGAACGAGCCCTATAACAGCTTCCTCGGCATCGTCTGGGTCGATGACAAAGACGGCCGTGCTGCCCGCGACTTCCGGGGACATATGGAAGCTCATACCGGAAGGAGTAACTACCTCAACTACGCTCGCAACTGTTATCCGGCCGGCGACTAAGCCGCTCGGAACCAACATTAACCTAACCTTTGATTAATCAATATCGTAAAACGGGACAAACCAATGGCAAACACAAAGACTCACAATCTGTCTGGCTTTCTGATTCTATCCATATTTGGACTATTGGCAGGGGCCGTGTTGGCCGTGGTTCTTGTCCCGGAGGATCTGGCTATCAGCGCGCAAGGAAATCACCCGGTTGTCCCGCGAACTGGGCAACCGGGTGGCAGCAACTCGTTAAGCACAAAACCCGCTTCCAAGGAGGCTACTAAAGCGAATCCGGGTGATGAGGAAGGCGCTCAACTCAAAGATCCTATCGAGGTGGTGAGGGAGGCCTTTGGCGATAGGGAAGCGCTCAATCTGTTGCCACCACCTGACTTTCACCCCCGTCCGGGCTCCGAGTGGCAGGGTATGTTAGTCGATAATTCGATGCAGTCCATCTGCGATGGAGAAAGCGCTTGTGGCCTGGCAATGGCCTGTATGGACAACCTATGTGGGGCCTGCGCCACGGATTCGGATTGTGCCTCCGGTGAATCCTGCGTGCTCGACCATTGCGTGGTAAGCCAAAACGTCGTCTGTCGCACTGCCGCTGACTGCGATGAAGGCGAGTACTGTGTACTCAGCGGCTACTCCGAGGATGCGCGAGGCAATGGCACCATGGAGGCTTATTGCCAGGCCTCTGTTTCGGGCTCTCAACCGACCCTGGAAGACGCCATCGACATCACCGTCAGTGACCCCGGCCCCTACGCGCCCGAGCGATCTGTGTCGCTCGATCGACTGCAGGAGATGCTGTCGTTCAACGGCACTACGCCAGAGGAAACCCCAAAGCCAACCGATAAAGCGCCCCAGCGCAGCCCTGCCGAACCCTTCGACGAGCAGGCGAAAGAGTCTGAATTTGAAGCACACGAAAACTTTGATGAAACCGATCCACAAGAGATGCATGAGGTGGTGGAAGAGAAGGGGGATGAACCCAATATTTAATTGAATTCCCTCAGCCATGGGCACCGTGAGTTTCCGGTGCCCAAGCAACTTTTGATTGACGCAGCAACGCCATCCCTGAACCTCGATTCCGCCCCCAGTCTGGATGGCCAGGCAGCAGGCTATTGAGTGTGACCTATTTTGCAATCTCCGCGTTCAGGAATGCCACCAAAGCCGTCAATTCTTCCTCGGTCAGTTTGCTAAAGCTCGTCATCTGGCGGTGTTGACCCACACCCTGAATCCACGCTTTCAATTCGTAATTGGATTTCTTCACCAGCAATGTGGCGGGAATGCGTTTGAGGTAATCACCCCGTCCACCTCGAGGGTGACAGGAGGCGCAATTTGCACGAAACAGCTGTTCCCCCTGAGAACGCAATTCATCCGCACTGGCATCAGCCGCTTTTTGGGCAGCCGTTTTATCCACTGTTTCCTGTTTTTCCGTACAGCCAAACATCAACAGCGACAACAGCAAAAATCCTGGGAAAAATTTCATATCAACTCTCTCGTGTTTTTTGGCAAAACGTGTACCAATCGTTACAGACGTTAGAACAGTGCTTCCAGCTAACACTCCCTGAAACCGAAAGAACGTCCGGAGAGCACATAAAGGAGCATAGAATTGCCGGTAGAAAAAGTCCATTGTGCGTTTTAGCGTGCGGGATTGTGCAAATATCACAGCGTGGATGTGTATTTCTCACATCGGTTAAATCCATCGCCTGTTAGGCTGGTGCTCACTGTATTGATGTAGCCTGATGAGAGAGTGTTATTAGCGTGATGAGATTACTGGCACAAGAACGCGCCGTTTGCGAACGGTATCTACCCGGGTTGGACCGTCAGCTGGCCGCCATCCCGCTGATGGAGCTGGAGTCACCGGGAAACGTGAGTATCGCGCTGTACCGGGCCGCCGGTGGGGCGGGGTTGCTGATACCTGAAGTGCATGGCGGCGGCGGCGCCTCCGCCGTGGACGCCAGTCGCATCACCCGGGCGCTGGCGGCCCGGTCACCGTCGCTTGCGGTGGCTACAACCATGCACCAGTTCTCGGTGGCGAGCTTGGCCGCATTGGCCGAGGCGAGCGACGGGCTGGAGTGGTTGCTCCTGGAAGGGGTGGCCCGCGATCAGCAACTCATGGCTTCAGGCTTCTCCGAGGGCCGCACGTCCCAGAGCATTCTGGCGCCGACTATGAAAGGTGTCTGGGATGGCAAGAACTGGAGGGTGAGTGGGCGCAAACAACCGTGCAGTCTGTCCCGGTCAATGGACTTGCTGACCGCGAGCGTGTTGCTGGAGCATCCCGAGCAGGGCAGCCGTACCGCTGTGGCGTTGATCCCGGCAGCTTCTGGGGGCATCACGGTCAAGCCCTTCTGGGGTTCCTGGGCGCTGACGGGGGCGGAGTCTGACACGGTGGTACTGGACGAGGTGGAAGTGCATCCCGACCTTATTGTCGAGCTCGAGTCCGGCCTCCACGGCGGGCTGGACGACCTCCAGACCCTGGGTTTCGTCTGGTTCGAGCTGCTCGTGACAGCCTGCTACCTCGGTGTCGCCGCTAACCTGGTCGAGCGGGTTCTGGTCGAGGAACGGGGCGCGACACACGACAGGGTCGCGCTCGGTGTGGCACTGGAAGGCGCGGCCATGGCGCTCGATGGCGCCGCCCGCAACCTCGACGACGGCGATGGTGGCAACGACGGTTTGGCCCGCGCCCTGATCGTCCGGTTCACCGTTGCCGAGACCATCCGGTCGACAGTCGCCAAGGCGGTAGAGTTGCTCGGGGGAATGGCCTTCGCCGGCTCACCCGAGGTCGTCTACCTGGCGTCCGCGTCCCACGCCATCGCTTTCCACCCGCCGTCCCAGCAAAGCTCGGCCGAAGCGCTGCTCGGCTGGTTCTCTGGACGCCCCGTTGTTATTGAGTGAGGTCGAAAACTGATCACTCACCAAACGCCTCTTTCAGCCATTTGATAAAGTTGCGTTTAGCTTTAAATTCCCTGCGCAGCTCTGTCAGCAGTTCGGCGAAAGCCCTGTGATGGGTTTTCGCTTTCAGGCAGGCTTGTAACTCCTGCAGCAGTTCAATCGCCTGCTGGTAACTTTTGTTGGTGCCGTAACGAACATAGGTCTTTGCCAGCCGTGCGTACGGCGACAAGGCGGTGGCCGGGCGTGACCGTAGCTGGCGGGCCAGGCGCAACAGCAAATGGTCTTCCACCGGCTGCTCTTGGCAGAGCGCGACTGCCGAGGCCAGATCCTTCTCCAACAGAAAAATTTCCAGCAAGGCAGACCCCCCCTGGCTGAATCGCCGGTGTTTTTTAAGGTGTTTTTCCTCTTCCAGCTTTCCATGCAGGAAATCTCGCGCTTTCTGCGAAAAGTCAATATCCAGTTTATGTGATTTGGCCAGTGCCAGCAGTTGTTGGTAGTCCTGGATCGCGAGCGTGGCCTGATAGAGCCGCCATTGTAGCTCTACGGCCTGCTGTATCTCCTGTTGCGCTAACAACAGACGGACCTCCAGGCGTTCCACTTGGTGCTCCACAAACCATTGTCCTTGGCTCTCGCTGCTCTGTCGCTCTTTGGCTTTTGCCAGCCATTCGGCTGCCGCGTCCCAGGCATCATTGTCCATACAAAGGCGCGCGATACCGAGAAAATCGTGAAGCTCAACGGCGGTCTTCGCCATAATGGCCAGCAGTGTGGGCAAGTCATTGCTGGCTTTGGCCCGCTCGGTCAACAGGTACTCGAGCCTGGAGTAGGCGCTGAACTGTTCGGAAAACCGGTCAATGGCTCCGGTCTTTGACAGTGGGGGCAACGCGTCCCAGCGCGCCTGTAACAGCTGATAAAACAGCTGCAGCCATTCCGGGTCGGTATCGCTGCCAGTCTCTGGCGACAGAGCATGAAGGTAGGCACCGGGGATACTGGGGTAAATTTCGGCGGTATTAGAGAGCGCGAGAGCAGACAGATATTCCGCAATCTTCAGTGAGCTCCAGCCCTGCAGGGGCAGCAATTGCAAGTGCAATTTTTGCAGAGTTTCTTCCACGGTAAATCGAAAACCGCCGGAGTCATCCACAGTCTCCAGGGCGCGTACCAGGCGCTGTAGCGCATAGTCCACCAGTTTCAGGGTTTGGTCGGGTGCCAGCAGGTCCACTTGCTCGGCCAGCATCTGTATGACCGGCTCTGCCTTGGCGAAATAATCCCTGACCTGGGCATAGCGAAACAGCTCGCGATTATAGGGCAGTGCCGCCGTAATCCGCTTCTTAATCGCCTTGGCGTCCATCTTTCCCAAAGCCCGGTCTGCACGCAGTGACCACCGCTGCTTGAGCTCACTATCGTCCAAAATCAGAGACAGCAGCTCATCGGCCAGCTCCTCTTTGCTGAGCTTGTACAGATAACCCTCAATGCGCGGCTCGAGCTTGCCGTCTGCCAACTTGTTCAGGTGAAGCTGGTCTTCCCTGTACGCCAGGGCGACGGCGACGCAGTGCTTGCAGAAATCAAATCCCTCGGAAGCCGGGCAATCACAGCTACCCTCCAGCCGGCTGCTGCTGAGCACCAACTCTACGCGATAGCACTCACTGCCCTCCACGTCAGCCGTAATCGTTTTGTGCTTAATGGTCCAGCTGATGACACGGCCCTCAAGAAAGTACCGTTTACCCCGCTCAAAGGCGCGTTCACCGGCAAGGTCAGTGAGCTGTTGGTCGGTAATTTTGACGGAGTCGTTCAATCTCAAACCTACTGCGGACGCCAGTGCTGGACCAGGAACCATGCGTTATTGACTCTAGCACAGCGGTAGGATTGAGACACACTCTTCGGTGTGTCCTGTTCCCGCAAGCTATTAAAGATGCTCTAGGGCAACATGATTGGGGGAACGAAAAGTGTGAAGATATCCCCATCCGTTACTTGATCGCGCATGCCGTTATCAATGAGATGGCAGCAAAGACAAACTGGCCTGCTGAGCTGCAATCAATATCTGATGCACAAATATTATCGGTTGGTGTGATATCCAGATAATCTGCCCGATTCTGCATAAAGCTATAATCTTTTGTTATAAGTGCCGGTCGCGGGCCAATCCGCTCCAGGTTGGGGGTAAGGTGCGAACAGGGTAGCAACGGCGGCGAGCATCGCTATAATGACCGGCTTTTAGTCACCGAGACAACGGGTGTTTTAACCATGCGATTATCCACCGCCATCTTAGGGTACAGCCTGACATTGTTACCGCTGGCCGCGAATGCGATTACCAATATTGAAAGCCAACGTAAAGCCGGTGACCAGCCCGGCCTCACGGGCGAACTGCAACTGTCGGTCAGCGGAAAATCGGGCAACAGTGACAAGCAGACCACCAGTGTCACTGGCCGGCTCGATTACCGCCAGCGGCAACACCAGGCGCTGGCGATTGCCAAAAGCGAATACGGCGAAAGTAACGACGTCAAAGACGTCGACAACAACTTTGTTCACCTGCGCTACATGCTTCACCGATCAGCGCGCTTTGCCTGGGAGAGTTTTGTCCAGTATCAGGACGACAGCTTCAACCGGCTGGACTCCCGCACCCTGCTCGGCGGCGGCGCCAGGTTTAATCTCAGCCCCGGGGATCAACGCTATCAACTGACGGTCGGTGTCGGTGCCTACTATACGCAGGAAGTCTATCAGCTCGACGGCACGGAGCTGCGCGATGACTATGCCCGAGCCAACAGCTATGTCAGTTACTCGAAGCAGTTGACCGACAGCACCTGGGTCAGCAATACCCTTTATTGGCAACCGCGCATCAGCCGGCCGTCCGATCGCTATGTCTACAACAACTTCGCCGTCACCGTGAAAATCAACAGCGCGCTGGCGCTGAAGGTCACTCTGGAGACCCAGTACGACAGCGATCCGGTGGCCAATCTCGATCACACCGACCACAGTTACTACACGTCGTTGGTCTACAGCTTTTGATCGCCACTGCCATCGCTTTTGATTTTCGCGCCTATACCAAGGCCCACGGGGTTCCCCCGGCGCCCGGCATGTGTTGCTTTTTGCATGAAATAGCTCAAAACAGACGAGAAGCAACATATATTGTGAATTCCCAAAGAAAAGCTAAGCGCCGTTCAGGCTGCGCTTGAAAGAGAGCCTTCAGCGGTCATTGAAAAGCCACGCCTTGGAGCCGCAACCCCTTGTGTGGTGCGGCTTTCGTGAATGTTGGGGGATGTTGCGGAATGTGTAAATGGTGGTGGGGCGTGAGTGAAGCGACCTTAGAGCGCTAGCGGGCTGAAGGCATTGGCCCGCAATACCTCAAGCTGGGTGGCAGAGTGATGTATCGTGAAATCGACATCGAGAGGTATGAAAAGGGATGTTTAAGGCAGTCAACATCTAAACGTGCTGAGGCTTAATGGCCCTAATTAAACTATTATATTAGATTAAGGTTTAGAAGCTGGCTTCGAAAAATGGAAATGGTTGAAGAAAAGATAAAAGTTGGTATTAGTAGCTGTCTGATTGGTGAAGTAGTTCGCTTTGACGCCGGGCATAAACGAAACTCATTTATCATGAGTGTGCTAGCGAGTCATTTTGAGTTTGTTCCGTTTTGTCCAGAAATGGCCATCGGGTTAGGTACACCCAGAGAGGCTATTCGGTTAGTGTCAGTCAATGGTGAGGTTCGAGCTGTCGGATCTAAAACTAAAACGCTAGATGTGACTGAGAAATTGAAAGACTGTTCCGAGCAGCAGCGACACTGGCATCAGGAGTTGTGCGGGTATGTCTTTAAGAAAGACTCACCAAGCTGTGGTATGGAGCGAGTAAAACTGTATAAGAATGATATGCCAGAGCGCATTGGTGTGGGTTTATACGCAGCTGGTTTAATGAAAAGCTTCCCACATCTGCCTGTTGAAGAAGAAGGACGCCTTGGCGACCCGGTACTGCGCGAAAACTTTATCCAGCGCGTCTTTGTTTATGCTAGGTGGAACTCATTGATTAACAGCGATTTTTGCTGGAAAACACTAACAGGATTTCATGCCAACCATAAATATATCTACATGAGCCACAACCAAAAAATGGCACAGGAGCTAGGTCAATGGTTAGCCGAGAATAACCGAGCCTCAAATGAAGAGTTAAAAGAGGCTTATTTAACTAAAATGATGCGACTTTTAAAAGAAAGGGCCACACGAAAAAATCACGCTAATACGCTCGGACACATTCAAGGGTATTTAAAAAATAGTATCGATAAAGATGATAAGCAGGAACTCATAGAAGTGCTTGATCAATACAGAAGAGGACTACTGCCACTTGTCGTGCCGATAACCTTGCTAAGACACCACTTTCGAAAATTCCCCCACCCCTATATCACCGATACCTACTATATGCAGCCACATCCAAGTGAACTCATGCTATTAAATAACCTATGAAAACAATTTTTGTCAATGACAAAATGCAGCGAGACTATCACTATGATTTAGTGGAAGAAAGAGGTTGTAATTTTCATCCAGATTTTGCGCCGCAATTAACACCCAAGGAAATGCTTGAGCTTGGTGTCTTTGGCGGTAAGTATTTGACCGACTGCACTAACGAATTCCCCAAGCAATGGTTTATCAACGCCAAGCTAAGCCCCAACTTTAAAGATATCAGCCTGAATTATTATCAAGTCGACGCTTCTCAATCTATTGAATTATGGAGGAAAAAATGTTGGCTCCATCCTGATGACCCACGTGGGTGGTTTCAATGGTACTGCCGATATTATATGGGGCGACGAATACCGGATGAGGATATGAGACAAATTAAACGATGGAAAGCCTTTAGGCGGCATGTCGGAGCAATCAAAAAGTATTGTGAGCCCTTTGACTGGACTTGTCGCAGAAAACAGCGACAAGCACTACTCCACTGGGCTTATGATGCCAGATTACTTTAGCCAGTGGCTTGTGATGGCATTAAACAGATTGACCAGTTTGAGCTGGTCTACCCGGCTCACAGGGGTATTGCCTATCCTGGGGTTGCCCACAACGATCGCCAGGCTCTGGGCTCGGGAAATAGCCACATTGATCCGGTGTCTATCGAACAGGAAGTCCAGGCCCCTTGGCGATTCACTGGCATCACTGGCGCACATGCTGAGGAATACGACGGGCGCTTCCTGTCCCTGGAATTTGTCCACGCTGCCCACTTTGGCTTGCTCGCCTAGGGCTTGCCTGAGCTTGCTGACCTGGTGATTGTACGGGGCAACAAACAGCATGTCGTCCCAGCCGAGCTTGCGTGTGGCTTGTTCGGGGTTGCCCGTATGAAAAGTCCTGCCAATGAGCGACTTGGCGAGATTTACAATTTCAGCGACTTCCTCATCGGATGCCTGGGTGTTCCCTTCATGCTGTACCGGGATGAACACGAGACCGGCTTCCTGACTCAACGGCCCTTCGGAGTTGGTCGGTACCTCGATGATGCGCTTGTCATTGTCGGGGTGAGACTCCAGCTTGCCCTCATAAATATGCTCGCTGATAAACTGGTTTACCGTCGAGTGCATGCGGTAGGTGGTACCCAGGAATACACCCATATCATCCGGAATGGTGGGCGTTTCATGCAGCAGGTAGTCGAGCACCGACAGGCCACTTTCGGCAGGATGAGTGCCTTGCGAGGGTTGTCCTAGCTGCATCTGATCGCCCATTAAAATCAGATTTTTTGCAGAGCGGCTCATGGCAATCAAGTTGGCCACGGCAACCTGTCCGGCTTCATCCACGAACAAATAATCCAACTGACTCGCCATATCGTCCCGGGCAAAGCCCCAGGCGGTTGTGCCCAGTACGCAGCCGGGTTGTGTGTGGTTGGCCAGCTCGGCATTTTTCAAAATGATGACGCCTGATGCGGTCAACTCCGGCTCGGTTTCCTTGGTGCAGGCGAAGGTGGCACTGATCCCCTGATCAATGCAATACCTGGCGGTACTCAACAGCAGGTTGTTGATGGCCTTGTGGCTGTTGCTGGCAATGCCGACCCTTGCCCCGGTTTTTATCAACTCGGCGATGACATGTTTGCCGGTATAGGACTTTCCTGCACCGGGTGGGCCTTGAATGGTGAGGTAGCTGTTATCCAGTTTCTTCACCGCACTGATGATTTGTTGTAGCCGTTCGGCGGGATCGTGGCTGGGCGCAATGGGGCCGCCACTGTGGCCTTCGATCACGGGCTTGGCGCGATTGAGAAAGTCGATGATAGCGCCACTGCCTGATTCTGAGTTAGAGAGTTGACCGGCCTCGAAGTCGCCAACTACCTGGTCGATCGCCTGGGGAATGGGATTGGGGTTGACGTACTCGTCCGGCACCAGTGAGATGGTAGCGGGTGGCTCCTCCTTGGCCTGCACCACGAGCAGACCGTTTTCCAGATCGCTTTCATCCTTCAGGTAGGTGACCTTGGCCTGCTTGCCGTCTTCCATTTCCAGCCCCAGTAGATAGAAGCTTTTGCTGGCGCCTTTAAATTCCTGGGCAGGATCGAAGCGGTATTCATAGGCCAGGTTGCGGGCTCTGGGAGTAGGTTTAAACGCTTCCCGGGTCGTTCGTTCGCAGCAGGCAAGACAGTCCAGATCGTCCAATAGCTCTACATGACTCAGGCCCAGTCGTTCAAACAGGCGCCAGAATACGGGTTTGGCCTCGCGCCGGTGAAACTCCAGTGTCCAGGCAAGGTTTTCAGTGAGTACTACCTTATGGGGATCATTGGCCAAGTGCTGCAGCGCTTGCGCGAGCAGGCGATCCCGTAACTGGGTGCGTTCGGTGACTTCTTCCCTGGTTTCCGGTTCAACCACCTCGGTTTTACCCTGGTAAGTGATGCCGTGTTCCTGTTGCCGCTGTCTGAGCCAGTCCACCAGCTCCTGGGTTGAGTCACAATCGTCGATATTGTACTCACGAATATCCTTGAGGATCTTGGAAGTCTGCCAGGTATCGCCTTGCTCACCACTGGCATACAGTTCGCGCCACTGTTCGTAGACGGCGACCGAATCACCGCCGCTGCCGACTTCCGTTTCACGTTTACCCCGGTAGAGGTGTTCCACATTTTTTATGGAATAGCGCGGCTCGCCCAACAGCAGTCCACCTTTGACGACCTTATAAAGGTCGACAAACACTTCATTGCGAAGGAGCTGGTCAACTTCGTATTCGCAGACGCCGTAGCGCCCCATAAGTTTGCGGCAGGCCGCAATTTCATAATTGGCATAGTGGTAGATATGCATATTTGGGTCGCGCTGCCAGCGCTCATAGACCCAGTGGATAAATGCCTGAAAGGCAGCCTTTTCCTGCTCGCGGTTGTGCGCCCAGAAATCCTTGAAATCCCGCTCGCCAGCGTCATTAAAATAGGTGCAACCCCACAGATATTCCAAGCCGCCTTCATCCAGGGGATAGCCTTCAATATCAAAAAACACATCGAGAGGTGAATGCGGTGGCAGCAGGGCGAGACCGGTTTTCTCGTCGCTCGCTGGCGTCAGAACTTGAAACTGCGGGGTATTTTTGCCGACACTTTCCTTTTGGATGGCGGCCTGGGCTTTGAGGCGCTTAAACACCACAGGATTGATTCCGGGTACACGCTCGATACCCGTATCGGCCAACTGTTGCATGGTATCGATACCAGCCTGATTCAGTTTCTTAATCTGGCCGCGAGTAATGGTGGCGACCTGAAACAGGTGGTCTTTTTCGGTAAGCAAATACTCCGCATAGCCTGACCAGTCGCCCCAGCTCTTTGATTCTGCGGGATCCGGAAGCTGATCTGGATTGAACTGTGCCTGATCGGATACGAAAGATTTTTTCAGTTCACGGTAATAGTGGAAGAAGTCGCGGGTTTTAAATGTCTCGTTTACTCCGTTACCCAATGCAATCGTTATGTTTTCGGGGCGTATACCCTGTATCTCTTCGAGCATCTCAGCGTAACAGCACAGCTGTATTACGAAGGTGGGCTTGATTTTGCTCGAGAGTTTGGTGTCCCACACTTCGTAATGGTAGTCACCCAATTGACTGGTGCCCGCTACTTTAACCAGAAAGTCGGCAAAACCTGCGAATGGTTTCTGCTCCAGTCGGGCCTGAACGATGACGTCAACACCTGCATGCATGGCCGACAAGGTGTTTTCCAATTTCTCGCTGGATGTCTCGCCATCAATTTTGGCAATCGAGAGGCCTTGCGCAGAAAATTCCGCCTCCAAAGCATCTTCGTGCGCATAGCCTTTCTGTTGCAGGGTGTCCATCAGCGCATCCGCTGGATCTTTCCTCGGCGCTTGATCCGGTTGTTCAATGGCAAAACGGTCCATCCAGGACGCGAAAGGGCTTTCCATGTAGCGGGTTAGATCTGAAGGTGAGTAGTAAAACTGTCCGTGTTTTTTAAACATAGAGCTTCGCCTCTTTAATATCCCATATCGTTTTTCTGAGCCTGGGCTGCCAGCTCGTCCAGTGCTTGGCGACGATCAGTATCGACGCGTTCCTTTTCGGTAATCTCCCGCATAGAACTGGCTTCACCGATTCTGGCGTCCTTAGCCACCTTTTGCCCCGGGCCAATGCAAGCAGTATCGGGGTGGGCTCGGTCATATAGATGTTACGGCATTAAACAGATTGACCAGTTTGAGCTGGTCGCCCCGATTCACTTATCTCTTTGTGCTTCTTCCTTAGAGAATATTATCTGGTATCCCATCGCTTTGTATCCCTTTTCTCGTTTATGGAACATACGCTGTAGCATGGGTACAGACGCATCAACATAGTCGAATATTGTGACCTGGTCCTTGCCGTCCGACTCTCGATGTATCCGGCCTGCGTACTGTGCCAGAGAACCTTTCCATGCGATGGGCATGGCAAGAAAAAGGGTGTCGAGTCTTGGAAGATCGAAGCCCTCGCCAACGTATTTGCCTGTGGCGACGATTGCCTGGGCGCTGGGCAGTTTCTCATCGGCCGCTTTGCGCTCCTTGGCGCGCATTGCTCCTCTGAGAATGACAGAATCGATTTCACGCTCTATGAGACGCTGGTTGATCAGTTCCGCATGCTCGCGTCGTTCCGTCAGCACCAATGGGTGTTTTCCGTCTGCTATTTTTCTGATGACATCATCGACAATCTTTTCCGTGCGTTTATCGTCCTCTGTTAGCCATCGATAGTCGTGAGGCTTTGCAGTATATCCAGGCAGGCAATTCACTTCCGCATAAAGAAACATATGCGTTGCTTTTTTGCGCTTGGTAGCTAAAAACAGGCGAGAAGCAATATATATGTTGCTAATGGCTAAAATAGAAACTAATATGTTTCTTATGACGAAAAAGCAACCTATGTGTTTACAATGATTGACTCTCTACTCCAGCAGCTCAAAAAGCGACGCCTTGCGCTAGGTCTTAAGCAGAACGATATGATGTTACGCATAGGCGTCTCCCGCCAGCAATACCAGCGATTGGAGTCAAAGGGAAACCCAAGGCTGGATACGCTGGAGTTGATTGCCAAAGGGCTTAACAGCGAGCTCATGCTCATTCCCAAAGAAAAGCTAAGCGCCGTTCAAGCTGCGCTTGAAAGAGAGCCTTCAGCGGTCAATGAAAAGCCGTCAAAGCAGACCCAAGACAAACAAAAGAAGGCCCTGTCTGATGACCCATGGAAAGACTTGCTTGGGGATGAGCAATGACAAACGGTAGCACCGATGAAATCAATGTGCTCAAGCTGACCCTGCATGGCAGGCTGGTGGGCTACTTGGCCGGGTTTCACAATGGCCGAAATGTGCTGAGCTTTGCCGACGAATTCAAAGCCGATGCAGGTCGCACTACGTTCAGCTTAATCACCCATCCAAGCTTTCCGCATTCCGATAGGCTGATGGCTGAACCCTGGGCGAGGAACCAAAGGCTTCACCCCACATTATCCAATCTGCTACCAGAGGGCTCGCTGAGAGAGTTGATTGCGCAAGGACTCAAGGTACACGTCGATAACGAGTTTCATATTCTATCGTACCTGGGTGAAGATTTGCCCGGTGCGCTGGTCGCTGAACCTATGGAGCCAGACGATGTGCCAGACAGTGTCCTTACCACTCACGGCAAAGCCAAGGCGGTGAAATTCGAGAAAGTCACTCAGGAAAACAAGTTTTCCCTGGCCGGGGTGCAGATGAAGTTTTCCATGAAGGAAAAAGACGGTCGCTATAACCTGTCCAAGGGCGATGTGCTCGGCGATTGGATCATCAAAACGCCGTCCACCCAGCATAAAGATGTGCCGGTGAATGAGTACACGGCCATGACGCTCGCATCGTTAGTCGGGATCGATATACCTGAAATCAAACTGGTTGAACTGAATAAGTTGGACAATCTGCCGCAAATAAACCTGCCTGATGAAAAACTGGCATTTGCGATCAAACGTTTCGATCGCGATGACGATCGGCGGATTCATATGGAGGATTTTGCACAGGTGTTGGTGAAGTATCCGCACGAAAAATACAACTCCGCCAACTACGAGCAAATCGGTAGGATCCTCTACGGATTTTCCGGCGATGGGTTGACTGACGCGCAACAGTTTGCAAGGCGACTGTTGGTCAATATTTTACTTGCTAATGGCGATGCGCACCTCAAGAACTGGAGCCTACTCTATTCCGATCAAATCACCCCTAGACTTTCCCCAGCCTACGATATCGTCACAACCAGTGTGTATATCGACAATGAAAGACACTATGCACTTAATTTGGGAAAAACCAAGGATTGGTATGAAGCCTCCTATGCGAACTTTCAGTCTTGGGCTGTCCTGAACGATAATCTAGGCGGTGACTTTTATGAATTCCTGAAAGCAGCGCTCAGCAATCTGCTGAACGTGACCAAGGGCGCGTGTTATGTCGCCATGTCATCAAGCGAACTTGATACGTTGCAAAAAGCTTTTCGGGATGCGGGTGGAAAATGGTCGACCTTCATAGTTTGGGCAAAGAATACCTTTACGCTTGGCCGCTCCGATTACCAGCGCCAATACGAGCCAATTCTTTATGGCTGGCGTGAAGGCAGTGAACACTACTGGTGTGGTGCCCGTGATCAAGGCGACGTCTGGTTCTTCAACAAGCCTGTCAAGAATGACCTGCACCCCACCATGAAGCCGGTCGAACTGGTGGAGCGAGCCATTCGCAACTCCAGCAAGAGCCGGGATATTGTGCTTGATCTGTTCGGCGGTTCCGGCAGCACCCTGATCGCCTGTGAAAAGACGGGCCGATCAGCCCGCTTGATAGAGCTGGATCCAAAATATGTCGATGTGATTATTCGGCGCTGGCAGGACTACACCGGTAAGCAGGCGACACGAGTTGAAGGTGGTGTCGCCTTTGATGAGTTGGCATTGAATGCCCAGTTCGAAGAGGCGGTCAACAGTTGATCAATCAAATCGGTTTTGTCTGTCATGATTCAGATTTCAAATTTTGCAGGTAGCCAACCAACAGGTGGACCTCTGTTGAAGGGTTGGCTTCACCGGTCACTTGGGAATCATTCAGTGCCTGGGCCGCATTCTGCTTGGCACTGTCCATTCTGGGAATTAATTCCTGGAACACGCCTCGCATACCCTTGCTATAAGCAGGCAGTTGGCTTTTTAGACTGGAACCGCAATTCTGCGCTGCAGTTTTACCTTGGCTGGGCGTGAACGGATTGCGTTGGTAGCCAAAGTGCAGCAGTAGCCAGTATTCGAAGCAAGGCCATGAACGGGCGCTTTCAAAGTTATTCGCCTGCAGCTGCTGGCAGGCGGCGTCAAAGTTGGTGTGCTCGTCGCGATCGAAGACACAGTAGATGCGATCGAATTGTTCTCCCTGTTTTTTCTCGTCCTTCTGCAGTTTCTTGGCGTGGCGAACTACAGAAATCGGATCGGAACCAGTAGCAGGTGTCACGGCGATATTGGCAGTGCTCAGCGCATAGTGATTACGCAGATCCTCGAAGTAAACGGGTTCTGTTTTTTCACCTTCACAGACAATTAGAACGCGATCATAGGGTTCGCGCTTGGGCGCCTTGCGTTTAAGCTGATCCGGTTGTCTTGGTCGGCGACGAGCCATGCTTAACCTCTGAAATTTTGGGTGATGGCCCGCAAAAATGGCAAAGCACCATAACGACCGGACAGATAGGCTCTTTCCAGGTTTTCCACGCCCTTACGCGGGCTGAACTCGGTCAACGGGTAGAGCTTGGTTGCCTGATCTGGTGATCTCTCACAGAACCAGATCTGGTCACGACGAAATATATCCTGGCTGAGAATCGATGTTTCATGGGTCGAGAAAATCAGCTGGGCGAAGTTGTTGTTAGTATCGCTATTGTGGAATAGCTGGACGAGGAACTGCACCAATAATGGATGTAGGTTGTCGTGCAGCTCATCGATAAACAACACATGGCCTTTTTCCAGGGAGTCGAGCCATGGGCCGGCAAAACTGAACATCTTGCGGGTGCCATCGGATTCCTCGTCCAGGTCCAGCTCCACCATGTCGCCGGAATCTGATGTGTGCGAAGTCGTCAGGCGTAACTTTTTCTTTCCTTGAAATTCATATTCGAGGAATTTTCTGACATGGCTTGGCAACTCGGACGGAATGGAATCGGAAGACAGCTCTTCTTCGCTAACCCTGACATCTGAAATGGCAAAATCGGCAGCTTTGAGGAAATCCAAAACCTTGCCTTTGCGGTGGTCTTGGCACCACTCGATTGAAAAGTGTGGCGACCAGCCGCCGACACCGGCAATACGCAGCTTGTTGGCAAACCAGTTGAATATGGGCTGTAGCTGTTGGCTGTTTAATTGAATGGCTGTCGACAAATACAGAGCATTGGATCGCGTGGCTCGTTTCCATACGTCCTTATCGCCAGTGAGCTTATCGCCGAAGCTGTATTTATATTCGCCGGTCTCGGTGTTGAGCGAACGTTCAAACCAAGTCTGGGTTCGGCCTTTTGGAAACGCAAACAGCCACTCGTCGTGCACTGCTTCGTGAGTGGCTGAAAATCCGTATTGGTAGCGAACGCCTTCAGACAGGATAATGACTTCAAAAACCGTTGGACTATCAAGGGTTGAGCTGCTCAGTTTGAACGGAACAACAGGCAACTCTTCCAACTGTTGGCTGGAGGTCATGACGATGCGCTGCATGGTAGCCAGGGCCTTGATGAGGTTGGACTTTCCGCCAGCGTTTGGGCCGTATAGTGCCGCAGACCTCAGCAGGGGAATGTTTTTCACCCCCTTGGGCATCTGTGGTTCAGTCACGTTGGTGCCATAGAGCTCCTTACCAGCCCCGGCGACCAGGCTCAGGCGAACTTCATCCTTTACGGAGCGGAAGTTCTCTGCGGAAAACTCTATAAGCATGGCTAAAGGCCTTTTAAATGTCGATATTTGGCAAATAAATGCAAAAATAGCACCGAAAGCCGATTTTGTCACGATTTTATTCGGTATCTTCTTGGTTGCCCCTCATCCTTGTAAGAGGTAACAGTCAGACCAAGACGCTTTTTCAGGGTGTTGGAGAAAACACCCCGGACGGTGTGTTTTTGCCAGCCCGTCTCGGCGCAGATGTCGTCGATGCTGGCGCCTTCGGGTCGTTGCATCAGGGCAATCATGCGAGCCTGTTTAGTGCCCTCCCGTTGTTGAGAGGCCGGTTTGGGGCGTTCGACCCCGATGGCCGAGAACCCAGTTTGGTTAATGATGTACTTGTCGCCAGTCTGCTCGATGAGTTGACGGGTCAGCAGACCTTGGATCACACGAGGCTTGATGCCGGCGTTGACGTTTTGGGGGAGCGGCTCGATGTTGCCGTCAGGCCGCTGTGCGGCACTCAATATGGCGGCTTGAATGGTGGTGTTGGGAAGTCCGTAACAGTGCGCCGGAACCCGCGCCAGTACGCAGCAGCAGGCAATAAAAAAGGCCAACCGAGAACGGTTGACCTTCGTGTATTGGTGGAGCCGGGGGGAGTTGAATATAAAGGGAAAAGCTAGAGAAATAAATGGGTGTGATTAAAATTTGATCTCAGGTGTGCCTTCCGGTGTGCCTAAAGCGTATGGTCACTTTTCAATGGTATACCTGAGAGGATCTACTTCCCAGGGGTCACTCTATAGGTTGTTTATTTGAGAAAGAAAGGGCTGAATCTTCGACTTGTTAGAGATCGCATCAGTACTGAATTATTGGGATTTCAACGCTATATTAAAAACTAAATAGTTATTTGCGTGCCTCAGCGGTGTGTATTTTTTGTACAGTTTTGTTGGGGGCGATTTTTGATCTATTGCTTTAGCGTGATATTATCCAAAACTAAACTTTTCAAAAATGGATGTAGTTAGTGTCAACGGATATTTGTGTCTACAAGATTCCCTCTAATCGCCGTTATTGGGTTGTTCGTTCTGGAGAAGCCGGAAGGGGCAAGGTACCTCAGCCATTTCCGTCGAGCTAAGGTCGTAGCCCTTGGCCATGTAGATAATATTGATTTTGAAGGAATTGACGATCTTAAAGATCTGGAACAGGTTTCCATTTTGTTGGCTAGGGACAAAGATCTTCGCTTATTCAGTGGTGAAAATCTGAGTAGAGTCTCAAATATTCAGGGCCAAGTAAGTCGGTTTATTACAGAAATTAATGTTGGCGACATCGTAATTAATCATTAGGTAAACCCCCGGCTATGCCGGGGGGACTCGAATAGGTTCGACCGAGGCTTCGGTCTAGTAACCTTCTGTTTCGACCAAGAAAGAGAAGGATATACCTATGAGAGACTATAA
>Ga0213841_1000248_pt1 | contig 90600 bp, 75 predicted proteins | sample SWPATP23_FD_160125 | JGI IMG/M metagenome (GOLD analysis project Ga0213841, IMG submission 160125) | Coastal seawater microbial communities from Marineland, Florida, United States - SWPA TP2 #3 | ecosystem: Environmental > Aquatic > Marine > Coastal | place: USA: Florida | collected 2016-08-14
CGCATTGCTTGATTAACTTTTTAAACAGCGGGCTAAATGCTCGATTTAGCCGTCTCGGTGAGGACCTCGCCTCAACCGTGGGATGCGCATTATACGCATCTCGATGAGCTTGTAAACCGTTAATTTCAAAGAAGTTTAAAAACTTACTGAAGACCGACTTACCGCCCACCAGCCCGAGAATCAAACACCTTCCGGACCCCTCCTTTGCGCTGCACCAGCGACAAGGAGGCGCGCATTTTAACGTCCCGCTTGGGTTTGGCAAGCAGTTTTTTGAAAAAACTTCCAAACTGGCTCGCCTGCACCAAAACCTCCACTGCATCTGACAGTATAGTTGCTCAGTGGCGTTTGCGCCTCCCTAGAGAGGGCGCGAACTATACGCCCCAACCACCTCACTGGCAAGGACTTTTTACAGTTTTCTTACAAGGGATTTTACGCGCCAGGCAAGCATCCCCAAAATACGAAAAAGCCCGCCAAAGCGGGCCTTATCTAGATCAGGCGATCTCTATCAAATGGTATTTTTTCTTGCCCAGCTTAACGATATAAAACCGACCGTACAGGGCTGCCGGCTCAGCGAAGCATTCCGGCACTTTCATATTGTCTTCAGCCCCTTTGGCCTGTCCATTAATCAGCACCGCTTTGCGGCCCAAGGCATCTTTTACCTCCCGCCCCGCCTTCACCATACCGCAGTCGGTCAGCAGGGTTGTCAGGGGCTTATCGTCCAGCTGATCGCGCGTTAGCGTGCTGGAGGGCAAGCCATCCAGTTTAAGCTGCTCCAGGTCACTCTCGCTTAACGTATCAATACCGCCACTGAACATCGCCAGGGTTATGCGCTCTGCCGCCTCGAGCCCCTCCTCCCCGTGAACCAGCTTCGTCACCTCTTTTGCCAGGACACCCTGGGCCCGGGGCCTCCCCTGTGCCGCCTTGTCCTCCGCCTCGATGGCGTCAATCTCTGCCACACTCAGGAAAGTGAAGTAACGCAGGAATTTGTAGACATCGGCGTCGGCAGTATTGAGCCAGAACTGATAAAAAGCGTATGGCGAGGTTTTATTGGGAGCGAGCCAGATAGTACCGGACTCAGTTTTTCCGAATTTGGTCCCATCGGCCTTTGTGACCAGGGGCAATGTCAGTCCAAACACATGTCCACCGTGGATCTTGCGGGCCAAATCTACCCCCCCCACAATATTGCCCCACTGATCTGAGCCGCCGATCTGCAGAGTACAGCCATAACGCTTATAGAGTTCTGCAAAGTCGTAGGATTGCAGCAGCATATAAGTAAACTCGGTATAGGAGATCCCCGCCCCCTCCCGGTCGATACGCTGCTTGACCGACTCTTTATTGATCATGTTGTTGACAGAGAAATGCTTACCCACGTCCCGCAGGAAATCCAGCACATTCATCTGCCCGATCCAGTCGAGGTTATTAACCACATCCGCCCCATTTGGCTTGGCGTCGAAATCCACAAATGCGGACACTTGATCTCGGATTTTTTCCACCCACTCCAAAACAGTTTGCGGTGTATTCAGCTTTCGCTCCTGCGCTTTGAAGCTGGGATCACCAATCAGACCTGTAGCTCCACCCACCAGCGCAATCGGTTTATGGCCAGCCATCTGAAAGCGCTTCAACGTCAACAGCGGTACGAGACTTCCAATATGCAGGCTGTCAGCCGTAGGATCAAAACCACAGTAGAGGGTGCGACTTTGTTCGCCCAGAAATTCCGACAGCGCATCATCGCCCGTCATCTGGGCAACCAGGCCACGATCTTTCAGTTCTTGCAATAAATTCTTGTCAACAGAGGACATATAAGAGTATCCCGTGGGTATTCAGCGTTCTTTTATATTCAAACGCCTGCTTTGCTCAACACGCATCGCCGCCTTTCTGTGCAGCCAGATAGCGGCAGGTTAGCGCCCACTCACCATAAAAATAGATTGGCGCTTGCTAAAAAGGGGCCACCATACCGGATATTCCTTTAAAAACAAGAGCCTCGCACAGAACGAAAAGCGCAGCTTGTGTAAACTTTCTGCTCATTGTTTGATCGCACTGATGAAGTTCATCCTTTTTTCTGTTATAAAATGGGCGTTTAGCTGCCCAATTTAAGTTAAAGAGCTAGCTGCTTGATGGAATCCGCTGAAATTCATAAAAAAAACGCCTCCGAGACACTGCTAAAGCAATTTCCTCGGAAACACCTGGTCGCCGCAGGCAGCCTGGCGGCGACGCTGACCGTGTTACTCGCCCTTTTTCCCTCTGGGGAAGTAGCTGCCAAGCGGCACGAAATGCCCATTGAGCTCAATCTGACACCTGAACCCATACCGGAAACCAACGAAACAACTACCCCGGAGGTTGCCCAAACGCTGCCTTTGACTGAAAAAGCCATTACAGTCAAAAGCGGTGACAACCTGTCACGCCTGTTTCAGCGGGCCGGTTTAAATGACCGGGACGTCTATGAATTGACCAGCAAAAGCCCGGAAGCCAAGGCTTTGAAACGGATCCACCCCGGCCACCAGCTGGTGTTCGGCATCGGCACAGACAATAAGCTGCAAGAGCTGCGCTATATCGAAGACCGCATGCAAAGCACTGTTTTCCTCCGTCAGGACGAAGGTTTCACAGCTGAGAGAGTGGTCCGCAGCCCCGACATACAAACCGCATATCGCAAAGCCAGTATCGACAGCTCGCTTTTCCTCGCCGGACAGCAAGCCGGCATGGAGTCCAGCCTGATCCTGGAGCTGGCCAACATCTTCGGCTGGGATATCGATTTTGCCCTCGATATTCGACAAGGAGATCACTTCCAGGTGCTGTACGAAGAGGAGTTCCTGGACGGTGAAAAAATTGGTAACGGCGCCATCCTGGCCGCCGAGTTCACCAATCAGGGCAAATCGTTCAGGGCCGTGCGCTATACCCATACCGATGGCAGCAGTCAGTACTACACCCCTGAAGGCAAGAGCATGCGCAAGGCCTTTCTGCGGGCGCCATTGGACTTCCGCCGTATCAGTTCCAATTTCAACCCGCGGCGGCTGCACCCTATTTATAAAACTGTGCGCCCCCATCGCGGCACAGACTACGCTGCCTCACGTGGTACACCGGTCTATGCCTCGGGCAGTGGCCGCGTGATTGCTTCTGGCTATACCAAAGCCAACGGCAACTATGTGGTAATTCAGCACAGCAACAATATCCAGACTAAATACCTGCACCTGCACAAACGCAAGGTTCGCAAGGGGCAAAAAGTCAGCCAAAAACAGCTTATAGGCACAGTGGGCAGCACCGGTTACTCCACTGCCCCCCACCTGCATTACGAATTTGTGGTAAACGGCGTGCATCGCAATCCACGCACAATTCTGCAAAAACTGCCCAAGGCCAAGTCAGTACCGCAAGCCGAACAGGAACGCTTCCGGCAGCAGACCCAATACACACTGGCACAACTGGATAGCTACCAGCAGAATATTCAGCTGGCTATGGCGGACAGTGAAAACACGGCTGCCCAATAAGGGCTCCAAGCGCCTCCTGGCGAGCTGACGCCCCTTGAGGGGTAACCGATTAAGGAGATCAGTGCCCGTGGCAAACACCGAGCTGTACATCGGGCTTATGTCCGGCACCAGTGCCGACAGTATTGACGCTGCTCTGTTGGATTTTGGCGGCGATTCACCACAACTGTTAGCGCAACACTGCCACCCGATTAGCAACACCCTTAAGCAGCAGATACTGTCGCTGTGCCAGCCCGACGACAACGAGTTGGACCGTCTCGGAGAGCTGGATCGGATTCTGGGACAACACTTTGCGGACGCCGCCTTGGCTCTGCTCGATGCAGGTGATTACGCCGCCAGCCAGATCTGTGCCATAGGGAGCCACGGCCAAACCGTCCGGCACCGCCCCCCCGGCAGTTGCGAGCACCCGTTTACCGTTCAAATTGGCGACCCCAATACCATCGCTGAGCAAACCGGCATCACCACAATCGCCGATTTTCGACGCCGGGATATAGCGGTGGGTGGCCAGGGGGCCCCCCTGGCACCGGCGTTTCACCAAGCGGCATTTAGTGCCCCGGGCAAGGAGCGGTTTGTGATCAATATTGGCGGTATGGCAAATCTGACCCATCTGCCCGTTGACCAGCCCGCAACAGGTTATGATACCGGGCCGGGCAATGTATTGCTGGACGCCTGGGTACACCAGCACCTGGGACAACCCTACGACCCGGACGGCCATTGGGCCTCCCAGGGCAATAGCAACACTCAGCTGCTAGCGCAGTTAATGAACCACCCCTTTTTTGCACTGGAACCTCCCAAGAGTACCGGGCGTGAAAGCTTTCACCTGGCGTGGTTGACGGCTGAGCTGGAGCGCTTTGGACAGCAACTGGCAGCCGTAGATGTGCAGGCGACGCTGCTGGAGCTAACCGCCCAGTCGATAGCCCACTGTGTAAAGAGCAGCACCCAAAACCGCAGCGAGGTCTACATCTGCGGCGGCGGTGCTTACAACTTGCACTTGCTGCAACGGCTGGAAAAGCTCGTTTTCCCCCATTCACTGACCACCACCCAGGAGCTGGGGCTGGCACCGGAATGGGTTGAGGCGGCGGCATTTGCCTGGCTGGCGAGACAGACACAGCTGCGACTGACGGGCAACCTGCCATCGGTGACGGGCGCTGGCAAAGCGGTGATTTTAGGCGGGATTTATTCCGCCTGACCACTGTAGCCTGGAGTGACAGTGGCCTGGCGGCTTAAAAGTAAACGTACCTCTTGTCTTCGAGTAATCGCTGCACCTCACCGGGCCCAAAAGGGACGGTCCCCACAAAAGGAAACAGCTCGCTGCGATCGCGCCCCATAACCCCCATCCGGGTTTCACACACCTTTACTTCGATCACCTGAAACGCCGACAGTCGCGCCGCCAGGTCGATGATCGGCTTAAAGCGGCTGTAGTTGTCGCGAAAGAAGATAGCAACTTCTGGTCCGTGCAGGATAAAAGCCACCGGCCCCAAGTCTGTCGGCAACTCTCCCTGCAGATAGATCTGTTCTGCCCGCAGCAGGGCTGCCTGCACCTCCTCCGGAGAGTTGAGCTGAATACGGGCCAGATAACCGCCAATTTCGGTACTACTGCCGCTGTCATCGAGGATCACAAAAGGTTGCTCTCCGGAGGCATCCAAGTCGCCGCCCGCCAAAGCAACGTGGGCAAGCACAGACAACAGGACAACCCACAACAGTTGCCCTGCGTTCAGCAGTTTTGCATCAAAGGAGATAGAAAGGACGAAAATCCTAGATAGAGAAGGAGGAGCCACAGCCACAGGTTGTCGAAGCATTGGGGTTTTGCACTACAAATTTGGAACCCTGCAAACCCTCTTCATAATCCACCTGGGAGCCCACCAAATAGGGGTAACTCATAGCATCAACCAGCACTGTGATGCCATCGACCTCCACAGCGGCGTCATCATCCGCCACCAGCTCATCAAAGGTAAAGCCGTATTGAAAGCCGGAACAACCGCCACCGGTAACAAACACCCGCAGCTTCAGGTCCTCATTGGCCTCTTCGTCGATCAGGGCTTTGACTTTTGCCACCGCGCTAGCGGTGACATTCAAGGTCTCGGGGGTGAAAATCTCGGGTGCGGTCATACTCATTCCATACATCACTCGTGGCCAGCCACCAAATACGCCAGCCATATGCACCTATTATCCCTTTACCTGACTAAAACAGTCAACTATTGGCTTGCACCCCCATGCTCAGGGAGGTCCGGTGGAAACGGTGCCATTAGGGGGCTGCGGCACTTTCCAGCTCAAAGCTGCCCTCCTCAACTCCCTCGCTCGCCCCGGAAGGTGCTGGCGTCGCACCACTGGCAGCCGTTTTGGCGGCAACTTCCGCCTCATGTACCAAATTGCCGTTAACCTGGGCCCCCTTGACCATTTCAATCAGTTGGTAATGCACATTGCCTTCCACCACGGCTCTAGCTGCCAACTCTATATGCTTGGAGGCGTAGACGTCCCCCGTAACACGACCATTGATCACCACTGTAGGCACCCGGATCTCTCCCTCTACCCGGCCATGCTCCATCACCCGTACCCGCGCCTTGCTGTCGGTGTCGGCGTAGATATTGCCCTTGATAGTGCCTTCTATTTCCAGATTACCGTTAAAGTGGATATCCCCCACAACCTGGGTCGACTTGGAAACCAGTGTAGTCCCGCCAGAGGCAAAACCCGCTGCGTTATCTTTTTTACCAAACATACCATTCACCCTTCTTGTACCAGCCAGCCAAACTTTTTCTCCACTGTAACCGGGTTTTTACCCGTGGATTTGGCCAGCAACTCTATTCGTTCCGGTTCAAACCCTTCCGGCAGGGTTATTCGGCCCTCAAAATTCTGGAAGTACTTGAACCGCAGTTTTATGTTTGTGGCGACCACCTTTTCGCTGAGGTCCTTCAAAGGGAGCGTCAGCCGGCTAGAAGGTTGCCCTGCAGCGCCCGACCGGCGCCCCACAACGTCAAAGTTGAGATGCCCCGTCAACAGCTGGTGATTGGTCGCCAGCTGCTGCACAACCAGTTTGTACTGGTATTCCCGCGGCGCCCCGGTCGCGATGACGTTGAGGGAACCAATGGTCAATCCGCGCTTGTTATCGGTGGGTGCCATCAGGCCGCGATAGAAGGCAATATCCTCCTGCAACTCGGTGATCTGATTCCTGAGGGAAATCACCTCATGACGCACCTCTACGCCGGCCTGGCGGTCCACCTCGGCCCCCAACTCCAGGTTCACCACCTGTTGACGGAGCTGATCGGCTTCCCGGCGCGCCTCTTCAATGGCCACCAGCAGTTGATCCCGCTCGGCAATGGCTTCCGCCTGGATCAATGTGCCCTGGTAACGTCCCCCGTAGTAAGCTGACACTATAGCGGCCAGCACCAATAGTGTTGCTCCCGTCCAGGCCAGCGCCCGGTATACGGGGCGATATGGCACCACTTTCATCTTATACTGTTTGCTGCCTTTGACAGCAGTCATAGATGCCCCCCTTTATTATCTGTGTTTATGCCCTGTGCCAACGGGAGCACAGGATACTCTTTCTTTATCGTTCATTTTTTATCGATGTTTAGGCGATCACCCGACCGGCGACCTGCAAATACAGCCTCAGGGTAACAGCGCCACCTGGTTCAAGCCCGCAGTCTCCTCAAAACCAAACATTATATTCAGGTTTTGTACCGCTTGGCCGGAAGCGCCCTTGGTGAGGTTATCAATTACCGACAATACCACAACAGTATCGCGATCCTGCGGTTTAAACACTGACAGGCGGCACATATTGGAGCTTTTAACGGTACGAGTTTGCGGGTGAGTACCCGCTGGCAGGACATCCACAAACGGCTCGTTGGCGTAACGTTCCTCAAACAGGGTCTGTAGGTCCACGGCGTTGTCCCTCAGGGTCGCGTACAGGGTCGCGTGTATGCCGCGAATCATTGGCAACAGGTGGGGGACAAAGGTCAACTGCGCGGCTGCAGCGCCCTCCGGTTGCGCCCGGCGCAACTCCTGCTCGATTTCCGGCAAGTGGCGGTGACCGCCACAGGCATAGGCTTTAAAACTATCGCTGATTTCCGTCAGCAGGTTATCTACCTTGGCCTGACGACCCGCCCCACTGGCCCCGGAAGCGGCATTGGCAATCAGGTGCCCCGGGTCGACCAGGTTGTTCTCGAGCAGCGGCAAAAAACCCAATTGGGTAGCGGTCGGGTAACAACCGGGGCAGGCCACCAACTGTGCGCTGCGGATCGCCTCACGATTGGTTTCAGGCAAGCCATACACCGCCATGGGCAGCAGTTCCGGGCAGCCGTGGGCCTGGCCGTACCAGCTGGCCCACAACTCGGCGTCCTGAATCCGAAAATCAGCGGACAGATCAACCACCCGAACTCCGCGATTGATCAGTTCAGGCATCATATTTTGGGCGACGCCATGGGGAGTGGCAAAAAATACCGCATCGCAACCGCCCAAGACATCGACATCGGGCACGCTGAATGCGAGATCCAAGTGACCGCGCAGACTGGGGTATAAATCGGCCACCTTTACACCAGCTTCCGCCCGAGATGTAATCACAGCCACATCCACCTCGGGGTGATTGACCAATAACCGCAGTAACTCCACCCCGGTGTACCCTGTACCCCCGACAATTCCCACTCGAATCACAACAACCTCACTCTAAATCTGATGCTGGGCCAAAAATCCCTATGATAAGAGTCCCGGAAGGAAAGAGAAAGTTTTACGGCGCAAGCGGCACTTGCCTGGCGCCATTTGCGTCCCACCGGTCAGGCCTTATACTGCGCCCAGCTGACAAGTAATTAAGGAAAACTATGACAGGGCCCTCTAACAGCCCCGCTTCCGGGCCACCTGACGATCATCCTGTACCTCAAACCGGCCAGCACACCGATAGAGGTGCCGACGATCAGGCTGTTATCGACAATCGAAGCCGGTTGCGCCAACGCTGGCACCGAGCCACAGACGATTTTCGGCACCAGCTGGCCTATATCGATGCTCTGCCACAGCTCACTCTATTGGGCCTGGTCAGTGGCATCTTGGCGGCACTGGTTATCGTTGCGCTGCGACTGCTTATCGAACTGCCGCTGACCTTGGCCCTGCCCGGTGGGCCCGAGAACTTTGAGGGCCTGGCGCGCCACTGGTACTTTTTGCTACCGGCACTGGGGGGGATTGTTATCGGCCTGGGCATGCAAGCCCTGCACAAGCGCCACCTCGCCATTAGCGTGAGCCACGTGTTGCAACGCCTCCACAACTACCAGGGACGACTGCCCCTGGTCAATATCTGCGTGCAGTTTGTGGGCGCCGTGTTAAGCCTGTTGAGCGGTCAGTCCGTGGGCCGCGAAGGGCCCGCCGTCCACCTGGGGGCCGGCGTGGCCAGCCAACTGGGCCAATGGCTGAAACTGCCCAACAATAGCCTGCGCACCCTGGTCGGTTGCGGAGTGGCCGCCGCTATCTCCGCCTCCTTTAACACCCCTATGGCGGGCGTGATTTTTGCGATGGAAGTGGTGTTGATGGAGTACACAATTACCGGCTTTATCCCCATCATCCTCGCTTCGGTCACCGGGGCGGTGGTCACACGCATTGTATTTGGACCGGAAAGCGCGTTGCCTGTGGCCGACATTCACCTTTTATCGCTGCTGGAACTGCCCTATGTCGCCGTCGCCGGTCTGGTGATCGCCGCCTGTGCTTCTCTCTATATCCACCTTATTCTGGGGTTCAATAGACTCAAACAATACCCCATCGCCCTGCGCCTGGGTGCCGCAGGCATATTGACCGGCTGTATCGGCTTCTTTGTCCCGCAAATTCTGGGATTGGGTTACGACACTGTCGCCGCCGCTATTAATGGTGAGTTCGGCCTGATCCTGCTGCTGTTGATTATCGCCGGCAAACTGTTCGCCACCGCGGCCAGCGTTGGCCTGGGTATGCCCGGCGGCCTGATTGGCCCTAGCCTGATGATGGGCGCAGGTATCGGTGGTGCCATGGGATTACTGGGCAATATGCTTTTCCCCGGTGACGCGGCCAATATGGGATTCTACGTCCTCCTTGGCATGGCGGCGATGATGGGGGCGGTGTTGAATGCCCCACTGGCGGCGCTAATGGCTATTCTCGAGCTGACCTACAACCCCAACATCATCTTCCCCAGTATGCTGATCATTGTGGTGTCCTGTGTGGCGACCCGACAGCTGGCCCACCGCGACGGCATTTTTGTGGCCCTGCTGGAGGCCAACGGCAGTGCTATCAATGCCGGCCCCGCGAAACAGATTCTCAGCCGTGTCGGTGTGCGCAGCGTGATGAACACTGCCTTTCTCACCTGCCAGAAGCAGATCAACTACGACGAGGCCCACCGTTTGCTCAGTAAACAGCCGCTGTGGCTGGTAGTGGAAGAGCTGGGCAAAAAGAAGTACCTGCTGCGGGCTTCCGATCTGGCCAATTACCTGGAGTGGGTCAACAATCCGGAACAGCCGAACGAAAAGATTCTAGGTCTGGAAGAAGCCATTGACCTTACCCGAATACCCGGCCAGCGCTTTCAACTGCTGCCGATCCACCAGGAAGCCAATCTGTACGAAGCCCAATTGTTGCTACAGCAAAAAACGGCCGATGCCATCTATGTTGAACGTACCACCGGCCCCCTGCACTCACCGGTAATGGGCATTATCACCCGAGATACGATTAACAACTATTACCAAATCTGAGGGGCGGCAAAATCTAAGCCCCATAAATTGACTTGCGGAGTCTTAACACCATGTTGTGGGTAAAAAGTTTCCATCTCATTGCCGTTGTCTGCTGGTTTGCTGCGCTGTTTTATCTGCCCCGGCTGTTTGTTTATCACGCTATGAGTGAGGATGAGATCAGCCGAGAGCGGTTCAAGATCATGGAGCGTAAACTCTATCGCGGTATCGCCACCCCCTCCATGCTGGCAACATTGATCCTGGGCATCTGGTTGGCCGGCTACCAATGGGAGTACTACCAAACCGCCACCTGGTTTTGGCTAAAAGTGGCCATGGTGGTGATCCTGGTGGGTTACCACCATATGTGCGCCCGCTGTATCCGCCTGTTTAAGGAGGACCAAAACCCCTACGGTCACGTGTATTACCGCTGGTTTAACGAGTTCCCGGTGCTGCTGCTGGTGGGCATTGTGGTTATGGTGATTGTCCGCCCCTTTTCCTGACCAAGCACCGCTTCCTGTTTGCTGCCTTGCTGACAAAATCGCCGCCTCTGGCGGGCAATTTGCGAAGCCTGTGATATGCTTAAAGGATCCTCTGCAACAGTTGAGTAGCAGTTATCCTGGGGCGCATAACACAGTGTAGACGGAGATCAAGCCTGCCAACTCGCCAGCCAGTGGCAGCACGGATCAAGGAACAGACGCCGCAGGTTCCGATTAACTGCTCAGGAGCCCTATGCAATGACCACGTTTGATTGCAGTACCCCGGTTGTGATGAGTCTCTCCAGTCACGATCCCTCCGGCAGCGCCGGCATTCAGGCAGACATTGAAACCACCGCCAGCCTGGGTTGTCACTGCACCCCGATCATCACCTCCCTCTATGCAAAGGACACCAGTGATGTGAAAGAAGTGGTGCCGGTAGACGCTACACTGCTGATCGAACAGGCCCGTGCTATCCTGGAAGATATGCCGGTAAAAGTGGTCAAACTTGGTTTTGTCGGTAGCGTCGCCAACGTGGAAGCCATTCACACCATTCTGCAGGACTACCCGCATCTACCGGTGGTGCTGGATCCGGTCACCAATGTCTGCAACAGTGAGCTACTCGATGCCCCGGCCATCATTCGTGCCACCGAGTCCCTGTTGTTGCCCCTCGCGACCATTGCCACCCCCGACCTGGTCGAAGCCCATGAGCTGGCTCAACAAGCGGATACTATAGATGCCTGCGCCTCGGAAATTTTAGAGTCCGGCTGTGAATACGTACTGATAACTGGCGCCAAACGTACCCAAAACCACTATGAAAACAGCCTCTACGGCCAGAAAGGGCTGATCAAGAGCTACTCCTGGCAGCGGCTAAAGATATTCAGTCACGGCTGTGGCGCCACCCTCGCCGCCAGTATCGCCTCATACCTGGCCCACGGTCTGCGCCTTGAAGACGCCGTGGAACAGGCGCAGAAATTCACCTGGCATGCCCTGGCCGCAAGTCGGCGACTGGGCATGGGCAAACGCATCCCCAACCGCATGTATTGGGCCGACAAGAACAACACATCTAACCAACAGGTGGCGGCGCGTTAACCACCGGCTCGTGCAGCGATCCGGCAATATCCGCAACCGGGAGCTGCCCCCGGGTAGCGCTTGCCTTCAGAACCTTGGATAATGCGGCCTTTCCCCTGAGTACTACGGCAAAGGACATTATCTATGAGCCGCTCCGAGCAGCTTTTCCAAGAAGCCCAGCAACATATTCCCGGCGGGGTAAATTCCCCGGTACGTGCATTCAAAGCAGTGGGGGGCACCCCGGTATTTTTTGAGCGCGCCGAGGGGGCTTATATCTTCGATGCGGACCAAAAGCGCTACGTGGACTATGTGCAGTCCTGGGGGCCCATGGTACTGGGCCATGCCCACCCCGAGGTGATTGGGGCAGTGATAGACAAAGCCCGTCTGGGGTTGAGCTTTGGAGCCCCCACCGAGCTGGAAACCCTGTTGGCCAACAAGCTGTGCGACATCATGCCCCACATGGACCTGGTGCGTTTTGTCAATTCCGGCACCGAGGCTACCATGAGCGCCATTCGACTGGCGCGCGGTTTTACCGGGCGCGATAAAATCGTCAAGTTTGAAGGCTGCTACCACGGCCACTCGGACTCCCTGCTGGTGAAAGCGGGCTCCGGCGCCCTGACCCTGGGTGTCCCCAGCTCCCCCGGTGTACCCGCCTCCCTGGCCGATCACACCCTGACCCTCGCCTACAACGATATCGATGGGGTCAAAGAGGCCTTTGCCAGGCTGGGTGACCAGATCGCCTGTATTATTGTCGAGCCGGTGGCCGGCAACATGAATTGCGTGCCGCCCGTCGCGGGGTTCCTGGAGTGCCTGCGAGAAGTCTGCGACCAAAGTGGCAGCCTGTTGATTATCGATGAAGTCATGACCGGATTCCGGGTCGGGTTGACTGGTGCCCAAGGACACTACGGCATCAAGCCCGATATCACTACTCTGGGCAAGGTGATGGGTGGCGGCATGCCGGTGGGCGCCTTTGGCGGGCGCCGCGAGGTGATGGAACACATCGCCCCCCTGGGGCCGGTGTATCAGGCGGGCACACTGTCCGGCAACCCGGTGGCCATGGCGGCCGGTTTAAAAACCCTCGAACTGATCAGCGAGCCGGGTTTTTACGACGGCATCTTTGCACAAACCGAGAAGCTGGTGGTGGGCCTGCGCGAACGCGCCAAGGCGGCGGGAATCCCGTTCACCACTAACCACGTCGGCTCCATGTTTGGCGGCTTTTTCACCGAAGAAACAGCCATCACCAACTACCAGCAGGTGATGGCGTGTGACAATGAACGCTTTAACCGCTTCTTCCACGGCATGCTGGAGGCGGGGGTTTATCTTGCACCCGCCTCGTTTGAAGCGGGCTTTATGTCGGCGGCACACTGTGACGAGGATATCCAGTTTACGCTGGATGCCGCAGAAAAAGTGTTTGCCGGCCTTAAGTAGGCTGCCTCCAGAAACACTGTAGGTCGGACTGGGTCTGCCCCGCGAGCGAAGCGAGTGCTTTGGGCATTAGTCCGACAACTCTATAGGTTGATTCTCCCATTTTGTCGGGTTACCAAAAGTAGGCGCCTTAAGCGAAACCCGACCGACAAAATATATCTCGGTTCAAAAGCTGAGTTTCCGGATTGGCACTAATTAGTGACAATCCTATGGTTCTGAGTCTTTACGCAGACTCAGAACCGCTGACACTTACTCGCCCAGCAATTCCACTAGCGACTCAATACCTGCGAGCCCCTCTGGCGAAATATCAATAATCTGGCAGCCGGCCCAATGTTTGGTGGAATCATCGGAGTGGCGCGCCCACAGGCAATCCACGCCTATCTGAATAGAGTCTCGGCCATTGATCTGGCGGGGCAGGCGCAAATACAACTGATACAGTTTATCCGCTTCCAGTGCCACATCGCCCATCAGCATCAATCCCTCTGTGTGAATGTTGACTAGACGCCCAACGTGCAGATCCCGCATGGCATCGTAGATATCCACATGATCCGTCAGCTGATAGCGTTTCAAGCGGCGCTGATTGGGCTGAGATTCGTCACTCATTGGGGATCTCCTGGCTGCATAGCGCCGGCTTTGGCGTTGAGGTTATTGAAAATATTTTCCAGCGCCCGCTCGAAGAAAGGTTTACTACTGCCGGCAATCACCCGTGCCTTGCCCGCCAACATCGAACGTGCCAGTTCCAACCCGGATTTCATCGCCACCTTTTTACCCATTTGATCGACCAGCATATAGTGCAGGGTTTTGGAGTTGTACCAGGCCACTTTCAGGCGTTTGCCGCCGGCGAATTCAAACCAGGTGCCAAACTCGATCATCTTCAGATTTTCGACCATATTTTGCTCTTCGCGGGTCAGTTCCTGTTTGGGGGCAAGCTCCTGACCAGCTTTCTCGGCTGCCATGGTTTCGAGTTTGGCACGCATAGGTTTGGGCGCCGACTCCACCTGTTTGCTCTGCAGGGCCAGCTTCTGCAGGGCAAACAGGGCATCGAGCAGCTTTTTGCCTTTTGCCTGATCATAACCGATGGTTTCAAAACCCGCTTCCAGGGTATCCAACAACTCGTCGTGTATCTCCATCTGGCGAGCCTTGTCGGCGTTGGTTTCCTTGGGCTCAATACTCCACAACACATTGTCCATGGCGTCGATGGCGCGCTGCCAACTGTCGGACGTATCGCCGTAGCGCAGCAGCAAAAATGCCAGGTAATCGGACCAGGGCTGCAACAACAGCAGCAACACAGCCGATGGCAGCTCACGCCCGTTGGTGCGTGACCGCACTTCATGATTGACGCGCATTTTCACTTCGCGCAGCTTCTCTTCACCCTGCACTTTTTCCATAGCGCGGCGTTCCATCAACTCCTGGCGCCGGGAAATTTTTTTGGTATAGGCACTGAATTCCAACAGCAACTCCGCAAATAGACGCACATCGTTTTTGAACTCTTCCAGCACCCGGGAAACCACATTTTTGATGCGGTTGTAAATATCGTACTGGGAGGAACCGTCATTACTGACCCAGCGCACACCGGCTTCGGCCAATCCATTCAGCAGCAGTCGTGCCGGGTGCTCCGACTGTTCGAAAAAACTTTTGTCGATAAAGGCGATTTTAAGAAACGGCGTATGCAGGTAACTCAACAGCGCTTTCACCGAACTGGGCAGGTGGTCGTCCGAGAGCATATACTCAAACAGCATGCCCACCAGATCAATGGTGTGCAGATCGCTGGAATCCATCTCGCCGTCTTGTTCCGCCCTCAGCTGTGTCGCCAACTGTTCGTTAACTTCAGCGACGGTCTGCGCCATCGGGGCGACAATCACACCGCCGTCTTCCTGAAAGCCGTCGGTCACCGCCAGGGCCTGATTCTGCATGGCCTGCAGGGCGCCCACCAGCTGCTGATTGCTGTATATTACCAGCGGCCTACCGCTGGCAGCACCGCCCGGAATCCCACTCTCAGCGGCGGCGACGTCACCCCCCTGGGCAGGTGTCTCCGTACCGGATGGGGCGGGCGCTTGCCTGGTCGCCGAATTCAGCTGCGCCATATGGTCCTGCAGCAATCGAATTGCCTCCACCAGATTGCCCTGATACTGGTCACTGGGCATATTGGGATCCGGTGCCGCGACGGCACCGGGACCCGGGGGCTGCACTGGCATGCCCGGCATTGCGGCCTGCCCCGGCTTCTGTCCAGGGGCCGCTGCCGCACTCGTTGCCGATACTGGCTGATCGGATTCTGCCCCGTACTCCGACTGAAAAGGTGGCAGCGGCGAAGTGGCGCCATCGCTGGCAACGGGTGTGTAATGCAAGTTGGGTAAAATTCCCTCTTTAATCAACAGCTTATTAAAATCCCCGAGCATATCCGACAGGTGGGGCATAAATTCGCGGTCGAACGTCTTGTAACTGAGAATCTTGGACTTATTGTCCAGATTGAGCAGCTTGAGGGCTTTACGCAAGGATTCGCAATATTGCACCGGACTCGCCGGATTGCATTTGTCGACCACCTTGTCACCACCGTTAAGTACCGATAGCCGTTGATTCAACTTCCACAGCGGTTCCGCCAGCGTACTTTCGGCGCGGTGGCTAACGGAGGAGATGGCAATGGTTTCCTCCAGGTCGTCATTGTCCACCAGCGACAGCATATCACCGCGGAATTTTTCTTCCCCGGTCTCCGTCGCCAGATCGCCGTTTTTAAACTTGATATACCCCTCGCCCAGGTAGCCGCAAAAATAGCGTTCCAGTTCCTCGCGATTGCGGCGAAGGTCCCGCAGGCAGTCGAATTTGCGCACCTGCTCCTGGTTGCTTTCGGCAGTTTCCACAAGGCCTTCCATCGCCTTTTCGAGCTTGGCGAAAAAGTTGGGGAAGTGCTCACGGGCGTGGCTTACCGCCAGCGCCTGGCAAGCTTTCAGTCGTTCGACCAATTTGCTATCTGGCGGTAATGCTGCTTGCTGTTGATCCTGGCCGCGAGGGCCTGAAGTTTCGATATTATTCATGGATTCCCGGGCTCATTGAGTAGCATCCAGGGTTTATTGCCCCAATAACTAGTGTAGACAATAAATAGATGTACCCATGATAACGCCGAGGAATAAACGGTTTTGTGGCGGCTAATTTTTAACCACTCCGCCATATATACGCCTAAGTGTGGCGCGGATGGACGCTAGCTATTCTGCCATTTCTGTTGTCAAAATCTGCTGAAACGCTCGCCATAAACCATCCCCCTGATGGGTGTAACGCATACCCTGTCGGGCAAATTCTGCAGCGCGATCGTCCGCCCCCAGTTGCAGATAACACTCCGCCAACACAAGATAAAAAGGGGCGGAGCGGCGTTCGATTCGCAGACCTCGCTCGGCAGCGGCTATAGCGGCACTCCACTGCCCACGACGGTACAAATCGCGGGCCTGCTGGAGAATATCCTGCAGCGCATCAGTATGCTCTAATGGCACGGTTTTGACCGGAATGGGGCTGGGTTGTCGCCCGCGGGATTCGTTGCTCCCGGGAGCCTCGCCTGCCGGTCGCCCCCCGGTCGCGGGTTCAGCCTCGGATCCGGTGTCACGCACCGGTGCGTGGGTACTGGACGCACACCCCGTAAGCAGGGCAACCAGTAACGCCAAGGCCACTGGTGGACGCCAACGGGAAATAACCTCTGTCATCATATTTGTGCCTCAACTGATTAGACTCGAACGTCTGAACTGTTACCCATTGCCCCGCACAGCCAGAGAGATCACGGTGCTGTCAGCGCTGTCGCCACAGCCCCTTCCACCAGTGCAGGACCGGGTTCTCAATATGCTCGCAGGGCGACCGCCCTTCTGGCTCCCGGCCCACGATAAAGGGCAACTGTTGGGCGCTACGACAATTACTGCCGCTGGGCTTGCCGCTATCCACATCGACATATTGGTAGGTTACCCGCTCAGGGGGGGTGGTATCCATACTGCGGGTGGGCAAGCGCGCCATCATATCACTCCAGACCTGGAGTGCGCCTGTGGCGCCTGTCAGTGGCGTCTGTCCATTGTCGTCACGCCCCAGCCAGACCACCGCCAGGTGGTCTCCGGTAAACCCGCTAAACCAACTGTCGCGTTGGTCGTTGGTGGTACCCGTCTTACCGGCGATCCGCAGATCGCCAGACAGCCGCCGGAACGCACTGCGTCCGGTACCCTCGTGCATCACCGCCTGCAGGCCATAGTTCAACAAATACACCTGCTCCGGCGCAAAACGCTGTTCGACGCTCAAGGGGTAACGTTTTAGCGGTGTTCCGTCTGCCGACAGGACGGTGCGAATAGCGCGCAGTGGCGTGTAAAAACCCTCGTTTGCCAGTGTGTGATACATAGTGGCCACTTCCAGTGGCGACATCTCCACCGAACCCAGGAGCATGGAGGGTACTTCCGGCACCTGCGACGTCACCCCCAACGCCTCCACGGTCTGCCGGACCCGATGCAATCCCAATTGCATACCGAGGCGGGCGGTGGACTGGTTATAGGAGTGCGCCAGGGCCTGATAGAGCAACACATCACCGTGATCCTCGCGGGAGAAGTTGCGCGGCTGCCAGCGACTGCCGTCGCGCCCCTCGACCACGACCGGGCTGTCGCTAAGAGGAGACGCCAGGTGAAAGTTCTGGTCCGCCTGCAGGGCGGTGAGGTACACCGCCGGCTTTATCAGCGAGCCCACTTGCCGGTGAGCATCCAGCGCCCGATTAAAGCCGGCAAAGTTGCTATTGCGGTCTCCCACTACCGCCAGCACCTCACCGCTGCCTACGGCAGTCACCACGGAAGCCCCCTGCAGTTCCCCCGCCGGCATCTTGTACCCCTGTTCCAGGCGCGCTATCTGACCCTGCAATGAGCGTTGTGCCTGCGCCTGCACCACTGGATCAAAACTGGTAAAAATACGCAACCCTTCCGTACGCAAATCCTCTTCCCGGTAGTCCGTTCTGAGCTGACGCTTTACCAGGTCGAGAAATGCCGGAAATGATGGCGAACGCCGCTGTCGACGATCGACCACGGCCAATGGTTGTCCCTGGGCTTGCGTTTTCTCCCTTTCACTGATCAGCCCGGTATCCGTCATCACCTGTAACACCAGATCCCGGCGCCGCTGGGCCCGCTCCGGATGACGCCAGGGGTTGTAGTAGGAGGCTCCCTTCACCAGCCCCACCAACAGCGCCAACTGGCTCGTACCCAGCTCCTGGAGCGGCTGCTGAAAATAGTGCTCGGAGGCGAGGGCAAAACCGTGAATGGCCCGACGCCCGCTCTGCCCCAGGTACACCTCATTGATGTAGGTTTCCAGAATTTCCGCTTTGCTGTAGTGCAGCTCCAGCAGCAGCGACATTAAAGCCTCCAGCATTTTGCGTCCCAGACTCCGCTGATGGCTGAGGTAGAAATTTTTCACCAGCTGCTGGGTCAGGGTACTGCCGCCCTGCACCACTCCCCCAGCACGCAGATTGGCCAGCGCCGCCCGCGCGATCCCCCGACCGGACAAGCCGTGGTGATCGAGAAAATCCCGGTCTTCCACCGCGATCAAAGTCTCTCCCAGCAGCGGTGGAATTTCCGTCAGTTTTACCAGTAAGCGGTCTTCCATATGTGCCGGGTAAATACCGCCGATTTCGCGAGGCTGTAATCGCACCAGTGGCAGCGCCTCTCCTCGAACATCCCTCAGGGAGGTAATCTGTCCCGCCTTCAGGCGCATTCGGAAGTGACGGGCCGACTCGCGCTGATCCCAGAATTCAAAGTCGCGACTGAAGATCTCAAAGTCGTCACCGCTGCGCCATATCTGACCCGGCGCCGTCACCTGCCCCGATGGGCGGTAACCCAGCGCCTTCAACTCCTGGGTGAACGCCTCGGCAGAAATCCTCAGCCCTTCGTACAATTCCAGCGGCCGCGCATAAACCCTCGCCGGCAACGACCACTTTTTGCCCTCAAACTTGGCCACCACCCCCCGATCGATAACCAGAACCCCAATCAGCGTGCACGCCAGAATGCCAGCTACGCTCCAGCGCAGCCAGCGATTACCCCACAACCGCGCCAACGCACCCTGCCCCTGGGCTTTTTGCCGGGTCGACGGTTTGCGTTTACGGGATTTGGTTTTTTTAGCGGGTACTTTACGACTACTCATTCCGACCGGACTTGTGTAATAGAGAACGTCTATTGATACTGACGGTAAAAGTCGCATAATAGCCCACTTTTGCGGGTAAAACCTGCGACAGGTACAGTTTTTTACACAGAGAGAACACCATGACGCAATATCATGTCTACGGCATAGGCGCTGCCCTGGTCGATACTGAAATCGAAGTCACCAATAGCGACCTGCAAGCGCTCAATATTGACAAAGGCGTGATGACGCTGGTTGACGAAGAGCGTCAGCACCATCTGGTGGAGTCCCTGTCTGACCACCTGGTCGCATCCAAACGCGCCAGTGGTGGCTCCGCGGCCAATACCGTGATTGCAGCCAGTTACTTTGGCAGCAACAGTTTCTACTCCTGCAAAGTCGCCAACGACGACAATGGTCAGTTTTACCTCAACGACCTGGAGGCCGCCGGTGTCGACTACCACCACAACAACGGCAGCCACGACGGCATCACCGGCCGCTGTCTGGTAATGATCACCCCTGATGCCGAGCGTACCATGAACACTTTCCTCGGCATCAGCGAAACTGTATCGGTGGACGAACTGCACGAAGACGCGGTGGTCAATTCAGAATACGCCTATATCGAAGGTTACCTGGTTACCTCCGAAAGCGGTCGCGCCGCCGCCATTCGCCTGAGGGAGGTGGCCGAAGCCAATGGCACCAAAACCGCGTTGAGCCTGTCCGATCCGGCGATGGTGGAGTTTTTCAAAGCGGGCTTGCAGGAGATGATTGGCGAGCGGGTCAATCTGCTATTCTGCAACCAGGCGGAAGCTCAGGGTTTTACCGGTACAGACACTCTGGAGGCAGCGGCAGAAGCGCTGACGGCCTATGCAGATACCTTCGCGATCACCTGTGGGGCAGAAGGTGCGCTGTTGTTTGACGGCGAGTCTTATATCCGTGTGGCGCCCCATAGTGTTAAAGCCATCGACAGCAATGGGGCGGGCGATATGTTTGCCGGGGCGTTTTTGTATGCCATTACCCATGGTCACGGTTTTGAGGCAGCGGGCAAGTTGGCGAGTTTAGCATCCGCTACTGTTGTTTCGCAGTTTGGCCCGCGGTTGCGCCCGGAGCAGCATGCTGAGGTATTAAAGGCAGCTTTGGGGGGGTAACGCTAGTAACCTTTTGGTTATGGTCTCGTTAGAAAAATTTGTGGGTTTAGTCTGATCGAAGTGTCTATTAACCCTTTGAAATTCAAAACCTTTTAACCTCAGGCTGGTTTTTTAATTCGGACTCATTTTATAGAAGATTTAAAGACTAGCTGATTGCCAGCAACGTGCCAAAAGGACATTGCCAGTGGCACCTCTTATAGCGGCACGATAGAGAACCGGAGTGCGTTCCCAACCTGGAGCGGCACGGTCGGGGACGTCGCTTTTTTTCACGTTTTTTGTGAAAAATGGCTGCGTCCCCTTCGGAGGGGTCCACTCCCCTTTGCCAATGGCACCTGTCGCAGTTTGCGCCGATCCTGTTTTTTCGGGCTGGGGAGTGAATTTATGGCGGTAGTTTTGGTCGGGGGGAGTGGAACCATTCTATGGGGACAACCATTCTATGGGGACACACAAGCGTTGGAAAGACAGCTCACTACCTAGCACCCGACACCACCAAAAAGTTAATCCGAAAACAACCCCAACTGCCGATCCACAATGGCATCAAAAGACGTCCCCAAAAAATGCAAAATACTATCCGCCACCGGTCGCAACTGCCGATCGAGATAGTGCTGATAGTCAATCGCGCTCTGGCGATAGTGGAGCGGCTCTGGCCCGTTTACCGTAATCACATACTCAATCCAGTCGCCGCGGCGCAGCTTTTCCTTGCCCCCAGACAATGTCTCCACCGCCCGTGCCGCGCGAATATGGGGCGGCACATTTTTCTGATACTCGTGCAACTGCCGGCGCAAGCGCTTGCGGTAAATCAACTGCTCATCGCACTCCCCCGCCAACACCGCAGCCACCAACGCACGCACCGACTCAGCATAATCTTGATGGTAAAACACCCGGCCGTAGAGATCCTCCTGAAAATGCTTTGCCAATGGCGTCCAGTCCGTGCGCACAGTTTCCAACCCCTTAAAGACCAGATGCTTCTCGCCGTTGCGCTCCACCACCCCCGCATAGCGTTTCTTACTGCCTTTCTCCGACACCTCACCTTTTTTAGAACCGCGAATAGTAGGCATTAAAAATCGCAGATAATGGGTTTCAAACTCAATCTCCAAGGCACTGAGAGTGCCGTACCTCTCCGCCAGCTCCCGCTGCCACCACTGGTTCAAGCCCTTCGCCAATGCCTGACCGATGGCCCGGGCTTCAGTCGGTGCACAGTCGCGATTCAACCACACAAACACCGAATCCGTATCCCCGTAAATGACCTGATAACCCTCCGCCTCAATCCACTCACGACTGCGCTGAATAATCTCATGTCCCCGCAACGTGATGGAACTGCTCACGCGCGGATCGAAAAAACGACAACCCGTAGAACCCAGCACCCCGTAAAAAGAGTTCATGATAATTTTGATTGCCTGGGACAAGGGTACATTATGTTCCTTTTTCGCCCGGTCACGGGCCTGCCACAAATCGGCAATAATGCCCGGCAGAATATGACCCTGCTTGGCAAAGCGGGCACCGTTAAAACCCGGCACCACCTGATCGCCTTCCAGCGCTAAATGCTGAGCCAGCCAAAAGCCGCAGGGGTCGATTTTAAAACTGCGGATAATGCTCGGGTACAGACTCTTAAAATCCAACACCAATACGTTGTTGTAGATACCCGGTCGGGAGTCCATCACATAACCGCCGGGGCTGACGATATCCGACTGCAGCTCTCCGAGATTTGGCGCCACATAACCGCTGCGGTGCAGTCGTGGCAGATAGGCAAATTCAAAAGAGGCCACAGAGCCGCCGATGCGATCCATCAACAGCCCGGTGAGTTGGCTGCGTTCCACCGCAAATTCCAACAGCCCGGCACTGTTAAAGATATCCCATACCAGTTCACAGTCGCGCAGGTTATAAGCGGCCAGCGCCGCTTTGTCGGTTTCAAACAGGGTAGTGATATCTTCACCGCGATGGCTGCCGCTTAACAACTTACCTTCGCCCAGCATCTGACGGGCGACATTTTCCAACGCAAAACTGTCGAATTGGTAGGTGGCCGCCTTCAGCAACTCGATACCGTCCAGCGCCACCCGACCGGGGATGGTGATATAGCGCCGTTCGCTGTCCGCGCCGTCTTCGCGCCAGTGTACGCTCTGGTTGGCGCGCCCCATGTTAAAACGCACACCGTGCCGTCGGCACAGCTGGGTTAATACCCACAGATCAAACTGCACCAGATTCCAACCGATCAACACGTCCGGATCGTAAGCCGACATCCACTCCAGAAAAGCCAGCAGACACAAGCGTTCAGTGGCGAAGTAGGCGATAGCCAGGTCGGCGTCGGTCGCCCCGGCACCCACCATAAAGACTCGCTGCACATCCTCCCCCCAAACGGCGATGGAGAACAGCTGCGAAGCATCCATAGAGGTTTCGATATCCAGAGAGATCCGTTTAAGACGGGGACGGTAATCCGCGGGGGCCAGATGAGGGTTGAACCAGGGGGAGTTGCCAACCGGTTGTGCCGGCGTTCCGGGGGCCATCTGTAAACGACAGCCGCCGGTGATAAAGCGCTCCATCAGATAGCGCTCCGGCGGCCGAATATCCGCCTCCCAACAGGGAATACCCTGCGCCAGGAAGCGATCGCGCAGGTCGCGTAAAAAGCGTTGGCTGCGAAGATAGAGGGCATTAACTGGCTGGTTGTGGAAGGTTTTTAAATCCACTTCGGCCTGGCGCCAGTCGCGGCGCTCCGCCAGCAGCGCCGCGACTTTGTCGGCATCCTCCCGGGCGATAAACAACACCGCTTCCTGGCCGGTGATCTGCACCCAACAAGGCCCCCGATCCGTGGCGAACCACAGATCGAGCTGCAGTCCAGCATCGGCTTGTGGGCGCAAAGTCGCAGAAGTTTGGCGTGTTGGCTCTTGCCACTGCCGGGTAAGCAGAAAACCGTCGATCATAACTGCTGCACTACGACCTGGCGCCATCGGCCCGGCGGGGGCCGGCGACGCCACTCGCGTTTAGCCCTGCGCCAGCAATCCGCGCAGATCGATGATGGCGGCGTTGGCGCGGGAAATATAGGAAGCCATCACCAGGGAGTGGTTAGCCAGTATACCAAACCCGCTGCCGTTGAGAATAATCGGGCTGTAGACCACCTCCTGGGTGGCTTCCAGCTCGCGAATAATCTGCTGCAGGCTCACCAGGGCATTTTTCTTGGCCAAGACATCGGCGAAGTCCACTTCCACCGCTTTCAGAAAATGAATCAATGCCCAAGCGCTGCCGCGGGCTTCATAGAAGACGTCGTCCACTTCCAACCACGGTGTCTTGACCAGCATCTCACTGGGGGCCGCGGTGGACTGGGAGGCGCGCTCCTCTCCTGCCAGATCAATGTTGAGTCGGCGCTGCCCGACACTGGCACTGAGGCGCTGGGACAAGCTGCCAAGCCGGGATTCGACCGTCGTCAGCCAGTAGCGCAGATTATCGGCACGGGCAAAAAATTGGGCGTTGTGCTGGTCGTCATCGGCGAGGCGCTTGAGGAAATCCCGCAGGAAGGTGGCACCCTCGCGGTACTCCGCCTCCGACGCCGGTACCGCCCAACTGTCGTGATCAAAGTTAAATCGCGACTCCGCCAGTGCCAGCTTGGTATCTTCCCTGGATTGTGACTGGGAGCGACTAAAGGCTTCGCGCATGGCTTTGCTCAGGTCCCGCACCTGGATCAGCGCCCCGTACTCCCAGTTAGGCAGGTTATCCAGCCAGACCCCTGGCGGCAGAATATCGTTACTGATAAAACCGCCCGACTTGTCCAGCAAGGTTTCCGCCACCCGGATCAGGGAGGCAGTGGTGGTCACGCCCACAATAGCTGTCGCCGTCTGCCCATTTTTTACCGGCACCATCTCGGTCGCATTCTCCCGAACACTATAGGGCGACGGCTCACTGCTCCAGTAGATGCCGACGGCGGTCGCCAGCAATCCGAGAATCACCAATACGATCAACGCCGTTTTCAGCAGCCCGTTACTGCTCTCGAGCTCATCACCGGTGTCCCGGGCCCAATCGCGAATCGCGCGCTGCCACTGCAATCCCATCTGTTTTACTTTTCCAATCGCCATCAATCCGTCTCTATCTTTCCGTCATTTCGTCCATTATATTGCGCACTATCGCCATCACGGTCAATTGTTCACCACCCTCAAACTGTAGCACCAGTGGCAGGCGCTCACCGCTGCGTAATGTGCGATCCAGGCCAAAAATCATAATATGATAACCGCCGGATTGGAAAAGCTGCTTGCTGTTGGGCTCAATGACCAACTGCTCAATCTTGCGCATCTGCATCAGGCCCTGATGGTGGCTGTGCTGGTGTATCTCCGCCCGTGCGGCGAACGGCGCCTGAACGCCGGAGAGCACTTTGGCCTTATCGCTGTCATTGTGCAAGGTCATAAAGGCAGCGGTCACTGTCTGCCCCGGCGGCAATCCCCGCACGTAAGCGCCATCGACCCGCACCGTCCCCGCTGCCACAGCCGTTGAAAGCAGCCACCCAAGCAAAACCAATAACCTGCCACGCCGATGGCACCCGGTTATCGTCCGGTCGATCCTCTTCTTACTGCTAGCATTGGCAATCCTCATATGACTTCCTCTTGGTTTAGCCCGCATCACGCCATTGGTGGCAGCGCAGCACTGGGACTCCCTAAATAATAGCCCTGTGCGCCATCCAGTCCCAGCGCCTGTATCTGTTGCCACTCTGCGGCGGTCTCTACACCTTCGGCGAGAATCTTGACATCACAACTGTGGGCAATCTGCACCAGGGAACGGATAAAGAACTGGTTGTCGGGATTGGCGTCCAAATGTTGAACAAAGCTGCGGTCCACTTTCAGGCAGGCAAACGGCAGGCTTTGTAGATAGTTAAAAGCGCGGGTACCCAGACCGAAATGATCGAGGGAAAGGGACGCGCCACAGGCCTGTAACCGCCCGGCGAACTGCCGGGTGGCAGTCTCAGCCGTTTCGAGGATATGTTCGGGCAACTCAAACATCAATCGCGCCGCCAGCAGCGGTCGCTGCTGCAGAAATCCTTCCAGCCAATACACAAACGCCGGCAACTGAACCGAGCGCGGCGATAGGTTCAGACACAGAGGCAGACTGTCTGATCCAGCACTTTTAACCGTTTTGGCCAGGATCTCAATCATCAATTGATCGAGCTCCACCCCCAGGTTAAAGCGCTCCACCATCGGCCAGAAAACACCCGCATTGATCAGTTTGCCATCATCCTCAACACGGCATAATACCTCAGCGTGCAGAATTCGTTGCCCGTCAGCCGCGTAAACCGGCTGGTAGTGCAAACACACCCGTCGCTCAGTCACCACCTGCCGCAGGATGGCCCGCCATTCACCCGCTGAATAGCTGCCCTGGCGCTGCTGGCCCGCCGCTTCTGTATACCGCTGCCAACCGTGGGTGCCGCGCTGCTGGGCCTGGCGCAGGGCCAGGTCAGCTTGACTCAGCAACGGGGTATCGCGCTGCATAACCGGGCAGTAGGCAACTCCCAGGTTCAACTGGGTGCAGCTGCTCTGCGTCAGCCAACCGATCTCTTTACTGCGGCTGAAAAGCTGCTCAGCCAGCGGTTCCAGCTCGTCCTCCGCCAGCGATGGCACATAAGCGCAAAAATCGGCACCCGCCCGCCGGGACAAAATCGCCCCTTCACAGCCCCGGGTTTGCTCACGCAACACCTGTGCAATCGTCTGCAGGCACTGGTCGCCCGCCTCCCGCCCGAACTCATCGTTGAACACCTGCATCCCGGTGACCTGTAACAACAGTATCGCACCCGGCCCGCCGCCCGCTTCCGATTTGATTAACGCCTCCAGCCGGGCATCAAAGTCCCGGCGGTTGGACAGGCCGGTGACCGGATCCAGGTAGGACTGTTGGTATAAACTCTCGGTTAACTCCACCTGCTCCTGGAACATATCTTTAATTTTCTGCACCATGCGATTCATGGCCACAACCATGCGCCGCAACTCCGGCGTGCGCGGCAACTCCTCCTGCACGGGAAACTCTCGCCGGCAGATTGCCTCCGCCTGCTGCTCCAGTTTGCGCAGGGGACGCAACAGATAGCGAACACCGATAGCCGCCAGCGCATAACAGAGAGCGGCCATAACCAGAAACAGCCACAACTGCTCGTTGAAGACCCGCCACAAATCCCGGTAGGCGTAACCCGGATGGGCTGCCACTTCAAGCTCTCCCAACCGGAACCACCCGGACACCACCTCCGCCTTGCCCTCCGGCTGGGGCAGCTTGATCAGCTCAATAAACCAGCTGGGAACCCCCTCCACATTGATGGGCAGGTGCCGTTCCACCACTGACTCACCGGAAAGGCTGCGGTAAACGATGCGGCGGTAGTAACCGCGATCAAAAATCACATCGACCATGGAATCCAGCAGGGGCAGATCTTTGTCTTTTGCCGCCTGAGAAATGGTCAAGCCAAGGGAAGTCGCGGTATCATCCGCTTGCACCTGCAACTGCTCAACCAGGTAGGCGCGGGTGTTGTATACACTGACGATCAAATTGCCGGCCAGCAGGCAGGCAAATAAAAAAGAGATGGCAAAAATCAGCTGTCTGAGCAGACTCACGTTGAACTTCCTGTTTCAGCAAAGAGGGCACGGGCAGTCTCGCAGGCCCGCTGTACTAATCAATAGACGGCAATAGTAACACCTTGGCCTGGCGCCCCAACTGGATGTCGCCTCGCAAACGGAAGCCAGGCACCGCCTCTTTCATTTGCTGATAAATCCACCGGCCCTCAGCGTCGCCTCGCGCCACAATTAACAGAAACTCACCACTGCCACGGGCCTGTTGAGCGATTTGCTGCAGCTGGGTCACGATTTTTTTTCCGCGTTTGTCCAACTCCGATGCCGATAGCATATACTCACTGGACTGGGCATTGAGGTTATCGGCATCAGATCGCCGGCGAGCTTGCTGGGCCGCCAGCTGACGGTCCAACTCGGCGATTTGTGGGTTGTCCTTGTCAACCAGCCGCGCCCGCTCCAGTAGTGCGCGCGCTTTGCCCAGCTCACTGCGAGCCGCAGACTGCCGCGCCAATGCCAGGTAGCGCAACATCACCTGCTGCAAACCGCTGATCGCCTGGGGATGATTGGGATGCAACAGCAACACGGCCTGAAAGCGGTCATAGGCGTTGTCGTGGGCCGGTTTGGTCAAACGATCGGCCGCCAGTGCCCGTTCTGCAGCGTTGAGGAGCTGTTGAATATCCCGCTCCCGGCGCTGCACCTGCAAAACCTTTGGGTCTGGCTCGGGCGGTACTGCAACCACCGGTGAAACGGGCTGGTGCACGCAACCCGCCAATATCAAGGCAAATGGAGTAACAACCGTTAAAAAGCGGCCTAGGGAGCGCTTGTGCATAGTATTCTTATTAAAGCTTTATCGTGCTTATATTTCTTTATCGCGTTTTTTATTTTAATGAGCTTTCTATTCTGTACAGGGGCCAGCACATTATTGTACGCCAGCCGCCTATATTAATACGCTGCCGGCCTTGTGGACAGACCCGCGATCAACTATGGCGCCAAAAGTTACGATCCGATCCCTTCGCCAGCGTGCATAGCCCACAGTCACAGGTCGCCAATTTCCGTTATAATGGTGCCTTATTAGAGGTTGCGGGATTAGAGGTTGCGGGATTAGAGGTTGCGGGATTAAAAGTAGCGGGGTTAGAGGTCTCGCGAGCGATTTGGGCGTACATGGCGCCGAAAAGCGCGCCCCAAACCGGGTGAAGGCCTGTATCCAGGGTGAAACTATGCTGTAAATCCCTTGTCCAACAAGGCCGAGCCGCTACCGAAGGCAGCCTCGATTCCCTGCAATCGCAACTAGAAAGCTAGTTCCATACAGTACACTAGTGGACAAAGAGAACCAATCAGCCTATGCACCCCTTTTTGACCTTGCTGTGTGCCTTGAGCCTCAACCTGGTATTACATACAACCACAGCGGCCCAGGACCTCAGCGGTCGCGCCAACGCCCCCCTCGACACCGCCCCAACCTTTGGCAGCAGCGCTTTTGATACCGGTGCAGTGTCCTTTCTACCGGTAGAGCAGGCGTTTCAATTAACGCCCCAATTACAGTCTGGTGTGCTGCAGCTGATCTGGGACATCGCGCCGAACTACTACCTCTATAAACACCAGTTCAAAGTCAGTGTCACCGCAGCAGGCAAAACCACAGACCTGCCACTGCACCTGCCCACGCCGGGCATCGCCAGATACGACGAAATCTTTGAAAAAGAACTGGAGGTGTTTTACCGCAGTGCCGAGCTGGTTGCCGAGCTGCCCAAAGGCGCGGATCAGCTGCAGGTGAGGGTGCAATCCCAGGGCTGCGCCGATGCCGGGCTCTGCTACCCGCCCCAGCACCAACACTACGCTATCGATCTCAGCCAGCAACTGCTGCAGCCGCTCTCCCCTGCCGACGCTCAAGGCGGTATTCAGCCCCAATCACTGCCCCCAACAACCACCGGCACACCGGCCTTTCTTCCTTACATATTATTGCTGGCCATCCTCGGCGGCACCATTCTCAACCTGATGCCCTGTGTCTTTCCGGTACTGTCCATCAAGGCCCTGAGCATGGCCGGCGCCCACCAGAGCAACCATCGCCAGCACCTGCACGGCTGGATGTACACTGTTGGTGCGATGGCGACCTTTGTGCTGGTGGCCGCCCTTATGCTGGCCGCCCGCGCCGGCGGGCAGGCAGTCGGCTGGGGTTTCCAGCTGCAGTCGCCGGTTTTGGTCAGTCTGCTGGCTTATCTCTTTTTTGCCATGGGGTTGAGCTTGTCCGGCCTGGTGACATTTGGCGTCAAACTGATGGGGGTCGGACAGAGTCTTACCGGGAGCAAGGGGTTGCGCAACTCGTTCTTTACCGGCGCCTTGGCCACCGTGGTGGCCAGCCCCTGCACCGCTCCATTTATGGGTACAGCCCTCGGCTATGCATTGACACAACCGGCGGCGGTCAGCCTCGCCATCTTCGCCGCCCTGGGATTTGGCATGGCCCTGCCTTTCCTGTTATTGAGCTATGTTCCACAGCTGGGTAAATACTTGCCCAAACCCGGCCCCTGGATGGAAACCCTGCGCCAGTGCCTGGCCTTCCCCCTGTATCTGACCGCCATTTGGTTGCTTTGGGTACTGGGCCGCCAGACGGGTAGCGACAGTGTGGCGCTGGTCTGCATTGGCGGGGTGTTGATCGCCTTCGCTTTCTGGCTCAGCCACCACGGCGCCGGCAACCGGTGGATCAGAAACACCTTGGTCGTCACCAGCATGCTGGCAGCACTGACCATCCCCTTTGGACTTCACTCGCTCTCCAAACCCGCGGCAGAGGTACAGACTGCGACGACGCGCTGGCAGGCCTATACGCCCGAGCACCTGCGCCAGTTACGCGCCGAGGGGCAAGCCGTGTTCGTCAATCTGACCGCCGACTGGTGCCTGACCTGCCTGGCGAATGAACGCCTGGCGCTGCATACCGAGGCAGTGGAAACCGCCTTTGATCAGCACGGCATTGTCACACTGAAAGGTGACTGGACCAACTACAACGCCGACATTACCCAACTGCTCAATGAGTACGGCCGCAGCGGTGTCCCCCTATATCTGATGTTTCCAGCCAACGCATTTTCCAGGGCCCAAGTTTTACCTCAACTGTTAACCCAGGAAAGCCTGATAAAGGCAATGAAAAAAGCAGTCAGCGTTGAAAACAACAACAAAGCCGGCACGTTAGCTGCCAAAAATTGAATTTTTGCGTAAAATAACAACATCTTAAGCATAAAGTTTTAAACTTTGACCTTAAAAGCCCTCAAAAGACTTTAAAATGTTTCTATATTGTCGACATTTTGATTAATTCCTTTTCGGAATAAAGCGAAAGCATTTAAAGAGATCGCGAACTTCTTCAATCTTGCCGCTAAATGTCGCAAATTTAACAAAAAACTAAAAACCTCATGGACAGATGAGCATTTTTGGGGCACACTGCGTTCCAAATCAGGGTGGGGAGCTTTTTGAGAGCCACTCCACCCCCCGATCAGAATAAAAAAGCGTTAAACAGGTAATCCCATGGCAACCATTCTGGTTCTTCACGGCCCGAATCTGAATCTGCTTGGCACCCGTGAGCCTGAGCTTTATGGCGCCACCACGCTGGAGGACATCAACCAGCACCTTAACGCCCTTTGCATCGATCAGGGTCACCATTTTCAAGCCCTGCAAAGTAACGCCGAATACGAGCTTATCGACCGCATTCACGATGCTCGTCAAGAAGGTGTGAATTTTATTCTGATCAACCCGGCTGCTTTTACCCACACCAGCGTCGCCTTGCGTGATGCACTGCTGGCGGTGGGGATTCCGTTTATCGAGGTGCACCTGTCCAACGTCCACGCCCGTGAAGCCTTTCGCCAACACTCGTACTTTTCCGATGTGGCCAAAGGGGTTATTTGCGGCTTTGGTGCACAGAGCTATGAACTGGCATTGCAAGCGGCATTTAAAGAGCTGGAAGCCTGACGCCAAGTAGAAAGTAGTTTTTTATCGCTGCCGCGGGTAGCTTGTTTGCAAGCAAATACAACAGATCTGTTGTACAGCACCCGGCGGCTTCAGCGAAAACCTGTTAAACCGCAAGCGTTTTAGAGAGAAAACAATGGATATTCGCAAAATCAAAAAATTGATCGAACTCCTCGAAGAGTCCGACATCGGCGAACTGGAAATTAAAGAAGGCGAGGAGTCCGTACGCATCAGCCGTGGCTCCTCCAACGTCGCCGTCGCTGCACCGGTAATGGCCGCCCCGGCGCCGGCTCCAGCCGCAGCACCGGCCGCGCCCGCCGCCGAAGAGAAAAAAGAGAGCTCTCAAGCCCTGTCCGGCCACCTGATCAAATCACCAATGGTGGGCACCTTCTACCGCTCTCCGAGCCCCGGCTCCCCCGCCTTCGTGGAAGTGGGTCAACACGTCAAGCCCGGCGATGTAGTCTGTATTATCGAAGCCATGAAGATGATGAACCAGATCGAAGCCGACAAGGCTGGCGTGGTGGAAGCCGTTCTGATCGAAGATGGCGAGCCTGTAGAGTTTGACCAGCCCCTGATCACCATTGTCTAAATCAAACCGCTAAAAACTGTTTAAGACAAAGGCTTTAAGGAGCTGGCTGAATGTTTGAAAAAGTCTTAATTGCCAACCGCGGCGAGATTGCGCTGCGCGTGTTGCGCGCCTGTAAAGAGCTGGGCATCAAGACCGTGGCGGTGCACTCTCAGATTGACCGCAATCTGAAGCACGTACGCCTGGCCGATGAGTCCGTATGCATCGGCCCCAACCCCTCGCCACAGAGCTACCTGAATATTCCGGCCATCATCAGCGCTATGGAAATTTCCGACTCGGTAGCGGTACACCCCGGTTACGGCTTCTTGGCAGAAAATGCCGACTTCGCCGAACAGGTCCAGAAAAGCGGTTTTGTGTTTATCGGCCCCGACCCGGACGTGATCCGTCTGATGGGCGACAAGGTCTCCGCCATTGCCTCCATGAAAAAGGCTGGTGTACCGACGGTGCCAGGCTCCAACGGCCCACTGCCCGACGATAAAGAGCGGTGCCTGGCCATCGGTCGCGAAATTGGCTATCCGGTCATTATCAAGGCGGCCGCTGGTGGCGGTGGTCGCGGCATGCGTGTGGTGCACTCTGAAGCAGCCCTGCTGAACTCTATCCATGTCACTAAATCCGAAGCCAAAGCAGCCTTTGGTGACGATACTGTGTATATGGAAAAATTCCTGCAGAACCCGCGCCATGTGGAAATCCAGGTGATGTCCGACGGTCAGGGGAACGCGATCCACTTGGGTGATCGCGACTGCTCTCTACAGCGTCGCCACCAGAAAGTGCTGGAAGAAGCACCCGCCCCCAGTATCCCCGAGGATATCCGCAAAGATGCAGCCGAGTCGTGTGTCAACGCTTGTATCGAGATTGGCTATCGCGGTGCCGGCACCTTTGAATTTCTGTACGAAGACGGCCGCTTTTACTTTATCGAAATGAACACCCGCATCCAGGTGGAACATCCGGTTACCGAGATGGTGACGGGTATCGACCTGATCAAAGAGCAGATTCGTGTCTGCGCGGGAGAGAAATTGTCGCTCAAACAGGAAGACATCGTTGTCAAGGGCCACTCGTTTGAGTGCCGCATCAATGCAGAGGACCCCAAAACGTTTATGCCCTGTCCCGGCACAGTGAACACCTTCCACGCCCCCGGTGGCTTGGGTGTTCGTGTCGACTCGCATCTCTACAGTGGCTACACCGTGCCGCCCAACTATGATTCCATGATCGCCAAGTTAATCACCCACGGGGAAACCCGGGAGATTGCCCTCAAGCGAATGCGGAACGCACTGGACGAATTGGTGATAGAAGGCATCCGCACCAACATCTCGCTGCAACAGGATCTGGTGCGCGACCCGGCCTTCCAGGAGGGCGGTGTCAACATCCATTATCTGGAAAAGAAATTGGGCCTCTAGAATCAGCCCCCCAAATTCCCCACCTTGCCAACATCGGCAGCTTAAACACCCCGCGCTTTTGCGGGGTGTTTTGTTTCTATCGATGCGTTTGTAGGACTCACAGTCCACCCCCACTAGCGCAAACCGCAACTACACACTAAGCTTTTTAAAAGCGGCAGAAAAGCCTTGCTGTACAAAGGGCAGAGCTAGCGATAACTACTTTTCGGGGTTTAGCTCCGGCGGGTAAAAGGTTCACAGGAAATGGCTTTTGCAGTTGTACTCATTATTCTTATCGTTGCTTCTGTCATTTTCCACTTTGTCAGCCCTTGGTGGTTTACCCCACTTGCGTCCAACTGGGGTCCCATCGATGACATACTGATTATCACCCTCGTAATCACCGCCGTCGTTTTTGTCGCGCTGGGCCTGTTTATGGTGTACTGCATCATTCGCTATCGGCACACAGGGGGGCACCGCGCCCATTATGAACCGGAGAATAAAAAACTTGAGTGGTGGTTATCGGGAGTCACATCCGTCGGCATTATTGCCATGCTGGCACCGGGCCTGGCGGTTTACTCGGACTTTGTGCACCCTCCGGCCAACGCTACTCAGATAGAGGTAGTTGGACAACAGTGGCGATGGAGTTTCCGTTACCCCGGTGGAGATGGCCAACTGGGCACAGCGGACGCCCTCAACATCACCGATGACAATCCCTTTGGCCTGAACCCGGAAGATCCCCACAGTCAGGACGATATCCTGGTACAGGGCAGTGAACTGCATCTGCCGATCGATCAGCCCGTCAAGTTTGTGATGCGATCCAAAGACGTGTTACACAACTTTTACGTGCCCCAGTTCCGCGCCAAGCTGGATCTGGTACCGGGGCTGGTTTCGTCATTCTGGGTCACCCCTACCAAGGCTGGCGAGTTTGAAATCCTCTGTGCGGAACTCTGCGGCATCGGCCACTACAACATGCGCGCCAAGGTTATTGTCGAAAGCCCCGGCCAATTCCAATCCTGGCTGTCAAAGCAATCGACATTTTCCCGCTCATTGACCAGGGACAGTACAGTGGGCTTGATTGAGCAGGGTCAACAACTGGCAGAAAGCCGCGGCTGCCTGGCCTGCCACAGTGTCGATGGCAGTCCCAGCCTGGCCCCCACCTGGAAGGACCTTTACGGCAAACAGGAGCAACTGGCCGACGGCACCCAAATTACCGTTGACGACAATTACCTGAAAGAGTCAATTCTCGCCCCCAACGCCAAAATGGTCGCCGGTTACCCGCCCGTGATGGTGGCTTATCAATTCAGCGAGCAGCAGCTGCAAGCCATGATTGCCTACACCAAGTCGCTGTCAACCAGGCCAGGCGACGACGGTCAACCCGCTACCCGCGAGGAACCCTGAATGGCTTACGCTGAAGATGCCGAAGTTGTCGAGCTACACGAACCGCAAAGCTTTGTTACCAAATACATATGGAGCCAGGACCACAAGGTTATCGCCATCCAGTATTCGCTGACGGCGATTGTTGTCGGTCTCATTGCCCTGGTGCTGTCGGCCTTGATGCGCATGCAACTCGGCTTTCCCGGCGCTATCGAGATGGACGCCAGCAGCTATTATCAGTATATGACCATGCACGGCATGATCATGGTGATTTACCTGCTCACCGCCCTGTTTCTGGGTGGCTTTGGTAACTACCTGATACCGCTGATGGTCGGCGCCCGGGACATGGTGTTCCCCTTCGTCAACATGCTCAGCTACTGGTTTTACCTGCTGTCCGTGCTGGTCTTGCTGGCCAGTTTTTTTGTGCCCGGTGGTCCAACCGGCGCCGGCTGGACACTCTATCCGCCCCAGGCGATCAGCCAGGGCACTCCCGGCATTGAATGGGGCATCATTTTGATGCTGGTATCCCTGGTGATATTTATCGTCGCTGCCACCATGGGCGGCCTCAACTATGTCACCACCGTTATCCAGGCACGCACCCACGGTATGACCTTGCTGCGTATGCCGCTGACCGTGTGGGGCATATTTATGGCCACCATCCTTGCGCTGCTGGCTTTTCCGGCCCTGTTTGTCAGCGGTGTAATGATGCTGTTCGACAAAACCCTGGGCACCAGCTTTTTTATGCCCGTGATGGTATCCATGGGACAGACCCTGGACCACCAGGGGGGCAGCCCGGTACTGTTCCAGCACCTGTTCTGGTTCTTTGGCCACCCGGAAGTCTATATTGTCGCCCTGCCCGCCTTTGGCATTGTCTCAGACATTATCAGCACCCATGCACGCAAGAATATCTTCGGCTATAAAATGATGGTCTGGGCCATTATCGCCATCGGCGTGCTCAGTTTTATTGTCTGGGCACACCATATGTATGTCAGCGGCATGAACCCCTACTTCGGCTTCTTTTTTGCCACCACCACCCTGCTAATTGCCATTCCCACCGCTCTCAAGGTCTATAACTGGTTACTTACCTTGTGGCGCGGCAATATCCACCTCACCGTGCCCATGCTGTTTGCCCTGGCCTTTGTGCTCACCTTTGTCGTCGGGGGGTTGACCGGACTGTTTCTGGGCAACGTTATCGTGGATATCCCGTTGTCCGACACCTATTTTGTGGTCGCCCATTTTCATATGGTGATGGGGGTGGCTCCTATCCTGGTGGTCTTTGGTGCCATCTACCACTGGTATCCGAAAATCACCGGCCGTATGCTCAATGACACCCTGGGCAAATGGCATTTCTGGATAACCTTTCTCGGCACCTACCTGATCTATTTTCCCATGCACTACCTGGGCTTTCTCGGGATGCCGCGACGTTACTTCGCCTATGATAACTACGCCTTCATTCCCGACTCTGCCCAGAGCCTCAATGCCTTTATCACTGTAACCGCCCTGATAGTTGGCATTGCCCAATTGCTGTTTCTGGTGAACCTCGCCTGGAGCGCTGTCCGCGGGCAAAAAGCAGACTCCAATCCCTGGCGGGCGACCTCCCTCGAATGGCAGACACCGCAGACGCCACCAGTGCACGGCAACTGGGGAAAACGCATGCCGGTCGTGTACCGCTGGCCCTACGATTACAGCATGCCTGATGTGGAAGAGGACTTTGTACCCCAGACCATTTCCAACCGGGAACTGGGCATCAGTGATAACGGTGACCTGCACAGCCACCAACAAGCCACAACGGCAAGCGGGTCCGACCAGACATGAACAGTTATTCAGTTGATGCGGGCCAACCCATGCGCAGCGAAGACTATACCGGCCCGGGGAATGGTAGTGACCAGCCTCCGAGGCACAACCCCAATACGACCGCCATTGTCGGCTTACGGGTTTTTCTGGTTGTCGTCAGCTCGCTGTTTTTTCTGTTGTTAATCGCCTTGCTGACCCGTTCACAATACAGTGACTGGGAAGCCCTGTCGCACCCCTGGCAACCCCTGGCTCAACCCTGGCAACTGTGGTTAAACACCGGCTTGCTGGCCGTGGCCAGCTTTACATTGCAGCGCGCCAGAACCCTGTGCAAACGGGCCTCTGCAGACCATCATTTCGAAGCGATCAAAAACCAACTGATCTACAGCGGTGTCGCCACCGGCTTGTTTTTAGCCAGTCAGCTCGGATTGTGGCAGCAGCTCTGGAGCACCGGCTACAGCGTAGCCGGCAATCCCGCCAACAGTTTCTTTTACCTGATGACCGGTCTGCACGGCCTGCATCTATTGGGTGGCCTGGTGGCCTGGGCACGCCTGTGGTGGCGCCTGCAGACCAAACAACCGGCCAGACTGCGCCCGAGTGTGGAACTGTGTGCAATCTACTGGCACTACTTATTGTTTGTTTGGCTGTTAATTCTGGCGCTGTTTATCAGCCCACCGGAAACCTTTGCCCAGATCGCCGCGTTCTGTGGTTTTACGCCGGTGCAGTAGGCGCCGAGTTCTGATTTCCCAGCGTGCATCGAGGGAGACATCATGGCAACAACACAATCCACACCCCCCACCTCCGGCTGGACCGGACTCACCCACGACTGGGCCAGCGACAAGGAAGCCTTTAAGCAGGTGCCCTGGGGCAAAGCCATGATGTGGATCTTCCTGCTCAGCGACACCTTTGTCTTTTCCTGCTTTCTCACCGGTTATATGACGGTACGCATGGGCACGACGGAGGCCTGGCCCAACGCCAGCGAAGTTTTTGCCCTGCACATTGCCGGGCAAGATGTTCCGCTGATACTGATTGCCATCATGACCTTTATCCTGATTACCAGCAGCGGCACCATGGCCATGGCCGTGAACTTCGGCTACCGCCGCGACCGCCGCAAAACTACCGCGTTAATGCTGATCACTGCCCTTCTGGGGGCCAGCTTTGTCGGCATGCAGGTATTTGAATGGAGCAAACTGATCGCCGAGGGTGTGCGTCCCTGGGGCAATCCGATGGGCGCCGCCCAGTTTGGCGCCTGCTTTTTTATGATCACCGGCTTTCACGGTTTGCACGTATCAATCGGTGTCATCTACCTGTGCATTGTCGCGTTTAAAGTGTTGCGCGGCGACTATGAGCACACGGGCAAATACGAAATTGTCGAGATAACCGGTCTCTATTGGCACTTTGTAGACCTGGTCTGGGTCTTTATCTTTGCACTCTTTTATCTATGGTGAACCAGTTAACGACACGTCCTGAGGCAAACTGTCATGGCTAACAATACCTCAACCATCTCTCCTGATCCGACGCACAGTGAAGGGCAGCAACACCCTATTGGCCTCTACCTGAAAATCTGGGCGTTGTTGTTTGTACTTAGCACTCTGTCCTATCTGGTGGATTTTTTCCACATCCAGGGTTATCTGCGCTGGGGGCTTGTACTGACGTTTATGGTATTAAAGGCGGGACTGATTGTAGCGATTTTTATGCACATGTGGTGGGAACGACTGGCCATCATCTATGCCATTCTAATCCCGCCACTGTGTCTACTGGTTCTGGTTGGCCTGATGGCCAGTGAGGCGGATTACACACTGTTTTCCCGCCTCACCTATTTTGGGCGCTAGCGCCGTTTCGAGGTCACAGCCGCTTTTAGCCTCAGGGCCCCTCGATTTTTTTTAAGGCATAGTATCAATAAATGACCGCCACTTGCGCTGGGCTCCGATCACCCAACTGGGTGTTGCATCACCCACGCCGGCCACCTGCATTTTGGGGTGTCGCCCCATAATGCTCTCCAGTACCGGCTCCTGTTTCTCTTCCACATCTACGAAGAAAATATGCTTGCCCTTGTGCAAGTCGTTCTGGAAACGACGGAAGTCCTCGTGCGGCACTTGAATACCAAACAGGCCACCCTCCCAGGTACAGAAACCTAACAGCACCACCGCCAAAAAGATAAACGGCACCCACGTAACCGTTTCGGTCCAACCGGAAAAATGTGCCACAGCCAGCACCAGCCCCGCGGCAATCACGCCAATCACAGCACCTATTTCCGTGCCATGCACGACGTCCTTTTTCAATACCGCTTCAACTTCGTGTAGATGGTGCTGTTCCACACCCGCATCATTTTCACTGAGCACATGGATTTGCGGCGTGCTCACGCCGTTGTCTTCCAGTTCATGTTCAACGACTTCCAATTCGTCCAGGTTATCACTGATGTAGTAATGCCTCTTCATGACATACCCCTGACGCTATGGTTGAAATAACTCGCCCAAAACACACCGCAGGAATCATCGACAGCTTGCGGGTCAGGCAATCAGGTTACGCGAACCGTAGTTCCAGTATAGTACAGCTCAGGCCGCTGCCCGACTGGGCCAGGGCGCATGCAATGACTAAGTGGGATTTTTTTTAAACCAATATGGAATATATTAATAACCTGATAGACAGGTCTGTCATTTCAATCCACCCAATTTGCACTTATTACCATGATTAATACACCTGCCAAGACTTATACAAATAATTCGGCACCACTATAATGTGCCGATTTCCACTTACCCGGTCGACAATTGTTATGCCCTGGCTCCAGATTAAAATTAACAGCTCCCGCGCCCAAGCGGAGTCCATTGAAGATGCTCTATTAGCTGCAGGTGCAGCCTCAGTCACCCTGCAAGACAATGCCGATCAGCCGATTCTCGAGCCGGCCTTGGGGGAGACGCCGCTTTGGGATGCTACCCGCATTACCGGGTTGTTTGACGCCGAGATCGACACCGCCTCCACCACTGAGACGATTCAGAACTCTCTTGGTGAGCCCCTGCCCAGCTTTCACTGGGAGCAACTGGAAGACAAGGACTGGGAGCGGGAGTGGATGAAGAACTACCAACCCATCCAGTGTGGTGACAACCTCTGGATCTGTCCCAGCTGGCTGGAACCTCCAGCCCCGGACGCGGTTAACCTGATGCTGGACCCGGGCCTGGCCTTCGGCACAGGCACCCACCCCACCACTTTTTTATGCATGCAGTGGCTCGCCCGGCAACCGCTTGAGGGGATCTCACTGGTCGACTATGGCTGCGGCTCGGGCATTCTCGGCATTGCCTGCCTGCTGCTGGGCGCTAACAAGGCAATCGGTGTGGATATCGACCCCCAGGCGCTGATCGCCACCCGGGACAACGCCAGCCGCAATCGATTGCCGGCAGATACCATGCCAGTATTCCTGCCCGAGGAGTGCCCGAGCACCCAGGTGGATATGGTACTGGCCAATATTCTCGCCGGCCCCCTGGCCGACTTGGCTCCGACATTAAGCGCGTTGACCCGCCGCGGCGGCCAGTTGTGCCTTTCGGGTATTCTCGCAAGCCAGGCGGAGACCGTGATGAAGGCCTACCGGCCTTGGTTTGAGTTTGATCCGGCTATCCAGCTAGAGGAGTGGGTGCGACTAACCGCCACCAAAGTCAATGACTAGGGGCAGACTGCACTGGAACGTGCACCAGGCCGCAAAAAAACCACTGACGCGGCCGCCGTACCCGTGCCTCGATTTACCCGCGCCTGCGGACAGTCTACACTGAGAAACTCGAAGATTAGAGAAGGATTGCTGCAGATCACTATGTCGACATCAGCAACATCGGCAATGGTTACCCGCTGCCCGCAGTGCAATACCTGCTTCCGGGTGACAACGGAACAGCTTAAAACAGCTAAAGGTGCCGTCCGTTGCGGTTCCTGCCTGCATATCTTTAAAGCCCTGGACCACTTGCTCACTCCGACCGGCGACAATAACACCACTTCTACCGCTACGGAAAACAGCAGTGATACGCCTCGAGCAACTGCCTCCAGCTTCGATCTCATCGCCGACGAAGAGAGTGCGGATTCCCTAAAGCCCGAGCGCTTGGCTTTTGACCAGGCGGAGATCGACAAAACCATCGATGAAGATCCGCTGGATGATGACGACCTTTTGATCAGTGACGATATGGATCAGCAAGAGGACGGCAACAAGGACCTGTTTGATACCGACTTCAGCGACAGCTTTCTGGAACTGGAAAATTGGCAGCCCGAGGCCAAGTCGCTGTTCGACCGGGACCCGAAAAACCCTAACTTCAACGGCGGAGACAGGGATCACACCGACGAATCCTGGGCGGAAGATCTTCTTAAGGAGCTGGAACAAGAACAGGAAAACGCTGGATCTGAGGACGACAGCGTGACTGCCGGGTCTACAGGGACAGATACCGGCACCGTGTCAGAGGAAGCCGTCGAAGCCATCCTGGGGGAACCGCTGAGGGATGCCAACGAACCGAGTCTGGGCGAGCTGGATCTCCAGACCCTGGATCAGGATGAACCGACTGAAAATGCCCCGGATCGCATCACCAACCACGACCCGGATACTGACCAAGATCGCCGGGAACCGACGGAGCAAGCACGGGATAACTTTGGGGCAAGGGGGTTGGTAGAGGGTGAAGAGCCCTCAGCCGCGAGCGACTATCTTTCCAATATCGAACCCGAACCGGTGGAATTGGATTACAACGCTGGACCGGCCAACTGGCCCAGAAAACTGTTGTGGAGTTCTCTCTCCCTGCTGGCTGGTTTGGGCATCTTGGCGCAGCTGGCTTGGTTTCAATTTGATGACTACGCCCGTCGGGAGCCCTACCGCAGCTGGTACGCCCTGATCTGCCCCATCACCGGTTGTCAGCTGCCGCCACTGGTCGATCGCGCAAAAATCAGTGCCTATAACCTGGTGATCCGCAGCCATCCGCGGGCAGAGAAGGCTCTGATGATTGACGCCATACTGCTCAACAAGGCCCGCTTTAGGCAACCCTTTCCGGAGTTAGCGCTCACTTTCTCTGATCTGCAGGAAAACCCAATAGCCAGCCGCCGTTTTCGACCGGAGGAATACCTGCGTGGCGAACTGGCCGGCAAGCGTTGGATGCCACCAGGCCAACCGGTGCACCTTTCACTGGAAGTGGTAGACCCCGGTCCCGAGGCTGTAAATTATCGAGCCTATATCCCCTAGCCTAGTGTAGTCGTGCGCAGGCGAGAACGCGCAGTGCTACACAAAACTGAGACCCCAGCCTAAATATTCGGCAATCTGTGCAATTTGTGCTTTCCCTAACGCCGCAGAAGCGGGTATTATACTCCCCCCTTTGTTTGCACTAGCGCGCCAATTGAGCGAGCAGTGGCGACCGGATGGCTGAGCTGGGGCCAGAAACAACACCCAGGAGCACCGGTCAGAATGGGGGCAATAAGGGTTATAAAAGGGTGGCACCTGGATGCACGTGTACACCGGTAAGAACTTGGGGTGAGTCTTTGATTCAAATCGGCCCGTATGGCATAGACAGTCAGGTTGTCCTGGCACCTATGGCCGGCGTTACCGATCGTCCTTTCCGCCAGCTGTGCCGTCGTCTGGGCGCAGGTCTGGTGGTATCCGAAATGGTCACCTCAGATACCCGCTTGTGGCACAGCCGCAAAAGCCAAACCCGCCTGGACCACAGCGGCGAGCAGGAGCCCCGCTCTGTGCAGATCGCCGGCGGGGAGCCCCAGATGATGGCCGAAGCCGCTCGGCAGAATGTTGCGCGCGGCGCCCAGATTATTGATATCAATATGGGATGCCCGGCCAAAAAAGTCTGCAAGAAGGCAGCGGGATCGGCCCTGTTAAGAGATGAACCTCTCGTCAGGGACATTCTGCAGGCAGTGGTGGGCGCGGTTTCGGTGCCCGTAACGCTTAAAATTCGAACTGGCTGGTGCCCCAGTAGCCGCAATGCGGTAACGGTAGCCCGTATGGCTGAAGATATCGGTATCGCCGCCGTTGCAGTGCACGGCCGCACCCGCGAATGCCGATACCAAGGCACAGCCGAATACGATACTATTGCCGCCGTTGTGAATGCCGTAGACATCCCGGTGTTCTGCAATGGCGACATTGATACGCCGCAAAAGGCCCGCTCGGTGCTGGATTACACCGGGGCCCAAGCCGTAATGATCGGACGCGCGGCCCAGGGGAGACCCTGGATCTTCCGGGAAATTGACCACTTTTTGCGCACAGGGGATCAATTGCCGGAACCCGCTCTGAAGGAGGTCAGAGACATTCTTTGTGCTCACTTAAGTGAGCTGCATCGCTTCTACGGGCGGTTCCCGGGCGGCGATGTATTGGGGCCACGCATCGCCCGCAAACACGTGGGATGGTATTTGAACACGCTCGCCGACGGCGAGCCATTTCGAAAGACCTTTAACAAACTCGAAAGTGCTGAAGAACAACATGCCAGCGTTCACGCATTTTTTGAACGACTGATAATCAAAGAGGACATGGCGGCATGAACACAGCGGAAACCTTTATGGCAGAAGCAACAACCACAGAAATGACGGCCACCAGCACCCCGATCGCCCCCAATCCGGCGAACGGCGCTGAGGCCTTCTCCAATATCAACCAGAATCAGTCCCTGCGCGACTGTGTTGAACAGGCCATGGACAACTACTTCAAACACCTGGATGGCCAGCCAGTCACCGAAGTTTACAACCTGGTGCTGGCGGAGGTAGAAGCCCCGATGTTGGAAGTGGTCATGAAGTACACCCGCCACAACCAAACCAAAGCCGCCCAAGTGCTCGGCCTCAACCGCGGCACCCTGCGCAAGAAACTGAAGCAGTACGGCCTGCTGTAAGGCTCACACCACGGGCTTTACCTTATAGAAGGGGGTAGCTTCGGCTAACCCCTTTTGTCGTTTTAACAATCCATTACCGGTACCCGCCTCCCGTAGGCGCAGGCACCATTAAGGCTCTACACTCATTTATCAGGTATCCACAGGAACTCACTTCACCATGAGCAATGACCTCGTTTCCGTGAAACGCGCCCTGATCAGCGTTTCTGACAAAACCGGCATCGTTGAATTCGCCCAGGCGCTGACCGCCCAGGGTGTTGAAATCCTCTCCACCGGCGGCACCTTCCGCCTGCTGCAGGAAAACGGCGTAGCTGTGACCGAAGTCTCCGACTACACCGGCTTCCCGGAAATGATGGACGGGCGCGTCAAAACCCTGCACCCCAAGGTGCACGGCGGCATTCTGGGCCGTCGCGGCACTGACGATGCGGTGATGGCTGAGCACGGCATCCAGCCCATCGACATGGTGGTGGTTAACCTCTACCCATTCAAACAAACTGTGGCCGATCCCAATTGCGACCTCCCTACCGCGATCGAAAATATCGATATCGGCGGCCCCACCATGGTGCGCTCCGCCGCCAAAAACCACAAAGACGTAGCCATTGTGGTTAACGCCAGCAGCTACGCCACGGTACTGGAAGAGATGCAGGCCAATAACGGCCAGTTGAGTTACGCCACCCGCTATGACCTGATGGTGCAGGCATTTGAGCACACCGCTCAGTACGACGGTATGATCGCCAACCACTTTGGTGCCCGCCCCTCGACCTTTAAAGGCGGCAATAACGCAGCGCGCCCCTTCGCCAACACCTATAACGTACAGTACAAAAAAGCCCAGGATATGCGCTACGGCGAAAACCCACACCAACAAGCTGCGTTCTACGTGGAAGCGGAACCGGCGGAAGCTTCCGTGGCCACCGCCAAGCAGCTGCAGGGCAAAGCGCTCTCCTTTAATAATGTGGCCGACACCGATGCCGCCCTGGAGACCGTCAAGCTGTTTGATGAACCCGCCTGTGTGATCGTCAAACACGCCAACCCCTGCGGAATCGCAGTGGCCAAGGATATCAAAACCGCCTATGAGCTGGCCTTTGCCACCGACCCGGAATCCGCATTTGGCGGCATTATCGCCTTTAACCGCGAGCTGGACGCCGAGACTGCACAACTGATTGTCGACAAGCAATTCTCCGAAGTTATTATCGCCCCCGAAGTATCCGCAGCGGCAGCGGAAGCTGTGTCTGCCAAGAAAAACGTTCGCCTGCTGGAGTGTGGAGAATGGGGAGCAGAACGCCCACAGGCCTTTGACTACAAGCGAGTCAACGGCGGCCTGCTGATCCAGGACAAAGATAACGGCATGATCACCAAGGATGACCTGAAGGTGGTCACCAAGAAGCAACCCTCCGACGATGAGCTGAATGACCTGTTGTTTGCCTGGAAAGTAGCCAAGATGGTGAAATCCAACGCCATTGTCTATGCTAAAAACGGCCAGACTATCGGCGTGGGTGCCGGTCAAATGAGCCGCGTCAACTCCGCCCGTATCGCCGCCATCAAAGCCGAACACGCCGGCCTGGAAGTCAAAGGCGCCGTAATGGCTTCGGATGCCTTCTTCCCCTTCCGCGACGGTATCGATAACGCCGCTGCCGTGGGTATCAGCGCCATCATCCAGCCGGGTGGCTCCATGCGCGACGATGAAACCATCGCCGCCGCCGATGAGCACGGCATGTCGATGGTGTTTACCGGCATGCGTCACTTCCGCCACTAAGAAGAGGGAACCACATGATGAATATTCTGGTAATCGGTTCCGGCGGCCGCGAGCACGCCCTGGCCTGGAAAGCCGCGCAGAGCAGCAGGGTAGACACCGTATTTGTAGCACCGGGCAACGCTGGCACCGCCCTGGAGCCGAAACTGAAAAACGTCGATATCGATGTTATGGCCTTTGAGCAACTGGCCAGTTTTGCCCAGGACAACCAGGTTGAATTGACCATCGTCGGTCCCGAAGCCCCGCTGGTGGACGGTGTTGTCGACTACTTTAGCGAACAGGGCCTGAAGTGTTTTGGGCCCAGTAAAGGCGCGGCGCAACTGGAGGGTTCCAAAGCCTTCACCAAGGACTTCCTGGCCCGCCACCAGATTCCCACGGCAGCCTACGAAAACTTTACCGAGGTGGAGCCGGCTCTGGCCTACATCCGCCAGCAGGGTGCTCCTATTGTAGTCAAAGCCGATGGCCTGGCAGCCGGAAAAGGGGTGATCGTGGCCGAAACCGTGGCGCAGGCCGAGGATGCGGTGCGCGATATGCTGTCCGGTAACGCCTTTGGCGATGCAGGCTGCCGAGTGGTGATCGAAGAGTTTCTCGACGGCGAAGAAGCCAGCTTTATCGTCATGGTGGACGGCAAGAACGTGCTCCCCATGGCCACCAGTCAGGACCACAAACGCATGGGCGACGGCGACACCGGCCCCAACACCGGCGGCATGGGCGCCTACTCGCCGGCACCGGTGGTGACCGAAGAGGTCTACCAGCGCATTATGGACGAAGTCATTTATCCCACCGTCAAAGGCATGGCGGCGGAAGGCAATGACTACACCGGCTTCCTCTACGCCGGCCTTATGATCGACGGCAGCGGCGCCCCCAAGGTGATCGAGTACAACTGTCGTTTTGGCGACCCGGAAACCCAACCGATCCTTCTGCGCCTGCAGTCCGACCTGGTTGAGCTGTGCGACGCCGCCCTGGCGGGCACCCTGGACCGGTGCAGCGCGGAGTGGGATCCGCGTGCCGCCATTGGTGTGGTGCTCGCCGCCGGCGGTTACCCGGCCTCTTACAACAAAGGCGATGTTATTACCGGGCTGCCCACGGAGGAGACCGAGGGTGAAAAAGTCTTCCACGCCGGCACCCGCCTGGACGACGGCCAGGTAGTCACCAACGGCGGCCGCGTGCTTTGTGCCACCGCCCTCGGCAATACCGTGACTGAGGCACAGCAACGGGCTTACGAGCTGACTGCGAAAATCAGCTGGGACCAGGTCTATTACCGCCAGGATATCGCCTATCGCGCCATTGCTCGGGAACAGGCGCAAGGATAGATCGCCACTACTTTTAGCTCTCACCTCTACCCAAGTCTTCCGTAAGCCGTTAGTATCCGAAGCTCGCTTTATAAATCGAGTCGGCAATGGCTTACGGAAGACCACAAAAAGCCCGGCGGTATAGCGGTGGAAAATACTGCAGTGGAAGGCACAGCAGAGTATGGTACAGGGGGGAGAGGCCGCCAACAGGTTTCCGCCTGTGGCTGTGGCCTCCTATTGTATTTGCATGGCTGGGCTTCAGTCTCGCCGCCACGGCCAGCCCGTCGTTTCTGCCGGCAGCGCCGATCTCTTTAACAGCCCCACCTCTGACCATCAATATCGCCCCCTACGTGGAGCTGCTCACAGATCACAGTGGCGACTTGACTGTCATCCAGGTCACCGACCCTGCACTCGCCGATCAATTTGTTCCCGCCGCCAATGACCAATTGGCGCTGGGTTACAGCTCGGCGGTTCACTGGCTGCGTTTCACTCTGGCAAACGCACCCCCAGAGCCGCTGCTGCTGCGAATATTCCCCGCCGACACCAACGATATCACCCTCTACCGGTACGAGCTCGGCGGCGATAGAAAACAGTTGCCTCCAGACAATACACTGCGCCCCGGCAGCCCGGCCCAGCTTGCACCACCTTATGCATACTACACACTGCCCCGGCCAGCCACCGGAAAAGCCACCTATTACCTGCGTTTACAATCCGACCAACACCTCAACCTCAACATCCTGCTGGCCGATGGTATCTCTGCACTCAAACTGCAGAGCCAACATGATCAGCGTCTGGGCATCTTCATTGGGGGCATTCTGATCCTGGTCCTGATTAACCTCGGCCAACGTCTCATCACCCGCAGCGCGGAGTACTTTTGGTACGGCGCTTACCTGTTAACATTTGCCCTCTATATCGCGAGCAGCTTTGGTTTTTTCAAAGGCGATTTCCCAGCCCTGGGTTCGCAGCGGGACCTGATTCCCCCCCTGACCCTGTATCTCGCCCTGATTTGCTTTTGCCAGTTTAGCGCTCGCTATTTCAATGTTGCTCATCAACTGCCGCACTGGCGGATGTGCCTACATGGGCTCAGCGCGCTTGCAGGCGCGGGCATTCTCAGCGCCCCCTTTAGTGACACCATTGTGCGCGAAGGCCTGCTGGCCGCAGTCACCGGCCTCACCATGCTCAGCTGTTTTGTGCTCGGCATCTATTGCCTGTTGCGCAATATCAAACATGCCCAGGTTTACACGGTGTCGCGACTGATTGTCACGCCAGCAGTGCTGGCGCTGATACTGGGGCAGTTTCAGATGCTGCCCTGGAGTGTATATGCCTACTGGTACCTGATGATCGCCCTGGCTATCGAAGCCATGATTATCACCTACAGCCTGATCCAGTTTAGTGTCAGCCGGCTAAACCAACGGTTGCGCCGCCACCACGAGCACACCCTCAACCACACAATCAAGCGCACTTACGCCAACACCCTGCGCACAGTGAGTGATGAGATGCGCACTCCCATCAGCAGTGTGATGGGCATGGCCGAATTGCTGCTGGACACCTCCCTCACCCGTAACCAACGGGAGCAAGCGTTGACCATCCGCCGTTCTGGTCAAGCACTGATGAAATGGTTGGGTTACCTGGAGGACTGGTCGGCCCTGCAAACGGGCAAATTGGCGTTTAACCAGCTACCGTTTGAACCCAAAGCTCTGTTACAGGAATTTTTCGAGGACTCTACCGAAAAAGCCGCCGATCGCCATGTCACCCTGGTGCTGGAACTGGACCCCCGCCTGCCGACCCTGTTGCAGGGTGATCCCCAGAGAATCAAACAAATACTGTCCGCCATGTTTGAGTACGCACTCTTCTACAGCGAGCAGGGGCAACTCACCCTGGCAGCTCGACCCGGTGAGGGAAAAAACCATTGGCTACTGGAATTGCGGGATTCGCAAAGCGGCCTGCAACCGGAGGAGGTCAAGGCCATCTCCGAGGAAAACCTGTTTGAAGGCGCAGCCGATATCTCCGCTCTGCGCCGGAACTGGATTATCGCTCAGCGCCTGTCTCAACACATGGGTGGCGCTATTCGGGTAGAGCTGGATCAACAGGGCGGTGTTTGCTACTGCTGCGATATCCGCCTGCGCCGCCACACCCTGCTGCAACAGAGCGAGGCAGACTATGACCTCCTACTGCGGGGCAAGCGCCTGCTAGTGGTAGACGACAGCATCTCGAGTCGTAAATTAGTGTGTGACCGCGCCGAGCGCTGGGGAATGAGGGTCAGCAGTGCCCCCGGGGGCGAGGAGGCGCTGGCCATGTTGCGCGCCACCGCCAAGTTGGGCGGTCACTATGATTTGATTATTCTCGACTACAGCATGCCGGACATGAACGGACTGGAATTAGCCCACCATATCCAGTCCGATCCACGGCTGAGTTGTGACACAACCCTGATTATGCTCTCCGGCGTTGCCGTCATGCCCAGCACCGAAACCGCCGGCAAGGCGGGTATCCGTCGGGTAATGAGTAAACCCATCAGCGCCAAAACCTTGAAAATCACCCTGGCCGAAGAGCTTACCCTGGCGCAGAAGCGGCGTCGGGTATCTATCTGATCCTCTGCCCCTTCAGCAGCTTGGGTTCCGCCGCGCATTTGGTACAATGGCCCGATCGCAAATCCTGTGGCGCCGAGATTCAACGCTATGAACAAACCGACCCTGTCACCCCTTGACCGCCTGATCGTTCAGGCCGATCGCGCCTTGCGCACTCTGTCGCCGGGCAAGTGCAGTCACGAGCGCCCCTCGCCGGCTGCCCAAACCGCTGACGGTGAGCTCAGCGATGCGGAAAAGCGCCATGCGGCCGGTCTGATGCGGGTCAATCACTCGGGTGAAGTCTGCGCCCAGGCCCTTTACCAGGGTCAAGCCCTGACGGCAAAGCTCCCTGGCGTAAAGGCCGAGATGGAGCAGGCTGCGGATGAGGAAATCGACCACCTGGCGTGGTGTGAGGAGCGAATCAGCCAACTGGGCAGCCATACCAGCCTGCTCAACCCGCTTTGGTACAGTCTGTCATTCGGCATCGGTGCAGCTGCCGGTCTGGTGAGCGATCGCGTCAGCCTGGGATTTGTGGCCGCCACTGAAGACCAGGTATGCAAACATCTGGAAAGCCATCTGCAAACGCTGCCGGAGCAGGATCACAAAAGCCGCGACATTGTCGAGCAGATGCTGGTGGACGAGGCGAAACACGCACATTCCGCCCTGGACGCCGGCGGCATGCGCTTCCCCGGCCCCGTAAAAGCTGCCATGAGCCTGGTCTCCAAAGCCATGACGAAAACCAGCTATCGCCTGTAACGCTTACAGCTCCAATTCGCGGATTTCAAAACTGTGGCTGAGGTCCACGCCCGCGCTTTCGAGCATAATGGATGCTGAGCAGTACTTGGTGGCGGACAGCTGCACCGCCCGCTCCACCTGTTTCTCCTTCAGTGCGGTGCCAGTGACAATAAACTTCATATGGATTTTGGTGAACGGCGAAGGTACCGCGTCGGCGCGCTCGGCTTCCAGCTCCACCCGGCAATCGGCAACCTTTTGACGGGCCTTCTGCAGGATACTCATCACATCAAATGTGGCGCAGCCCCCCAGTCCCAGCAGGATCATCTCCATGGGGCGAACCCCCATATTGCGGCCGCCGTGATCCTCTGGACCGTCCATCACCACAGAGTGGCCGCTGCCGGACTCGCCCAGGAACATCGCGCCGTCCACCCACTTGATTGTTGCATTCATTGCCATGGTTCTTTGCTACCCTTTTAAGCTATCTCTCCAGCCGAACGGTTGAACCTTAGCCGGATTGGCGCCGGATTGGCGCCCAAAGGCGGCAAGGTTACCACAAACCCCCAAAATTCCCATAAAGTCGTCCAATTCAACATCTCAAACCTTCAGACCCTAGGCGTCCTTATCACTTTCAGTTATGGTAGACCCTGTGCCGCCACAACCAGCGTCACAAACTCAATCAAGCGCCAGCGCAGAGGCTAGTTCTGGGCAATAATTGCAGACATAATCAGCATTGCCCATGGTGCCACCAAACGTCAGCGCGGATGAGGCATATAGCGATAAGAAGAGGATTGTTACTTTGGTCGCCGTGTCGTTAACCCCCCATATGAAAAACGTCGATGAGTTTTTGAGCCATTGCCATCGGCGTCGCTACCCGGCCAAAAGCACGCTGATTTACGCCGGAGACAAGAGCGATTCCCTCTATTACATCATCAAAGGCTCAGTTACCGTCCTGATCGAGGATGACGAAGGCCGCGAGATGATTGTCGCCTACCTGAACAACGGCGATTTCTTTGGCGAGATGGGACTGTTTGACGAGCAGGATTCACGCAGCGCTTGGGTGCGTGCCAAAACTGAATGTGAAGTGGCGGAAATCAGCTACAGCAAATTTCAGGAACTGACAGAGGAACACCCGGAATTTCTCTATGCCCTGGGCTCCCAAATGGCCCGCCGCCTGCGCAACACCACGCGCAAAGTGGGCGATCTGGCGTTTCTGGATGTGACCGGCCGTGTGGCCCGCACCCTGCTGGATCTGTGCAGGGAGCCGGACGCCATGACCCACCCGGACGGGATGCAGATTAAAATCACACGCCAGGAGATCGGCCGGATTGTAGGTTGCTCTCGGGAGATGGTGGGCCGGGTATTGAAAACCCTGGAAGATCAGGGCCTGGTCTCGGTCAAAGGCAAAACCATGGTGGTTTTTAATACCCGCTGACCCTGCCTATGATTCTGTTAGGGTATCAACGGCAGTCGCTGACACCGGCTTAACTAGTTTCTGGATGGGCACTAGTTAAACAGCTCCAGCAGTTTTACCCCCGGCTCTTTCTCCCGCATAAACGCTTCACCCACCAGGAAAGCATTGACGTCATGACCGCGCATGGCCATCACATCGTCAAAGGTGTGAATGCCGCTTTCAGTCACCACAATGCGATCCTTCGGAATCGAATCCAAGAGCGAAAAGGTGGTATCCAGAGACACTTCAAACGTGTGCAGGTTGCGGTTGTTGATGCCGATCAGTTTGTTGGGCAACTCTAGCGCCAGCGCCAGCTCTTCCGCATTGTGCACTTCCACCAGCACATCCATACCCAGTTCCAGCGCCAGGGCATTCAAGCTTCGCAGACGCTCCTCTTCCAGAGCAGCCACAATCAGGAGGATACAATCCGCGCCTATGGCACGGGCTTCATAAATCTGGTATTCGTCGATAATAAAGTCTTTGCGAATCACCGGCAGCTTGGAGGCGTTGCGCGCTTCTTTGAGGTAGTCATCGGAGCCCTGAAAGAAATCCACATCGGTCAGCACCGAGAGACAGGCCGCGCCCCCTTTCTCATAGCTGATAGCAATTTCAGACGGATAGAAATTTTCGCGAATCACCCCTTTACTGGGGGAGGCTTTTTTAATTTCCGCAATCACCGCCGCCTGCTGCTGTTCGATTTTGGCTTCGATCCCGGCGACAAACCCACGAGGCGCGGATTGTTTCGCAATCTCCAGCTTCAACTGGTCAATGGATACTTTGGCCTGACGCTCGGCGATCTCTTCTCGCTTTCGGTCGATTATCTTGCGCAAGATAGTTGGGGTATCACTCACAATCTGTCTCCAACTGTATTAACTGTTTCTCTGGCACTCGGTAAATGCTGCCAACTCTTGAATTTTGGCCTTTGCCAGACCGCTGCCGATAGCGTCCTCGGCCAGGGCCACACCTTCAGCCAGAGTCTCGGCCACACCGCTGACATAAATCGCGGCACCGGCGTTAAGGGCAATCATATCCGCCGCCTTGCGGGCACTTTCGCCGGCACCTTTACCCAGAGCCTCCTGGATCAAGGCCAGAGACTGGGCGGCACCCTCTACACCCAAACCATCCAGACTCTGGCGCTGGATGCCAAAATCCTCAGGTTGAATGGTGTACTCCGTCACCTGCCCACCTTTCAGTTCTGCCACCCGGGTTTCGGTCGCCAGGCTGATTTCATCGAGGCCGTCCGCCGCGTGTACCACCATCACGTGCTCACTACCCAATCGCCCTAGCACTTCCGCCATGGGGCGACAGAGGCCAGCACTGAATACGCCGATCACCTGGCGCAAAACCCCAGCGGGGTTGGTCATTGGGCCAAGGATATTGAACACCGTGCGCAGTCCCAGCTCCTTGCGCGGCCCGATGGCATGTTTCATGGCGCTGTGGTGCGCAGGCGCGAACATAAAACCAACGCCGATCTCTTCCACACAACGCGCAACCTGCTGTGGATTGATATCCAAGTGCACACCTGCCGCCTCCAAAACGTCGGCACTGCCGCTGGAACTGGAAACCGAGCGGTTGCCGTGTTTAGCAACACTCGCACCCGCTGCCGCAGCCACAAATGCCGAGGCAGTGGAAACATTGAACAGGTTGGCGCCGTCACCGCCTGTGCCAACGATATCCACCAGGTGCTCTGCCTGAACCTCAACGCCGGTCGCCAATTCGCGCATCACCTGAGCCGCACCGGCAATCTCATCGATGCACTCGCCTTTGATACGCAGCGCCACCAGGAGGGCCCCAATCTGCGCTGCACTCGCTTCGCCGGTCATTACCTGGCGCATCACTGCCACCATCTCCTCGGTGGACAGATCGCGACCTTCAACCAGGGCGCTCAGCGCTTGTTTAATATTCATATGGCCTCCTCTTTATCCTTATCTGTCGTGCTCGGAACAGCCGTGGAGAAAATTCTGCAACAGGTCATGGCCGTGGGCGGTAAGGATGGATTCGGGATGAAACTGGACCCCTTCAATAGCCAACTCTTTGTGTCGCACCCCCATGATCTCATCGATCTCGCCGTCTTCGGACTGGGTCCAGGCGGTAATTTCCAGGCAGTCGGGCAGCGTGGCTCTGTCGATCACCAATGAGTGGTAACGGGTGGCCTCAAACGGATTGGACAAGCCGCCAAACACCCCCACATTGCTGTGGTAAATGGGCGAGGTCTTGCCGTGCATCACCTGCCGAGCCCGCACCACATCGCCGCCAAACGCCTGACCGATGCTCTGGTGCCCCAGACAGATACCCAACAGTGGCACTTTACCGGCAAACGCCTTGATCGCCGGCACCGACACGCCTGCTTCGTTGGGGGTACAGGGACCGGGAGATATCACAATTTTTTCGGGCTGCAGCGCGGCAATCTCCTCCACCGTGATTTCATCGTTGCGAACCACTTTGACATCCGCATCCAGCTCGCCCAGGTATTGCACCACGTTGTAGGTAAACGAATCGTAATTATCGATCATCAATATCATGTCAGCTGCTCCTACAACACCATGTCTACTGCGCGGAAGATAGCGCGGGCCTTGTTCATGGTCTCTTTCCATTCCAGAGCCGGTACCGAATCGGCCACAACACCGGCACCCGCCTGAATATACAGGGTATCGTCTTTGATCACCGCCGTACGAATGGCAATAGCGGTATCCATATTGCCGTTCCAGGAGAGGTAACCCACGGCGCCGCCATAAATGCCGCGCTTCTCGTTCTCCAGCTCGTCGACGATCTCCATGGCCCGGATCTTGGGGGCTCCCGACAAGGTACCCGCCGGCAGAGCTGCGCGCAGCACATCCATCGCCCCCAACCCCTCTTTTAACTGACCGGTCACATTGGACGTAATGTGCATGACGTGAGAATAGCGTTCCACCACCATTTTTTCCGTCAGCTTAACGCTACCGATTTGCGAGACCCGCCCGGCATCGTTACGCCCCAAATCGATCAGCATCAAGTGCTCGGCGATCTCCTTGGGATCGTTAACCAGCTCCTGCTCCAGGGCCAGGTCCTCCTCCTCACTGTGACCGCGGCGGCGAGTGCCGGCAATCGGCCGCACGGTTACCTCACCGTCTTCCAAGCGCGCCAATATCTCAGGGCTGGACCCCACCACATGGTGGTCGCCCAAATCCAGGTAATACATATAGGGCGAGGGGTTGAGGCTGCGAAGTGCCCGGTAGAGGTTCAGCGGTTCCGCCGCAAAGGGAATCGACAAACGCTGGGAAATCACCACCTGCATGATATCGCCAGCCAGCACATACTCTTTGATCTTATCCACAGCCTGGTGGAAATTCTGTTCGCCGAAGCTGGAGGTAAAGTCCGCTTCGCGGGCGCCATCGGCATCCAGTGACATCGGCGGCATATCGGGCTGCGCCCCGTGCAGCCGAGCCTCCAGTGCGTCAATGCGTTGGCAAGCGCGGCTGTAGGCATCGTCGATCTCCGGATTGGCATGCACCACCAGAATCAGTCTGCCGGCCAGGTTATCAAACACCAGCACTTCATCGGAGACCATCAGCAGAATATCCGGCGTACCGATCACATCCTCGGGCTCGCCCGGTTTCAGGCGCGGCTCCACATAACGCACACAGTCGTAGCCAAAATACCCCACCAGGCCGCCATTAAACCGGGGCAACCCCTCCAATTCCGGAGCCCGATAGCGCTCCTTGAAGGTCTCCACAAAGTCCAGCGGGTCGTCACACCGCAGGGATTCCACCACCTCGCCGTCCCGCTCGATGGACACCTGGTCGCCAAAGGCTTTCAAGACTGTGCGGGCCGGCAACCCCAATATGGAGTAACGGCCCCACTTTTCACCCCCCTGGACCGATTCAAACAGGTAGGAGTAAGGGCCGCGGGCCAGTTTCAGGTAGCTGGACAGGGGGGTATCCATATCCGCCAGCACTTCACGCACCACCGGGATGCGGTTATAGCCCTGCTGGGCCAGCTGTGTAAATTGTTCGGGAGTCATGCGCCTGGATTCCTATTAACGCTCTGTTGTCTTCACTCTAATATTGTTCTGCTAGAGCCGCGAACGGAGATTCACATGTTTTTTGCTTTGCTCGAGACCATTTTTAATCGTGGCCCGTGGGTTTTTCTGGCGCTGCCGGGGGGCAACTCTGGAAGACCACTGGGCCCGGGCTTGCGAGGTCATCTCAGGCAAGCGGGGACGGTACTGCTAAGCAGTCGGGGGAATGGCTTATCGCCATCGTTTAATAGGAAGGCGCCATCGTTTGACGAGCAGGTTCACAGACATTTTTAGCACCCATCTCCAGTATCAGGGCGGTTAATTTTCAGGCCGCTAGTGTACTCAAATCTGGCGGCGCTGGCTAGGAGTCTGTCGGACAGACTCCTAGCGCACCAGTTCTTCCAAGCTATCCACCACCCAGTCCGGGCTGTAGTCGGTCACCGATTTGCCCTGATTGTAACCGTAGGTAACCGCCGCCACCGCTACCCGGGCTGCCTGAGCCGCCAGGATGTCATTACTGGAGTCACCCACCATCAGCGCCCGCTCGGCCTCTACCCCAAAATGCTCCAGGCAATGCCACAGCGGCAGCGGGTGGGGCTTCTTTTGCGGCAAGCTGTCGCCGCCCAAAATCAGCTCAAAGTAGTCGGCAATCCCCAGCGACTGGAGAATGGGCGCGACAAACTGTTCCGGTTTGTTGGTCACCACCGCCATTTTCACGCCGCGGCGCTGCAACCCTTGCAAACAGCTGTTCACCCCGGGGTACAGGCAACTGCGTTGCAGACTGTGATCCCCATAGGCTGCCAAAAACAGTGCCAAGGGCTCGGCGATATCCGCGTCGGTGAGCGCCGCCACCGTGTCACCGTCAAAACAGCCCGCCAGGGCCCGCCGGACCAGCATCGCCGCCCCGTTGCCCACCCAGTGCCGCACCCGCACCTCACCGGCGGCCTCTCGACCCAGCTGCCGCAGCATCCAGTCAACCGCTGCGGCCAGATCCGGCACACTGTCCACCAGGGTACCATCCAGATCGAACATCGCCAGAGCGGGCACAGCTGTCACACCCCACTCTTTTTCACTTAACAGCATTGCGTATCATCCCTGTCGGCGACAACGGTCTGTGATCACTTGCCCTGGACCAGGGCCAATTGCTCGCGCATAGCGGCGATGGCCGCCGCATAGTCGGCCTTCCCAAAAATGGCGGAGCCGGCCACAAAAGTATCGGCCCCGGCTTCGGCAATCTCCCGTATATTGTCTGCTGTGACGCCGCCATCGATTTCAAGGCGTGCATCAGAACCACGCTCATCCAGCAGCTTTCGCGCTTCGCGCAGCTTCTGCAGGGTACCGGGGATAAACTTCTGACCGCCAAAACCGGGGTTGACCGACATCAACAACAACATATCGATCTTATCCAGGACATATGTGACGCTCTCCAGGGAACTGGCGGGGTTGAGCACCAGACCTGCCTGGCAGCCGGCGTCCTTGATCAACTGCAGTGAGCGATCCACATGTTTGGAGGCTTCCGGGTGGAAGGTAATATAGGTGGCACCGGCATCGGCAAATTGCCCGATCAGGTCGTCTACCGGCTCCACCATCAGGTGCACATCAATAGGAGCGGTGATGCCATAGTTGCGCAACGCTTTGCACACCATCGGGCCCACCGTCAGATTGGGTACATAGTGGTTATCCATCACATCGAAATGAACGATATCGGCGCCGGCAGCCAGTACTGCGTCCACCTCTTCCCCCAGGCGAGCAAAGTCTGCAGCCAGAATGGAGGGGGCGATTTTAAAGTTTTCCATAAAATACCCGATCAGCTTACTATGGTAAAAAGCGCCCATTGTACTTAATCTGACTGCCAACACCCAAGGTTTTGGGTATTTTTGCGAGCCTGATAATGGTCCTCCCCTCCGTAATCCCACTGACAGCGTTACTGCCGCTCCTGTTGACACTGTTGACTGTGTTCAGCCCAGCCGCGATTGCCCAGAGCACCTCCGCTGCAGGAGAGGCTGGCGGGATGGCCACCGCGGAAAGCCGCGAGGCCGCAACTACCCCAGTCCCTGACTCACCGCGCCCTTACAAGTCCCGGGAGGAACGACAGATGCAGCTGCTGGCTAAGGCCATCGCCGATCGAAGCGTAAGTCCGGGCTCGGTGATGTGGATGAAGACCGACGGCGAAGAGTTCCTGGCCTTTTACGAACCGGATTATACCGGCACCCCCCAAGGGGCTGTGTTGCTACTGCACGCCGAAGGCCAACACCCGGGCTGGCCCGCCACCCTCAACACCATTCGCACCTACCTGCCGAACCACGGCTGGTCGACCCTGGCAATGATGCTGCCGTCACCGGACAGTATCCCCCCGCCGCCCCGGGACCCACCCCCGAAGCCCAAGACCGAAGAGGATACACCGGCCACCCCGGCTGTGGACGAGCCGGCAGCCGCCGACCAGGATCAAGAGCCAGCGCCGCAACCGCCAGACACAGCAACGGCGGTCACGGCACCTGAAACCGCTGCGACGCTGCCGTCGACAAGCCCCGCTGCAGACACCGCGAGAGAATCCGCCGAAGCCCGCGCCATGGAACGCATTGCCGAAGCGATGCGCTTTTTACACAGCAAAAACCTGTTCAACATTGTGATTATCGGCGACGGCATCGGCGCGGCGCGGGCGACGGCGTTTCTACACTCCCTGGCCGACATGAGGTCACCGCCGAATACCACGAAGCCCCAACGGGACGGCGGTACCGTCATGAAACCCATTCGGGCGATAATTATCGTCAACGCCCGCAACCGCATTCCTGCCAGCGACACTAACTTGCCACTGGCGCTTATGGATCCGGAGGTGGCTACACTGGATATCTACTTTGGCGTCGACCGGCGTGACCAGTCAGAGGCACAGCGGCGTAAACGCGCCGCGCAGCGACAGAAGTTTCAGGTTTACCAGCAATTGAGACTGCCAGAGCTGGCGGGCCCGGCGCAAAATGACAACCGCCTGTCGCGTCGTATACGTGGCTTTCTGGCACAACACGCTCGCGGTATCCGGGTGGATAACGCGACCGTTCAATGACTCAACTGCCGGTCCAGTTCCCGCAGGCGCTCGGGGGTACCGATATCCCGCCACTGCCCTCGGTAGCAGACCCCCTGGAGCCGCCCCGCCGCCATTGCATGCTTAAACACCTCGGCCAACGGAAACTTTTGCCGTCGGGCCGGGTACTCGGCCACCAGTGCCGGACGCAACAGGCTGATACCACTGTAGGTCAGCCGCACTCCGTCACCATCGACACTTAACGGACTGGCCAGCCCTTCTCGAACAGAGGACAGACTAAAATCACCCGCCCCATTGAAATCGGGATTGGGGACCATCACCAGGCAGCCATCACAGGCTGGTGAGGGGGGCATATCCAGCAACTGCTGAAACGGGTAATCGGACCAGACATCACTGTTCACCAGAATAAATGGCGAGTCCCCCAGCCAGTCCAGTGCCGCAGCGATGGCTCCACCAGTCTCCAGGGGAAACGGCTCATCCGAATAACTGATCGCTACGCCCAATCCCCTGCCGTCCCCCAGGAACTTGCGAATTTGATCACCGCGGTAAGCCAGGTTAACCAGAATATCCGTCACACCCGCCGCCCGCAGGCGTTCGATCGGGTACTGGATCAGGGGTTTACCCCCAACCTTGAGCAGCGGCTTGGGTATATGGTCCGTGAGCGGGCGCATGCGCGTTCCGAGGCCCGCCGCCAGTATCATGGCTTTCGTGGTCACTGTCTGGTTCTCTCCCCGTCCTTTTTTGACCCCTAACTCGTTACGGCCCCGGCTGATACGTCGGTCTGTTGACCGGCGCAGGCATAGTCACTGTACCAGTGTTGCTGTTCAGCCAGGGGCAGCAAGACCGCTTTAAACCAAGCCACAAAGTCGGCAAACTCGGCATAGGTTTCCGCCACTTCGAGGGTGTAGCGCATCACCAGCGGCAAATCCTGCAGGTAACCCGGTTTGTGGTCTCGCAGGTACAGGCGCGCAAAAATTCCCAACACCTTGATATGTCGCTGCAGCCCCATCCAGTCAAACCAACGTAAAAACTGTGCATCAGAGCACTCTTGCAACACACCGCCAGTCACCGCCAGGTCACGGTAATCCAACGCCCAGCCTCGCACCCGGGCCTGGGGCCAGCAGATATAACAATCGCGCAACAGGGACACCAGATCGTAGGTCAACGGCCCCCAGACGGCATCCTGGAAATCCACCACCCCTGGCCCGCCCGGGCCTTTGCTGCCTTGACCATCGCAAATCAGCAGATTGCGTGAGTGGTAGTCCCGGTGAACCAGCACCCGGGGTTGCTCCAGGGCGGAGGCTTCCAGCTGTCTAAATACCCGCCCCAAGAGATCAAGCTCTGCCGTGGTCAACGCGTGTCCCAACAGTTTGGGCACAAACCAGTCTTTAAACAGCTCCATCTCCTGGCGCAGTCGGGACTGATTATAGTCCGGCACCAGACTTCCCCGGTGGGGGCTTTGCTGCATAAGCAACAGGCTGTTCAGGGCCTCTGCGTACAGGGTATCGACGGTGGCGGCAGTTAAGGCCGGCAGGTAGAGCCGGTCCCCCAGATCTTCCACCAACAAAAATCCCCGCTCCAGGTCGGCGGCGATGACCGATGGCGTGTGTACCCCCTGTTCACGCAGAAACGCGGCGATGCGCATAAAGGCCGCACTGTCTTCCGTCGCTGGCGGGGCATCCACAGCCAGCAAAGCAGGGGTGGTATTCAGACGGTAGTAACAGCGAAAGCCCGCATCTCCCGACAGTGGCTCCAACCTCAAATCGCTCTCGCGCTGCCAGTTGACGGTAGCCAACGCCCGCTCTGCCCAGGTGCCAAGTTCCTGCAACCGCTTACCCATTCAGCCTCTACCCAATTCAACGTCAAAACAGCGATTGTAACTCCAGTAAAAAAAATCGCAGCATTAAAATCCCTTTTGGTCTCGCGAAACGTGCACTGCACACCCAAATCCCGGTTATTCAATTCCAAGCCAAGGTGGTTTCAAGTAGAATCAGCGACTTTCATCACAAAAAGCAAAAAAGAGACTTGGAATCCCATACTGATGGCCGAATGGAAACCCTTTTTGCGCCGGCGCCTGCCTCAGCAAATTAGCCAGCACCTTACCCGCAAATACCCAATAAAAGCCCCCGGCCTCAGTACTGACTTCGCGCTCAGCTCAGGCAGCCGCCCGCTGCGCAAGGGTAGCCAATCACCGCTGCTGGTTTCACTCGGCCTGCTTGCCAGCCAAGGACTGACACCGGCCCTGGCGGAGGAAGAGGTACATTACGAGTGGCGTTGCCGGCCGGCCGTGGATGCCAAGCACTGGGACTGCCAGGAGGTCGAGGTGCCAGGCCCCGCCTATGAACGCCCCCGTCACAGCCGTCTCTATCACCAACAGACCACCGCCGAGGCCGCCACCAGTAGCAGCCGACCCGCACCGCTGCGCCAAAACCTGGATTGGGTGGAGGAAGACCAGCTGACACCGGAGCAACGGGCGACTATGGCGCCCGATTGCTGCGGTGCTTATATCGAACCCAAACGCACCGATGCCGATGCCAATCTGCGACCCGGCGAGGCGTCCTTGCGCGCCACTGCCGACAAGTCAGAGTTGCAGCAGGAAACCACCGCCGTCCTCCAGGGTGATGTACGCCTGACCCAAGGCTACCGCCAGATCGCCATGGACAAGGCGACACTCGATAAAACCACCAATGTCGCGACTCTGGAGGGCAATATTCAACTGCGTGAGCCGGGCCTGCTCCTCACTGCCACCAGCGCCATGCTCAACACCGAAACCGGCGAAGCACAGATGTCCAACACCCAGTACCTGATGCACGAAACACGGGTGCGCGGCACTGCCGAGAGGCTGCAGCGCCGCAGTGACGAAGTGCTGGTGATGGAGAACGGCAGCTTTACCCAGTGTGAACCGGACAGCGAGGCCTGGGTCTTGCGCGGCAGCGAAATCAAAATCGACCCCAACACCCAACAGGGTTACGGCAAGCACGTGCGCCTGAATGTGGGCGGGGTGCCCGTGATCTATACACCCTATTTGCGCTTCCCGGCGGGCAATCAGCGTCAGTCCGGCTTCCTGTTCCCGTCACTGGGTTCCAGCGACGACGGCGGCGCCGATGTGTCGATTCCCTATTACTTTAACCTGGCCCCCAACTACGACCTGATCCTGTCGCCCCGCTATATCAGCGATCGCGGCGAGATGGTGGAAACCCAGTTCCGCCACCTCTCCGACAACTTTTATACCGATATCAACGCCACCTTCCTCAGCAGCGACGACGGCGGCGATGACGAAGACAAGGAAAAGCAGCTTCAGGAGCTGCTGGACAGAGGGCAGATTACCCAGGCAGAGTTTGATACCCAGCTCAAGCCCTTTGAGGGGGAGGACCGCTGGCTGATCAACGTGAATCAGCGCGGCGGCCTCAGCCGGCGCTGGAGCACCACCATCGATTACACCAAGGTCAGCGATATCGACTATTTCCGCGACCTGGATACCGCCAGCCTCGACGTCAACAGCACCACCCACCTGAAAAAGTTCGGCGCCGCTAGCTATCGCAGCGAGCACTGGCAATACAGCATTGCGCTGGAAGAATTCCAGACCATCGTGCTGGACGTGGAGGAGCCCTACAAGCAACTGCCGCGTATCAATGTAGATGGCAGCTATCGGTGGGGCGACTGGCAGCTGGCGCTGGACAACGAAATCGTGCACTTTGACCACCGCGACGATTTCCACGACGAGGCGGAGACCGATCCGCGTATAATGGGTGAACGCGCCCGCATTGAATACAGCCTGAACTGGGACAAACAGTGGCTCTGGGGCTTTTTCAAACCCAGCGCCATGCTCAAGAGCATCGCCTACGAGCTCGAAGAGGACGGCCTGCGGGCCGGCGCAGACAACAACCCCTCGATCACGGTACCCCAGGGTAGTCTCGATACTGGCCTGTTCTTTGAACGCGAAGGCAGCCTCTTTGGCAGCGACTACCTGCAAACCTTTGAGCCGCGTCTGTTCTACTTCTACAGCGATTTCGAAAGCCACGAAGACCTGTTTAATCTGACAGACAGCGGTAGGGATGTCGACTTTGACACCGCTGAACTGACCTTCTCCTACGACAGTCTGTTCCGGGATACCCGCTTCTCCGGCGGCGACCGAATCGATGACGCCAACCAGGCTTCCGTGGGCCTGACCACCCGCTTTATCGACAGCAGCGGGGTGGAGCGGCTGCGCGCCAGCCTCGGGCAGATATTCTACTTTGACGATCGCCGGGTGACGCTCACCGACAGCTTCAGCGCGGATGAAATCAACAACCCGGACGCCCTGTTGAACGAGCTGAAATCCCAGTCGGCGGACGAGAACCTCAGCATCAGCACGGCTGCCGCCAGACGCTTTGCCGACTTGACTGAGCTGACCGAGGACCATTCCGAGCTGGCGGCCCAACTGGCGGGCCAACTGGGGGATTACTGGCGCTACAGTCTGGATGTCGCCTGGAACGACGGCAACGGCAAGGTATCCCGTGGCAGTGCCTTCCTGCGATACCTCGACGACGAGTACCGGATTATCAACCTGGGTTACCGCTTCAATCGCAAGGATCCACGCCTGATCGATATCAATGAGGACAGTGTCATTACCGAAGACGAGGTCATTAAGCAGACCATCGACCAGGGGGATATCTCCTTTATCTGGCCGCTGTTTGGTGGCTGGAGCCTGATCGCCCGCGGCAATCACGACTTCACCAACAACCGGGAACTCGAAACCTTTGCCGGGCTCGAATATAACGATTGCTGTTACCGGGTACGGCTGTTGGCACGCCGATGGCTGGACAATGAGCTGGTTAACACCGTTCAAGACCTGGACCTGGAATACGACCAAGGGGTGTTTTTTGAGTTTGAACTCAAAGGCCTTGGCGGGATCGGCAGCAAGGTCAGCGGCGTCCTCGACGACAGCATTGTGAACTACAGCCGCCGGGCAGAGAATCTGCGCTGACCTGCGCGACAGCAGGATGGCGGCCAATAAGGCTCAAACTGTTTAAAAACGACACTAATAACGACATTTATAAAGGCGATCCATTAACGCAATGAAGAAATTAGCCCTGAAAAACACCGTAAAAGCCATCGCCGCCACCCTGGCCCTGGCCACCAGCACCTGGCTCAACGCCCAGACCGTCACTCTCGACAAGGTGGTTGCAGTGGTGGATGACGACGTCGTGATGGCCAGCGAACTGCAGCAGCGGCTGATCAGCATATCCCGCAAGCTGCAGGCCTCGAACACGGAACTGCCGCCCATGGAGGTGCTGCAGAACCAGATCCTGGAGCGCCTGATTGTTGAGCGCCTGCAGCTGCAGATGGGGGCCCGCGCCAATGTCAGCATCGACGACCGCGAACTGAATCAGGCTATCGAGCGCATTCGCCAGGGCAACGAACTGTCAGCCGAAGAGTTTGAGCAGCAACTGGCCCAGGAAGGACTGAACCTGGATACCCTGCGCGAGGAGATTCGCCGCGAGATGATTATCAACCGGGTGCAGCAAGGCAGTGTCAACCGCCGCATTAAAATCTCGGAGCAGGAGATCGATAACTTTTTGGCATCCACAGAGGGCAAATTCTGGACCTCGCCAGACTACCAACTGGGCCACATTCTAGTCTCCATGCCCAGCGGCGCCTCGGCAGAGGAGATTGACCAGACTGAAAGCAAAGCGCGGGACCTGTACCGGCAACTGACAACGGGTGCCGACTTTAAACAGCTGGCGGTCACCCACTCCGCCGGCCAGAATGCGCTTCAGGGCGGCGATCTGGGCTGGCGCAAAACCGCCCAACTGCCGGGTCTGTTTGCCGACGTAGTGCCCACCCTGCAAAAAGGACAGGTTTCAGAACCCTTCCGCAGTGCGGCCGGATTCCATATCCTCAAGCTCTACGACCAGCGCGGCGGCGGCGAGCAGCTGGTGGAGCAATCCAAAGTGCGCCACATCCTGGTCAAACCATCGGCCATCCTGACCGATGACCAGGCATATCAAAAGTTGCTCCGCATTAAAAACCAGATTGAAAGCGGTGCCGACTTCGCCGAAAAAGCCCGCGAACACTCCGAAGATATCGGTTCCATGCTCAGCGGCGGTGATCTGGGTTGGTCCATGCCTGGGCAGTTTGTGCCCGAATTCGAAAGCATGATGAAGCAGATCCAGGTTGGTGAAATCAGCGTGCCTTTCCGCAGCCAGTTTGGTTGGCATATTCTGCAGGTGCAGGAGCGCCGCAAAGAGGATATGAGTGAAACCATGATGCGCAACCAAGCCCGCAACCTGCTGCGTAAACGCCGCTTTGAAGAGGAGTTGCAAAGCTGGTTGCGTGAAATCCGCGATAAAGCTTACGTCGAAATTAAAATATGAGGGCCCTACGTCTCGCCCTGACCCCCGGTGAACCCGCCGGTATCGGTCCCGACCTGACCATAGCCCTGGCGCAGCAGCCCCAGGCCAACGAAGTGGTGGCCTTTGCCGACCCTTCGCTGTTGCAGGCCCGCGCCAGTCAGCTGGGTCTTCCCCTGAAGCTGCGCGAGGTTGACTACAACCGCGGCCCGCAACCTCTGGCGGCAGGGGAGCTTGCCGTTCAACCGGTTCCCCTGGCTGCGCCGGCCACCGCCGGTCAGCTAAACCCGGGTAACGCCAGCTACGTGCTCGCCACCCTGGACGCCGCCATCTCCGCCTGCTCCCAGGCACAGTGTGCAGCGCTGGTCACGGGACCAGTGCATAAAGGGGTGATCAACGACGCCGGCCTGAAACCCTTTGGTCAACCCTTTAGCGGTCACACCGAGTATCTGGCCGAGAGTACCGGTACCGATAAGGTAGTAATGATGCTGGCCACCGAAGGGCTGCGTGTTGCCCTGGCCACCACACACCTACCCCTGAAGGAGGTCTCGACAGCGATTACCAGTGACAGTCTGACTCAGGTCATACGCATACTGCACCGGGATCTGGTCAAGCAGTTCGGTATCGCCCACCCGCGTATTCTGGTGTGCGGTCTCAATCCCCACGCCGGCGAAGGCGGTCATATGGGGCGCGAGGAGATCGAGGTGATTGAACCGGTGCTGGCGCAACTGCGAAGTGAAGGGATGGCTCTGGAGGGTCCGCTGCCCGCCGACACCCTGTTCACCCCCAAATACCTGGACAGAGCCGACGCGGTACTGGCCATGTACCATGACCAGGGTCTGCCGGTGTTAAAATACAAAGGTTTTGGCCAGGCCGTGAATATTACCCTGGGGTTGCCGATCATACGGACCTCGGTGGATCACGGCACCGCCCTGGACCTGGCGGGCACCGGCCAGGCAGATCTGGGCAGTCTGTTAACCGCCCTGGACTACGCCGGACGCATGGCCAGTGCCAAACGGGGTTAATCCCCCAGACCTGCTATAAACAACAAGGCCCGCTTTAGCCGCTGCAACAGGATTTATCAAACCATGAGCAAACCGGCCCACGGTGAACTGAGCCACCGCGCCCGCAAACGTTTTGGGCAAAATTTTCTGGTCGACCACGGCATTATTGGCCGTATTGTGCGCGCTATCGCCCCGCGGGCGGATGACCTGCTGGTAGAGATCGGCCCCGGTAAAGGCGCCATTACCGAACTGCTCATGGACGCCGTTGCCGACAGCGACAAAGGCAGTCTCACCGTGATTGAGCTGGACCGCGACCTGGTGCCCTGGCTACACGTCAAGTTCGACAAACACCGCAACTTCCAGCTACACCAGGCTGACGCCCTGAAGTTTGATTTCGCCCAGCTGGGGCAACCCGACAGAGGCCTGCGTATTGTCGGCAACCTGCCCTACAACATCTCCACCCCGCTTATTTTCCACCTGCTGAGCTATCACCGGCTAGTGGCCGATATGCACTTTATGCTGCAAAAGGAGGTGGTCGATCGTATGGGGGCGCAACCGGGCGAAAAAGCCTATGGCCGCCTGGGCATTATGGTGCAGTACTACTGCCAGGTGGAGCCGCTGTTTCCGGTGCCGCCTGAGTGCTTCCAGCCGGCGCCCAAGGTAGACTCCGCCATTGTGCGCCTGGTCCCCTACGCCGAGTCGCCTTACCCGGCGGACAATATCCAGGTCCTGGAACGGCTGGTAAATGTAGCCTTTCAACAGAGACGGAAAACCTTGCGCAACACCCTCAAACAGCTGCTGAGCGTCGAACAGATCGATCAGCTGGACATCGACACCAAGATCCGTCCGGAGAACCTGTCGCTGCCGGAGTTTGTCGCGCTCAGTAACACTTTGAACAAAATGTTGCCGGAACAGACTTAATGCCCCGCCCGGGCCTCTGACAGAATTCGAGCCATGCATCCCATCGACATCCATATCGAAACCCAATTTATTGATAGTCAATCACAGCCGGAGGACCGGCGTTTTGTGTTCGCCTACACCATCACCATCACTAATGACAGCGACATCCCTGCACAGCTGGTAAGCCGCCACTGGATTATTACCGACGCCAATAACGCCAAACAGGAAGTACAGGGCCTGGGAGTGGTGGGAGAGCAGCCACGGCTGGAGCCCGGCGAAGACTATACCTACACCAGCGGCGTAATCCTGGAAACCGAGATCGGCACTATGGAGGGCAGCTACCAGATGCGCACCGATGAAGGCGAGATATTTGACGCCCCCATCCCTCTTTTCGCACTCGTCCCACCCCACGCTATTCACTAGTACAGACAACCGCCGCCCGAGGACCTTCCCTCCATGAGCACCTACGCCGTCGGCGACCTCCAGGGTTGTCTCAAACCACTGAAATGCCTCTTAAGCGCAGTGAATTTTGATCCGGCAGCGGATAACCTGTGGCTCGCCGGAGATCTGATCAACCGGGGGCCGGAGTCCCTGGAAACCCTGCGCTACCTGCGCAAGCTCAGCAAACAGCGCGAAGGCTGCGTGACCGCAGTACTGGGTAACCACGACCTGCACTTTCTGGCAGTCTACTACTGCGAAAAGTTGATGAGCCCCGGGGATACTCTGATAGAGATCCTCTCTGCGCCGGATTGTGACAAACTGGTGAAATGGCTGCGCCGCTGCAAGTTGCTACATCGCGACAAAGCGTTGGGGTTTGCCATGGTGCACGCCGGCATTCCCCCCAACTGGAGCCTGAAAAAGGCCGCCAGGCGGGCGAAGGAGCTGGAGGCGGTACTGCAGGATGACAACCGGATTGAAGAGTTTCTCGCCAATATGTACGGCAATGAACCCAGTAAATGGGATCCCGGCCTGGAAGGTATCGATCGTTTGCGGCTGATAACGAACTACTTCACCCGCATGCGCTTTTGCAACCCGGAGGGCAAGCTCAATTTGAGCAGCAAATCGGGGCCGTTAAACGCCCCGGAAGGTTATGCCCCCTGGTTTTCACATCCGCAGCGTAAAACCCGGGACGACAAGTTGATCTTTGGTCACTGGGCCGCCCTGGAGGGCAAGGCCGACACCGCCAACGTATACGCCCTGGACACCGGCTGTGTCTGGGGCGGACACCTGACCATGATACGCCTCGAAGACGAGGCGTACTTTCAATGTAATTGCTAGCTGGGCTAGGACTCGTAACCCCGGGGATTCCGGGACTGCCAACGCCAGGTATCCTCAACCATCCGCTGCAGGTCGTACTCCGCCTGCCAGTCCAACTCCGCCGCTGCCAGCGATGGATCGGCGTAACAGGTGGCGATGTCGCCGGCCCGCCGCGGTTTAATGCTGTAGGGTACCGGTCTGCCACTGGCCTCTTCAAACGCTTTCACCACCTGCAATACACTGTAACCCTGACCGGTACCCAGGTTGTAGGTGTAACACCCTGCGGCAACCTGCTCCAGACGTTGCAGCGCCTTGACATGCCCACGGGCCAGATCCACCACATGGATATAATCGCGCACACCGGTGCCATCGACAGTGTCATAGTCATCGCCGAAAACCCCCAGCTCCGGCAGTTTTCCCACGGCCACCTGGGCCACGTAGGGCAACAGATTATTGGGAATCCCCGCGGGATCTTCGCCGATACTGCCGCTTTCGTGGGCGCCAATGGGGTTAAAATACCGCAGTAAGCTCACTTTCCACTGGGCTCCTGGTGCGGCACACATATCTCTCAGTATCTCTTCCACCATCAGTTTACTGCGCCCGTATGGGTTGGTGGCAGAGGTGGGGAAGTTCTCCATAATGGGAACCGTTGCCGGATCCCCATAGACCGTGGCAGAAGAGCTGAAAATCAGCTGGTGCACATCAAACTCTGCCATCACCTCGCACAAAGCCATGGTGGCGCCAATATTGTTCTGGTAATAGGCAAGGGGAATCTCACAGGATTCACCCACCGCTTTTAACCCGGCAAAGTGCAGCACGGCACTAATGTCGTGCCGTTCAAAAACTGTACGCAAGGCCTCGGCGTCGGCGACATCCAGACGGTAGAAAGGGATATCCACACCCGCCAGAGCCGCCGTTCGCTGCAGCGCCATCTCCTTACTGTTGCACAGGTTATCAACCACCACCGGCTGATAACCTGCAGCGACCAATTTGATACAAGTATGGCTGCCGATATAGCCAGCACCACCGGTCACTAATACTGCCATTGTTAACTCCATCACCCACTCAATTGTTTAAGGTCCCTTTGGCGCTCTCACTTTTGTACTGACTTCAAACAACCCGCACAAAATTCAACCAAATCATCTCCAATTTGGCTGCGCATTTTTTAATCGCTGATGATGATTATGCCAAAAAATGCTGAAAATAACTGCCATTATCACACTTTTTTTGCACCTAACTCACTGCACAGCACTGGCGCTACAGCCCTTTAATCATCCATTGTTGAGGGTAATCACACGGCGGCTAACACCATAATTTTATGCGTTTTTAGCCTATAGTTTTTTCATTTCCCTCTGCCAGCCGGCAATTTAGCGACTATATTTAGGAAGAGGGAATAAATCAGGCACCTGAGCTGCCAACTCGGTTATATAAACAGTTATGAAACGATAGCGTATGATAACTGGAAGCCTCTTGCGCCACTTAATTGGCTCTGCTTAATAAGCCGTTATCGCGCAAGGGTCTGGCAATCTCAGTGGACAGGGCAAACGTAAAGGATGGTCTGGGATCAAGTCGCGAAACCCCGGGCTTTAATACCGGTAAAGGAGATGAATTATGAGCATTTTCAACCATTACCGCGACCGCTATGAAGCGACTCAGCAAGAAGAGCTGAGCATTAAAGAATACCTGGAACTCTGCAAAACCGATCCCAGCGTATACGCCTCAGCCGCCGAGCGTATGCTGATGGCCATCGGTGAACCGGAGTTGATCGACACCTCGCGCGACTCCCGACTCAGTCGTATCTTCTCCAACAAGGTGATTAAACGCTATTCCGCCTTTGGGGACTTTTACGGCATGGAAGAGTGTATCGAGCAGATCGTGTCTTTCTTCAAGCACGCGGCTCAGGGGCTGGAAGAGAAGAAGCAGATTCTCTATCTGCTGGGCCCCGTGGGGGGCGGCAAGTCTTCGCTGGCGGAAAAATTAAAAGCTTTAATGGAAAAAATGCCCATCTACTGCATCCAGGGTTCGCCAGTGTTTGAATCCCCGCTGAGTCTATTCGACCCGGGAGAAGACGCTCATATCCTGGAAGAGGACTATGGTATCCCGCGGCGCTATATCAAAAGCATCATGTCGCCCTGGGCGGTAAAACGCCTGCACGAATACAATGGCGACATCAGCAAATTCAAGGTGATCAAACTCTACCCGTCAATTCTCGACCAGGTATCCATCTCCAAGACCGAACCCGGTGACGAGAACAACCAGGATATCTCCTCCCTTGTGGGTAAAGTAGATATCCGCAAACTGGAGGAGTTTCCACAAAACGACCCGGACGCCTACAGCTTCTCCGGTGCCCTCTGTCGCTCCAACCAGGGCATAATGGAGTTTGTGGAGATGTTCAAAGCGCCCATCAAAGTACTGCACCCGCTGCTGACCGCCACCCAGGAGGGCAACTACAACAGTACCGAAGGCCTGGGGGCCATCCCATTTGAAGGCATTATTCTCGCCCACTCCAACGAGTCCGAGTGGCAGACTTTCAAGAACAACCGCAACAACGAGGCCTTTATCGACCGTGTGTATATCGTTAAAGTGCCCTACTGCCTGCGGATCTCGGAAGAGATCAGGATTTACGAAAAACTGTTGCAGAACAGCTCCCTGGCGACCGCCCAGTGCGCGCCCGACACACTGCGCATGCTGGCCCAGTTCTCCTGCCTGTCGCGTATCAAGGATCCGGAAAACTCCAACGTATTCTCCAAGATGCGCATTTACGATGGCGAGAACCTGAAGGACACCGACCCGAAAGCCAAGTCGCTGCAGGAATACAAGGACGCCGCGGGCGTGGACGAAGGTATGAACGGCCTCTCCACCCGTTTCGCCTTCAAGATACTGTCCAAAGTGTTTAATTTCGATCCCTCGGAAGTGGCTGCCAACCCGGTGCATTTGCTGTACGTTCTCGAACAGCAGATTGAACAGGAGCAGTTCCAACCCGAGCAGCAGGACAAGTACCTGGGCTTTATCAAGGAATACCTGGCGCCGCGTTACGTGGAATTTATCGGCAAAGAGATCCAGACAGCTTATCTGGAATCCTATGCTGAGTACGGCCAGAATATTTTTGACCGGTATGTGACCTATGCGGACTTCTGGATCCAGGATCAGGAATACCGCGACCCGGAAACTGGTGAGATTCTCGATCGCTCAGCCCTGAACGAAGAGCTGGAAAAAATTGAGAAACCGGCCGGCATCAGCAACCCGAAAGATTTCCGCAACGAAATCGTCAACTTTGTGCTGCGCGCGCGGGCAAACAACAACGGTAAGAACCCGGTCTGGAACAGTTACGAAAAGCTGCGCACTGTGATCGAGAAGAAAATGTTCTCCAACACAGAAGACCTGCTACCCGTTATCTCCTTTAACGCTAAAGCCTCAGAAAACGACAAGAAAAAACACCAAGACTTCGTTAACCGGATGGTTGAACGGGGTTACACCGAGAAGCAAGTTCGCCTGCTGTCTGAATGGTATCTCAGAGTCAGGAAGTCACAGTAAATGGACGCCAGCGAAGCACGAGATCGCTAAAACCGGCAGGGACGCCCATACTGTGGACCGAGCACCTTTGCTAAGGGGGGCCTATGAGCTATATCGTCGACCGCCGACTCAATGCCAAAAACAAAAGCGCAGTCAACCGCCAGCGCTTCCTGCGGCGCTACCGGCAGCACATTAAAAAAGCTGTGTCCGAGGCGGTCACCAATCGCTCTATCAAAGATATCGACAAGGGCGAACAGATCAGCATTCCCACCAAGGACATCAGCGAGCCTGTGTTTCATCACGGACGTGGCGGCCGGGTGGAGAACGTCCTGCCCGGCAACAAGGAGTTTGTCCGGGGTGACCATATCCCGCGCCCGCCCGGCGGTGCCGGCGGTGGTGGCTCCGGCTCAGGCGCCAGCGACTCTGGCGAAGGCATGGACGATTTTGTCTTTCAAATCACCCAGGAAGAGTTCCTCGACTTTATGTTTGAGGATCTGGAGCTGCCCAACCTGGTCAAGCGCCAGCTGGTGGGCGACGAGGACTTTAAATTCCGCCGCGCCGGTATCGCTAACGAGGGCAATCCCGGTCAAATCAACATTGTGCGTTCGCTGCGTTCCGCCAACGCCCGCCGCATTGCCTTAACCGGTAAAAAACGCCGGCAACTGAAGGAAATTGAAGCTCAGATCGAAGCCCTGGAAAACGAAGATCCGGTACTGCGCAACCACCAAAAACTGGAAGTGTTGATGGAAGAGGCAGCGCGATTGCGGGCGCGTATCAACCGCGTACCCTGGCTGGACGACTTTGACCTCAAGTACAACCTGCACGTCAAGCAACCGATTCCACGCTCCAAGGCGGTAATGTTCTGCCTGATGGACGTATCCGGCTCCATGAACCAGGCCACCAAGGATATCGCCAAACGCTTTTTTATACTGCTGTACCTCTTCTTGCAGCGCAATTACGAACACACCGAAGTGGTGTTTATTCGCCACCATACCAGCGCCAAAGAAGTTGACGAACAGGAGTTTTTCTACTCCCGCGAGACCGGCGGCACAATTGTATCCAGCGCCTTAAAACTGATGAAAGAGGTGATGCAAGATCGCTTCCCCACGTCGGAGTGGAATATCTATGGTGCCCAGGCCTCTGACGGCGACAACTGGAATGACGACTCCACCACCTGCTACAAGTTGCTGGTCGACAGCATTATCCCCAAGGTGCAGTACTTCTCCTATATCGAGATCACGCCGCGCAACCACCAAGCGCTTTGGGAGGAATACGAAGGCGTGAGGGACGCCTTTCCGGAGGCGTTTGCCATGCAGCAGATTGTTGATGTCTCCGATATCTATCCGGTGTTCCGCGAACTATTTCATAAGAAGGCCGTATGAAGCGAGATCCCATATCAACCACGTCGGAGTGGACCTTTGAGCTGATTCAGGAATACGACCGCCATATTGGACAGATTGCCGAGGAATACGGCCTGGACACCTACCCCAATCAGATTGAGGTGATCAGCTCCGAGCAGATGATGGACGCCTATGCCTCGGTAGGCATGCCCCTGGGTTACAACCACTGGTCCTACGGCAAGCAGTTTCTCAATATCGAGGGTTCCTACAGCCGCGGGCAAATGGGACTCGCCTACGAGATTGTCATCAATTCCAATCCCAGCATCGCTTACCTGATGGAGGAGAACACCATGACCATGCAGGCGCTGGTGATCGCCCACGCCTGCTACGGTCACAACTCCTTTTTTAAAGGCAACTATCTGTTCCGCACCTGGACTGACGCCGACTCCATTATCGACTACCTGCTGTTTGCCAAAAACTATGTAGCCAAATGCGAAGAGCGCTACGGTATCGATGAAGTGGAAGCGGTCCTGGACTCCTGCCACGCGTTAATGAATTACGGCGTGGACCGCTACAAGCGCCCCTACCCCATCTCCGCCGAAGCGGAAAAACAGCGACAAAAGGAGCGGGAAGAGTATATGCAAAAGCAGGTCAATGACCTCTGGCGCACCATCCCCAAGGCCACCACCGCCGACGAAACGGAAAGCCAGCCTCGCTTCCCGGCGGAGCCCCAGGAAAACCTGCTCTACTTTATCGAGAAAAACGCCCCTCTCCTGGAGCCCTGGCAGCGGGAAGTGGTGCGCATTGTGCGCAAGATCGCCCAGTACTTCTACCCCCAGCGCCAGACCCAGGTCATGAATGAAGGCTGGGCCTGCTTCTGGCACTATACACTGCTCAATGAGCTCTATGACCGGGGCCTGGTCACTGACGGCTTTATGCTGGAGTTCCTGCAGTCCCACACCAGCGTGGTGTATCAACCTCCCTACGACAGTCCCTATTACAACGGTATCAACCCCTATACCCTGGGGTTCAATATGATGATGGATATCCGCCGGATCTGCGAGCACCCCACCGAGGAGGATAAAAGGTGGTTCCCGGATATCGCCGGCAGCGACTGGAAGGAAACCCTCACCTTCGCCATGCGCAACTTCAAGGACGAAAGCTTTATTCTGCAGTTCCTGTCGCCCAAGATTATGCGCGATCTAAAGCTGTTTTGTATCGCTGACGACGACCGCAAAAAGGATATTGAGGTCACGGCAATTCACGACGAGGAAGGGTATCAGCGGGTACGAGAGTCTCTGGCCGGTCTCTACAATCTGGGCAACCGCGAACCTAATATCCAGGTACACAGCGTGGATGTACGCGGTGATCGCTCACTCACCCTGCACCATATGCAGCACTCGCGCAAACCCATGGCCGACAGCTCGGAAGAGGTGCTGCGCCACTTCCACCGCTTGTGGGGATTTGATATCCACCTGCACTCCATCCACAACAACGAGATCAAGCAGAGCTTCCACTGCCCGCCACAGACGCCTAAAGAACCGGCGGAGTAGAGTGCCCGGGTCAGACCGGAGCCTGGTGGTTCTGAAAAGAACTCGCTGCGATCAGGCTTCAATCAGCGTCTGGACCCGGTCAAGCAGCTCGCTATTGTCAAACGGTTTGGACAGGACATCGTTAGCGCCCGCCTGCAGCGCCCGTTCCAGCCCTTCGCGGGTTTCGGCGGAGATCACCAACACCTTGGCATTGGCGTGTTCTTCGTGCTCCCGGATATAACTCAGCACCTGATAACCATCGATGCCTGGCATTTTCAGGTCCAGGGTAATCAACGCCGGTTTGCAGCGCGACAGCAGGGTACCCGCCACAAAACCATCGGGGGCCAACTCCACCTCAAAACCGGCACGTTTTAGTACCCGCCGAATGGCCGACGCCATTTCGGGCTGGTCTTCGATCACCAGAATGGTGCGATTAGGGCCGGCGAGCTCCTCGGGCACCGGCATCTGGTTGTCCCGCAGGAACGACACAAAATCGTCCACCCGGATGCGGTGATCACCGCGCCCCGGCAACTTGTAGGCTTTTAATCGCCCGCGTTCGATCCAGCGAATCACCGTGCGGAAATTAACCCCGCAATATTTAGCCGCTTCGCCCGTGGTAAGCACGTGCACTTCAGTCATGGATGAGTTCCCCGGATCTACTTTTCACCTCGCAAGAGCCTTAACGGCTATTGGCGGTATTTATGCCCGCCTTCTGGGCACAATCCCTGTACCGCTTTTGCTGTAAGAGTAGCCAATAATTGATATGACTTAAATGTCTAACGTAACTATTCTAACAGATTCCTAATGCTCAATAGTTCTAAATGTCATGATTGACAGGTTATTTCGGTTCTGTACAATGAATGTCACTTTAGGTGAGATTTACTGGCCTCACCCAAACAGGACTGTTTTTAGGACAGCTGTTTCAGGACAACAGGCTCTGTGGTTATTGTGAGCTCTTGAATGCTCTGACCACTGACCGACCTTTGCGGTAACCATCCTGACTGCCCAGGCAAACTGTGCGTTGCACAGGCCTCCAAGGCGGGCAAACCCTCCAGAACACCCTAAGACCCTTGGCCCCCAGACTGTATCGGGGGCTTTTTTTTTGCCCTCTTTCCCAGCACAATGGCCCCATCTCCAATCCCCACAGAAGAGAGACGAGATCTGTCTGCCCATGCCCCAAGCCATATTGCTTGTCGACGATAATGAAATCAATCGCCAACTGGTGCGCCATATTCTGGCCGAGGACTACCAGACCCTTCAGGAAGCGACCAACGGGGTCGAGTGCCTGCAAGCCCTGAAACAGGACAACTTTGATCTGGTGCTGCTGGACCTGAACATGCCAGTGAAATCGGGCTTCGACGTACTGGAGGAACTGCAGAGTTCTCGCAATACCGGGACCACCACAGGTCGCCTGCCGGCGGTTATTGTGCTCTCCGCTGACACCGACCCCACCACCATCAGTCGCAGTTTCCAGCTCGGCGCCGCTGACTACGTTACCACCCCGTTTAACCGGGACGAACTGCTGGCCCGGGTCAGTACTCACCTGGCGTTGCATAACCGGGAACAATACCTGGAAGAAAGGGTGCAGGCTCGCACCGCTGAACTGATGGCCACCAACCGGCGCTTGAAAGAAACCAACGACCAGCTGATCCAGGCGGAAAAGATGGCCTCGCTGGGACAATTGGCGGCGGGGGTAGCCCATGAGATCAACAACCCGGTGGGTTACATCAACTCCAACCTGGACACCCTCAAAGCCTATATCGCAGATCTGCTGGGACTGTTAGAGACCTACCAGAAGAGCGAAACCCACATTCAGGACCGCGCGAGTATTGAGCGTTTGCGGGACGCCCGCAAACGCATTGACCTGGAGTTCCTCACCGAAGATATTCAGCACCTGATTGGTGAATCCCTGCAGGGGGTTAACCGGGTCAAGCAGATTGTGCGCGACCTCAAAGGCTTCTCTCACCCGGAGCCCAAAGCCTGGCAACTGGAGGATTTGCACCAGGGTATTAACAGCACCCTCAATATTGTCCACAACGAGATCAAATACAAAGCCGATGTGATCAAAGAACTGGGCGATATTCCCCTGGTGGAGTGTATCGGCCCCCAGATCAACCAGGTTCTGCTCAACCTGTTGATCAACGCCAGCCAGGCTATTGCCGACTACGGCACCATCACTATCACTACCGGCTTTATTCCCGCAACGGCTCTCGGCGAAGACCGGGTATCTATTCGCATCAGCGATACCGGCTGCGGCATTGCCCCCCCGGTGGTAAAGAAGATCTTCGACCCCTTTTTTACCACCAAACCGGTGGGCGAAGGCACGGGCTTGGGACTTTCGGTCTCTTACGGCATTATTCAGGCCCACCGCGGCACCATTGAAGTTACCAGCCAGGTGGGCCAGGGCAGCCAATTCACCTTGACCCTGCCTGTCAGGCAACCCCCCAAAACCGAAACGACTATCGACGCCGACTAACCGCTATCGACAAAAAGATTGTTAAACACTATGCAAATTTATCTCGTTGGTGGCGCCGTGCGCGACAAACTCCTCGGCTACCCGTTTTCCGAAAGAGACTGGGTAGTGGTGGGTGCCACACCGGAGAGCATGCTGCAGCAAGGCTTTAAAGCTGTAGGCAAGGACTTTCCCGTCTTCATTCACCCGGAGACCAAAGAGGAATATGCCCTGGCACGTACCGAGCGCAAAACCGGCCCGGGTTACACCGGTTTTGATTTTTACAGCGCCCCCGATGTCACGCTGAAAGAGGACCTCCGCCGCCGCGACCTGACCATCAACGCCATGGCCGAATCCGATGACGGTCAGCTGGTGGACCCCTATGGCGGCCACGAGGATTTAGAGCGCAAAGTCCTGCGCCACATATCCAGCGCTTTTGCCGAAGACCCGGTACGCATTCTGCGCGTCGCCCGCTTTGCCGCCCGCTACCAGCACCTGGGCTTTCGTGTGGCCCAGGAAACCGAAAACCTGATGCGCCAGATGGTGGACGCCGGCGAAGCCGATCACCTGGTGCCAGAGCGTGTCTGGAAAGAGCTGAGCCGCGCCCTCACCGAGCCCAACCCGGAAGCATTTATTACCACCCTGCGCCAGTGCGGCGCCTTGGCTCGGGTACTGCCAGAGGTGGACGCTCTGTTTGGCGTTCCTCAACCTCAGCAACACCATCCGGAGATCGACTGCGGTGAACACGTGCTGCTGGTGTTACAGCAAGCTTGCCGCCTAACCTCGGACCCACAGGTAAGACTGGCGGCGCTGTTGCACGACCTGGGCAAAGCCACCACGCCCCAGGCCGAGTGGCCCCAGCATATCGGCCATGAGCAGCGCAGCGTAGAATTGGTGGAGTTCTGCAGCGCAAGACTGGCCATCCCCAAGGATTATCGCGACCTCGCGATTGCGGCCGCCCGCTACCACAGCCACTGTCACCGCGCCCTGGAACTCACTGCCAAGACGCTGATCAAGCTGTTGCAGGGGCTGGACGCGTTTCGGCGCCCCCAGCGGTTTGCACAATTCCTGTTGTGCTGCGAAGCCGACGCCCGCGGGCGCCAAGGGTTGAGCGAGCGACCCTACCCCCAGGCAGATTACCTGCGACAGGCGCTGGCGGTGTGCAACAGCATCAGCGCAAAAGCCGTCGCTGCCGACGACTTCAAGGGCAAGGCACTGGGTGAGGAGCTGTACCGACGACGCATTCAGGCCCTAACAAGCTTTAAAAAGCAGTACCAGGACTCTCAGGAAGAAAACCATGACTAGCGCCACCCAGACCAGCACTGACCAGTGCCCTGTCGCCCTGATTACCGGGGCCGCCCGCCGCATCGGCGCACAGATCGCTCACACACTCCATCAACGGGGCTACCGAGTAATCCTGCACTATCGTCAATCGGCCTCCGAAGCGGAAGCGCTGTGCCAGCAACTGAATCAGCAGCGCCCGGACTCTGCCGTTACCCTGGGTGCAGACCTCAATCAACTGGCCGATATTCAGGATCTGAGTGAACGCAGCCTGCAGCAGTGGGGCCGACTGGATCTGCTGGTCAACAACGCCTCCAGTTTTTACCCCACGCCTCTCGGTAGCGGGACTGAAGCCCAATGGGACGATCTGATTGGTAGCAATATGAAAGCCCCGTTTTTCCTGGCCCAGGCGTTAGCGGTGGCTTTAAAACAGCAGCGCGGTAGCATCATCAATATCGTCGACATCCACGCCGACCACCCCCTCAAGGAGTACCCCATCTACTGCATGGCCAAGGCCGGCAACGCCATGCTGGTAAAGTCCCTCGCCAGGGAACTGGCTCCGGAGGTACGGGTCAATGGCATAGCGCCGGGAGCCATTCTCTGGCCCAATGAAGATCAGCAGCAGGGTTTAGAATTTAGCCAGGAGGGGCAACAGCAACTGCTGGACAAGGTACCTCTGGAGCGCATCGGCGAGCCCGCGGACATCGCCCGTACACTGGTGTTTCTAGCGGATGAAGCCCCCTATATTACCGGCCAGATTGTGGCTGTGGACGGGGGCCGAACGCTCAGCATCTGAATAACTTATACACTGGCACGGGACACCTGCCGCTGACGCCAGCAAAAATCCACCGGCCACAGTCGCTGGGCACTTTTGTCGTAGTCGGCCCACAGTTGGGCGTAAGATTGCCTTAATTGCGGGTGCAGCTCCGACGGCGCAATTTCTGCCAGCGGCTGCAACACAAAGGCATTGTGAGTAATTTCATCCCGCGGAAGAGTGACCCCCTCGAACACACCCACCAGATCGCCGTATGTCAATATGTCGATATCCAGGGTGCGGCCACTGAACCGGGGCCCTTGTCGACAGCGGCCATTGTCATCTTCGATAGTCTTCAATAACGCCGACAGCGCGCCCACACCCAGTGAGGTCTCAATCCGCACCACCAGATTCAGAAACGCATCCCCCTCAAATCCGATCGCCTCACTTTCATAGACGGAGGACAGCTGTAGCTCACCGAAACTGGTCGCCAGTCGATCCAGCGCCGCCGTAATATGGCGCTCGCGCTCGATATTGCTGCCCAATCCCAAAAACACCTGTGCCATCAGCCTGCCACCCCATGCTGCTTTTCTTCGGGCATGGTGCCGCGCTCAATCACCAACCCCACTTCCCGCGCCTGGCGCACCGCACCTGGCTTGCCGAGGCGCAAACGCAGCCATGGCACATGAAATTCGCGGCGCACCAGCTCGGCAATGGACTCCGCCAGTGTTTCCACCAGCTCAAACTCACTACTACCCACATAGTCGATCAGCCGATGGGCTACCGTCTTGTAATTCAGGGCATGCTGAATATCATCTGTCGTCGCCGCCCGACAAATATCGGACGCCATATCCAGGTCCAGCACCACGGTCTGGCGCACCTGCCGCTCCCAGTCATAGATGCCAATTATGGTGTCGATCTTTAGGTCTCTGATATAAACGATATCCATAGCAGCTCTCTTGTTGCAGGACGGGAATTTACAGTGCCGGAAGGGTTTCCATGGACCAGCGGGGCTGAACCGTAAGACTCAAAGGCGCCTGCTGCCCGGCCAATAAACGCTGGCAACCGGCATAGGCAATCATGGCCCCGTTGTCGGTACAAAATTCGTGGCGGGCGTAATACACCCGGGCGCCGATCTTTTTCAGTGCCTCTTCCAACTGCTGCCTCAGGCGCACATTGGCAGACACACCACCGGCAATGATCAGGGTTTTGAGGTCGGTCTGTTGCAGTGCCCGGCGGCACTTAATCACCAACGTACCGACAACCGCCTCCTGAAACGCGCAGGCGATATCGGCACAGGTTTGTTCATCGGGCAGGCCGTCTTCCCCGGCATGATCATTGACTGTATTTAAAGTAAAGGTCTTGAGTCCACTGAAACTGAAATCCAATCCCGGGCGATCTGTCATGGGGCGCGGAAAACGGAAGCGTTCCACGTCCCCCCGTTCCGCCAGGGCGGCAATCCGCGGTCCGCCGGGGTAATCCAGATCCAACATCTTGGCGGCCTTGTCAAAAGCCTCGCCAGCCGCATCATCCAGTGACTCCCCCAGTAACTGGTAACGCCCGATACCATCGACCCGAACCAGCTGGGTATGCCCACCCGACACCAACAGGGCTACAAATGGAAACTCCGGCGGGTTGTCCTCCAGCATCGGTGCCAACAGGTGCCCCTCCATATGATGCACACCAATGGCCGGCACCTGCCAGGCGTAGGCCAGGGCGCGACCGATAGACGCCCCCACCATTAGGGCCCCCACCAGTCCCGGGCCCGCCGTATAGGCTACCCCCTGAATATCGCTGGCATCACAGCCGCTGTCAGACAGCACCTGGCGCACCAGGGGCAGCGTTTTACGCACATGATCCCGGGAGGCCAGCTCGGGAACGACTCCGCCGTAGTCGGCGTGCACATCCACCTGGCTGTATAGACGATGACCCAACAGCCCCTTGCGGCTGTCATAGACCGCTACCCCGGTTTCGTCACACGAGGTCTCTATCCCCAAAACTCGCAGGGCTTTATTCTCCAGGCCCAAGGCTTGGCCCGAATCTTGCCTGCCAACACCTTGTTTAATAGGGATTCGTTCGCGGTCAACCATAATTACTCACTGTCAGTTACTGGCTTTCATCTTTTTGTAGTCTGCAGCCCCACATTCACCACCAGACCAGAGAATCCGGCATAATAATCACCCATTGCCCCAAGAGCCAGTGCATTTATTAACAAAGTGGCCCATTTTAGCGGTTGCAGACCCAAACATAAGCGTATAGAATTTGCGCCCCTCTATATAGATAGAGCTGAATTAGGATAGGGAAAGCCCCGGTCAACCAGCCGTACAGCTGCCTTTCAACGCCGCGCTTTCCAATTGGATGAACTACGATTAGGTAAAAACATGCCCGCAGTAAAACTGAAAGAAAACGAACCGTTTGATATTGCCCTGCGTCGCTTCAAGCGCTCCTGTGAAAAAGCCGGCATCCTGGCTGAAGTACGTCGCCGTGAGTTCTACGAGAAGCCCACTTCTGTGCGCAAGCGTCAAGCGGCTGCTGCGGTAAAGCGTCACGCTAAAAAATTGCAGCGCGAAAACCGCAAGTTTCAGCGCCTGTATTAAGGCCTGCACTGAGCCCAGCGCCCTTAAAAACAGCGCCGTTTATCTGCATCCTAATCAGACCCCTCAGGCGCCCCACGCCTGAGGGTTGTCGCTGTTAGGCACAGATGTGTTAGTCCACCTGCAAACGCCGCTTCCAACAGCTGCCCTCAACACACAAAACCGTTAGGCCAGGCCATGTCAGAATTAAAGCAACGCATTCAGGACGCCATGAAAGCCGCAATGCGAGCCAAAGACAAGCCGCGCCTGGGCGTGATCCGCCTTATTCAATCAGAATTCAAACGCATCGAAGTGGACGAGCGCATTGAACTCGACGATGCCCGTGTACTGGCCGTTCTGGACAAGATGTGCAAGCAGCGCCGCGATTCTGTCCAGCAGTACCTGGACGCCGGTCGCCAGGAACTGGCCGACCAGGAGAGTTTTGAAATCGACGTCATCCAGGAATTCCTGCCCGCCGCCCTGACGGAGGCGGAACTGACCGAACTGATCGAAAAGGCCATCGCCGACAGCGGTGCAGAGAGCATGCGCGATATGGGCAAAGTCATGGGCCTGCTCAAACCCCAGGTTCAGGGTCGTGCTGATATGGGCGCCGTCAGCCAGCTGATTAAAGCCAAACTGGGCTAAGCACCTCCCTCTTGGCAACCACTCGCCCCCTTTTTCTCTCATCGTTGGCTCCACTTTGCAGCCTTTGGCAGAGACTGTAGACTCCGTCTATGGCTGGACGCATCCCCCAATCCTTTATTGACGAATTGCTCGACCGCATCGACATCGTTGAAGTGGTGGACCACCGCGTCAAACTGAAAAAGTCCGGCAAAAACTACAGCGCCTGCTGCCCCTTCCACGACGAAAAAACCCCATCGTTTACCGTCAGCGCCGACAAGCAGTTCTATTACTGCTTTGGTTGCGGCGCCAGTGGCAACGCCCTGGGTTTTATCATGGAATACGAACGCCAGGGTTTTCCGCAAGCGGTGGAAACCCTGGCACGCCTGGCCGGCCTGGAAGTACCGCGGGAAACTGGGGACCCGGAGCGGGACAAACGCGAACAAAACCGCAGGAAACTCTACCAGCTGCTGGAAGACACCGATCAGTTTTACCGCAACCAGCTGCGCCAGCACCCACACAAGCAGGCCGCCATCAACTACCTGAAAGGCCGCGGCCTTAGCGGCCAGATCGCCCGGGACTTTGGCATAGGTTTTGCTCCTCCAGGTTGGGATAATCTGCTACAGGCCCTGGGCGACACGCCGGAAAACAAACGCCTGCTGACCGAAGGCGGCATGTTGATCCAGCGCGAGGAAGACCGCAAACTCTACGACCGCTTCCGGCACCGGATCATGTTCCCCATTCGCGACAGCCGCGGCCGGATTATCGGCTTTGGCGGCCGGGTCTTGGACAACAGCAAACCCAAATACCTCAACTCCCCGGAAACCCCTGTTTTCCATAAAGGCCGCGAGCTGTACGGCCTCTTTGAGGCGTGCCAGGCATACCGTCAGCTGCCGCGCCTGCTCGTTGTCGAAGGCTATATGGATGTGGTGGCACTGGCCCAGTTCGGCATCCGCTACGGGGTCGCCACCCTGGGGACTGCCTGCGGAGAGGAACACCTGCAGCGCGCCTTCCGTCACACCAATGAAGTTGTGTTTTGCTTTGATGGCGATACCGCCGGCCGCAAAGCCGCCCGACGCGCCCTGGAAAATGCCCTGCCTGTCATGCAGGATGGGCGCCAGGTGAAATTTCTGTTTCTGCCGGAAGGCGAAGACCCGGACACCCTGGTACGCCAGATCGGCGCCGACAAATTCAGCCATATGATCGAACTGGCGGTCCCGCTGGAGGACTTTCTGTTCGACGCTGTATCAGAGGGAATCGACCTACAATCCATGGAAGGGCGCGCACGCCTCAGCAAATTGGCCGCCCCACTACTCAACAAGTTGCCCAAGGGTGTCTATCGCGAACTGATGTTTGACAACTTGGCGTCGCGCACCGGTCTGAGCAGGGACACACTGATTGAACTGATCAAAGAGTTGCCGGCAGCCCCCACTGAACACAGAGATACATCTCCGCCCCGGCAACAGCCGGGCAGACAGCCAACGAAACCCGCCGCGAACTCGACGCCTGTGCCCACAGCGGCGAACAACGTCTTTGCCCCTCCAGCGGACGACCACCCCCCGAGCTGGGCAACAGAAGCTGCCTCTGTGGAACCACCCCCGGTTTATGACGACCTCCCGGAAACATCACCCCATAGCAACCACTACGGGCAACCCGCCGACCACCAGGGAATACCCACAAGCAGCCGCTATCTGATGCCCCCCAAACGCAAACTGATCGCCCTGCTGCTGAGCCAACCCAGCCTGGCCAGCGTAATCAACAACCCGGAGTACTGGGAGCAGCAGACCGATCCCGACCTGCAACTGTTTGCCAAGCTGGTAAAGATCCTGCAGCAGCGCCCTCACTACAAGCTACACCACCTGATCGGCTATTGGCGCGCCGCCCACGGCGAACAGGAAACCCAATACCTGGCGGATATCGCCGGCATTGACCTGGTCCAGGCCACGCGAACCATGGCCCAGAGCCATACCCCCGAAACCCCGGGCTACGACCTGGAGGGCGCTTTTCGCGACACCCTGGCACACCTTAACGGTCACATTGAGGAGGCCAAAAGCGCCAAATCACTGGAAAAACTCAAAAATGCAGACTTTACTGTGCTTAGCACCGAAGACAAACAACGCCTGGTAGCCGAAGCATTGGCCGGCAAACGCACCACCCGCGACTGAGCCCACAAAAAACTTCAGCAATCAAACCTAATAAACCTATAAAGGGGTTGAATTTCTAGAACAAAACGCAATATATGCGCTATAATTTCGCGCTTTGTGTTGCCGTTTCCAAAATTATATCGACAGGGTCTCGAATGACTGACAACGCCCAGCAACAGTCTCGTATTAAAGAGCTGATCGCACGGGGTAAGGAACAAGGTTACCTTACCTACGCCGAGGTTAACGATCACCTCCCCGAAGACATTTCCGATCCCGATCAGGTCGAAGACATCATCCAGATGATCAACGACATGGGCATCAAGGTCTATGAGATTGCCCCCGACGCTGACACCCTCCTGATGACCGACGGCGACGCCTCCGCCGACGAGATCGCTGCTGCCGAAGCCGCAGCAGCATTGGCTGCCGTAGAGACTGAAGCCGGCCGCACCACCGATCCGGTCCGCATGTACATGCGCGAAATGGGTACCGTTGAGCTGCTGACCCGCGAGGGCGAGATCGCTATTGCCAAGCGCATCGAAGAGGGCTTGCGCGAGCTGATGCACGCCATGGCTTTTTGGCCCGGCGCCGTGCAGCAGGTACTGAATGAATACGACCTTATAGAGCTGGAAGAGCGCCGCCTGGTCGATGTCATCAGCGGCTGGTTAGATCCCGCCGAAGATGTGCCCTCGGCCCTCGCCAGCAAAAGCGCGGAAGCGGACGATCTGGACGAGGAAGACGACGACGACACCAACTCCGACGAAGACGAAGAGGGCAGTGGCGGCGTCGACCCGGAAGAAGCCCGCGAGCGTTTCACCGCCCTACGTGCGCAAAATGAAAAAGCCCTGGCCACTATCGAGCAGTTTGGCCGCGACAGCAAAGAGGCGGGCAAGGAGCTGGAAGCGCTGGGTGAGCTGTTCAAGTACTTCAAGCTGCCTCCGCGCCAGTTCGACCCGCTGTACGATCGCGTGCGCGGCATGCTGGAGCGGGTTCGCCGGGAAGAGCGCAACATTATGGCCCTGTGTGTGCGCCGCGCACGCATGCCCCGCAAGACCTTTATTAAAGAGTTCCCGGGCAACGAGACCAACGAGAACTGGATTCCGGACCTCATCGCCAAAAAACGCGATTACTCCGATGCCTTCAAACCGGTAGAAATGGACATTCTGCGCGCCCAGCGCAAACTGCGCCAAGTGGAAGAGCAGAGCGGCCTGGAGCTGTCATCTGTCAAGGAGATCAACCGCCGCATGTCCATCGGCGAGGCACGCTCCCGCCGCGCCAAGAAAGAGATGGTCGAAGCCAACCTGCGACTGGTAATCTCCATCGCCAAAAAGTACACCAACCGCGGACTGCAGTTCCTGGACCTGATCCAGGAGGGCAATATCGGCCTGATGAAGGCGGTGGACAAGTTTGAATACCGTCGCGGCTATAAGTTCTCCACCTACGCCACCTGGTGGATTCGACAGGCGATCACCCGCTCTATCGCCGACCAGGCGCGCACCATCCGGATCCCGGTACACATGATTGAGACCATCAACAAGCTCAACCGCGTGTCCCGTCAGATGCTGCAGGAAATGGGCCGCGAGCCCACGCCGGAAGAGCTGGGCGAACGCATGGAAATGCCGGAAGACAAGGTGCGCAAAGTGCTGAAGATCGCCAAGGAGCCCATATCCATGGAAACTCCCATCGGCGACGACGAAGATTCGCACCTGGGTGACTTTATCGAGGACGCCACTATTACCTCTCCCGTGGAATCCGCAACCGGCGAAGGCCTCACCGAAGCCACCCGCGAAGTGCTTGCCGGGCTTACCGCCCGTGAGGCCAAGGTGCTGCGCATGCGCTTTGGCATCGACATGAACACTGACCACACCTTGGAAGAAGTGGGCAAGCAGTTCGACGTCACCCGCGAGCGTATCCGTCAGATCGAAGCCAAGGCATTACGCAAACTGCGCCACCCTTCGCGCTCAGATCACCTGCGCAGCTTCCTGGACGAATAACTTTTAGTTGGCAACACTCGGTGCGGCGTTCTATAATGCGTCGCATCGATCAAGCGCTTGAAACCTCTCTAATTTCAAGCACTTATCTAAGACACCACACCCGAAAACAGGGTTTGATGTCTCCCCAAAGGGCCCTTAGCTCAGTTGGTTAGAGCACTCGACTCATAATCGATAGGTCCCCAGTTCAAGTCTGGGAGGGCCCACCATTTAAACTCGCCAGAATCGCCTCTCAGGGCCTCTCAGCCCCACTTTCGCTTCACCGCGTAGCGTGATACCCGTAAAATCGCCCACTAGGTGACACTAGGTGGTGACACTTTTGGTGCTGCTCAGGAGGCAAAGTCCATGGCAGCACCCACCTACCTGGTCAAAAACCGATCTGGACTGTACCTATTCCGGCGGATCATTCCCAAACACCTACGAGAGCTGTTTGGTGAGCAAATAGCCATACGGCAGTCACTCCAGACGCACCATAAACCCACCGCGCTCAAGCTGGCACGCCAGCTCGCGGTCAAAACTGAAATGGAATTTTTACAGTTGAACAAGAAGAAATATCAACAACAACACATGATTGCCAAGGGCAGAGCCAAGTCGGCCAGCACCCAACTGCAAGAAATCGCCGACTTTAGCAGCATCGAGGAGCTGGAAGCGGTAACGAGCGACCGCAACGATTTACCGCCGGAGCTAAACCGCACTCGCGACCAGGTGGAGACCCTTGAAGACAAGCTAGCAGCTGCTCAGTCCAACATGAACGAAATGAAGCTGTTTATAGCCAGGGCTGAGGAGCTGGAGGCAATTCAACATCAAGCCAAAGTCGATGCCCAGGTGGAAAAAGATCTCGGGGTGCCGCCGGGCACCCTGGCAAAAGGCTACATTGAGCCTGATTCCCCGTTGTTTTCCACCCTCTGGGAAGAGTATCGTGAACACAAGTTCCGGTTAGGAAAGTGGTACCTTGAAGGGCGCGGAACGGAGCGGGTGCGCGGTTACGACAACGAATTTAATGATTTCTTGGAAATCATCGACGGCGACATGCCTGCATCCCGCTTTACCAAGGAAGATGCTAACCGTCTCGTTGATGGCCTGCTGTCTTTTCCACTGCGGAGACGTCAGAAGTTTCCCGGTATTGCACTGAGTGACATCCCGGCTGATTGCGAAAAACTAGACCCAAATACCGCGTCGCAGCGGTTATCACTCCTTAAAGGGTTCTTCGCATATATCCATGAGGAGGAATACACCCGCTACAATCGTTTAAGAAAGAAACACATTGAGCGAGATTCGCGCAACTACGCTACGCCGACCAACCAGGACATACGGGAATGGTTCAACCTGCCGGTGGAGCTGATCACTTCAGCCTGGCAGTTCTGGATACCTCGCATTGCCCTGCTGACCGGCGCCCGACAAAAAGAACTTGCCCAACTCAAACCCGATGACATTAAGCAGGATGAGGATACGGGTATTTGGTATATGGTCATCCATGACGCCGGTGACAATGACGCCAAAACCGAAGCAGCCATTCGCCGGGTGCCGATTCCGAAAACACTCATCGATAACCGCTTTTTAGAGTACTGGCGGATGGCCAAACGCTTATCACCAGAAGCGTTATGGCCTGAGTTTGCAAACTTAAAACCCGATGGGGCGGCAAGCGCGGTGGGTAAGTACTGGACCGCTCTCAAGAACAAACACCATGTGCTCACCCACCCGCTAAGTGAAACCGGGCGCCCCAAAGTATTTCACAGCCTGCGGCGTGTGATACTGAACAGGCTGGTCGGACGCGAAAAAGACGGCATAGGACTAACAACACTACAGTGCATTGTAGGCCATGAGCCGTCCCTGGGGTCGTCAGAAGCGTACCTGGATGACCCTGCACCACTTGATGCCAAACAATACGCCATCGATCAACTGATTATTGAGGGCATCAGCTGGAAGCACGCGGCTAAATTCTCTCTCAAAAAGGTGTGAAATTAATCCCTGCCGGCACGATCACCGGCAGCGGACATCTTTCAAGCGCCACACCTGGTACAGCATCGATTTAAGCACCGACTGAAAAATGTGTTAAGTACTGGCTAGGGCGCCGATTATGGCCCGAGACCAGCACTCAGTAGTCGCTCGCGAACGAGCTCTCGTATAAACCCTTCGCGTCATTTGCTTCGGCCACTGCTTTGCGGACTATCGGATCGGTTAGATCCAGCACTCGCAACTCGCCCTCGACCTTGGCAAGAGCCTCGATACGGCGATAAACCGTCGGGTGTGTCTCGGCGTAAAGAGCTAAGCCTTGAAGTTTTGGTAGTGCATCACTGAATTGGGTTCCGTGTGGGTCCACGATGTCCGCTGTGACGGTGCCGTCCGATTGCGTCGAGAAAAAGATGAAGTCAGGCCGGACAATCTTGACTTGTGTGTTGTCGGTATAGGCGATACCAAGAGAATCCTGGCTAGAGCGCGACGGGTTGCGGTACCAGGCCTGAAAGCCTTTGCGCCGCATCTCGGCCTGCAGAACTTCGATCTCCCAGGTATTCATTTCGGCCGCGAACATCCCTTCCTCATCGCACAGCATGTGGTCCGCATAGGTTGGCAGAGGGGTTTCGCTACCATCCGCCTCACGCGCACAGGTGGCCTCCATCCAAGACCTCGGCTTGGCGAGGTCAATGTCTTCGGGCTCCGTGCTCATCTCCCTGATCTGGCGGTATACCTCCTGCCGCTCATCCGACAACCCTTTGATTGGTACACGGAACTCGTTTAGCCATGATTTGGCCTCCTTGTCCGCCTCGGAATCAAGATAATCCTTCACTTCTGGCACTAGTCCGAGAGCCGCGATGTCTGCGTGAGCCTCCATGAGAGCATCCTCAATGGAGACCGCTTCAGCATCCTTGGCTGCAAGATACTCCGCGTAAGTTCGGGACAAGTCTGGACTCAGGGTACGCGATGCACGGCGGTAGGCGTCCTCAATCACTGCATAGTCGGCATCCTCCCAGAAGTCATCAAATGACTTACCCTTTCCCTTCAAATCGGCGGTCAAGCTTAGGCCTTCAACCGTCAACACGGCCTTGCGCGCGCTGGCGATCTCATCAGCATAGCGAGCCTGGGCTGCCTCAAGGGTCTTGTGCATTTCTGCGTGCACCTTCTTCCCCGCATCCAGCAGCAGTCCGTCCGAGGCAAGCTCATGGGCAAGTGCGGTCAGCCGCCTGACTGGCTTCGCTCCTCGTTGAGGTAAGGACTGAGATGGCAATGACAGGAATTTCTCCCACACTGCCTCCGGCACAGATGGATTCGGTGTTATCTCCACAGGGTTGATTAGCACCCTGCGACCAAGCAACGGTGAATCACCACTGTCCCCTCCACCACTCATGAGCGCATCCGCAACTGCCTCTACAGACTTGGGATCAAAGAACGGCAACAGACAGTCAACAGAGTTGAGTCGATCATTGCCCGGAATGCGCCGGGCTAAAGGGGTGCGAACCATTCGCCCCAACAATTGTGTGATGTGCGTACGATCCCTGGCGGAACGGAAAGAGACCATGACCTCAGCCCTTGGACAATCCCACCCAGTGCTAATAGCATCTTTCGCAATGAGCACACGCACCCACGTGGAGTCCTCCACACGCTCGGGTGAAATATAGGGTACTGAATGTCCACCAAAGGTCTGAGCGCTGTGCTCCCCGAACACGTGCGCGATGGAATCACGCGTCAGTTCCGGCCAGTGCTGAAAGACCGTGTCAAGCGCACGCCCTATCTCGTTGTGGTCTGGTGTGTTAGGTACCTGCAAGACCATGAGTGGCTTCACGGCATCCGCGTCATCTTGTTGCTCCGCGTACTTAGCCCATGCATCGCTGGACTCCTTGATCTTGTCGGTAGCACGGCGCACGAGCACTGTATCAAACTGACCCACCTTATCGGGGATGTCGAGGATAATCGTGTCTTTCAGCAGGCCCGATTCCTGAACCTTGGCGGAATCCACGACGACATTGGGGAGAGTGCTTCGCCCTTCTGCTTCGGCCATGTCGGCATTGAATCTCTCAACCGTGGCCGAAATACCCCAGACAACCGGGATCGCGGGCACGGAGCCCGCCCCATTGATGAGTCGCTTGACGATGGTGGACTTATCATTCTGCGTCGCACGGGTCGGACTCCCCATGCCCCGATGAGCCTCATCGAGCACGAGGTAAAGCGTCAGTGATGGGTCTTCAATTGTATTCTGGATCGTGTCCCATATCGTGTGCGAGCGCAGATCTGGGCGCATTTCGGGGAAGAGCTGTCCTCGCTGGGTGCTTTCGTCCTCAGGATCATGGCCGCGCACCAACAAGCTCTTCTTACCCAGTTTCTGAGTGTTGAGGAAGTACACCTTGCCCGCCTCAAACTTCTCGCGATTGAAGGTATTTTGCACGACCACTAAATCGGTGAACTCCAGCCGATCGGAGGCTTCAAGTAACCGGAACCGCGTCTGCTCATTAAGGATCGGGTCATCACTGAACCAGATGACTACGGCTCCTGGATCCGCCTCGAAATCGAAATTGTCGTCGCCGTGGAACAAGGCTTCAAATGCGGCGGCCGCCATAACGGTCTTACCAGCCCCCGTCGTCGCCGTAAGGGAAAATGCGTGCTTATCACCATCTTCGTGCCAGCGTTTGCGGGCTTTGTGAAGGCTGGAAAGAACATCGCGGACAGCCTCATCCTGGTAATCTTTTAGTGTAAATTTCACGGATCACTCTCCGTTCGCGAATTGGAAGTTCGATAGGTATGATTCGTAAAGTCGGACCGGCTCCACTGAGTCAGGCAAGCGACGAGCCACTGCCTGGAAGCGGCGGTCATCGTTAGTGACGACATACGCCACACATAGGCCATTCGCCTTCCTGACTGCTTTGCAGAAGGCGGTCGTGTAGTCGAGATCGGTCAGCAGGCCATAGGTATCGGCCACTTCCCAACCCTGGGTAGGTACTGCGTCGATGCGCCGCCCCGAGCTACCAGCTCGCATCCAAAGCAACGGTGCGACACGTTTAAAAGCGATGTTATGACTGATAGCCACGGGCGTCTCGTAAGTTAATGTGAAGAACTCGGCATTCTCCTCGAACCCTTCAGCCATAGGAAAATCGTCACTGAACTTGTAGTTGCCGATGATCGGCTCGCCATTCGGAGCCTGGCCCGTGATCGCCGCTTTCACGCGGGGTTTGGTAATGTAGTCACAGATGCGTAACCGGTCATTTTATGGCGTCAGTCTGGGCGTGATAAACTAATCCGGCGGTGTCGTCTGGCTACGAGTTTGACAGGTGGCTGCAGCGCCACAAGTCCGATCGCATCGGATTTTCAGCGAACTTC